>CDZQ01046174.1_pt1 | contig 196284 bp, 162 predicted proteins | sample 554831 | NCBI WGS metagenome assembly CDZQ01 (sample SAMEA3182112, study PRJEB8094) | gut metagenome | biome: human; feature: gut; material: Stool; isolation source: human stools | place: Canada | collected 2013-05-06 | reverse complement strand
GGCCGCAGGTTAGAAACCCAGCAAACCAAGGGTGGTATCCCAAGGATGACTCCACACGACCTGACGGCCATGCTTCTCAGTCTCCCACCTATCCTGTACATGATTTACCGAATCTCAGTATTAAGCTGCAGTAAAGCTCCATGGGGTCTTTCCGTCTAGTTGCGGGTAACCGGCATCTTCACCGGTACTACAATTTCGCCGGGCGGGCTGTTGAGACAGTGCCCAAATCATTACGCCTTTCGTGCGGGTCAGAACTTACCTGACAAGGAATTTCGCTACCTTAGGACCGTTATAGTTACGGCCGCCGTTTACCGGGGCTTCAATTCGGGCCTTCGGGGTTGCCCCCTAAGTCCTCCTCTTAACCTTCCGGCACCGGGCAGGCGTCAGCCCCTATACGTCATCTTTCGATTTAGCAGAGACCTGTGTTTTTGGTAAACAGTTGCTTGGGCCTATTCTCTGCGACCGTCTTGCGACGGCGTCCCTTATTCCGAAGTTACGGGACCAATTTGCCTAGTTCCTTAACAACCCTTCTCCCGTTGGCCTTAGGATTCTCTCCTCATCTACCTGTGTCGGTTTGCGGTACGGGCGCCTCGTCAATCCACATCGCTTTTCTCGCCACAGAGCATCGCCGGATCCACCTCATTCGGCGTCCTTTCGCCTGGCGCAACCAACGGCCAGGACCAGCTATCTCCATGTGTCACGATGCTTAACAACTTTGGCGGCTACGGAATTTCTACCGTATGTGCATCGACTACGCCTTTCGGCCTCGCCTTAGCTCCCGGCTTACCTTGGGCGGACGAACCTTCCCCAAGAAACCTTAGATTTTCGGCCATTATGATTCCCACATAATTCTCGCTACTCATTCCGGCATTCTCACTCGTGTACAGTCCACCATTCCTTCCGGTATGACTTCACCCCGTACACGACGCTCCCCTACCACTCCGCTTTCGCGGAATCCTAAGCTTCGGTTATACGCTTAGCCCCGTTAAATTTTCCGCGCAAGATCACTCGACCAGTGAGCTATTACGCACTCTTTAAACGTGTGGCTGCCTCTAAGCCAACATCCTGGTTGTTTCTGCAATCTCACATCGTTTTCCACTTAGCGTATATTGGGGACCTTAGCTGTAGGTCTGGGCTGTTTCCCTTTTGACCACGGATTTTATTACTCGCAGTCTGACTGCCAGCAAGCATTTATACGGCATTCTTAGTTTGATAGGGTTCAGTAAGCTTATCGCCCCCTAGCCCATTCAGTGCTTTACCTCCGTTAAACTCATTACTGACGCTAGCCCTAAAGCTATTTCGGGGAGAACCAGCTATCTCCAAGTTCGTTTGGAATTTCACCGCTAGCCACACCTCATCCCCGGTCATTGCAACGAACGTGGGTTCGGACCTCCATGGAGCTTTACCTCCACTTCATCCTGGACATGGCTAGGTCACCTGGTTTCGGGTCTATGGCAACCGACTATCGCGCTATTAACACTCGCTTTCGCTCTGCCTCCGGTACTCAATACCTTAAGCTGCCGGTTACTATAACTCGCCGGACCGTTCTACAAAAAGTACGCCACCACCCTTTAACGGGCTATGACTGCTTGTAAGCACAAGGTTTCAGGTACTATTTCACTCCCCTCCCGGGGTGCTTTTCACCTTTCCCTCACGGTACTGCTCCTCTATCGGTCATCAGGTAGTATTTAGGCTTGGAGGGTGGTCCCCCCTGCTTCCCACCGGGTTTCACGTGTCCGGCGGTACTCTGGATCCAGTCCCAGTCTCTTTCATTTTCGGGTACGTGGCTCTCACACTCTTTGACCGGCCTTCCCATGCCGTTCCCCTAACAAAATCGACCTTCCCGACTGTCCGCAACCCCAGGAATATTGCTACTCCTGGTTTGGCCTCTGCCGCGTTCGCTCGCCACTACTTGCGGTATCTCGGTTGATTTCTCTTCCTCGCCCTACTTAGATGTTTCAGTTCAGGCGGTTCCCTACGTGACCCTATTTGATTCAGATCACGTTGCTGGAGTATGGCTCCAGCGGGTTTCCCCATTCGGATATCTCCGGATCAATGCTTATTTGCAGCTCCCCGAAGCTTTTCGCAGCTTATCACGTCCTTCATCGGCTCCTGATGCCAAGGCATTCCCCTTGCGCTCTTATTAGCTTGACCTCGTCGGAATCAGCCTCCGCTTCGTTCCGTTTCCGCCGCCAGCCTTCGGCTTCTGGCGAAAACTTCTCTCCGCTTCGCTGTTCCTCCTCTCAAATTTGAACCCGCTTCGCTGGGCTTCAAATTTGTTCCCAAATCCAAAACTCCTTGCTGGTCCATTTGATCGGTCTCTAACTTAGAAAAGTCCAATATTGGTTCTCTAATTCAGAATTATGCAGGCTCATTAAGAAGTTTAAGCTAAAATTGTATTTTACCCTAATTTTCCTTACTGTTGCCTTCTCATAATTTGCATCATAAATTCAACAATGTTCAGTTTTCAAGGTGCATCTTCGTCGAAATCGGCATCCGTTCCGCTCCGCTTTTGTCGCCAGCACAAGGCTGTCGTCAAAAGCTACTCTTCACTTCGCCGTTTCTCCTCTCCAATCAAAACCCGCTTACGCTGGGCTTTTGATTGGTCAGGCTCGACGTTTGAGTCATAAGAGACTCAGTGAAATCTCAAATTCCTTTGGGATTTCAATCAATCTCTCAATCGTCCAATGATTCAATTTGTGAAGTGGTGGGCCAAAATGGACTCGAACCATCGACCTCACGATTATCAGTCGTGTGCTCTAGCCAGCTGAGCTATTGGCCCGTATTCTCTTGGCTCACTTCTTCTTAGGTACTTGGTGGAGATTAGCGGGATCGAACCGCTGACCTCCTGCTTGCAAGGCAGGCGCTCTCCCAGCTGAGCTAAACCCCCATATCGTCGGAGTAAACTGCGCTCATTCCGTTTCCGCCTCCAGCCTTCGGCTTCCGGCGAAAACTTCATGTCGCTTCGTTACTCCTCCTCTCCAAATGAAACCCGCTTCGCTGGGCTTTCATTTGGTCTCCACGATTCACTTTCCTGTACCCTCTAAATTGAATAACGTGTTTCCTTCCACACTTGACTGACCTTAGGACCTCCGGCAAACTCTTGCATCTGCCAAAGTCTCCTTAGAAAGGAGGTGATCCAGCCGCACCTTCCGATACGGCTACCTTGTTACGACTTCACCCCAATTATCAGACCCACCTTCGGCCGCGCCCTCCCTTGCGGGTTAGACTACGGACTTCGGGTGTTCCCGACTCTCATGGTGTGACGGGCGGTGTGTACAAGGCCCGGGAACGTATTCACCGTGGCATGCTGATCCACGATTACTAGCAATTCCAGCTTCATGCAGGCGAGTTGCAGCCTGCAATCCGAACTGAGACGCCTTTTGGGGATTTGCTCCACCTCGCGGCTTCGCTTCCCTTTGTTGAACGCCATTGTATTACGTGTGTAGCCCAGGACATAAGGGGCATGATGATTTGACGTCGTCCCCGCCTTCCTCCGTTTTGTCAACGGCAGTCTCGCTAGAGTGCTCTTGCGTAGCAACTAACAATAGGGGTTGCGCTCGTTGCGGGACTTAACCCAACATCTCACGACACGAGCTGACGACAACCATGCACCACCTGTCTCCACTTTCCCCGAAGGGCACCTAATGTATCTCTACTTCGTTAGTGGGATGTCAAATCCTGGTAAGGTTCTTCGCGTTGCGTCGAATTAAACCACATAATCCACTGCTTGTGCGGGCCCCCGTCAATTCCTTTGAGTTTCAACCTTGCGGTCGTACTCCCCAGGTGGAATACTTATTGTGTTAACTGCGGCACGGAAGGGGTCAGTCCTCCCACACCTAGTATTCATCGTTTACAGCGTGGACTACCAGGGTATCTAATCCTGTTTGCTCCCCACGCTTTCGCGCCTCAGCGTCAGTTGTCGTCCAGCAAGCCGCCTTCGCCACTGGTGTTCCTCCTAATATCTACGCATTTCACCGCTACACTAGGAATTCCGCTTGCCTCTCCGATACTCAAGGGCTACAGTTTCAAATGCAGTTTCTGGGTTGAGCCCAGAGATTTCACATCTGACTTGCAGCTCCGCCTACACGCCCTTTACACCCAGTAAATCCGGACAACGCTTGCCACCTACGTATTACCGCGGCTGCTGGCACGTAGTTAGCCGTGGCTTTTTCTCCAGGTACCGTCACGTCCTTCGTCCCTGGTAAAAGAAGTTTACAACCCGAAGGCCTTCTTCCTTCACGCGGCGTTGCTGGGTCAGGGTTTCCCCCATTGCCCAATATTCCCCACTGCTGCCTCCCGTAGGAGTCTGGGCCGTATCTCAGTCCCAATGTGGCCGTTCAACCTCTCAGTCCGGCTACTGATCGTCGCCTTGGTGGGCCATTACCCCACCAACTAGCTAATCAGACGCGAGCCCATCTTTCAGCAATAAATCTTTGACTTATCAGAGATGCCCCTAATAAGTGTTATGCGGTATTAGCAGTCGTTTCCAACTGTTGTCCCCCACTGAAAGGCAGGTTGCTCACGCGTTACTCACCCGTCCGCCACTAAACTTGTCCCCGAAGGGGCAAGTCCCGTTCGACTTGCATGTGTTAGGCACGCCGCCAGCGTTCGTCCTGAGCCAGGATCAAACTCTCAAATAAATGGTATCTTAACTAGCACCCTCTTCAGGCACTACCTAAAATCTTCTTTACTTGAATCATTCGCTTCTAGCTTCTAACTCAAGAATTTTTCGTTGGCTGTTTCTTCGCTCTTCGCTTTCAAAACATCCTATCTTTGTCCAAGGTGTTTCTTGGTTCACGTTATTCAATTTACAAGGTACACGCCGCTCCCCTTCGAGCCCTTTCGCTCTCTTGCGGAGCTTTTCTATTCTATCACAGCAGTTCTGCTTTGTCAAGAACTTTTTTCAGAATTTCTTCCAACCTGCTCTCAACCGCTTCTCCGCTTCGCCTCTTCCAAGGCGCCCGTGTATATTACCAGATACTTCCCCCTTTGTCAACCCCCTTTTTTCTGTTTTTTTAAATCAAGAATCCGATTGCAGCCCTGTTCCGCATTGCTCCCTGTTTCAATCCGTAAAACCGGTACCCGCGGCAAGAGGGGCCTTTCTTTGCTACAGGTCGGTTTTTGCAATTTATTTACAGAATCGTCAGAAAACATGCCTTGGCATTGGGAGAAAAGCATGATATAATATAGAAAATTACCGCATTTTCGGTATTTTCAAAGGAGCATGTTATGGCAAAACGCCAAATGGATACGCGGAGCCCCAGGGGCCTGCTGCTGGGGCTTCTGGGGCTGGCCGGGGCCGGCGCTTTGATGATTCTTCTTCTCTTCTTAAAACCGGGTCTTCCTTCTTCCCCCACATCTACTGCGGAGGCAACTCTACCCCCGCCGCCAGAAAACCCATATACTGAGGCCGATTTCTACACCGAAGACGGCTTTGTTCACTGCTCCGCTGCGCCGGCAAAGACCGGCATCGACGTCTCCTCCCACCAGGAAGAGATCGACTGGGCGGCGGTAGCTGCTTCCGGGGTGGACTATGCCATGATCCGGGTGGGTTATCGGGGTTATGACCAAGGCGGCCTACACATTGACACATACGCCGAAGCCAATTTACAAGGCGCTCTGGACGCCGGACTTCCGGTGGGGGTCTACTTCTATTCCCAGGCCATTTCCGTGGAAGAGGCCCGGGAGGAGGCGAACATGCTCCTGGAATTCATCCGAGACTGGGATATCACATATCCCGTGGTGTTTGACTGGGAGTGGGTGGGCGCCGACGCCAGAACGGCAGAGGTCTCCAGCCGCACTGTCACAGATTGCACCCTGGCCTTCTGCCGGATGGTGCAGGAGGCCGGCTATACGCCCGCCTTTTACTTCAATCAGGACCTGGCGCAAAACACCTTCCGCCTGCGGGAGCTTCAGGACTTTGACTTCTGGCTGGCCCAATACCAGGACGCGATGACCTTTGCCTATGACGTGGACATGTGGCAATACTCCTGCACGGGGCGGGTTGCCGGTATCACAGGAGATGTGGATTTGAATCTCTGCTTCAAATCCTATGAGTAAACGCCTATGAAAGTCAAAACTATGACCCGCATGGCCCTGCTGTCGGCCATCGCCCTCACCATCTTCTGGGTGGAGGCACAGATTCCCATGCCGATTCCCGTCCCCGGGGTGAAGCTGGGGCTGGCCAATGTGGTCACCGTCTATGCTGTCTTTTCCCTGGGCGCCTGGGAGGCCGGGGGGATTCTGTTGGTTCGGGTCCTGCTGGGCTCCCTGTTCTCCGGTCAAATGATGAGCCTGCTGTATTCTGCTGTTGGGGGAGTGCTGGCGCTTCTGACCGCCCTGGGCCTGAAGCGGATTTTGACCGGAACGCAAATCTGGGTCGCCAGCTGTTTCAGTGCGGTGGCTCACAACCTGGGACAAATTGCCGTCGCGATTGCCATCACCCGGACCCCGGCGCTCCTGTCTTATCTGCCAGTCCTTTTGGTATCCGGCCTGCTCACTGGCCTCTTCACCGGACTCGCCGCCCAGACCTTGCTCCAGCATCTCCATAAGATTGGGAAACCCCAGATTCACGCTTCAGGTTGTGGGGAAAACATGTCAAAAATGTAAGGAAAATGTAAGCTTCTGCTTATGGAGATCCCCATGCGGATGTGGTAAAATAAGGGCACTTCAAAAAAGGAGGCATCCCATATGCCAGTTCATATCCGCCCCAGTCTGACTTCCTCTTGGCTTGCATTATTGGGCGTTTTGGCAGCCATTGCCGCCGTGGTTCTGATGGTTCGTCAGAAAAAATGCAAAGAATAAATCGCCTTTTTTTCAAAAGGGGTGCACCGGATCTCTCCGGCGCACCCTGCTTTTCTTTTATTGTTCTCTGGCCATACGTTCCCGCAGGCGCTGAATTTCCCGGCGGTGCTGGTCCACGGCTTCCCCTTCGGTGATGTTCCACTCTTCCTGGCAGATCGCCACACAGCGCTCCCGCATGGCGATGGCTCTGGCATAATTGCCCTGAATTTCAGAAATTTGGGCCATGGCCTCCGGCATGTCACAGAACCGAGGCTTTGGCTGCATCTCCAAAGCCCTCTCATAGCACGCTGTCGCTTCGTCATAACGGGCCAGCTTTGCCAGGGAATCCGCCCTGCAGAACCAGGCCATCCAGGACTCCGGCTCTTTGTCCGTCATACTTCTCCAGCAGTCCAAGGCCCGGGGCAGATTTCCCTCCTCCTTGGCAATCAAACCATCATAGAGATCATAGTGATAGGTGCGCTCCACACGGCCCATGGCCTCCAGGGCATCCCGGGCTTCTGCCGTGCGTCCGTCCTCCAGGAGTAAATCCATAAGCCACAGATAGTTGGACCGGGAATCCGGATGCTGGCGTACAAATTCCTGGTAAAATGCAATGAGCTGCCAGCGATTTGCCACATTCCAATCCGGCATGGGGCATTCCGCCGCCTCCAGATTGGCTTTGTGGGCCTCCTTCTCGTTGGGATTGAGCAGGAGGGCCTCCCGGGCAATGGGTGTGGCCAGCTCCCGGTATTCCCTGGCCCGCTTGTTATAGAGCCGGGCCAGGAGGAGGGTCGCCTCCGCCTTGGTATCGGGGAGCGTCATTTTGTCCTTCAGATATTGCTCTACATTCTCAAACTCATGTGCCGGCAGATACCGTACATCCTCCAGCATGTTGTCGATGCGGTCCATCCGGGTGCGGTCTGTCATGGAAAACAGCTCGTCAATGGTGACTCCCAGTTGCACCGAAAGCTCTGGCAACAGTTGAATATCCGGCATGGTGGCGCCGCTTTCCCATTTTGAAACTGCCTGGGCGGAAAGTCTCAGCGGCTTTCCCAGCTGCTCCTGGGTCAAGCCCCGGGCCAGGCGCAGTTGCTTAATTTTTGCTCCAATTTCCAAGTTCATTTTTCAGAACCTCCTTCCCTGCGATGTCTTCATTGTAACATGGTACAGGGGAACTTCCAATCATCCGTCTGTTACATGGCATTGCCTCATGGTTGAACTCCCGTCTGGAAAAACAGCAGCGCCCTGCAGAAATTTCCGCATAGAACGCTGCTGTTTCTCTTCGTCCCGACTATGGGGACCGAGTCACTTTATACTGGAGTGGTCGTTTCCTTTTTCAGGCGAACCCGCTTTTTGTCGGGAAGTCCGAACATGGGGACAAACCGGTCCAATCCTGTAAAGGACAAAATAATGATAGAGCCAATCACAATGAAGCTCATATAGTTTCTCGATATGATATCTATTGCCGTGAACTCATGCAGTGGGTATACGGATGTGGCAATCTTCGCAAAAAACACCGGGAAACAATGCCAGGGTATCAGCTCTGAGCCATAAATACCCATGGAAGAAGTGAGAGTCGCCAGCCGCACCCGCAGGGCATATGCCGCCTTTTCATCCTCACACTCCACATTTTTCTCCACCACATCCCGAATAATGGGGGAGATGGTCACCACCTGAGCCGCCTCATCCGCCAGCGCGGCGTTACCCACCAGACACAGTATACCACACCAGCCCATCAGCTGATGGACATTTTTGGAAATCTTGACGAAGAATTTGGCCAGGGGGTCAAAGGTATTCATGCTATTCATAATCCCGCCAAAGACAGACACCCACAGCATCATAATCACCACAGAGCCGCCTGCATCCCGGAAGCCAGCCAGGACCTGATTGTTCAGCCACTCCGGGAAGGTGGTCGTCCCGGCGATCACTCCCAGGAGCATGGCGGAAATCATGCCGGAACCCAGACAAATCAGGGTATTCAGCCCCATGAAGGAGAGCACAATGACCAGAACCATGGGAATGATCATGTAATATGGGACGCCATGTTCAATTTGCGACAGCAGCTCCAACGCCACGGGTCGCTCTTCTGCCAGCGCAGCGTATGCCTCCCCAGGGATTTTGGAAATGGCCTCAGCCACGTCCCCCTGGGTGTTGGGAAGATGGAGGCTGCACAGAAAAATCACCACCGCCGCAAGGACAAGGCAGCTACAGGACCAAACGCTCTGGTGCTTTACTCGGTCGATGATCCGGACATCCTGCATCCCACAGCTGAGCACGGTCACGTCGGAAATCATGCCAATGTTATCCCCAAAGCAGGAACCGCCGGCAATGGCGCAAACCGTCAATATGGGATCGCCGCCCACCAGCTCGCTGAGCCACAGGAAAATCGGGGCGCAGGCCGCAAAGGTCCCCCAGGAGGTCCCGGTGGCCACAGATAGTAGGCATGTCACAATCAAAGAGATGACTGCCACCGTCCGGCCTGTAACGCCCAGCTTCAGCGCCAGGTTGATGAGAGATGCGCCTACACCAGTGGCAATGAAGCTCTCCGCCACCGCATAGGCAAACATCAGAATAAAAAATACGCCAATGATACTCCGCGCAGATTTCAAACCCTGTTCCAGGGCGATGTCAAAATTACTGCGATAGATAAAAATGTACACCAAAATCGCCACAAATGTGGCAATTGGCGCAGCCAGGAGCAGCTCCAGTTTAAATACAATGACCAGTGCCGCAAACACAACCAGTGGTAAAAATTTCAAAGCTGAGATCCCACCGCCGGTGCGTGGACTCTCTTTTTTTTCCTGTTTTGTCTCCATGTAATCTCCCCCGCCCCATATTTGAGGCACTCAAATTTCAAAAGTAAAAACAGTGGCGGTGCGTCATGCCAGGTTTTCTTTCGTAGGAACAAACGCTGGTTGCCGGGGGATGGACAGGGGGAAAATCAGCGCTTCAACTGGCAGACGCTCCACCAAAACAGGCCAGGAAATGGGCTTGCGCCCATCTCCCGGCTGCATGTTCCGGTTTTCTTTTACAGACCCAGGCCCTTGCTCAGATTGACCACAAAGTCCTGCACGTTGGTCACAATACCCTTGGCAGACAGGCTGCCCCGATCGGCCAGCTTGTTAACCACAAATTCGGCGATGTCCACACAGTAGAAATAAATCTGCCGCACGGTGCCGTCGGGCATGACCCGGAAGGAGGGGGTCATATTGCCGGTGGCAATGGTATGGAGCATGGTAGCCATGCAGATGACGGTGGTTGCATCCCGCACCTGGTTACGCATGGCGTCCTGGGCCTGGTACACATCGGCATACACGGGAGGCAGGGGGCCGTCGTCCCGGATGGAGCCGCCCAGAACATAGGGGATGTGGTTCTTCTCCAGGCTGTAGATGATGCCATTGTCGATGTTTTCTTCTTCAATGAACTTTGCCACAGAACCGTGATACCGGACCCGGTTCAGCAGGTCCAGGTGGTTGTAGTGGCCGTTGGGCTGATTCTGGGTGGTGTAAATATTCTGGCCCAGGGCGGTATGTAGGTAAGCGCCCTCCAGGTCATGGGTGGCCAGGGCGTTGCCAGCCAGCATGGCGTGGACATAGCCGTTGTTTACCAGCTTCTCAAAGGCGTTCCGGGCGTCGTAGTCAAAGGCAAACGCAGGCCCCATGACCCAGACGATCTTGCCATGGTCCCGGTCGTGGCGCAGGAGATCATAAATTTCATCGTAATCCTTGGAGAATGCCGTCTCCCGGGACCGGTTCTGCCGGAAGGCGAACACGTCCTGCTGGGCGGCGCTCTCCTGGAAGCCGTCGGGGTAGACGTAAATGCCATCCTCGCAGTTTTCCGTCCGGCCTGTGAAGACCAGGTCGCCAGCCTTCAGAATCCGGAACTCCCGGACGTAAATCACGCCGTTTTCATACACCGGCACACAGTCCATCCGGCTCTCCTTGGCCATGATCCACTGGCCTTCCACCTTAAAATACTCCGGGAAGATGCTCATGGCATGGTAATGCTCCGGCGCTACACCGTCCTTGGGGCAGGGGACCAGGACCGCATTGGGGGCATTTTGAAATTTCTCCTGGGTGAAGTCCGGGGGAGTGAAGGGACGCAGGGAAAAGCTCATGACAACCGCTCCTTTACTTTTTTGATGTGTGGTTTGGAAATGCATATTTTTTCTGTATTTTATCATATGCGCGGGTCTTTGTAAACACCGAACTACAAAAACAATGGGGCCACAGATCTACTTTTTTCGGGGCGCCGCCAATTGTATTCCAACCAAATGGAAACCCCTCTGCTCCTTCTTGGTATCTTCCCCAGAGGGAATTGGCGCTCTGCGCGAACCCCATCGCCATGGTTGCAACCTGAATGGCTGTTTGCAAAGGTTCGCGCAGGAAAATTGGGGAAATTTTTATTTCCAGCTGCCACTTGCCGGTTGCAGCGGAGTGTGATATAGTGATTGTGTCAGAACCCAGCCCGAATCCCATAGGCTCCAGTTGGGCAGTTTTGCTGACACAACTTATCCCCGCGAGGGGACGGAAACCTGTGTCCACGACGGCGACGGCGTACGGCCCAGGACACAACTTATCCCCGCGAGGGGACGGAAACGCTGCGACCTGACGGGCTTTATCAAAGGTGGCTTTGGACACAACTTATCCCCGCGAGGGGACGGAAACCGACGAATTGAATGATTTTGAGATTACCGTACAAAACACAACTTATCCCCGCGAGGGGACGGAAACGTGTAAGGCATCAACGATACTGGTTTCGGACTGTGACACAACTTATCCCCGCGAGGGGACGGAAACACTAGATTTAGCAGAATTTCTTGTGGTTTAACAGGACACAACTTATCCCCGCGAGGGGACGGAAACCCCAAAATTAATAATGTTGTTTATTCTTCGTGTTTGACACAACTTATCCCCGCGAGGGGACGGAAACTCGGAATGAAGAGGCGCTTGCAATCTGGGGCTGGACACAACTTATCCCCGCGAGGGGACGGAAACGATCCGTGTTCCGGGAATGCGCTCCCATCCCTTAGGACACAACTTATCCCCGCGAGGGGACGGAAACTAACATTAGCATTTCATTTGCTCTCTTACGGACACAACTTATCCCCGCAAGGGGACGGAAACCTGATTTGAGGTGCTTGCTGGATTGCAATCGTACGGCACAACTTATCCCCATAAGGGGACAGGTGGGCGATTGTGGACATCGGCCCCTACTACGCTGTAACCACAAAAATATGATGTTTTACATTGCGGTAAGATTGCCCTTTGAGAAAACATAATCAGGGACGCGCTCAAGGCCGCAGGAGATGCCTTCCCGTTTCAGCAATCTTGTAATGCCCACCACGGGCGGACACATAGGTCCGCCCCTACGATGATACCGCAACACTGTGCATGAACAGATTCTTCGGTGTTCTCGTTGAATTTTCCCTATTTCCGCCCAATAAATGGCATTCAAAGGACAAAATGCGTCAGACCACTTCCTCCCATGCTTGACATTTGCCGTAGGGGCGGACCCATGTGTCCGCCCGGCGGAAACACCATGCGTTTCCCTCCATGTTCGGCGAATTCGCAATACCCATCACAAATGACAGTTTGGTTCTTTCGGGGCGCCTTTCTACCCGTGTGTAGAGGGGCGCTTTTTTGCGAAAAGGACCGGCCAATGGGCAAATTTTCGATTGACAGGCTTTGGAACACGCCGGTATAATAGCCCCATTCCATTCATTTCTATGGGAGGCGCGCCTATGTCCATCCGGCCTGCCACGGCGGCAGACTTGCCAGAAATGCGGGAAATTTACCGTCCCTTTGTGGAGCGCACCGCCGTCAGCTTTGAATATCAGGTCCCCACGCCGGAGGAATTTTCCCTTCGTTTCACCCAGCACATCGCCCAATTCCCCTGGCTGGTCTGGGAGGAGCAGGGCCGTGTTCTGGGCTATGCCTACGCCGGCGCGCCATGGGAGCGGGCCGCCTACCGCTGGTGTGCGGAAAGCTCTGTCTATCTGGCCCCGGAGGCCAGGGGAAGGGGCGTGGGGAAGGCCCTGTACCAGGCTCTGGAGGACATCCTCCGCCGTCAAGGGTACCGGACGCTGTATGCCTTGGTCACCACCGACAATGAGGCTTCCATTGGATTTCACGAAGCCATTGGCTTTGTACGCCGGGCCTTCTTTCCCAACTGCGGATATAAGCTGGGGACCTGGCACGGAGTCGTCTGGCTGGAAAAACAGCTTGCGCCCCCGGACGCGCCCACGTCGTTCCCGGAACCATGGTGCAGAGAGGAGCATTCCATATGAACATTTGCGTATACGGCGCCGCCAGTCAGCAAATCCATACAGACTTTCTCCAAGGAGCCCAACAGTTGGGCCACTGCCTGGCAAAAGCCGGTTTCGGCCTGGTCTTTGGCGGTGGAAATACCGGCGTGATGGGGGCCTGCGCCCGGGGCGCTGCCCAGGCGGGGGGAGAAATTCTGGGGATTGCACCCAGCTTTTTCAACCAGGAGGGCGTTCTGTTTCCTCATTGCACCAGGCTCCATCTCACCGACACCATGCGCCAGCGGAAGGAGCAGATGGAAACCCTGTCCCAGGGCTTTGTTATGGCCCCAGGGGGCATTGGCACCCTGGAGGAATTTTTTGAAATACTCACCCTCAAACAGCTGGGCCGTCATCAGAAGCCCATTGCCGTCCTCAATATCCGGGGTTACTTTGACGCCCTGGAGGAGCTTCTGGAGGGCGCTGTGGGAGAGGGCTTTTTGGAGAAAGAGGTCCTGTCTATGTACCGCCTGTTTCGGGAACCGGAGGATGCCGTCCGGTTTTTGGTCAAGGAATTGGAGGTGCTCTCATGAGAATCCTGGTGAGCGCCTGCCTGTTGGGCTCCCCGTGCAAATACAACGGGGGAGACAACCTGTGTCCCCGACTTCTGGAGCTGGCCCAGGGCCACACCCTGATTCCCCTCTGCCCCGAGCAATTGGGGGGCCTGTCCACGCCCCGCCCTCCGGCAGAGCGCAAAGATGGCCGTGTCATCACCCAATCCGGCAAAGACGTGACGGAATGCTATCAAAAAGGCGCTGCAGAAGTTGCCCGGCTGGCCCGGCTTTTGGGTGTAGAGGCAGCCATTTTAAAAGCCCGCAGCCCTGCCTGTGGCTGTGGCTCTATTTACGATGGTACCTTTACCCACACCGAAGTTGCGAAAAACGGCCTTGCGGCAGAAGCGCTGCTGGCCCTCGGCATCCCGGTTTACACGGAGGAGCATGTTCCGGACTTTTCTTCAGCGGAGGATTCCCACATGCGTGACATACTGCATGCCATGTTCGTTATGACCGGTGAAATTTTTCGTACTTTGGAGGCTTGCCACCCATCGATTTATTTATACGGATCGCTCACCCTGGACGACTTCCAGCCGGGGTGGAGTGACATCGACATGCTCTGCCTAACTCGGGAGCCTCTGTCAGTCCGGCAAGCAGAGCATTTGGTGGATTTGCGGCAGCGTCTTCAAGAAAAGGAACCAAAAAACCCCTTTTACCGCTCTTTTGAAGGAGGTATATTGACACTGGACGCTTTTCTATCCCATAAACCGGATCGAGTCGTCTATTGGGGCACCAGCGGGCAGCGGATTACGCAGCACCATACGTTTGACTGTTTTTCCATGGTGGAGTTGCTGGAGCACGGGATTCTACTCTGGGGGGAGGACGTTCGCAATCAGCTGACAAAACCGTCCTATGAAGCCCTCCGGCAGGGTGTACAGGGTCACTACGAAAGCATCCGAAAATACGCAACCGGTGCGCGCAGCTTTTACACCTTTGGCTGGTTTTTGGACATCGCCCGCTGCATATACACCTTGCGCACTGGGCAAATCATCTCCAAAACCGCTGCCGGCAAGTGGGCTCTGGAGCAGCAGCTCTGCCCCACTCCGGAAGCTCTGACAAAAGCCTTGACTGTGCGGAGAAATCCTCTCTGTTACCAAAACGACTCCGAGATATGGGATTACGCCGAAACTCTGGGAGACGACATACAAAAATTTGCAGATGTGTTGGAGGAGGAACTAGCCAAAGGAACCAATACCCACAAGATATAGCGTCCGGAACGTTCTCCCTACACAACTGTGTAATTTTCAAACAAAATGGGAACAAATTTAGAAAAAAGTGTTGACCGGTTGGCAGAAATCGGCTATAATGTGGTGTGCATGGCCTGAAATTGGCTTGTTTTCTTTTGACTCGCTACGGCCGGAAACGGCTGTTGAGCATCAATCTTGACAGGAGGTGTTATCCCAATGCTGCGTACCTATCAGCCCAAGAAGCGTCACAGATCCAAAGTGCATGGTTTCCGCCAGAGAATGGCCACCACCAACGGCCGTAAGGTCCTCTCTCGCCGCCGTGCCAAAGGCCGCAAGGTCCTCTCCGCCTGATCCTGTGCGCCCGAGAATGCGGAATAACGCCGTCCAAGATGCTGATACGGGGTGAATGGAAGGATCTTCTATTCGCCCCCTTGTTTCATTCCACCCGAATGGACGCCGCATCTGCTCCGAAACCCGGTCTTTCCCTCGGTAAAGCCCGGGATTTTTCGGCAGGGATTCCCTGCCTGCCACTTTGGAAGGATACCCACATGGAATTCTCAAAGCCATTGAAGCTCAACCACATTTTTCGCCGCCTGTACCGCAATGGCAATCAGGCTGCAAACCGGTATCTGGTTCTCTATTGCAGGCCCAACCACCTGAAGGAAAATCGGGTGGGCATCACCGTGGGAAAAAAGCTGGGAAAAGCCGTCACACGGAACCGGGTGCGCCGCCGCCTGCGGGAGATCTACCGGCTTCACGAAAGTCAGTTCCTGCCGGGATATGACCTTGTGGTGGTTGCCCGCAGTCAGGCTGTGGGTGCATCCTTTACTCAGCTCACCAGGGCCTATCTCACTCTGGCGGACAAGCTGGGGGTTCGGATCGAGGCGACACCATGAAACAGCTTCTTCTGGCGCTCATCCGCATGTACCAAAGGCACATCTCCCCTGCGTTTCCCCCCTGCTGCCGGTTCACTCCCACCTGCTCCCAGTATGCGGCAGAAGCCATATCCAAATATGGCGCTCTGCGGGGCGGCCTGATGGCCCTGTGGCGTCTGCTCCGGTGCAACCCCTTTTACAAAGGGGATCTTTACGACCCTGTTCCCTAAACTTGGAGGAATGACATGATTCTAGCATTCAGCATTTCCGATCTGATTCGGGTACCCTTTGGCTACCTGATGGATCTGCTCTATCAGTTCACGTCCAATTACGGTCTGGCTCTCATCCTGTTCGCCCTGCTGGTCAAGCTGATTTTGCTCCCGGCCAGCGCCAAGAGCAAAAAGAGCATGATGAAAATGAGCCGTCTTGCTCCCCTGACCCAAGCCATTCAAAAGAAATACGAAAACGACCCCCAGAAGGCCCAGGCGGAAATTCAGCAGATCTACAAAGAAGAAGGCGCCAGCATGATGGGCGGCTGCCTCTGGAGTCTGCTGCCGCTGCTGTTGCTCTTCCCCCTTTATACTGTCATCCGGCAGCCTCTGGTGTATATGCTCCACTTGAGCGCTGACCAGGCTGCAAAAATTGTCGAGATCATCAAAGAAGCCATTCCCGCTGCATTTCTCTCCAACAGCTACTATGACCAGCTGTCCGCTGCGCCCCATCTCACCGAGTTTGCGGCACAAATTCGGGAGGCCATTCCCGAGCTGGCCAACACCACCCTGCCCAGCCTGAACTTCCAATTTTTAGGCATCAACCTGGGTCAGATTCCCAGCTGGCAGTTCTGGAAGTGGGAGGTCACCAACTGGGCTTCCATCGGTCTGTTCCTCCTGCCGGTGTTGTCTGCCGGCTCCAACGTTCTGTCCATGTGGATCAGCCAGAAGATGAACGCCTCTGTCACCACGGATCAGAATGGAAACCGGGATGAAAGCGCTGCAAAGGCAAACAATGCCACGAATAAATCCATGATGATCGTGATGCCGCTGATGTCTCTCTTCATCGGCTATTCTTACCCAGCCGCCCTCTCCCTGTACTGGCTGGTGCAGGGCATCTTTGGTATCATTCAGGACGTGATCCTGACACTCCGGTATCGGAAGATCTATGATGCAGAAGACGAGGTCAAGCGGAAGCTGGCCGCGCAGAAGGCCGCCGAAGAAGCTGAACGGGAGCGGATCCGCGCCCAGCGCCGGGCAGAAAATCCCGACGGCATCGTGGAAAACACCAGCAAGAAGAAGCTGCAGAAGCAGCAGCAATTCCAAAAGGAGCAGCAACAGGCTGCCATGCACCGGGCAAACGCAGAAAAAGCAGAGGAAGATCAGCCCCTGTCTGGCGACCCGGACCGCCCATACGCAAAAGGCCGTTCCTACCGAGCCGACCGTTATCGCAATGTGTCGAACGACACTGAGGAGTAATCTTATGGAAAAGAAATTCATTGCCACAGGGAAAGATTTTGACTCCGCAGTTCAGGCCGCCTTGAAAGAGCTGGGTCTGGAACTGGAGGATGTCTCTGTTCAGCTGCTGGAACGGGCAAAAAATGGCGTGTTTGGTTTCGGCGCCCGTCCTTGCAAGGTGGAAATCACCTACGAGACGCCGGACCCCGCCCCAACGCCGGCTCTGTCCGCCGCCTCCCGCAGCAAGCCAAAAAAAGCGGCTCCTCCGGCTCCCCCGGTTCAAGAAGATCCGAAACCGGTTGCCCCCAAAGCAGCCGCTCCCATGCCCATTGCGCCAAAACCTGCTGAGCCCAAGCCTGCCGAGTCCAAGCCGGAGACGCCGGCACCCCGCGCCCCGCGGGCGCCTCGGCCAGAGCGGCCACCTCATCAGCCCAAGGCGGACAAGCCCCTGGCGCCGAAGCCTGAAAAGGTCTTTGCCCCCGCCGCTCCCGGTAGTGTGGAAGAGAAAATTGAAACCTTCCTGAAGGGTCTGCTGGAGCGCATGGGCTCCACAGCCGTCCCCCATGCCTGGAAGAACGAATCTGAAATCTACCAGGTGGAGCTCGTCGGCAAGGATCTGGGTATGCTCATCGGTCGTCGTGGGGAAACTCTGGACGCCATCCAGCACCTGACCAATTACGCCGTCAACCACAATTGTGAAGGCCGGGTCCGTATCAGTGTGGATGCAGAGGATTACCGGGTCAAGCGGGAAGAGTCTCTTCGCCGCTATGCCAGAAAGAAGGCCCAGCAGGTGCTGAAGCAGCGCCGCCGGACCACCCTGGAGCCGATGAACGCCTATGAGCGCCACGTGATTCACGCGGCTTTGCAGGAGATGGACAACATCACCACTTATTCCACCGGCACAGATCCCAACCGCCGGGTGATCATTGAATACGTAAGGTAAAACAAACATAAAATCAGGCCTGTTGTAAAGAGTTTACTCTTTCAACAGGCCTGATTGTTATTCCATTCGGTCCTTTTCTGTAATCTCCCGGAGAACCCGGCAGGGATTTCCCACTGCCAGGACACCTGCGGGAATGTCTCTCGTCACCACGCTTCCAGCGCCGATGACCGTATCGTCTCCAATGGTCACACCGGGCAGAATCACCGCATTTCCCCCGATCCAAACCCGATTTCCCACTGCAATGGGCTTGCAGGCCTCTTTGGTATAGGGCCGTCCATCCGGTGTAAACCGCAGGATTCGCTCCCGGGCCAGGAGCGGATGGATGGGGGTGAGGAAGGACACATTGGGCCCCACAAATACATCATCCCCCAGCCGTATCTCGGCACAGTCCAAAAAGGTGGAATTAAAGTTCACATAACATCGGTTTCCCAAGTAGGTATTGCAGCCATAGTCAAATTGGACATTGGGATACAGCTCCGTCCACTCTCCCAGTGAGCCCAAAAGCTGCTTTAAAATCTTCTGCCTTGTTTCCTTCTCCTCCTCCGTGGTCCGGTTGAACGCCGCCGCCAGATTCCGCGCCACGTCCCGCCGGCGGCTGAGCTCCGGGTCCGAGGGATCGTACAGGAGGCCAGACAACATATTCTCCCGTTCTGTCATGGATGCTCCTCCTGATGATCGATCTTTTCCACGCCAATGACTTGACTGTCTCCTTCCACCCGCATGAGAATGACGCCTTGGGTATCCCGCTTATAGACATTGATGTCCGAAGCCGGCATCCGAATGATCACGCCGCCGGACTCAATGAGCATCACATCTTCATTCTCACCCACCACGCGGCAGGCCACCACAGGGCCGGTCTTGGCCGTGATGTTGTAGTTCTTCAGGCCCTTTCCGCCCCGATTCTGAGGCTGACGGGTGCCATCTTCTGAAAGACGGAGATATTCATTGATTTCCGTCCGCTTTCCATAGCCGTTTGCGGTGACGGTCAGGAGACTCTTCTCCTCTTCCGCCTTTTCCGCCCCCACCACGTAGTCACCCGGAGCCAGGGTAATGCCTTTCACGCCCGAGGCATCCCGACCCATGGCCCGCACATCTGTTTCGCTGAAGCAAATGGCCATTCCCTGGGCTGTTGCCAACACAATCCGGTCCTGCCCACTGGTCTTCATGACGGAAATCAGGTGATCTCCTTCGTCCAACGTCAAGGCCCGGATTCCCGCCTTCCGGTTGGTGTTGACTGCCTGAAGGGCCAGGCGCTTCACTGTGCCGTTTTTCGTTGCCATCATCAGGTATTCGTCTTCGCTGAATTCCCGGGTCAGGAGCATGGCCGTCACCTTTTCTCCCGGCTCCAGGGGCAGCACATTGACAATGGCTGTTCCCCGGGCCGTACGGGAAGCCTCTGGAATCAGGTATCCTTTCTTCTTATGGACCCGTCCAGTATCTGTGAAGAACAGCACATAATCATGGGTCGAGGCCACAAAAATGCTCTTGATGTAGTCCTCTTCCTTCAAATTCTGGCCATGGATGCCCCGGCCGCCACGACGTTGGCTCCGGTAGGTGTCTACCGGCATCCGCTTGATGTAACCCTGGCTGGAGAGGGTATAGCAGCAGTCCTCCTCTTCGATGAGGTCTTCTACGTCAATTTCATCCTCCACATCCTGAATTTCCGTCTTCCGGCCGTCGCCGAATTTATCCCGGATGGCGGTGAGCTCTTCTTTCAAAATGCTTCTGACTAGACGGATATCTCCCAAAATTTCCTGGTAATGAGCAATTTTTTCTTCAATTTCCTTGTATTCTGCCAGGAGCTTGTCCCGCTCAAGACCCTGGAGCCGCTTCAGCTGCATATCCAAAATGGCCTGGGCCTGTATTTCAGACAGCTGGAACCGGTTCATCAGGTTCTCTTTGGCATCGTCATAGGAGGTGCGGATGATCCGGATGACCTCGTCAATGTTCTCCTGGGCAATGAGGAGTCCTTCCAGGAGGTGGGCCCGCTCCTGGGCCTTCTTCAAGTCATACCGGGTGCGGCGCAGAATAATTTCTTCCTGGAAGCTTAAGTATTCATCCAGGATCTCCCGCAGGGAAAGAATCTTGGGTTGGGACTGGTCTTTGACCAGGGCCAACATGTTAATGGCAAAGGTGGTCTGGAGCTGTGTCTGGGCAAAGAGCCGGTTCAGCACCACCTGGGCGTTGGCGTCCCGCTTCAGCTCCACCACAATCCGCATACCAGTGCGGTCCGACTCGTCCCGAATGTCGGAAATACCATCCAGCCGCTTTTCATTCACCTGATCGGCCATGTTTTTGATGAGCATTCGTTTGTTGACCTGATAGGGAATCTCCGTCACAATGATCCGGGTCCGGTTCTGGCCGAACTCTTCAAAATGGGTGCGGGCCCGAAGGGTCAGGCGGCCCTTGCCCGTGGCATAGGCAGACCGGATCCCGGCCCGGCCCAGAATGATGGCTCTGGTGGGGAAGTCCGGCCCTGTGATGTGCTCCATCAAATCCATCAGGGTGCACTCCGGATCCTCTAGAATGCAAATACAGGCGTTGATGACCTCCGTCAGATTGTGGGGCGGAATGTTGGTGGCCATTCCCACAGCAATGCCGGCCGATCCATTGACCAGCAGATTGGGGAACCGGCTGGGCAGAACCCGGGGTTCTTTCCGAGTCTCGTCAAAGTTGGGATCCCAGTTCACCGTGTCCTTCTCAATGTCCCGGAGCATCTCATTGGAGATCTTGGAGAGTCTGGCCTCCGTATACCGGTACGCGGCAGGCGGGTCGCCGTCCACAGAGCCGAAATTGCCGTGGCCGTCTACCAGCATATACCGCATGGAAAAGTCCTGTGCCAGGCGCACCAGGGCGTCGTAGACCGATTGATCTCCGTGGGGATGGTACCGGCCCAAGACGTCGCCCACACAGGTGGCGGACTTCCGGAAGGGCCGGTCCGACGTCAGGTTGTCCTCATACATGGCGTACAGAATCCGGCGGTGTACCGGCTTCAGGCCGTCCCGCACGTCGGGCAGAGCCCGGCCCACAATGACAGACATGGCATACTCCATGTAGCTCGTTTTCATTTCCCCGACCAGCTCGGAGGTCACAATGGCCTGATTGGGAAACAAAATGTCTTCTGGTTTGTAATCCTTCTTATGCTGTGCCAAACTGCAACCTCCTTAGTAGTCCAGATTTGCCACGTTGCGGGCGTTCTGTTCAATGTATTCCTTCCGGGGCTCCACCTTTTCTCCCATGAGGAGGGTAAAAATTTCATCGGCCCGGACTGCATCCTGCAATTCAATTCGTTTTAAGGTCCGTCTTTCCGGATCCATCGTGGTATTCCACAGCTCGTGGGGATCCATCTCACCCAGACCTTTGTTCCGGCTGATGTCCACCTTGGCGTTGGGATTGTCCTTTCGCATCTCCGCGGAAATCCGGTCCCGTTCCTCATCGGAAAAGGCATATCGGGTGGTTTTACCCCGGACCAGCTTATACAGCGGCGGCATGGCGGCATAGACATAGCCATGCTCAATGAGGGGCCGCATAAACCGGAAGAAGAAGGTGAGCAGCAGCGTCCGAATGTGGGACCCATCCACATCGGCATCGGCCATAATGACCACCTTGTGATACCGCAGCTTCGTGAGGTCAAACTCCACTCCGATCCCTGCGCCCAGGGCCGTGATCACCGGTTGCAGCTTGTCGTTGCCAATGACCTTATCCTCCCGGGCCTTCTCCACATTCAGCATCTTTCCCCAAAGGGGCAGAATGGCCTGGAACCGGGAATCCCGCCCCTGGGTGGCGGATCCGCCTGCGGAGTCACCCTCCACGATGTAGATCTCTGTGAGTGCAGGGTCTGACTCATTGCAATCCCGCAGCTTATCCGGCATGGCGGCGCCTCCCAGGGCCGTCTTCCGCCGGATGGAATCTCTGGCCTTCTGGGCAGCAGCTCTGGCCCGGTTGGCGGTCATGGCCTTGTCCAGAATGGCCCGGGCAGTCTGAGGATGCTCCTCAAAATAGGTGGTGAGCTGATCTGTCACAATGGAGTCCACCAGGGTCCGGATGTAGGCGTTTCCCAGCTTTGCCTTGGTCTGTCCTTCGAACTGGGCATCGGTCAGCTTGACGGAGATGATGGCGGTGATGCCCTCCCGGCAGTCCTCGCCCTGGACCCGGTCGTCGCCTTTGATGGCCCCGGTTTTGATGCCGTAGGCATTGATTGCCCGGGTGAGGGCCGCCTTAAATCCGGTCTCATGCATCCCTCCCTCCGGCGTGTGCACGTCGTTGGCAAAGGAGAGGATGAACTCTGAAAAGCCGTCGTTATACTGAATGGCCACCTCTGCAGAGGCGTCTCCCTTGACGCCACTTACGTAAATGACGTCGTGATGAAGGGGTATTTTGTTCCGGTTACACCACAGGGCAAACTCCCGGATGCCGCCTTCATAGCACATGGTCTCCTGGGGGCCGTCCTCCTGTCTGGCGTCCCGAATGGTGATGGACAGGCCCGCATTCAAAAACGCCTCTTCCCGCATCCGGGTGTGCAGCGTCTCGTAATCATAAATGACAGTATCAAAAATCTCCGGATCCGGCTGGAACGTCACCTCCGTGCCGGTTCTGTCTGTGGCGCCTACAACTTTCATCTCCTGGGTGATGGTCCCCCGGGAGAATTTCATCTCATAGATCTGACCGTTCTTGTGCACCCGTACCGTAAGCCATACGGACAGGGCATTCACCACCGACGCGCCCACGCCGTGGAGGCCGCCGGAGACTTTATAGCCGCCGCCGCCGAATTTTCCTCCGGCGTGGAGGACCGTATAGACCACCTCCAGGGCCGGCCGGCCGGTTTGGGCCTGAATGTCCACGGGAATGCCCCGGCCGTCGTCGGTGACGGTGATGGACTCCCCCGGATTGATGGTGACAGAAATGTGCTTGCAATACCCGGCCAGGGCCTCGTCAATGGCATTGTCCACGATCTCATAGACCAGGTGGTGCAAACCGGAGACGGAGGTGGAGCCGATATACATACCTGGCCGTTTCCGGACCGCTTCCAGCCCTTCCAACACCTGGATTTGGGCAGCGTCATATTCCGTCTCGACTCTTGTATTTCTCAGCTCGTCGGACATAAGCGAACCTCCTTTAGTAAGTTATAAAATCAAGTTTCCTGCCTGAATTTGCAGAACCTGGCCGATCTTTGTAAGCCGGTCCTTCTCACAGCAGGTGATGAAAACCTGTCCCGACTGGATCTGGTTCAGGACGAAGTCCTGCCGCCCCGGGTCCAGCTCGGACAGAACGTCATCCAAAAGCAAAACCGGCTCCTCCCCAGTGTCTCGCCGGGCCAGCTCCCGCTGGGCCAGCTTCAGGCTGATGGCAGCCGTGCGGGTCTGCCCCTGGGAGCCGTAGCTCTTCAGACTGAGCCCATCCAAGGAAGCGTCAAAATCATCCTTGTGAGGCCCTGTGAGGCACTGTGCCGACTCCAATTCTGCCCCACGATGAGAATCCAGGTGCATCAAAAGGGCCTGCTCCAGGGCCGGCAGGGGGGCGAAGGGGTCTTCCACTGTGGAGACTGTGCGGTAGGGAATCTCCAGGGTCTCCCGTCCTCCGGAAAATTCCCGGTGAAACCGGGTGGCTGCTTCCCCCAGGCCCTTTAAAAATCTGGCCCGGTAGGAAATCAAAATGGCGCCCACCTGACAAAGGCGGCGGGAGTATTCCGGAAGCACCTCCAGCAGAGAGGGATTCTCAAACCGGTCCCGGAGGATCCGGCTTTTTTGCTCCAGAATTCGGTTGTATTCCACAAGGGCGGCCTCATACCGGGGGCGCAGCTGGCACAGAGCCTGGTCCAGAAAGCGGCGGCGGGCCGCCGCCCCCGCTTTGAGGACCATGAGATCCTCGGGGCAGAACAGCACTGTGGTGAGAATGCCGCTCATTTCCCCATGAGACTTCTTTTTGACACCGTTCAGAAACAGCTGGCGGGGCTTGCGCCCGGCAAAGAGAATGGCCCGCAGATTCTGCCGCCGGGCTTGGTCCGTGACCGTCCCTTCCAGGTCTGCAAATTCCCTGTGGAACAAAATAAGCTCCATCTCCCGCCGGGTTCGAAAAGACCGGCCTGTGGACAAATAAAACACCGCTTCCAGGAGATTGGTTTTCCCCTGGGCATTGTCTCCCACAATCAGGTTGACGCCGGGAGAAAAGGTGCTTTCCAGGTTTTCATAATTCCGGAAATTCCGAAGGGACAGCCGGTCAAGCTTCATGGGCGGTCACCGTATAGGTGGCGCCCAGGCAGGAAGCGGTGTCCCCAGGGCGCAGCTTTTTCCCTCGCATGGTACAGACCTCTCCATTGACCAAAATCTGTCCGTCCTGGATGAGGTTTTTGGCCATTCCCCCTGAGGGCACGGCATCGGCCAGCTTCAAAAGGGCCTCCAGGCGAATGAACTCTGTAGAAATGGGAATGGGTTTGGACTGGGGTTCTTTCCGTTTAACAACAACTTTCAATCTGTGTTCCTCCTCAGTATTAGACCTCAATTGGCACGCAGACGAACCGGTAACACCATATAGGCAAAGTCGTCCTCTTCCCGCACTGGGGTAAAGACAATGGGGCTGAGCCCGTTTTTGAGCTCCAGGCAGACCTCCTCGCTGGGAACGGCCCGGAGTGCATCTGCCAGGTAGCGGCAATTGAATCCAATCTCCAATTCCTCTCCATTTCCGGCGATGGCGCACTGATCCTCCGCAGCGCCGATGGCTGTGGTGGTGCGGAAGGTGGCCACATTGTCTCCAAAGAGGCAGCGGACCGGACTTTTCAACTTCTCCGTCACAATCAGTCCCACCCGGTCAATGGTGGCGGCCAAATCATCCACATGGGCTGTGAGTTTTACGGGGCAATCTGTGGGAACCACCCGTCGCCAGTCCAGGAAGTCGCCTTCCAGCAGGCGGCAGATCAAAGTGGCGTTTCCCACTTCAAAGAGAATGTGCTTGGGCCCCAGGATGAAGGTCACCATCTCGTCCTCACCCAGGATTTTTTCCACTTCCTTCAGGGCAGCGGCGGGTACCACAAACTGCATGGTCTTTCCCGTGGCCTCCTTGAGATGGTACGTGCGGCGGGCCAACCGATAGCCGTCTACAGCCACCACGGAAATGGTCTCGTCGTCTACTTCAAAGAGGCAGCCGGTGTGAATGGGGCGGCTCTGATTTTCGGAGACGGCAAAGATGGTACCGGCAATCATCTCCCGCAGGGCGCCTTGAGGGATGGAAACGCCATTTCGGCTTTCCACATCGGGAAGCTCAGGGTAATCCTCCGCATTGGAGGCGGAGATATTGAAGTTGGAGAAGCCGGCGCGGATGGTCACTTTGTAGTTGTCGTCCACACGGACGCTGACTGGTCCTTCCGGCAGACGGCGGATGATGTCGAACAACAGCCTGGCAGGTAAAATACAAGCGCCTTGCTCCTGGATTTCCGCTTGGGTAGAGACGGTAATGGCAGTTTCCAGGTTGTAGCCGGTCAGTTGCAGATCCAGGCCGGCCCGGCAGTAGATGCCCTCGATGGCCGGCAGGGTGCTTTTTTGTGCTACCGTACGGCTTGCCACGGAGATGGCGGAAACCAGGGTACTTTTTTCACAGGTAAACCTCATATGCAGTTCTCCTTCGTTGAGAAATTCTCCCGTTTTTATAAACAGAGAGGTTAAAATGTAGCAGTAGCAGCAGTAGGGGAATTTTATGTGGAAAACCGGCGTAACCCCCCGCAGAATGGGGCTTCCCAGTCCACAGGCCTGTGTGGAGAATCATTTGCTTGTCCACAGCCCTGTGGTTCCACTGGATTGCCTAAATTTATCCACAGGAAGATTTTTGATTTTCCACGTGGAAATGTGGAAAAAATTTGGGTGCTGAAAAACGCCCGCTTTGGGGCTTACAGGGAGGAGTTGATGTTGGAGGTGATGTCCCGCACGGCGGATTGCAGCGGCGAGGCCGGATCTTTCAGGCTCATCTCCACCTTACGAATGGAATGAATGACGGTGGAGTGGTCCCGGCCGAATTCCCGGCCGATTTCCGGGAGGGAGAGATTGGTCAGTTGACGGATCAGATACATGGCAATCTGCCGGGCCTCGGCGGTTCCCTTGTTTTTGAGGGTTCCCCGCAAGACCGATTCGTCAATGGAGTAAAACCGGCTGACCTGACTGATGATGAGCGCCGGCGTGGGAACGGCGTTTCCCTCCACCTTGAACATGTCGTTGATGGCCCGGGAGACGTTGGGAAGATCCAGCGGCATGTCGTTCAGGTCCCGGTAGGCCAGAATTTTTTTCACAGTGCCTTCAATTTGCCGGACATTGTTGGTGATGTTGTTGGCGATGTAGTTGCAGACGTCGTCCCCCAGATCCAACCCCAGGGAAATGGCTTTGTTTTTCAGAATGGCCATACGGGTTTCATAGTCCGGCGGTTGAATGTCTGCCAAAAGACCCCATTCAAAACGGGTTTTCAGTCGATCCTCCAGGGTCAGCATATCGCTGGGCTTCCGGTCAGAGGTCATGACGATCTGCTTGTGTTCTTCGTATAGCTTGTTGAAGGTATGGAAAAATTCTTCCTGGGTACTGTCTTTTCCGGCGATGAATTGAATGTCGTCAATGAGGAACAGGTCTGCTTCCCGATATTTACTGCGGAATTCCACGTTTTTTCCGCTTTGCAGGGCGGCGATTAGCTCGTTGGTAAATTGGTCGCCCTTGATGTAGACGATTTTAAAGTCCGGATGTTGGCGGCGCAGTTCATTGGCGATGGCGTAAAGCAGGTGGGTTTTTCCGATTCCGGCGGGACCGTAAATGAAGAGGGGGTTGTACACCTGCCCAGGGTTGTTGGCAACGGCAATGGCAGCGCTGCGGGCAAACCGGTTGGAGGAGCCAACGACGAAGTTTTCAAATGTGAACTGGGGATTGAAGTCCATGACGGTGTTGGCCTTCCCCTTGGCCTTATATTCCGCCAATTCCTCAGGACCAAAGACCACCAGGCTGATCTCCGTATTGAAGATTTCCTTCATAGCGTCCTGGATGTATTCGGTACAGCGGCGTTGAATAATTTCCTTGCGGAAGGGCGATGCGGTGAAAAGGATCAACTGCTCGTCGTTGAGTTCCACCACTTCCGCGTCGTCAAACCAGGTGGAAACCACAGCCGGCGTCAGGCGGTTTTCCATGTGATTTAAGATTTTTGCCCAGACGTAAGCGGATGAAAACATTCACACAGCTCCTCTCTCTAAATATGGCGTGCAGACCGGAAAACCGGTGCTTTTGACGGCTTTGGCACAAATTCTCACCCTAAATTATACCACGGAACGGCGAAAAATACAAGCAAGTTTTATCATTGACACATTATTAAAAAAGAATTCTTCCCGTCCCATTGTCCCGGGAACCGTCTGGATTTTGGCAATGATGTCGAAGGAGGAGGCCAAGGCGTCCATTTGCCAGGAAAATGGTATGTTCTGGGTACAACGCAGATTTTCCGCCTGTGTGGCAGAATGACACGGCTGCATTTTTTTTGTTGAACTCCCTTGTACCCGCAAGAAGAATATAGTAAAATAGGCATTGCCCGCTTTGGGCTTGACTTCACAATGCGGAGGTAACGTCATGTCTGATCCCCGTGATGAGGATTTTTTGAAAGAGATCACGGATATGCTGGACAGGCCCGCGCCGTCCAGTTCCCGAGAGCCGCCGTCGGCTCAACGACGGCGGAAAAAACGTCGGCGGTTTCCATTTTTGGCCGTGTGGACGGTGCTGCTGGCAGGAGCTTTGCTCTTTGCCTGTTACCGTTATATGCAAAGTAGGGGGGAGCAGCCTGTCTCATTGGAGGAATCCACCCCCTCTGGCGCGGCGGGAGACGGAGATACCTTGACCATTGCAGCAGCAGGTGATATTAATATCACACAAGCTCTGCTGGACAGTGCCCGCGGAGCCGATGGAGCCTATGACTTTTCCCGGATGTTATTGGGGGCAGCGCCTTTGCTCTCCGGGGCAGATCTCACCGTTGCAGATCTGGAAGTGAATTTCTGCGGCGCCCCCTATGATCCAGAGCGATACAACGCCCCAGAGAGTCTGCTGGCAGCCTTGGCAGAGGCTGGTGTGGATTTGGTGCAAACGGCCAATACGGCAAGTGTCTACAATGGCATTGCCGGGCTGCAATCCACGCTGGAGACCATCAACCAGGCGGGATTGCTTCCGGTGGGAACCTTTGCCACGGAGCAAGAGGCCAAACAGAGCAAAGGCTTTACCATGGTGGAGGTGAAGGGCTTCCGGGTGGCTTTTGTGGCCTTTACCAAAGGTGTGGGCAACTTGCGTCTGCCGGAGGGGGCGGAGCGCTGTGTCAACCTCCTTTACAATGACTATAACACCACCTATCAGGATGTAGACGCAAAGGGAATTCGGGAAATCTTGTCCCAGGTCCAGGCAGAAGGACCGGATATCACCATTGCCCTCCTCCACTGGGGCAGCGAATACGACCGCGCCGTTAGCAAAACCCAGGAGGAAATTCGAGATCTGATGCTCCAGGGTGGGGTGGATGTCATTTTGGGAACCCATTCTCACCTGGTAGGACCTGTGGAGATGACCACTGCACAGAGTGGAACCATGCTCACGGCCTATGGTCTTGGAGATCTCATGTCTACGGGGGAAGGGTCTGATGACAGCCAGGGGATGGTTTTAAAGCTGGAGTTTACGAAACAGGGAAATGAAACGAGCCTGACCGGCTACCACTGTGACCCCATTTATCTGGCGGGAAATGGAAAGACAGGTACTGGGGCATTTGAAGTGATCAACACCCGGGATGAAATTTCCCTTTATGAGTCCCAATATGTGGACCGGGTCTCCCAAGAGATGTATGAAACTTTGAAGCAGTCTTTGGAGGAAGTAGAAGCTTCCATCAAAGCCCGGGAACAGGAATCGTAAAGTAAAATCGGGGTCTGTTGCAAGAAAGAAGATTTGCAACGGATCCCGATATGATCTGCGCACAGATTGCATCAATCGTGCCTTCGTATCTTAAATTAGGCCTACTGTAAAAGAGTGAAAATTTTGCAGTAGGCCTTTGTTGTTTATTTGTTCTTCAGCAGATCCCGGATTTCTGTCAGGAGCTTTTCCTCGTTGGAAGGCTCTGGGGGAGCGGCAGCTTCTTCCTCCTCCTTCTTTTTGCGGCCCATGTCCATCAGCTTGTTCAAAAATTTGACCAGCCAGAACACCACCAGAGCCAGAATCAGGAAGTTGATCACAGCGGAGAGAAAACTGCCGTAATTGAGCGTATTGGACACCGGATTTCCCGCCTCGTCCAGCTTTTGACCAAACCACTGGGGAAGAGTGAGATACCACTGGGAGAAATTCACCCCGCCCAGGAACATGGAGACAATGGGCATGATGACGTCGTCTGTCAGAGATTTGGTGATGGTGGAAAAGCCGCCGCCGATGATCACGCCAACTGCCATGGACAGGGCGTTTCCTTTGATTGCGAAGTTCTTAAATTCGTCAATCCAGCGGGGTTTTTTCAGTTTTTTCTTCTCAGCCATAAAATACTTCCTTTCTCACGTTGCTTTTTTAGTAACGACATTGAATGTACTTTTGGTCCCATTGATCGTCAAACAGTCTGGCATTGCGGGACATGGGACAGCCCTGAAAGAGGTCGCTGGCCAATTCTGTGAGAATTTCCCGGAATTCCAGAGGTTCCAGATAAAATTCGGGAATTCCCTCTGTCCCGACTTGAGCGCCCAGGAGGGCGCCAGCCACAGCCCCCAGGGCGGAGCTGAGTCCGGAATGGTTGACCGCGGCCACAATGCCCCGGTCGTAGTCGCCGGGATATTTCAGGCAGATATAACAGGCGCTTGCCAACACGGAGGCTGCGTCTGTGGGACGTTGCTGAGACAACGCTTCCTCAGGTGATGTGGAGGTCTCCGCCATGGCCTCGGCCCAGTCCAGCTTGCTTTCCAATGTGCGGATTTGAGAAAACCGACTGCCAAAATACTGGCTCATGGCGGTCCGGGTTCTTTTAAGGACAGAGCGGAAGCTCTCCGCATTCCTGTAGACAATCCGGTTCAGTAGATCGGTGAGGTAAGCGGCCGGAAGAAATCCCAGGGGATCCCCATGGGTGAGAGCTGCGGATTCTGCGCCCAGCAGTCGAATCTCTGAAGGAGACGTCTCTGTGGGGTGGAAAAACAGACCAATGGGAATGGACCGGGCCATACCGTTGGGACCTTGCGAACGGTTTACCGGTTCCTCCATGGTCCCGGCCTGGGGTCGCTCCAGGGCATAGAGAACCGCAGGCTCCGGGTTGCGGCGGCTGTACAGCGGCTCCAGGGAACACAGCCAGCAGTAGCATTTTCCCCGGTTTTTCCATCCGCCGTAGTGCTGGGTTTTGCTCCAGTCCCGGTAAGCCGCCTCCAGGTACTGCACATAGGGCGCCATCACCCCCCGAGTGGCGCCCCGGGTGGCGCCGAAGAGCAAGCCGTTGGCGGTAAACATGGCCAGTTGGGTATGGCTGGAGACGGTGGCGAAGCCGTTGACGGTATCGTATCCCTGAATCCCATCGGGTCCGTATTTCTCGTGGATGTCTTCCAGGGTCAGCTCCTCCACACAAAAGCCCAGGGCGTCTCCTGCGGCGGCGCCCAGCAGACAGCCGTATATTTGGTCTTGCTTGCGTACCATAAGCGCTCCTCACTCCTGTTGGTGCTGTTCCAGATAAATGAGCAAAACGGCGATATCCGCCGGGCTGACGCCGGAGATGCGACCTGCCTGACCGATGGAGACCGGCCGGATTTCCGAGAGCTTTTGCCGAGCCTCCAGCCGGAGGCCGCCCAGAGTGTGATAGTCCAGGTCCGGCGGCAGGAGACGGCATTCCTCCCGCTTGAATTCCTCTACCTGGCGGGTCTGCCTGGCCAGGTAGCCGGCATATTTCAGCTGAATTTCCACCTGCTCCCGGACAGCAGGTGGAAGCACCGGGCGGTCCGGATCCACCGGCGCGATGTCGTCGTAGTGTAGCTGAGGACGGCGGAGCAAATCGGACAACCGGGCGGAACCCTTGACCGCAGCCGTACCGGCCTGAGCCAATAGGGCCTGCAAGGCGGGGGATTCCGCTACCCCGGTGGATTCCAACCGGCGGATTTCCCGGCGGACCTGATCGTATTTCTCCTCCACCTCCCGGAGCCGCTCCTGGGAGATCAGGCCCACTTGGAAGCCTGTGGCAGTGAGCCGGGCGTCGGCATTGTCCTGCCGGTGCAGCAGCCGGTATTCGGAGCGGCTGGTCATGATCCGGTATGGCTCGTTGGTGCCTTTGGTCACCAGATCGTCGATGAGGGTGCCGATGTAGCACAGATCCCGGGTGAGCACCATAGGCGGCTTGCCCTGGAGTTTCAAGGCGGCGTTGACGCCGGCCACGAGGCCCTGGACCGCAGCCTCTTCGTAGCCCGAGGTGCCGTTGAATTGGCCCGCCCCATAGAGGCCCTGAATGGACTTGCACTCCAGGGTGGGGAGCAGGGCAGTGGGGTCGATGCAGTCGTACTCAATGGCATAGGCAGGGCGCATCAGCTTGGCATGCTCCAGCCCCGCGATGGTGTGCAGCAGTTCCTCCTGCACCTCCTCCGGCAAGCTGGAGGAGAGGCCCTGGAGATACAGCTCTTCCGTGTGCAGGCCGCAGGGCTCCACAAAAATCTGGTGTCTGGGCTTGTCCGGGAAGCGGACAATTTTGGTCTCGATGCTGGGACAGTACCGGGGCCCCACCCCCTGGATGGTGCCATCGAACAGGGGGCTCCGGTCCAGGTTATCCCGGATGATGGCATGGGTATGTTCATTGGTATAGGTGAGGTAGCATACGGCCTGATTTTGGACTGCCCCTGTGGTAGAAAAAGAAAAGGGTTCTGGGACGTCGTCTCCAGGCTGCAGCTCCATCTGGGAGACATCCACACTCCGCCGGTTCACCCGGGGCGGCGTCCCCGTTTTGAATCGCCGCATGGGAAGCCCCAGGGCTTTGAGACAGTCCGATAAACCTGTGGACGGATGCATCCCGTCAGGCCCGGAGGACAGGACACAGCTGCCGGTGATGATGGTGCTGTCCAGATAGGTACCGGTGGCGAGAATCACGGCTTTGGCCTCATAATAGGCTCCCAGTTGCGTCTTCAGTCCGGTGACAGCGCCATCGGTGACCAGAAGTTCCGTGACCATGGCCTGCTTCAGATCCAGGTTGTCCTGCAGCTCCAGGACGTGCTTCATGTACTGCTGGTAACTTCTGCGGTCTGCCTGGGCCCGGAGAGAATGGACCGCTGGGCCTTTTCCCCGGTTCAGCATCCGGTATTGAATGCAGCAGGCGTCCGCCGCCCGGCCCATTTCGCCGCCCAGTGCGTCCAACTCCCGGACCAGATGACCCTTTCCCGTGCCGCCAATGGCGGGGTTGCAGGGCATGTTGCCAATGGCGTCCAGATTGATGGTAAAAATGACAGTGTGCATCCCCAGCCGCGCCGCCGCCAAGGCCGCTTCAATTCCAGCATGCCCGGCGCCTACGACAGCTACGTCATAAGCGCCAGCACAATAACCCAAGTCAACTCCCCCTTTTAGGTCCGGTGTGGACCCCATTTGTTTACATAGTATAGCAAAAAAGAGCTCCAAAAACAAGGGTGCGCCAAGGAAATCCAACAGTAGACCTATGAAACTGAACAGACGGCCATATCAGGTAGAAAGAGCGTACGGCCTGCGGCAACGACGAAGCGTCTGTCTTTGCACTGCGATGGTATCTCACCGTAGGGGCGTATCCATGTGTCCACCCGTGGTAGGCATTACGAATTCGCCCAAAATGGGAGAAACCCGTACGATGTTCCCGCCGGGCGGACACACAGGTCCGCCCCTACGGTCAAATACCAATGTAGTGCGCAAACAAGTGTTTCTGTGTCGCCATTGGGTTTGCCACTTCGCAGAGCAATCAAATGATATCACGTGTCGAATATTTTTTGAGCAGCTTCCCCTCCCACTGTAGGGGCGGACCCATGTGTCCGCCCGTGGTAGGCATTACGAATTTGCCCAAAATGGGAGAAACCTGTACGATGTTCCCGCCGGGCGGACACACGGGTCCGCCCCTACGGTCAAATACCAATGTAGTGCGCAAACAAGTGCTTTTGTATCGCCATTGGGTTTGCCGTTTTGCAGAGCAATTAAATGATATCACATGTCGGGTATTTTCTGAACAGCTTCCCCTCTCGCCGTAGGGGTGGACCCATGTGTCCGCCCGTGGTAGGCATTTGGATGTGCTGAAAACAAATGTAAAGTTGCACCGTCGTAGGGATGATTTTGCCGCTGCACCGATGAAAAAGGTGCAGCGGCAAAAAGAACTGCGGATTTACATGGCCTCCAGGAATTGCAGCAGCGCTGCAAAATCTCCCTGGGCACAATCGGGAAGCTTCCCCCGGTTGATGAGACAATCTGTGACCAGGAAGGTCTCCAGTCCGGCGGCTTGGGCGGCCTCCACATCCTCCTGCACATCGTTGCCTACCATGAGGCAGCGGCTGGGTTCCAGGTGTAGCTGGTGTAAGATCTCCAGGTAATAGGCGGGGTTGGGCTTACAGGCCCTGGAATTTTCATAATCCGTGACCCAATCAAAGTCCTCAGGTTGGAGACCCACCCAGCTCAGCCGGGTGCGGACGCCCGCCGGTGGGAACAGAGGATTGGTCGCCAGAATCACCCGCTCTGCCTTGGTCCGGGCCAGGGCAACCGCCTGGGCCGCTGCAGGATTGGGACCTGTGAAGGATTGGGCCTTCTGAAATTCCCCGGCATAAAATGCGTCAAACGCGGGGATATGGTCATGAACCTGGGGGCCCAGTATCTGGGAGAAGGTCTCCCAAAACACCTGACAGTTGGGTCGGAGGCCCTGGTTTCTCACCATAGCGCCTACGCCCTTCCATAGGGCGGAAACCAACGATTCTTCTTCATAGCCATAGGGTGCAACTGCCTGGGCCAGGAGATGGAAGTATCCTTGGGTGAACCGGTCGTTGTCCATGGGCAGCAGAGTGCCGTCCAGGTCAAACAAAATGGCCTGATTTGTCATGGGGACCTCCTGAATTTTGATGTGATCGATGGAAGGAGTCATGGTGAAATGGGTTGCAAGGGAGGGGATGGTCAAAACCGTTTCCCCAAAAGCCCAGTGTTCCCATTGCAACATATTTTTTTAGGTTCCACTCTTGAATTTTTTAGATTCCGCCACAGCCATTTGATCGCAGCGGTTGTTATTGGGGTTGGCGCTGTGCCCTTTGACCCAGTGATAGTGGACCTGGTGGGTTTGCAGCAGGGGTAGAAGTGTCTCCCAGAGGTCCACGTTCAGGGCTGGCTTCTTGTCGGATTTGATCCAGCCCCGCTTTTTCCAGCCCCACACCCATCCCTTTTCCAGAGCGTCAATGACATACTTGGAATCGGAGTACAGCTCTACCACACAGGGCTCTTTCAATCGCTTCAGCGATTCGATCACGGCGGTGAGCTCCATCCGGTTGTTGGTGGTCTCCGGGGCGCCGCCGGAGAGGGTGCATTCGTGGCCGTTGTATTCCAAAATGGCGCCCCAGCCCCCAGGGCCGGGGTTGCCGGAGCAGGCTCCGTCGGTGTAGATGATCACGGTTTTCAAGGGGTATCCTCCCCGTCCTGGGTGGTTTCTTCCCCGTCAAAGCCGCCGCCCAGCTTTCTGCGGCGGGGTGCGGGCTTCAGCAAGGAGCAGCAGCCGGTGAGTTGCCACAAAACCATCGCCGCAAAAAACAGCCGCCCGGTCCAACCCGGATCCGCCAGGGAGATGCAGCTGAAGAACACGGCAGCCATGGACCAGAAGATGGAGGCGCGCCGCCGCCCCTTTCCCAAAGGAAAGCCGGCCAGCTGATAAGCAGCCACCATGGAGGCAACCATGGCCAGGAGCTGGAAGCAGTAATCGCCCAGCAGGGGGTCGGCGCTCCAGCCCCGGAAGCGGCAGATGAGCAGAGCCGCCAGATACAGGCTCACCAGCATCCCGGCCGGAGCCGAGACCTTGCCGGACAGGCGCAGGTACCCGTTGTAGGCCAGAGCGGACCCACCGCCCAGCCCCAGGGCGTAAACCACCATGGAAAAGAGGTCCGGCTTGTCCAGCAGTTGCACCAGGGAGCAGACAAAAAAGACAAGTCCTGCGACCATAGCGCCAGCGCCTGCCACTGGGGACGCTTTGAAATTCTCCTCCAGCCCGGCGCGCTTGCCCATGCCGAGGCACAGCGCTGCCAGTCCAATCAGCACCACGCCGGAGAGCACCCAGAGGGATACCATGGGCCAACTGCCGGGGATCTGCACACCCTGGGCGTCGTACCCCACCGTCAACATCATCAGACGCAGGACAAACCCTGCAAGCCCACCGGCCAGCGTGAGAAGCAGCACCGGAATGGGACCAAATTTTTGATCTTTCATGATTTTTCATCCATCCTTTTGTTGTCCAAGCAGAAAGTTCGTCTTTGCATTGGGAGAAATACCAAATCATTATAACACACAGGGCGCGGAAAGGGAACGACATCGGGAAATTTTTCTCATCCCCTTGTAATTCCGGCCCGGTTGGTATATCCTTGGAGGCAAGGAGTTGATGCAATTGAAAAAATGGAGTTGGGCCCTTTGTGTCCTGCAGTGGCTGATCTACGGCGTTTGTGTAATCGATGGCATTTGCATTGCCCGGGGACTGACCTTTTTGGGGATGGTTGGGGGCAATTGGACCTCTGGTTTGTTCTTTGCCGTTTTGGCTGCCCGTTTCCTGCTCATCTGGCGGATGGGCGACCGGCGTGGGATGAAGCGGCTGCGGAACCATAGCCTGTGTGTGCTGTGCCTGTCTTTGGTGATGCTGGTTGTATGGCTGCTTCTGTGGCGAGGGAATTCGATAGCCTATGAGGCGGCTCTGTACCTGCTGCTTTTGGTCTCTGTGCCCCTTCCCTCCTGTTCGGTGATGTTCTTGCCCATACTGGGCTGGGCGTTGCTTCTGGTAGGCGCCTGGATGCTGGACCGGCGTTGGTCCCGGCTCCCACCAACGCGATAAATGGAGAACCGGGTGGCTGCGATGGTCTATTGGAACCATTGTGGCTGCCTGGATGAGGGATTTTGTAAGGAAACAAAAGGAGAGAATCATGGAAACAATGACATTTGTGGTGCCCTGTCTGTTTGGACTGGAAGGGTTGGCCGCAGAAGAGCTGCGGCGGCTGGGGATGGAACAGGTCCAGGCAGAAAATGGACGGGTTCTGTTTCAAGGCGGGCAAGAGGCCATGGCCATGGCCAACCTGTGGCTGCGGACTGGGGAGCGGGTGCTTTTGCGCCTGGCGAAGGGGCCAGCGCGGAGCTTTGAGGAACTGTTCCAGACTGTGGCAGCGGCGCCCCTGGAGCACCTAATTCCCCGGGATGGGAAATTCCCTGTGAAGGGTCACTGCCTGAACAGTCAGCTTCACTCTGTGCCAGACTGCCAAGCCATTGTGAAGCGGGCGGCGGCAAAGCGGCTGGGGGAACATTACGGCGTGACCTGGCTGCCGGAGACCGGGGCGCTGTATCAGCTGCAATTTTCCCTGATGCACGACCAGTTTGAGCTGTTCTTGGACACCACCGGTCCCGGCCTGCACAAGCGGGGCTACCGGGCTGTGGGCAATGACGCCCCCTTGCGGGAGACCCTGGCTGCCGGGATGGTCCAGCTGACCCGATACCGGGGCCGGGACTTTTTCTGGGATCCCTTCTGTGGCTCTGGTACCATCCCCATTGAGGCGGCCCTTATTGCCAAAAACCGAGCGCCAGGCCTCACCCGGGCCTTTGCGGCAGAGCATTTTGCCTGGGTGGACAACACCCTCTTCCCCCGCCTCCGGCAGGAGGCTCCCGACCGGGAGTATCAGGGGGATTACCGCATTCTCGGCTCTGACAACGACCCAAAGTGCGTCAGCCTCTCCATGGCAAACGCCAGAAAGGCTGGGGTTGGGCGGCTGATCCAGTTTCGGGATGCCGACGCCACCAAAGTAAATCTTCCGGCGCAGGAGGGGATCCTGGTGTGCAATCCCCCCTATGGACAGCGGATGCTGGAGCAGAGGCAGGCCCAGGCGCTGGTGCAGCAGCTGGGCCGCCATCTGAAGTTTGCAGACGGATGGAAGAAGTATATCATCTCCTCGGAGCCGGAATTTGAGCACTACTTCGGCCGCCGGGCGGATAAGCGGCGGAAATTATACAACGGTATGATCCAGTGCGAGTACTATATGTACCTGGGGGGCAGGCGGAAATGAGGCATCTCTTTCTCATCAACCCTGCCGCCGGAAAAAAGGACCATACCCGGGAGTTCCAGGCCCAGATTGCCGCTGCTTGCAGCGGTCTGGAATATGAAGTTCAGGTTTCTCGGAAGCCGGGGGACATCACCGCGCTGGCCCGCCAGGCAGCCCAATCCGGGGAACCTCTTCGCATCTATGCCTGCGGCGGAGACGGGACCCTCAATGAGGTGATAAACGGCGTTGTGGGCTTTCCCCATGTGGCCATCACCCACTTCCCCGGAGGCTCGGGGAACGATTTCATCAAGATCTTCTGTGACACCGCCCCCTTTTTCCAGTTGGAGACCTTGCTGGACCCGGCAGAGGCGGAGTTTGACCTGATCTCCTGCAACGACGACTATGCGCTCAATGTCTGCTCCCTGGGACTGGATGCCCGGATTGCCGCGGAGGCCTCCCGGTATAAGCGGCTTCCTCTCGTCACAGGGTCTGGCGCCTATGCCCTCTCGGCCCTAGTCAACACCATCAAGGGCATCCACCGGCCCTACCGCATCGCCTTGGACGGGGAGGTGTTGGATGGGAGATTCACTTTGGTCTTTGTTGGTAACGGCCGCTGGTACGGCGGGGGATTCCACCCTATGCCGGACGCAGACCCCTGCGATGGGCTTCTGGATGTGCTCCTGATCCAGCCGGTGTCCCGGCTCCAGGTGTTCGCCATCATTGGCAAATATAAGGCTGGCCGGTACGCCGAGTACCCAGCGCTCATCCGCCATGTGCGGACCCGGCATTTGGAGGTTCAATGCCCCGCACCGGTGGAAATCAACCTGGATGGGGAACTCCGCTGGGCGCAGAGGGTCCAAATCGGGGTGGCAAAGGAGAAAATCCGTTTTTTCTACCCAAAAACTCTCACCTGGAAGCCGATTTGCCCGGTGTGTCTGTCTGTATAGAGTGCACCAACGGTGCAGGATCTGTCTGCCCTGGTGGTATTTTCCAGCAATTTGCCGGGAATACTACCAGGGCACTTTCATGTTCATAAAATTTTAACGGAAAAACGTGGAATTTCCTCTTGCATTTTCCCCAGGGTTGCGTTATGATATGGGCGTTAGCACTCGAGAGAAAAGAGTGCTAACACGACAAGTTTTGTATACCGCAGCGGCTTGGCTTTTGCCTGCCGCAATTCAATACTTTTGGAGGTAATCAATTATGAAACTCACTCCCATGGCAGATCGTGTGTTGCTGAAGCCCACAGAGGCGGAAGAAACCACTGCTTCCGGCATCATTCTCTCCACCGCCAACAAGGAAAAGCCTGTCATTTCCGAAGTCGTGGCTGTGGGCCCTGGGGATAAGGACACCGAGATGGTGGTCAAGGCCGGCGACAAGGTTGTGGTCGGCAAGTACACCGGGACGGAAATCAAGCTGGACGGCAAGGACTACACCATTGTGAAGCAGTCCGACATTCTGGCAATTGTGGAATAATTTGGAGGTTTTGCATTATGGCTAAGATGATTGTTTACGGCGAGGAAGCTCGCAAGAGTCTGCAGAAGGGCATTGACCAGCTGGCCAATACCGTGAAGGTTACCCTGGGCCCCAAGGGCCGGAACGTGGTTCTGGGCAAGAAATACGGCGCTCCCCTCATCACCAACGACGGTGTGACCATCGCCAAGGATGTGGAGCTGGAAGATGCATTTGAGAATATGGGCGCGCAGCTGGTGCGGGAAGTGGCCACCAAGACCAACGACGTTGCCGGCGACGGCACCACCACTGCCACGCTGCTGGCTCAGTCCATTGTCCATGAGGGCCTGAAGAACGTGACCGCCGGGGCAAACCCCATGGTGATGCGCAAGGGCATTGAGAAGGCTGTCTCCGCTGCGGTGGAGGCCATCAAGGCCAACTCCCAGACCGTCAACGGCTCCGACGACATCGCCCGAGTTGGCACCGTATCCTCCGGCGACGAGGCCGTGGGCAAGCTGATTGCCGAGGCCATGGAGAAGGTAGGCACCGACGGCGTCATCACCATCGAAGAGTCCAAGACCGCTGAGACGGGCCTGGAAGTGGTGGAAGGCATGCAGTTTGACCGGGGCTACATCTCCCCCTACATGGTCACCGACACCGACAAGATGGAAGCCGTTCTGGACGATCCCTATATCCTGATCACCGACAAGAAGATCTCCTCCATCCAGGAAATCCTGCCTGTGCTGGAGAAGGTGGTCAAGACCGGCCGGAAGATGATCATCATCGCCGAGGATGTGGAGGGCGACGCTCTGGCCACCCTGCTGGTGAACCGGCTCCGCGGCAACTTCAACTGCGTCTGCGTGAAGGCGCCTGGCTTCGGCGACCGGCGGAAGGAAATGCTCCGGGATATCGCCATCCTCACCGGCGGCACCGTCATCTCCAGCGAACTGAACATGGAGCTGACCGAGACTGACATCACCGACCTGGGCACTGCCCGCCAGGTGAAGGTGACCAAGGACACCACCACCATCGTGGACGGCAGCGGCGAAGCCTCTGCCATTCGGGACCGCACCAATGAGATCCGCGCTGCCATCGGCGTGACCACTTCCGACTATGACCGGGAGAAGCTCCAGGAGCGGCTGGCAAAGCTGTCCGGCGGCGTCGCTGTCATCCGGGTGGGCGCCCAGACGGAGGTCGCCATGAAGGAGCAGAAGCTTCGCGTGGAAGACGCTCTGAACGCCACCAGAGCCGCTGTGGAAGAGGGCATCGTGGCCGGCGGCGGCACGGCCTATGTCAACGCCATTCCCGCTGTGGAAAAGCTGGTCGCTGAACTCACCGGTGACGAGAAGACCGGCGCTCAGATCATCGCCAAGGTGCTCCAGGCTCCCGTTCGCCAGATCGCAGAGAACGCCGGCGTGGACGGCTCCGTGGTCTTCGAGAAGATCCAGAGCTCCGGCAAGGTGGGTTATGGCTACAACGCATACTCCGAGGAGTTTGTGGAGATGATCACTGCTGGTATCGTGGATCCCACCAAGGTGACCCGCTCCGCCCTGGAGAACGCCGCTTCCATCGGCGCTTGCGTCCTCACTACCGAGTCTCTGGTTGTAGATAAGCCCGATCCCGCTGCAGACGCTGCCGCCAACGCGGCTGCCGCTGCCCAGGGTGGCATGTATTAATCCACGGTTTTTCCCAATTTCATATGCAGGGGCCTGCTGCCAACGTCACAGTTTGCAGCAGGCCCCTTCGGCGTCGTCGGCAAGCAGTCAGCCTGCCGATGGAAGGCGTTTTCAAAAGATGTCTCCCATACGATATGGACCTGTTGCAGAGATTGATATGCTCCCCCTAGCCTTGACAGTTTCCTTTTTCACTGTCTCCTTTAGGGGGAGCATATCAAGCTCACTGTTTGCAACAGGCCCGATGCTTATGATTGGGTATTTTGAAACAGGCGCTGGTCCAGCCGCCTGGCGGTGACGGCGTAGTACAGGATGGTACCCAAAACCAGCAGGACGATGGCCTCGCCCAGGAAGACGTACAGGGCGTTCAGACCAAACAGAGGCCAGGTGAAGCCGCTTTCGCCCAGATACACCGCCAGCTCCCAGCCCACCAGGGGGGCGTTCCACAGGGCTGGCATCAGAAGGCCCAAAAACGGGCACTTGGCAAGGCGCACATTTCTCAGCCCCCACATGGAAGCGGTAGCAAGCAGAGTGGCCAGGCTGCCCACCAGCCAGTCCAGGGGTAGTGCTTGTGCCCAGCTGATGTTATACAACAGGCAACCCAAGGTGAGTCCGGGAATGGCGGCCGGTGTGAAGAAGGCGAAGATGCACAGGGCCTCGGACAGGCGCATCTGAATGGCCATGGTGGTGGAGCCTGGCCACAGCAGGTTTTGTGCATAAGTGAGAACCACATACAACGCCGCCAGGACGCCGCCATGGACCAGGAACTTGGTTTTCTTTGACATGTTTGCGCTACCTCCAAAAAATGGGATGGGCAGACGGTCCCATCCCAATAGAAAATGGGTGCCATGCACCCACCTCCACCCCCCGGCAAACCCGGCAGGAAATCCGTAGTTTTGTTTACAGACAGGATGGTTACGAACTGTCTTTTATGAACTTGCGACCATTATACAGGAAATGGGCGAAAAGGTCAAGATGAAGGTGAAAATGATTTCAACCGTCTTGTGCAGACAGTTGGGATAGCAGATCTTGTGCAGTGGTGGTCTCAGTCATATAGAGCCGACCCAATTGACGAAGACTCTGGGGCAACCCCTTTATGATGGTATTTATTTTGGGGACGATGGTAACGGTAGCGTAAATTCCCTGCTGAGAAAGGATGACTTCGCTCAGTTCTGAATAGATTCCCTGTGGGTAGGCTAAGACTTCCGGGGACCTGCCTAGTAACTCGGTCATGGCTTGGCAGTCCTGGGAGAGGAATTCCACATATGCCTCTTCGGATTCCCCTTCTTTGGGCAAAATACCTTTGCGGATGGGTTCCACATCCCGGCCTTGCACTTCGTGGATATTAAAGCCGTGGCTTTCAATTGAGACCAGCCCAGAAGCTTCCATTTCAGCTGCTTGTTCCAGCGTAAAATGAGGAATCATATCCACACCAGTATCTTTGTAGGTGTCTTTTCCCACAGAGACCCCGATGGGGAAAATTGTAGCCTTCATCTGGTATTTCTGAAGCAACGGATAGGCAAGAGTATAGTTGCTTTCATATCCGTCGTCAAAGGTAATAAGAACAGGCTTTTCTGGTAGCTCCTGGCCGAGCTCCACATAATTTTGTAAGTCTTGAAAGGTTACGGTGGTGTATCCCGCTGATTGCAATGCGGCCAAATGCTCTTCAAAGCGGCTGCTAGAAATGGTATCATTTCCGGTGCCCTCCTGTGCAAGATGGTGGTACAGGAGAATGGGAATTTTTGTGGTATATTCCTCCGCAGCAATTGGGGCGGAGATCTGAGCAGTTCCGGGTGGCGCTGTGATATACTCACCAAAATCTGCTGGTACATAAATGCTGTGATCTTCAAAGATACGAGCCAGTGCCATCTTGCCTAAGCAGTTCCGAAAGTGCGTTTCGTCATAAAAGTACCGGGGTTCGTAGCTGGCAGAGCTTAGGGTAAAATCCCAATATGGGACGATACGAGCCAGTGCGTTTCGAAAAGCTGCCTGATCTGCTTGGGAATAGCGCTCCATATAGGCATAATACATGGGTGGGCAAATTACGATCAGGTTGACATCGTTGGCATTACACATATCGCGAATTCTGGAAATACTGTTCATACAATCATCCAGATGGGGAATACCTACATTGCCACTGGGGTAATTTGTAAAAACGGTATAGGCGCTCTTTTCCAGATAGCTTTCCAAGTCACCGATGGGCTCTACATCTCGGCGGCTTTTATCGTAAGCTCCGGTGTCTGCGTGAAATACCCGATAGGATTGTTGAAGATATGGATCTGAGTAAAATCGTTGTATTTTTGTCCAGCCGTTACGTGGATTAGATAGTAAGTATTTGCCGTAAAAGAGGACTGGAGAACTGCCATCGACCTTCCAGTGGAGATTGTACGTTAGCGGGTCTGGCTCGGTGTTATATACAGTAGCATTGTGAATATATACACTGACCACCAAGTTTTTTACAGTGTAGTGCTTCATTAGGTATGCACAGGTTTGCTCAACATCCAGCATATCAGCGCCATACATCACTAGGTTGTAGAAGTTGGCGTCGAAGTATTGATTGAGAGAGTCTGTGGGAAAAGAACTGGAGGAGGAAGCGCCAATGATATAGGAATCATATTGGTCATGATGCTGCTCTAAGTAGGAGAGTTTCGCTACTCGAGGATTCATGGTTTCGTCATAGCTCCACCATTGGAAAAAACGATCGCCAAAGGCGCCGAAGGGGTCTGACCAAAAGTTAAAGCCCATGACGAGGATGGTCAAAAGCAATACCGTGCCGAGAAATGCCCACAACCATTGTTTGGACGACATGGGGTGCTTGGATGTCATTGGGATTTCCTCCAATCAAAATTGCTTATAGATAAATTCTGAAGAAATATATCCACCTCGGAGAATGCCGAACAGAAGAAGGGCAACGAGGGGAAGCAAAATGCACAGCCATTGCACAAGGAAATTTTGCTGCTCAAGTGTCTTGCGAATTTTTTTACCCCGTTCTTGGAAGCATTCCACGGTGAATACCAAAACAGTACCTATAAAGACAATGATCAGGTCTTGCATTTGTAGGCCTAAGTGCAAAATGGTACCATCACGTATCTGATACAGACAGGGATTTGTCACGGTTGTACGTAACATAGCCAATGCGGTCAACAGTCGGGGTGCACGGGTGATGTACCGCCCAACGAATACTAGAGCCATAGTCCGCAGGGTTTGGAAGACCCGAAATCCCCAGCTGGTTTCAGAAATTTTCAATGTCTGCCTCAGAGTATTCAATGGATTGGCCAGCAATAGAGAAGCAGTCATCAACACGCCGTTCCATAACCCAAAGGCAATGTAACGAAAGTTTGCACCGTGCCAAATGCCAATGACAAAGTAAACAATCAATGTAGCAAGCGAAGTAGGAAAAATTTTTCCAAACCTGCCACCGATTTTCCGTCGTGTGAATTTTCCGAGACGGATAAACGGTTTCGATAGTGTCAGGGGGTAGAACAAATAGTCGCGCATCCATGTACCAAGGGAAATATGCCAGCGCCGCCAGTACTCGCTGAGCGTTGTGGCAAAAATGGGACGGCGAAAATTTTCAATCAAATCAATACCGAACATCTGAGCAATTCCCCGGGTAATATCAATCCCCCCGGAGAAATCACAATAGAGTTGAATACAATAAAGGCCTACGGCCAAAGCGGTGATACAACCGCCATATTTTGTGGGAGCATCAAAGACGGCATTTACGCCTACTGCTGCGCGGTCAGCGATGATTAGCTTTTTCAAATACCCCCATAGAGCCAGCTGAATGCCATACTTTAAGTGATTGGCATCAAATGGGTGAGGCGTGATCAGCTGATTGCCCAATTGGTCAAAGCGGCTGATCGGCCCCTGTACCATTTGTGGAAAAAAGGATACAAACAGGGCAAACTTTGCAATATTTTTCTGGGGAGGGTATTTTCCACGGTAACAGTCAATGACGTAACCCATACTTTGGAAAATGTAGAAAGAAAGCCCCAGGGGCAGTAAAAGTCCTAACTTTGGCAGTTGGATTCTACCTTCTGAAAAGGTGGCTGCTGCTTGCACTGTGAAGTTCCAATATTTTACCAAATAGAGCAGCCCGAAATTTGCAATAGAAGCCAGTGCAACGACAATCTGCTTACGCTTTTTGAGCGTAGCGCCGCCAGTATGCTTTTGTTCCAGTGGCAAATTACGCTGTTGGGTATTCAGCCGGCCCAGCCAAAGACCTGCACTATAAGTAGTCACAGTAGTAAACAACAAATAACCTATGACGGCAGGGCCGCCATAGAGGTAGAAGCTGTAGCTGGCTGCAAGAAGCACAATCCACTGGAAGCGGCCAGGCACTAAGTAATATGCGGCCAATGTCAGCAGCAGGAAGCCAATGAATCCTGTGGATACAAAAGACATAGGCTTACCTGCGGCTATCAATGAGCTTCAACATATCCTCGACAGAGTTGAAGTTTTCCGGGAGGAGATCCTCCACGTTCAATTCAATGTCAAAGGTATCCATAAGCTCTGCCACAATAGTAACAATATCTAAGGACTCTAAGATACCGTTGTCTATTAAGGCTGTTTCCTTGGTGAAGTCAATCCCTGGACAGATTTCCTGTAAAATTCGCAGTAGCTCCTGTTTCACATTCATATTTATAGTTCCTTTCTTTGCCATCCAGCAGGTAGACCTTAGAGAGCCATCCATCTGCAGTATAGCCGTTTTTGAGGTAAAGAGCCAGAGCGGGTGCATTGTCTTGCCGGACCCACGTACGGCTGATGTGTTGCCCAAGTTGTTGCAGGTAGGTGGTCAGGAGATTTTGTGCTGCTCCCTGTCGCCGCAGCTGCGGAGCAACGGCCAGATGCCGGAGTTCTGTACCGCCGGGTATCGGAGTTTGGTGTAAAATTCCCTGACCATCTTTCGTCAAAAGTACCCGTCCCTGTTCCAAGTCTGCCAGCAAAGCGGCGTTTGTAGGCAAACACCCGGTTTTGGAGTCAAAGCAGCTCTGAAGAAGCGCCTGACATGAAGCCAGATCTTTGGGCGAGGCCAACCGGATAGGATCTGAGGCTATCCCAGGGGGGTCCCTAGGTAATCTGGTCATCCGCTGGCGTGTAAACAAGCAAAGAAAGCCCAATTGCTCCCATGCGGCCCCGACTTTGGCCAGAGCAACATCTCTGGGGCGGTATGGAATCTCCAAAACGATTGGCTGTTCCGGGGACCAACTGGGCAGGGACGCGCCTGGCTGGAGGTAAAAATTCATTCGCTGAAAGCCATCCCGCTGCCGCATCAATAGCAAACCATCAGTCCAAGCATGGATGAACAACGTTCTAGACTGAATTTCTTCCTGAAGTGCGGCTTTGGTCAAAGTTGTATTGGTTATGACCCCTGGTTTCAGCTGCTCCCGTAGTAGAGTCCGCAGGGTCTCATAGTTTGTGACTGTTTTCATCATATGTACGCTTTAGCTGGCCCCGATCAATTTTTCCGTGAATGGTGTAGGGCATATGGTCAACTTGATGATAGAGGTTGGGCAGCATATATCTGGGCAGTAGTGGGCGGAGTGCTGCGGCAATTTCATCCCCGGTAAGTGGACCTTCGTAAATGCAGAGAATCCGATCCCGTGTTTGATCGAATAGACACACAGCAACCTGAAGTTTGGGCAAACTATTCAGGGCGGTTTCGATTTCCCCAAGTTCCACGCGGTAACCCATGTGTTTTACCTGATTGTCTTTGCGGGTCAAAAAGCGGAAATTGCCGTCGGGATCTTCCACTGCCAGATCACCAGTGCGGTAGATTCGGTCAGGATACCAGGGATTACGCGGATTTTGCACAAAGGCGCTGTCGGTCTTTTCCCAATCTAGATAGTAGCCTTGCGCTAGCCCACTGCCACGGACACACAACTCACCGGCGCTCCCCCGTGATACAGGATGGCCTTCTTGGTCTAACAGGAATAGCTCCATATTTGCACAGGCTTTTCCAATGGGAATCACCTCGGTGTCTGCAAATTCACGGTGGATGGGATAATATGCACAGTCTACGGTGGCTTCTGTAGGGCCATAACAATTGAAGTATTGCACCTGGGGTAGAGCCTTGCGCCAAATATTTAGCTGTTTTGCTTGCAGAGATTCGCCGCCCACATTGACCTTTTTTAAACTGCCTGGCACCTCTTTTTCAAAAACTCCAGAGTTTGCAACCAAATGAAAGGCGGATGCGGACCAGGATAAAACTGTGATCTGGTGTGCATGAAGATAACGTATCAGAAGCAAGGGAAACATGAAGAATTTTTTGGGAAGAATATGTGTGGTTGCGCCGGTCTTTAAGGTGGAGTACAAGTCTTTTACCGAGGTGTCAAAACAGAATGGAGCCTGATTTCCCAGGATATCCGCTCCTGTGATGCCAATGGCTTCTGTAAACCAGTCTGTAAAGTCTATCACACTGCGATGAGATACGATAATTCCTTTTGGCATTCCAGTGGATCCAGAGGTGAAAATCATATATGCAGGATCTACATCCAGGACCTGCTGTCGGCATCTGGACAACAATGCATCATCTGGCTCGGTATCCAAAGCCTGTTCGATTGAAAACAACGGACACAAGCCAGAAAAGGAAGCGGCCAACGCTTCTACAGCGGTACTGTAAATCAAAGCAGCTGGCTGCAGTTGTGACAGAAGCGCTTCTACCCGTTGTGGAGGCATTTGGCTGTCCAAAGGAACATAGAAATTGCCACTATACAATACGCCGAGCAAAGCGGCTACCATCTGGACAGAGCGTTCTGCCAGAACGACCACTGGTCGATTGCAGGAGGCCAATTGCCGGCCTAGTGCAGTGCCAATTCCTCGACTTTGCTGGTGCAAGCCAAAAAAAGTAAGCGTTGTGCATTCATCCACGAAGGCCGGTGTTTCAGGAATGCGCTTGGCGGTTTTTTCGAGGTATTCCAATAGGTTTTTCTGCATCTTGTTGTCCTCTAGCCCAATTTGTAGATAAAGGTATTATACTGATCCGGGATATCTTTGTCAAGCGAGAGGAAGCCAGGGTGAAAATGTGCTGCAAGTGAGCAATTTTGTCCACTTGCAGCACATCATGCAATGCTTATTTATTCTGTTCCAATTCCTTTAGCGCATCCTTGCGGCTGAAGTTGGCCCGGCCCTTTTCGTCGAAGCCCATGAACTTGACCCAGGTCATATCGCCCAGCTTCAGGACGTCTTCCACCTTGTCCACCCGGTAGTTTTCCAGCTTGGAGATGTGGACCATCCCATCGTGGCCCGGGGCGATTTCCACAAAGGCGCCAATGGGCAGGATGCGGACCACCTTGCCATAATAGAGCTTGCCCACCTCGGGGACGAAGCAAATGTCGTCCACCATCTTTTTGGCGGCATAGGCAGCGGCGGAGTCCACAGCGGAGATGAAGACGGAGCCGTCGTCGTCGATGTCGATTTTGGCGCCGGTGTCTGCGCAGATTTTCTGGATGGTCTTGCCGCCGGAGCCGATGACTTCCCGGATTTTATCCACAGGGATCTTGAGAGAGATCATCTTGGGGGCATATTCGGACACTTCCGCCCGCGGCTCCGGGATGCAGGGGAGCATAATTTCGCTGAGGATCTCCAGCCGGGCCTTCCGGGTCCGCTCCAGGGCGTCAGCGATGATTTCCATGGTGAGGCCCTTGTTTTTCAGGTCCATCTGGATGGCTGTGATGCCCTCGGTGGTGCCTGCCACCTTAAAGTCCATTTCGCCGTGGAAGTCTTCCACGCCCTGGATGTCGGTGAAGGTTCTCCACGCGCCGGTCTCCTGGTCGGAGATGAGGCCGCAGGAGATGCCGGCTACGGGCCGCTTGATGGGAACGCCAGCGTCCATCAGGGCCAGCGTGGAGCCGCAGATGGAGCCCTGGGAGGTGGAGCCGTTGGAGGACAGAACCTCAGAGACTACGCGGATGGCATAGGGGAACTCTTCTACAGAGGGAATCACAGGCAGCAGCGCCTTTTCTGCCAAAGCGCCGTGACCGATCTCCCGGCGGGAGGTGGAGCGGGAAGCTTTGGCTTCGCCGGTGGAGAAAGCGGGGAAATTGTAGTGGTGGATATACCGCTTGGTCTCTTCCGGATAGATGGTATCCAGTTTCTGGGCGGCAGACAGGGTGTTGAGGGTGCAGATGGACAGAACCTGGGTCTGACCGCGGGTAAAGAGGCCGGAGCCATGGACCCGGGGCAGGATGCCTACCTCAGCGGCCAGGGGACGGATCTCATCCATGCCGCGGCCATCTACCCGTTTGCCAGCCAGGAGCCATTTTTTGACCACTTTTTTCTGCATTTTATACAGGCAGACCTCAATGTTGACGTCAAAGTCCTCGTACTTTTCTGCAAATTTCTCGGAAAAATCCCGGCGGGCGGCAGTCAGCCGCTCTTCCCGGACATTTTTGTCATCGGTGTCCAGGGCGTATTCAATCTGGTCCATGCCGTATTCACACAGCTCATCCAGCAGGTCGTGGTTGACAGCGGCCTTCTCGAAGGTGAATTTGGGCTTGCCAATTTCCGCCACAATGCCGTTGATGAACTTCACGATTTCCATGTTGGTCTCATGGGCGATGCGGATGCACTCCAGAACGATGGGTTCAGGAGATTCGTTGGCCTCGGTCTCGATCATGACCACCTTCTCGAAGGTGGAGGCAATGGTCACAAAGCAGCTGGCGGCGGCCCGCTCCTCTGCCGTGGGGTTCACCACGTATTCCCCATTGACATATGCCACGTTGGTGGTAGCCACAGGGCCATTCCAGGGCACGTCGGAGGAGGCGATGGCGATGGAAGCGCCCAGAGAGGCGACAATTTCCACCGGATTGTCGTAGTCGTTGGCCAGCACGGTGCAGGTGACCACCACATCGTTGCGCAGCTCGTCGTCAAACAGGGGGCGCATGGGCCGGTCGATGAGGCGGGAGTTCAGAATGCCGCGCTCGGAGGGCTTGCCCTCCCGGCGGTTGAAGGAACCGGGGATCCGGCCCACGGAATACAGCCGCTCTTCGAACTCAATGGTGAGGGGGAAATAGTCAATGCCGGGCTTGGGATCGGCCGAAGCGGTGACGGTGGTGAGTACCACGGTGTCGCCATAGCGGCAGATGCACTCGGCGTTGGCAAGCTCGGCCACCTTGCCGGTCTCTACGGTGAAGGTGCGGTTGCCGATTTGGGTTTCAAATACCCGATGGTTGGGGAATGTCTTTTGTGTAACCAATGCAAGTTACCTCCTGAAAAGTAAATTTGGCTCTGTTTGGGAGGTTTAGCACTTGAAACCACCGCCGAAGCCTTCGGCGGCGCTTTCAACTGCTAAATGTCTCCCGCGCAGAAATGGGGTGGATTTAGAAAAAAGGGCGACAAAAGCCGCCCTTTTTTGACAAACTTATTTCCGGATGCCCAGCTTGGCGATGACCGCGCGGTAGCGGTTGATGTCCTTCTTGGCCAAGTAGTCCAGGAGATTCCGGCGCTTACCGACCATCATCAGAAGGCCGCGACGGCTGTGGTTGTCGTGCTTGTGCACCCGCAGATGCTCGGTGAGCTCGTTGATGCGGGCGGTGAGGATGGCAATCTGCACCTCGGGGGAGCCGGTGTCGCCCTCGTGGGTGGCGTAGTCGGCAATGACCTGGGATTTCTTTTCTTTCTGAATCATGATGTGTTCCACCTTTCGATTGATTGCCCGGCAGCCAAGAATGGGCCAGTGGAGCGCCAGTGGCGGTATCCCGAAACTGAGCGGCGGGCATAAAACAAGATCTGACCGTAGCCAGCTTGCCTATTTTAACACGGAACCATGAAATTGTAAAGGAAAATTTTGAGATTTTTCAGATTTCAACCTCATGGCCCCAGGGTTTCCGGCTGTATCCTTCAGTTTGCACAGCAAAGATGAAATTTATTCCTCTGATAGGTCCAGGACAATGGTTTTTGTACTGGGCTGGAGCTGCCGGTATGCCACGCCCGCAGAATCCATCATCCGCTTGGAGGCCCGTGTGGCGGAGGTATCGGCGTATTTGTCGGACAGGTACAGGACTTCCTTGACCCCGGCTTGGATGATGGCCTTGGCGCACTCATTGCAGGGGAAGAGCGCCACATACAGGCGGCTCCCCCGCAGGTCCCGGCCGTTGGCGTTGAGGATGGCGTTGAGCTCGGCGTGCACCACATAGGGGTATTTGGTCTCCTCCCCTTCCCGCTCCCAGGGATATTCGTCGTCGGAGCAGCCGTTGGGCAGGCCGTTATAGCCAGTGGAGATGATGATATTGTCTTGAGACACAATGCATGCCCCGACCTGGGTATTGGGGTCTTTGCTCCGGCGGGCGGCCAGCATGGCGACCCCCATGAAATATTCGTCCCAGGTGATGTAATTTTCCCGCTTCATATGGATACACCCTTTCCACAAACTGTTGAGGAGTCGGCAGCCGCAGTCTTGCGCAAGCTACCAGATTGTCTGAAATTATAGCAGAATTCCCAATTTTCTGCAAGATCTTTCCCTCAGCTTGCGATTTTTTCTTTCCCATGGTATGATGGTTCCATGTGACAATATGGAGGTGTTTCCTTCTGAAGATTGGAAATTTGACCGTTCCAGGCCGCTTGGCTCTGGCGCCCATGGCAGGGGTGACGGATTGGGCCTTCCGCACCATTTGCGCCCGCATGGGAGCTGGGATGACCGTGACGGAGATGGTATCTTCCCGGGCGTTGGTCTACCGGGACCGGAAAAGCGCCGGGCTGCTGCGAAAAAATGAAGGCTCCCTGGTGGGAGCCCAGATTTTTGGCAACGATCCCCAGGTGATGGCCCAGGGGGCGGCCTTGGCGTTGGAGCTTTCCGGCTGTGACTGGATTGACATCAATATGGGCTGTCCCATGACGAAGGTGGTCAGCAATGGGGATGGGTCTGCCCTGATGAAAGACATTCCCCTGGCCGCCCGAATTGTGGAGGCTGTGGCGCAGGCAGTGCCGGTGCCTGTGACGGTAAAATGCCGCCTGGGCTGGGACCGGGGCAGCATCAATGTGGTTGCCCTGGCCCAGGCGGTGGAGGCCGCAGGGGCCCAGGCCATTGCGGTGCACGGCCGGACCCGGACCATGCTCTATTCCGGCGTCGCGGACTGGGATACCATCCGCAAGGTCAAAGGGGCGGTGTCCATCCCGGTGATTGCCAATGGGGACATTGTCTCCGGAGAGGCGGCAGTCCAATGCCAGAAACGGTCCGGCGCGGATCTTCTCATGCTGGGTCGGGGCGTCTTCGGAGATCCCTGGCTGTTCCAAGAGGTTTCTGCCGCCCTGGAGGGGCGGCCCATCCCCCCTCGCCCGCCCCTGGCCAGCCGGGTGGACACGGCGGTGGAGCAATTCCGGCTGGCAGAGGCGGACAAAGGGACCCACATCGCCTGTCTGGAGGCCCGGAAACACTTTGCCTGGTATCTTCGGGGGGTGCCCTACAGTGGATATTATAAGGAGAAAATCTCCCATATCTCCACTATGGAGGACATTTGCGCCATTGCCGCTGGGATTCAGCGGGATTTGAAGGATCAACCGGCCTCCCGGGGGAATAGCAACTCCGCAATCTGAATGGCATTGGTGGCGGCGCCTTTTCGGATCTGATCGCCGCAGCACCAGAGGCACAGGCCGTTGGGGTCGGTGAGATCCGGCCGGAAGCGGCCCACAAAAATGAGATCCTGCTCGGAAGCTTCCAAGGGCATGGGGTAGTATCCCTCGTCGGTACGGTCCATGAGGCGGCAGCCCGGTGCATGGGCGATGGCATCCCGGGCCTCTTCCACGGAGACGGGCCGGTCAAAGCGCAGGGTGGCAGAGATGGAGTGGCTCCGGATCACAGGGACCCGGACACAGGTACAGGAGACGGTGAGCTCCGGCAGATGGAGAATGCGCCGTCCCTCGTTCTGCATCTTCATCTCTTCGGAAGTGTAACCTTCGTATTGGGTTCCTCCGATTTGGGGAATCAGGTTGTAGGCGATTTGATGGGGGAAGGCGGAGACCTGAGGCGTCTCCCCGGCCTCCAGGGCTGAAATTTGGGCGTGAAGCTCCCCGATTCCAGCCACGCCGGCCCCAGAGACGGCCTGATAGGTGCTGGCCACCATGCTCCGAATGGGAGAAAGCCGGTTCAGGGCGGCAATGGCTGTGACGGTGATGATGGTGGAGCAGTTGGGGTTGGCGATGATTCCGGTATGGAGGGCAGCGTCCTGGGGGTTGACTTCCGGCACCACCAGCGGCACGGCGGAATCCAGGCGGAAGGCGCTGGAATTGTCCACAAAGACCGCACCAGCGGCCCGGATGGCTGGAGCAAAGCGGAGAGCGATGTCATTTTCAGCGGCCCCCAGCACCAGATCAACGCCCTGGAACGCGGCCTCGTTGGCCTCCTCAATGGGAATGCGTTCGCCGCGGAAGGTCTCGGTCTTTCCCACGCTCCGGGTGCTGGCCAGGAGCTTCAGTTTTCCCACAGGGAAATTCCGCTCCTCCAGAAGCTTCCGCATCTCCTGACCCACGGCTCCAGTGGCGCCCAGAATGGCGACGGTATATTCTCTCATGGCGATCAAATCCTTTCTCTGCTTGGCGCAGAATGGGTTTCTGTTGCAGTTTTACAGAAAGTGGCAGCCTGCTTCCAGGAGCCGGTGGATGGCCTCGTTGGCTTCTTCATCTGAAAAAAGGGGTCCCCATTGGGGTTTCAGCGCCAGGGCCTCCAGGCTCAGCTCCCATCTCTCCAGGCGGGCCAACTGGTCAAAGCCGTCGCTGCAGCGACGGCCGGTGAGGATGCGGTGGGCGGCGGCGCAGGCGCCCAGCTGCTCTGTTTGTTGCCGCATTCGGCTGGTCGGGATGCCCAAGCGGTCCATTTCTGACCAACATGCCGCCCAGGCTTGGGCAAAACGTACTTCTTTGGTTTCCATACATCCACCTCTGTCCTGTTGTCTGCATTGTATTATACTATGGCGCCCGGTGATTTTCCACCGCATTTTTTGCCGATTTGTTTGCGTTCCGTGCGTTTTTTACGGACAGGCCCAATTCTTTGCTTTCTGAGAGCGGCTTTTTTTCGTTTTCCTGTTTACGCAGGTTCTGTTTTGTAGTACAATGACTCCAGTTGGAGGTGGGAGTATGCATTGCCTGAAGTGTGGCACAGAAATTGAATCTCCCCAGGTGTTTTGCAGCCGGTGCCTGGAGGATATGAAGAACTGCCCTGTTTCACGTGAAACACCGGTGGTCATTCCCAAGCGCGCGGCCATCGAGCAGGAGCGGCGGGGAAAGCGGCCTGGAAAGCCACAGAAGCAGGAAGAGCTGCTGGCCATGATGCGTAAGCGGCAGCGGAGACTGCTGCAAGCTTGTGTGCTCCTGACCGGAATCTGCCTGATTTTGCTGGCCCTGCTGATCTTCCTACCGGGCATCCATTCCACGACGCCCACCATTGGCCAGAACTATGTAACCAATGTGACGCCGTCCGGCAGCTGAGCTGTTTCACGTGAAACAAAATCGTTGCAATTCAGGACGGCTGTGTTATAATAACCCAAGTACGGCCGGAAGAAAACCGGCGGAGGGAACGGAGGGATGGAATGGGGCGGATCATCGCCATTGTGAACCAAAAGGGCGGCGTGGGAAAAACCACCACGGCAGTCAACCTGACAGCGGCGCTCACAGAGCGGGGAAAACGGGTGCTGCTCTGTGATTTCGATCCCCAGGCCAATGCCACATCCGGTTTGGGCGCAGACAAGCGGCGCATTGGAAAGACGGTCTATGACGCCCTGATCAACGGCGCTGCGCCGGAGCAATGTCTGGTGGAGACCAAGTTTGGTTGGCTTCTGCCCTCTTGCAGCGCGCTGGCGGGCGCTGGCGTGGAGCTCATTGGCGCACAGGATCGGGAGCATCAGCTGCGCCGGGTCCTGGAGCCGCTAAAGGAGCGGTTCGATTACATATTCGTGGACTGCCCCCCTTCCCTGGAGCTGCTGACCCTCAACGGACTGTGTGCTGCGGATGGGATCTTGGTGCCGGTGCAGTGCGAATATTACGCCCTGGAGGGGCTCAGCGACTTAATGGCCACACTGCGGGCAGTGAAGCGCCGGGTGAACCAGGCCCTGGACATTGATGGGGTGGTGCTGACCATGTATGACGGCCGGACCAACTTCTCGGCTCAGGTGGCCCAGGAGGTCCGGCGGCATTTCCCTGGTAAAGTGTTTCGCACCATGGTCCCCCGCAATGTGCGCCTGGCAGAGGCCCCCAGCCATGGCCTGCCCGTGGGCGCGTATGACCGCTTCAGCCGTGGGGCGGTGGCTTACGGCGACTTGGCTGATGAAATCGTGGAGAAAGGATGAACGCCATGGCCCAACAGAAAGGGCTGGGCAGAGGCCTGGGCGCCCTGCTTGGCGACTACAATCAAGGTCCGGAGGAGGAGGGAAATCTCCGCATGCTGCCGTTGCAACGGGTGGAGCCCAATCCGGATCAACCCCGCCGGGATTTTAATGAGGAAGAGCTCCAGGCCTTGGCCGACTCCATTGCGGTGCATGGCATTTTGCAGCCCCTGACGGTGCGGGAGCTTCCCCAGTCCCAATACTATCAGATCATTGCCGGAGAGCGGCGCTGGCGAGCGGCCCGGTTGGCTGGACTCACCGAAATTCCTGCCCTGGTGGTGGAGGCGGATGACCGGAAGGCTATGGAGCTGGCGCTGATTGAAAATCTCCAGCGGCAAGACCTGAACCCGGTGGAAGAAGCCCTGGGATACCAAAGTCTTCTCACAGACTATGGCCTAACCCAGGAGGAGGCAGCCCAGCGGGTGGGAAAATCTCGCCCTGCGGTGGCCAACGCCCTGCGGCTGCTGAATCTGGAGGCGAAGATCTTGGAAATGGTGAAGACCGGCGCACTGAGTCCCGGCCATGCCCGGGCGATCTTGCGTGTGAAGGATCCCAAGAAGCAGCGGGAAGCGGCCCAGAAGATTGCGGCGCTGGACCTCTCCGTCCGGCAGGCGGAGGCCCTGTGCCGGAACATGAGTCGGGAACCCAAACCGGAGCAGCCTGCCCCGGCGCTCCAGGTGGACTATGTGGCGGAGTGCGAAAAAACCTTGTCACGGCACCTGGGCCGCGCGGTAAAAATCGTCAACGGAAAACGGAAAGGCCGGTTCGAACTGGAGTTTTATGGTCCGGAGGATTTACAGCGGCTCTATGAGGCTCTGCAGACCCTGCCAAAGGAGATGAGGAACGAGCAATGAGAAATCGGCGTGAGAAAAAGGAACACAAGTCTGGCCATGAGCTGCTGGAAAAAATGGGCCAGTTGATCGAAGAGCAGCCGGAAGAAGGGGCGGCTCCCCCGGAAAAACAGCCAGAGACGACAATGCCGCCCAACCGAAATCGGGCGCTGATGACCTACATTGCCTTCCTGTTTGGGGTGGCATTTATTTTGGTGCTGCTCTCCTTCCTGATTCAACAGAAGGACTCCCAGCAGACCATTTCCGAGCTGAATCAAAATGCGAACAGCGCCCTGTCCCGGGCGGAGCAGTTACAGGACAACAACCGGCAACTGCTGGAAGCCAACCAGGCCCTCCAGACCCAGGTGGAGCAGCTCCAGGCCGATCAGAATGAAACAAAACGGCTCTATCAGGAGCTGGAAGAGACCTATGCGTCGCTGCAGGAGGACCACCAGGCCCTGCTGGAGCAGTCTGCGGAGCATGCGCAGCAGGTGAAAGCCTATGAACTGCTCCTGACGGCTGAGCGGGCCTTGGACGAGGAAAACACAGAAGCCTTCCTGTCGGCGATGAAGAGTTTGAAGCCTTTGGCAGAGAATTTGGACGCCAAGGGCAAGGCGTTGTACCAGGAGTTGCTGCCCTTTGTGACGGAAGCCCAGGAAAACACCGGTGAAAGGAACCCATGAGGTGATTGTCATGTTGGATATCAAACGAATCAAAGAAGCCCCGGAGGCGGTCAAGGCAGGTCTGCGGGCCAAGGAAGTGGACTGTGACGCGGCGGTGGATCGGATTTTGGAGCTGGACGCCCAACGCCGGGCGCTCATTGTGGAGACGGAGACCAAAAAGGCGGAGCAAAACCGGATCTCCAAGGAAATCCCCAAGCTGAAGAAGGCGGGACAGGATGTGGCCCCCATTTTCCAGGAGATGGGAGAGCTGAAGGCCGCCATTGCCGCTGCCGCCGAGAAGCTGGATGCAGTGGAGGCGGAATATCACACCCTGATGCTCAGCCTGCCCAATCTGCCGGACCCGGATCTGGTTCCTGGCGGGAAGGAGCACAATGAGCCTCTGCGGTATTATGGGGAACCCCATCAATTTGCGTTTCCCCCCAAGCACCATGTAGATTTGTGTTTAGACCTGGGCCTCATCGACTATGACCGGGGAACCAAACTGGCCGGTTCCGGCTTCTGGATGTATCAGGGTATGGGGGCCCGGCTGGAGTGGGCGTTGCTGAACTACTTCATCGACACCCATGTAGCCGATGGCTATGAATTTGTGCTGCCCCCCCACATGCTGGAGTACCAGTGCGGCGAGACGGCAGGCCAGTTCCCCAAGTTTGCCGAAGAGGTCTATAAAATCGCCAACCCCACAGATGACCGGATTCACTACATGCTCCCCACCGCAGAAGCGGCCCTGGCCAGCGTATACCGGGGGGAGATTCTGCCGGAGGTGGAGCTGCCGCGAAAGTTCTTTGCCTATACCCCCTGCTTCCGCCGGGAGGCGGGCAGTCACCGGGCGGATGAGCGGGGCATGGTGCGGGGCCACCAGTTTAACAAGGTGGAGATGTTCCAGTACACCCGGCCCGAGGATTCCGACCAGGCCTTTGAAGAGCTGGTTGGGAAGGCAGAGCGGCTGGTGCGGGACCTGGGCTTCCATTTCCGCACCGTGAAGCTGGCGGCGGGGGACTGCTCGGCAGCCATGGCCAGAACCTATGACATTGAGATTCAGATCCCCTCTATGAACGGCTATAAGGAGGTTTCCTCGGTCTCCAATGCCCGGGACTACCAGGCCCGCCGGGGCAACATCCGCTTCCGCCGGGAGGCCACGGGCAAGCCGGAATTTGTCCACACCCTGAACGGCTCTGGGTTGGCAACCTCCCGGATTTTCCCTGCCATGGTGGAACAAAATCAGCAGGCGGACGGCTCTGTGGTGGTGCCAGAGGTGTTGAGAAAATACCTGGGCGGCATGGAGGTCATCCAGAAAAAATAAGCATACCAAGAGCGGGCGCTCTGCAGCAGGATTGCTGCAGAGCGCCGTTTTTACGGTTGTCTTGAACTTCTGAGATGGCTGTTCCCCAAATTAACAGAATGCCCCCAATGGGGATGAGAAATTGCGTTGCTACACCAGAGGCCTGGTATCCGTTGTGGTCAACGGCAAGGTCCGAAGTAAAAATGCGTGCATGCTACAGCAACACCAAAGAATCCGTTTGTGCAGCACGCGGGGATATCATCGTAGAGGTAGACCTGCGTGCCTGCCCATGGGAGGCCACTTCAAAAGGGTCCAGTTGCAAAGTTTGACCTTTGCAACTGGACCCTTTTAAACAATATGGGAGCGAAATCATTCAGCTTTGGCGTCCTCTTCTTCCATCTGGCGGCGGGCTTCGATGAAGCAGCGGACGGCGAATTCCAGGTCTTCCTTGGTGTGGGCGGCAGAGACCTGGGTGCGGATGCGGGCGCGGCCCTTGGGGACCACGGGATAGGTAAAGCTGACGGCGTAGATGCCCAGTTCATAGAGCTTCTGGGCCATGCGGGCGGCCTTGTGCTCGTCGTACAGCATGATGGGGACGCAGGGGTGGGTGCCGTCGATGATGTCAAAGCCGGCGTCCTTCAGGGCCTGGCGGTAACCCACGGTGATGTCCTCCAGGTGATCCCGGAGGGAGGTGTCCTGCTCCAGCATCTCCAGGCACTTGAGGGTGCCGGCAGCCACAGCCGGGGCCAGGGTGTTGGAGAAGAGGTAGGGGCGGCTCCGCTGGCGGAGCAAGTCGATGATCTCCCGCTTGCCGGTGGTGAAGCCACCGGAAGCGCCGCCCAGGGCTTTGCCAAAGGTGCCGGTGATCACATCCACCCGGCCCATGACGCCGCAGTGCTCGGTGGAACCCCGGCCGTGTTTGCCCACGAAGCCGGAGGCGTGGCTGTCGTCCACCATGACCATGGCGCCGTACTGGTCGGCCAGGTCGCAGACGCCCCGGAGATTGGCAATGATGCCATCCATGGAGAACACGCCGTCGGTGGCAATGAGCTTCAGCCGGGCGCCGGCTGCGTCGGCGGCCTGGAGCTGGGCTTCCAGATCGGCCATGTCGTTGTTCTTATAGCGGTACCGCTTGGCCTTGCACAGGCGGATGCCGTCGATGATGGAGGCGTGGTTCAACTCATCGCTGATGACAGCGTCCTCGGCGGTGAGCATCACTTCGAACAGGCCGCCATTGGCGTCGAAGCAGGAGGAGTAGAGAATGGTGTCTTCGGTGCCGAAGAAACGGCTGACGGCAGCCTCCAGCTGCTTATGGATGGACTGGGTGCCGCAGATGAAGCGGACGGAGGCCAAACCATAGCCATATGTATCATAAGCGGCCTTGGCGGCTTCTGCCAGGTCCCGGTTATCGGCCAGGCCCAGATAGTTGTTGGCGCACATGTTCAGAAGATCCTTGCCGTCGGCAAAGATGTGGGCGCTCTGGGGGGTGGTGATGATCCGCTCTGCCTTCAGGACACCGGACTCCCGAATGCCCTCCAGCTGGGAAGCGTAGTAGGAAAATGCTTCTTGCTTGTTCATAATACCGCGTCCTTTCTTAAAATCAGTCGTTGATTCCGCCCCAGTCCAGGATGACCTTGCCGGAGTGGCCGGAGCACATGGCCTCGAAGCCCTGCTGGTAGTCCTGGATGGGGAACCGGTGGGTGATGATTTTCTCCAGGGGGAAGCCGGCTTCCACCATGGCTTGCATTTTGTACCAGGTTTCGTACATTTCACGGCCATAGATGCCCTTCAGAATGAGGCCGTTCCAGATGATGGTGTTTAGGGGGAGCTCCACAGCGTTCTTATTGGGTAGACCCAGAAGGGCAATCCGGCCGCCGTTGTACATGGAGTTGATGAGCTGCCGCAGGGCGATGGGGTTGCCGGACATTTCCATGCCCACGTCAAAGCCTTCGTGGATGCCCATGTCTGCCATGACGTCACGCAGGTCTGTCTCTTTGGTGTTCACGGCGGTGACGCCGAACTGCCGGGCCAGATCCAGCCGGTATTCGTTCAGGTCCGTGATGATCACGTGGCGGGCGCCGGAGAACTTGGCAATGGCAGCGGCCAAAATGCCGATGGGACCTGCGCCGGTTACGAGGACATCTTCTGCCAGCAGGTTAAAGGACAGGGCGGTGTGGGTGGCGTTGCCAAAGGGATCGAAAATGGAGTACAGCTCCTCAGGAATCTTGGAAGAGCAGGAGATCACGTTGGAGGCTGGAATGACCAGATACTCCGCAAATGCGCCGTTGCGGTTGACGCCGACGCCAGAGGTATTTTTGCACAGGTGCCCCCGGCCGGAGCGGCAGTTGCGGCACATACCACAGACAATGTGTCCCTCGCCGGAGACCAGCTCACCGATGTGGTGCCCCTGGACGGAGGAACCCATTTCCACAATTTCGCCCACATACTCATGCCCGGCGGTGGTGCCGACACGGAAGGTATTTTGCGCCCACTCGTTCCAGTCCCAGATATGTACGTCTGTGCCGCAAATGGCGGTCTTATGGATTTTAATCATGACGTCATTTTCGCCTACGGTGGGAATCTCTACTCGCTTCATGGAAAGGCCTTTTGCTGGTTGATCTTTGACCAGTGCCCACATGGTTCCAGTGTGCAATTTGATCACTCCTCTTGTCATATATAGGATGGGGAAGGTTACGGCTGGATCAGGGGGGTTCTCTGGAATCGTCCCTGCTGTAAGAACATTATAGCGGACCTGTTGGCAAAAAGCTATAGGCCAGGAAAAAATTGTTGCAAAAAAGCTGGAGAAATTGCGGGACAGAGGGAAAACACCAGAGAAGTGAGGAGGTTCGCTGGATCCCGGTTCGATTGCAAACAGACGCCGTATTTGCACGATGTCTAAAATGTCTTCCACACGCGGACATATTCAAAGTGTTTGTAAGGCACGGGAGCATTCGTGACTGCAATGCCGGGTATGGTCCTGCCCTGGTTTGACCGACTTGATATCAAGTCCGGGAAGCTTGAAACTGTGAGCAGGGATATCATCAGTACATCCAATTGAGATGCTGGATTTCTGGTGACCAGAAAAAACATTTCGTTTTTTTACGCAAAAAGGACTGTGCGCTACAGGAAAAAGATGGTATAATGGATATATGGTGCGGAAATAAAGCGGCATTAGCGTGCGGTGTTTTTTGACGAATTTAGAGGATGAACGAGCCCGCAAGCATTGCCCCCAGCGAAATCTGGACATGGATATTGCCGGACGGGATTCTATCCGTCCGCAATATAGCAGCCACCGGCTGCAAAATCAATAGGAAAGAGGTAAAAGCAATGACGAATGGCAAAACCAACCTGCGCTTTTTGGCGGTCCTGCTGACGCTGTGCATGGTGCTGACGCTCCTGCCCACGGCCAGCGTGGCTGCCGGTTCCTCTTCCGCTGTGGCGTTCACGCCAGTGGACCCCAGCATCCTGCCGGAAGACCTCCTGATGGAGGGATCCCAGGTGGGGGAAGAGACTGCGGCGGATGTTCCGGCAGACGACGAAGAGGTCCGGGCCATCATCATCCTGGAAGACCCGTCCTTGGTGGACCGGGGCTACTCCACCCTGAATCTGGCGGATAACCAGGCAGCCCTCACCTACAGTGACAAGCTGATGGCCGGCCAGGAAGTGGCTTTGCAGCGCATTCAGACCCAAGTGCTGAAGGGACAGCCTCTGGATGTGGCTTACCGCTTCACCATTGGTGTCAATGGCATTGCCATCACGGCGCCTTATGGGAAGCTGGCAGAGATGGAACGGGTGCCGGGGGTAAAAGCGGTGTATCTGGAGCAGCAATATGAGCTGGACCACACGGTGCAGCCGGACACCTCCACTTCCGGAGAGATGATCGGCTCTTACACTGCCTGGGCAGATGGTTACACTGGTGCGGGAAGCCGGGTTGCCATCATCGATACGGGCATTGACCGGGATCATCCCTCCTTTACCGGAGAGGGTCTGGCATACGGTTTGGCCATCAGCGCCGCCAAGTTTGGCGTACAGGTGTCAGATTACAATTTGCTGACGGTGGAGGATGTGGAAGCGGTTCTGCCCCGGCTCCACGTGGCGGAGCGCCTGGAGGGGGTCACCGCCCAGGAGCTGTATACCAACCAGAAGATTCCATTTGGTTTTGACTACCTGTCGAAGAACATTGACTACAACTGTGACGCCACCTCCGGCGATCACGGCTGCCACGTGGCCGGCATTGCCGCTGCGAACACCTATATTCCCTACACCGATGCCGACGGCGACGTATATTATGCCCCTCAGGAAAACGGCGTCACGGGTGTGGCGCCCAATGCCCAGGTTCTGGTGATGAAGGTGTTCAGCGGAGGCTGGGGTGCGTACGAATCCGACTACATGGCTGCCATAGAGGACGCCATTCTGCTGGGCTGTGACTCTGTGAACCTGTCGCTGGGCTCTGCCTCCGCCGGACGGAGCTATACGACCAGTTACGCAGAGCTCTTTGAGTCGATCCTGCACACCGACACGGTGATCACCATGTCCGCCGGCAACAATGGCGGCTGGTCGGACAACAACCTGACTGGCACGGGGCTGAATCTCACCACCGACGTGCGGATGCAAACCGGCGGAAGCCCCGGTTCGTATACCAATTCCTTCACCATTGCCTCTGTAACCAACATTGGCCTCACGGGCATTGTGGGGTCGTACAACGGTTATCCCGCCGTAGCCGGTGACACCGGCAACAAGTATGGGGCAGACAGTTTTGAAGCGCTGGACACCTCCGCAGACGGCAGTGGCACAGAGTACGATTACGTCTTCCTGGGTGATCCGGAGAATCAGACCGGGATCTACGGCGAAGAGGCGGACTTTGACGGCCAGGATTTCACAGGCAAGGTGGTCCTGATTTCTCGGGGCGGCGGAATCTCTTTCTTTGAGAAGGCCAACCGGGCTGCGGCAGCCGGTGCGGCGGCCACAGTCATATACAACAATGTGGATGGAACCCTGAACATGAACCTGGAGGGCTATACATACACCGCGCCTGCGGTCATTCTCTCCAAGGCCGATGCCGGTGGGGTGCTGGCGGCTTCCACTCAGGACGCTGCCGGAGTCTGGGGCGGCAAGGTGACGGTGACCAACCGGCCTCAGACGGTCACCAATACGGCCGAGGGCTATCGGCCCAGTTCCTTCTCCTCCTGGGGTGTGACGGAGAATCTGGCGCTGAAGCCGGAAATCATTGCGCCTGGCGGCAACATCTACTCCACACTGGATGGCGGCGCCTATGGCCTCAACAGCGGCACCTCCATGTCGGCTCCCTCGGTGACCGGCTCTGCCGCTGTGGTGGCACAGTACATCAAGGAAAACCACCTGGAGGAGAAGACCGGTCTCAACGTCCGGACTCTGGCCATTGCGCTGCTGATGGGCACCGCCCAGCCCCTGATGGACGATGCAGCCGGCCTTCCCTACTCTCCCCGGCTTCAGGGCGCGGGCCTGTCCCAAGTGTATGAGGCGGTGACTGCGCCTGCCTATCTGCTGGTGGGAGAAAAGGAGGGCAACGACGGAAAGGTAAAAATTGAGCTGGGGGACGATCCCAACCGCACCGGCGTTTACAGTAGCAGCTTCTCCATTCACAACATCACGGATCAGCCAATTCTCTACAGCCTGGACAGCCAGGTCTTCACCATGGCGGCAGAAACCATCGATGGACAAGACTACATGTCCAAGAAGGCCTATGGCCTGCAGCCCCAGGTGGACTTCGAAACCCAGGCCCAGGTTGTCTACACCTATGACCTGAATGGGGACGGCAAAGTGGATGTCCTGGACGCCAAGCTGCTGTTGCAGGTGGCCAATGGGACCGCCAAAGCCCTTGAGGAGGACGCCAGCCTTTATGATTTTGACGCCGACGGCGCCATCACCACCGGGGACGCCCAGCGGTTCCTGGCGGCCATCCGGGGAGACACCACGGAGCTGGATGTGACGGCCTGCGCGTATCAGGTTCCGGCCAACGGCAGCATTCAGGTGCAGGCCACCGTCACCCTGTCTGAGCCAGACAAAGCCTACCTGAACGCGCACTACCCCAACGGCGGGTATGTGGACGGGTATCTCTATGTGCATGCAGAGGACGGCACCGGCAAGGAAATGTCCATTCCCCTGCTGGCTTACTATGGCAACTGGTCCGAGCCCAGTATGTACGACAAGTACATTCTGCTGGAGGACAAGTATGATGCAACCGCCTGCGGCTATGTGCAGAACGGCTATGAGAACTTCCTGGGATTCAAGCTCAAGGGGTCCAGCGCCACCAATTATTATATGCCGAATCCCTTTGTGGATGACGCCCAGTACATACCGGACCGGAATGCCTTCTCCAACACCAGTACCTTGGCCCAGGCCAGCATTTCCCTGATTCGGAATACAGACAATGTGGCGTTCTTCATTACGAATGCGGATACTGGCGAGGTCTATGCCACCGTAGACCGGGGGGCTGGCACCGGGGCTTATTACTCCGCCAGCAGCGCTTCCTGGAGCAGCGTGGCGACCAACCATGCCCTCAACTGGTATGTCACCGACGCAGAAGGACAGAAGCTGCCGGAGGGAACCCGGGTCAGCGTCACGGCTCGCGCCGTGCCGGAGTATTATTGGGATCGGGAGAACAAGCAGGTCACCGGAGAGCTGGCCAGCGGCGCTTACTGGACCACCACCTTCACCATCGATAACACCGCCCCGGAGGCCACCTCAGTGGCTATGACGGCGGATGCCATCACCGGAGACCGGAGCCTGCGGGTGAAGGTGCGGGACAACCGCTATGTGGCGGCTGTTTTGGTACTGTCTATGGAGGGTCAGGTTCTGAGCCGCAGCCCAGTCAATCAGACGGAGCTGGGAGTGGAATCTGTGGTAGACCTGGACCTGAGCCAGATTTATACCAATCATTTTATGGTGGCGGTTTGCGACTATGCTTCCAACATGGCGGCGTATGAAGTGAATTTTGGAGGCTCGGTCCGAGTTCCCGACGCCAATACGACGCTCACAGCAGCCCTGTTGAATGACGCAGGCCTGTGGTTTGTGGATGTGGATGCAGACGATCTCCAGTCGGTTACCACCAAACATGCCACGGCAAAAGAGGTGGATCTGCTGTCTGCAGCCAGAGACGGCGATGGGACGCTGTATGTTGCCAGTAATGAGAAGGACAGCGAAGGCCACCTGGTTTCCTCTCTGTACACGGTGAACGAAGCAGATTACACCATGACCAAGGTGGGAACCTCGGAGGCGGGCTACAGCGACATGTCCTGGGCGCCTGGGGTCAACGGTGGGATTATGCTGGCATCGTATGGTCCCTATGTCCTGGTGCTGGATCCTGCCACCGGCGGGTATCAGGGCGCCTGGACCATTACCAGCTATACCAACAATGCCTATGCCGTGGGCATTGCCTATGTGGGGACGCAGCCCCATGACACCTATGGACAGGCAGATGTGTTCCTGGTGCTATGCAGCGATGGGACCATTTACCAGACCGCCTTTGCGTATAGCAGCAAGGATCAGAAATACGTGATCTTCCCCTTTACTGCCCTGGTCCAGATCCCTGGCATGGCAGCGGGCGCCATTGCAGGCTCCAGCCTGTATTGCGGGCAAGACGGCAAGCTCTTCATCAGTGCCCTGACGGAACAAGGCTCCAAGCTCCTGTATGTGGATATGACAGCCAGCAACCCTTGGCTCTTTGAGCTGGGGTCCATGAGCACAGCGCCGGTGTCCATTTATGATGCGACTCCGAAGGAAGCTTCCAATGAGACCGGGGATCTGGAGCTGCTACAGCCTTTGGGTGAGGCGATGGCGGCCAATCTGGAAACCACAGTGCACCCCCAGCTGGACCGGTAAGCCCGGACAGCAACGAAACAAGGAAGGAGATTCGATATGTTCAAGAAACTGCTTTCATCTTTGCTGGCAGTGCTCCTGCTCCTGAGCTGCTGCACGGTGGCGATGGCAGCCGGCGATACGCCGGATTTCCAGATCAAGACGCTGGAAACGACCATCGACAGCATCACAGTGGGCATCTACACCTGTGAGGACGCCGCCCTGAAAAACAGCAGGATTGTGTTCACCTACCCGGAGGCGCTGACTTTGGTCTCCGCCGAGGCGACCCTTCCGGAGGAGGAAGGAATCACCGATTTGGATACATCCAAGGCCGGGACCGTTTCCTTTGCCTGGGCCAGCGTGGAGGCCCAGGGAGAAACCCAGCTGTTGGTGCTCAAATTCCGTGGAACGTGCGGGAATTCCTATCCGGTGGTCCTCAGCCTGCCCGAGCAGGGAGATGCCACGGGTGTGAACCTGCAGATTCCTTATCGCTTCATCGATGTGCAGGATGCAAGCAAGTGGTACTTTGCGCCCATCTACCAGGTATATGAAGCGGGGCTGATGAACGGCGTGGGCCAGGACCTGTTTGCGCCCAATAAGACCCTGAACCGGGCGACTTTGGTGACAGTGCTGTACCGAATGGCCGGTTCTCCAGCAGTCCAGGGCAGCGGCTACTTCTCCGATGTACCGGCTAACAGCTGGTATACGGAAGCCGTGACCTGGGCGGCGCAGAACGGGGTTGCCAAGGGCTATGGCCAGGGGATTTTCGCTCCCGGCAGAGCCATCACCCGGCAGGAGATGGTCACCATGGTATTCCGCTTCTGGCAGCTGCAAAACCAGGCGACTGCGGAACCGCAGACGGACCTGAGCGCATTCCGGGACCAGGACCAGGTGGCGGATTGGGCCAGGGAGGCCATGACTTGGGCGGTGACCAGCGGCATCATCCAAGGAATGTCCGCTGAAATCCTGGCGCCAAAGGGCACGGCAACCCGGGCCCAGGCGGCCCAGATTCTGGTCAATTATCAACTCGTACTGTGAAGAACCAGCCGCCAGCGACGGCGGCAGAAGATGGACGTCTGATGGATCCCAGGAGCTCCCCCAGGGTGCTTCTTGAAGAAAGGAATGAAGGTCTGAATGAAACTGCGGAAACGAATGTTGTCCCTGGCGCTGGTGCTTGCTTTGATCTTGGGCTTATGTCCAGGCGCGGTTGCGGCAAGCGGCGGCTATACGGACGTATCAGAAAATCACTGGGCCTACCCGTACATCCAGGATGTGACAGAGCGGGGCGTTATGAACGGTGTGGCTTCCAATCTGTTTCAGCCGGACGGCACCATGACTCGCGCCATGTTTGTCACGGTTTTGGCCAGAATGAGCGGAGAGACCCTGTATCCCGACGAACCTTCGGTGTTTCCCGACGTGCCCACTGGAAAGTACTTCAGCGGTGCGGTGAACTGGGCAACCGAGCGCCAGATCGTAACGGGTTACCCGGACGGAACCTTCGGCACAGACCAGCCGGTGACCCGGGAGCAGGCGGCCACCTTCCTGGCCCGCTTTGCCAGAGTGATGGAACGGACTCTGGAGGCGGTGCAGGAGCCGGTGGCGTTTACGGACCGGGACGTCATCCACAGCTACGCCAGAGATGCGGTAGACGCCTGTAGTCAGGCGGGGATCCTGGCCGGTTATCCCGACGGGCGCTTTCAGCCGCGGAAGGCCATTACCCGGGCGGAGGCGGCCAAGGTATTCAGCGTATTTTTGCAGGTGACGGGCATTCATGTGCCGGATCCCACAGAGCCGCCTGTAGACCCTCCCACGGATCCCCCAGTGGATCCTCCCACCGATCCGCCGGTAGATCCCCCCACGGATCCGCCCGTGGACCCGCCTACGGATCCGCCGAAGCAGGTGCGCATTGCGTTTGTGGGGGAACACGGCTACGCCAAGTACCAGGGCCGGAAGGTGACGGAGATTACCGTCTCCACCGGGGAACCTTATGTGGAGTTCGGCATCTATGGAGAATGGAACGACGGGTTTGAGCTGGAGGACGCTGTCGCCTCTACCGGCAAGATGAGCCGGGCTGGGGACGTCTTCATCCTGTCAGACTTTGACGAAGATGTGACGGTGCAATATACCACCCGATATCGGACGGTCTATGTGCACTTCTCCATTTCCCCCAACTATCAGAACATGTATGTGGATACGCCTCAGGCCCTGACCTGGGGGCAGACGGCCCAGCAGCCGGAGACCAAACGGACCGGCTATCATGTGGACGGATGGTATGTGGATCCGGAGTGCACCACTGCCTATGACTTCTCCGCACCGGTGAAAAAGGAGCTGACGCTGTACAGCCAGTGGATTCTCAACACGTATGAGGTGGTGTACATGGTAGACGGCGAGGTGTACCATCGCACCCAGGTGGACCACAACCGCTATGTGACAAACCCCAAGAATCCGGAGAAGGACGGCTTTGTTTTCAACGGCTGGTTCTTTGATGCGGCATGTACACAGCCCTTCGACCGGGCCAAGGATAAGATCTTGGAGGACACGACGCTATATGCCGGTTGGGCGGAGGCAAAGCTGGAATACGTATACCTGGATGGCAAGGCCGGCAGCGACAGCAACTCCGGTATGACCACTTCCGATGCAGTCAAGACCTTTGAAAGGGCCAAAGAGCTGTTGGCCGGGGCGGCCCACAAGGAGATCCGGGTGACCGGTATGGTGACGGTGGGCGATACCCAGGTTTGGGATCTGTCGGAATACCCCGACGCTGTGGTGCTGCGGGATGAGAGCTATCCCGACAGCTATCTATTCTGGATCAACGCCAGCGGCAACTTGACGCTACAAAACATCACAGTGGATGGCGGCGCCAAATACTGGGCCGATGCCGAGGGCAATGATTTCGTCAGCTACATGGTCTTCAATTGTACCAGTGGCTATTTGACCCTCAACGAAGGCACAGAATTCTGCAATACCACCGCGAAAAACACGTCCACCGGCGCCGTTGGTTACCTGAATGGAGCCCACCTGACCATCCAGGAGGGGGTGAAGATTCACGATAACGTTGGCGGCTATGCAGGCGCCTTTGGTTGCACCACCAGCGGTACCTCGGAGATCACCATGAATGGCGGTGAGATTTACAACAACACGGCGATTTACAAGTCGACTTCTGCGTCCTCCAGTACGGCGGCAGGCGCTTTCCTGCTGGCAGGTAGCTCTAAGGATGGCAACACCGTAATGACCATGAACGGGGGCCGGATTTACAACAACCGTGTGGAAAATCCGGAGGCCACCTATGGCGCCGGCGCCATTTATATGTATAACCGCGCCAGCTTCATCATGAATGGCGGCGAGATTACCGGCAACACCGGCATCAATGCCGCTGCAATCATGACCAACGGTGCTACTCCCAGTACAACCACCGATGTGAACCACATTGATCTGAACGGCGGCGCCATTCACGACAACCATATGACGGCTGCCGGTGGGGACATCGCGCTGCGCCTCCACAGTGACTTGACCCTGGGCAAAGAGGGGGTGCTGAAGGGTAACATTTGGCTTCAGAACATTGCAACCCGTCGGCCAATCCAGGTGTCTTGTCCCCTGACTGAGCCCCTATATTTGGTTTGCGAAGCCATTGTATATCAAAGCGTCCTCTTGGAGGGCAAGGACTACACCTTGACGGAAGCCGACTTGAGCCAGGTGACGCTCTCCCAGGCCCTCCCGCCCCAATATCAGCTGACGTTGGACCGGGAGAGCAACCAGATTTACATTGGCGCTACCCAGGTCATTGGAACATGCATTTACCTCTCTGGGGAAGGCAACGACGCCAACGACGGCCTGACCCGGGAGACGGCGGTGGCCACCTTCGCCAGGGCCAAGCAGCTGCTGATTGCCAACCAATCGGCCACCGGTGATCATGTGATCCGGGTACTGGCCGGTACCACCAGCAGCAAGCCGAAGGTGATGACCATTGTCCAGGACGAGACTTGGTCCTTGGCTGGTATTCCCAATGCATATGTTCAGGTGGATGGCAGCACCAAAGGGTATCTGGCTTATGTCAAGGGCGCTACCCTGACATTGGAGGACATTGTGGTGGACGGCAACCGGTATTACAACACCACCACCGGCACCACCACGCTGTTCCGGGTAGAGCTGGGAGATCCGGAAAAAGGCGATGGCGAGGGTCCCTCCGTGCTGAATCTGAAGAGCGGTACGGTGCTGCAAAACTGCAACGACGAGGCGGCATACGTCTATGGCGGCACGTTGAACATCTACGATGGCGCAAAGATCACAGGCCTTGCCACCAAGGACGGCGCCATTTATTCCACAGGCAGTTACCTGGCCAGCACCGGCGTGGACCGGACGCCAGTCGTCAATGTGTATGGCGGAGAAATTGTAGACAACGAAACCCGCTGCTTTAACGCACTGGGGGCCACCAAGCTGAACATTTATGGCGGCTTGTTTGCCAACAATGTCTTGTCCACTGGCGGCGGCGCAGTCATTTACACATCCTCTGCCAGCGTGGAGATTCAAATTTTCGGCGGCACATTCCAAAACAATGCGCTGCTGGGTACCACGGCGACCTCTGCCGGTACGGTCTTCTGCACCAACCAAGCGGTTTGCCCGGTGATTCTGGGGGGTACGTTTACAGGGAATACCTGTGCGCTGGATCCCAATCAAAATGGCTTTGCTTCTCTGGGCGCGGTCGGAAGAAGCATGGCGCCGGTCATTCGGGCCGGGGAGAATCCCCTGGACTTGTCTCATGTACCATTCTTCTGGACGGTGGTAGACGAGGCAGGATACTTGAGCATAGACGGTGCGCTCACCGGTGCGGTTCAGGTTGTCTACAAAGAAGCGCCTGCTTCCGGTACGGTAGTTGCAGTGGGTACTGAGGGCTACACCTTGACAGCCGGCGACCTGGAAAAGCTGGCCTGTCTCAATGAAGGGATTACCCTGAGCCTGGATTCTGCAAATAACCGAATCGTCGTAGCAGGATAGGGGGGGCAAAAAGTCAACAAACGGGCCTGTTGCGTTTGCAACAGGCCCGGAGAGGCGCGTTGGGAGGTTCTGTGTCTCAGAGGCCGGATTGGAGATATTTCCCTTGCAAATTCGGAGACAGGCCTATATAATGGGTAGGACTTGTAAAACTTCCGGTGTGGAACCGGCAAATTTGGAGGGATTTTTGTGGAGTCTATGCCCCTGGCCTTGGGCCTGTTTGCCCTGACGTATATCTTGATGTTGTGTTTGCCCAAATATCGCCGGTTTGTGGCCTTGGGTTCGGCAGTGGTGTTCCTGGCGACCGGGATGCTGCCCCTGGGGGATGCCTTTGGCTACATAGACTGGAATGTGCTCATGATGATCGCGGGCACCATGGGCATTGTATCGCTGTTCATTGAGTCCCGGATGCCTGCGCGGATGGCGGATGTGCTCCTGTCCCATGTGCCCAATGTCAAGTGGGCGGTGGTGATGCTGGCTCTGTTTGCCGGGGTGATTTCCGCGTTTGTGGACAATGTGGCCACGGTTCTCATGGTGGCGCCTGTGGCCATGGCCATTTCCAAGCGGTTGAATATCAATCCGGTACCCATGATCATCGCCATTGCCGTCTCCTCCAACCTCCAGGGAGCGGCAACCCTGGTGGGAGATACCACCGCCATTCTCCTGGGCGGCTATGCCAATATGAATTTCCTGGACTTCTTCTTCTACCTGGGCAAGCCCAGCATCTTCTTCGCAGTGGAACTGGGGGCGCTGTGTGCAGCGGCCATTCTGCTGGTGATGTTCCGGAAGGAGACCGCCCCGGTCCCGGAGCCACGGGTCACGCAGGTGACCAATTATGTTCCCACCATTCTGCTGTTGGGTACCATTGTGCTGCTGATTCTGGCTTCTTTCCTGCCGGGTATGCCCAAGACCATCAACGGCATCATCTGCATGAGCCTTCTGGCCATTGGCCTGCTGTATACCGTGGTCACGCAGAAGAGCATGCAGCCCGTGACCCAGGCCCTGAAGGAAATTGACCTGGACACCATTCTGCTGTTGCTGGGCCTGTTCCTGGTGATTGGCGGCATTACAGAACAGGGGGTCATTGATCAGCTGGCCTCGCTCATCGCCAAGCTGGGCGGGAGCAACCTCTTTGTGATTTATACGGTCATTGTGTGGGCCAGCGTGCTCTTCTCCGCGTTCATCGACAACATTCCCTATGTGGCCACCATGCTGCCTGTGGTGCAGAAGATCGCGCTGGACATGGGGGTGGATCCCACGGTGTTGTATTTCGGCCTCCTGTCCGGCGCCACCCTGGGCGGCAACCTGACGCCCATCGGCGCTTCTGCCAACATCACCGGCATCGGCATTCTGCGCAAGGCCGGGTATGAGGTCCAGAACCGGGACTTTATGCGCATTGGCGTTCCCTTTACTCTGGCGGCCATTGTCCCGGCCTATGTGTACATCTGGCTGTTTTACGGGATCTAAGGGGCGTCTTAGGTCAAATGTGAAAAAGTGTCCCAAATGCATCAGATTCCCCTTGCAGTGCCGGGAAAAATTTGCTATCATATCCCCAACAAAACAGCGGGCCCATCGGGGCTCTCATGGGGGAGTAGTTGCGCCCAGCGGAAGCGGGCGGGTCAAGTCAACATGCATGGCGCTTTCCGCGTCTGGCTTGGCAGGATACAACGAGACTCATGTGCAGCGAAAACTGTGCATGGGTCTCGCTTTTTTGTTCCAAACTAAGAGTCATACAGGCAGAAAGGAAGAACCATATGCAGCGATTTTACGACGAGTCCAAAGAAGCCGCACTTCTGGCGGTCGATTCTTCCCCACAGGGTCTGACCCAGGCGGAGGCCCAGGCCAGGCTGGAGCGGAACGGGAAGAACCAGCTGGCCCGGGGGAAAAAGGACAGCCTTCTGAAGCGCTTTTTCCTCCAGTTGGCAGATCCCATGACCCTCATTTTGCTGGCGGCGGCCGCCATTAGCGGTGTGCTGGCAGTGTATGAGAACGAGAGCTTTACGGATGTGATTATCATTCTCTTCGTGGTGGTGGTCAATGCCGTCCTGGGAGTGTATCAGGAGAACAAGGCGGAGAAAGCCATTGAGGCGCTGCAGGAGATGGCCGCAGCCACCTCCAAGGTTCTGCGAGATGGTCAGATGGTGACCGTCCGCAGTGAAGATCTGGTGGCAGGCGATGTGGTGCTGCTGGAGGCCGGCGACGCTGTCCCCGCCGACGGGCGGATTCTGGAGAGCGCAAGCCTCAAAATCGAAGAGGCGGCCCTCACGGGAGAGTCCGTTCCGGTCAATAAGTTCGTAGACCTCATCCATCTCCGGGAGGGCGGCAAGGACGTCCCCCTGGGAGACCGGAAGAACATGGTCTATATGGGGTCCACCGTGGTCTATGGCCGGGGCTCTGCCGTGATCACTGCCACGGGCATGGACACGGAAATGGGCAAAATCGCTGGTGCGCTGGCGGAGGCCCAGGAGGGGCAGACGCCTTTGCAGCGGAAGCTGAGCCAGTTGTCCAAAGTGTTGACCTGGCTGGTGCTGGGGATCTGCCTGGTGATTTTCGGTGTGCAGCTTCTGCGGGCCGGGGCCTTCTCCGCCGGTGTGGTGGTGGATTCCTTTATGGTGGCGGTGTCTCTGGCGGTGGCGGCCATTCCGGAAGGGCTCGCCGCGGTGGTGACGGTGGTGCTGTCCATTGGCGTTACCAATATGTCCAAGCGGAATGCCATCATACGGCGGCTCACTGCGGTGGAGACGTTGGGCTGCGCTCAGATCATTTGCTCTGACAAGACCGGCACCCTGACCCAGAATCAAATGACGGTGGTGGATCATTTCGGAGATCTGGAGCGGACGGCTCGGGCCATGGCCCTGTGCTCTGACGCCAAGCTGAACGCCGCCGGCGAGGCCCTGGGCGAGCCCACGGAAGCGGCCCTGGTGGCCTGGGCCGCCAAGGAGGGCCTGGACAAAAACCGGATGGAGCAGGACGCGCCCCGGGTGGCAGAGGCGCCCTTTGACTCCGGCCGGAAGATGATGTCCACCCTGCATCAGGCTGGAGGCCAGATTTTGCAGTTTACCAAAGGTGCGCCGGACGAGGTGTTGCAGCGGTGTGCCTGGATGGAGCTGGAGGGCTGCCGGGTGGAGCTGACCGAAGCGCGCCGTCAGGAGATCCTGGCGGCCAACCAGGCCATGGCAGGCCGGGCGCTGCGGGTGTTGTGCGCTGCCTGCCGGATTTGGGACAGCGTTCCGGCGGATACTTCTCCCGCCAACCTGGAGCGGGAGCTCACCTTCCTGGGTCTGGCCGGTATGATCGATCCGGTGCGGCCCGAGGTGAAAGATGCCATTGCCCAGTGCCGGAGCGCCGGCATCCGCCCCATTATGATCACCGGCGACCATGTGGACACGGCGACAGCCATTGCCCGGGAGCTGGGCATTTTGGAGGAAGGACAGCGGGCCGTAACCGGGTCACAACTGGATGACATGAGCCAGGCGGAGTTTGAACGGGAGTTCCGGAACATCTCCGTGTATGCCCGGGTGCAGCCGGAGCATAAGACCCGCATTGTAAAGGCCTGGCAGCAGGCTGGCTCAGTCACGGCGATGACTGGCGACGGCGTCAACGACGCGCCCTCCATCAAGACAGCAGACATTGGCGTGGGTATGGGGATCACTGGTACGGACGTGACCAAAAATGTGGCGGATATGGTCCTGGCGGATGACAATTTTGCCACCATTGTGGGGGCTGTAGAGGAGGGCCGCCGGATTTACGACAACATCCGCAAGGCCATTCAATTCCTCCTGGGCTCCAATATGAGCGAGGTCATCAGCATCTTTACCGCAACGCTGTTGGGCTTTACCATTCTACAGCCGGTGCATTTGCTGTGGATCAATTTGATTACCGACTGCTTCCCTGCCCTGGCCCTGGGATTGGAGCGGGCAGAGCCGGACATTATGCGCCGGAGGCCCCGGGACGCCAAGGCCGGAATCTTTTCCGGCGGTCTGGGTCTGGACGTGGCCTATCAGGGCCTGGCGGTTTCGGTCCTCACCCTGGTTTCCTATTTTGTAGGTCACTTTATGGAGTCTGGCGTCTGGGAGATTGCCAACTCCCCCGACGGCATGACCATGGCCTTCCTGACCCTGTCCATGGCGGAGATTGTCCACAGCTTGAATATGCGCAGTCAGAGAAACAGCATCTTCACCCTGGGGGGCCAAAACAAAGCCCTGAATCTGGCGGCACTGGCTTCTCTGGCTCTTACGACGTTGGTGGTGGAGGTTCCCTTCCTGGCCAATGCCTTTGGGTTTACCCCCATCCGGTTGGAAGAGTATGCCGTGGCCTTGGGGCTGGCAGCCGTGATGCTCCCACTGGTTGAGCTGGTCAAATTCTTCCAGCGTCATATTCGGTCAGGACGCAGCACCCGATAGGAAATGGCGTTGACCGCCCCGCTTGGCATTCGTCAAAAGAAGGGGGAGAAATTGCGATTATTCGCAATTTCTCCCCTATTTCTTGCTTATATGGGACTTTTAACCCTCTATGCGCCAGTAGGCGACGCTGTAGGGAGGCAACTGACTGCCGCCGCTGAAGCTGTGGGGCGCTCCTGTGAGAAGATCCACGGCCCGGCTTGCTCCGGCGTCAAAGTGAGCGGTGTAGGGGGTCCCATCGGCATTGACCGCCACCAGGATCCGCTCCTCTGGCAGGGCCCGTTCCAGGATGATCTGCCGGTTGGTGAGGTGCACATTCCGGTAGGAGCCGTGACACAGCGCCGGGCTTTTGCGCCGGGCCTGGGCCAGACGGGCAATCCAATCGGTGAGAGCGCCCCATTCCGGGCGCTCCAGGGCTGGGCGAAGGGCGTTGTCCCCATCGGCCTTCCTGCCCAGGATCCCCCATTCGCTGCCGTAGTACAGAGCGGGAACGCCAGGCATCCCGAAGAGGAGGCCATAGGCCAGGGGCAGATGCCGGGGCTCCCGAAGGATGCTGGCAATGCGCTCCACATCGTGGTTGTCCAGGAAGCTCAGGAGATGCTTCCCCTTGTATAGGGTCCAAGGCTCGGACCCGAATTGCCGGGCCAGGCTGTGACCGATTTCAAACAGATTCATGGAGTTGAAGCTGGAGTGTAGCCCCTTATAGCACTCGTAATTGGTGACGCTGTGGCACATTTCCGGATTCATCCACCGGTTGTAGTCGCCGTGAAGGGTCTCGCCCAAGAGGACAAAATCCGGCTTCAGGCCGCTGGTGAAGGTCCGAAGCTGCCGGAGGTATCCCTCTGGCAGGCAGTAGGCCACGTCCAGCCGCAGGCCGTCAATGTCCAGCTCCCGGACCCACCGGGAAATGGCGTCGAACTGGTGCTGCACCACCGCCGGATTTTGGAGGTTCAGCTTCACCAGCTCGTGGTGGCCCTCCCAGCCTTCGTACCAGAAGCCATCGTGGTAGCCGGTGTCGCCGTCAAAGTTCAGGTGGAACCAATCCCGATAGGGGCTGTCCCATCGCCGCTCCTGCACATCCCGGAAGGCCCAGAAACCCCGGCCCACATGGTGGAAGACCCCATCCAGCAGCACCCGAAGACCGGCCCCATGAAACGCCTGACAGACCTGCCGGAGGTCCTCCCAGGTGCCCAGGCGGCAATCTACGGCGAGATAATCCCGGGTGTCGTAGCCGTGGCGGTCGCTCTCCCAGAGGGGATTCAGGAGAACGGTATCTGCCCCGATGGACTGGATGTGGGGAATCCAGTCCAGCAGCCGGAGGATCCGATGCTCCAGAATCCCGTCCTGCTCCCGGGGGGCGCCGCATAGGCCCAGGGGATAAATCTGATATACAACTGCTTCGTCAAACCACATGGTGAAACGCTCCTTTGTTTTTCGTACCTGCAAGTATAGTGCCTGGGTCTACGCTTGTCAAGCGCAGATACAGCGCTGAGGAATATGGAAGAATTTGCTTGAAATATGTAGAAGTAGATGGTAAAATGGAGAAAAAGGTGCACACATGAGAAAGGATGGCGGATTATGCGGAGATTTTGGCATGGGCTCATTTTGGCAGCGCTCCTGTGGGGGATCCTTTCCGGGAGCATCGGGGCAGCAGGTCCCGCGCCGGTCCCTTCGGACAATGGAGGCAGGCACGACTACCGGGGCTATGCAGCCCAGCCGGTGTATTCTTACCTGATGGAGGAAGAGAGCGGCGGGATGACCCGAGTGGAGTATACAGGCAAGGAAATCACGGTGGAAGCTTACAACAGGACCGGGGATATTTTGTCCCAGCAGAATCTGCCGGTGGAGCTGCCGCTGTTTGGGGGATTTTACTCGGGAGAGCAGTACAATTTTCTGGTGTTTGGCCAGGAAAACCCTGAGGAAGACAACGGCCGAGAGGTCATCCGGGTGGTCCGGTATCGCAAGGACTGGAAGCGGATGGACGACGCCAGGCTTCTGGGAGCCAACACGGTGACGCCCTTTCATACCGGGAGCCTCTCTATGGTACAGTGCGGAGATATGCTGTACATCCGCACCAGCCACAAAATGTATCGGTCCCAGAATGACGGCCTGCACCATCAGGCCAACCTCACCTTCTCTGTGAGGATTTCGACCATGGAGGTGACGGACCAGCACACAGCAGTCAGTCGGTTCGGATTTGGATATGTGAGCCATTCCTTCAACCAATTCCTGACGTGCAGGGGGACAACGCTTCTGGCGGCGGATCATGGGGATGCGTATCCCAGGGCGGTGGTCCTGTCCCGGTGTGCCAAGCCCGGGGGTGAGGAGACCTTTTCCGGTTATGCAGATACGGTGGAGGTCCTTCCCATCCAGGGGGAGATTGGGGACAACCGGACCGGCGTCAGCGTGGGGGGCCTGGAGGCGACTGCTACGTCCTACCTGGTTGCGGGCTGCTCTGTGGACCAGACGGGGGAGAACCATCGAAACGGTGTGCGGAATATTTTTGTCACCAGTACTCCGGCAAATGACTTCACCCAGGCGGCCACGGAGGTTCGCTGGATGACTTCGTTTGAGGAAGAGGATCTGGGCGGAGCGTCCAATCCGTACTTGGTGAAGCTGGGGGAAGACCGGTTGCTGCTGCTCTGGGAGGCCCAGGGTGAGCTGCAGTATGGGTTCCTGGACGGCACGGGGAAGCTGCAGGGGACGATTTACCATGCCAGCGGCAGACTGTCGGATTGCCAACCGGTGGTGATGGAGGGGGCTGTCTGGTGGTACTGCACCGCCGGGGGTGGGCCGGTGTTCTACCGGCTGGACCCGGACACCCGCCAGGTGGAATGTCTGAATGGGCAGGTGACGGTGACCCTGGATCCCCGGGGCGGTACGGTCAGCCCCACGACGGTGACCGTCACCTATGGGGCGGCCTATGGCCCGCTGCCGGAGCCGGTGCGGTTGGATTATGCATTTGCAGGCTGGTATCTGGATCAAGGCGCTGTGCAGCTCCCGGTGACCGAGGATACCCAGGTGACGGTGGGAGAAAGTCACACCCTGTATGCCCAGTGGACCCCGGCGCCCCATACCCACCTATATGAATCGGTGGTGACGCCGCCGGGCTGTGAGGAGGAGGGGTACACGACCTATACCTGCACCCTCTGCGAGGATTCTTACCGGGACGCTGTGACCCCTGCCCTGGGGCACAGCTACGGACCGGAAATATGCAAACAGCCGCCCACCTGCACAGAACCAGGGGTGCAGGTGCGGACCTGCACCCGGTGCGGCCATAGCCAGCGGGAGACGGTGGAGGCTCTGGGCCATGCCTATGACCAGGGGACGGTGACCCAAGCGCCCAGCTGCACCAGCCCCGGGATCAAGGCGTATACCTGTACCCGGTGCGGCAGCCAAGAGACCGAGGCGCTGCCTCCCCTGCCCCATCGCTATGGGGAGCTGGTCACGCCGCCCACCTGTACGGAGGAGGGCTATACCACCCACACCTGCACTGTCTGCGGAGATCAGTATGTGGATTGTTATGTAAACTCGAGGGGCCACAGCTGGGACCGGGGCAGAGTGACGGCTCCGCCCACAGAGACGGCGTCTGGGGTGCGGACCTGGCTCTGCACCCGGTGCGGCGACAACCGGACCGAAGCCATCGGCCCCTGGCCCAACCCCTTTGTGGATGTGACACAGGAGCGGTATTATTACACGCCGGTTCGATGGGCCGCTGACGCTGGGGTCACCGCTGGGGTAGACAGCACCCACTTTGCCCCAGGGAGCACCTGCACCCGGGGGCAGGTGGTGACCTTCCTCTGGCGGGCCTATGGCTGCCCGGCGCCGAAGTCCGCGCAATGTCCCTTCGGAGACGTCTCACCCCAGCGCTACTACTATCAGGCGGTGCTGTGGGCGGCGGAGCAGAGGATCACCGATGGGGTGGACGCCACCCATTTCGCCCCAGACAGAACAGTGACCCGGGGGCAGCTGGTGACCTTCCTCTGGCGGGCAGAGGGCTGCCCGACCGGAGTGGGGACAAATCCCTTTGCAGATGTGGAGCGGGGACGGTTCTATTACGATGCTGTTTTGTGGGCGGCAAAGGCGGGCATTACCACGGGAGTGGACGCCACCCACTTTAGGCCCAACCAAAGCTGTACCCGTGGGCAGGTGGCGACCTTCCTCTATCGGGAATTTGCAGAATAGCAGCTTTCCGTGGAAACGGAAAATCTGTACCGTTTTATGGGGTGGTGTGGGCAAGGAGTCCCAAAAGTAGCATGTGCAGGGGATAGAACCAGTAGAAAGCGTATCGGATGGGGAGCTGGTGGTGGCTTCTGCGGCCGTGGTAGGTCGCCAGGAGGGGGAAGGCCGGAAGAGCCAGGGCCTCCAAGGGAATGGGAATGCCCGGGAGGAAGACAAACTGGAAGGCGTAGCACATCAGGAGAAAAATTCCCCCGCAGATCCAGAACCGGCCGGGTAAGCCTTGGGTACCGTAGAACAGGAGACACAGCAGCACGCCGAAAGCGCCATAATCGGTGTGCAGCAGCTGACCCAGGAGGCAGCAGCCTGCGGCGGCGGAATACCAAAATAAGGAGTGCAGGCCCGGCTCGCTGGGCGCCCGCTGGACACAAGCAATGGCGCACAGGCCCAAAGCTAGGGTCCACAGGACATTCTGACCGGATGGAGCGATCCAACGGCCATAGACCATCTGATTAAAGGGGAGCTCAGACAGGAGGGCGAACAGCACCAGGCGCAAAAGGTACTGCCGCCGGCTGTGTGTGAACCGGAAGCCCTCCCCCAGAAAAAAGGCAAATATGGGGAAGGCCAGCCGCCCCACGCACCGGAGCCACAGGACGCCGGGAAATAAGGTGGCCCCAATGTGATCCACCAGCATGGTGCAGGCGGCAATTCTGCGCAGGCCCTCCCGGGAGAGGCCGGATGCAATCGTCTCTTTCATGGCGCTTCAGTCCAGAGGAGTGGCGGGTACCAGATCCTGATGTTTGGAGATGGGCGTGTTGGGGCTGGCGCCAAACCGCTTTTTATAGGCCCGGGAAAAGGTGGAGTAATCCTGGAACCCGCAATCTTCGCTGACCCGGATCAGGGGCTCCCCTGCCCCAATCTTCTCCCGGGCCAGGAGGAGCCGCTTTTCATTGAGGTAACCGTGGATGGTGTAGCCGGTTTCCGCCTTAAACCGGCGCATCATGTAGTACTTGCTGATGTAGAACTGACGGGACAGGTGGTCGATGGACTGGGGCTCGGACAGGTGCAGGTTGAGATATTTCAAGATGGCGACAATTTTCTTGTCGCAGGAGGCGGAGGCTACATATTGTAGCTGGCGCTCTTCCAGATCCCGGGTGACGGCAATCAGAAATTGTGTCAGCAGGGCCCGGTCCAGCAGCTCCTGCCCATAGCCCGGGGCGGTCTGGGAGCTGCGCATGGTCTCCAGCAACCGAATGATCCGCACTTCCTGATCCGGACGGAGGACATAGCTGTATTTTTCCGTGGCCAGGCGAAAACAAGCCCCCAGATCGGTGTCTTGGGAGGATGCCTGCCGGAGGAATTCCGGCGCAATATAGAGAATGTATCGCTCGTAGGTCTGTCCGGGTGGAATCTCCGGCCTGTGAATGGAGCCCCGGGGTACCAACACCACATCCCCAGGCTCCAGGGCGTAGCTCTGGCCCTCAATGGCGTAGGATGCATGCCCGGAGAGCAACACCAGAATTTTGTGGAAGCTGTGGTAGTGCCAATCCACAGGTCCCATGGCGGCGTCCTTCAGATGAAACAGCCGGAAATCCTCTTCCAGATAGCCCCGGCGCATGGCATGTTCCTGGTCCATGCAGATTCCTCCCCTGGTTGAGATGCATATAGTATACCACGACGGGTATATTAAGTGCAAGCGGGTCTTGAATTCCTAGTAATCCTATCGTATTATATGGGAAGAGGTGAGAACGATGATGGTATCTACGAAGGGCCGCTACGCCCTGATTGTCTGCCTGGATTTGGCGCAGCAGGATCCGGAGGCGTACATTTCCCTCCGGGAGGTGGCGCAGCGGCAGAATATATCCATGAAATATCTGGAGAGCATTGTGGCCATGCTGAACCGGGCCGGTTTGGTCCGAAGCCTGCGGGGCAAGGGCGGCGGCTATCGCCTGACTCGTCCGCCAGAGGCCTGCTCGGTGGGAGAGATTCTCCAGCTGACTGAGGGCAGCATGGCGCCGGTGTATTGTCTGGAGCCTGGCGGCGCCTGTGAGAAGTCGGAGCGCTGTATCACCTATCCCATGTGGCGACAACTGGATCAGTTGATTGACGGCTATTTGCGGCGGGTGTCCCTGGCGGATCTGCTCCAGGGGCGGTTGCCCCAGGACCTGCCCTGCCCACAGCCGGAAGCCAACCCGGGCGCGGGCGCAGTGTGCAAGTGTGGGCAATAGAAAAAAGCGGGCGCATGCGCCCCCATGGGCATGACAGGTTAAGGTGGTTCGGGACGCATAGAGTGCGCCTTTACAGGTGGATGTGACCGAAGGGGAACATGTGAAGATGAACCGGGTATGCGTAGGGAGCGGTCTTGACCGCTCCGCCTGCACAACCTTTCGCCTTCTGCAGAGTTCCATTTCCTGCCGGGCGGAACGGTCAAGACCGTTCCCTACACACCCGTGTGAATATACACCGCTGCCTGTCCATGTAAACACGGATTCCTGAGACCCAAAGGAAAGCGACTACTGTGGAGAATCCTGGAATTCCTATTGACTTAGTAGGAATTGTGTGCTAGAATGCCTTCAGCGAGAAATGACGAATGGTCGAGGAGGACGGACAATGGCGATTTATCAATCTGTGGAGGAGCTAACCGGGCGGACGCCGCTGGTACGGCTGGGGCGGTTTACGGCCAGCCGGGGGCTGCGCGCGCAAATCCTGGGCAAGCTGGAAAGCCGGAACCCAGGCGGCAGCGTGAAGGACCGGGTGGCCCTGGAAATGCTCCGGCAGGCAGAGGAAGACGGCCTCCTCTTTCCCGGCGGCACCATTGTGGAGCCCACATCCGGCAACACTGGCATTGGCCTGGCGGCCTTTGGGGCGGCGAGAGGCTACCGGGTGATCATTGTCATGCCTGAGACCATGAGTCCGGAGCGGCGGAAGTTGATCCGGGCCTATGGAGCGGAGCTGGTCCTGACGCCTGGCCCGGCGGGGATGGCCGGGGCGGTGGAGAAGGCCCGGCAGCTGCAAAAGGAAATTCCCGGGGCGTGGATCCCTGGGCAATTTGAAAATGCCAGCAATCCCAAGGCCCATTTTCGGACCACGGGGCCCGAGCTCTGGGCGGATACCGGCGGACGGCTGGACTTTTTGGTGAGCGGCGTGGGAACCGGCGGCACCATCACAGGCACGGGCCGGTATTTGAAGCAACAAAACTACAAGATCAAGCTGGTGGCGGTAGAGCCCGCCGCCTCCCCCCTGCTGGAGGGTGGCGCGGCTGGCCCCCATGGGATCCAGGGAATCGGCGCCAATTTCATCCCTCGTGTTCTGGACACCCGCCTCTATGACGAGGTGATACCGGTGACGGAAGAGGAGGCTTATCAGGCCGTCCGGGATGTGGCCCGGCTGGAGGGCCTTCTGGTGGGCATCTCCTCCGGCGCAGCGCTGGCGGCGGCAGTTCGGGTGGCAGAGCGGCCGGAAAACCAGGGGAAGGTCCTGGCGGTGATTCTGCCCGATGGCGGAGAACGGTATTTATCCACCGGTCTGTTTTCAGATTGACGGAGGTGCAATCGGGATCCTCCCGATTTTGATATAAATCTCAATTTTACTATACAAAGGGTGATCATATGAATCGTATTTATGCGGACAATGCAGCTACCACCCCAATTTCTGCAACGGCCCGCCGGGTTCTGCTGGAGACTATGGACCGGGCCTGGGGCAACCCCTCTTCCCTCCACACGACGGGCCAGGAGGCGGCAGAAGTGCTTCTGAAGGCCCGGCAGGATGTGGCAAAATGCTTGAATGCTGCCCGGGAGCGGGAGATCACATTCACCTCCGGCGGCAGCGAGGCCGACAATCAGGCCCTCCTTTCTGGGGCCATGCTGGGGAAAAAGAAGGGCAAGACGCACATCATTTCCACGGCCTTTGAACACCACGCCGTCCTCCACTGCCTGAAGCGGCTGGAGAAGGAGGGGTTCCAAGTGACCCTCCTGGACGTGGGCCGGAAGGGCTTGGTGACGGCGGAACAGGTGGAGGCGGCCATCCGGCCGGATACCTGCCTGGTATCCGTCATGTTTGCCAACAATGAGGTGGGAACGATTCAGCCCATCACAGAAATTGGCACAGTTTGCCAGAAGCATGGTGTGCTGTTCCATACGGACGCCGTCCAGGCTGTGGGGCATGTGCCCATTGACGTTCAGGCCATGCACATCGATCTGCTTTCTCTGTCCGGCCACAAGTTTGGGGCCCCCAAAGGAGTTGGCGCGCTGTACGCCCGGACAGGCGTGTGGCTTACCAACCTCATTGAGGGCGGCGCCCAGGAGCGGAGCAAGCGGGCTGGGACGGAAAACGTCCCCGGCATTGCCGCCATGGCGGCCGCTCTGACCGAGGCATGCCAGGAGATGGAAGAGACTGGAACTCGGGTGTCCAAGCTCCGGGACCAGCTGTTGGAAGGCCTGAGCCAGATTCCCCTGGCTATGGTCAACGGCGACAGGGAGCACCGGCTTCCTGGCAATGTAAATGTTTGCTTCCAGGGGATTGAGGGCGAATCGCTGCTGCTGCTGCTGGATGCCAAGGGGATTGAGGCGTCCTCTGGCTCTGCCTGTACCTCTGGGTCTCTGGATCCCAGCCATGTGCTGCTGGCCCTGGGACTGCCCCACGAGGTGGCCCATGGCTCCTTGCGTCTGACCCTCAGCGGAGCCAACACCCAGGAGGATGTGGACTATATGCTCCAGGAGATTCCCCAGGTGGTTTCTTACCTGCGTTCCATCTCCCCGGTGTGGGAGGCAATTGAGAAAGGAGAGATTCATTATGCTGTATAGTGAAAAGGTTATGGACCACTTTACCCACCCCCGGAATCTGGGCAAGATGGAGGACGCCGACGGCGTCGGAGAAGTGGGTAACGCCAAGTGCGGCGATATTATGAAGATCTATATCAAGGTGGAAAACGACATCATTACGGATGTGAAGTTCAACACCTTCGGCTGCGGTTCCGCCATTGCCTCTTCCTCTATGGCGACGGAAATGATCAAGGGGAAGCCCATTTCTGAGGCCCTGGAGCTATCCAACAAAGCGGTGGTGGAGGCCCTGGATGGGCTGCCCAGCCACAAGATCCACTGCTCCGTCCTGGCAGAAGAGGCCGTTCGGGCTGCGGTGAAGGACTATTATGACCGCAATGGCATCGCCTATGACAAGGAGAAGTTTGCCGAACACTGTGCCGCCTGCCACGAGGGGCACTGCCACTGCGACTGACAAGCACACAGGAAGCTGCTGCAAGATGCGAGCGAATCAGGACTTCCCTGCCGCACTGCATGGCGACAATCCGCCATGCAGCATGCAGCTGGGGCGCTCCTGGCCGTTTCGGCTTGCGGCAGCTTTTTTCTCAATCTGGAAACCAACTGTCAGATTTGCTCCAAGCTGGGGCTGCAGCTGGGGATGACGGAAAACCATGTCCCCGTGCAGCGGTACCGCATAGGCAGATGGCGAAAGCAGAATCTGAAACAGGAAGGAGTGATGGAATGAAGGAAGAAAGCTGGACGAAAGTGATGGAAGAGATCAGTGATATCCATGTTGTGGAAGCGGTGCGGCTCCGAAGGAAGCACCGCCGTCCCCTGTGGATGGGCCTCATAGCGGTGGCGGTTGTCGCAGCGGTGGTTGTGGGGAACCTGTTTTGGAAAGAAGAAAAGCCTGTCATGCCCACGGCGCAGGCGGTGAGCTTGGCGGTGTATCCGGAGACAGCGGTCTGTCCATATCTCTTGGGCAGCGGTCCGGAAAATGGAGAGCGGATGAAACCGTGGCTGAATGATCGGGTTGCCCGGGCCACCTGTTCCAAACAGTACCAAGGCGCCCTGGATGGATTTCTGGCTACCACCATTCCTCAGCTTTTGGCGGGACACGAGGGGCAAAACCGGATGTACTCTCCCTTGAGCCTATATATGTCCCTGGCCATGTTGGCGGAGATTACAGACGGCGAGAGTCGGGAGCAGGTGTTAGGTCTGCTGGGCGCGCCGGATCTGGAGACCTTGCGCCTCCAGGCCCAGGCGGTGTGGAAAGCCAACTATGTAAATGACGGGGCAAGCACCCGCATTTTGGCCACCTCCCTGTGGCTGAGCGAGGATGTGGATTTTGTCCAGAAGACCATGGATCGGCTGGCGGAAACGTACCATACCTCTTCCTACCAGGTGGAAATGGGGACCCAAGGAACCAACCAGGCCTTGCGAGAGTGGATCATCGAGCAAACCGGCGGCCTGCTGCAGGAGCAGGCCCAGGGACTGGAGTTCCATGTAGACACCGTCCTGGCGTTGGCCTCCACGGTGCACTACCGGGCAAAGTGGCAGTCGGCCTTTGCACCGGAAAGGACACAGGGAATGCTGTTTTACGGCTTCAAGCGGGCGGTAAACTACAAATTTATCAAGCAAAGGAGCGTACTACAGTATTACCAGGGAGAAAACTTTTCTGCGGTATTTCTGCCCATGGAGGGAGGTGGGGGCATGTGGCTGATGCTCCCCGAGGAAGGCGGTCTGCCCGAGGAATTGCTGAACAGTGGAGAGGTGGTCCGATTCCTTCTCAATCAGGAGATCTGGGAAAACAGTACATATCCCATGGTGGACTTGATCATTCCCAAGATGAATATAACATCAGACCTGGATCTGCGCCAAGAGCTCCAGGCGCTGGGTGTTACCGACGTATTTGATGCCCAGGTTTCGGATTTTACACCGATGACGGAACAGAAGAATGGAATTTGCATTGGCGAGGTCAGCTATGCGATCCAGGTAGTGGTAGATGAGGAGGGATCCAGCGCAGCCGACTACACCGTCATGGGCATGGAAGGTACGCACGCGACTCAACCAGAGGAAACGATTGAATTTGACGTGAGGCGCCCGTTCCTCTATGCAATCACAGGGGAGGATGGACTGCCCCTGTTTATAGGGACCTATTATGAGCCTGATGTGATGTCCCAGTTGTCGGCGTCCAAATCCCGGTAGGCATAGACCCGCTGCCAGGTTCCATCAGAAGCCTTCATCACGCTGCTCCGATGGCGGCTCAGGAGGCGGACAATTTGGTATACGTCAATCCAAATTTCACTGTTACACTCCTTTTGACTTTCGTCAAAAATCAACTCCAGGCCAAAGTGCAGGTGGACGGTCTCAATGTTGTTGACATTTTCATGGGTGGAGTATCCGGTGCGGCCCATGAAGCCGATGACCTGGCCGGCCTGGACCTGATCTCCCTCCTGGAGGCCGGGGGCGAAGGGGGTGTCCTTTTGCAGATGGGCGTAGTAATAGTAGCGCCGGCTGTCCAGAGAGCGGATGCCAACCCGCCAGCCGCCGTATTGGTTCCAGCCCATGGCTTCCACCGTGCCGGCTTCGACAGCCACAATGGGGGTGCCCAGGGCGCCCATAAGGTCGTTGCCCAGGTGCTTTCGGGCAAAGCCGTAGCTCCGCCCTACCCCAAAGTCGTCGCAGTGGCTGTAGCCGTACCCGGCGGCAATGGGAGAGAAGGCCTTGAGGCCGTAGGAGGCCTTCCAGACCTGGTCCCCGGTCTCGTCTTCCACCAGAATGGCATAGTTCCCCACCAGGCCGCCCAGAGCCGCGTCATAGGCGTCATGGTAATAGGCGTAGTATTTAAAGAGCTCTCCCAAAAGCTCCTGGGGGCTCTTGCCGGACTGCAGGTCTTGATATGCCTGCTCCACGGACTTTGCTGTGACCTTCCCTCCGGTCCGGCAGGCTGCCAGGGCCAGCAGGTCGATCCAGCTCACGGGCATATCCTGCTCCTGGGAGCGGATGTCCAGGGAGAGGGCCTTGTCCATGGCTTCGTAGGAGACGTTGAAATCCACCCATTTGATGTAATCCTCTGCCCCATGGACCGGGACTACCAGAAGCGCCAATATCAGGATCCAAGTCAAAAACCGCCGTTTCATACAAAACCACCTCCGTGGTATTGTGTGAAGCGGCGGAAGCTCTATGCCAGGAAATTTTTGCAAGCAAAAAAGCGCTGCAGGCCGGAGCACATAGGTGCCTGCTTTCACGCGCCTCCGCTGCACATTTGGAAATCAGTCGGCAACCTGTGTTTTGAAATAGATTTGTTTATACCCTGCGTTGTGATGGCGTCTCATGGGCGGACCGATATATCCGTTTATGATAGGCGTTACGAATTTGCCAAAGATGAGCAGGAGATATGGGATGTCTCCGCTGGGCGGACACATAGGTCCGCCCCTACCATGAGTATCAACACAGTGCATAGACAGATTCTGCGGTGTTATAGTTCAGATTTGCCATCTATAGCAGGAAAATCGCTATGAGAAATACGCCCCCAATATCCACCTGTCCTCCAAGTCTGCCGTAGGGGCGGACCTATGTGTCCGCCCAGCAGAAATAACCTGCTCTTCCTGCCTATGTTCGGCGAATTCGTAATGCCTACTATGGGCGGACACGTAGTTGCTCCTATGGACTTGATTGTAACCCGATTTGAGCAGTTACAGCGTACTAGGGGCAGTTTACAGGAAACTGCAAACTGCCCCGCATTCTGGGTGTGGGGATACGTTATACTCTGGCGAGGGGGCCTCCGTACGGAAGACAGGTGGTCATATGACCTTGAGAATTTCCTTTGCTTGCTCCACGGTGCAGGTCAGGTCTCCTACTAGATTGTCATAATATTCCTGGCCTTGGTTGTGGATCATATTCGTGCGGCACGTGAGGAATGTTTCGCAGTCCATATAGTGCATATCTGTACACGAGAAGTAGATTCGGTACTTTTCACTCTCCCCCAAACAGATCTTATACTCGCTCTGATCAAATTCTTCGATCGTGGCCGTATCGTCTTTCCGAATTGCCAATATCCGTAGAATCCAATCTAACCATCCATAGCTTTCCTGGATTTCATCATGGTTCATTTCTGCATAAGCCTGCATGAGTTGGACGTTTGCGATATATATTTCTGTACGTTCAGGACATGCATTTCGGATCACTTCCACTTGGCCAACCCACTCCTCTGGAAGATGGATTTCCAGACCTATATCTTTTACCGTGACGGTCTGGTCTTGACCAATGTAGTGATAAAGCTGATCGCCTTCATTGTAAACCTCAAAATTCTCATCGTGGATGATGTAGGGCTCAGTACTATCCACAGGCACTTCTGTTGGGAGTTTGGTTTCTTCTGGAATAGAAACCATGGGCTCAGAAGTTTGTGTGGGAGTAGAAGTCATTATCTCATCCGATGGGTAGGGCTCGCCTTGGGGATTGCATGCGCACAGAGATGCGAACATCACGATGGTCAAAGACAGGGAACAAAACTGCAAAAGTTTTTTCATAACAAACCTCCCATAAACCAAATGGTGCAATCAATAGATCCTGATTTTGAAGGTATGGGTTTCTTTACAGCTAGGGGCTTCTGTAGTGGCCACGTCCCGCGCTGCCACCACCACGGTGTACAGGCCACGCTCACTGAAAGTATAGTTCACTGTTGCGCTGGACGTGTTGGTAAACTCATACCAGGAAGTATATCCACTAGGCTTTGTAACACCGATGGCGATACGGAAGCATTTCACATTGGCTGTTCCGGTGATTGCCTTTGTAGTTCCTGCTTTCAAGGGCTTCAGTAGTGAGCCCGTAATGGTCAGTTTGCATTCACCGCACCTGGTGCAATAGCAAGAGGTACCAGTAGAGGAAGAGGCATAGGTATGACCGGAGCTGCTACAGACTTTGCTCCGAATCATCTCTGATGGAATGATAACACAGATGTAGTGTGAAATAAATTGGCTGTAGTCTGAAAGTTTTGCTGCTTTTCGCATGGGGGAATTGGCGCAGAATGTAATATTGCTAAATCCAACTCCCGTTACACCAGTGGCTACAATCGCGTGACCGTGATTTGTGCCATTTCCATAAACATGCAATACAGCACCTAATAGGCGAGTAGATGCGTTGGAAATGCTGGAAAAATTCTGGCCTGCAGGCAAGATGTACGTATTGGCACTCATGCGTGTTCCGATTTTTTCTTTTGCTGAGGCACTTACATAATCATCAAACCATTGAGTATTTGTCCAATACTTATTTGCTTGCCATAAACCATTACCATACCATACATTGTCACCGTTGGCATCCATCGGAAACTTTAAGTTATTAATATCATCGGAAGTATCGCTTCCGCCTAAACCTGCCCACACACACTGAGAGGCAAAGTTCTGGCAGTTTCCCCCAGCTTCAGTATAGTCCGAAAAGTTGTCATTCTGAAAGTTCGGATTATTGCCACTACTTGCCGTATAAGAATCTGTCGTGTACGTATAAGCATATGCCGCAGCATTGTCCCGATTGTAATACCAGTATGTATTGACCGAATCGTTCAAGGCAGCCGGTTCCGCCCCTTCTTCCACACCGTTTTCCGGCTCTACCGTTTGGACCACCGGGTCTTGCTTTTGGAGGCGGTCGAACTGTGCAAGGGAGGCAGCGAGGTCAAAGGAGTCCGGGGTCATGCCGTAGGCGATCATCTCTTCGGATACGATGTCTACGATGCACCAGACGCCATGGACGTTTCCGAATTTCACCTCGTACCGGTCTCCGCATTCGGTGGTTTCGCCGTCTTCCTCATACTGGAAAGTAATATGGGCGTACAGCTGTACGGTTGCGTAGTCGGCGCCGATCTCCGTATCCAGCACGGTGGTGGCAAGAGTGAAATGGCGCCGCGTAATATTCTGTGCAGAGCGGGTGTAGCGGTAGTATGTCGCCATGTCTTCAAAGCTGCGGACATGTTTGCACAGCTCGGCCACAGAGAAGGTTTCCCCGTTCAAACTGAGGCGCTCCTGTCCGCTGATAGCTGCATGGTCAGTATATCATGGGTTCGGAGTCGATCTTTGTGGCAGCGCTCACGCCACCGGGGGAAAGAGAAACACAGATACATAGGACAAGGATCCAAGCAAATGACTTTTTGAGCAGCTTCATTTTAGTACCTCCTGTTTGGTGATGTGCCCATACCAAATAGATCATACCTGGCTATGCCACGATTCAGCCGGGCAGCTCTGAGTCGCGGGCCAAAGCCAGCAAATCCGCTCCCCGCGGGATCACATACCGGCTCATTGGAATCACCCCCTCCCTCCAAAGAACGTGACTCAAACATGGAATGGGTCGTTACAATGCTTGTGTTCACGGCTGATGGATGAAATAAGAAAAAACGTACTTGAGGCAAAAACAAGAAGTTTACTTTTGCGTTTTGGAAGTCGTTGGACCGCCATTTTCCAGAATATGGGTCTAGTTTGCTATTAGTATAGCATATTTCCTATCATTGTCAAGCGCATTAGCGAAAAAAGGGTAAGTTTTATGTGCCTGTTGTACTCCTCTGTGCGGCTCTTTTTGGACATAAAATATCTCCCCCTATCGTTGACAGTTTTGCGTTTCACTGTCTCCTGTAGGGGGAGTATATCAAAGTTTCCTTTGCAACAGAACCATGGAGTCAATACATCCAAGCAGTCCGAAAGACCAGTCGGGGCTTGCCCCCACAGCGAGAGGAAGCGGCGAAGCTACGTTGCAGATGTAGCCGTTATAGTTGTGTGGACGGCTTGCGTTACTCCAACGCCATCACCTTGTCCACCCGGCGGGCGTGGCGGCCGCCTTCGAAGGGGGTGGTGAGGAAGAGGTCCACCATTTCCAGGGCCAGCTTCTCCCCCACAACGCCGGCGCCCAGGGCCATCATGTTGGCGTCGTTGTGCTGCCGGGTCAGACGTGCGCTCATGAGGTCGGACAGCAGGGCGCAGCGGATTCCATGGATCTTGTTGGCGGTGATGGATACCCCGATGCCGGTGGTACAGATGACGATGCCCCGCTCGCAGCGCCCCTGGGCCACGGCTTGTGCCGCCGGTGCGGCAAAGTCGGAGTAATCGCAGCTGTCCGAGGTGTGGGTGCCGAAATCCTCCACCTGGTGTCCCAGCTTCTCCAAATGCTGCTTGACTGCCTGCTTCAGGGCCAGTCCGCCGTGGTCGCATGCCAGGGAAATGTTCATGGCTTGTTCCTCCTGTGTAGTTGATATCATGTAATGACGAACCCACCGTTCACCGGCAGGATTTGTCCTGTGATGAATTCGGCCCCAGCCAGATAGACCATGGCGTTTGCCACGTCCTCCGGCCGCCCGTTGCGCTCCAGAGGGGTTTCCTCCCGGAGGGAGTCCAGCACCTCCGGATCCACGTGGGCCACCATATCGGTGAGGATGACGCCGGGGGCCACGGCGTTGACCCGGATGCCGGAAGGGCCAAGCTCTTTGGCCAGGGCTTTGGTCAGGGCCAAAATGGCGCCTTTGGAGGCGGAATAGGCCGCCTCGCAGGAGGCGCCCACCTGGCCCCACATGCTGGACACGTTGATGATGGCGCCCCTGCGCCGCTTCAGGAACAGGGGCATGGCGGCATTGGTGCAGAGGTAAGCGCCTCGCACATTCACCGCAAAGATCCGGTCCCAAACGGCCTGGGGCGTCTGGGAGAGAAGGCCGTAGTGACAGATTCCGGCGTTGTTGATGAGCACGTCCAGCTCTTCCAGCCCGGCAAAGGCCGCCGCCACGGCGGCCTCATCGGCAACATCGGCGCAGATGGCGGTCGCACCGGTCTCTGCGGCCACGGCCTGGGCAGCGGCGTGATGTTTTTCGTAGAGAAAGGTCACCCGATCTCCCCGGGCGGCAAAGGCCCGGACAGCTGCCGCGCCAATCCCCCGGGAACCACCGGTAATCAAAACCGACGCCATATATGGTTCCTCCCATACGAAGGACCTGCCGCAGTGCGGAGCGGTCAAGGGGGCTCCCCAGGGACATTGCGTGTCACGTCAAGTTTGGCGCAATGTCTGATGGGGAGAAACTTGACTCGCCCGCCTTTGCAGCAGGTCCAGTTGTGTTTCATGTGATTGCCTTACCGCCGGCGGCTTTTGGTGCGATGGTCTGAGTACTGACGCAAGGAGGAAATCTTACTGTCGGATTCAGACATAAACTGCTTCAGCCGCTCCTCAAAGATCTGATCGGAGGACTTGGCCACGGTTGCCTGGGTAGGAGTCGCGGCATGGGGGCGGGAATTGCCGGGACGGGGCGCCTTGGGACGGTCGTTGTTGCTCCGCTGCCGGTTTTGGGCGGGGGGCTTGGGCTCCAGGCGCTTCATGGACAGGTTGATTTTCCCTGCCGGGTCCAGGGCGATGACCATGACCTTCACGTCCTGTCCCTCCGTCAGGTACTGGCGGATGTCGTTGACATAGGCATTGGCCACCTCTGAAATATGTACCATGCCCGTCTTGTTCTCCGGCAAGGCGATGAACGCGCCGAAGTTGGTGATGCTCTTGACCTTACCTTCGATGATGGCTCCAACTGTCAAATCCATACTGTGAAATTCGTCCTCCTCAGAAAATACAGACGCTGCTTCCTACGGGTCCGGCTTCCGGCCGGTTATTCCCCCACGTCGGAAAAGATAATTTCCCCATTCCCCACTAGGCCCAGCTTATCCCGGGCAATTTTCTTCACGCTCTCATCGGAATCAAGCCCTTCGATGTCTGACCGAAGATTTTGATTTTCCTGCTGCAGCCCGGCGGCCTCGCCGGCCAGCTCCTGATACTGCGCCTGGTTGCTCCGAATCTGGCTCCGCTGAGATACTAGGATAACAGTAGCGGACACCACCACCAGCAGAACCACTACCTTCGTCAGCAAGGAGGATCTGCGGAATTTCACGGGTAGCTTCATGTCGTCTCCCTCCAGAGTGGGCGCCGCGCACGTTTTTACGGCGTCTATTACCGAATATTGTAACCCATTTCCGCCCAGTTGAAAAGAGAAATTTTAAGAATTTTTTGGCTTTTTTCGCCAAAGCCCAAATAGGACGCCCGATCATTTCCAAGACCGTTCCCACTGCCTTCCAGAACCAGCGAAAGGCCCGTCGGCAAAGTCTGGACAGGGAGAGGCCGTACCCGCTTGCGCCGGCGGCCAGACCCACGAGCTGAAACAGCTGCAGCTGGCCGTGGCACAGAGCCAGTCCCAGGTACGCCAACGTGAAGACGGCCAGGGCCAGAAAGGCCAGGTCTGCCGGAACTGTGATCTGGGGGCACTGCCGACGCAGCTCCCGCAGGCAGTCATACGCCAGGCCCAGCCCTGCCCCCAGAGCCAGGGCCCAGAGAAACCAACGGGCCTGCTCGGCCACTGCCGGGGCCATCAGCCGAAGAGGCGGGAGAAAAATCCGCCTTCCCGCCGGGGCTCCTCGTAAATGAGCGCGGTGACGGTCCCGTCTACAGCAACCTGTCCCCCATCCAGAGATAAGGTCTTGAGGTGCAGGTCTTGGCCCCGCACCAAGAGGGTCCCCCGGCTGGTCCGGAGGACCACGGCATTTTCCTCAAAGCTCACAACCTCCGCAACGCCGGAGACGGTGAGCTTTTTTCGTTCGTCTAAGCTCAGCTTGTGGGGCTGCTGCAGCCCCCGGTCCTCCCCTTGTGCCATCTGCAATGCCTCCTGTCTGGTTTGCTTCAGTGTATGCAGGACACGGGGGGTCTAGACTTGCATTTTAACGGCCCATGCGCTCCAGCTTTTCCAGAACCTCCTGGAAGTACCGAGGCAGGGGCGCAGTGACGATTACGGGCAGGCCGGTTCTGGGGTGCCGGAAGCAGAGGGTGGAGGCGTGCAGGCACTGAGAGTCCTGGCCCAGCTCCGGCTTCTTCCGCCCATAGATGAGATCGCCCAGGATGGGATGGCCGAGAGACGCCATGTGCACCCGGATCTGGTGGGTGCGGCCGGTCTCCAGGTGGCAGCGAATGTGGGTGTAGCCCCGGTACCGGGTGACGGCCTCCCAGTGTGTGACAGCGGACTTGCCCCGGTCGGTAATGGTCATCCGCTTCCGGTCGGAGGGATGCCGCCCAATGGGGGCGTCCACAGTGCCCCGATCCTCTTTCAAATTGCCGCAGACCACGGCTTCGTAGGTCCGGGCCAGGGTGTGATCCTTTAACTGACTGGCCAGGACGGTATGGGCCAGGTCATTTTTGGCCACGGCCAAAAGGCCGGAGGTGTCTTTGTCAATGCGGTGGACGATGCCAGGGCGCAGGACGCCGTTGATGCCGGACAGGCTCTCCCCCTTGGCGTAGAGCAGGCCGTTGACCAGGGTGTCGTCCCAATGCCCGGCCGCCGGATGGACCACCAGGCCCTTGGGCTTGTTGATGACCAGCACATCCTCGTCTTCATAGGCGATCTCCAGGTCCATTTTGGTGGGGATGACGTCCAGAGGCTCCGGCTCCGGTAGCTCCACCTGGATGACATCCCCCAGGCGGGTGCGGTAGTTTTTCTTCACGGCCTCCCCGTTGCAGGTGACACAGCCGGAGGATAAAAGGTTCTGGGCAGCGCTACGGCTGAGCCCCGGTACGGCTCCAGACAGAAAGAGATCCAGCCGCAGGCCCTCCGTTTCACAGATCAGTGTCATGATGCTCCTTCCCCTTCTTCTCATCTTTCCAAAAGCTCCGGTTGAGGAATAGCAAATGGATGAACAGCCCAATGGCGCCGCAGGTGATGAAGCAATCGGCTACGTTAAACACTGGGAACCGGATAAAATCTGTGGCAATCATATCCACCACATAGCCCCGGAAGACCCGGTCCAGGATGTTCCCCAGACCTCCGCCCAGAATGGCAGCCAAGCACCACAGCTCAAACCGGGCAAAGGGCAGAACCTTTTTGTGCAGTCCCCAGATGAGCAGAGCGACGAACACCACGAATACCACGATGAACAGCCACCGGTGCCCCTGCAGGAAGGAAAAGGCCGCGCCGTAATTCTGCACATAGGTGAGATGGAGGACCCCCTCCAGAAACGGAACCGTACTACCATAGGCGATGCGCTCCACCACGAAATACTTGCTGATTTGATCGGCTGCCACGATCAGCAGGGCAAACAGCCCCAGGGGAATGTAGCTCATAAAAAGCCGCCCTTTCTGTCAGAAAATGGGCCGGTCCTCCACAAGGACCGGAAGAATTGGATTTATTCTACCACTTGCGCCGTAAAATGTCAAAGAAAATGGGAGGATTGCGGCGGTCTTCCTCCACTTCAACCGGATATGGCGTCTGGTCCCGCCACGCCGGTGAATTGAATGACCAGCCGGTGAGGCAGACAGACGATGGGTCTGCCGCCGTCCTGCCAGCCGGTCTGCATGCAGTCGCCCCCAGGACAGTCGGATTGGGTCACGGCAATGCAGCCCCCCTGCACGGTGATGGTGTTGGTTCCGTATGGACTTTCTACAGAAAAGCTCTGGTCCTGGGCTAGGCTGACGCGCTGCACCAAAACGCCGTCGGACCAGATTTCGGCGGTCCGGGCCGGCTCCTGGGGCCAGAGCAGCAGGGCCAGGCCCACCAAAAGCAGCCCCACCAGGAGGCAAATCCAAACTCTGGTTTTGATCATGGCACAATCTCCTGGAAGCTACAGCTGGTGAGGCTGGATGTGAGCCCTGCTGTGGCGTAGATCTCCCCCTCTGTGGTGCAAAATACGGCCTCAAAGTCCTGATTTTCCCGCCAGAAGTCGGCGGCTTCTTCCAGACCCATGATGTACAGGGCGGTGGACAAACCGTCTGCCAGAAGGCCGTCTTCCGCCACCACCGTGACGGAGGTGAGCCCAGCCTGGGCAGGCATGCCGGTACTGGGATCCAGGATGTGGCAATAGCGCACCCCGTCCGCCTCGAAATACCGCTGATATCCGCCGGAAGTGACCACAGCCCAGGTCCCCTTCAGGCAGAGGAGCCCCAGGGTTCCGGCGCCGCCCGGGTCCTGAATCCCGATCTGCCAGGGGGAACCGTCGGGCTTGGCTCCATAGGTCTGCACATTGCCCCCCAAGGCCAGAATGCCGCCGGTGATACCGGACTGGGCGGCCAAGTATTCCACTGCCAAGCAGCCGGCCCAACCCTTCCCCAGGGCTCCCAGATCCAGTTGCGCCTGGGCGCTCAGGCTGGCCCGGGCGCCGTCCAGATGGAGCTGTTCTGCTCCGGTGTGGGCCAGGGCGGAGGAAATTTCCTCCGGCTCCGGGACCCGGTATGTCCCGGTGGTGAAGCCCCAGAGCTTGGTGACGGGATACAGGCAGGGATCCAAAGCGCCGCCAGTCCGGCGGCTCAGAGACAAGGCCTCCTGGAACAGCGGCTGTATGGACTGGGGCAACTCCACCGTCTCCCCGCTGTTTAAGCGGCTCACCAGAGAGTCTGGCCGGGTGACTGACAGCAGCTCCTCTTGTTCCTGAAAGAGCCGGGATAGCTCCTGGGCTGCGGTCTCTGCACCGCTGCCCCATAGCTTCAGGGTCATCACCGTATCCATGGCGTATACCTGCGCCTCCACAGGCTGAGGGCTGCACCCCGGCAGGAGGAGAAGAAGTAAAAGCAGCGTTCCAAGTTTGTACCAAATTTTCATAGAGGTGTCTCCTGGTGAAAAAAGTGTGACCCGGGAAACCGGGTCACACCGCAGTTTGTCGAAAAGCCTTCTGAGATTCGCCGCCAGAAGCGGGTAAATCCGTCTGGGGGCGCTGTGGAATGGCGAGACCGGTCCCTGCAGGATGGGCATCTGTATCACACACCCCGCGTCAGACGGGGGTACACTCCCGGACGATGACGAAACCGTCTACCAGATTGGCCTCTTGCAGCTGGCCCTCAATGGCCACCTGACGTTCCATCAGGTCGGTGAGGATGACACAGCCATCCTTGCACTCCACCCGCATCACGTTTTTCATGACGATGTCTTGCGGGGACACCTGGTTCTTGTATACTGTGGAAAGACACATAATTATCCGTTCCTTTCGTGCTCCAGGGCGGTCAGCACCGTGGACAGGCGCAGATTCCCCTTCTCAAAGTCTGAGACTGCCTGCATCACCTGCTCATAGGAGCTGTGTGCGCCGGCCTCTTCCAGTTGCCGGGCCAGGCCGGCCAGCTCCTGGGCGTGGGCGGCATTGTGGCCCACCATATATTTCATCAGAGCCATCAGCTCCTCCATGGGGGTGTGCGGACAGCCGCCGCAGGCGCTGCAATCCGCCCCGGAGCAGTGCTCCTGCCCCTCGTGGGTGTGATGGTGGTCGTGGGAATGGGTGTGCTCTGCGGAAGAGCCGACATGATCGTGATCCAAATGCATAATGGGACTCCTCTCCATTGGCGATGGGCGCCAATCTTCATTTTGGCCTTATTATACAGCACCTTTTCTCCTATGTCAAAGGGTTCCGCATTGGGGAAAAAATATCCCCCTCCCTCCCTTGCGCTCAGTTGGGGATACTGTTATAATAATGAAAAACAGCAAGGATTTTAGAAAGAGGAACGTCTATGACACACGATCACACCGCGTCCCCCGAGGAAGAGCACTCCCATGATCATGCTTATCTGCACGCCCATGGCATTGCTCACAGCCACGGCCATGTGCATGCCAATCAAAAAGCGGTGATCAACCGCCTGGCCAGGGCCATCGGCCACCTGGAGAAGGTAAAGCGTATGGTGGAAGAGGGATACGACTGCTCTGAGGTCTTGGTGCAGCTGGCAGCGGTCCGCTCTGCCCTGGACAATGCGGGGAAGGTCATTTTGCAGGATCACATGCGCCACTGCATGGTGGACGCTGTGGCAGCTGGGGACATGAACGCCATTGAGGATCTGTGCCAGGCTGTAGAAAAATTTATTAAATAGGGAGAAACCAATATGGATCTAAAAACCTGCCGCTGGATGACCCGGCTGCTCTATGTGGGCTGTCTGGCGCTGGCAATCATCGCCCTCCCCCTGGACAACCAGATTCTGCGCATGGGTCTTCTGGGCGCTGCCCTGGCCCTGGCGCTGATGGTGGCCATGGTCCGGGATAAGTTTTGGCGCTGCCCCAAATGCGGAAAGATGCTCCCCAAAGGGGGAAAGATTCGCTGCCAATCCTGTGGGTGGGAGATGCTGTAACTGGGAGTGTAACGGTCACGATGAAGCTGGATTTTTACCATTGGGCAGCGTGTCCATTGAATACGGAAATGCTGGAGCTTTTACAGGCGTATGACCACCGATTGGAGATTCACACCCATGACATTGCAAAGCAGCCCGGTCTTGCTGGGGCGCTTGGGATGTTTTACCCCACGTTGACGGTGGTGAACGATTGTCATCGATATGTTGCCCCTCTGCGCCGGGAGTTCCTGGAGCGGCTTTGCCGCGGGGAACTACCTTCGGAGCTTCCCTACCGTCCGGCGCTGGGCAGAACGCCGGTCACAGGGACCGTGTTGCCCATAACGAAAGAGAATGTGGACCTGGCCGGGCATTGTGTGGGACATGGAGGCTGCCCAGGATGCAGGCAGAAGGCGGCGCTGCTCCGGGAGATGGGCCTTTCTGTCTACGGGTTTCTCCATGTACAGGGAAACCGGCTGTTGGGTGGGGCAGAGTACGTCCCCTCGGTCCACGCGCCCTATGGGATCCCCCGGGATCCCGGCAAGGCGTTTTTGACCTGTGTATATTTATCCGACGAAGCTTATGACTATAAGTCCGCTCCCCTTGCCGCGCTGGAGGCGTACCTGGCGGAGCGGTATGAAAGCGCCCTGGTGATTTCCGATGAGACCGGCGTTTTTCCCAACGGAGACCTGGCCTTCTTCCGCCAACGTGGCTACCAGGACCTGGGAGTGGTGGCGGAGGAGGGGTCGTATTGTAGGCTGCATCTGTTGGAGAAGCAGTTCCATAGATAAATCAATCGCGGTATGCCCCTCTTTGAGGGGGCATACCGCCTTTTCAGATTTTGAATTGGGCTGGTGTGCTCTCCGATTTTACACGCAGGCTTGATTGGATGAATAGTTCCGTACCGGTCATGGGATGGGGGAAGTGAAGCTCCTGGGCGCAGAGCTGTTGGTAAGTGAGGCCCAGGCGGGCGGAGAGGGCGGCGCTTTCCGGTGTACTGTACTGGGGGTCTCCCAGCATGGGGCAGCCCAGGTAGGTGCAGTGGACCCGAAGCTGATGGGTTCGGCCGGTGAGAGGCTCCAGCTCCAGCAGACTCCAGGCCGGGCCCTGCTCCAGCAGGCGGTACCGGGTTCTGGCCGGTTGCCCCTGGGGGTCGATGCGCCGGAGGAGACTGGGTTTGGGGCAACGGCCAATGGGCATATCTACGGTGCCCTCCGGCCCCGGCGGCGCGCCGTACACCAGGCCGTGGTAGATTTTATGCAGATGCCCCTGGGCGTGAAGGTCATTGAGGAGCCGGTGGATGTGGGAATTCTTGGCCAGCAGCACCAGGCCGAAGGTATCCCGGTCCAGCCGGGTAGCCGGGTGAAACGCGCAGGACTGGCCGGTTCTGCGGTAGTACCCCAGCACGCCGTTGGCCAGAGTCCCGGTCATCCGGTGGCGGGAGGGGTGGATCAGGGTACCGGCTGGCTTGTCCACCACCAGAAGGTCCCGGTCTTCGTAGCGGATCTCCAGGGGCATGTCCTCTGCCGGGTATTCGGGCTCTGGGTCGTCCAGCAGCGCGGTGATCCGGTCCCCCGGCGTGACCTGAGTGTTGGTCCGGGCAGGTTGTCCATTGACCAACAGGGCGCCCGTCCATTTCAGCCGGTTCATGAGGCCAGTGGACATGTTCAGCTCCCCCTTCAGAAAGCTGGACAGGCGGCCGGACCGCAAGGCAATGTGCTCCAATTCCATGGCATTCTCCCAAGGGTTTTTCTCCATTATACCGGTTTTTCCCAGAGAATTCAATTGCCTCTTTCCGGCTGTGCCATGGACCAGATTTCCAGAATGGTGATGGTGAGCACCGGGGCCAAAATCATGCCCAGGATGCCCCAAAGGCGGTATCCTATATACAGGGCGACCAGGGTCAACAGCGGATTAAGCCCCAGCTGCCGCCCCACCATGCGGGGCTCCAGGATGGAGCGGGTCAGAGCGGTGACGCCGTACAGCGCGATGAGGCCCAGGCCCAGGGCTGTCTGTCCTTGCAGCAGCACCAGCAGGCCCCAGGGGACGAGAACGGTACCGGTACCCAGCATGGGCAGGGCGTCCACCAGGGCGATGAGCGCCCCCAGAAGCAGGGGGAATTCCACCCGTAGAATCAGAAAGCCAATGGTTAGCAGCAGAAACGTGAGCCCCATGAGCTTGCACTGTGCCCGGAACCACCCGCCCAGATTGACCCGCAGGTTCTGCAGCACCGGCAGCCCCCGCTGTGACCAGGCTGGCGGCAGTTTCCCCTGGAGAAAGGGACGGAGTCGAGGCAGCTGTGCGGAGATCATGAAGCTGGATACCACTGCCGTGCCCAGGAACACAAAAGTGTCCGGCAGTGTCACAATGATTTGGGAGGCTGCGCCCAGGACCCGGGAGACGGCGCCTTCTGCCAGGGCGGAGCCATTGGAGAACAGCTGGGAGATGCTCTCCTCCAGCCCCGGCCGCAGCCGCTCCGGCGCGCCTTGGGCCAGGTGGTACAGCCAGCCCTGGACCCGGTCTGCGGTCTGGTCCAGACCGTCCACAATCCCCGGGAGTCCGGCGGCCAGGTGGTCCACCTCCTGCAGGGCCAACCGCCCCAACAGGTACAAAAGACCCAGAAGCAGCAGGTATACTCCCCCAATGGCCGTTCCAGCAGCCAGTCCCCGGGGGAATTTTGCCCGTCGGGACAGGAACTTGGCCAGAGGTTCTGCCATCCAGGCCACAGCCAGGCCCACCAGAAACGGAAGGGCCAGGGGCAGCAGATAGCGCACGGACAATAGGACCGCCGCCAGGATCCCCCCGATGATGAAAAGCCGATATCGATTGCCTGTACTCCGCATAGCTCCTCCTGACGCACAATCTATGCCATTATGCAGAAATTCCTTGCATTTCCTGAGAAATATGCTACAATACATATGGGTTAGGGCCCAGAAAACTAGTGAAAGCGACTACAGGAGGCTGCCTTATGGCAAATAATCCAAAATATTACATTATTGAATCCTCTGCTCTGCCGGAAGTCTTTTTAAAGGTGGCGGAAGCCAAGCGCCTGTTGGACACAGGAGAAGCAGCTACCGTTAACGACGCGACCCGTCAGTCGGGGATCAGTCGCAGTGCCTTTTATAAGTATCGGGATTCCATTCTCCCCTTCCAGAACCTGATGGCAGGCCGGATCATCACATTTCAGCTGACGCTCCACGATGAGACCGGCAATCTGTCCTCCCTGCTAACCATTTTTGCCCAATGGGGCGCAAATATACTCACCATCAACCAAACCATTCCCACCAATGGCTGTGCTGGGGTGACCATCTCTGCCGATACCAATCACTTGCAAACCTCTCTGGAGGAGCTTCTGCGGTATCTCAATGCCATGCAAGGCGTGGTCCGGGCGGAGATTCTGGCAGGCTGACGCCCCAACGATATATGCTTCTCTATGGCAGCTCTTGGCGTTTGCTGGGGGCTGCCATGCTGCTATCTGTGTCAGGTTTTGCCGGATTCTTTCCGGGAATACGGTCACCGGGGCATACAGCTGCATAAGATGCCATGAGACAGCAACGGCTGTCTCATGGAGGTGATACCATGCTGATTGTGCAAAAATTCGGAGGGACCTCTCTGGAAGGGCGGGAGCGCATTTTTGCGGCGGCCCGCATCATCACCCAGGCGGCCAAACGGGGCAGCCGGGTGGTGGCGGTGGTTTCCGCCCAGGGGCAGACCACCGATGAGATGATTGCCCAGGCCATATCCATCCATCCCCGGGTAACCGCCCGGGAAATGGACGCGTATCTCTCCACCGGGGAGCAGGTTTCGGCGGGGCTTCTGGCCATGGCCATCCAGGCCATGGGATACCCGGTGGTTTCTCTCACCGGCTGGCAGGCGGGCATACACACCGACGGCACCCATGGCAACGCCCGGATTCTGGGGCTGAGCAATGACCGGATTCTCCAGGAGCTGGACCGGGAGAAGATTGTCCTGGTGGCGGGTTTCCAGGGGGTGGATCAGGCGGGAGACATCACAACCCTGGGGCGCGGCGGTTCCGATACCACAGCGGTGGCCCTGGCGGTGTTTCTCCACGCCGATCTGTGCCAGATTTACACCGATGTGGACGGCGTCTACGACAAAGATCCTAGACTATATCCCGATGCCATGAAATTTGACTGGATCTCCTATGAAAAGATGCGCAGGCTCATTGCGGGGGGCGCTCAGGTGCTCCACGACCGGTCTGTGGAGCTGGCACAGCGTTTTGGGCTGGCCATAGAGGTGCTGTCCTCGTTTACAGGACAGCCCGGCACCATTGTCTGCGCGGAAGGAAGCGGCACATAACACCCAATGCCGGTAATGCAGTATATCCTGTCCCGGGCTCCGGTATGATTCCGGGGCCCGGTGAATAGGCTTTGGCAGGGGGGATTGGGATGAAACGACTTTGCTGCGTTGGGGCATTGATGACAGCCCTGCTGGGGACGGGGCTGCATTTCCTGTATACATGGCAGCCCATTGCCCTCTTTGGCCTGTTTGCGCCGGTCAATGAGAGTGTTTGGGAGCACCTGAAGCTGCTTGTTTGGCCGTTTCTATTGGTCTGCGGTCTGCTGGCCCACTGGGCGCCGTCGCGACCCTCCTTCTGGGCGGCGGCCTGCGGGAGCCTGCTGGTGATGCCGCCGGTCTTGCTGGGGATCTGGTATACGGCCCGGTATGGCCTGGGGGTGGAATCGGTGGCGTTTGACATTGGGCTGTACTACCTGGTCATTGCCTTGGGATTTCTGCTGCTGTGCCGCTGGGAGCAGGTAGCCTGGACGGAGCGTCAGGTGGGAATCCTGGTGATGCTGGCAGGGCTGTGGGGCGGTATGCTGCTGATTGGTTCTGCTGCGCCCTTGGACCTTCCCATGTTCGAAGCGTGAAATTCGTTCGACGGAACCTGGCAGGCTTTGCCGGGTTTTCCGAAAACTCCGGAAAATATCTGGAAATTTTCTTGAAAATTTTCAGGTTTTTTCGGGGTTTTGTCGCTTTTTGCGGTATTTTTCTCTGTTCTTTTGGAATCAAATGTGATTCAATAGAAATGGGGAGGCGAGGACATGACCAGAAGCATTTTAATGTACGAACGGCCGTATCATGACGAAAAGGGGGCCCGGTATTTGCTACAATACTATCTCCTCATTGATGAGGTGGTGTTTGGATGTAACAGTCTGGAGATCTACGGCGCCAAGACGCTGCTGTTTCAGGGGGACGCGCTACTGGACCAAAAGGTGATCCGGGGTCTGACGCCCTTTGGACCGAAGATTACGGCCATTCTCAACTGCCTGGCGGACGGCCTGATTCCGCCCAAGGCCATGGAGCATATGGTTTTTGACATGGTTTGCGCCTGATACGCGGAAAGGACTGGACATAGGGAAAATCGTTTGCTATAATGTACAAAAGCATACGGAGAGGAGCAAATCCTATGAAATGTCCTTACTGCGGAGACCAGGAGAGCAAGGTGGTGGATTCCCGCCACTCTGACGATGGTCTCAGCATCCGCCGCCGGCGGGAGTGCCTGTCCTGCCAGAAGCGGTTTACCACCTATGAAACGGTGGAGAGCTTGCCCATCATTGTGGTGAAGAAGGATGGCAGCCGCCAGTCCTTTGACCGGAACAAGGTCCTCAACGGCATGGTCCGGGCCTGTGAGAAGCGTCCGGTGCCCCTGGCCGCTCTGGAACAGGATGTTTCGGAGATTGAGCAGATCCTGCAGAACTCTCTGGAGCGGGAGGTCCGCTCCGAAACCATTGGCGAGCTGGTGATGGAGCGGCTGAAGCGGCTGGATGAGGTGTCTTATGTGCGGTTTGCTTCGGTATACCGGCAGTTCAAGGATGTGCATAGCTTTATGGATGAGCTGAACAAATTCCTGGAAGAGAAATGAGGGGGAGGGCCCCATGACAGTTTGGAGAATATTCAGTTTTTTAATTTTGGTGACACCCCTATTCTGCCTGATTCTGGGGTTGATCTGCTGGCGGTATCCCCCCAAGGGGCCCACATGGCTCCTGGGCTATCGGTCCCGCCGGGCCCGGGCCAGTCAGGAGGCTTGGCAGTTTGCGCAGAATGTGGCGGGCCAGATCTGGTTTGGCCTGGGACTGGTGCAGACCGTGGTATTTGCTTGGGTCTGTCTGGGCATGCAAACCTGGAGTGTGGAGGCCCAGTGTCAGGCGGCGCTCATCTCGATTCTGGTGGAGGATGTCCTGGTGCTCCTGTCTATGATTCCAACGGAAGTTCTGCTTGTCCGCCGGTTTGGCCGACGGAGTGCGTCCCGCCCCAGTAGGGACCGGCGCGGAACACGGTGAACACATCCTGCCTGTGGCAGGTCTGCAATCTATGGAAAAGAAGCCTGGCTGAACCGGATGAGGAACAGTCAAGGCTTCTTTTTTCTGCTGGTTATCCCAGCATGACGTCCAGCAGCATCATCAGGGCAAATCCGAATACGATCCCCATGGTTGCAAGATAGGGCTGGGCTTTTTGATTTCTCTGACATTCGGGGATTAACTCATGTACCGCCACCAGAATCATGGCGCCTGCGGCAAAAGAGAGGGCATAGGGCAGAATGGCTTCCACATAGACCACCAACAGAGCGCCGATCACACCGGCGACGGGTTCCACCAAACCAGAGGCCTGCCCAATCAGAAAACTCTTTTTCCGGGAGTAGCCTTCTCTTCGCAGGGGGAAAGACACAGCCGCACCCTCGGGGAAATTTTGCAGTCCGATTCCGACTGCAATCGTGATGGCGCCAATGAGACGTTCCGTGGTATAGCCGTCCCGCTGCAGGGCGCCAAATGCAACGCCTACCGCCAGCCCCTCCGGGATGTTGTGCAGTGTGATGGACAGAACCAGCATGATGATTCGGTTGAGCCGTTCGCGATTCTGATTTTGGATGCTGTCAGCGTTTTTCCGGGCAAAGGACACGATTTTGTCGGAACCCCACATGAACAGTGCACCCAACAGGAAGCCGGTGGTTGCCACCACGTATGCAGGCAAGGTGGAAGCGGTCTCCGCCCGCTCAATTGCCGGCTGCAACAGTGACCAGAAGCTGGCCGCAATCATCACACCGGAGGCAAAGCCGAGCATGAGGTTCAGGGCCTTTTGATTTGGGGATTTGAAGAACGCGACAGTGGCAGCGCCCAAGGCCGTTACAAACCATGTGCCAAGGGTTGCGGCCAGCGCCAGTAGGACAAAATGATTCATTTCGCACACCTCCTATACCCAGTATATCGCCCTGCGGGGATAGGGTGCAGCGTCCAGGTGAAAAGCCACAGGAAGAAAAGAACAGGTCCTTCTGGCGCATTGGCTGGATAGAAAGAAAAGAGCAGGTGCTTTCGTTGTGGAGAATTCCGCAGGGCAACAGCATTTACTTTTGGGCAAAAATAGCCGACAGAGAGTCATTATTCATCGCAGCTTTGGCCATTTTACGGCGTAGGCTCACTCGTTTGCCTATGTCCGCCTGCTTTAACAGGTGTAGCGCTTCTTTTCGGATAATATTTAGGTTGAGTGGAGAGTTGTCTTGACGCGCACGGCAGGCATCTTCACGGAACACAACATCCAATTGCCAGTGAAGTTGGTTTTCAATGCTCCAGTGTTGGCGCACGGCATGAGCAAAGGCTTCAATATCCGTCAGCGAGGTAAGAAAATATCGACAATCTTCCCTTAATTCTCCGTTTTTTTTCTGAATGACGGTTGATCTTACCATTCCAATGCCTTGCAGTCCTGCCCAATCTGCCCGCTGTGTCAGCCAACTTATATCTGTTTCCAGAAAATACTCCCGACTTTCTATTCTTCCATGATCCTTGTCATTCGTTTTATGCGAAGCCACACGCTCACTTTCAAAGTAGAACTTCACATCTTCCAGCAGTGCAGGCTGATTTCCCTTTAATGCAAGAACGTAATCAGCTCCTCCTTGCCTTATTTGGGCAGCAATTGCCCGTTGACAGCTCATGGCATCCGCAGTGACAGTGCTTCCTTTCACGTCCAGCATGTCCAGCAGTTCGGGTACGGCCGTGATCTCGTTGGACTTTTCCTCCGTCGCAAGCTGCCCCAGTGTGATTTGGCTCTCTGTTACCCATGCGCTCACCACATGGTAAGCTCTATGCTGCTCATTTCCACTGCCACAGATCGTTTTGCCGTCAAGTGCCACTGTTTTTCCTTCAACAGCCACTACATCTTGCAGCACGGTGGCTAACCCCTGCGGGTCTATGCGTTCAAATACTCGCCGAAAGGTGTCACTATCCGGTATGCCATTAGGTAATTCGAGCACATTTTTGAACCATTCCATTTTTCCGTATCCGGTATCCTCCATGTGCACAAAATCTGTCCCGCCGCAAATGACCGACACCAATCCGATGAAAACGATGTCCACCAGTTTATGGCGGATGTTTCCCCATGGCCTGCGTGCATCTGTAATAGTATCTAATGATTTTAATAGCTTTTTCATCTTCTTCACCTCGTGGTATCATGATACCACATTTGAGATGATTTTTAAATGCTGTTGCCCTGAATTATATGGTTTTTCCCTTGACAGAAGGAATCCCATCTGTTATACTATTTCCACTCTTTGCACTGCATGCCAACTACAGTACAAACTGATCAAGCCAGGGCCAACGCCCGGAGCCGGGTCACGAACGTGACAGTGGAGTTCTCACCCACGGGACAGTAAGTTACGATTACTGGTTCCGTGGGTGTTATTATATGCACCCGCGGAAAGCAAGTGCCATAGAGTTATCTTATAAGCCATTTGGAGGTAACTATTATGGAAAATCATTCCCGTACCAAGCGTCCCCAGGGCGCAGCCATTCCACCCGAGCAATTTAAGACAACCGCCGTCCGGGTATCCATGGTCAGCATTATCGGAAACGCAGTTCTCTCGTTGTTCAAAATCCTTGCCGGAATTCTTGCCCACTCCGGTGCTATGATCAGCGATGCCGTTCATTCGGCGTCGGATGTGTTCAGCAGCATTATCGTTATCATCGGTGTGAAAATTTCGGCAAAGGAATCAGACAGAGATCATCCCTACGGACATGAACGTTTTGAATGTGTGGCCGCCATCGTGCTGGCAGTGACTCTGATTATTACGGGCCTGTTTATCGGGCATACCGCATTGGAGCAGATTACTGCCGGCAGTTCACAGCAGCTCACTGTTCCGGGACTTCTGGCCATGCTGGCGGCCGTCGTTTCCATCATCGCAAAGGAGGCAATGTACTGGTATACCCGGTTCTATGCCAAACGGCTGGACTCCGGCGCGCTGATGGCGGATGCCTGGCACCACCGCAGTGATGCCCTGTCCTCTGTGGGTGCGCTCATTGGCATTGCCGGAGCGCGAATGGGCTCCCCTATTCTGGATCCCATTGCCAGTCTGGTTATCTGCGTGTTTATTCTCAAGGCCGCCTTTGATATTTTCAAGGATGCCATGGACAAAATGGTCGACCACTCCTGTGATGAAGAGATGGAGGAAGCTCTGCGGCAATGCGCTTCGGCACAGCCCGGTGTGCTGGGCATCGACCTGCTTCAGACCCGTATCTTCGGCAACAAGATCTATGTGGATATTGAGATTGCTGCGGACGGTCAGATCACGCTGGCAGAGAGCCACGCCATCGCAGAGCAGGTACACGTTGCCATTGAAGCCCAGTTCGTGAAGGTGAAGCATATAATGGTACATGTGAATCCCGTACAGCCCGCTCGGGGTACGAACGCAGAAGGAGAACCACAGATATGACAGTAAGACTTGCCCGAAATACGATCAAGAATTACAACCCCTCCCTGATCCTCGGTGCAGGTAATGGACATCCGTCATGATGGGGTCGTAGGCAATGCGTTCCACCTCGTAAGTCAGCACACCAAGTTCCTTGAAAACGTCGTCCAGATACTCCTGCACAGTTTTCAGGGCGGCGTCGATTCCATCACTCCATAATAATACAAAGAATCACAAAAGTTTTCCTGGCCATTCGCCCGCATGTCGTTCTTCTAACCAATCGTCCAGCCATTTGGATACATGTGCCGGAATGTATCGCTGTCTGGAATTCCATTGGGCAGTTCTAAAAACGTGTGTAGCCACTCCTCTCGCTCTTGTCCAAACAGCTCGAAATCCTCGCCCATACAGATCACAGAGCACAATCTGATTATAAGAATATCCTCTAATTTGTGCCGCAAATTCCCCCAACTGCGCCAGAGATCCTCTGCTGTCTTAATTCATTCCAGCAATTTCTGAATCTCCACCTTCATTACCCCAGCTTATTATAGCATATCTGCTCGTCTTTTTAAAAAGTAAATGCTGTTGCCCTGGAGAATTCCGGCGGGAGCATTGACTTTTTTTCGTGGACCGGGTATAGTGGGAGCAAGGAAGTCCCAGCAGGACCCATTTTTCTAAAACTTGAGGAGTGTGAATCATGAAAAAACAGCTTGCTGCCAGTTTGGCCTGTCTGCTCCTCTTGACGGGTTGCGCCAAGGCCCCCGTCACAGAGGATACCACACCCACGGATCCGGAAACCACTCCGGTCACATCCGCGCCTACGGCGGCGCCAGAGACCGTGCCGGCTGAGACCGAGAAGCCTGTCGTTCATGTCAATCCCCTGACTGGGGAAGCTCTGAGCGCCCCGTACGATGGGAGCCGCCCCTATGCGGTCATGATCAACAACATCCAGGTGGCCATGCCCCAGTGTGGCACCAGCCATGCGGATATCATGTATGAGGTCCTGGCAGAGGGCGGCGTGACCCGGATGATGGCCATTTTCTCCGGTCTGGAGGGGGAGACGCCCTTGGGTTCCATCCGGTCCCTGCGGCCCTATTACCTGAGCATTGCCCGCTCCTACGACGCCATTATGGTCCATGCCGGGGCCAGCGAGGGCGCCTATGCCGATCTGTCCAATACCGGCTGGGATCACATTGACGGCGTCCAGGGGGCCAATTCCGGGAATTATTACTACCGGGTCCAGTCGCGCATTGACAATGCCGGATATGAGCACAGCCTGTTTATCGATATGGAGGACGCAGTGGCTTACGCCGAGGCCATGGACTGCCGCTTCCAGCATGAGGACTATGAAAATGCGCTCGTGTTTTCCGATCAGCCGCTGACCGGAGGAACGCCAGCCAGCCAGGTGACGGTGCATTTCCGCACCAGCAAGACCACGTCCTTTACCTACGATGCCGGAACCAAACTCTACGCCGGTGCACAGTATGGGAGCGACTGGGCGGACGGCAACGACGGTACGGTGCTGGAGTTCCGCAATCTTCTGGTGCTCTATGCAGATACCAAGGCCATTGACGACTATGGCCGTCTGGCGGTGACGCTCACCGGGAAGGGAGAGGGATACCTGATCCGGGACGGACAGTGCGTGCCCATTACCTGGTCCCGGGAGAAGGAGGACATGCCCTTCACATATGCCCTGGCGGATGGCGCCCCCGCAACCCTGGCCGTGGGCAAGAGCTATGTGGCGGTTGTCCCACCGGAAAGCGATTTGGACCTGGAATGACCCAATCACAGACTGCCGCAAGCATCCCCGCTACAATTGGGATGTTTGCGGCAGTATTTTGCCCGGATTTTCCAAGTGGGGCGGTGGGGCTTTTGGACAGAAGCAAAAAACTGTCCCTACATTCCCAGAGCGGAGCGGGGTATGATAACGGAAATGGGTTCCGAGTGGAGGGGGGATTTCTTTGCGGAAACGAGATTTGACCCGGATTCTCATAGAGGGTACGGTGGACCGGGCCCTGCGGGATATGGAACGGGATGCACACCGCTCTGTGCGAAATCTGATTGATCTGGCCCTCACCTTTTCCAAAGGTACCTTTGAGCGCCGGTTCCTGACCCTGTGCAGGGGCATTTTGGAGGATGAGACCGGTCCGTATTACCAGCTTCTGGACCGGGCGCTGGAAACCTGTGACCGCCAGATTCTGAAGACCTTTGGCGTCAATGTGGGATATGAAGGATGCAGCAAAGGAGCCCGGCGGATTCGGGAGGTGGAGGCGGAGCGGGGCTTCAACGTTCCCTGGGCCCTCGCCATCCAGGCCGGGCAACAGGGGCTGTCCCGTCTGTATTTGCAGCGCTTGGTTACGGAAGGCTCGGAGCTGGGAATTCATGTCTTTCTGCTGCAGGACCTGCAACTGGAGCAGGATGTGCTGGAGCAGTTGCTGCGGGAGTATCCCACCTGTGCATTTGTGGTGTTTACCACGGGCGCCCGGGGAGCCGATTGGAATCTGGCCAGCTTGGCGCAGCATCCCAACCTGCTGCTTTCGGTACATGGGCACGAGCCTCTGGCCCTGGAGCTGTGCCGCGCTTTGGAAGAGGAGCGGATGCCCTATGCTGTGCATGTGGGGTATTCGGACACCTCTGCAGCGTCCCTCCCCCAACAGCTGGAGGAAATCCACACCTTGGGCGGACTCCTGGTTCTGCTCTATGCAGATGGAGCGGCTGCGGAAACCCGGAAAATGGTCCATCAGAAGGTGCTGGACGCCCGAACGAACCAGGCATACCCCTTTGTTCTCATGGAGCTGACGGAAGATCTTCTGGCCATTGACCAGGTGATTTCCGACGATCCCTGTTCCCTGATTTTCCTGGCAGACGGCCGGGCGGTGACGCCAGAGGGGGCAAGCACGGCCAATATCCGCACAGAATCCCTGGCCCAGGTCCTTCAGAAGACGCTACCAAAGGGCCTTCACAAAGACGAAATATGAAAAAGAGGTATGGAGTGCTACCGTGCAGTCCATACCTCTTTGACGTTAATCGACAATGTCCACCGTGACCCGCTCACCGCTGCGCTGGGCAACGGTTTTGACAATGGTCCGGATTTCTTTGGCGATTCTTCCTTGCCGACCGATGACCTTCCCCATATCCTCGGAGGCGACGTGGAGCTCCAGCTGGATCCCCTCTTCGCTCTCGGTCTGGGTAACGCGGACTGCGTCCGGCTGGTCGACCAGGTTCTTTGCCACGTACAGCAAAAGTTCCTTCATAGCCAACGCTCCTTCGGCCATCTTACAGCACGCCGGCCTTCTTCAACAGGCCGCGGACTGTGTCGGTGGGCTGGGCGCCGTTCTGGATCCAGGTCTTGGCCTTCTCGCTGTCCACCGTGATGGTAGCGGGCTCGGTCAGGGGATTGTAAGCGCCGATTTCCTCAATGCAGCGGCCATCCCGGGGAGACCGGGAGTCGGCAACCACAATGCGGTAGTAAGGAGCCTTCTTTGCACCCATTCTTCTCAGTCTGATCTTCACCATGGGGTTTCACCTCCAAATATCATAGTAATATATATCGTAAAGCCCACAGGGGCCGGTTACGAACGATCAAAGGCCGGGGAAGCCACCGGGCATCCCCTTCATGCGGCCCATGCGCTTCATTTTTTTCCCTGCGCCGGGTCCGGAGAACTGGCGGACCAGCTTTCGCATGGTCTCAAACTGGTTCAGAAGGGCGTTGACATCCTGGGGCCGGACCCCTGCGCCCTGAGCAATCCGCTGCTTGCGGCTGGCGTTGATGATGGAGGGGTTGTCCCGCTCCTTGGGGGTCATGGAGAGAATGATGGCCTCGGTCCGGGTCATGGCCTTCTCGTCCACCTTCAGATCCTTCATATTGGCGCCGCCGGGAAGCTGGGCCAGAATCTCCTGCATGGAGCCCATGGATTTCAGCTGCACCAGCTGCTCATAGAAGTCTGCCAGGGTAAATTTGTTGGACCGGAGCTTTTCCTCCAGCTCGGCGGCCTTCTTGGCGTCATAGGCCTTCTCTGCCTTTTCAATGAGGCTGAGTACGTCGCCCATGCCCAGGATGCGGGATGCCATCCGGTCGGGATGGAAGGCCTCGATGTTTTCCAGCTTTTCCCCGGTACCCACAAACTTGATGGGCCGACCGGTGACAGCCCGGACGGAGAGAGCCGCGCCACCGCGGGCGTCGCCGTCTAATTTGGTGAGCATGACGCTGTCGATGTCCAGCCACTCGTGGAAGCTCTGGGCGGCGTTCACCGCATCCTGGCCCGTCATGGCGTCCACCACCAGCATAATCTCCTGGGGCTTTACAGCGGCTTTGATGGCCTTCAGCTCCTCCATGAGGGCTTCGTCGATGTGGAGCCGGCCGGCCGTGTCCAGGAAGACCATGTCGTTGCCGTGGCGAATGGCATGCTGCACAGCCGCCTTGGCAATGTCCACGGGATTGGTCTGGCCCATCTGGAACACCGGGAGCCCCAGCTTCTCGCCGCAGACCTCCAACTGCCGGATGGCGGCGGGACGGTAAATGTCGCAGGCCACCAGGAGGGGGTTCCGGCCCTGGCGTTTCATCAGCCCCGCCAGCTTGGAGCCGTTGGTGGTCTTGCCAGCGCCCTGGAGGCCCACCAGCATCACCACGGTGGGACCTTTGGGGTTGATGGTAATGTGTTGTGTTTCGCTGCCCATGAGGCGGGTGAGCTCTTCGTTGACAATTTTTACAATCATCTGGGCAGGGGTGAGGGACTCCAGCACATCGGCGCCAATGCAGCGCTCGGTCACCGATTTGGTGAAATCTTTGACCACTTTATAGCTCACATCGGCTTCCAGCAGGGCCAAGCGGATCTCCCGCATGGCCTCTTTCACATCGGACTCCTTTAGCCGGCCCTTGCCCCGGAGCTTTTTAAAGGTGGCGGATAATTTTTCAGTTAAGCCTTCAAACGCCATAATTTACTCCTTCATGGTGGCGGCAGCCTCCAGAATTTCCCGGGCCAGACCGACGGTCACCGGGTCTTCGCACCGGGCCAGGGCCTCTGCCGCCGTCCGGATGCGCGCCAGCGCCTTCCGGCAGGCGAGATCCCGGGCGGCTGCGCCAATGTTCCCTTCCATGGTCCGCAGGGCGCTTTCTGCCCGGGCCAGGGTATCGTACACCGCCTGGCGGCTGATCCCAGCTTCCCCGGCGATCTCTCCCAGGGAATAATCCTGGTTGTAATATAGCTCAAAACAGGTCCGCTGCTTTTCGGTCAGCAGCTCCCCGTAGTAGTCAAACAGCAGGGATAACTCCAGCTCTTCCAGCTTCACAGGGCTCCCTCCTATCAAGGCTTTTCCCTTAACAGCTCCCTTAGTATAGCGGATTTCCCCCAGCTTGTCAAGTAGAAGTATGGGAGTTTTGCCCGATTAGACGGTTTGCAATCAAAATAACCTGAGTGAATCCCCCCATGCCGGGCGCCAGATTTTCTGATACGTTTCGATTTGACCGTGTGTGAGGATCTGTATGTCCGCCTGTGGTAAGCGTTTCGAATTCGCTGAACATGGGCGGGAAACGCACAGTGTTTCTGCTGGACGGACCGATGGGCTCGCGCTTACAGTGTGGGGCGAGTTGGGTGCAATGCAAAAAAGGATGGCATCCCGCATGTGTTACAGAATGCCATCCTGCCCAACGGAAGATTCCGTTGGGGTTTTCGTGATATTGTTTCGATCTGTGGGCATTACCGAATGGACCGGGCGTATTCGGTGGGGGTGATGCCGAACTTTTCCTTAAACTGCCGGGAGAAGTGATGCACGGTGGAGTACTGGAGGACCTGGGCGATTTCTGTGAAGTTCATTTTTCCCTCCCGGATCATCAGTTTGCTCTCCTGGAGCTTAGCCCGACGGATGTACTCGCCAGGGGAGATTTGCAGGTTTTTATGGAACAGGGCTGTGAGGTACGAGGGACTGACGCCCACCTCCCGGGCGACCATGGGCACGCTGAGCTTGATCCGGACATTTTGCCCAATGTACCGCTGGGCGTGGCCGACGACTTCGTTTTCGTTGTTGATGGCATTGGCTGTGCGCAGAGGCGGGCGGGAAGAGCCCTCGGCCTCTCGCAAAATGGTCAGCAGCAGCTGGCTCAGGAGGCTGATCAGCATGTCCGCTGTATATCCGTCCTCCTGGTCCCGTTCCCGCAGCATCTGCTGCAGCAGGAGCACCGCTTTCTGGGGGGTGCGGAACTTCCGGTTCAGGAGGCGCTCCAGGCTGTCGCCCTCCAGGTCAAAAGTAATGGTGATATAGCTGGGGGCGCAGTCGGGGTCGGCATACTGCATGTGCCACTGGTTGGGGCCGTAAATGGCCATATCCCCCTGGGCCAGCACCAGATCCTGGCCGCCGGCGACGCTGTGGATGCTGCCCTTGTCCACATAGGTCAGCTCCAGCATGGAGTGCTCCTCTCCCCGGAAGAAGAAGCCCCGCTCTTTCTCGTGGTAGAAGAAGGTATACACCCGCTCCACCTGAAGCCGCCGGGACAGAGCCAGCTCCCGGACCGAGACCGCCAGTGGCTCCGCCTTGGGCCAATTGCAGTGGGCGGTCATGCGAACGGAGCAGCTTTCCTGGTAGGGCGCAATGGCAAACCGCACGCCCGGGAAGATGCGCACGGGCTTGTCCAGGTAGAAATACTGAAATTCCTCCTGCTCCTTGGCCACAGCCAGGATGCTCATACCGGATTGATAATCCAGGTACACGGATTCTTTCGGGCAATATTGATAGGTTTCCTGGGCGGTGACAGACAGAATCCGCTCCTCCCAATGGGCGCCCTTGGGCATGGCCGCGCCGTCGGAGCGCTCAGCCAGAAGATTGCCGTAGGGTGCAAAAGACAATACATTTAAATTCTGAACCATGGCACAGCTCCTCTCTGCGTACGGTTACCGTTCGTAGGTGAATTCCCAGTTGTAAATGCTGACCGTGTCCCCGTCTGCAATTCCCAGCGCCTCCAGGCGGTCGAACAGGCCGCATTTACGCAGCTGGCGGTCAAAATAGTTCCGGGATTCGTAGTCATCGAAGCGAATGTCTCCCAGAAGCCGCTCCATCCAGGCGCCGGAAACCACCCAAGTATCCCCGTAGTGGTCAATCTCCAGCTCCTGGGGATCTCCGGCCTGAGCCAGGGGCTTCACATACTCCGGCTCGTAGACCGTAATGGGGGGCAATTCCCGAAGCTTGGCGGCCACCACTTGCATCAGATGACGGGCGCCCATGGTGGTTGCAGCGGAGATTTCATAAAATTCACAGCCCAGGGCCGCCACATGGTCCCGCAGCCGCTGCAGGTTGTCGGAGTCCGGCTCCAGCAGATCGCATTTGTTGGCTGCTACAATCATAGGCCGGTTGGACAAGTCCACAGAATACTCGTGGAGCTCCGCGCAAATCTTGTCGAAGTCCTCCACCGGATCCCGGCCCTCGCTGCCGGAGACGTCCACCACATGGATCAGCAGACGGCAGCGGTCAATATGGCGGAGAAAATCGTGGCCCAGACCGGCGCCCTCGGCTGCACCCTCAATGATGCCCGGGATATCCGCCATGACGAAGGAGACGCCTTCGTCCACATAGATGACGCCCAGGTTGGGAAACAGGGTGGTGAAGTGATAGTTGGCAATTTTCGGCCGGGCGTTGGAGGTGACCGAGAGCAGGGTGGATTTTCCCACATTGGGGAAGCCCACAAGGCCCACGTCAGCCAGCAGCTTGAGTTCCAGAATCACGTCCCGGCATTCGCCAGGCAGGCCCGCCTTGGCAAATCGTGGCAGTTGCCGGGTGGGTGTTGCAAAGTGCTTGTTGCCCCAGCCGCCGCGTCCGCCCCGGGCCAGAATGTAGTCTTCGTTGCCGGACATATCCACAATGATCTGGTCGGTCTCAGCGTCCCGGACCACGGTCCCCCGGGGGACCTGGATGATCAGGTTCTCTCCCCGCTTGCCGGTGCAGCGGGAGCCCTGTCCATCGCCGCCTGGGGCCGCCGCATACTTCCGCTTATACCGGAAGTCCATCAGGGTGGTGAGATTGTCATTGACCCGGAGCACGACACTGCCGCCGTGGCCGCCGTCGCCGCCGTCCGGGCCGCCCGCCGCCACATATTTCTCCCGGTGAAACGCCACGGCGCCGTCGCCGCCCTTTCCGGCGGATACGGTGATTCTGACTTTATCTACAAACATAAGTGTGCCTCCTTTTGCCCTTGCGCCCGCCCCACGGGGGAGGCTGCCGTCCTGTTTGCGCAGTCCACAAGGTCCATGGATTCTGCAAGCAGGACGCCTGAAGAAAAAAGGGCCGTTGCAGGTAGTATGCAACAGCCCTTTGTCCGTTATTACTGCTCCGCGTACACGCAGCACTGCTTCCGATCCTTGCCCTTCCGCTCGAAACGGACGGTGCCGTCAATGAGAGCGAACAGTGTGTCATCGCTGCCGATGCCCACATTGGTGCCGGGATGGATGTGGGTGCCTCTCTGCCGGACCAGGATGTTGCCAGCCAGAACGAACTGACCGTCGGCCCGCTTCACGCCCAGCCGCTTGGACTCGGAATCACGGCCGTTCTTGGTGGAACCGCCGCCTTTTTTGTGGGCGAAGAACTGAATGCCAATTTTCAGCATATTTACACCTCCAAAACATCGAGATAATCTGGGTATTCCTCCCGCAGACCAATGAGATAGACCATGAGGCCGCTGAGGGCAGCCTGGACGGACTCTTCCTCATCGCAAACGGCGGGAAGGGTCAGGGTGATGGAGGCTTCCGCCTCGTTTACCCGGACCTTGGCCCGAGCGCCGCACACGTCATTGACGGTGCACTCGGTGAGGCTGACGGCGGCGGAGACGGCGGCACATACAATGTCCGTCCCGGCCTGGCCGTAGCCGCTGTGCCCGGAGCAGCAGAATCCGGTGATTCTGTCGTCCTGGGTGAAAAATTCAATCTTTGTCATGGCTTACAGGGCAATCTTGGTGATTTCCACCTTGGTGTACGGCTGGCGGTGGCCCCGGATGGACTTGGAGTCCTTCTTGGGGCGATACTTGAAGACCACGATCTTCTTGCCCTTGCCGTTCTTGACGACCTTGCCCTCTACGGTGGCGCCGGCGATCATGGGCTTACCGAACTTGGAGTTCTCCCCGTCCACCACAGCCAGAACCTGGTCAAAGGTCACGGTGTTCTCAGCCTCCACACCCAGCTTCTCGACGTAGATGACGTCGCCCTCCGCCACGGTGTACTGCTTACCACCGGTTACAATCACTGCTTTCACGATTTTGCACCTACTTTCCTTGTAGTCTCGCTCTGGGGGCGCGGGCCCGTTTGGGCGCACCAGCTTAAAGCCCCTTCAATGCGGCTTGTCTATTTTAGCATCTCAAAACAGGGATGTCAAGGGAATTCTCCGGATTTTCACCGGTTTTGCATGGGAAACATTCCTTTCCCAGCTGCAGCGGCACGCCGTTGCGGCAGGATTTTCGTGGGGATCCGGTTTTCTGCGCCAGGCCGGTTGCAGGTTTCATCTCCCTCTGGCATTTTGCCCCAATCTGTGCTATGATACAGCCGAAATGCCTGGGAATGGGCAGGATAAGGGGGAAGAACGTTGGAACCAAGGGAATTGCTAAAGCGGTATTTCGGCCACAGTACCTTCCGGCCCGGCCAGCAGACGCTGATCGACGGGCTGCTCGTCGGCCGGGATGTGCTGGGCGTCATGCCCACCGGGGCAGGAAAGTCCATGTGCTATCAGATTCCGGCCCTGGCCATGGAGGGGATGACCCTGGTGATTTCTCCCCTCATTTCCCTGATGGCCGATCAGGTGGCGGCCCTCAATCAGGCGGGGGTTCCGGCGGCGTACTTAAACTCGGCGCTGGACCTGGAGGCGTATCAAGAGGTACTCCATGGAATCCGGCAGGGGATGTACCGGCTTTTATACGTGGCGCCGGAGCGGCTGACGGCGCCGGCGTTCCTGGCCGCCCTTGGCAGGGTGTCGGTGTCTCTGGTGGCAGTGGATGAGGCCCACTGCGTGTCCCAGTGGGGCCAGGATTTCCGGCCCAGCTATCTGAAGATTCCGGAGTTTCTGGAGCAGCTGCCGGTGAGACCGGTGATGGGAGCCTTCACCGCGACTGCCACGGCACAGGTGAAGGAGGACATCGTTCAAATGCTGGGTCTCCGGGATCCGGAGGTGGTGACCACCGGTTTTGACCGGCCCAACCTGTACTTTGGGGTGGTCCGGCCCCGGGATAAGGACGCCTGGCTTCTGAGATTTGTGCAGGAGCGGGGGGAAAAAAGCGGCATTGTCTATTGCGCCACCCGGAAAAATGTGGAGTCGGTGTGTCAGATGCTGCAGGACCAGGGCTTGGCAGTCACCCGCTACCATGCAGGCCTGGGGGACCAGGAGCGGCAGGACAACCAGGAGGATTTTGTCTATGACCGCTGCCGCATTATGGTGGCCACCAACGCCTTTGGCATGGGAATCGACAAATCCAACGTGGGGTATGTGGTACACTATAACATGCCAAAAAACCTGGAGAGCTATTACCAAGAGGCCGGCCGGGCAGGCCGGGATGGCGAGCCGGCGGACTGTGTGCTCCTCTATGGGCCCAAGGATGTGCAGACGGCCAAGTTCCTCATTTTAAACGGCAATGAAAATGAAGAGCAGCCACCGGAGGAGCGCGCCCGGCTCCAGAGCCGGGACTTGGAACGGCTGGACCAGATGGTGGGCTACTGCAAAACCACGTCCTGCCTCCGGCGGTACCTGTTGGATTATTTTGGAGAGCACCTGGCAGAGCCATGCGGCCATTGCAGCAGCTGCCAGGGGAACTTTGTAGAGCGAGACATCACAGTGGAAGCCCAGAAGATCCTCTCCGGCGTGGCCCGGGTGGAACGGATGTATCCCTATGGCCTGGGTGTCAATCAGGTGATTCATATGCTCCGGGGCAGCCGGAATCAGCGGGTGTTGGGGCTGAAGCTGGATACCCTGCCCACCTACGGCATCCTGCGGGAGGTGCCGCGGGAGCAGGTGCAGATCTATGTGGACTGTCTGGTGGAGCGGGGGTATTTGGTGGTCACCAAGACGGAATTCCCTGTGGTACATCTGACGGCGCAGGCCCGGCGGGTACTCTTTGAAGGGGAGCGGGTGCTGGCGTCACTGGCTGTCCCCACCCGGGAGGCGCCCGCACTGCCACAGACGGAAGCTGCCGAGCCGGTGGGCCCTCTGATGGGCGAGCTGAAGGCTCTGCGCACCCGGTTGGCCCAGGCGGAGGGCGTGCCCGCCTACATCATTTTCTCCAATGCCACCTTGGCGGGTATGGCGGCAAAATTGCCCACCACCATGGAGGACCTGTTGGAGGTCTCCGGCGTGGGCGCAGTCAAGGCGGCCCGCTATGGCGAGGCATTCCTGGATGTCATCCGGGAGTATTTGGAAATCTAACCCAGCAAGGATGGAAACGCCCATGGCACAGCGAACCAAACAGCGCATACAAGAGACCTTCGTTACCATGCTGGACCAGGAGTCTTGGGACAAGATTACGGTCAAGGACCTGGTGGACCGGTGTGGAATGAACCGCAATACCTTTTACTACTACTATCAGGATCTGTATGCCCTTCTGGAGGAGCTGCTCCAGGAGGAGGCGGAGCGGATCATTGAGGCCCATTACGCCGTTGCCCTCTGGCAGGAGGGATTTCTGGATGCCATTGCCTTTGTACTGGAGCATCGACGGGCGGCATATCATGTGTTTCACTCCAACGCCAGGGCCTATGTGGTCCGATACTTCCTGCGCCTGGGAGATTTCATTTTGACGGATGTGGTGCGGGAGATGTCGACCGGCTTGCCAGTGCAGCCGGAGGATCAGCGGATTTTGGTGGACTTTTACAAGCACGCCCTGGTGGGGGTGGCCTCCGATTGGCTGGAACAGGGAATGAAAGAGGACCTGTCCGCCGTCATTCGCCGCATTGGTGTTCTGCTGGAGGGCAACATCCGCAGGGCACTGGAAAACGGCGTCACAAACGATATGCAGTCCGCGACGACGTGTCAAATGTGAACAGTATAGCTGCAGCACCTCCAGGTCCGCGCCCAAACACCAAATGGGAGCCCAGCGCAGCGGGTCGCATTTGGAGAGGAGGAGCGACGAAATGAGTGAGAGATGACTTTTTGAAAAAAAGTCATCGCAAACGATATGCAGTCCGCGACGACGTGACCGCTGTTCACACTTTTGTTGTGCTTGGATTTGGGACAGTTTTGGGAACTGTCCCAAATTTGGGCACTTTTGTTTTGTGCCTGTTTTTTGGACGCGGCGGGTTTGCTATGCTATGGGGGCAAACCGAGATCCAGAAAGGATGATTCTATGAGAAAGTTTGGAAACGCAGTGGTGAAGCATCGGGTGCTGATCTTGGTGCTTGCCCTGCTGCTCCTGATTCCCTCGGTTCTGGGGATGGCTGCCACCCGCATCAACTATGACATGCTGGACTATCTGCCCGGGGACATGGAGACGGTGCAGGGACAGAACATTCTCCTGGAGGACTTTGGCAAGGGTGCCTTTTCCTTTGTCATTGTGGAGGGAATGCCGGACCGGGACGTGGCGGCGCTGCGGGAGCAAATTGCCCAGGTAGACCACGTGGAGTCGGTCCTGTGGTATGACAGCATCCTGGACCTGTCTGTCCCCAAGGAAATGCTGCCGGATGAGATTTACAGCATCTTTAACGCCGGGGACGCCACCATGATGGCGGTATTTTTTGATACCGCCACTTCAGCCGATGAGACCATGGAGGCTGTGACCCAGATTCGGGAGCTGGCGGGGAAACAGTGTTTTGTCTCCGGCCTCTCCGCCATGGTGACGGACTTGCGGGACCTCAGCGAGCGGGAGGAGGCCACCTATGTGGCCCTGGCTGTGGCCTGCGCCTGTCTGGTGATGGTGCTGCTCCTGGACTCCTGGCTGGCGCCCTTTGTGTTTCTGGCTTCCATGGGAATGACCATTCTCATGAACCTGGGAAGCAACTACTTCCTGGGGGAGATTTCCTACATCACCAAGGCCCTGGCGGCGGTGTTGCAGCTGGCCGTTACCATGGACTACTCCATTTTCCTGTGGCACAGTTATTGTGAGCAGCTGACGACCCAGGAAGACCATCAGACGGCCATGGCCGAGGCCGTTGCCCGGACCATTACCTCTGTGACCGGCAGCTCCATCACCACCATTGCCGGGTTTGTGGCCCTGTGCTTCATGAGCTATACCATGGGCCGGGATCTGGGCATTGTCATGGCCAAGGGCGTGGTGCTGGGAGTTCTGGGCAGTGTGACCATCCTGCCAGCGCTCATTCTCCTGCTGGACCGTCCGCTGCAAAAGACCCGGCACCGGGCGCTGCTGCCCAATCTGCACCGGCTGTCCCAGGGCATCGTGAAGCACAGTTGGGTGTTTCTGGTGATTTTTGCTCTGCTGGTGGTTCCTGCCACCGTGGGCTACAACCGGACGCCGGTGTTTTATGATTTTACCAAAATTCTGTCCAGCGAGGGCATGGACCCGGCAGATATGCCCTACTTGGAGGCCAATGAAAAGCTGACAGAGCAGTTTGGTGTGGCCTCCACCCACATGATCTTGGCAGACACCCACCTGGAGCCCAAGCAGGCAAAGGAGATGCTCCAGGAGATCGGGGCGCTGGACGGGGTGGAACAGGCCCTGGGATTGGACTCCCTGGTGGGCAGTACCATCCCCCAAGAGCTGCTGCCCCAGGAGGTGACGGAAATCCTGAAGGGAGACCGGTACCAGCTGATGCTGGTCAATTCCTCCTACCAGGTCTCCACAGAGGAGTGCAACCGGCAGATTGACGCCATCCACGCCATTCTGAAGCGGTATGATCCCAGCGCCATGCTCATCGGCGAGGCGCCCTGCACCAAGGATCTCATAGAGGTAACGGATCACGACTTCTCTGTGGTGAGCGCCATTTCCATCGTTGCCATCTTTGTGATCATCGCCCTGGTGCTGAAGAGCTTCTCCCTGCCGGTGATTCTGGTGGCGGTGATTGAGTTTGCTGTGTTTGTGAATCTGGGGATTCCTTATTATACAGGAAACGCCCTGTGTTTCATCACCCCCATTTGCATCAGCACCATTCAGTTGGGCGCCACAGTGGACTATGCCATTTTGATGACCACCCGGTACAAAGGGGAGCGGGCTGCCGGACGGAGCAAGCAAGAGGCGGTGACCATTGCCCTGGAGACGTCCCTCCCCTCGATCCTGGTCAGCGCCCTGGGATTTTTTGCCGCCACCTTCGGTGTAGGGCTGTATTCTAATGTAAGCCTCATCAGCTCGATGTGCAATCTCATGGCCCGGGGGGCGCTGGTCAGTATGTTGGCTGTGGCCCTGGTGCTTCCGGCTCTGCTGTTGCGGCTGGACAAAGTCATCTGCGCGACGAGCGCAGGCTTTCGACTGAGAAAGGAGAGTTCTGTATGAAATGGAAAAGAACGTTGGCCCTGTTCCTGACTGTGGTCTGGACCGTGGTGGCCTGTGCGGGGGCGTTTGCCGCCCCTGCGGAAGGCCTGGAGACGAAGGAAGAGACGGTCTATGTGATTGCCGATGCCAATGGGACCCCCTCCTCCATTCTGGTGAGCACTTGGTTACAAAACCCCAGGGGAGCCGGGACGCTCGCAGACCGTAGCCAGCTGTCAGATCTGGAGGTGCTGAAGGGCGACGCCACCTATTCCCTGGACAAAGACGGCGCGCTTTTATGGCAGGCCGACGGGCAGGACGTGTATTACCGGGGCAGCGCCCAGGAGCCGCTTCCGGTGGAGCTGACCCTGTCTTATTTCCTGGATGGCACGCCCATTTCTGCCCAGGACCTGGCGGGCAAGGCGGGCCGGGTGACCATCCAGTTTACCTATGAAAATACCACAAGACGGACGGTGACCATCGGAGACCGGACGGAGGAGCTGCCCATTCCCTTCCTGGTGCTGAGCGGTCTTATGCTGGACGGCAAGGATTTTTCCAATGTAGCGGCAGAGGGCGGTCAGGTGATCAGCGATGGAGATCGTTTCTTTGTGGCTGGATTTGCCGTCCCGGGGCTGCGGGAAGACCTGGGAGAAGCCGGAAAAGAGCTGGAGCTGCCGGAGACAGTGACGGTGACGGCAGACACCACGAACTTTCACCTGGACACCACCCTCACCCTGGTGGTGACGGATCTGTTCCGGGAGCTGGACCTGGGGAAGCTGGATTCTCTGGAGGAACTGACGGATTCTTTACAAGAGCTGGATGAGGGAGCGCAACAGCTACTGGAAGGGTCCGGCGCCCTCTATGAGGGATTGGAGACGCTCCTGGATTCCACAGGGACCCTCCAGTCCGGCACTCAGGCGCTGTATGGCGGTTCGGCGACCTTGTATGCGGGGCTGCGGGAGCTACAGGGCAGTTGTCCAGCCCTGGTCCAGGGGATGGACCAGCTGGCCGGGGGCGCCGGGGCACTTCGGCAGGGATTGGATACGCTGTCTGATGGTGCGGGAGATCTCCAATCTGGCATTGGCCAGGTGGATGCAGGGGCGGCCGCGCTCCAGGCTGGGCTGGCGGAGCTCCAGGAGAAGACCGGGAGCCTCACCAGTGGCATGGACCAACTGCAGCAGGGAGCAGAGCATCTGCACAGCGGCATGGAACAACTCCAGGAACAATCCGGTCAACTTCAAAACGGTGTGAATCAACTGAACCAGGGGGCCGCCCAGGTGCATACCGGTGCGGCGGAGCTCTCCCAGGGGGCGGCATCGCTGGAAGGCGGCGCAGCTACCCTGGAGGGGGCGCTGGAGACCTTGACCCAGGGGGCCGGGGAACTGACGAGCGCCTATCCCCAGGTGACCCAGGGCGCGTCGGGTCTGCTGGAAGGGGCGCAGGCCCTGGAATCCGGTGCGGCCCAGCTTCAGGCGGGGATGGAATCTGCGGCTTCCGGGCTGACTTCCAGCGTGGCCGCCGGAGAACAGGCGCTCCAGGGTCTCTATGACCTGAAAAGCAGCCTGGAGGCAGCCGGGCAGGATGGATCTGTCTGCGACCCGTTGATTTCCGCGCTGGAGGCAAGCTTGGCAGGTCAGAGGGCAGTCACCGAGAGTTTGACTGCTGGCGGGGCGCTCAATCAGGGCGCTGCTGGGCTGTCCAGCGGCGCGACTGACCTGGCCGGGGGCGCGGAAGGCTTGCTCCAGGGGCTTCAGGGGCTGTCCGGCGGTACGGAGCGTCTGTATGGCGGCCTGCAAGAGGCCTATACCGGAAGCCAAAGCCTCCACCAGGGCAGCCAGTCCCTGTCCGCCGCCTCGGGCCAGCTGGCCCAGGGAGCGGCCCAGGTTTCCGGCGGAGTAGGCGCCCTGTGTGAAAACAGCGGTGCGCTGGTAGAGGGCGTGGGTCAGCTGACCCAAGGTTCCCAGCAGGTTGCTGGAGGAGTGAACGCGCTGGCCGGCGCCGCGCCGGCGCTTACGGACGGCGTTTCACAGCTGACCGGAGGCGCCAGGGCGCTGTGGAGTGGAACTCAGCAGCTGAAAAGCGGCGCGGCTTCCCTCACAGACGGGACGGACCGGCTGCTCCGGGGAGCGGATGATCTGTCCCAGGGGCTGGGGCTGCTCCAGTCCAATTCCGGTGCGCTGCTGGGCGGTGTGGACCAGCTGACAGCGGGCGCGTGGGCGCTGCACAGCGGCCTCGGTACGTTAGACAGCGGTGTGGTGGCGCTGTCTGATGGTGTGTTGCAGCTTCGGGATGGAGGCAAGGAACTGCGAGACGGCATGGATACCTTCTATGAGGAGGGAATTGCCAAACTGACCCAGACCCTCCAAGAGAAGCTTCCCCTTCTCCTGGACCGCTTCCACGCCATTTCCGGCCTCTCCTATGACACCTATGGGGGGCTGGCCGAGGATATGGACGGGACTGTGAAATTCATTTATAAGACCGGTGCGGTAAACGCCGGCTGAGGGCAAAAAAAATCAGGGCGTATTGTGGAGCGCTGCCTCCACAATACGCCCTTTTTCTCTCTACAAAATTGGGATCTTGTGCTATAATGTTCAAAAAGAAACAGAGAGAAAGGAAGTGGAAGAAATGCTGACCTGGGATAAGACCTCGTTCCGGCTCCACGGGAAGGAATTTCACATTTACTCCGGCGCCATGCACTATTTCCGGATTCCACCCCAATATTGGGAAGACCGGCTGCAAAAGCTGAAGGCGGCAGGCTTCAACACGGTGGAGACCTACGTCTGCTGGAACCTCCACGAGCCGCAAAAAGGGCAGTTCGATTTTTCCGGCCGCCTGGATTTGGTCCGGTTTTTGGAGACGGCCAGGAAGGTGGGGCTGTATGCGCTGGTGCGCCCAGGCCCTTACATCTGCGCGGAGTGGGACTTCGGCGGTCTGCCGGCCTGGCTGCTGCGGGACAAGGGGCTGCGCCTGCGGTGCAGCGATCCCCGGTTTTTGGACCATGTGGCAGATTACTTCCGGGTGTTGCTGCCAAAGCTTCTGCCGTTGCAATCCAGCCGGGGTGGGAATCTCCTGGCGGTGCAGGTGGAGAATGAGTATGGCAGCTATGGCAACGACAAGACATATCTGCGCTGGCTCCGGGACCTGATCCGGTCCTGCGGTGTAGAAGTGCCCCTTTTTACCTCCGATGGACCTGCCCCCAGCATGCTGAGCGGCGGCACGGTGGAGGGGGTGCTTCCCACGGTCAACTTTGGCAGCGGCGCAGACAAGGCCTTTCAGGCGCTGAAGCAGGTGTCCGGCGGGGGGCCAAAGATGTGCACAGAGTTCTGGTGCGGCTGGTTTGACCACTGGGGCGAGAAGCACCACACCCGGGACAGCGAAGAGATGCTCCGGGAGCTGTCGCTCCTTCTGGAGCAGGACGCCAGCTTCAGCCTGTACATGTTCCACGGCGGTACCAACTTCGGGTTTACCGCCGGCGCCAATCAGCACATCCGCTATAATCCCACGGTGACCAGCTATGATTATGACGCGCCGCTCAATGAATACGGGGACTATACCCCGAAGTACTTTGCCATTCGGGAGCTTCTGTGCCGGCATCAGGGCATTCCCCTGCCGCCGCTGCCCCCCCGGCCCCAGCTGCAGGAGCTGGGTGAGGTGACCCTGGTGGAGCGGGCAGAGCTGCGGGAGAACCTGGAGGTCCTGGGTACTGTCCACCGGAGTCCCCTGCCGGAGTCCATGGAGCATTACGGCCAGAATTTCGGCCTCATAGATTACCGGACCTGCCTGCCGGGGGACTATGAGGGAGGGACCCTGACGCTGGAAGGCTTGGGAGACCGGGCATATGTGTACCGGGACGGGGCGCTTTTGGGCATCCTGGACCAGGGCAAGCCCCGGGGTCTGCTGGAGCAGCTCCGCCCCAGAAATGCCCTTCCCTTCCCGCCCAGTCCCGTCGGGACCCAGGTGGAGATCCTGGTGGAGGCCATGGGTCGTGTGAATTACGGCAGCCATTTGGAAAATCGCAAGGGCCTGACCGGTGTGCGCCTGGGCGGGCAATCCCTCATGGACTTTACGGTGACTTCCCTTCTGCTGGAGAATTTGGAGGGGGTCCGATACTGTGAGGAGGCCAGCCGGTATCCCCTGGCACTTCGGGGGTACTTTGATGCGGATTCCCAGAAGGACTGTTTTGTGGCCCTGGACGGCTTCACCAAGGGGATGGTGTACATCAACGGCTTTCACCTGGGCCGCTATTGGAGCTGTGGCCCCCAGAGGACGCTCTATTTGCCAGGCGTGCTCCTACATACGGACCGGCGCAACGAAGTGGTGGTGCTGGAGCTGGAGGACTGCGCCCAGCCTGTGGTGCGGCTCACAGATACCCATTGCCTGGGCTAGGCGTGTATTTCTCTGAAGGACAGGCGTTTTCACAAGATGGGTTTGCGTTTGTCAAATTTGCTAAACTTGGCCAGAGCCTTTTACGCTTTTTTGCAACAGATATCCAGACATTTTTTACCGTGAAATGTCGAAGAACCCGTAACGACAAGAGAAAATGGTACAAAAGGGGGGCTGATTTTCCGAAAAAGTATCCTTTCTGTATTATAAAACGACGTTTCAATACTTCCCGCCGGAACTGGGAGAAGCTATAATATTTCGTGAAAAGGGAATCGTTTTTTGTGCAAAACGACAAGGCGAAAAGCGATAATATCAAAAGGAAGGAATGAAAGAAGAGCATGCGAGACACACGAGCAATCCCGCAAAAGCAACCTGCGGCCCCTCAAAAGCGGAAGCGCAGTCGCTGGACCAGGGACGACACGGAACTGTCCATTCTGGCCCTGCCAACCACAGTGTGGTATGTGCTATTCTGCTACCTGCCCATGTTTGGTCTGGTTCTTGCGTTTAAGAACTACAAGATTTCGGCAGGGAAAAGCTTTGTGTACAGCTTGTTCCACAGCGACTGGGCTGGTTTGGAGAACTTCTCCTTTTTCCTGAAGTCCAACCAGTTTAGCATGATTTTGCGGAATACCCTGCTGTACAACATTGTCTTCATCATCCTCGGCATCGTTCTCCCGGTTGCCCTCGCCATCATGATCAACAATATCTACAGCAAACGGAAGTCTAAGACTTACCAGACCATGATGTTCCTGCCCCATTTCATGTCCTGGGTTGTCGTCAGCTACTTCGTGTATGCGTTCCTCAGCCCGGAGCGGGGCCTCATGAACTCCATCCTGCAGTGGATGGGCAAGGATCCTGTGCGTTGGTATTCCGAGGCAAAGTACTGGCCATACATCCTGGTCTTCATGCAGGTCTGGAAGACCTTGGGTTATAACATGGTGGTCTATCTGGCCAGCATCACCGGCATTGACACCAGCCTGTACGAGGCTGCGGTGCTGGATGGCGCCTCCAAGATGCAACAGGCCCGGTACATTACACTGCCTTCGCTGAAGCCCATCATTATTATGATGTTCATCCTCAGTGTCGGCCGTATCTTCTCCTCCGACTTTGGCCTGTTCTACCAGGTGACCCGTGGCGTGCCCGGATCCCTGACCAAGGTTGCCACAACTTTTGATGTCTACATCTTCAATGCCCTGCAGACCGGCGTACCCCTGGGCCGGACGGCTGCGGCCTCCTTCTTCCAGGCTGTGGTTGGCTGTATCACGATTTTAGTTGCGAACTGGATTGTTCGCCGGGTGGATCGTGAAAGCGCCCTGATTTGACGGGAGGTGGGAATATGAGTAAAGCTACAAATGACAATGCCATGAATAAGCTGAACCGCATTAAGCCAGGCACCAATGCCCTGTTTAATTTGCTGTTCATAATTTTGGGCTTGACGTGTGTGATCCCAATCCTCTATGTCTTCATGATTTCCATCTCCTCCGAGGCATCCATTACCAAATACGGTTATCAGTTCATTCCCCATGAATTTTCCGGCTCTGCGTATCGGTTCCTGTGGGAGGAACGGGGGACCATTTTGAAGGCCCTCTTGGTTTCTGTGGAAGTGACGGTTCTCGGTACGGTCCTGGGCGTTGCCCTCACTACGCTGATGGGCTATGTCCTGTCCCGCCCCGGCTATAAGCTCAATGGCTTCCTGACGATTGTCGTGTTTATTCCCATGATCTTCAGTGGCGGCATGGTGGCCAACTATGTGGTGGTGGGCCAGGTGCTGAGCTTGTCCAACACCTTGTGGGCGCTGATCCTGCCCCTGTGCGTCTCTTCTTTTAACGTTACCATTTCCCGGACCTTCTTCCGCACTACCATTCCGGATTCCATCATTGAGTCTGCCAAGATTGATGGCGCTACCCAGATGACGGTGTTTGCCAAGATTGTCCTGCCCATTTCCAAGCCGGTTCTGGCTACCATCGGCCTGTTCCTGGCCTTTGGCTACTGGAACGACTGGTTCCAGTCCTCTCTGTTCATTACAGACAGCAATCTGCTGTCCCTGCAGGCCCTGTTGAACTCCATGCAGAAGAACATTGAGTACATAGCGCAGCACCCCGAGGCTGGTATGAGCCTTGCCGATTACAAGCGGACCATGCCTTCAGAAGGCATCCGGATGGCCATTGCCGTTGTAGTTGCCGTCCCCATTGCCTGCGTCTACCCCTTCTTCCAGAAGTATTTCATTTCTGGTCTGACGGTGGGCGCCGTCAAGGGCTAATTACATTTGTATTCGCGGAGACAGCCGCCATATGCGCCTGACTCTGGAATAAATATCACCCCAACACAGGAGGTAAAAAAATGAAAAAGATTCTCGCACTGCTGTTGGCGGTTGTGATGATTGCGTCCCTCTTCGTAGGTTGCAACACCTCGACCACCAGCCCCACCAACCCCAGCGAACCCAGCAATGAAACCCCCACCGATCAGGCAGAGACTCCCACCGATGAGACCCCCGCTCCCACCGAGAACAACGGCGACGTCGTGACCGTGAAGTGGGTCGCTGTTGGCAACGGCATGCCCGCCAACTACGATGCTTGGAAGGCCAACCTGGACAAGTATCTGGAAGAGAAGATCGGCGTGCACCTGGAGATGGAAATTGTGAGCTGGTCTGACTGGGATAACAGAAGAAACGTGATGGTCAACGCCAACGATGACTATGACATCATGTTCACCAACCTGAACACCTATCAGAACGACATTCGCATCGGCGCTTTCCTGGACATCACCGACATGGTGCAATCCGCTGCTCCCTCCCTGTACAGCACTCTGCCCACCGAGCTGTGGGACGGCGTCCGCGTTGGCGGCCAGATCTATGGCGTTCCCACCTGGAAAGACAGCTCTGTGACCCAGTACTTTGTCTGGGACAAGGCGGTTGCTGAGCAGTATGTTCCCAACTACGCTGACCTGAAAGAGCTGGCTGACCTGACCGACGGCCTGACTGCGATCAAGGATGCGACCAACACCGCTCCGTTTATCCTGAATATGCAGGGTCTGGACGCCATTTTCGGCGCCAAGTTCGACGGCCTGACTGCCGGCCTGCCCACTCTGGGTGTTCGTTACGACGACAACAGCCGCAAGGTTGTCTGCACTGTGGAACAGGAAGACATCATGAACGAGCTGAAGACCCTCCGCTCTTGGTACGAGGCTGGCATCATCAATGCCGACGCCGCTACTCTGGGTGAGAACCCCAAGTACCGTCCCTGCTACGTGGCTCAGGGTTGGTCCCTGGCTGCCGATACCACCTGGGGCCCCAACATGGGCGTAGAGGCTGTTGCTGTGCAGTGGGGTCCCACTGTGATGTCCAGCGACACCATCCAGGGTTCCATCAACTGCATCTCCTCCAGCAGCAAGAACCCCGAGAAGGCTCTGCAGCTGTTGGAGCTGGTCAACACCGACTCCTATGTCCGTGACGCTCTGCAGTACGGCCTGGAAGGCGATGACTTCGAGTACACCGCCGACGGCAAGCTGCACAGACTGAAGACTGACTGGTCCATGGCCGGTTACACCCAGGGCAGCTACTTCGTCCGTACTCAGCTGGACACCGAAGTGGAGAGCCAGGAAGCCGAGATCAAGGCTCTGAACGAGTCTGCCGTCAAGTCCCCTGTTCTGGGCTTTGCCTTCGATACCAGCAACGTGGCTGACAAGCTGACCGCTTGCATCGAGGTCTACAACCGTTACAAGGCTGAACTGCTGACCGGTACGCTGGATCCCGAAGAGCAGGTCTCTGCCATGATGGAAGAGATGCGGGCTGCTGGCTTTGATGACATCGTGGCCGAGGCTCAGTCTCAGATCGACGATTACTTCGCTGGCTAATTTGGAAGGTTTGACCAGACCGATTCCATTGGCTAAAAATTAATTTGGATGGGGCTGTTGCTGGCCATTTGTGGTTTGCAGCAGCCCCATTTTTCAAAATTCGGTGACCAAAGGTCATAAATGAAAAAAAGTTTGGCATTTTCTATCATCCCCTTGACAAGGAAAACGGAATGTGGGAAAATGCTACCGCCATAAAGGCGGACCTTTGGCCCGTGTATGGGAACCGGAGTTCTCGGCTATCCTGAACCCGTGTGGCAGGACGCTGCAGGCGAGAGATCCGGCCCCTGTATAGGGGTGTTGACATTCGAAATGGAAACTTGTATCTCAAGAATATGAGGAGCAATTATGAGCAAAATTATTGGTAGTGAACTGAAAAATATCCCCTGGGAAGAGAAGCCTGAGGGATATTCCCTTCCCGTGTGGCGTTTCAGCGGCAATCCCATCATTGGCCGCCATGCAACAAAGCGCTCCAACAGCGTGTTCAACAGTGCTGTGGTTCCCTTTGGCGATGGCTTTGCCGGCATCTTCCGTTGTGACAGCCGCTCTGTCAGTATGGACCTGTTTGTGGGCTTCAGCCAGGACGGCATTTCCTGGAAGATCCAGGACGAGCCCATTTCTTTTGAGGGAGATCCCGTGGTGACCGTCCGGGAGTACCGGTACGATCCCCGGGTATGCTATATGGATGGGAAATACTACATCACCTGGTGCAACGGCTACCACGGCCCCACCATTGGTGTCGGCTGGACAGAGGATTTCAAGACCTTCCATCAGTTGGAAAACGCCTTTTTGCCCTATAACCGAAACGGCGTCCTCTTCCCCCGGAAGGTGAATGGACTCTATCTGATGCTCAGCCGTCCCAGTGATACGGGCCATACCCCCTTTGGCGATATTTTTATCAGCCAGAGCCCAGATATGAAGTATTGGGGCTGCCATCGCCATGTGATGAGCACCGTCAAGGGGGACGAGTCTGCGTGGCAGTCCACGAAGATTGGCGCCGGTCCCATTCCCATTGAAACCGATGAAGGCTGGCTTCTCATTTACCACGGCGTGATTACCACCTGCCAGGGCTATGTGTACCGTATGGGCGCTGCCCTGTTGGACAAGGAGGAGCCTTGGAAGGTGCTTTATCGCTCCAAGGATTATATTCTAGCTCCCTATGAGATCTACGAGTGTGTGGGGGATGTACCCAATGTGACCTTCCCCTGCGCGACCCTCACCGATGCCGCCACCGGCCGCATTGCCATTTACTACGGCTGCGCCGACACCGTGACAGGCCTGGCCTTTACCACGGTGGATACGCTGCTGAATTACGTCAAGGAAAATAGCCTGTAAGCTCCGATCGGAGCGGCCAGCCGCCTGAGCAGAAATTTTCTCCTAGGAGGATTGCAATGTACTTTATTGACAAACGAATTCAGGTGATTTGTGACCAGCTGAAGGCGCTGCGCGTGCGGGACAGCCGGGAGCTGCCCAACTGGCAGTATAAGCCAGGTCTCTTCTTCCGCCCCGAAGAGGCGGAGCGCAGTGAAAGTCCCTGGCAGGATTTCGACTGCAAGCGTATGCACTGGTATTCTGTCTACGATGGCAGCGACCAGTTTGAAGGAAAATTTGAGGGCTACCAGGGAGACTTCAAGGGGATCCAGGGCGCGCACTATTGGTTCCGGGGGAACGTCACCATTCCCGAGGAAATGGCGGGAAAGTCCGTGTGGATGAAAATCCGCACCCAGATTGAAGAGTGGGACGACGGTAAGAATCCCCAGTTCCTGGTCTTTGTCAATGGCAAGGTGACCCAGGGCGCCGATATGAACCATCGGGACATTCAGCTCTTTTCCCAGGCCCCGGCGGGCGAGACCCTGACGGTGGACATTCAGGCCTATACCGGCACGCTGCACCGGGAGTTCCACTTCCTGGTGGACCTGTATGTATTGGATGAATCCATCAATCGCCTTTATTACGACCTGCAGGTGCCCCTGTGGGCCTTCAGCCGGATGGATTCGGACAGCAAAACCCGGCTGGATATCCAGACGGTGCTGAATGACGCCATCAATCTGCTGGATATGCGGACTCCCTGTTCCCCGGCGTTTTATGCGTCTGTGGAGAAGGCCCAGGCCTATTTAGAGGAGAATCTGTATCAAAAGATGGGCGGCCATGCCGACGTGATTGCGACCTGCATCGGCCACACCCACATTGACGTGGCCTGGTGGTGGACCGTTGCCCAGACCAGGGAGAAGGTGGTCCGCTCTTTTGCCACCGTCCTGAAGTTTATGGACGAGTACCCTGAGTATAAGTTCATGTCCAGCCAGCCGGTGCTGTATTACTTCCTGAAGCAGCGCTATCCGGAGCTCTATGCCCAGATTCAGCAGCGGGTGAAAGAGGGCCGCTGGGAGACGGAAGGCGGCATGTGGCTGGAAGCGGACTGCAACCTGACCTCCGGCGAGTCTTTGGTCCGTCAGTTTGTCTATGGCAAGCGGTTCTTCCGGGAGGAATTCGGCCAGGACAACCGGATCCTGTGGCTGCCCGACGTGTTTGGCTACTCCGGCGCCCTGCCCCAGATCATGAAGAAGAGCGGCGTGGACTATTTTATGACCACCAAGCTGGCCTGGAACCAGATCAACAAGATTCCCAACGACACCTTCCTCTGGCGGGGCATTGACGGCTCCCAGGTGCTGACCCACCTGATCACCACCCTGGGCATCGGCCAGGACCCTAAGGAGAACTTCTTCACCACATATAACGGAATCCTTCATCCCGACGCCCTCATGGGCGGCTGGGAGCGCTACCAAAATAAGGAAATCAACAACGACATCCTGGTTTGCTATGGCTACGGCGATGGCGGCGGCGGTCCCACCCGGCAGATGTTGGAGACTGCCCGGCGCATGGAGCGCGGAGTCCAGGGGATCCCCACCGTCCGGCAGGCCAGCGCCCGCACCTATTTTGAGGAGCTGGAGGCCCGGGTGAAGGACAATCCCCACCTGGAGGTCTGGGAAGGCGAATTCTACTTTGAGTACCACCGGGGTACGTATACCTCGATGGCCCGGAACAAGCGGGGCAACCGGAAGAGCGAGCTCCTGATGATGGATCTGGAGCTGCTGGGGTTGCTGGCAGAGGGCAAAGTGCCCTACCCAGCAGAGGATTTGCAGCGCTTCTGGCGTGACACCATCCTGCTGAACCAGTTCCACGACATCCTGCCAGGCAGCTCCATCGCCGAGGTGTATGAAGTCACCAAGCAGGAATATGAAGACCTGGCGGCTAGTGCCGGGAAGCTCCTGGAGGAGCGGCTGACCCTCCTGGCCGGGGAAGGAACCGGCGTCACTGTATTCAATACCCTGGGCTTCGTCCGCAATGGCCTGGTGAATCTGGGGGATGTGACGGCGACGGCCCTGCAGGATGAGACCGGCAAATGCTATCCGGTGCAGCACACAGCCCATGGAGCCGTGGCGTATCTGGAGAATCTGCCAGCCAAGGGCTACAAGACCTTTGCCTTGGCGGAGCTTCCCGCGGCAAGCCCCTTCGTCCGGAAGGACACATATCATCTGGAGACCCCCTACTATGCCATTGCCCTGGATGAAAACGGCCATATGGTCTCCATTTTCGATAAGGAACAGGATCGGGAGTTGGTCCAGCCCGGCAAAGCCGCCAATCAGCTCCGGCTGTATGAGGATAAGCCCATCTACTTTGACAACTGGGACATCGACATGTATTACGTGGAGAAGTCCTGGCCGGTGGATGAGCTGGTGAGCCTGCGCTGGAGTGAGGACGGCCCGGTGTGTACCACCCTGGAGCTGGAGTACCGCTGCAACCAGAGCACCATCTGGCAGCGCGTCCACTTCTATGCCAATTCCCGCCGGATTGACTTTGAAACCAAGGCGGACTGGAAGGAACATCAGCACCTGCTGAAGGCGGAGTTCCCGGTGGACATTCACTCCGACGAGGCCACCTTCGAGGTCCAGTTTGGCAACGTGACCCGGAAAGTCCACACCAACACCTCCTGGGACAAGGCCCGCTTCGAGAGCTGCGCCCAGAAGTGGATGGATTTCTCCGAGGGCCATTATGGCGTCAGCCTCCTCAACGACTGCAAGTACGGCCATTCGGTGCGGGAGGGCGTTATCGGCCTGACCCTCATCAAGTGCGGCGTGGAGCCCAACCCCAATGCCGATGTGGAGATGCACACCTTCACCTATGCCCTGTACCCCCATGCCGGCACCTGGAAAGAGGCCCGGACGGTGGAAGAGAGCTATCAGCTGAATCTGCCCGCCTATGCCGTGCAGGGCGGCCGGCCCGGCCAGACCTTCTCCTATGCCGCTGTGGAGCCCAGAAATGTGGTCTTGGAGACGGTCAAGCAGGCGGAAGACGGCGATGGCGTGGTACTGCGGATGTACGAGTGCGAGAATGCCCGGACCAAGACGGTGGTGCGCCTGCCGGAGGGCGCCCGAAAGGCATATCTCACCAACCTGCTGGAGGAAGTCCAGGAGGAGCTGCCCATTGTGGACGGCAAGGTCACGTTTATCACCAAGCCGTTTGAGATCCAGACACTGCTGGTGAAGTAACCTTCTCATTGCTTGAAAAGGGCCTGTTGCAAAACGGCCAGGCCAAGACTTGCCCCTACAGCATCCTGCATGGAGCCTTCGCATCCTGCGCAAGATCCTGTAGGGAACGGTCTTGACCGTTCCGCTTTGCAACAAGCCCTTTTTCGGTATATGATGGCGATTTTTGGTCAACGTGTTGTTTGCAACTTACATATGTTCAGCTAAAAAATGTGACAGAGGATATTCAGAAACACAGGGAGGAATGTACTGTGCTACCATATCAAGACCAACGGCTTACCCCCAGGCAGCGGGCGCTGGATCTGCTTTCCCGTATGACCCTCCGGGAGAAGGTGGGCCAGCTGACCCAGCGGCTTTACGGCTTTCATGCTTACCAGCGCCGGGGCCAGGAGATTGTGCTGCTGGAGGAATTCCAGCAGGAGGTGAAGCGGTATAGCGGCCTGGGGACGCTGTATGGCCTGTACCGGGCGGATCCCTGGTCGGGGAAGGACTTTTCCACCGGCTTGGATGGCGTCCTGGCTCCCAAAGCCCGGAATCAGGTCCAGCGCTATGTGCTGGAGCATTCCCGCCTGGGCATTCCCGTCCTGATGAGCACCGAGTGCCCCCACGGACACCAGGCGCTGGATGGCTATTTGCTGCCGGTGAATTTGGCGGCGGGCGCCACCTTCTCCCCTGCCCTGCTGGAGGCGGCAGCCGGAGTGGCTGGGGAGCAGCTGCGGCAGATGGGGGTGGACCTGGCCCTGGTGTCTGTGCTGGACGTCCTCCGGGATCCCCGCTGGGGCCGCAGTGAGGAGTGCTTTGGGGAGGACCCGGTATTGGCCGCCCGCATGGCCCAGGCGGCCGTGCGGGGGATCCAAAGCCGGGGCGTGGACGTGGTGGCCAAGCACCTGTGCGCCCAGGGAGAGACCACCGGCGGCGTCAACGCCAGCGCCGCTAGGATCGGCCCCCGGGAGCTGCGGGAGATCCACCTGCCCCCGGTCCGGGCCTGTGTGGAGGCCGGCGTAGCCGGTTTCATGGCGGCCTACAACGAAATTGACGGGGTCTATTGCCATGCCAACCGGTGGCTGCTCACGGAGCTACTCCGGGAGGAGTATGGGTTCCGGGGCATTGTCATGTCTGACGGCGTGGCCATTGACCAGCTGGACGCCATGACAGGGGACCGGACGGTGTCCGGTGCGGTGGCGTTGGAGGCCGGTGTGGATATGGGCCTCTGGGACACAGGCTTTGCCCGTCTGGAGGAAGCGGTGGAACGGGGCCTGGTGTCCACAGCCCGTCTGGAGGAAGCGGTGCTCCGGATTCTGGAGATGAAGTTCCGCCGGGGGCTCTTTGAGGAGCCGTTTGTGACGGAAAACGAACTGTGGCAGGGCTATACGCCGGACCGGTATCCCCAGGTCCGGGAGTTGGCCCGGGAGAGCATGGTGCTGCTAAAAAATGAGGGGAATCTTCTGCCCCTGGACGGGACCAAGCCGCTGCGCCTGCTGGTGGCGGGGCCCAACGCCGACGAGATTTACAGCCAACTGGGGGACTACACCCCGCCGGTCCGGCCGGCATCTGGCGTGACGGTGCGCCGGGGACTGGAGCAGTGGGCGGCAGGGACGCCGGTCCAGGTCTCCTATGCCCCTGGCTGTCCGGCCTTTGCCACTGACCCGGAGATGATCGGGGAAGCCATGGCGGCAGCCCGGGAGGCGGACGTGATTGTAGCGGTGCTGGGCGGTACCTCCAGCCGCTTTGGCGGCGGTGAATTCCACGACAACGGCGCCCTCAAGGCCCAGGATGTTGCCACCATGGACTGCGGAGAGAACGTGGATACCAGTCGCCTGGAACTGCCGGGAGATCAGCTGGCCCTCCTGACCCAGCTGAAAGCCACAGGAAAGCCGGTGGTGACCGTCCTCATCCAAGGCCGCCCCTATGCCATGGAGGCGGTAGCGGCCCATTCTGACGCCGTGTTCTGCTGCTTCTACCCCGGCCTCACCGGCGGGGAAGCCCTGGCCCAGCTTCTCTTTGGAGAGGCCGCCCCGTCCGGCCGCCTGCCGGTGTCCCTGCCGGATCATGTGGGGCAGCTGCCGGTGTATTATAACTACAAAGACTCCTACCGGGGCATGGACTATTACGACGCCAGGGAGCGCCCCCGGTATGGCTTCGGCAGCGGCCTGACCTATACCACCTTCGCCTACCGCCTTCTGGAGGCGCCAGTGGACGCAGAAGCGGAGAATGTGGAAGCGCTATCTCTGCGCATAGCTGTAACAAACACCGGCCACCGGGCCGCCAGCGCGGTCCCACAGCTGTACCTCCACCGGACCCAGGGGGTTGTTACCTCCCGCATTCGCGCCTTATGTGATTTCCAAAAGCTCCTCCTGGCTCCGGGGGAAACCCGGACCGTTTCTCTCACCATCTCCCGGGAGGCCCTGTCCCAGTGGGACAGCCAAATGCGGCAGCAGGTGCTCCCCGGCAAAATCCAGTGGTTCCTGGGGGACTGTGGAGAGACCTACCTCTCGGGCATATTCACCCTGGTCTGAGGATCATTCACAGACACTTCCAAATCCCGGCGCACCATGGGGTGTGCCGGGATTTGATCAAGTTGGGATTGACAATGCTCATATTTCTGCGGTGTCCGTGGGCCTGAACACGTAGGGTGCGGCCTCCTGGACGCACCGGCGGCGCAAGGCTCCGTGCCCTATAGCCTTTCGGCAAATCCGGACCTTTATGCCAATTTACCGTAGTCCCCGTCTGTCACCGGCTCCAGCCACTCGCTGCCGGTCCCCTCGCCGGGGACCTCCACGGCCACATGGGAGAACCAGCTGTCTTGGGCCGCGCCGTGCCAGTGCTTCACGCCTGCCGGAATGGTGACCACATCGCCGGGATGGAGTTCTCTGGCCTCCTGGCCCCACTCCTGATACCAACCCCGGCCGTCGGTACACAGCAAAATCTGTCCGCCGCCCCTGGACGCCTTGTGGATGTGCCAATTGTTCCGGCATCCGGGCTCAAAGGTGACGTTGGCCAGGAATACCGTCTGCTTGGGGTCGGTGAGTGGTTTCAGATAGGAGTTTCCGATGAAATACTGCGCAAACGCCTCGTTGGGCGCGCCCAGGCCGAACAGCCCGCCGTCAGCGCCATCACCGTCTTTGTAGACCTCCACTGCCATACGAAACGCCGCCCAGGCGTTGGGCCATCCGGCGTAGAAAGCCAGATGGGTCAAAATTTCCGCCATCTCTGACTTGGTGACGCCGTTTTGTTTCGCTGTGGCCAGGTGGTACTGAAATGAACTGTCAATCAGCCCTTTGCTCACCAGCGCGGTAACGGTGAGGATAGAGCGCAGCTTGAGGGACAAACCCTCCCGGTTCCAGACCTGGCCAAAAAGCACGTCGTCGTTGAGCTGGGCAAATTGGGGGGCGAAGTCTCCCAGACTGTCCCGCCCTGCCGTCTGTTTTACCATCGTCATTTCCTCCTAAAGTTTTCTTACGAATCACGGATTTGTCTGGCCCATGCCAGGAGTTCCTTTCCCCCGCAGGCCAGCCGGTTGCCATCAAACTTCACATTCAGGCCCTTTCTGACCTTGGTTTTCCAGCCATTTTTGGAGGGTTGGCAGGGCGTCCTGCACACTTCCCCCATGGAGGGCAAGCCCTTGTTTGACGGACGCTCCCGGACACAGCCGCTTGATATCGTTTTCGCTGCGCCCCAAGCCGCTGCCTTCGTGGGTGCAGAAGGGGAGAATGGTTTTCCCAGAAAAGTCGAAATGCTCCAGGAAAGTGAACACCGGCATGGGCATCGTCCCCCAATAGTTGGGATATCCGAGGTAGATGGTGTCATATCCGTCCAGGCTCTCCGGGTATTGCTTCAGCTCCGGCCTGGCGTCCCGCCGCTGGTCCGCCTGGGCTTCGTCGATGCAGGCGTTATAGCTTTTCGGGTACTCGTGGACCGGCTCCAGCTGAAACAGGTCCGCCCCCGTCAACTGCTGGAGCATCCCTGCCGCCACCTCCGTGTTCCCTACGCTCAGTTCTTTGAGTTTGCCGCTGACATAGTTCTCTCCCCTCCGGGAAAAATACGCGATGATTGCCGCCATGGAAAACAGCTCCTTTCCATTGTTCTGGCATTATGATACCCCATCGGTCCTTGACAGGGAATCTCCAATATGTTAGGCTTATATCAACCAAATGTTGATACTGGGATATGGAGGTGCGACGCGGTGTTCAACCCTCACCTGTCTACGTTTGTCCGCGCCGTGGATTGCGGCAGCTTTACCAAGGCGGCGGATCAGCTGTTTATTTCTCCCACCGCTGTGATGAAGCAGGTCAATTTACTAGAGGCCCACCTGAAATTGAAGTTGATCCAACGGACGCCGCACGGGATTCGCCTGACGCCGGCGGGAGAGGTGATCTATAAAGACGCCAAATTCCTGTTTGAGTATTCCAAACGCTCCGTGGAAAGCGCACGGCAGGCGATGGATGCCGATAGCAGGACGTTCCGTGTGGGAACCTCTCTGCTCAACCCCGCCAAGCCCTTTATGGACCTGTGGTACCGGGTGAACCGGCAGTTTCCCGATTACAAGCTGCACCTGGTCCCATTTGAGGACGACCACACAGGAATCCTTGGGGAAATTGCGGGCCTTGGGGAGAAATTTGACTTTTTAATGGCGATTTGTGACTCGAAACTCTGGTTGGATCAATGCCATATGCTGCCCCTGTGCCGCTGCAAAAAGATGTGTGCCGTATCACGGGAACACCGGCTGGCAGGGAAAAAGCAGCTTGCGCTTTCCGATTTATACGGAGAGACCTTGATGATGGTCAAGCAGGGGGATTCCAGGACGAATGATCGGATCCGCGCGGACCTGACACGGGATCACCCGGCGATTCAAATTGAGGACACGCCGCAGTTTTATGATATTTCTGTCTTTAACCGCTGCGCGGAAACCGGAAACGTCCTTCTGATCCTGGATTGCTGGCAAGACGTACACCCGGCCCTTGTCAGCATCCCGGTCGAGTGGGAGTATTCCTCTCCCTACGGCCTGCTGTACGCCCTGGACCCCTCAGAGGGAGTCAGCCGCTTTGTGGAGGCGGTTCGAAAGGAAATTGGCTACGGCGCTTGATGTTGACCAGATCATTGGGGCATACTGCCAGCTGCTCCCCATTCCAGTACTGAGGGACTGGTGCAGCAAGAAAAGGGCCTGCTGCAAACGGAGCGTGTCTGCAGCAGACCCTTATGCTGATGTCTCATACGTTGCAACCGCTGAAAGCATTGCGATTTGCGTTGTGGCTGGATTTCCACTTGAGGGGATGTAATGGGTTCCGATCCCGTGGGGAGCGGACCGATGTGTCCGTTTTGTGGAAACACAGTGCGTTTCTCCCCCATGGGCAGGGAATTCGGAATGTCTACTACGGGCGGACACATGGGTCCGCCCCTACGAGGATATTTCAACACGGTACATGAACGGATTCTTCGGTGTTTCTGTAGAATGTACCGTATTTTTGTTTAAAAACGGGAACTAAAATGGGAGAATGCGTCAGATTATTCCTGCCAACCTACACCGCCTGCCGTAGGGGCGGACCCATGTGTCCGCTCGGCGGAAACATCTTGCGTTTCGCTCCCATGTTCGGCGAATTCGCAATGCCTGCCTCAAAGAACGTCAAACGTAACACGTTTGTGGTGACAGCGCATTTCGTATGCCCAAATGCCTGGAATCAGCAGGGCAGATGCTCCTTCAGCGTCTTCAGCAGCGCGTCTGCTTCTTCTGCGGAGGCGCCCTTGACACCCAGGTAGAACTTCACTTTCGGTTCGGTGCCGGAGGGGCGGACGCACATCCAGGCGTCGTTTTCCAGCTCGTAATACAGCACGTTGGACTCGGGCAGGTCGGTGGGGGTGACGGTCCCGGTGGCCAGGTCCAGGACGGTGTGCTTCAGATAATCCCGGATTTTCAGGACTTTGCAGGAGCCCACGGTTTGCAGGGGATTGGCCCGCAGGGACTCCAGGATGGAGGCGATCTTGGCGGCGCCCTCCTGGCCGGGGTAGGTCAGGTTGACGGTATCCTCCCGGTAGTAGCCGTACTCCTGGTACAGCTCCTGCATCCGATCCCACAGGGTTTTGCCCTGGCAGTAGCACCAGGCGGCGGCTTCGCACAGGGCCATGACGGCTACCACTGCGTCCTTGTCCCGGGCGTGGGTGCCCACCAAGCAGCCGTAGCTCTCTTCCATACCAAACTGGAAGGCATAGGTGTGGTCCCGCTCAAACAGCCGCATCTGTTCACCGATGAACTTGAAGCCGGTGAGCACATCGATATATTTCATGCCGAAGGCTTCGGTCACCGCGCGGACCATGTTGGTGGAGACGATGGTACTGACCACCGCGCCGTTGGCGGGCAGGACGCCCAGCTCCTTCCGGCGGCGCAGGAGGTAGTCACAGACCAGGACGCCGGACATGTTGCCGGTGAGGGCTTGGTATTCGCCGGAGGCCCGGTCCAGGGCAAAGACGCCCAGCCGGTCAGCGTCGGGGTCCGTGGCAAGGACCAGGTCTGCGCCTTGCTCTTTGGCATAGCCCAGAGCCAGGGTGAAGGCGGCCCGGTCCTCGGGGTTGGGGCTTTTCACTGTGGGGAAGTTCCCGTCGGGCTGCTCCTGCTCCGGCACCACAAAGACATTCCGGAAGCCCAGCTCCGCCAGGACCCGGCGAACCGGCAGGTTGCCCGTGCCGTGCAGGGGGGTGTACACGATTTTCAGGCCGGCGGCTTTGGCGATGGAGTCGTGATCCAGAACCAGGGCCTGGATGGTGGCCATATACTGGTCGTCGATCTCCTTGCCCATGGTGTGATACAGACCGGCGGCCACGGCTGCGTCGTGATCCATGGTTTTGACGGTGGCGTAATCGGTGACGGCATTCACCTCGTCCAAAATTTCCCGATCCAGGGGGGCGGTGACCTGAGCGCCGTCGTCCCAGTAGACCTTGTAGCCGTTGTAGGCGGGGGGATTGTGGGAGGCGGTGATCATAACGCCGGCGGTGCAGCCCAACACCCGGGTGGCGAAGGACAACATGGGCACCGGACGCAGAGAATCAAAGCGATAGGTGGGAATGCCGTTGGCATTGAGGCACAGGGCAGTTTCCTCTGCAAATTCCGGGGACATACGCCGGGAGTCAAAGGAGATGGCCACGCCCTTGGGGGCGGTTCCCTGCTTCAGGATGAAGTTGGCCAGACCCTGAGTGGCTTTGCGGACGGTGTAGAGATTCATGCGGTTGCTGCCCGCGCCCAAGATGCCACGCAAGCCGCCGGTGCCAAAGGCCAGGTCCCGGTAAAACCGGTCTTCTATTTCCTTGGTGTCCCCTGCCTCAGCCAGGGCGCGCAGTTCGGCCCGGGTGGCTTCGTCGAAATAGGGGTTGTTACACCACTGCTCATAGCGTTCCATTGCGTTCATATTATTCACCTTCATAATTTAGTTTGCGTTTTATCAACAGGCCGGTTATTTGGCCGTGTCTTCCAATTCCTTGAAGACGGGCTTTAACAGGGTCACGTCTGCCAGGGGGATTACGGCGAAGCCCATCAGCACCCAAAACAGCAGGGTATACAGAAAGGCCGTGGGCAACAGCAGGGCCAGGGCAAAGGGCAGTGCATGGAGTACAACCATCAGGATGGTTTTGGGGAATTTGTAAATGCACAGGATCATGGCGTTGTGCAGATGCTCCCGCAAGGTGTTCTGATAGCGGATGATCAGGGGGTAGAGATAGGCCAGCACAGCCATGACCAGGAAGGCCAGGACTGCCACCACAATGAGCAGCGCCGTGTGCAGGCTGCCCTGGAAGTAGAGCTGGACCAGGAGATAGTCGCAGACCAGGGATGCCGTAACCAGCACCGTCACCAGCCAGACGGCAGTGGCCTGCTTGAAGTTTTCCCGAAATGCGGTGAAGAACGTATTCCAAATCCCGCCGCCGGTATCCTGGGACAGGTTCAGCATCACCTTGTAGGTTGCCGCAATGGACGCGCCGGCAGTCACCACAGGCAGACAGCAGAGGATGCACAGGAGATTGGTCAGAATGACGTCAGCCAAGGCGGTCAGAAGCTGAACCAAGGGATTGTCGTAGTGAAACAGGTTTTTCATAAGTGTGGGCCTCCATCGTTATGTCTTGTGAAGCCAGTCGTCAATCTGCTTCTGCAGTGTGCGCTGCAGACGGGCGATTCCGGCTGACTCCAACTCTTCCAGCAGCTTGGGCAGATACTGCTCCGGATCCACGGTACCGGTCAGGAGCGACGCATAGTATTTCTCATAGACCCGGGAGACGGCCTTGAATTCGGTGTCGCAGGCAGAATAGTCCGGGGTGAATCCCAGGAGCGGAGATTCCGCTGTATTGTCATTGAAGTCCTGATAAAGCGCCCACTTGTCCAGGCGTTCGCCCACCGTGGTTTTCAGAATGAACCAGTTCCCCTGGGTGTAGGGGACGCCCCGATAGGCGTTGGAGATGCGCTGGACCTGGTCTTCCTCCGTCAGGGTGTAGTGGACGCCCTCGATGCCGTAATTGAGGAGGTTCCGGACCTCTGGATCCGTGTTTACGGCGTTGAGGAAGGTGAGGCAGAGCTCCGGGTGTTTGGTGTTGGCGTTGACCACCATGATACCGCCCTGGGCGGATTCGGTGGTGGCAATGCTGTCAGAGACCTGTTGGGCCACAATGGGGTAGCCGAAGTCTGTGGAGTAACTGGTGGAGGCGTCGGGCCCGCCGGTGGACAGGCGAAGGAATACCTGCTCCCCCTGAAACCGGGAGAAGGAGGTGCGCAGGGAGGCGTCTTGGTTGATATAACCGGCCTGATAATACCGGTGCAGAAGCTGTAAGGTCTCCTGGGCGTAGGACGTTTCAAAGATGTTCACCACTTGGCAGCTGCTGTCATGGGAGTTGACCATGAGGGGGATGGCGTCATAGGTGACGTATTCATAATTGCCCAGGGACCAGATGTTCAACCGGCTGGAGTCAAAAAACAGGGGGATGCACCCGGGTTCATCCTGGGCAATGTCCTTCAGCAGCGGCTCCAGAGAGGCAAAGCTGCGGTATTGAGAGATGTCGATGTGGTACTTGTCCACCAGCTCTTGGGAGAATAGAAAGTGCATGGGGGTGGCCAGCTCTTTGTTGGTGGGGACGCCCCAAACGCTTCCATCGATGGTTACACCCTTCCAGAGCTGGGGGTCAATGGCATCATACATTTCGGCGCCCAGATTGTCAAGATAGGGCGTGAGATTGAGCCAGGCCCCGGCCACGGCATTGGTTACGTAGCTGTCTGTCCAGGTAAAAGCAATGTCATATTCCTGGTTGGTATTGACCAGGGAGTTCAGCTGGGCGGTGTAATCATTCCAGCCGATTTTGTGGTATTCCACGGTAAATCCGTATCTTTCCAGGAGGATCCGGTTGAGTTCCCGGTTGACAAGGGCCAGATCTTCGTCCGGCTCGCCGATGGTGTAGTAGACCAGGCTGACGGTCCCCTCTGGCGGGGCGGAGGTATCCTGGGGATGGGACGCGCAGCCTGCGCTGCCAGCGCACAGCAGGGCGGTTAAAACAGAGAGGATGCGGTAGATGGGGCTTCGGCGCAAGACGGGGTTCCTCCTTCCTCAAAGGGGGCCTCCTGAGGGGATGCGTCCGGCAGGGCCGCTGCAGGCGGTACGGAGGCGGTGAAGTTCCGAAGGGTACTGGGGGAGATGTTGTAATAGTTCTTAAAGTGTACGTAGAAATTATTCAGCTGAGAGTACCCCACCATGTTGGCGATGACGGAGATTTTCTCTTGGGTGTTTTCAATGAGCTTCCGGGCCTGAATCATGCGGTAAGCGGTGAGATACTCGGAGAACTTGATGCCGGTGTCTTTCAAGAAAATCCGGCCAATGTACTTGCTGCTCATGTTGAAAATTTCAGCGATGTTGGTGAGGGACTGGGAGCTGCGGTAGTTGCTCTTGACAATCAGAATAATTTTGTTTGTAATTTTGGAGAATTTGCTGTATTCTACCTGCAGCACCGGATCCAGCTCCGGCTGGGAGGCGGCATGTTCGGGAATGACCCCGTGGAGATCCCGGACAATGGTGCGCTCGATGAAGGCCCGCAGTTCCGCCACATGGATGGGCTTCAGAAGATAGTCCCGGGCGGTAGCCTGCATGGACTTGTGGACGTAGTTGAAGTCATCATAGCCGCTAATCATGCAGAATACGGTCTGCATTCCCATGGAACGCAGATGCTCGGCCAGTTCATAGCCCCAGTGCCCGCCCAGGTTGATGTCCAGCAGGGCAATGTGGGGCTGGAAGTCCACCGCTTTGCTCACCGCCTCAGCGTAGGAGGTGGCGGTCAGAATGCTGGTGATGTTGTACAGGGACCAGTCCAGAAGGTATTTGATATTTTCGCAGATGTCCTTTTCGTCGTCTACAATCAATAAGCGGTACATATCAGGTCGTCACCTCGTTTTTTAACAGGATTTCGATACAGACACCGGCGGGGGTATGGTTTTTAATACGCATTTCCACCCGGTTGCCATAGTAGAGGTACAGCCGGTCATACACATTTTGCAGACCGATTCCGGAAGCGGTATCTGCCGTCTGCTTGCTGGCCTCCGGCGTGAACTGTTGGTTCAGGAGAGCAATCTGCCCCTCTCCGATGTGGCCGATGTTATCAAAAAACTGGAAGAGCATCCCATCGGAGCGGCATTTGCCGGAAATCACGACGACCTTCAGTTGGCTGTCGTTTTGGAAATTATGCTTGAAGAAGTTTTCCACAATGGGCTGCATCCAAATTTTGGGGGTGGAGATGGCGTACATCTCCTCTGGAATGTCGCAGTGGTAGAGAAACTGGTCATCATAGAGGAAGCACATCAGGTCCAGGTACTGCTGGGTGATTTCCAGCTCCTTTTCCAGGGTGATGATGGGATCGGTTTTGACGATGTTCCGGTACAGCAGGCCCAGGTCGGCGGTGGCTTCCGCCACGGTGGGGCTGCCCTCCAGCAGGGCCCGGAGGCGGATTCGCTCCAGGGTGTTGTAAAGGAAATGGGGGTTGAGCTGGGCGCTCAGCATCTGCATTTCCGTCCGCTGCTGGCGGATGGTCAGCATGTATTCCTGTTGGATCAGGGTGTCCAGATACTGATAGAGGCTATTCAGATGGGTGGCGATGGCGGCAAATTCGTCCTGCCGCCGGCCGATGTCCACGGGAGTGAAGTTGCTGGATTGGGCCTCCACCAGGCTGTGGAGAATGCTCTGGATGAAGTGGGAATCGTGGGAGAACTGGCGCATGTAAAGCAGGGTGATGAGGACGAATACCAAAACCAAACCCACAGTGAAAAGCACCAACTCCTGGAGCCGCTCTGCCGTGTAGGTTTTGGCGGGGACGACGGAAATCACAGAGCAGGAGAAGCGCTCAGAGGTTTGGACTGTGTACAACAGGTTGGAAAAGCGGCTGAGGGGGGATGGAATGCGGCCCTGCCTGGCGCCGGAAGACAGAAGTTCCTGCCAGGCAACGGTGTGATAATCCGGATTTCCCAGGGGGGTACAGGTGTTGTTCACCAGGAGAAAAGCCGCAGCTTCCGGTTGGGCGCAGAAGGCTTGGGTTACGGCGGCGGTGATGTCCATGACAAAGGTGACCTTCCCCACATAGGCCGATCCCTGATGAATGTCTTTGGAGTAGAGGTATCCCGTTTGGCATAGAGCCTCGGCCGTGTCCAGATCGATGATCTGGTAACGGGAGTACCCGGAGGCGCTGTATTCCATGTCTATAATGTTGGAGGTGCTGTAGTAAATGATGTGACGAATGCAGTACCCGCTTTCAGAAATCAGGTTGTTGCAGCTGGTGAGGTAGGTCTCGTAAAGGGGGTAGGCAGTGTTCAACCGACGCTGTGCGTACTCCGCCGGGGTAGCGCCGAAAAAGTGGAAAAAGTCGTCCCGCAGAGAGGCAGTGGCATATAGATGTGTAAAGAAATGATCAATGGAGTCTGTGACAGAATCCAGCTGCCGCTCCACTTGAGAGAAGGCAACGTCTGCCTCTCGTGTGTAGGACTCCATGCTACTGGACTGCATACTGCTGTAAAAAACGAAGACCATGATGGTCACGAAGCAGAGAACAATGATCAGGTAGAGCAGGAAGGTCTTCCGGTAAATTTTCAGATGCAAAAAGTTTGACAATTTTGACAAAATTCTATCCCTCTGTGCCACAATATCTTGACATTATCATACATTTGCATGGCGGCACAGGCAAGTGGAAATCTCGTGAAAGCGAAGTTTGGATACTAAAAAATGCCTTTTAGATACTAGCTTGAGCTCGGAAGATTGGTTAACATGTAGTATTTGTAAGGTATAATTTAGTATGGAAAAGGCGCTGAATATGCCGGATCTATATTACAAAGTATCCTTCTGGATGTTGTGAATGTTTTATTGGTATGCTAAGTTAATGTTACTAGCAAAGGAAAAGGAGCTGAAAAACATGCTGCATTTTGGCGCGCTGGAAGCCGGTGGCACGAAGATGGTGTGTGCAATTGGCAACGCGCAGGGCGAAATTTTGGAGAGAATGAGCCTTCCCACCAGGGAGCCGGAAAATACGATGCCGGAGATTCTGGCATTTTTCCGGGAGCGGGACGTAGCTGCGGTGGGCGTTGGTTGTTTTGGGCCAGTGGATTTGGACCGGAGCTCCCCTGCCTATGGCAACATCATGTCGTCGCCCAAGCTGCAATGGCGGAACTTTCCCATGGTGCGGCGCTTCCGGGAAGCCTTGGGTGTGCCAGTGGGCTTTGACACCGACGTCAACGCCGCTGCCCTGGGTGAGGCGGTTTGGGGCTGCACCCAATCGGTGAAAAACAGCATTTATATTACAGTGGGCACTGGCGTCGGTGTAGGCGTCATCATCGATGGCAAGCCTTACCACGGCATGATGCACCCAGAGGGCGGTCACATTTTTGTACACCGCCGGCCGGATGACCCCATGGCCAAGGGCATCTGTCCCTATCATGGGAACTGCCTGGAGGGCCTGGCCAGTGGCCCTGCCATTGAGCGGCGTTGGGGCCGGAAGGGCGTGGAACTGTCGGATTGTCTGGCGGTCTGGGAACTGGAGGCATACTACATTGGTCAGGCCATCTGCACCTACATCTGCACCCTCTCCCCAGAGCGGATTGTGGTGGGCGGCGGCGTGATGCATCAGGAGCAGATGCTGCCCCTGATCCGCCGGGAGGTTCGTCGGCAGATGCACGGCTATATCCAGGGAAAAGGAATGGATCAGCTGGAGGAATATATTGTGCCGGTCAGCCTGGGGGACAACCAGGGCGTCATGGGCGGCGTGAAATTGGCCATGGATGCTTACACAGAAGCGGGAGGTACGTTATGAATCGACCATTGCTGCGCCTGGCGCCGGTGTTCCAGGAGAAGATCTGGGGCGGAGCGCGCCTGCAAACCGTATTTCACTATCCAATTCCCAGCAACCGCACCGGCGAGTGCTGGGCCATCAGCGGGCATCCCAGCGGAGATTGCCCCATTCAGAACCCGGAGTTTGCCGGGGAGACCCTGGGCTCTCTCTGGAAGAGCCGCCCGGATCTGTTTGGAAATCTACCGGGGGACAGCTTCCCCCTGCTGGTGAAGATCATCGACGCCAAGGAGGATTTGAGCATCCAGGTTCACCCTGATGACAGCTATGCGGCGGTCCACGAAAACGGCGCCCGTGGCAAGACGGAGTGCTGGTATGTGCTGGACTGCGACCCGGGGGCAACCATCGTCATCGGACACAACGCCCAGACCCGGGAGGAGATGCGCCAGATGGTAGAGCAGCGGCGCTGGAAAGAGCTGATCCGGGAAATTCCCATTCAGAAGGGGGACTTTTTCCAGATCAACCCCGGTTGCCTCCACGCCATCAAAGGAGGGACGCTGATCCTGGAGACCCAGCAGAGCAGTGATGTGACCTACCGGTTCTATGACTACGACCGGCTGTCTGACGGCAAACCCCGCCCGCTGCACATTGCCCAAAGCCTGGCAGTGACCCAGGCGCCCCACAGCCTGGAGGCGCCGCAGCAGGAGACCTGCCGGCAGGATGACGCGGAGATCACCCACCTGGTGACTTGCCCCTACTATGCGGTGTACCGGGTCCAGCTGCATGGACATTGGGAGACCAGCTGGGAGCAGCCCTTTGTGAACGTGAGCGTCACAGGCGGCTCGGGTACCCTGGATGGGCAGCCGGTGAAGCTGGGCGACCATTTGCTGATCCCGGCGGGGTATGGGCACATGGTCCTGGAGGGAAATCTGGAGCTGATTTATTCCCATCTGTGATTGGTACCAAATTAAACACAGACAGACCGCAGAGATCGCAACGCTCTGCGGTCTTTTTCTGTGTCACTGGCTGAGAGAAGTCCTTACAATAAAGACGTTTTTGCAAAGATTGTCCGCTGCATGGGGACAAACAGAAAGAAGGAACCCCACGGACGGAATGCCAGCTGTAACACGCAGATTTGGCATATCTGCACAACAGGGATGAGAAGGACGCGGTTGGATGTTTTGGGAAGAAAGTCGGGCAATGCATCCTACACCGACTACTCTTTATCGTTTTTAGACTTCCCAAGGGCAGTGCAATTCGGTAAAATATGAACGGTAACGTCCGGGAATCTGTCCTGATTTGTACGATGTGCACAAAAATTTTTCTTATTTTTGGTTATTTTCACGAAACGGAGGCAAGGAAGGGATTTGGGCGTGATGCTGCAGGCTTGCAGCAAAGGGAAGGACAGCTGCGACCCGAGGGCGGACATTCAGGAGCTGGATGCTGTTTGGTGTCTGCCGTCGTCGTGTCTGGAAATAAAAAGGAGGTACATACCTATGCAAATCAGAAAGTCCTATCGCATTCTGGCGGCAGTACTGGCATTGGTGATGCTGGTTGGCTTACTGCCAACGGCAGTTTTTGCCAAATCCGCTGGAAATGATGGGTCAGCAGAGATGAATGAAGCTTATGCGGCCCATGAATCTCTGATGCCCATTGGCCCATCCTTCAACGTGGATACCCTGTTGGAATGGACCCCAGAGTCGGATCCCGACGCAGTCTACAGCCGGGCCAGCATTCCCCTGGCAGACCGGGTGGGCGGTTTTGTGGTCAATCCCCTGGTCAATCCGGAGGCAAAGCTGATGCTCTGCTCCCTGGCCAATGCTGATCACGACAACACCAGTGCCCAGGGGAACGAGTCGTTCCTGAGCTACGCCTTTAACTACTGGCAGTATACCAATTCCTTTGTATACTGGTCCGGTTCGGAAGAGGGCTTGGTGTGCTGTCCCACCGGTGAATTCACCGATGCGGCCCACACCAATGGCGTCCCTGTGGTGGCAACCCTGGGCTTCCCCTGGGGCCCCGGTTCCGGCTATGTGGAGCAGGTCCGGAAGTTTGTTCAGAAGGCCAGCGACGGCACCTTCCCTGTGGCCGACAAGCTGATTGCAGTCATGGATTACTATGGCTTTGACGGTTATTTCTTCAATCAGGAGTCCTACGGCTGCTCCGCTGCAGAGGGTGCGCTGATTGATGAGATGATGCGCTATATGCACAAGCAGCGTCCGGATATGCTCATCAGCTGGTACGACTCCATGCTGCCCTCCGGCGGTGTGTCCTACCAGGATTCGGTGAACGACAGCAACAAACAGTTCCTGACGGATTCCGAAGACGGCACCCGGGCCATTGACGAGTTCATGATGAACTACAACTGGACTTCCAGCAAAGTGGATACCACCATTGCGACCATGAAGTCCATTGGCCGCAGCCAGTTCGACGCCTTCGCGGGCATTGATGTGCAGCAGAACTGCATGGATACCAGCTTCCGGGATCACCTGCTGGTGGATGAAGACGGGATGACCCGCCTGTCTCTGGCGCTGTACTGCCCCAACTCCACCCTGGGTCTGTCCAAAAGTGGGGAGAACTTCCACGAGGTGGAGCAGGTGTTCTACACCAATGCCAAGGGCGACCCCCGGGATACCTCTGTGAACCTGTCCAGCAATGACTGGGCCGGTATGTCCCGGCTCTTTGCAGACCGCACCGTCATCACCAAGGCTCCCTTTGTGACCGATTTCAACTCCGGCCACGGCAAGGGCTACTACGTCGATGGCGAATTGTCCCGGGATTCCGAGTGGAGCTACCAGTCCAACCAGGACGTGATGCCTACCTGGACTTGGATCATCGACTCCGAGGGCCAGAAGCTCTCCGGTGGTTATGATTTTACCGATGCTTACAACGGCGGCAACTCCATTCGGTTCTATGGCAACCTGTCCGCCGGCAAGGCCAACCGGATCATGCTGTACAGCACCAAGGTAACGGTGGAGAGCGGCATGAAGCTGGGCCTCACCTACAAGGGGGACCAGGGCCTGATGAAGCTGGTGGCCTACTATGGAGACGAGACCACCGATACCTACGACGCCTGCCAGCAGGTGGCTTTTGATCTGACCGCCGGCAATGGCAGCTGGACCACCACAGAGGTGGATCTGTCTGATCTGGCGGGGAAGATCCTGTATGCCATTGGCCTGCAGGTGGAGTCTTCCGAGGATGTCACCGACTATCAGGTGAATCTGGGCCGCCTGACGCTCACAGAGAAGAAGCGGGCTGCCCTGAACGGCCCTGCGGACGTAGCCTTGGATGAGATCCTGTACCGGGACGCCTACACGGCGGAGGTCAGAATGTACTGGACCGCTGTAACCGGCGCTGCCTCTTACGAGATTTATCAGGTCCATCCCGATGGCTCCAAGAGCCTGATCATGGAGACTCCCAATACGGCGTACTACATCCCCACCCTGAACCGGGATGCTGCGGAAGAAGATGTGACCCTGGAGGTTTTGCCTGTGAACCGCAACGGCGTCCGGGGCAAGGCCACAACCTTCACCATCGATTGGGCCTATGGCAATCAGGACTCCGAGAAAATCGAGAACAAATATTTTGAAAATGTTTGCCTGAATGCCCCTGTAACCGGCGTTTCCTTTGAAAATTCCGGCGAGCCTGCCTCCAAGGCACTGGATGGAACGGCTGCCAACAACTCCAAGTGGTGCGCCAGCAACCAGTCCACCGGCTGGATGTCCATCGACATTGGCCGGGAAGTCACAGTGCGGCGCTGGCGGGTGGAGCATGCCGAGTATGGCGGCGAAGATGTGCTGATGAATACGGTAGACTTTGCTCTGGAGTATCGGAATGCCGCTGGCGAGTGGGTCCAGGTCAAACGGATTCAGGATAACCATGCCGCAGTGACTGACATTCTGCTGGACGAGCCTGTGACGGCCCAGGAGTGGAAGCTGGTCATCTATGATGACGGTAACTCTCCCTGGGGCGGCATTCGGATCTATGAATGGCAGATGTTTGAGACGGCGGAGTTCCCCCAGACCACCCCCATTCCCATGCATTTTGTCTCTGCGGTCAACGGCGTGGGAGCTACCGACTCTGTCACGCTGGAGCATGTTACCGTGGGCGATACGGTGAAGATTTACACCCAGTCCGCCGGGGAGTTTGCGCTCATCGGTGAGAAGGTGGCAGAAGACGCCACCTGTGTGCTGGAAAATCTGGATTTCGGCACGGCAGAGGCCGGCCGGATCTACTACACCACCACAACCACAGCCGCCCAGGAGAGCGCCAAGCTGAGCGTTCCCTTCGAGGCGGAGACGGCGGAGAAGTCTGAGCCGGCTATGCAGGTGTCCTTTGAGAAGTATTCCCATCTGGGTTCTACGACTTCTTCCAACGGTAGCGATATTTACACCACCCTGACCGTTCAGGATCTGATGCCCGGTGATGTGGTGTATGTATATGAGAACGGCGTGGAGGCCGGTTACACCAAGGCGTCTCTTCCTGTGGCCCAGGGTGAGACCTCTGTGTCGATTCGGAATATCCGGGTGACCCGGGCAGGCGGCGTCCTGGCTCTGCAGGTGAAGCGGGGCGGGAAGCTGATTTCTGATGTGTACACCGTGGATACCCCTGCTTTTGCAGAGCCCACTGCTGTGATTGCGCTGTATGCCCGGAATGAGCGTGGCGAGAGCTTGACCGGCGTGCGCTACGGTGTGTACGATGAGAATAACCAGAAGGTGGTAGACATCAGCACAACCTCCGACTCCGGCGGAAAGGCAACCCTGCCTCTTGGGCGCTACACCCTGAAGTGTGAGGCGGTCCCCGAGGGCTACAGCCCCAACCGGAATCCGGAGACCTGCACGCTGCGAATTGAGGGCTGGACCTATTCGTTGACCGTTCCCATCGCCGACTATGCAGATCCGGCCGTATCGAAGGTGACGGTCAGCCCCGCCGACCCCGTGGCAATTCCTGGGGATGCCGTTGCGTTCCAGGCGGCGGTCACCGGCGTAGGCGCTTACAGCGAGGAAGTGACCTGGTCCGTGGAGGGCGCTAAGTCCCAGGAGACCCAAATCACCAGCGAGGGCGTCCTCACGGTAGGGGCCAACGAGACGGCGGCATACTTGACTGTGACTGCTACGGCGGTCCAGGATGGCGCCACCTGCTGCAAGGTACATGTAATCCTGACCTCTCTGGTGAATGTGGCTGGCAATGCGCAGACCTTTGCCTACTACAACGACGGCGCATCCGCCCCTGCGGACAACGGCCCCGCCAATTTGGTGGACGGTGACAAGACCACCAAGTGGCAGGATACAGTCAGCGACAAGGGCGCCTTTGTGGGCGTCAACCTGGGACGGAATTATGACATTCGGGCCATCAAGCTGTATCACGCCGGTTCCGCCGGGGAAGACGCCAGCCTCAATACTGCCGACTTCCGGTTCATGAAGGATAAGGAAGGGGACAACTGGGGTGTAGACTTCTGGCTGACCTGGGAAAACAGCGGTGAATTCCTGAGCCAGCACGGCTATGCGGAGACCATTGCAAGCTATACCGGCAATACGGAGGATGTGACCACATACGTTCCCACCCAGCCTCTGGAGACCGACGCTGTGATGCTGAAGGTGGAAAAGGCCAATGCCACCGCCGATGACAACCTGCTTCGTCTGTATGAGCTGGAGGTTCTGGTCACGAACGAGGACCAGGTCGCTGCCAGACGGGTGATGGTGTTGATTGACGCCATCGGAGAAGTGACGGAAGAGAGCCGCCCGGCGATTGCAGCCGCCCGGGAGCAGTATGATGCCCTCACTGAAGCACAGAAGGCCCTGGTGGAGAATTATCAGACCCTCTTGGATGCAGAGAAAGCTCTGGACAATTCCGCCGTCCTTCAGGAGTACTATGACGCCCTGATCGCGGCCAACCGCTATAGCGCGGATGGCAAGAAGGCACTGACCGACCTGCTGGCCCAAGGCCTTGCAGCGCTGGAAGGCTGCAGCTGGGACGAGGCTGCCGCCATTCTGGAGCAATATCAGGCTGCGATGGATGCAGTGCCGACTTATGAAGAAGAGCTGATTGCGGCCAAGGAAGCCGCCGAGGCCGCCCAGAGGGCCGCCGAAGAGGCTCAGGAGCAGGCCGAAGAGGCCCAGAAGGCTGCCGAGGCTGCCAAGAAGGCCGCAGAGGAAGCTGCAGCTTCCACCGCCGAGGACAAGGCCGCCGCTCAGGCTGCCCAGGCTGCCGCAGAAGCGGCCCAGGCCAAGGCCGAGACCGCAAAGGCTGCCGCAGAGGCTGCGAAGCAAGCTGCCGAAGCCGCTGCTGAGGCTGCGGAAAGCTCCAACCAGGCTGCTGCCGCAGAGGCTGCCAAGGCCGCCGAGGAAGCTCTGAAGGCCGCCCGGGAGGCCAGCAACGCCGCCCAGTCTGCCGAGGCTGCCGCTGAGGCCCAGAGAGCCGCTCAGGCCGCCCAGGCTAAGGCCGAGGAGGCCCAGGCCAAGGCCGAAGAGGCCCGGCAGGCTGCCGAAGAGGCTGCCGCCTCTGCCGCTGAAGACAAGACCGCTGCCGAGGCTGCCCGTGTGAAGGCCGAGGAAGCCCAGGCTCAGGCGGAGGCTGCCCAGGCTGCCGCTGAAACCGCCAAGACCGCCGCTGAGGCCGCCTCCGCTGCTGCCGAGCAGTTCCAGCTGGCCGCTGCAGAAGAAGCCCGGAAGTCCGCTGAGGAAGCCGCCAAGTCTGCCGCCTCTGCCGCTGCCGCTGCGGAGAGCGCCGCCCAGGCCGCCGACGCCATGGTGAAGGCCCAGGCCGCCCAGGCTGCTGCAGAAGCTGCTGCAAAGACGGCCCAAGAGGCCCAGAAGAAGGCCGAAGAGGCCCAGAGAAAGGCCGAAGAAGCTGCCGCTTCCACGGCAGAGGATAAGGAAGCTGCCGAGAAGGCCGCCCAGGAAGCCAAGGCTGCCCAGGCTGCCGCCGAAGCCGCCCAGAAGTCTGCCGAGGAGGCCCAAGTGGCTGCGGAGACGGCCAGAGCCGCCGCCGAGGCGTCCAACCAGGCTGCCGCTGCATCTGCCGCACTGGCAGCAGAATATGCCCAGAAGGTGACAGAGACTTACGCGGAGATCGTAGAGATCAAGGCGCAGATGGTGGAGTTCCTGGCCAAGGCCCAGCAGGCTGCCGAAGAGGCAGAGGCTGAGCGGAAGGCCGCGGAAGAAGCCCAGAAGAAGGCCGAGGAGGCCGCTCTGGCAGCTGCCAAGTACTACGCCCTCATGGAGCTGGCCCAGGTGGACACCACCGGCTGCAACGACGAGCAAAAGCAGGCAGTGGAGGCCGCTCTGACAGAGGCCCGGGAAGCCATTGAGGCCGCCGAGACCCGGGAGGAAGTGGGCGCTCTCCTGATTGAGGCCCGGGAGGCTGTGGAGCAGGCGATGCACCTGGTGTGCGCCTCCGACCTGTTCCAGGATGTGGCCCGGGGCGCTTGGTACCACGATGGTGTGGACTACATGGTACGCCGTGGTTACATGGAAGGGGTTGGTAACAACCTGTTTGCCGTCAATGGAACCATGACCCGTGGCCAGATGGTGACGATTTTGTACCGGATTGCCGGTAAGCCCACCGTGGAAGGATTGGAGAATCCCTTCAAGGATGTAGCCGATGGTAAGTTCTATACCGATGCTGTGATTTGGGCAGCAGAGAACGGAATCGTGGAAGGAAACGGAGACGGAACCTTCAACCCCAACGGTTTCATAACACGGCAGCAGGTGGCAGTGATCCTGTACCGGTACAGCGGCGAGGAAGCTGTGAGCGAAGATATGCTGAGCAGCTATCCCGATGGCTCCAAGGTGGCGAACTACGCCAGGGAAGCCATGAATTGGGCTGTGGCCAAGGGCCTGATCCAGGGCGTCGCCAATGGTGAGACCGCAACCTTGAACCCTGCCGCTACGGCAACCCGTGGCCAGATGGCTACCATTTTCATGCGCGACTTGGAGCGCTGAGAAACGCCTCCTGGCAGACCCGCCCCCAGGGCGGGTCTGCTGGAAGAAAATCCATTATGTACGGCCACAGGCAACTGTGATCCCATGCAACCATCTTTCGAATGGAGGAGCGAAATTGAAAAAGTCATTTTTCAAGAGGGTGATGTCGTCAGTATGTGCAACTGCCATGCTGTTCGGCACCGTTGCCGGCGTTACCAAGCCGGTATCTGCCGCCGGAGCCACGTTGGGCTACTGGCCGGAACCCCTGGAAATTTCCAACGAGTACTATTACCAAAATCAAACCCTGCAGCCCTATGGCGCTTGCTTCCAGATCGACGAGCTGAAGAACTGGAGCCCCGACAATGACCCTGACGCCCGCTATAACCGGGGCGCCATCGAGTTGAAGGAACGCTGGATGGGTCCCAATGTGAACCCCCTGGCTTCCCGTGACGCCAAGATTATGCCCCTGGCCATGGGCAATGCCCGCGCCAGCCAGGCGCCCTCTCAGGGAGGCGACGGCGACTTCGTCTATGCCTTCAACAATTATCAGTATGTAGACATCTACAACTTCTGGGGCGGCTCCTCCGGCGAGGGCCCCATTGCCATTCCCTCTCCCGAGCTGATTGACGCCGGCCACAGAAATGGCGTGCCCGTTACCGGTACCATCTTCCTGCCTTGGGGTGACGGCGCCTACGGCAACCAATTTGTCAGCGAAATGGTGGAGAAGGACGAGAACGGCCATTTCCCCGCTGCGGACAAGCTGGTGGAAATTGCGCAGTACTATGGCTTTGATGGCTACATCTTCAACGCCGAATCCGGCACTGGCGTGGCTGGGTTCAAAGAATTCCTGGCGTACATCCAAGAGATCAAGCCGGATCACTTTACCATTACTTGGTACAATGGCTCCGGCAGCGTTGGCACCGGCTCCATCAAGAGCTGGATGCAGGACGGAGATACCCGGATCACCGACGAGTGGTGGTTGGATATGAGCGGCGGCGGCTATATGGACGGCAGCATTCAAGCTGCCCAGGCAACCGGCGTGAACCCCTGGAATATCCACTCCACCTGGGAGTACTGGCCCATGTCTGAGAATGCCAAGGGCGGCCGGTACCAGACCCGTCTGGATGAGAACGGGATGCTGAAGTGCTCCCTGGGCATTTTGGCCCCCACCAGCTCCCTGACTTCTGCCACCAGCTCCGATGATTTTATCAACGTCTGGGATCAGAAGCTGTGGGTCAGCCCGGATCTGGATCCCTCTTCTACGTATCGTCCCGACAGCGAGTTCTGCGGCTTCTCCCATCTGGTGGCCGACCGGACTCCGGTGATTGGTACCGACTTCGTCACCAACTTTACCACCGGCAACGGTTATAAGTTCTACGAAGACGGCCAGGTTGTGGGCAAAGAGGACGGCTGGTACAACCGGTCCCTCACCGATGTACTGCCCACCTGGCGCTGGATCATTGACTCCGAGGGCCAGAAGCTGAATGCCAAGATTGACTTTGACGACGCTTGGCAGGCCGGTACCTCCATGAAGCTCTATGGCGCTATGGATGCTGGCAAGTCCAACCATGTGAAGCTCTACAGCTCCCAGCTGGAGATCACCAGCGAGAGCCAGTTCTCCATGGTTTACAAGGCCCCCAAGGCCGGTGTGAGCGTGGAGCTCGGCCTGTGCTTCGGAGAGACCTATGATACAGAAAACTTCAAGTTCTACCCCCTGACCACCACGGCCGACGGCCAGTGGAACACCAGCACCATCGACTTGTCTGAAGATGCCGGGAAGACGGCCATTGCCATCTCCCTGCGGCTCACCTCCGAAGAGGGCGTGAGCGACTATGCCCTCAATGTGGGCCAGATGGCCTTCACCACCCATCAGACTGCACCCGAAGCCACTGCCAAGGTGACCCTGGACGAAGTGATCTACCCCTCCGACAAGATTATGGAAGCCAGAGTGTACTGGGAGAAGGCGGAAGATGCCTTTATGTACCGGATTTACCGGACCTTTGCAGACGGCCACAAGGAATTTGTAGGCGCTACTCCCAGCGACGCTCTGTACCTGGGTAGCCTTGACAGAGACGGAAGCGAATCCGCCTGCACCTTCGAGATCACCTCGTACTCCGAGAACGGCGTAAAGGGCGGTACCCAGACCTTCTCCATCGACTGGCCCGCCGAGGTGGAGAACGGCTTTGTTCCGGTCCATGATGACGGCCCCAACCTGGCCCTGAAGCGCCCCGCTGTGGCCAATGCAGCCTCCACGGATGACGGCTCTGTCCACCTGCTGGTGGATGGCGTCATTGCCAACAGCAAATGGTGCACCACCGCTACCCGCGGCTGGGCAGTCATTGACTTGGGCGAAAACAAGACCATCCAGCGTTGGGAAGTTTGGCATGCCAACTGCCCCGGCGCAGGCGAGAGCCCGGACATGAACACCGTGGATTTTGACCTGCAGTATGCCGCAGATGACGGCCATGCGCTCCTCACTGGCGACGATGCCGCCAGCCGCGCCCATGTGAACTCCCTGAGCTTTACTGTGGCTGACAGAGTGACCAACAACAAGCAGGACATTACAGACCGCAACCTGGCGGAACCCATTCAGGCCAGATACATCAAGCTAAATGTTACCCGTAGTGACAACTCCGCATGGCACGCCATCCGAATTTACGAATTTAAGCTCTACGAGGAGCCCGGCATTAATAATACTGCCTCTCCTTATGCGCGCAACGTAACCGTCAAGAACAATGCCGGTGCAACGGATACGGTGGTCGTGGACAACGTGATTATGAAGTACTCCTCCGGCACCTACGGTGACAAAAACGGGACCTTCCACGAGGACACCGGCAAGGTTCGCCTGTTTACCGATCTCACCTCGGAAGAGCCCATCGCTGTGGCGAAGGCTACCCAGCCCAACGAGAGCTATAAGCAGCGGGGCGTAGGCATTGCCAAGTTTGAGGGCCTGGAATTAAACCCCGAAGGCGGCCGCCTGTTCTATGATGTGCTGGACGGCTCCGGCACAGAAGTCACCCACAGCCGCCGGGCCAGCATCTACTATGCGCCCGAAGCTGGCGCCCCCTCCAACGAGCCTGCATCTGTGACCCTGGCCCGGACCACGGCCGGTGTGCAGCTGCGCAAGCAGTATGCCACCCTCACCGCCACCGGTGTGGAGGAAGGCGCAACCTTAAAGATCTTTGCCTCTGCCGATGCCCAGTCTCCCATTCTGCACACCCTGCCTGCCGGCAGCGACGGCGTGATCAGCCAGAGCAGAGTGCCCCTGGAGAAAGACGGCGGCACGATCTACTACGAAGTGCACAAAGAGGGCAAGCCCGATTCCCAGCGCTATGCGGTGGCCTATGGCGACCCCATGGAGCTGCCTGCGGACCTGGCAGGTCTCCGGGAGCTGGTGGGCAAATGCGAGGCCGTGAACGAGGCCGACTGCGTCAGCGCTACCTGGACGGCATTTGCCGAAAAGCTGGCCGCTGCCAAGGCGATTGTCGAGACTACGGCCAGAACAGCTGCCACTGCCGCCCAGGCGGAAGCCGCCCGGGCAGATCTCCTGAAGGCTTATGCGGACCTGCGCTATAAGGGCAGCACCCAGCGCCTGGGTGAGCTGTGCGCCAGCTTTGAGCCTGTTTATCAGGAGTCCCAGTATACCAAGGAAAGCTTCAACGTCTATCAGAATGCACTGAATGCCGCCAAGGCTGCAGTTGCCGCCAACGACAGCAGCAACTACGAGCTGGAGCAGCTCCGGATTGCGCTGGAGGATGCCATTCGCGGTCTGGTTGTGTATTCCGAAGTGACCATTACCGATGTCCAGGTGACGCCTGCAACGGCCAGCGTGCCCCAGGGCGGAACCCAGCAGTTCACCGCCAAGGTGACTGGAACCGGCAGCTTCAGCCAGGCCGTGAAGTGGAGCTTGGCAGGCAGCATCAACGAGGGCACCAGCCTGAGCGAAACCGGCCTTCTCACCGTTGCCGCAGACGAGCAGGTGGGCGCAACCCTCACCATCTGGGCCGTTTCTCTGGACGATGAGACCAAGATGGCCAACGCCACCGTTACCGTGACGGAGAAATCTGTGGATCCCACAGACCCCACGGATCCCACCGATCCAAGTGAACCCGGTGAACTGGATGAAGAGACCAACGTAGCGCTGAACGCAGAGGTCATTGCTTACAATGGCAACAACCTGGGCGGTGAAGCTGGCCCCGAGAAGCTGTTTGACGGCGCAATGAGCGACCCCGATACCGACAAGTGGTGCGTTGACGGCAAAAATATGTGGGTTGCTTTCGACATCGGCGTGGAGAAGAATTTGGGCAAGGCCATTCTGTATCATGCCGGCGCCAACAATGAGTATACGCCTTCCCCCGGCGCCATCAACACCGCTGCTTATGAGTTCTATACCCTGAATACCGAAAAGATCACAGTGGAAGAGCTCTTGGCCAAGACCTATGAAGAGCGTACCACCCTGCTTGCAGACAACAGCTATTGGACGCTGCTGGCAAGCAGAACCAATAATACGGAAGACATTACGATTGATGATCTGGATGCCTCCGGAGCACGGATTTTCAAGATCAATGTCAGTGATACCGACAGCACCAACTGGGGCGACTGCGTCCGTATGTATGAGCTGGAGCTGTACGCTTACAAAGAAGTGGCCAAGTCTGAACTGCTGACCGAAGATGTCAGCATTCTCGGTACCGGTGTGGCTGCCGTCGCAGGGGAAGAGCCGGAGATGGCCTTTGACCACGACTACAGCACCAAGTGGTGCAGCGAGAAGACTCCCAACTGGATTGCCTTTGACGTGAAGGATACTGCCTACGCCGACCGGCTGAAGGTGACCCATGCTGGCGGAGGCACGGAGCCTGAGGATGAACGCTTCAATACCAATGATTTCACGCTGGAAGTTCTGAATCCTGAGAAGTATACAGATGCCGACTTCCTGGCCCTGTCTCAGGCAGAGCAGGCGACCGTGATGGCCGATGACGCCAACTGGGTGGTACTGAAGAGCTATACGGGTAACGAGGAGAACGTCACGGATGATCCCGTGGAATCCCAGATTGCCAGCCGCATTTATCGGCTGAAGGTCACCGATGGTGATGACAACTGGTGGAATGGGCCGGACACCATCCGGATCTTTGAAATTGAGTTGTATGGTAAGAAGACCACTGCCCCTCAGCCTGTGGAAAAGGTCGGCATCACCATTGACCCCACAGAGCTGACTGTGAACAGCAACCCCGGCCAGAAGGGCCAGTTTACTGCTACTGTGACCGGCAGCGATGATGTGACCGTAACCTGGTCCATCAGCGGCAACACCAGCGCCGAGACCATGATCGAAAATGGCCAGTTGTTCCTGGGCATGGACGAGACGGCGAAGGTTATGACGGTGACTGCAACTGCCAACGCAGATCCCAGCAAGAGCGCTTCCGCCACAGTGTATGTGGAGGATGTGGTTCATAACATTACCATTTATAACATGACCAACGGTACCGTCACTGCCGATCCCGCCCAGGCAACCAAGGGCACTTTGGTGACTCTGACGGTACTGCCGGATGAGGGCTACGTCCTGAAGGAAGGCTCCCTGAAGGTGAACGGCGCCCCGATTGAAGGCACGACCTTCACCATGCCCGACGAGGATGTGGTGATCACTGCCGAGTTCGAGCTTGAACCCGCAGAGGACCTGCTGGCTGCTGCCCGCGCCGCCCAGAAGGCGGCGGAAGAAGCCCAGAAGAAGGCGGAGGAGGCCCAGAAGGCCGCCGAAGCCGCCCAGAAGGCCGCCGAGGAAGCTGCTGCTTCCACTGCCGAAGACAAGGCTGCCGCCGAGGCTGCCAAGGCCGCTGCCGAAGCCGCCCAGGCCAAGGCTGAAGCTGCCCAGAGAGCCGCTGAGGCCGCTCAGACTGCCGCAGAAACCGCGGCCCAGGCTGCGGAAGCCTCCAACCTGGCCGCTGCCCAAGAGGCTGCCAAGGCTGCCGAGGAGGCTCTGAAGGCCGCCCAGGAGGCCAGCAACGCCGCCCGGTCCGCCGAAGCTGCCGCCGAGGCCCAGAGAGCCGCCCAGGCCGCCCAGGCCAAGGCGGAGGAGGCCCAGGCCAAAGCCGAAGAGGCCCAGAAGGCCGCCGAAGAGGCTGCCGCTTCTGCCGCCGAAGACAAGACCGCTGCCGAGGCTGCCCGTGTGAAGGCCGAGGAAGCCCAGGCTCAGGCGGAGGCTGCCCAGGCTGCCGCTGAAACCGCCAAGACCGCCGCTGAGGCCGCCTCCGCTGCTGCCGAGCAGTTCCAGCTGGCCGCTGCAGAAGAAGCCCGGAAGTCCGCTGAGGAAGCCGCCAAGTCTGCCGCCTCTGCCGCTGCCGCTGCGGAGAGCGCTGCCCAGGCTGCTGAGGCCATGGTGAAGGCCCAGGCCGCCCAGGCTGCTGCCGAGGCCGCCGCCAAGACCGCGGAAGAGGCCCAGAAGAAGGCCGAGGAAGCTCAGACGAAGGCCGAGGAGGCTGCCCAGTCCTCCGCAGAGGACAAGGAAGCCGCCGAGAAGGCCGCCCGGGAGGCGAAAGCCGCCAAGGAAGCCGCCGAAAACGCCCAGAAGTCTGCCGAAGAGGCCAAGCGGGCTGCGCAGACGGCCAAGGAAGCCGCTGAAAATGCCAATGTGGAGGCTGCCGCCGCTGCCGCCCTGGCTGCGGAGTATGCCCAGAAGGTGACAGAGACTTACAATGAGATCGTGAAGATCAAGGCCGAGATGGTGGAGTTCCTGGCCGAGGCCCAGAAGGCCGCTGAGCAGGCAGAAGCCGAGCGGAAGGCCGCGGAAGAAGCCCGGAAGAAGGCGGAAGAGGCCGCTCTGCAGTCCGGCAAGTATCACGCACTCATCGTGCTGTCCACTTACGCAGACAAGAACGACTACGCCCCCACCCAGCAGGAGGCGCTGGCTGCCGCCATCCAGGTGGGAAAGGAAGCCATTGACGCCGCCGCCACCCTGCAGGAGGTAGAGGAAGCGCTGGCTGCCGCCAAGGCCGCCATTGACCGCATCCCCACCCTGGCAGAGCTGATGCCCTTCACCGACGTGAAGGAAGACGCCTGGTACTACGAGGCAGTGCTGTACGCCATGCAGGAGGGATACTTCAAGGGCGTGACCGCCACCACCTTTGCCCCCGAGAGCAAGTTGAGCCGCGCCATGGCCGTGACGGTCCTGTACCGGATGGCCGGGGAACCGGAGGTGACGGGAACCGTGACCTTTACGGATGTGAAGGAAGACGCCTACTACTACCAGGCGCTGGTATGGGCTGTGGAGAACGGAATTACAACCGGTATGGACGACACCCGGTTTGCGCCCAACGCAAATGTGACCCGGGAGCAGATGGTGACCTTCCTGTACCGGTATGCCAAGGCCAGCGGTGCCGACGTGAGCAAGCAGGCAGACCTCAGCCAGTACCGGGATGTGAAGCAGGTATCCGAGTATGCCGAGGAAGCCATGGCGTGGGCTGTGGGAAGCGGCATTCTCCAGGGCATGGAGCAGAACCTCCTGGCTCCCCGGGGCACAGCCACCCGGGCCCAGGCTGCCGCCATCCTGATGCGGTATTCAGAACTGGCATAAGGTGATTCAAGTTCTGCTGAAATGCGGAACGGTCAAGACCGTTCCCTACGGGGTACCCAGAAACCCGTAGGGGCGGGTCTTGACTCGCCCGTTGGCCCACAGGGCCGATCACATCACAAAGCAAAAGACAAATCGTTTCATCCCCAAAAGGGCTTGAACGATTTGTCTTTTTGCAATATGCGGCACAGAATGAAACCCAACGGCGCAAACCGCGCAATACGCTCCCCATAGAAAGCAGGTTACGATTTCCTGTCTCAAATCAGTTGGGATGTCATTTTGAAACACAGTTTTTTCAAAAATGCGCAAAATCCACAGGAAATGTGTCGTACTTCATCTTGTAATTTTCTCAAATATATGATATAATGCACTTATCAGTCCAAATTGGCTGCCTGTAAAACGCCAATCGTTTACTGCTGGAGGTGCCCAAAGATGAAAAAGCTCGGCGAGAAACACTTCGTGAGCCGGATGCATGAAGAGTACCAAAGCGACGTCAAATTCTGCTTTATTTTAGGAGCTGGCGCATCTGTTTCTTCGGGAATTCCCACGGGCCTTCAGATGATGAGCCAGTGGCGGGACTATCTGCTCCAGGAAAGCAAGAATATCCCGAATCTAATCGAAGAACGGGCGGAAAATCTGGGCATCCCAGAGGAAGAATACGCCCACATTTTCAAGTTAGATTATGAGCTGAAAAGTGAAGACTATTTCACCCTATATGACCTCCGCTTCGAAGGCACCTCAAATTCTGCCTCCACCTTTCTGGAGGAGCATATGACCGGAAAATCCCCCAGCTGCGGCTACTACTATCTGGCCGACTTGCTTTGCAACACAAAAAACCGACTGGTCATCACCACCAACTTCGATTCCCTGATGGAAGACGCCCTCTTCATCAGTCAGTCCACCCACCCCCTGGTGGCGGGGCACGAAAGTCTGGCTCCCCTCATTGGAAATGACAGCCGCCGTCCGGTGGTCGCCAAAATCCACCGGGACCTGCTGTATAAACCCATGAACCGCCGGGAGGAGACCCAAGCTCTGGAACGAAGTTGGATCCAACCCCTGAGCAAGGCGCTGTCTAAATACATTCCCGTCGTCATCGGTTACGGCGGCGGCGACCAGTCTCTGATGTCCCTGCTCCAAGAGCTCCAATTGGACGGCATTTTTTGGTGCACCCGTGGAGAGCGGGAAAAGCCCTCCGAAAAAATCCAGAAAATTATTGAGCAGCATAACGGATATTGGGTTCCCATCCTGGGCTTTGATGAGCTTCTCCTGCAAATTTACGAAAAGTTTAATCAAGAACATATGGAGCATGAGAATATTTGTCAAAAAATCCGCTCCATGTCGGAAAAGAATTGCGACGCCTTCCAAAAAAGTTTCGACAAAGTCACCCAGGATTATGACGTCAGTCGGAAACAAGTGAGCAGCGCAGCCCAATCGGGGGATATCTCCGGGATTGTAACGGCGATTGCCCGCGCAGAGAAAAGCGATTCCGCAGACAATACGGATGCCGATCTTGAAAATGAGCTTTTGGCCATTCGGATTGCTTTGGGGGCAACGCAAAATCGCGGCGCTGTCGCCCTGTGCACAGATGCTCTGAAACGGTATCCCAACGAAAGCCGAATTTACAACCTGCGCAGCACCGCCCGACACCATCAGAGGGACTATCAAGCTGCATTGGAAGACGCCAATGTTGCCATCCAGCTGAATCCCAATAATGCGCAATACTATAACAGCCGGGGCGTGACCTTGCACGAAATGAGATGGCTGGAGGAAGCCCTCAAGGACAAAAACAAAGCTGTCCAGCTGGCTCCCAATAACGCGCGGTATTACAACAGCCGCAGCATGACACTGCACGAAATGAAACGGTTTGGCCGGGCGCTGGAGGATGCAAATCAGGCCATTCAATTGGACCCCGACAACGCCCAGTATTATGACAGCCGGAGCGCCACCTTGCGTGAATTAAAGCGGCTTGAGGAGGCTCTGGAGGACGAAACCAAGGCCGTTCAGCTAGAGCCGCAAAATGCCCTGTTTTATCGCCATCGCGCTTTGATTTTGCATGCTCTGGGCCGAGAAGAAGAGGCTCAGAAGGATGAAGAAACCGCAAAGGCGCTTTCCAGCCAAAACGACTCATAATGTCTCAATTTAAAAAGGCGTGCCGCAGACATTCTGCAGCACGCCTTGTGGTATGGTATCCTTGTGCGCCAAACAAGGCGCTGTCTGTTGGGGGGATTATTTCGCGTATTCCACAGCCTTGGTCTCCCGAATGACGTTGACCTTGATTTGGCCGGGGTATTCCAGCTCGGACTCCAGCTTCCGGGCGATGTCCCGGGCCAGGAGGATCATGTTGTCCTCGGAGACCTCCTCGGGCTTCACCATGATCCGGACCTCTCGGCCGGCCTGAATGGCGTAGGCCTTTTCCACACCGGGATAGGAGCCGGTGAGCTCCTCCAGCTTTTGTAGGCGACGGATATAGTTTTCCACATTCTCACGCCGGGCCCCGGGGCGGGCGGCAGAGATGGCGTCAGCTGCCTGGACCAGGCATGCCACAATGGTCTGGGCCTCCACATCGCCGTGGTGGGCCTCAATGGCATGGATCACAGCAGCGCCTTCCTTGTATTTCCGGGCCAACTCCACGCCCAGCTGGACATGGCTGCCTTCCATCTCATGGTCTACCGCTTTACCCAAATCGTGGAGGAGACCCGCCCGCTTGGCCAGGGCCACATCCACGCCCAGCTCAGAAGCCAGCAGGCCTGCAATGTGGGCCACCTCAATGGAGTGGTTCAGAACGTTCTGGCCGTAAGAAGTGCGGTATTTTTGGCGGCCCAAAATCTTGATGAGCTCCGGATGCAGGTTGTGCACGCCGGTCTCATAGCAGGCCCGCTCTCCCTCTTCTTTGATGGTCCGGTCCACTTCTTTCCGGGCCTTTTCCACCATGTCCTCGATGCGGGTGGGGTGAATGCGGCCGTCGGCAATCAGCTTCTCCAGAGCCAGCCGGGCAATCTCCCGGCGGACGGGATCAAAGGAGGAGACGGTAATGGCCTCGGGGGTGTCGTCGATGATCAGGTCGACGCCGGTGATGGTCTCCAGCGTCCGGATGTTCCGGCCCTCCCGGCCGATGATCCGGCCTTTCATCTCGTCATTGGGCAAGGGGACTACAGAGACGGTGGTCTCCGCCGCATGGTCTGCGGCGCAGCGCTGGATGGCCGTGGCAATGATCTCCCGGGCCGTCTGCTCGGCCTCATCCTTCAGCTGCGATTCCACCTCTTTGATCTTCATAGCGGTCTCGTGCCGGACTTCGGATTCCACGCTGTCCAGGAGGTATTTTTTGGCCTCGTCCTGGGTGAGGCCGGAGATTTTCTCCAGAACCTCCATCTGGCTCTTCTTAATGAGGTTGACCTCATTCTGGGTGGCGGTGATGGCGGCCTGCTTTTTCGCCAGGTCCTCTTCCTTCCGCTCATAGGCGTCCATTTTCTTGTCCAGGGATTCTTCCTTTTGCTGCAGGCGGCGTTCCTGCTTGGAAAGCTCGCTGCGGCGCTCTTTGACTTCCTTTTCGTATTCGGTGCGCGATTTATGGATTTCGTCCTTTGCCTCCAGCAGCATTTCCTTCTTCTTGCTCTCGCCGCCGCGGATGGCCTCGTTGATGATACGGGTAGCCTCGTCCTCGGCGCTTCCGATTTCCCGTTCGGCAACCTTTTTCCGGTACATGGTGCCGGCCAGGAAGGCCACGATTGCAACCACAAGGCTAACGCCAAGGATCAGCAAAGTAATTTGAATGGGTCCCATAATTCGTGACACACCTCCTTCACTAAGATTTGGGTTTCCGGAGGGTGACCGCCCGCAGCGCCCTGGGCGCAGACAGACAAAGCCCCGTTTGGAGCCTGGGGCGATTTTCAGGAGTGACGGCAGGAAGGCCCTGCCAGCATAAAAAACGCCAGCCAATCCGCCGCACAGGGCGGACGCATGGACGGTAACACGCCGGTTTTGCGCAGAAAAAGTAACACCGAGCCGACACAGTCCCCAACAGCGCCAGCCGGTACACCAATCCATCGTTTATTTTATATGCTGCGAAAGGGAAAGTCAAGTCAATTTGCACGAAGCCCATAAAAAAATCCAGCATTTTTATGCACAAAGCAACAAAGAACCGTGGAGGAATCTGACATGCTCCACCTGAGACGGCTTGCATATCGCTGGATTTTACGTATTTTCTCCGGTATACGATCCGAAATTACTCCGCAGTGGTTGCAATTGACAAAAAGTATGGTATACTGAATAGAAGGAGGAGTGGCTATGTTATTGGTAGATCAGGAAATTCAGGTTTTCCTCCAGAACGGCACGCTACCGGAGCAACGGCAGACTGCAATTTACAATGGTACGCCCAAATGTGTGACGAATATCGGTTACGACCTTCGGGCGAAATCCTTTGCCCGGGCAGGGCATGAAGAAGATTCTTGTGAATTAAAGCCCGGTGAATCCGTTTTTGTCACATCGGAGGAAATTGTCCAGTTTGACCATCACACGGTGGGCAAACTGTCTTTGAAAAACAGTAGAATTCGCATGGGGTTGACTATGGACGCCCCTGTTTACCAGCCGGGACACAAAACCGTCATCTTTTTCCGGCTTACCAATGTCTCCAGCGATCTTGTATGTCTGCGTAAGGGTGAGAAATATGCCATGTTGATGTTTGAACAACTGGAGTCTGCGCCAGTGCACCCTTATCAGGGAGCATTTCAAGATGAGTTTTCCTTTCAGGGCTTGGCAGATTACACTTCTCAATATGCCGATCAGATCAAATCGCTGGATGGCAAAATCAACAACCTGCAGTCCTTGGAGAAAAGCATTTACGGCAACGTTGTAACTATTTTGACAATCTTTATTGCTATTTTCACCATTCTAAATATAAATATTTCTCTGGCAGAAACTGCAGCGACCGCCAAGGCCTTTCTCGTCTATAACCTTGCTACATTAGGCGCAATCAGTTTCCTCGGGGTTCTAATGGAAGAGCTCCTTCATCGGGAGGGTCCCAAAAAGCATTGGCTTTGGCTGATACCTGGTATATGCTTTCTGGGTGTGGTCCTATTGGTCCTGCTGCCCTAATCGGGACGGTTTGAATACAAAGGGGCTGTCTCACATGCCGTTGCACCAAGAAAAAGCAGGAGAAAAATTTAACGATATAGAGCAGCGGGGAAAGTGTGAAAGGGGCGAAGAGCCCCTTTCGCGTTCAATCAACCGTTTTTTCAAACCAATATGGTTTGGAAAAACGTCAGGGTTTGTCTCAAAACGAGTTTTGAGACAAACCCTTGTTTTTATGTCAAGGAGCCTGCCGCCACCTGCTCATACAACGGCCTTCCTGGCTCGTACCCCTGGGGACGATAAGTAACCGTGGAAATGGGCTTGCCCTCCAGGCCGTAGCGTGCGCTGTAGCCGAACAAGTTGATGTACTGGGCCAGGTCATCCCGCTCCTCCGCCATGGCTTTCATGACGGCCACCGTGGCCAGCACATCGTCAATGGCCCGGTGGGAGTTTTGCACCCGATCCTGGAGGCCATAGGCCTCAATGGCAGACGCCAACCGGTGAGGGAACACCCGCCGGTCCCGGTACACCGTAAGCAGGTCCAGCTTGTCCTTCCCCTTCAAAATTGCCGCGTTCCCGTTCCGCACCAGGGTGTAAAACAGAAAAGACAGATCAAAGTGGGCGTTGTACGCCAACAACAAAGTCCGCTCCCCGGCAATCAGCTCTGCCACATCCTGACACAGCTGGGTCTTAGGAATGCCTCGCTCTTGCAAATCCCGATTGGTGATTCCCGTCAGGGCCTGGATCTTGGGCGGTACCAACCGGCCGGGAGAGAGGGCCACCAGGTTGTCATACTCCCGGGTCACCACAGCCCGCTCCGCCTGGTACTCCAGGATGGCTGCGGAAAACTCAATGATCTCATCCCGGTTGGGGGACAAGCCTGTGGTCTCCGTATCGAAGACCACCAGCTTCTCATACCGGGCAAACAATGTTTCCAATTCTGCCATAAACCCTCCTATTCTCTTCCCAGGGCAGCGGCACGGACAAATTTGCTGCACGGCTCTTCCCGGAGGTCCCAAGCCATCGCCAAACTCCGGCACCACTGAGCCAGGGCCTCTCCGCTGCCGCTCTTCCGCTCCGCCTCCAGCTCCCAAAAGGGACGTTCCCGTCCACCTCCCAGGAGCACGCCCTGATCCAACGCCAGCTCCGCCTCCACATCCGGCAGCCGGGCCAGACACCGAAGCCGCCGAAACCGGGCGCCGCACTGGGGGGCCAATTGATCCGGGCCCAGGGCCACCACCTCTGGGGGCGCGCCCAGCGCCTGCAGCCTGGGCAAATCCATCAGGCTCCCGCCAGGCAGCTCCCATTCCCGCCGGGCGCCACCGGGGCCTGGCGTCTTCATGGTCAGTACCGGGATCCCATTCTCCTGACGCACCCGCAAGGTCCAGCAGCGCGCCGCCAGCGCTTTGTCCTGCGTATCATAGTAGACCGTTGCCATGTCCACCGCCTCCCAGGGGCCAAAGGCATCCCCCAGGGCCTGGCAGAGCTGCTCCAGCTGGTCCGGGCCAGTCAGCGCATATTTAAATTCCAGTTCCAGTCCCATACTTACTCCTGATCGTGCTTCTGCTGCTTCATCCAGATCTTCATGACCAAGCTGTGGGGCAGCAGCTTGACGCCCCGCACCTGCCAGCGTACCGGCGCGCCGTGTACAGACAGGTCTTTCTTCGTGTGATACAGGTCATGAATGGCGGTTGCCACCACATCCTTTGCCTCGTACATGATATTGTAGTATGTGACCGCCGTGTCGCTGGTCTTGGTCGCATGGTCAAAGAACTCCGTCTTCACCCAGCCGGGGCTCACCGCCATCACACGGATTCCTCGGGGCTTCAGCTCCTGGTTCAATGCGCGGCTGTAGCTGAGGACAAAGGCCTTGGTGGAACCATATACATTGATGTAAGGCACCGGCTGGAACGCAGACAGGGAGTCCAGCTCTACAATTTTGCCATCCTGATGCATATAGGGAAGGGTCAGCTGGGTCATGGCCACCAAAGCCTTGCAGTTCAGGTCAATCATATTCATACAGTCCTGCAGGGGAATCTGGTCGTACCGGCCAAACTTTCCAAAGCCGGCGCAGTTCACCAGGACCTTCACCTCTGGCTGAACCATATCCAGCAGGTCCGCATACCGCTGGAAGCTGTCCGGATTTAATAAATCCATGACAATCGGACGAATTGGGCAGTGCACCTGCTCCCGCAGAGCCTCCAACGCCTCCTTCCGGCGGGCGATGACCCACATTTCATCGAAATTGGCCTCATTGGAAAGCTGGATGGCAAATTCCCGGCCCATGCCAGAGCTGGCGCCAGTGATCACCGCAATTTTCATGTAGATTCCTCCTGTGAAACTTCTTGGTTTTGTTCTTTCATACCACGATTTTCCGGCGATGTCAAGAGAAAACCCGGCTTTCCATTGACAAATTCCCCTGGGACGGATATACTTTGGTGAAACAAACCAAGTAGGAGGCATCCCCTATGTCATCCCAAATCTGGTTATCCGCCTATTGGCAAGCCGTCTTGGATCAAAATGCCCCGGAAATGCGCAAATACTTCCACGAACACGCCCGGATTTCATGGCACAACAGCAATGAATGCTTCACCACAGCGGCCTTCATCCGCGCCAATTGCGAATACCCCGGGGCCTGGGCCGGAGAGATCCAGCGCGTAGCCGGAACCGAAGAAGCGCCCATTACCGTAGTCCACGTATACACACAGGACCGCACATGTTCTTTCCACGTGACCTCCTTTTTTCAGATTTCTCAGGGCAAGATTGTCACATTGGATGAATACTGGGGGGATGACGCCCCACCGCCCCAGTGGCGAAAGGATCTGGGCCTCAGCACCCCGATCCAAACCGGCCAAACCGGGTAACTGCAAAAGTCTGCACGCAAACACACCTGGACCTGTTGCAGGCGAGGCGACCAGACGCCCTCGTTCTCTTGCAACAGGTCCATTGCCATATGTTCCGTTCCTCAACGCCCCTGCGCCGGGTTACCGTCCCTCACTCAGGAAGAAGAGCGCCAGCATCCCCGGCCCCACGTGGGCGCCGGTGAGGGGCTCGTGGAGGCAGACGATGAGCTCTTTGGGCTGCGCAATGTCCCGGACCATCTGCGCCAGCTGTTCTGCCTCCTCCGGGCAATCGCCGTGGGAAATATACACTCGCTGGGTTTCCGGCCTGCAAACCCGCTTCCGGTACAACCCGGCCAAGGTCTCCACAGCCCGTTTTCGGCCACGCACCTTATTGAACACCGTAATATGCCCACTCTCGTCTCCCCGAAGCAACGGCTTCAGCTGGAGCATGGTGCCCAGTGTCGCCGTCACACCGGACAGCCGCCCCGTACGGCGGAGAAACATCAGGTCATCCACTGTGAAAAACTCACACAGATTGTCCCGGTCCCGCTCTACCAGCGTGTAGGTTTCCGCCAGGCTCAGCCCGGCCTTTTGGTAATCAGAGGCTCGCCCCAGGAGCAGGCCAATGCCAAACCCGGCGCCCATGGAGTCCAATACCCGTACCTGACGCTCCGGAAATTCCTCTGCCAGGGCCTGGGCCGCCTGAAATCCCGCCGCCACCGTACCGCTGATGCCGGAAGAGAGGGTGATATACAAAACGTCCTTTCCCCCTGCCAAAACAGGGCGGAAGGCGTCTTCCATCTGTCCTGCGGGAATCAGAGAGGTTTTGACAACCCCTTTGTTCCGGAGGTAATTATAGTACTCCCGACCGTCAAATTCCTCCGGGTAGCGGGGGCAGGGGATGAGCTTCCCCTCCCGTTCATAGGATGCCGGAATGATTTGTACTTGGAACTCCTCCAACTGCGCACGGGGCAGATTGCAGGAGGGATCGGAAAAAATGGCAAAGCTCATAGCAGAACGCGCCTCCACATCTTGTATTTGATAGTAGTATACATGATTTGCAAGAGCATGTAAAGACGCAAGTTGTAAAATGTTTGTTTCTGGGCCTCCCCGGCCTTGCAGTCGGAAAGACCGGTGTGCTATAATACATAGGATTCCATCCAGAAAGGCGGTTGATTCATGACTTACGATAAGAATCAGGTGGCAGAGCGGCTCTGCTACTGGCGGGAATTTATACAGAGCTTTCATTTGCCCACCTGGGAGGAGCTGCCAGATCTGGAATTGTATATGGATCAAGTGGTGTCCCTGGTGGTTCGCTATGTCAATCTACAGCCCCATTCTGCGCCCAAGGACTCCATCCTGACAGCCAGCGCAGTGAACAATTATGTCCGGCTGAAGCTCCTCCCTCCCCCTGTGAAAAAGCGCTATGGCCGGGTTCATCTGGCCTATCTCATTGCAATCTGCTGCCTGAAGGGATCTATGAGCCTGTCCAGCATCCAGCAGATGTTCCCCATTGACCTGTCCGAAGAGGCCGTCCAGCAGATTTATACCAATTTTGTCTGCCGTTACCGGGCCGCATACCTGCGCTGCGTAGAGCAGCTGGAGCAGCTGTCTGAGCCAGTCCTGGACCCTCAGAACCAGGAATCCACTCAGGTGGAGAGCCTGGTCCTCACAACCGCTGTGGCCGCCACCCTGTACAAGCTGGTCACCGACAAGCTGCTGGCTCTCCAGCTCCCCCAAGAGGAGCCCGCCCACTGAACCCCTTCCCCTGAATATGGACAGCAGGCGCTGGCGGTTTCTCACACGCCAGCGCCTGCTGCCCGTTTTCAGGGAACTATACATACTGAATTTTCATGTTGCCAAAGCTGACCTCGCCCTCCAGGTGAATGGTTGCCTGGGGATTGGGGTCCGGCTGCCCGGAGACATCAATGCCGCCGCCAGTGCGGTCCAGGTTCACATCGACCCGATAGCGGCTGGGCACCTGGAGCACCAGATTGCCAAAGGCTGCGTCAAAATGCAGCCGGCAATCCCGATCCACCGACTGGCAACCGGTGAGATCCAGCACCAAGCTGCCAAAGGCCATGTCCACATCGCCGCCCCGGAGCTCCTCGGCCTCCACCTGGATGCGGTCGGAGCAGAACGCAAAGTCTCCCCGGATGTAACCGGAGCTGTTGGTATAAGACCGGCGGATCCGATCCTCCCCATGGAAAGGGATGCCATCCACCGTCACCTTGTGTCGGCGCTCTTTCCGCCACCAGCGCCAGCTGGCGCGGTCAAAGATCATAGACACACCCCAGAGAATCAGCAGCAATCCCAACACCAGCGGCCAGGTAATGAGCGCGGGGATGACCTTCAGATTCACCAGCAGGAAGTACAGGCCCGCTGCACCGGCCCCCAGACCAAAGGCAGAAAGCCGGGATGTGCAGGAGGACAGCCCCAGGCACAGCAGCGCCGAAGGCCAGGCCACAGACCAGAACCCCACACCCAGCTTTAAATAAACTGCGGTGATGTAGGCGACGCCAGTCAAAATCAAAAACAGTGCAAACCAAATTCCGCTGTCCCGCAGATTCAGATGGAAGCCGCTTTCATCCGCATCCCGGACCACTTCTTCCACCACCTCGCCTACATGGCTCTTTCTGGTCTCCTCCGCGGGCCGGGCAACCCCCAGCAGCTCATCTGTGGAGATGCCAAACAGCTCCGCCAGCCGGGGCACCGTGGTCACATCGGGGCAGGATAAATCATGCTCCCATTTGCTCACCGCCTGAGCCGTCACCCCCATTTTCTCAGCCAGCTGATCTTGGGTCAGCCCCAGCCGTTTTCGGTGGTATAAAATCCGCTTGCCCAACGTCAAGCTCGCCGTATCGTCCATTTTCAAAACCTCCTGTTGGATTTGTCTTTACTATGCCACAAAATTGGGGAAAAAGCTATCACCCATTTGTTTATTTCCAGTTTTTTTCGCCCACAACGGCTGGTTGAGCCCCGCCCAACAGCCAGTTGATTGGCCAGGAGACCCCATTTTTACAGCCACATCTCCCCTTACTGGCAGGATCTTTCCATCTTATGAAAGGAGCGCCGTCTCATGACGAATCAAGATATTTTGCAAATTGCCCTGCAGCAGTCGGCGTACGACTGCAACTGCGCGCCCGAAGACTTCCTCTCACAGCAGAACCTGGTGACCCGTTCCAGGAAACACGCCCTGGCCAGGAAGTATTTGCCCCTCCCCTTCGCCTGCGACATGGTGTCCTACGGCAACAACATTGTGGCGCAAACCAGCGAGGAATTGGCCGGCCCTGTGGCGGCATATCTTCAGAAGGGACCCCCTTTCCGCTGCCTGGAACCGCCATACCTCCACGTCCTGGACGACGCCCTGGAGGAATTCGGGCTGCAAGTGTGCTTCATGGCGGAATATTTTCTGCCAGACCTCCACTGCCTCCGGGCGCTGCCCTGTGACAGAGCCCTTCGCATTCTGCACCCGTCCGACTTTGCCCACTTGTACGGGGAACCCTAGAGCCATGCCCTGTGCGAATCACGGCGGGAACTGGACGTCCTGGGCGTTGGCGCTTATGCAGACGGCAGGCTGATCGGTCTTGCCGCATGTTCTGCCGACTGTGAAACCATGTATCAAATTGGGGTAGACGTCCTGCCGGAGTATCGGAGGCAGGGCCTTGCATCTACCCTGACCAGCCGGCTGGCCCTGGAAATTCTGTCCCTTGGAAAAATACCGTTTTACTGTGCAGCGTGGTGCAATATCCCTTCCGTGGGCAACGCCATCCGAAGCGGCTTCCGCCCCGCCTGGGTGGAGGTCACCGCAAGGGACCGCGCATTCGTCAGAGAAATGAATGCCTGCAAATAGGAGGACATATGACTGGAATTCAAATCGCAGGCCTTGCCGTATTGGCAGTATTTTATGCCGCATATTTTTTTAAAATGTTTTTACAAAGACGCCATGGCGTCACAACTGAGCATCTCCCAGGCCGCCAAAGCCCCACACCTGGGAGCTTCTGGCGGCCCTGTTTTTTTAACCAGAATTTTCGTGCATTTCCGAAAACTGACCCGCATATCCCAGAGACATTGGGTGAAACTAGGCTTGCGGGAACGAATTTGACCACTTCGGACATATTCCGACCCGAAAACGAAAAAGGAGATGCAGAGATTATGAAGAGTAACAACCAGATCAACATTCCTGAGGCCCGTGCCGCTATGGACAAGTTTAAGATGGAAGCCGCCAGCGAAGTCGGTGTCAACCTGAAGGAAGGCTACAACGGCGACCTCACCAGCCGCGAGGCCGGTTCCGTGGGTGGCCAGATGGTCAAGAAGATGATCGAGGCTTACGAGCAGAACCTGAAGTAAGAAGCTTCCCTCAGGCGCGCCGCATTTTGCGGCGCGCCACAGGTTTACCGGCGGCTTTCAAAAACGCCTCAGGACTCCACATACGCCTCCGCGTCCACGCTCTCTCTTAAAATCAATCAGAAAGGGTGGCCCCTATGTTAAATCCCAGAAAAGTTGCTGTGATCGGCTGCGGTTTTGTCGGCGCCTCCATCGCTTTCAGTCTCATGCAGACACGCCTGTTTTCAGAAATGGTGCTCCTGGATGCCAACCAAGCCAAGGCCGAAGGCGAGGCCATGGATCTGAGCCACGGCTTGCCCTATGCCTCCGAAATGGATCTCTACGCCGGTACCTACCAGGACTTGGCAGACAGCGCCCTGACGATCATCACCGCTGGCGCCAACCAAAAGCCTGGCGAATCCCGATTGAACCTGATTGAGCGGAATGTGAAGATTCTCCAGGCCATCATTCCGCAAATTACCGCCACCTCCTTTGAGGGGATCCTCATGGTGGTTTCCAACCCCGTGGACATCCTCACCTACGAAGCACAGCGAATTTCCGGCTATCCCATTCACCGGGTCATAGGTTCCGGTACCGTTCTGGACACGGCCCGGCTGAAATATCTGCTGAGCCGCTTTTTGAAGGTGGACAGCCGGAATGTCCATGCCATGATCATCGGCGAACATGGCGACAGCGAGCTGGCCGTCTGGAGTCGGACCAACATCTCCGGCATTGATCTGGCCGACTTTTGTAAGATCCGGGGCCATCAAAATTACGAGGCCGAAATGGAGCATATTTACAAAGAAGTGCGCAACAGCGCCTATGAGATTATCTCCCGAAAGGGCGCTACCTATTACGGCATTGCCATGGCCGTTGCCCGGATCGCCGAATGCATAGTGCTGGACCAGCAGGCCGTTTTGCCGGTGTCCACCGTGCTCCAGGGCACCTATGGCCTGAAGGATCTGGCCCTCAGCATCCCGGCAGTGCTGGGCAAAGATGGCGTCGAGCATGTCCTGGAGACGCCACTGAGCGAGGTGGAGCTTCAGGAGCTCCACGCGTCTGCCCGCCAGCTCCAGCAGGTCATTCAAGATCTGCACGCCAAAAATTTGGACTGATCCGTTCAAACGTGGGCTTGTTGCCAACAAAATGTTGGAACAAGCCCACAGTTTTTATCAATTTTTCTCAATATGTCGCTGAATCCGGTTCATAATCATATCCAAAGCCACCAGGTTCTTTCCGCCCTCCAGTACCACCAAATCGGCAAACCTTTTGCTGGGTTCCACGTACCGGTCGTGCATGGGCTTTACCGTGGCCTGATACTGGAGGAGGACGGACTCCATTGACCGGCCCCGTTTGTTTACATCCCGTTTGATCCGTCGGCATAGCCGGATGTCGGCGTCTGTGTCCACAAAAATTTTAATATCCATCTGGTCTCGCAGGGCTTTGTTTTCAAAAATCAGGATGCCCTCCACCATAATCACACGTTTGGGCTCCAGGAGCACAACCTGGTCGCTGCGGTTATGGATGGTAAAATCGTACACCGGGCACTGTACCGGCCGTCCTGCCCGGAGTTCTTCCAGGTGCCGGACCATCAGCTCCGTCTCAAATGCCGCCGGTTCGTCGTAATTGAGCTTGCAGCGCGCCTCATAGGGCAGATCGTAGTGCGCCCGATAGTAATTGTCGTGACTTAAAACTGTGATTTCATCGCCAAATTGACCCATCAGGCTTTTCATCAGGGTCGTTTTCCCACTGCCTGTCCCACCGGCAATGCCGATGACCAAAACGTCCATGGCGTGTTCCTCCGTCCTCCGCCGCCAAGCGGCCTTTGGTTTATTATAGCGAAAAATGCGGGAAAAAGGAACCGGTTTTCAACAAAAAGTTAGGCCAGTTTGGAAGAAACTACACACAGACCGTGAAATGGGCTGCTGACAACAACCAGCGCTATGCTCCCGGCAGAGGAAGCATCGTGCCGGTTTGTTGTGGGGGCAAAGGGGACGGCGCCCCATTTGACACACGACGTTGCAACGCAAAGTGTTGTGTGTGATGCGCTCTGTCCACGTTGCTGTGAAAATGCCGTTTCCAGCCGGGAGGGCGACGGCATTTGAAACGGCAGGTTCCTGATACACCCGACTGCTGAAAGAATCGCCCTCGTCTCCATAGCTGCCCAGCGCGGACTTGGAGAGGTACGTCTGCCCCGCAAGCTGATCCAGCGTCAAACCACGCTTCACACGCAGGTCTTTCAATCGTTCCTGTATTGTTACAGCTGTATCCCACCGTCCATCTCAGGAAAAAATTATATATCTGTTTCTATAAAATGTATATTATAATTATTCCAATATTTTTTATAAACACCAATGTTATTTTTGAAGTTTATCTGATACATTCTAAAAGTTACCAACAAATTTTTTGGCTGCCATTGCTCCTCGTAAGAATACTGGTATTTCATACCCACCTGTTTCATAACGCCACCGCTCCGGGGGTTGTTGATGTCATGCGTTGCCGTGATATATGGAAGTCCATCTCTTTTCACTTGCGTTATCACGGCCTTTCCAGCCTCTGTAACAATCCCCTGATGCCAAAATTCTTGCCGAAGCCCATACCCAAAATCATGGCCATCGTCCATGTCAACCTTTATATAGCCAATGGGATAGTTGTCCTCTTTCAAACAGATTGCGTAAGCATAGGCTTGTGGCTTTGCATAATCTGCCGCATACCTTGTTGCAAAAAAAGTGCGTGCTTCATCCATACTTTTCAAAGGGAACCATGGCAAGAAGACATTGGCCACTTCATCTTTCAACACCAGATACAATGCACCAATATCATTTTCTGTAAATTTTCTAAGTATAAGCCGTTCGGTTTCCAGCCGTGGTGTATTCATACGTTCCTCCTGGTGCTGGTTATTTGCATGATTTCCCCCATTATACCACAAATCCGAGCACGTGGAAATGGCGAGTTTTCCAGTCAGGTTTCCTACTTTATGGATATACGGCGCAGGCGGTCAAAAAAGTGTAGACTTTGGCAGTTCATCGATGGGCAAGCCCTTTGAAAACAGAATGGCCGCCTAAAAAGGAATACCCCGACTGGGGAAGTACGCCGTGACCCCACTTCTGGACACCGTGAAAGCAATACCTGCGCTGTACGAAACGGCTGGATAGCAAGAGCTGCCCGGCTGTGGGAACATCATCACGTCAGAACTGGAAGCAGTTGTGTATCAGCAGATGGTGAAAAACTGGACGGCTATCAGACACTGACGGGTGGGATACTTCCCGTCAGACCGTTACCCTGTGTAGTCCCTTGTAAACTGTACTTTGTTTCAAGCTCAAATACAATCGGGTAGGAGGGGCTATTTTGCACCTCCTACCCGATTCGCCCACTTACTCCTGCGAGGCCAGATAGGCCTTCTGGCCCGCCTCATACAGGTTCTGGCCCAGGGTATCGATCACCACCGTAACCGGGAAATCCACCACTTCCATCCGGCGGATGGCTTCCGCGCCCAGATCCTCATAGGCCACCACTTCCGCCTTCTTCACGCACCGGGCCAAGAGGGCGCCGGCTCCGCCAATGGCGGCAAAGTACACCGCGCCATGCTCTTTCATGGCGTTGACCACGCCTGCGTCCCGTTTGCCTTTGCCGATCATGCCGGTGGATCCGGCGGCAATGACCTTGGGGGCATACGCATCCATGCGGTAGCTGGTGGTGGGTCCGCAAGAGCCCACCGCATGGCCTTTCTGGGCCGGAGTGGGACCCGCATAGTAGATCACCGCACCGTCCACATCAAAAGGCAGGGGTTTGCCCTGATCCAGCAGCTCCACCAGCCGCTTATGGGCAGCGTCCCGGGCGGTGTAGATGGTGCCGGTAAAGAGAACCGTATCACCGCAGCGCAGCTGCCGGGCCTGTTCCCGGGTCATAGGGGCAGTCAGTTTGTACTCCATCTCACAGCACCTCCGATTCGTGTCTCGTCACGTGGCAGTTGATGTTCACTGCCACAGGCAAGCTGGCCATATGGACCGCAGCCACCTCAATATGGACTGCCAACGCCGTGGTCTGGCCGCCAAATCCCTGGGGGCCAATGCCCAGGGCGTTGATCCGCTGCAGCAGCTCCTGCTCCATCTCCGCATAGAAGGGATCGGGGTTGGGCGACCCGGCCGGACGCAGGAGCGCCCGTTTGGCCAGCTCTGCCGAGCGATCAAAGCCGCCGCCAATGCCCACACCCACCACAATGGGCGGACAGGGGTTGGGGCCAGCCTCCGCCACAGTCTTCACCACAAAATCCTTCACGCCCTGGGCACCATCGGAGGGGCGCAGCATGGCAATGCGGCTCATGTTCTCACTGCCCGCGCCCTTGGGGGCCACCGTGATCTTCAGCTGGTCACCAGGTACCAGACGGGTATAGATACAGGCAGGGGTGTTGTCCTTGGTATTCACCCGGCGCAGGGGATCCGCCACCACAGAGCACCGGAGACCTGCCTCCAGATAGCCCTGGCGGACGCCTGCATGAATTGCCTGCTCCAAATCCCCCTGAATATGGACCTCCTGTCCCACCTCCAGAAAGACGCAGGCAACGCCTGTATCCTGGCAAATGGGCAGCTGATCCTCCTCAGCAATTTTGTAATTCTCTACGATTTTCGCCAGAATGCCCCGCGCCGGTTCCCAGGGCTCCCGGGCCTGACTTTGGGTGATACAGGCCCGCACATCCTGGGGTAAATTCCGATTGGCGCTCATGCACAGCCGGGCCACAGCCTGGGTAATGGCTTCCCCTTTGATTTCCCGCATGGCTACGTTCCTTTCTATCAAACAAATTTCTGGGCGGCTCTGCCGCCGGACTTGATAACAGTATACTGAATCTGCCGGTCACTTGCAAGTCCCCCGGCAAAAACAGCAGTCGGTTTATTCTGCGAACGCCTGCACCATCCGGTCCAGAGCCCGGTCCAACGTCGCTCTGGGGCAGGCCAGATTCATCCGCATAAAGCCTCTGCCCTCAGGGCCAAACCAGTCCCCGGTGTTCATGGCGACGCCCGCTTTCCAGGTGAAAAAGTCCGCCAGTTCCCTGGGTTCCATCTTCATGGCCCGGCAGTCCAGCCACATCAAATAGGTCCCCTGGGGCGCAATCAACTGGATCTGGGGCAACTCCGCCGCCAGACGCTGCTGCAAATGGGCCACGTTGCCGGCCAGATACACCAGGAGCTGATCCAGATATTCGTCTCCCTCTTCATACGCGGCGATGTACGCATATAACCCCAGCATGTTCATGTTATCCCCATGGCTGAGGGCAAGCACCTGCTGGAACCGATCCCCCAGCTTCCGGTCTGGCGCAATCACGGCCGCCGCCTTCATAGACGCCAGGTTGAAGGTTTTGCTGGGCGCTATTGCCACCAGGCACTCCGGAATGACAGACGCCGCAGGGATGTGGCAGCTTCCCGGATATACAAAGTCCCCATGAATTTCATCGGCAAACAGGAGCACCTGATGGCGGCGGCAAATCTCGCCGATTTTCTCCAGCTCCTGCCGGGTAAATACCTTGCCCACCGGGTTGTGTGGGCTGCACAGCAGCATCAGCTTGGCCCTGGGATCTGCTGCCCGGCGCTCCAGATCCTCAAAGTCCACTTCATAGCGCCCCTGCTGCAGCAGGAGGGCGTTGTTGGAGACTTCTCTCCCTTGCTGTGTTACGGCGTCGGTAAACGGACCGTAAACAGGCCGCTGGAGAATGACCCGATCCCCCGGCTCCGTAAACGCCGCAACGGCGGTGTAGAGGGCCGGTACCACGCTGGAGATGGGAATCACCATAGCCTCTCCAATGTCCCAATGATGACGGCGGCGCTGCCAGCCGGCTGTGGCCGCCCGAAACGCCGGGGGTGTCGCCGTATAGGCGTAGACGCCAAACGCTGCCTTCTCCAGCACCCGGTCGATCACTGGCTTCGGGCAGCGAAAGTCCATATCCGCCACCCACATGGGAATGGCATCGGGATTCTCCGGGATATGGTCCCATTTGATGCTGTCTGTGTTTCTGCGGTCAATGAGTTCGTCAAAATGGTATTGCATGGTTTCCTCTCTTTCTGCGCTCAGTGGCCAAAAAGGCCACTATCTGCATCACGGCCTGGGTCATAGTCTCCAGAGCCATTTTCTCTGTCCCTGGCACGTGGATAAATCCCGCCGGCATGGTCCCCGCCACTGCCAGGAGGCGGTACAGCAGGCAATTGCACACATACGCCCCCGCTGTCAGAGAAACCTCCGCCGGAATTCCTTCCCGGTTCAGCGCCTCCGCCAGGGACAAAACCGGCAAGGTGGAAAAATAGGCCGCCGGTCCTGCTGGGTCCAGGAGAAGGTCCCAGGGCTGTACCCCGTCATTGTCCGGTATTCTGGCGTGGGCATAATTGAGCCCCACCTTTTCCAGGGAGATTTTCGCCCTGCTTGCCGCCAGCCCCAGACAGATCACCCCATCTGGCCGCTCCACCTTCATCCGCTCCAGCAATTGCTCCGGCGCCCGCCGGAACGACACCGGCAGCTCCATGGTCACAAGCTCCACCCCGCCTGCCGTTGGCGGCAACCCCTTGAGACATGCATAGGAGGGGTTGCTGCTTCCACCGTCAAAGGGCTCAAAGCCGGTCAACAAGATCTTCATTTCAACGCCCCTTTCGCATATGTTCCTGCAACTCCAATCAGCCAGAAACAAAACTCTTATGCTTTGAGTATACCACAAGATGTGAAAAAAGGGAATCCGGAATTCTGCAAGAATGGGAACCCCTCACAGAAAGCTTTCTTACCATGGAAGTTGCCAAAAAAAGTCTTGACAAAGGCAAGAAAACCTGGTATTCTATGGTTAGCCAAAGCTAACGCTCAGTTTCCTCCCAAAAGCTGCTGTCCCGGCAAGTCGCCAGTCTCCCAGGGCAGGGTTTTTTCTTTCCCAGGGTGTTAGCCTTGGCTAATCAAAGATTTTTCTCACATCGGAGGCGTTGTACATCATGAAGAAAATCGCAGTCGTGTATTGGAGTGGAACCGGCCACACCGAGCAAATGGCGCAGCAAGTAGCTGCCGGGATCCAGGAGGCGGGCGCGAATCCAGAAATCATTGCCGCTGCCGAGTTCTCCGCCAGTCTGGTGGGTTCTTTTGACGCCATCGCCTTTGGTTGCCCAGCCATGGGTGCGGAAGAACTGGAGTCCGATGAATTTGCCCCCCTGTTTGAGGCCTGCCTGCCTTTGCTCCGGGGCAAACCAATCGCCCTGTTTGGCTCCTATGGCTGGGGCGATGGGGAGTGGATGCGGAGTTGGGAAGACTCCTGCACCCAAGGTGGCGCCATGTTGTCCGCCGCCAGCGTCATTTGCCAGGAAGCGCCTGATGAAGAGGCCGTCGCTTCCTGTAAGGCTCTGGGTAGGGCCTTGGCCGAGTCCTGACCGGGACGCCTCTTCCAATACCTCCTAATCCTTCACAGTCCTTTCTTTTCTGGCGAATGGCGGTGCTGCAGCATTCTGACAGCACCGCCATTTGCTATATTTTATGATAGGGACTACACCAAACGGCTGCCAGCCCGGATGCTGTCATCCAGCATCACCAGGTTCAGCGTTTCACCACGCTCCGCAGACAGCAGCATGCCACAACTGAGCTGGCCCATCATCTTCCGGGGGGCCAGGTTGGTCACTGCCACCAGGGTTTTGCCCACCAGCTCCTCCGGCTGGTAGTACTTGGCAATGCCAGAGAGGATCTGCCGGGGCGTCCCGGTGCCGTCGTCCAGCTGGAACTTCAGGAGCTTCTCACTCTTCTTCACCTTTTCACAGGACAGGACCTTCACCACCGTCATCTCCACCTGCTCAAACACATCAAAGGAGATTTCCGGCAGAGGTTCCGGCAGGGGATCCTCTTCCACCGCCGGTGTCCTGTGAAGCTCCTCCAAGGCCTGGAGCTCCTGGGCCACATCAATCCGGGGGAAGAGGACCGGGCCACTCTCCACAGCGGTCTCTTCCGGCAGACGGCCCCACACGCCCAAGCTCTCCCAATCCGAGGGGGCGCCGCCCAGACGCTTCATAATCTCGTCTGTGGTGGCAGGCATAAAGGGACGCAGCAGACCGGCGCACACCCGGATGGTCTCCAGCAGGTGATACAGGACCCGGGCCAATCTTGGCTTCTGGGTCTCATCTTTGGCCAGACGCCAGGGCTCGTTTTCATCAATATATTTGTTGGCCCGGCTGATGACCGCAAAAATCTGGGACAGGGCGTTCTGGAAGGCGAACTTTTCCATCTGCTCCTCATACCGGCCCCGCAGGCCGGATACCTCAGTCAGGAGCTCCTCGTCCATGTCTTCCCGGACCTCCTGGTCCGCAGGCAGACGGCCGCCAAAGTACTTTTGGGTCATGGCCACCGTCCGGGACACCAGATTGCCCAGGTCATTGGCCAGGTCCGTGTTGATGCAGCCGATCAACGCCTCGTTGGAGAAGTTCCCATCGGAGCCAAAGGGGAAGGTCCGCAATAGGAAGAACCGCAGCGCATCGGTGCCGTACCGCTCTGCCAGGAGGTAGGGATCCACCACATTGCCCTTGGATTTGGACATCTTTCCTCCGTCCAGCAGCAGCCAGCCATGGCCGAATACCTTCTTGGGCAGGGGCAAGCCCATGCTCATGAGCATGGCTGGCCAGACAATGGCGTGGAAGCGGACAATTTCCTTGCCCACAAAGTGGACGTCTGCAGGCCAATACCGGTCGTAATCTCCAAACTGTTCATTGCGGAAGCCCAGGGCCGTGAGATAGTTGAAGAGGGCGTCCACCCACACATACACCACATGGCCCGGGTCAAAGTCCACCGGAATGCCCCAGGTGAAGGAGGTCCGGGAGACGCACAGATCCTCCAGGCCCGGGTCAATGAAGTTATTTACCATCTCGTTGACCCGACTCCGGGGCTCCAGGAAGTCCGTGTTCACCAGCAGGTCCCGCACAGCTCCGGCGTACTTAGACAGGCGGAAGAAATAGGCCTCCTCCTGAGCCGGCTGTACCTCCCGGCCGCAGTCGGGGCATTTGCCGTCCTTGAGCTGGCTGGCAGTCCAGAAGGACTCACAGGGGGTGCAGTACATCCCCTCATACGTGCCCTTGTAAATGTCCCCCTTCTCATACATCTCCTTGAAGATTTTCTGAATGGCAGAGACATGATAGCCATCTGTGGTGCGGATGAATCGGTCATAGGAGATGTTCATCAGCTTCCACAGATCCTTGACGCCCTTCTCCCCCTCCACGATGTGGTCCACAAACTCCTTGGGGGTGACGCCGGTTTCTTTGGCGCGGGCCTCAATCTTCTGGCCGTGTTCGTCGGTTCCGGTGAGGAAGCACACATCATAGCCCTGGAGCCGCTTATACCGGGCCATGGCGTCGGTGGCTACGGTGCAGTAGGTGTGGCCGATGTGGAGCTTATCTGAAGGGTAATAAATGGGTGTTGTGATATAGAATTTGCCCTTGCACTTGTCGCACATAGAAATGTCCTCCTGACACAATGTTGTAATAGTATTCCAGATTTGGGAAACAAAAAACGCCCCTGAGAAACTCTCAAGGGCGGAAGTCCCGCGGTACCACCTTGGTTCGCGCCAGCCTCACAGCAGACGCCTTTGGGGGTACAGCCGTACCCTCCGCGCAATAACGGGCGCAACCGGCCCGGCTTACATCTCTTCAACCGGGCAGCTCCGGGGCCATGTTCCGCCGATTCCCCCGCACCCCATCTCACCAACCGGGGCTCTCTGACCGGGTTTGTACTGCGTACTCTTCCCATCTGTGCCAATTTTACCATTATAGTGAAATGGTATCATGTTTTCCCCCAATTGTCAACAGGCTTGGAGCGTTTTTATAAGCAGCGCCGCCCCTGTGTCAAGAAGTACATGCATGGATGGCTAGGCTGCTTCGGAATTGCGAGCATGAAGACAACGATGGAACGGCTGGCTCCGGCGGAGGCTGTGAATGGATACCTGGAAGCGGTGGAAAAAGCCGGGGACACGGGTCAAGAGTTTGGAACAGCTGGGAATTCCCCAGGAAGAGGCGTATCAGTGGGGAAATACCCCCAAGGGCTATTGGCGCATGGCGGGTAGGCCGGTGCTGACTGGTGCGATTACCAATGAAAGACTCGTACAAGCAGGACACTTGGAGATATCCAGCAAGTACGAGTCCTTGCACGTATGCGATTGAACCGCCGTATACGGAACCGTACATACGTGGTGCGGGAGGTCGGGGTTATTTAGCCCTTCCTACCCGATGTGATTACTGTTTGATCTGAATATGCACATCCTCCAGCTGCTTTTGCTCGACTTCGCTGGGGGCGCCCATCATCAAATCCTGGGCGTTTTTGTTCATGGGGAAGGGGATGATCTCCCGGATGGAGTCCTCTCCGGCCAGGAGCATGACCATGCGGTCGACACCCGGGGCGATGCCGGCGTGCGGGGGGGCGCCGTAGGTGAAGGCGTTGTACATGGCGGGGAATTTGGCCTTGACGTCCTCCTCGCCCAGGCCCACCAGGGAGAAGGCCTTGACCATGATCTCCGGCACGTGGTTCCGGACGGCGCCGGAGGAGAGCTCCACGCCGTTGCACACCAGGTCATACTGGTAGGCGTAGATTTCCAGGGGATCCTGTTCCTCCAGGGCCTGCATACCGCCCTGGGGCATGGAGAAGGGATTGTGGCAGAACTCCAGCTGGCCGGACTCCTCGCCAATTTCGTACATGGGGAAGTCCACAATCCAGCAGAATTCGTACCGCTCCTTGTCCATGTGGCCGGGCACAGAGGCCCCCAGGAGCTTCCGGAGAACGCCGGCGGTTTTTTGCGCGGCAGACTTTTTCCCGGCGGAGACCGCCACGAAGGAATTGGGCTTCAGACCCAGCTTGGCCACCAGGGCCTCTTTTTTCTCGCCCAGGAACTTGGAGATGCCGCCTACCAGCTCGCCGTTTCCGTCCAGGCGGAACCAGAAGGCTTTGTTGCCGCCGGAGGCCACTTCGGCGTCGGCACAGAGCTTGTCGATCTGCTTCCGGGTTTGGGTGAAGTCATGGACCACCACGGCCTTGACCACGGCGCCGTCAAAGGGACCGAAGCCGCAGCCGGCCACCTCTGCGGTGATGTCCTCCACGGTGAGGTCGATGCGCAGGTCCGGCTTGTCGGAGCCGTATTTCTCCATGGCTTCGTTGTAGGAGATGCGGCGGAAGGGGGCGGTGGAGGCAGTGGAATATTTGCCGTATTTGGTAAAGATGGGAGGGAAGACCTTCTCGATGACGGCAAAGACGTCATCCTGGGTGGCAAAGGCCATCTCCATATCCAGCTGATAGAACTCACCGGGGGACCGGTCTGCCCGGGCGTCTTCGTCCCGGAAGCAGGGGGCGATCTGGAAGTACCGGTCGAAACCCGCCGTCATCAGCAGCTGCTTGAACTGCTGGGGGGCCTGGGGCAGGGCGTAGAACTTGCCGGGATGATTCCGGGCGGGGACCAAGTAATCCCGGGCACCCTCGGGGCTGGAGCTGGTGAGGATGGGGGTGGTGATCTCCAAGAAGCCCTCGGCAGTCATTCCGGCCCGGATGGCGGAGACCACGTTGCACCGGAGGATGATGTTTTCTTTTACCGCTGGGTTGCGCAGATCCAGATAGCGGTATTTCAGCCGGGCATTTTCATCGGCATCCCGGGACTTGTTGATCTCAAAGGGCAGGGCATTGTGGTAGCACTTGCCCAAAACGGTAATGGCCGTGGGGGCGACCTCAATGTCGCCAGTGGGCTGCTTGGGGTTCTTGCTGGCCCGCTCCCGGACGGTACCGGTGACGGAGATGGTGGATTCCTTGTTAATGCCCTTAATGGTTTGCATCATATCCTCAGTCTCCACCACCACCTGGGTGGTGCCGTAAAAGTCCCGCAGGACCAAAAAGGCGAAGTTTGCACCCACTTCCCGGACATTTTCCAGCCAGCCGGTGAGGGTGACCTCTTTTCCAGCGTCGGAAAGCCGCAGTTCGCCGCAATTGTGTGTTCTGGATTGGAACATAGCAGATTCCTTCCTCTCATAGAAACCGGCTCAGAAAGGAGCCGCAATTTATCTTATTCTCTCACAAATCGTGAGGAATGTCAATTGTCTGCCGATTGCTGCACTGCCCCAGCAGGCCGTCTTTGTGCAGCCCCAGGATGGTAACTGGGCAGATTTGGTTGTGCAGGTCGTCGCCTGGTGCATAGACCTTGGTGTAGTTGGGGGTATGACCGGTATAGAGGCCTTCTCCGGCCGGTTCTTCCCAGAGAACCTCCTGTACGGTCCCGATTTGTGCGGCCAGGTAGGCCCGCTCCAGGGACTCCGCAACGGCAATGGCCCGAGCGCTGCGGGCCTCCATTTCCGCCTTGGACAGTTGCCCCGGCATCTGGTCTGCCGGTGTGCCGGGGCGGCGGGAATAGGGAAAAATGTGCATGGCGGCAAAGCCGCACTGCCGGGCAAAGGCCAGGGATTCCTCCAGCTCCGCTTCCGTCTCACCGGGGAAACCCACAATCAGGTCTGTGGTGAGGGCACAGCCGGGGAACCACTCCCGCAGGAGTGCGACACTCTGGGCGTATCGGGCGGTGTCGTATTTCCGCCGCATGCGGTGGAGTACGGCGTCACTGCCGGATTGGAGACTCAGGTGGAACTGAGGGCAGAGATTGGAGAAGGGGGACAGCCTCTGGCAAAAGTCCTGGGTGATGATTCTGGGCTCCAGAGAGCCCAGACGGATCCGTACATCCGGTACGGCGGTGCACAGGGCTTCTAGCAGATCTGTGAGGGATTGGCCGTTTTTCAGGTCCCACCCCCAGGAGGCAATTTCGATGCCGGTGACAACAATTTCCCGGTAGCCTGCGGCCGCCAGCTCTCGGGCCTGGGCCACGGCGGCTTCCAAAGGCTCCGAGCGGACCGGCCCCCGGGCGTAGGGGATGATGCAATAGGAGCAAAAGTTGTTGCAACCATCCTGCACTTTCAGCATGGCGCGGGTGCGGGCTTCCAGTCCCCCGGCGGGGAGAATTTCAAAGGTGCGCCGTTGGAGGGCCTGATCCACCTGCTCCAGGCGGGTTCGCTCCTTGGCGGCCAGGAGCATCATGTCCAGAAATGCCTCGCGTCCGGCGCTGCCGGAGATGACGTCCACGTCCAGCTCCCGCACCGCCTGGGGCTGCACTTGGGCGTAGCAGCCGCATACGCCCACAATGGCCTGGGGGTTCTGCCGGCGGCAGCGGCGAATGATCCCCCGGTTTTTCTTGTCTGCAACGGCGGTGACGGTACAGGTGTTGACAATGTAGCAGTCACAGGGCTCATCAAAGGTGCCCAGGGTATGGCCCAGGGCCAGGAGCCTTTGCTCCATGGCTTGGGTTTCGTATTGGTTCACTTTGCAGCCCAATGTGTAAAATGCGAATTTCATGTTAATATCACCAAAAATCTTCAGAATCTCCAAAAAACCTTGGCCTATACTGCCAATTGAAGCGGGGCTGGCGGATGCGATATAATATATAGGAATCGGATGGGGAGGCTGGAACCCTCGTCTGTGAAACCGATGCAGGTTTGGAGGTTGGCATGTATGTGCGAGTTTGACATTCGGCTCTCTTCGGTGGAGGAAGTCAAATCCTTTGTCCAAGTGGCGACGGTGCAGCCCTTTGAGGTGTATGTCACAACCCCCCGGCAAACAGTCAGCGCAAAGTCCTTCATGGGTATGTTCAGCCTGGATTTTCGCTATCCGCTCCGGGTGATGGCCAACTGTACCCAGGAGGAACTGCGCCACTTTCTGCAAGACGCGGCGCCATTTTTGGCACGGGAATATGAAGCGCTGTAGGGGCTATCTCAAAGCAGAGGCTTTGAGGTGGCCCCGCTTGCTGCTTGGGGTGCAATTGCTGCGGGACGGTAAAAAATCATGCTGAACCATGTGACCACATTGTCTCCATATTGGAAGGGGATGCCGCACTCTTCCGCGGTTTGGGTCAGGAGGATGCCATGACTCTCAATGCAGGGATGCATCTGCTCCGGGTGGCGGCAGGGCCCGCCGGGATAGGCGCAGGAGCTGCAAATGGCGCAAGCTTCCGTGGAGAGGGTATAGACTTCCTGCCCCTCTGCCCGGACCAGGGCCTCCACTTGGCGGGTGATGGTTTCGTGCTCTGCCCGGGTAGCCAGAGTGTCGAAGATGTCGGAGATGTCGTCTACTTCAGTGACGGTGCAGATCAGGAGAAAGTCCGGGTAGGCCATGCATCTGGCCTGACAGGCCTCCACAGAGCCCACAGCCGGGGGGCAAGCCCAGGTTTTGCCGTACATTTGGCACTCGTGCTGACAGATCCACCGGACCCGTTCTGTAAAGGTCAGGTCCCGGGTTTTCAGGAAGAAGTACCCATACAGGGGTAGCTCCGACAACTTGGCTTCCAAATGTTCAAAATTCATGACGGTCCTCCAGGAATTGAAGAAATGCCTGGCAACCAGCTTGAATCTGGCGGTAGGCGCTGACGAAGTCCCCGGTGTACCAGGGGTCGTCGATGTCACCGGGGTGACCGGTAAAGTCCAGAAGTCTGTGGCATTTCCCCGCCTTGTCCGGTCCCACAATCCGCAGCAGCCGGGGCAGATTGGCCTGCTCCATATATAAGATGTAGCGATATCGGTCATAGTCGGCGGCGCAGACCTGGACGGCAGTTTTTCCCTTGCAGGATATGCCGTGGGCCGCCAGCTCCTGCCTGGCCGGGGGATAGACCGGGTTTCCAATCTCCTCCCGGCTTACGGCGGCAGAGGCAATGGAAAGTCGGTCCTGCAGACCGGCCCTTGCTGCCAGATCTTTCAGGATGAACTCGCCCATGGGGCTCCGGCAAATGTTGCCGTGACAAATAAAAAGTACGCTGATCATAGAATGTCCTTCTGCCTTGCTTTTTTGTTGTATTCTAGCATACTCCGCCCCGGATTGCAATTGTCTGCTTCCACACCAGCAAGATCCGGCAGGATGCATAAAAGGTGCATCCTGCCGGATTTTGGCGTTCCATATGCTATTTTTTGGTATGACAGCTGCCGCTCATGGGGCAGTTGCTGCAGCCGCAGCCGCAGGAGGATGTTCCCTTTTTGCGATTGCGCACCATACCGGCTACGATACCGCCGGTGACCAATAACAGAAGGACGATGACGCCGATGGTTCCGCCGTTTGCTGTGAGCCAGGATAACATGTTCCTTCCTCCTTTGCCAATTGCTCATTTGGGGGCTATGCGACTTTGACCTTCCCGGCTGACTGGGTGAGGGGCTTCTGGGGCCGGAACAGCAGGTAGAGAATCAGGCCGGTGAGGATCAGGGCGGCAATGAGCCCTACCACTTGGACACCGCCAGTGAAGATCAGGCCGATCTGGTAAATGATCAGGCTGACTACATATGCGAACAGGCACTGATATCCAATGGCGAACCAGGTCCATTTGGCGCTGTTCATCTCCCGCTTGATGGCGCCCATGGCGGCGAAGCAAGGCGCACACAGCAGGTTGAAGGCCAGGAAGGAATACCCGCTGACAGCGGTGAAGGCGCCAGCCAGGTTGCTGTAAACCGTGCCGGTTCCACTGAACAGGATGCCCATGGTGCCCACGATGTTTTCCTTGGCCACGAGGCCCGTGATGGAGGCCACGGCTGCCTGCCAGTTGCCCCAGCCCAGGGGGATAAAGAGCCAAGCGATGGCGTTGCCAATGACTGCCAGAATGCTGGAGTCGATCTGATCCTCCGACAGCATGGTGAGGCGGCCATCCACAAAGCCGAAGTAGGTGGCAAACCAGATGACGATGGTGGAGAGCAGAATGATGGTACCGGCTTTCTTAATGAAGGACCAGCCGCGCTCCCACATGCTGCGGAGCACGTTGCCCACCGTCGGCCAGTGATAGGCCGGCAGTTCCATGACAAAGGGAGCGGGGTCGCCGGCAAACATCTTGGTTTTCTTCAGCATGATGCCGGAAATGACGATGGCAGCCATACCCAGGAAATAGGCGCTGGGAGCGACCCAGGATGCACCGCCGAAGATGGCGCCTGCAATCATGGCGATGAATGGCAGCTTGGCGCCGCAGGGAATGAAGGTGGTGGTCATGATGGTCATGCGCCGGTCCCGCTCATTCTCAATGGTGCGGGAGGCCATGATGCCGGGGATGCCGCAGCCGGTCCCGATGAGCATGGGAATGAAGGATTTGCCGGACAAGCCGAACTTCCGGAAAATCCGGTCCATGACAAAGGCAATCCGGGCCATGTAGCCGCAGGCCTCCAGGAAGGCCAGGAAGAGGAAGAGGACTAAAATTTGGGGGACGAAGCCCAACACAGCGCCAACACCGGCGACAATGCCGTCCAGGATGAGACCTTGCAGCCAGTCAGCGCAGCCAATGGCCTCCAGGCCCTGGGCTACCAGCACAGGGATCCCTGGTACCCACACACCATAATTCGCCGGATTGGGGGCAGCATAGCCGTATTGGTCATATACCGCCAGAGCAGCAGCGAGTTCCGCACCGGTGGAGGTGACTTCTTCGTCGGCCATGGTCTCTTCGTCTACGACCAGGTAGGTTGCAGTTTCTGTGGCAGAGAACTGGCTGGCGAAGCTGGTCAGAGCGGCCTTTGCAGCAGCGGGATCAAAATCCTCCGCCTCCTCATCCAGGGCCGCTTCCAAAGCTTCGACTTCCATGCCGTTTCTGGCGGCGTAGTCCATAAAGCCAGTGACAACCTGGGAGGCAGCGCCAAATTCGTCAGCCACTTCCGCATATGCGCTGCTGCCAATGCCAAGTAGATGCCAGCCGTCCCCGAATACGCCGTCGTTGGCCCAATCTGTGGCCCAAGTGCCCACCGTGGTGACGGACACGAAATACACCAGGAACATCACCACAGCAAAAATGGGCAGTGCCAGCCAGCGGTTGGTGACCACTCGGTCAATTTTGTCGGAGGTGGTCAGGGCGCCAATCCGTTTTTTTCTGTAGCAGCCCTTCATCAGGGAAGCGATATAAACGTACCGCTCGTTGGTAATGATGCTCTCGGCGTCATCGTCCAATTCCGCTTCTGCTGCTTGGATGTCTTCTTCAATGTGGTCCAACACGCTCTTCGGCAGGTTCATGCGGCTCCTGGCCTTTTCGTCCCGCTCGAAGAGCTTGATGGCGTACCAGCGTTGCTGTTCCGGCGGCATGTTGTGTATGGCGGCCTCCTCAATGTGGGCAATGGCGTGCTCCACTGCACCGGAGAAGGTGTGCATGGGAACGGTTTTGCTGGTTTTTGCAGCGGTGATGGCTGCTTCGGCTGCCTCCATGACACCGGCGCCTTTCAGAGCGGAGATTTCCACCACGGTGCAGCCCAGAGCACGGGAGAGCTCCTGGGTGTTGATTTTGTCCCCGTTCTTTCGGACCACGTCCATCATGTTGATGGCAACCACCACGGGGATTCCCAGCTCTGTCAGCTGGGTGGTTAAGTACAGGTTGCGCTCCAGATTGGTGCCGTCTACAATGTTTAAAATGGCGTTGGGACGTTCATCAATCAGGTAGTTTCGTGCAACGACCTCTTCCAGGGTATAGGGGGAGAGGGAGTAGATGCCCGGCAAGTCTGTGATGACCACGTTGTTGTGCCGTTTCAACCTGCCTTCTTTTTTCTCCACCGTGACGCCGGGCCAGTTCCCCACGAATTGATTGGAACCGGTCAAGGCGTTGAACAGGGTGGTTTTGCCGCTGTTGGGATTGCCCGCCAGGGCGATTTTCCATTCCATGCTGATGCCTCTCTTTCAAAAATATGCTTAGTAAGTGTTTGTTAACCTTGGCTGAAACCTGTGGGTCACTCCACCTCAATCATTTCGGTGTCGGCTTTGCGCAGGGACAACTCATAGCCTCGGACAGTCACTTCCATGGGATCGCCCAGAGGGGCAACCTTTCGGATGGAAACGGTGACGCCCTTGGTAATGCCCATGTCCATAATTCGGCGCTTGACAGCGCCCTCGCCGTGGAGCTTGACAACGGTCACGGTGTCACCAATTTTGGCCTGTTTCAGTGTCTTCATTGGGGTACCTCCTAATTTGCAGGTTTCGGATTAAACCAAGATTTTCTGGGCCATCTCCTGGCTGATAGCCACCCGGGACTGCTTGACGTTCACGATGACATTTCCGCCAATGGCAGAGATGACCATCACCCTGCCCCCAGGGACGAAACCCAGATCTTCCAAGTGCTTTTTGATCTCCGGCTTTCCGCCGACCTTCCGAATTATGGCTTCCTCTCCAGGGTTTGCAAGTGTCAATGGCATTGTGTCGTCCTCCCTTACGCTGTGGCCTTTTGTATTAGCAGGGCCTAACCGTCCTGGTGCATTTTTGGTTAGCATCTGCTAACCTTTGGATATCATACTAGAGATGGGCTCAGATGTCAATCCTTTTTTTGGAAGAAACTACTTGGGAGCAGCATTTTTGCTGTTTTGCCCAAAGGGTTAGAGGGGACAAACGCAGGAATTTGTTCAGATTTCCTGGCTGCGTGCGATGCTGCCATTACTTGCCTGGCTGCTGGTAGTTGGTTGTGTTTATAGAGGACACTGCGAGTTACTCCTGCCTTGCGGCTGCTCCAGTTGCCAGTGTTTGCCGAGAAGGGGAGGGATCTTTTTCTTTACAACCATGGTCATTCATGGTATAGTAAGAATTGGCTTTTTGTGGGCACATCCTGCGGAAGGCACGATTCATGGGAGAGGATTGTTCCATGCCAAGGTATAAAATTGAGGGCGGTCGATCGCTGGAGGGTGTCGTGACCATCAGCGGCGCCAAAAATGCTGCCGTCGCAATTATCCCTGCAGCGCTTCTGGTGCAGGGCCGCTGCAGAATTGAAAATGTACCGGATATATCCGATGTACATATTTTGCTGGATATTTTAAAGCAAATGGGTGCTTCCGTTTCCCAGGAGTCCCATAACACGGTGGAGATTGATTGCACCCATGTGGGTTACACAGAGCCCAACCCGGCCTTGGTCCGGAGGATTCGGGCTTCGTATTATCTCATTGGAGCGCAGCTTGGCCGGTTTGGCCATTCCCGGGTGGCGCTGCCCGGTGGGTGTAATTTTGCGCCGCGCCCCATTGATCAACATGTAAAAGGCTTTTTGGCGTTGGGTGCTGAGGTCGAGGAAACGGATGCCTATGTGGATGCATACGCCAGAGAAGGCGGACTTCGTGGCGGAAGAGTCAACCTGGATGTGGTCTCAGTGGGAGCGACGATCAACATCATGATTGCGTCTGTACTGGTTCCTGGGCAGACTGTCATTGAGAATGCCGCCAAAGAGCCACACATTGTGGATTTGGCCAACTTTTTGAATACCATGGGCGCCAAAATCTCCGGAGCGGGCACAGACGTGATTAAAATCCGGGGAGTCAAGGCGTTACAAGGCGGTACCTATTCCATCATCCCCGACCAAATTGAAGCCGGCACCTACATGGCAGCGGTGGCGGCGGTAGGCGGTAATGTGCTGATTAAAAACGTGATTCCGAAGCACTTGGACTGCATTTCCGCAAAGCTGCGGGAAATGGGTGCAAACGTGACCGAGTACGACGATGCCATCCGGGTGGAAAAGGTCCATAGGCTGCGCAGAGCAACTGTCAAGACCATGCCCTATCCCGGCTTCCCCACCGATATGCAGGGCCAGATTGGTGTCTGCATGACGCTGGCCGAGGGGGTCAGCCGCATCACCGAGAGCATTTATGAGACCCGCTTTTTCGCCTACTGTGAAGAGCTTAGCTCCATGGGCGCGAAAATCCAGGTCAATGGGAAGACCGCTGCCATCACCGGGTGTGAGGAGCTCCATGGTGCAACGGTCAAAGCCCATGACCTGCGGGCTGGTGCAGCGCTGGTCATTGCCGGCTTGGCTGCCCAGGGGGAGACGCTGGTGGAGAATATTCACTACATTGAGCGGGGCTATGAGAACTTAATCGGAAAGCTCAGCGCGCTGGGTGCATGCATCCAACGGGTGGAGGATTGAGAACCTTCCCCGGAGGGTATGGTCGGCTGGCCGGTGGCGGAGTGAGACTCACTCTGCTGCACCCCAGCCGTCGGTGGAAGGAAATGCAGGAGAATGGGCGGTCAGCAGTACGACGGTCCATGCGCAGTTCCTGGCGTTTCCGCCCGATCCAGAGGAAAATTCGTGAAAATAATACTTGACAATTAGCGTGCCCATGGCTATAATAAGCGTGTTCTGTTCGAGACGCCGGTATAGCTCAGCCGGTAGAGCAACTGATTTGTAATCAGTAGGTCGGGGGTTCGAATCCGTCTACCGGCTCCAAACAGCATCACGAGTGGATAATTGCATATGGGGGAATTCCCGAGTGGCCAAAGGGGACAGACTGTAAATCTGCTGGCTATGCCTTCGGTGGTTCGAATCCACCTTCCCCCACCACGTCGTCGCGGACTGCATATCGTTCGCGACGACTTTTTTTCAAAAAGTCATCTCTCACTCATTCCGTCGCTCCTCCTCTCCAAATGCGACCCGCTACGCTGGGCTCGCATTTGGTGTTTGGACGCAGGCCTGGAGGTAGCTGCATCTATACTGTTCACATTTGACACGTCGTCGCGGACTGCATATCGTTCGCGACGACTTTTTTTCGAAAAGTCATCTCTCACTCATTTCGTCGCTCCTCCTCTCCAAATGCGACCCGCTATGTTGGGCTCGCATTTGGTGTTTGGACGCAGGCCTGGAGGTAGCTGCATCTATACTGTTCACACTTGACACGTCGTCGCGGACTGCATATCGTTCGCGACGACTTTTTTTCGAAAAGTCATCTCTCACTCATT
>CDZQ01036036.1_pt1 | contig 198892 bp, 198 predicted proteins | sample 554831 | NCBI WGS metagenome assembly CDZQ01 (sample SAMEA3182112, study PRJEB8094) | gut metagenome | biome: human; feature: gut; material: Stool; isolation source: human stools | place: Canada | collected 2013-05-06 | reverse complement strand
GGGCACAGCCGCGGCTGTGCCCCTCCTCTGTTTTTGGGGATAAATATGGGGGAAATTCCTATCTTTGGAGCTGTTAGGGGCAAATCGACCTGATGAAATGAGGAATCGAAAACTCAAAGCACAGTCAACTGGCCATCCCTGACATCAACAGACAGATGGGCGCCAGGCTCCACCTGATCGGCTATGATCTTTCGACCGATGAGGGTCTCCACTGTGTGCTGGAGATAGCGGCGCAGGGGGCGAGCCCCGTAGATGGGGTCATAAGCCGCGTCAATGATATGGGACTTAGCGTCGGCAGTCAGCTCCACGGTGAGCTGCTGATCCGCCAGGCGGCGGTTCAGATCGGCCACCAGAAGGTCAATAATATGGGTGACGTTATCCTTTGTCAGCGGCTTGTAGAACACAATTTCATCCAAACGGTTGAGGAACTCCGGGCGGAAGGACCGCTTGAGCAGCTCGCTCACTTGGTTCCGGGCCTCCTGACTAATCTCACCGTCTGAGCCGATGCCGTCCAGCAGGAACTGGCTGCCCAGATTGGAGGTCAGGATGATGATGGTGTTCTTAAAGTCCACCGTTCTTCCTTGACTGTCCGTAATACGACCGTCATCCAATACCTGAAGTAATATATTGAATACGTCAGGGTGAGCCTTCTCCACCTCATCAAAAAGGATGACGGAGTAGGGCTTTCTCCTCACCGCCTCCGTGAGCTGGCCGCCCTCCTCATAGCCCACATATCCCGGAGGGGCGCCGATGAGCCGGGACACGGAGAATTTCTCCATATATTCGCTCATGTCGATGCGCACCAGGTTCTTTTCGCTGTCGAACAGGGCTTCGGCCAGAGTTTTGGCCAGCTCGGTCTTACCTACGCCGGTAGGGCCCAGGAACAGGAAGGAGCCGATGGGCTTGCTGGGGTCGGCGATCCCGGCCCGGCTGCGCAGGATAGCCTCGGATACCAACCTTACTGCCTCGTCCTGTCCTACCACCCGCTGGTGGAGGATATCCTCCAGGTGGAGCAGCTTGTCCCGCTCCCCCTCCATCAGCCGGGCCACCGGGATGCCGGTCCAGCGTTCAATGATGCGGGCGATTTCCTCCTCGGTGACCTTGTCCCGCAGGAGAGAGCGGGCCTTGCCCTCGTTGGCGATGCTCTCCTCCGCCTCCAGGGCTTTCTTCAGCTCCGGAATGCGACCATATTGCAGCTCGGCGGCTTTCTCCAGGTCGTACTCCCGCTGGGCTTTCTCCAGGGCGGCGTTGGCCGCCTCCAGCTCCTCCCGCAGCTTCTGTACCTTGCCGATGGCCCCCTTCTCGTTGTCCCACTGGGCTTTCTTGGCCTTGAACTCTTCCCGCATATCGGACAGTTCCCTCTGAATCTCAGCCAGATGCTCCTGGGACAGCTTGTCGGTCTCCTTCTTCAGGGCGGCCTCCTCAATCTCGTGCTGGATGATCTTCCGCTGGATGACGTCCAGTTCAGTGGGCATGGAGTCCATCTCGGTGCGGATCATGGCACAGGCCTCGTCCACCAGGTCGATGGCCTTGTCCGGCAGGAAGCGGTCGGTGATATAGCGGTTGGACAGGGTCGCGGCGGCAATGATAGCCCCGTCCGTGATCTTGACGCCGTGGTACACCTCGTACCGCTCCTTGAGTCCCCGGAGAATGGCGATAGCGTCCTCTACTGTGGGTTCGTTGACCATCACGGGCTGGAACCGACGTTCCAGGGCGGCGTCTTTCTCGATATACTGCCGGTACTCGTTGAGAGTGGTGGCGCCGATGCAGTGGAGCTCGCCACGGGCCAGCATGGGTTTGAGCAGGTTGCCTGCATCCATACTGCCCTCAGTCTTGCCAGCGCCCACAATAGTGTGCAGCTCGTCAATGAAGAGGATGATGCGGCCCTCGGACTTTTTGACCTCGTTGAGGACGGCCTTCAGCCGCTCCTCGAACTCCCCCCGGTACTTGGCCCCGGCCACAAGGGAGCCCATGTCCAGGGAGAAGATCGTCTTGTCCTTCAGGGAACCGGGCACATCTCCCTTGACAATCCGTTGAGCCAGACCTTCAGCGATGGCGGTCTTGCCCACGCCGGGCTCGCCAATGAGCACAGGGTTGTTCTTGCTCTTACGGGAAAGGATGCGGATGACATTCCGGATTTCATCGTCCCGGCCGATGACCGGGTCCAGCTTGTTCTGGCGGGCACGCTCCACCAAGTCGGTGCCGTATTTCTTCAGGGCGTTATAGGTATCCTCCGGGTTGTCCGAGGTCACCCGTTGGTTGCCGCGGACGCTGGCCAGAGCCTGCATCACCTTCTCCCTGTCCACATGGTAGGTGCGGAATAACTCCTTTAAGGCACTGTCAGGCTGTGCCAGCAGACCGAGGAAGATGTGTTCCACTGAGATGTACTCGTCCTTCATGGCCTGGGCCTCTTGCTCCGCGCCGCGGAGGGCCCTGTCCACATCCTGGGACACATAGACCTTGTCCGCTTCCCGGCCGGACCCGGACACTTTAGGCAGTTTCTGGACCTCCCCCTTCACTGCCGCCTCAAAGCTGGGAACAGTCATGCCCATAGCGGCGAGCAGCTGGGGAATGAACCCCTCGTTGTCACTGACCAGGGCCAGCAGCAGGTGGGGCTGCTCGATCTGCTGATTGCCGTATTCCTGGGAGATGTCCCTGGCCCCCTGGATGGCGGCCAGGGATTTTTGAGTAAATCGATCCATATTCATGAAAAGAAACCTCCTTTAACTTTGGTTTCAAGATTGTCATAAATTAGCACTTGACTGAATTGTTTGCTAAAACAAAAATACACCAACCTGAGATATTTTGCAAGAAAAAATTTGACGCTCGCTGGCTGGCGTATACACCGGCAACCCCAAAAAAGGGCAGGCTCTGAAGCCTGCCCTTCCTTCTGGTCACTGAATGGCGATCCTTCTGCTTTGAGGCTGTATCTCAGCCATCTTAGGCAGAATCAACGTCAACACTCCGTTCTCATAGGAGGCTCGGATAGCGTCCTCCTGAATGCCAGAGGCATCAAAGGAGCGGACAAAAGAGCCGACCCGGCGCTCCCGGCACAGGTATTGGCCCTGGTCGTCCCGCTTCTCCTGCTTTTCCTCGTGCTGGGCAGAGATGGTCAGGATGCCTTCCTTCAGCTCCAAATGGATATCCTCCTTTTGGAAGCCAGGCAGTTCAGCTTCCAAAAGGAAGTGGTCACCCTCATCCCGGATATCGGTCCGAAAGGCGGTGGGCTGGCGGTTTGCGGGAGGGAAGAAGCTGCGCTCCAGGTCATCAAAAATCGTGTCTAGACCGCCGTGATAGCGGCCAAAGGGGATCATACTGTACATCATAAGAAACTCCTTTCTGAGGTGGGGGTCCGATCTCAGCGGCCCTTCCTGCCTCACTTAACTTTGGTCCTAGTATATCGTCCAAATGTGAACAGTTCTTGCACACTTTGTGTATAAATTGTAAATATTAGCACTCTTATTATTTAAGTGCTAATATTGGAGTGTTGTACCAACCAAAAAAGTGTGCTACAATATTTATATTCTTTCCCAGAGGAAAAAATTTATCAATGACCGGGAGGATGAATCATGAAAGTATTGATCTTAGGGCCGAAGGCACGCTATGAGGCCTATATGCCGGAGTTTGTTGCACAGCTGCCCTTTGAAACGGCCTACTGTTCTCTGGACCAGTCCCCACAACAGGCGGCGCGGGAAAACGCTGATGCCCAGATCCTGTTCACCGACCCCATCGTGGACGTGACGGGAGAACTGATGGACCTGATGCCCGGTCTGAAGCTGATCCAATCGGAGGGGGTGGCCTACAACCGGATTGATCTGGAGGCGGCCAGGGCCAGGAACATTTTTGTGTGCAACAATAAAGGCTGCAACGCCGCTTCAGTGGCGGAGCATACGGTGATGCTCATGCTCATGGCTCTACGTCACGGTATTACTGGCCACAACGCCCTTCGGGCAGGCCGTCAACGCGAGATGAAGGAGGCGGTCATGGCCTCCAACTCTCCGGAGTTGGGTCTATCCACTGTGGGCTTGGTAGGGCTGGGGGACATCGGTACCGCCACAGCCAGGCTGCTGGCTCCCTTCGGCTGCAAGATGTACTACTACACCGCCCACCGCCGTCCACCCCAGGTAGAGGAAGAGCTGAACGTGGAATATCTCCTACTGGAGGAGCTGGTGTCCCGGTGCGACATTGTATCTCTCCATTGTGCAGTTACCCCGGAGACCACTCATATGGTGGACAAGGCTCTGCTAGACAAGTTCAAGCCGGGAGCCATTTTAGTGAACACCTCTCGTGGCCTGTTGGTGGACAGCCTGGCCGTCCGGCAGGCCCTCATCGACGGCCGACTGGGTGCCATCGCTATGGATGTCTTTGAACCGGAGCCCACTCCCGCTGACCACCCCCTGGTGGACCTCCCTCCAGAGGTCGCGGATCGGGCCATCTACTCGCCCCATCTGGGCGGCAATACCGGCGGCTCCTTCCACCGGGCCCACACCAATATGTGGACCTCGGCCCAGCTGGTGCTGGAGGGGAAGCGGCCCAATTTTATCGTCAATGGGCTGTGAGAAAAAAGAAAAGAGGACCCGGTACACCACTGTACCGGGTCCTTTTTTGTTGAGAGGGAAAGCTTAACTGTGGGCATGAGCCAGCTTGGGAGCCACTTCAGGCTGGGGCGCTCTGGGCGCGGGGGACTCCTGATGAGTCAGGCCCTTGGCGTTGGCCAGCATCAGCTTGATGCGGTTCTCCTGGTTGATCTTGGTGGCGCCTGGGTCGTAGTCGATGGCCACCACGTTGGAGTAGGGGTACTCGTCCTTCAGCTTGCGGATCATACCCTTGCCCACGATGTGGTTGGGCAGGCAACCAAAGGGCTGGGTACACACGATATTGTTGGTGCCGGAGTGGATGAGCTCCAACATCTCGGCGGTGAGGAGCCAGCCCTCGCCCATCTTGTTGCCGTCGCCCAGATAGCCATGGACCAGGGAGTGGAGCTCCTGGAAGGTGCCGGGGGCACGGAAGCGGCCGGACTTCTTCAGAGCGGCGATCATATCCTTCTGACAGCCCTCGATATAGGACATGAAGGCCCGGCAGGCGGCCTTCTTGATCCACTTCCCGCCGTACAGATCCACATCGGCCACCCGGTTGTAAATCTTGAAAATAATGAAATCGGTCAGGCCGGGGACTACGGGCTCCACGCCTTCGGAGAGCAGGAACTGCTCCAAATTGTTGTTGCCCAGGGGGGCGAACTTCACATAGATTTCCCCAACCACGCCCACACGAATCTTGGGTTCACCCTGGACAGGGATGGAGGCGAAGTCGGCGCAGATCTGGTCAAAGAGAGCCCGCATCTGCCCTCGGCTCATGCCCTTCCCACTCTGGAAGCCGTCTACCAGCTTCTGAGACCAGTGGGCGATCATGGCGTCGGTCTTTCCCTGCTCTACTTCATAAGGGCGGACCTGATTGGCCACGTTGACGATGATGTCTCCATACATCATGGCAAAGACCGCCTTGCGAATGAAGGGGAGGGTCAAGGAAAAGCCGGGGTTCTTCTCCAGGCCGGACAGATTGACGGAAACCACAGGAATATAGCCCATGTCCGCTTTCTCCAGAGCCTTGCGCAGCAGGTGGATATAGTTGCTGGCCCGGCAGCCGCCGCCAGTCTGGGTGATGAGCAGGCCCACCTTGTGGGGGTCATAGCCGCCGTGCTTCACCGCGTCGATGAGCTGGCCGATGACCAGCAGAGCGGGATAGCAGGTGTCGTTATGGACATATTTCAGGCCTTCATCCACAATGCCCCGGTGGTTGGTGGTGAGCATATCCACCTTGTAGCCCTCACACTCCAGCAGCTTCTGCATCATGCCGAAGTGGACGGGGAGCATCTGGGGCATCAGGAGGGTATACTCCTCCTTCATCTCCTTGGTGAACAGCAGACGGCCAGTTTCGTCATAAACTAATTTTGCCATAAAAAAGTCCCTTTCTGAAAAGAGTGGAGAGCGGAGATTCAGTGTCCGGCTCCGCCGGGTGATTCAAAACCTGTTCGCCTTCAACGAACACAATATCTCCAAGCTTTACACTTAGAAATACTCAACTCTGTTTTCTGGCTTCAATAGCGGCCATCAGGCTCCGAATGCGGATCTTGACGGCGCCCAGGTTGCTGATGTCGTCGATCTTCAATTGGGTGTACAGCTTGCCGCCGTCCTCCAGGATGGAGCGCATCTCGTCGCCGGTGATAGCGTCGATGCCGCAGCCAAAGGATACCAGCTGGATGAGCTCCATATCCGGCTGGGTGCATACATACCGGGCGGCGTTGTACATCCTGGCGTGATAGGTCCACTGGTTGAGAACATGGCGGGGAGCCTTATCCTCCAGATAGGCCACCGCATCCTCGGTGACCAGAACAAAGCCGTAGGAGGTGATAAGATCGTTGATACCGTGGTTGATCTCCGGGTCCATATGGTAGGGGCGGCCAGCCACCACCAGGATGGGGCGTCCCTCTGCCCGCGCCTGGGCGATATACTCCCGGCCGCGGGCCCTTAGGTCCTCCTTATAGGCATCGTAGGCCACATAGGCGGCTTTGACGGCGGACACAGTCTCCCGCTTAGGGATTTGAAGCTCGTTGAAAAACCACTCGCTGGCTTTGCGCTCGAAATCCTTGGGGCGGTGAAGGCCAAAGTAGGGGTAGAGGAACCGGGTCTTTTTCAGGTCGGGTACGTTGGCGGCCAGCAGTTCGGGGTAGTAAGCTACCACCGGGCAGTTGTAGTTGTTGTCGCTGACACCCTCGTCAAAGTTATAGGGCATACAGGGGTAGAAGATGGCGTCCACGCCCTCCTCCACCAGCGCCTCCACATGGCCGTGGAGCAGCTTGGCGGGGTAACACACGGTGTCAGAGGGGATTGTGCGTTGGCCCTTGAGATAGAGCTTGCGGCTGGACTGGGGGGAGAGGACCACCCGGAAATTGAGTCGTGTGAACAACTCGAACCAGAAGGGGAGGTTCTCATACATATTCAGTCCGAAGGGAATACCGATTCTCCCTCTGGAGCCATCTCCCTGCCCCGTTCCATGGAGGGAGCGGAGGTGGTCGTATTTGTAGCGCATCAGGTCGGGCAGATGGCTGGGCTCCTCCCCCAGAGGACGGGAGCACCGGTTGCCGGAGACGAAGCGCCGCCCCCCGTCAAAGGAGTTGACGGTGAGGGAGCAGTGATTGGTGCACAGGCCGCAGGTAGCGGGTCTGGCGGTGTGGGAGAAACGGTCCAGAGCCTCTCGCCCCAGCAGCTGGCTCTTGTCCAGGTGCAGGTCACGGGCAGCCAAAGCGGCGCCGAAGGCGCCCATGATGCCCGAAATCACAGGACGGGTCACATTCCGGCCAAGCTCCTGCTCAAAGGCCCGGAGCACCGCGTCATTGAGGAAGGTGCCTCCCTGGACCACAATGTGTTGTCCCAGATCGTCGGCGGAGGCGGCCCGGATAACCTTATATATGGCGTTTTTCACGATGGAGGTGGACAGACCGGCGGAGATATCTTCCACGCTGGCTCCGTCCTTCTGGGCCTGCTTGACGCTGGAGTTCATGAACACAGTGCACCGGGAGCCCAGATTTACCGGATGTTGGGAGAAGAGTCCCAGCTTGGAGAAATCCGCTATGTTGTAGCCCAGAGCCTTGGCAAAGGTCTCAATGAAGGAGCCACAGCCGGAGGAGCAGGCCTCGTTGAGCATGATGGAGTCCACGGCGCCGTTGCGGATCTTAAAGCACTTCATATCCTGACCGCCGATGTCGATGATGAAATCCACGGAGGGCTCAAAGTGGGCGGCGGCCTTGTAGTGGGCCATAGTCTCCACCAGACCGAGGTCGCAGGAGAAGGCGTTTTTGATCAGGTCCTCGCCATAGCCGGTGACGGCGGCGCCGCGGATCACGATACGGTCACCGCACATGGCGTAGATGGTCCGCAGCTGTTCCAGCACTATGGCCACGGGGTTACCCAGATTGGAGTGGTAATAGGTATACAGCAGGCCGCCGTCGGCGGTGATGAGGGCCAGCTTGGTGGTGGTGGAGCCAGCGTCGATGCCCAGCCAAGCCGGACCGGAGTAGGTATGGATATCCACCTCTGGGGGGCGACTGGCGTTGTGCCGGGCACTGAATTGGTCGTACTCCTCCTGACTGGAGAACAGGGGGGGCATGGTGTCCACCAGGGTGGTGGCCTCGGCGCTGTCGGCCAGCTTTTTCAGCACCTCCTCAAAGGGGACAGGCTGATAGTCGGTGGCGCACAGAGCCGCGCCCATGGCCGCGAAACAGTCGCCGTCCTCGGGAAAGATGGCGTGCTCACCGTCTAGGGCCAAAGTCTCCACAAAACGCTGGCGCAGGCCCATGAGGAAGTGGAGAGGCCCACCCAGAAACACGATCTTGCCCTTCAGCTCCCGGCCCTGGGTCAGGCCGGCCACCGTCTGGTCCACCACTGCCTGGAAAATGGAAGCGGCCACGTCCTCCTTCCGCCCGCCCTGATTCAGGATGGGCTGGATATCGCTCTTGGCAAATACACCGCAGCGGGAGGCGATGGGGTAGATCTTCTCATGCTTTAGGGACAGAGTATCTAGCTCGTTCACCGTGACGTTCATCAGGGTGGCCATCTGATCGATGAAGGCGCCGGTGCCGCCGGCGCAGGAGCCGTTCATCCGCTCCTCCAGGGAGCCACCGAAGAAAATGATCTTGGCGTCCTCCCCTCCCAGTTCGATGACCGCGTCCGTGTCGGGGATGTATGTATTCACCGCGGCGGCAGTGGCATATACCTCCTGTACGAAGTCGATGCCCGCGGCGTTGGCTACGCCCAGTCCGGCAGAGCCGGTGATGGTGACCTTGACACGCTGGCCGGACAGCATATCGGAGATGGAGTTCAATGTTTCCAGTGCCCGCTCACGGGTCTTGGAGAAGTGCCGCTCATAGGAGCGGAACAGCAGTTTATTTTGTTCATCCAGCACCACTACCTTGACGGTGGTGGAGCCGATATCGATTCCTACGCGCAGACTCATGATTTTGAAACACCTACAATAGACTGGATATCTTTCTATTTCTTCAGTATTATGATAGCGATTTTGGGGAGCAAAAACAACGGAATTAACGATTTCTTAACAGGACAGAGAGGAGGAAAGACAGGAACTTAACATCCTGTTTTTCGTGATTTTAGACATATTTAAGATAAAAATTTGTCAAGAATGTAAAAGAGTCCCGCCGGATATCCTCCGGCGGGACTCTGCAAAAGTTATTTGTGGATGAAGCGGGAAGTCATCTTTCCGGTTCTGGCTTAATTACCTGGGGATCTCCGCGCTCCAGCCTGACCCCGCCGGTACCCGAGTCTGTACACCTCCAGGTGCCGTCCTCCTGCCGTTCCAGGCAGTATTCCAGGGTGTACAGCCAATGTCCATCTGGTCCTGGATCAAGGCCGGCGCCCGACTGCCAATATATGTTGTTCGCTTCCACCGGATCCACGGCCAGAGTGATGGCGGCGCACAGTCCGCTGGCCGCCTGCTGATAGACCCGGGCCTCATACAGGGCGGCGTAGGTTACGGCCGATGGGTGGCTGGACCCAAAGGAGGAATAGTATTGGGCCAGAGCCCGTCCATAGGCCTCGGCCGCCTTCTGGGGGTCGGTCACCGAGGCGGGGACCACCGGGTCCAGCAGGTCCCGGAGGTTGCTTACCACCACGTCACGAACATAGTCCTGAGTGACCAGTTCCTCATAGCCTTGGCTGCCTACCACTAGGGGGAACTCCCATAGGATGATCTGACTGCGCTCCATATGACCGATCCCCTCCACCGTCAGCAGATGGGGCACATGGCCGTAAGGATGAAACAGACCGTCGCCGTCGGCGTAATTCCCTCCAGCCCAGCCCGCTTCCTCCAAATTCCCGGTGGTCAAGCCGTAGTCGAAGGCGTACAGCTTCACGGTCCCCTCTTTCAGCAGGTCGGGGTAAGAGGACAGCAGGCGGAATTGGGTCAGTTCTACCCCAGTGTAGGGGGCGGACAGGCCGCTGTCGGTAAAGTCCTGGTTCCACTTGGCCAGCTCATCCGCCAGGAGCCGGTCCACCGCCTCCGCCACCGGGGACAGGTCCTCCCGGATGATGCTGCCGGCGGGAGGAGTCCACCGCTGACGGATGAGCTGGTACAGCTCCGGGCTTTCAAAGAGCAGCCCGTCGATGTCCACCTGGTCCTCGACCAGACCGGCGGAGAGATACAGGGTGACGTCCTCGGGCAGCAGGATGTCCAGCGTCCACAGCCGGTGGGAGGAAAAGCTGTCGGATCCGTCCGGCCCCAGATACCGGTCTGCCATTCGGTTGAGCATCCCGGCCAGCTGGTCGGACGAGACCGGGAGGTCATAGCGGCCTCCGCTGACGGACTGGATGTCCTGTGGGGTGAGAGCGGACAGACGCTGGGTCAGGTCCTTTTGAATCAACTCCAAAGAGTCCTGCTGGTGGAAGGCCAGCACCTGCTCATTCAGCGCCGCCGGGAAGGTTAGGTCCATAAACATCACACTGCCGCCTCCCCAGACCGTCAGCCGATAGCCGTAGCCCCGCCCCCATTGGTCCGGGACCCAGCCGTTGTAGGTGCCGATGACCAGCAGGTCGGGGGAGACGCCTTCCTCCCCCTTCCCCTGGAGGGCGTCGGCCAGCGCCTCCGGGGTGATCCCTAAATACTGGGCGTTTTCGGTGAGAAACGCCTGATCCTGGACCAGCAGCTCCACCAGGGCGGCGATGTGCTCCGGCTTCTCCAGCCGGGTATAGGAGCTGGGCACGTTTCCACCCTGGGTAGAGCGGTTGGCGATAAACTGATATCCGCCGTCCACCGCCCGAAGGACCAACTGGCAGGCCCCGTGGTCCCCATAGTTGAGATAGAGAATGCTGTCATGGCGGGAGCCGCTCTCAAAGCTTGGGACTGTATAATTGGTGTCCCCATGGAAGTGGTAGTAGGCGTCATACTCCGGCAGGTAGGTGAAATCGCCCAGCCCCACCAGATTGGTCTCCTCCAAAGTCAGGCCGGTGTGTTCCAGCAGGACGGCATCCATCTCCTGCCGGGTGATTTTGGTGCAGCCGCAGTCCGGGTCTGCCCCGCCGTAACCCCGGTCGATGACCAGCCGCCGCTCCTCCTCGCTGATGGAGCTGGGATTGCCGGTCCCCAGATAGAACAGCTGGTACAGGTCGATGTCCGCCGGATGGTCATACCAGGAAGTCAGGAACTGGTTGCGAATGGAGAAATTGATGTAGGCATTTCCGCCGCTGCCGGTCCCGTTGTCAAAGAAGGAGCCGTCGTTGAAATAGGCCAGCTCCTCGGCGGTAAGAGGAACGGCGCCGCTCTGCGCCCCCTGGCGGTTCATCAGGTCGTAGAGCTGGACTGCCGCCTGCTGGTGCATCAGGGCGGCCACCCGGCGTCCGGAAACCTCCGTCCCGCTGAGTTCACCGTCAGTAAGCACATAGAAGTCGCCGGAGTTCCCCCGGTCGGCGGGGGCGGCCAGCAGATATCGGACCTCCGCGCCCTGCTGGTCAGTGAGAGTCAGGGTACGCAGAGAAGCCGGGTCCAGGTCCCCCACTACCTGGGGCGGATTGAGCCAGTCCGGGCACTCCTGCTTCAAGATCTCTTTGGCCTCCGCCAGCAGCTCCGGATCGGTGATGGCGGTGGGGTCAAACTGACTGGAGGTGATGGGCTGCCCCAGGCGGATGCTTTGGGCGCTTTGCACATCACTGAGGAAGCGCCTATAATCGCCTGCCGGACCGCCGCTCTGGTTTCCGTCAGAGAAGGTGAATACTGCTACCAGAGCCAGGGCCACACAAGCCCCAAAGACAGCGGCCGCCCTGGTTTCTGGGTGCTTCACCAGCAGAGCGATGCGCTGTTGAATGGTCTTTTTGCCCCCTGTCATGGCGGTGGAGCAGGACAGCAGATCGGCCGGCCGCAGGGAACGCTGGGCCACCATGCCCACCAGGGTGCGGCCGTAGGGGATGCGCTGGTCCTCTCCCAGACGGCGTACCGCCCCCTCGTCACAGGCCAGTTCTCCGTCCCGTTTGGACAGGAGGACAGCCAGCCACACCAGAGGGTTATACCAGTGGAGGGCCAGGGCCAGACACCGCAGGGGGGCCCAGAGGTGGTCCCTGTGGGCGTAGTGGGTGAGCTCATGGGCCAGCACATGCTCCCGTGCGGCAGAGTCCGCCGCTGCCTGGGGAGTCAGGTAGACCACGGGCCGGAACAGGCCGAACAGGCAGGGAGAGGACAGGTCCTCTATCACGTAGACGGGAAGAGGACACTCAGGAATGTCCAGGGGGCGGCGGGAGCGGCGCAGCCTTGCGGCAAAGCGCAGGTTGCTCCCAATCAGGAACAGGAGCATCACCGCTGCTCCTGTCCCCCACAGGATAGACAGGATACGGGGGACAGTGGAGAAAAAGGCGTAATCGGTATAACCGTTTTCCTCCAGGACTGTGCCGCCGCTGTAATAATCAAAGCCGAGCCCTCCCAGAGCGGGGAAGCCACGGCTGGTGATGCCGGCGCTCATGACCGGGTCCTCTCCCTGTTCTTCCCAGATATGCTGAATATAACTCTCTGGCGCGTCTATGTGGTCAGTGGGAAAGGCGTATACCGGGGTGTCCTCCATCTGAGGCGCAAAGTCCACTGCCCCTAAGGAGGACAGGAAGGGGAGCTGAATAGGGATCAGCAGCCGGATCAGCACCACCGCCCAGAGGGCATAGCGGTTCACAGAGGACAGCCGGTTCCGGGTGAGCCAACGGACAGTCAGCACCGCCAGAATTAGTAGGGTGGAGGTGAAGGCCCAGGGGATCAGGGTGGGCATGGCGCTGTTCAGAACGAAAATGCCGCTCATTTCGCTCCCTCCTCTGCCTGTCGAAGAATCTCATACAGCTCGTCAATCTCCTTCCGGGTCAGGGCCTTGTCCTGGGCCATGGCAGACACCATCAACCCCACGCTGCCCCGATACACCTTGTTCAAGAAGGAGCGGGTCTCCCGGCGGACGGCCTGCCGCCGTTCCACCGAGGGCCGATAGTGACGGGTCCGGCCCGTCACTTCACAGTGGACCAGCCCCTTCTCCTCCATCCGCCGCAGGGTAGTGATGGTGGTGCTCTTGGCCCAGCCCACCTTCTGGGACAGGCGCTCCACCAATTCCATCACCGTCAGAGGAGAGTGCTCCCAAAGGCAGTCCAACACATACCATTCGCTGTTGGTCAGGGTGACATCCGGCATAAAAACACCTCCTTAAGTCTACTTTGTAGACCAAACATAACACAACTGGTCTACATTGTCAACCAAAGAAAATGAATTGTAATTAAATTGTAAATCCTGTGTAGATCAGGGCATCTGGCTCACATTGAGGCGAAAGTGGCTTTTCCTGGCGGACAGCAGCCCATCCCGCCTCATTTTGCCCAGCTCATTGGACAGGGCACTCCGGTCCACGCCCAGATAATCAGCCAGCTGCTGGCGGTCAAAGGGGATAGAAAAGGAGGGGCTGTTCTGGAGCACCGCCTGGTCGGACAGATAGGAGAGCAGCCTGCCCCGGATGGTCTTGGAGGAGGTGTAGAAGATGCGCCGAGAGAGGGCCAGGTTTTTTCTGGCCGTAATGGTCAGAAGGTTGCGCAGGAGGATGCCATGATGGGGTCCCTCGCCGGACAAGAGCAGGCCCATATCCAGGAACAGGACCTCTGTGTCCTGGACGGCCGCAACGTCAACCATCAGTGGTTCCCCGGGGACACAGGCGTAGGTCTCCGCAAAGACCTGGCCGGGGGCCACATGGTCCAGGATGGTCCGGTTTCCCCAGGCGTCGTGATTCTCGATGTTGACGCCGCCGGAGAGCACCAGACCCAGCCGCCCGGTCCGGTCGCCGGTCCGGAGGACGGCCTCCCCACGGGGATAGAAACGGGTCCCGGCTCCCAGACCGGCCAGAAGATCCGGAAGAACGTCCGGGGAGAGCCCTTGGAACAGGAGAATACCAGCCAAAAATTGATAGTCCATATCTTTCTCCTAAAATGTTGTTTTAACAACGTACTCTGTGGATCAATGGTACTATACTTAGCCCATCCAAGTCAAGGAAAGGCGGAAAATGACATGATTCGTAGAATTATTGAGATCAACCGAGAGAAGTGTAACGGCTGCGGCCTGTGTGCCCAGGCCTGTCATGAGGGGGCCATCGGCATGGTGGAGGGCAAAGCGGCCCTGCTTCGGGATGACTACTGTGACGGCCTGGGGGACTGTTTACCCACCTGTCCTACCGGGGCCATCACCTTTGTGGAGCGGGAGGCGGCTCCCTATGATGAGGCGGCGGTCCAGTCTAAAAAGAGGGAGCGGGAGAATGGAGAAGGACATGGCTGCCCTGGCAGCCGTATCCAGACACTGGGACGGCGTCAGGAGCAGGAAGCCGCCGTCTCATCCCAACTGCGCCAGTGGCCTGTCCAGATCAAGCTGGCTCCCCTTACGGCGCCCTACTTTGACGGCGCGAACCTGCTGATTGCCGCCGACTGCACCGCCTTTGCCTATGGAAACTTCCATCAGGATTTTATCCGGGGCAAAGTGACATTGGTGGGCTGCCCCAAGTTGGACGGGGTTGATTACAGTGAAAAGCTGACAGAAATCATCCGTCAAAATAATATCAAGAGCGTGACCATTGCGCGGATGGAGGTCCCCTGCTGCGGCGGCCTACAAATTGCGGCGGAGAAGGCCCTGCGGGACAGCGGGAAGTTTATCCCCTGGCAGGTGGTGACCATCTCAGTGGATGGTAGGATATTGGAGTAAAAGGAATGGACGGCCAAAGGCCGTCCATTCTGTTCTTGAGGCCCAAGTTCACCGAGCAGCGGGATCGCGGAGATAGAGGAGAGGAAACAGGGCTCCACCAGGTACACCCGTGGCAGGATATGGATACAGAGAATCGATTGGCTGTCCACTCAATCGAACAAATTTTCCATAAACATTGACTTAGACTATGTCCTGTTATAGAATAGAAACCAGCACAAAAGAAGGGGCGCTGTGTTTTGGAACAGGCAAATACCTGCTGCTTTACCGGGCACCGGCCCGACAAACTTCCTTGGGGAACGGATGAGCGGGACCCCAGATGCACACGGCTGAAGGAGCGGTTGGGACAGGCCCTGGAGCGGGCCTATCAGAGTGGCTGCCGCCATTTTATCTGTGGAATGGCACGGGGGGCGGACCTGTATTTTGCCGAGGCTGTGTTGGCCTTGCGGGCGTGCTTTCCGCAGGTGACGCTGGAGGGGGCGCGGCCCTGTGAGAGCCAAGCGGACCGCTGGCCCCGGGAGGAGCGGCTCCGCTATCAGGCTATCCTGGACCAGTGCGACTATGAGACTCTGGTCCAGCATCACTATGACCGGGGCTGCATGGCAAGGCGGAACCGGTACATGGTGGACCGGGCCTGCCGGATTATCGCCGTCTATGACGGTGAACCCAGAGGCGGGACGGCCCAGACCTTGGCCTATGCCATGCGGCAGGGCCTGGAGTTAGATATTTTGGAGATTTGAGGTGCGTGTGATGGATAATACCCTGATGCATATGTGCTGTGCCCCCTGCGCCAACCAGCCTATCGCTCAACTGCGGGAGGAGGGGCTGTCGGTCACCGGCTTCTGGTTTAACCCCAACATTCACCCCTATACGGAATATCAGGCCCGGAAGCGCACCTTAGAGGACTACGCAAGGGAGATCGGCATGAAATTGGTCATCGGCGGCACCTATGATCTGCGGCCGTTCGTCACCGCTGTGGCTGGAAATATTGACGGGCGCTGTCCCTACTGCTACCGGGTCCGAATGGAGGAGACAGCCCGATACGCCGCGGAGCATGGCTATGACAGCTTTACCACCTCGCTGCTCATTTCCCCCTATCAGAACCATGATGCCATCGCCGCCATTGCCCGTGAGATGGGGCAGAAGTACGGGGTGGACTTCCTGTACCGGGATTTCAGGCCACTGTTTCAGGCGGGCCAGGCCTTTGCCCGGGAGCACGGCTTCTATATGCAGAAATATTGCGGCTGCATCTTCAGTGAGGAGGACCGCTATATGGCGGCCAAGCGGAAGAAAAAGGAGTCGTCTAGAGGACTGTGAGCCTCTGTATAAATAGTGAAGAAGGGGACAAAGACCTGATAAGATCGTAAAAAAGCGCCCTGCTCCTCAGGGGAGCAGGGCGCGGGCTTTTATCAGCCGAAGATCAACGGCAGTACATTCAGAAACAGGGTAATAATAATTCCGTTGCAGAAATCAATGAACAGCGAGCCGACCAGCGGTACGATAAAAAAAGCCTGAGGCGCGGGGCCGTAATTTTTGGTGATGGCCTGCATATTGGCCATGGCGTTGGGCGTGGCGCCCATACCAAATCCGCAGAAGGCGGAGGTCATGACTGCCGCCTCATAGTCCCGACCCATGAGCCGGAACACCACGAACCGGGCGAAGAGAAACATGAGTATTACCTGGGCGGCCAGTAGAATGACCATGTCCGTAGCCAGTTCGGCCAGTTCCCAGAGCTTTAGGGACATAAGGGCGATGGCCAGGAAGATAGAGAGGGACACATTACCCCAGGTATCGATGGCCTTGGCGGGGAGAATAATGCGCTTGACATCACAGAAATTGCGGATGACAGCGGCGATGACCATGGAGCCGATATAGGTGGGGAAGGTGAACTTGATGACCGTGCCGGCAATGGTGATCTGCACGCTATTGAAGGCCATGGTCAGCAGAGTGCCCAGGCCAGATGCGACGATGAGCAGGATGGCGGCGTTGGTAAAGGCCGTATAGTCCATGCGCTCCGCCCGCTCCTTCTCTTCAGGAGTCTCGTCAGCGGCTTCAATGACGGACTCGGTGGTCTCGTTGGAGCGCAGACCATATTTGTTGATAAGGCTGCGGGCGGTAGGGCCGCCCATCAGGGAGCCGGCGACAAGACCAAAGGTGGCGGCGGCCATAGCCAGCACCTCAGCGCCGGCCAGACCCATCTTTTCCAGTTCGGGGCCGTAGGAGCCCGCGGTACCGTGGCCCCCTACCATGGGGATGGAGCCGGTGCACAGGCCGAGACGGGGATCCCAGCCAAGCAGGACGGACAGCACAGAGCTGGCCAAATTTTGCAGGATAACCATTAAGATAGCGACAAACAGGAAGGTAAATACCTTTTTACCCCCCTTTTTCAACAGTCGGAAGCAGGCGGTATAGCCTACGCTGGTAAAGAACAGGGTCATAAAGAAGTTTTTGATGTTCTCATCAAAGGATAGGGCCAGTACACCGCTCATATAGAGTCCCAGATGAACGAGGGCGAAGATCAGGCCCCCCACCACAGGGGCGGGGATACAGCATTTTCTCAGGAACTCGACGCGCTCGGTGAGAAATCGGCCCAGTACGAACAGGAGCATGGCAATGCCTGCAGTCTGGTAGATATCTAAGGTGAATGTGGGCATAGGTGTCCTCCTTTTTGATTGGGTCGGCTGTGGAAAGGGAGAAAATCAGCCGCCGGGAATAATCAGATGTGCCAGAAAAAAGCTCCGGTGCTGAAATCCAGTACCGGAGCGCAATTTCACAGAATTAGGCCAGAGCCTTCTTGGCGGTTTCCGTCAGTTGGACGAAAGCTGCCTTATCGTTGACTGCCAGCTCGGCCAGCATCTTGCGGTTGATGACGATGCCGGACTTCTTCAGGCCGTTCATGAAGGTGGAGTAGTTCATGCCGTTCAGCTTGCAGGCGGCATTGATCCGGGTGATCCAAAGCTGACGGAAGTCGCGCTTCTTCAGCTTGCGGCCGGTATAGGCGTACACACCGGACTTCATGACAGCCTGGTTGGCCATCTTATAATGCTTGGACTTGGAACCCCAGTAGCCCTTGGCCAGCTTGAGGATCTTATTTCTTCTCTTGCGCGTCATCATCGCGCCTTTCACTCTTGCCATTGTTCGTTACCTCCCTCTGTCTTACTTGTACAGGATCATGCGCTTGATCGCGGCCTCATTGGTCTTGTCGGCATAGGTGGTGCCGCGCAGAGCCCGCTTCAGCTTGGTGGTCTTGCCGTGGCCGTTGAGCAGGTGACGCTTCTTGGTCATGGCGCGCTTGACCTTGCCGGTCTTGGTGAGAGAGAAGCGCTTTTTGGCGCCGCTGTGAGTCTTGATCTTGATCTTCGGCATAACAGAAAACTCCTTTACTTACTTTTTGGCGTCTTTGGCAGGCTTGGGGGATAGGAAGATGGACATATGACGTCCCTCCAGCTTGGGGCTCTTATCCATAACAGCCAGCTCGCCGCACTCCTCCGCGAACTTGAGCAGCAGATCCTGACCGATATTGGTATGAGCCATCTCACGGCCGCGGAAGCGGACTGTGACCTTGCAGCGGTTGCCCTCAGATAAAAACTTTTGGGCGTTCCTCAGCTTAACGTTGAAGTCATTGAGATCAATACTGGGGGACATCCGGATCTCTTTGATCTCCACCACGCGCTGATTCTTGCGGGCTTCCTTCTCGCGCTTGGTCTGTTCGAACCGATATTTGCCGTAGTCCATGATTTTGCACACAGGGGGAACGGCGTTGGGGGAGATCTTAACCAGATCCAGGTTCTGTTCTTCCGCTAGACGAAGCGCCTCCTGGGAAGACATGATGCCCAACTGTTCGCCGGCCTGGTCGATCAGTCGAACTTCCTTGTCGCGGATCTCGTCATTGGTTTGATGACCTGTGTTAGCGATGGGAAAGCACCTCCAGACAAAATAAAATACGGATAGCCGATATGGCCCCCGTATCACAGCAAAACACCACTGGACATCCAGTGCTGATCTTCCATGTTGACCCTTTGGCGCTGGCCTGGGGTGAGGACGGGGAACCGTACCTACTTTATTGTACCGCAATATTCTACCACCACGTCCAGCTAATGTCAATAGGAGGAACGAAAAATTTTGTATGGCAGCCGCCAGAGACCTGTGTACAGGTATAAAAGATTTACATAATCGGAATTGTAAAAAGTAAGTACAAAAAGTTATTCACACTTTCCACATGGTTTTCCACAAAAGGGGCGGCTCAAAGCGCCATGATTCGGGCGGCTGTGGATTTCTTACGATTAGAAATAGGGAAAAAATGTAAAGAACCCAAAAATTATGGGTGACATAACGCAAAATTGAGAGGGGAGGTATCCAGACTGTAATACTACAGACGGAGCACAGGGAGAGCCGCCCACTGTTCCGCCAGGCGGGAAACAGTAGGCTTATCCCAGAGAGATATCCCGGGTGGCGTAAGCATTTAGCTCCCAACCGGCTGTGTGGCCAGCCTGCCACTCATAGTACCCCTGACAGCCGACCATAGCGGCGTTGTCGCCGCAGTAGCGCAGTTCGGGGAGGTAGAGCTGATCCCCGCTCTGGGCACAGGCGGCCTGGAGATCGGCCCGGATGCGGCTGTTGGCCGCCACGCCGCCGGCCACCGCCACCTTGCCATAGCCCTTTGCCTTGGCTGCGGCCATAGCACGGGGGACCAGGGACTGGCTCACCGCCCGGCCAAAGCTGGCGGCGAAAGAGGGCAGGTCCAGGGGTTCCCCTTTCTGCTGGGCGTTGTGGATCAGATTCAGGCTGGCTGTTTTGAGGCCGGAGAAAGACATATCCAGCTCGTGCCCGGTCACATGGGCCAGGGGGAGCTCATACCGCAGGTCATCGCCCCCCTGGGCCAGCCGGTCCATGGGAGCGCCTCCAGGATAGCCGATGCCGAGCACCCGCGCCACCTTGTCAAAACACTCGCCGGCGGCATCGTCCCGGGTGGAACCCATGATTTCCATCTCTGTATAGGACCGCACATCCACGATGGCTGTGGTGCCGCCGGATACACACAGGCATACGAAGGGGGGCTCCAGGTCTGGGTGTGTGATATAATTGGCCGCGATGTGGCCCCGGACATGGTGGACCGGGATGAGGGGCAGGTCCAGAGCCATGGCTGCCCCTTTGGCGAAGTTGACCCCTACCAGCACAGCGCCGATGAGGCCGGGGGCATAGGTGACCGCTACGGCGTCTAAATCGGCACGGGAGAGCCCGGCGCCGGCCAGAGCTTTGTCAGCCAGGCCGGATATGGCCTCGATATGCTTGCGGGAGGCCAGCTCCGGTACCACGCCGCCATAGATGGTATGCATCTCAATTTGGGAGGACACGCAGCTAGACAGCACCGTCCGACCGTCCTTGACAACGGCGGCGGCGGTGTCGTCACAGGAGGATTCAATGGCAAGAATATTCATCGTATCAATACCTACTTTCTGATCGAGGGAACCAGCGGACACCGCTGCGAAGGAAGTGCGCGCTGGCGGCTGAGGGAGACGCAGGGCTTGCCAGGAATAGAGATGACCATGCAGACGGGGAGGGGCGCCCCTCACTCCTCCACCCAGTCTCCCATGGAGTTGGGCTGCTGCCCAGGGAGCAGGGGGATCTGGATGAAACGGTCGTATACCTGTTTGGGCATATGTCCACTGTAAATTTTCTGGTGGACGGCCAGCAGCTCACCCGGAGTGACGTCCTCACGGCCTCGGATCAGGGTCTGGTAGTGGACACCAAAGAGGGCGCAGTCATAGCCGCCGTATCGGAACCCGTTGCGCAGATAGAAGCCGAGCCGGCGCCGGCGCAGCTCCTCCCCCTCGGGACTGCCGCCCTCTGGTGCCTCCGCCTCGCCGAAGATGCCTCGGTAATCCTTGTAGTAGCCGGCCAACAGGTCCAGCATAATGGTCCCCAGCCCCTGACTGCGCCTGCCTTCGATGGTTCCCAGATAGTCCAGCAGGGCAAAGGGAATGCCGGGCTCCAACCACAGCAGGGCATAGCCCGCCAGTTCATCTCCATCATACAGGCCAAGGGCCTGATACTTCTTCTCAGCCATCAGGTTCAGCATGGCCTTTAGGGGCTTCAGCTCCTGGGGCGGGAAAGCGGCTTTCAGCTCGCTCTCATACAGGGCGGACAACTGCTCCGCGGTCAATTCAATCAGCTTCATGTTCAAACTCCCGTGTCATAATTAAGGCGTCCTCCCGCGGATTTTGGTAGTATCCCGGCCGCAGGCCAGCCTGGTGGAAGCCATACTTTTCATATAGGCCGATGGCGGCAGTGTTGGATACCCGTACCTCCAGAGTGAGGAAGGCCAGATTGGCGGCGCCGAAGCGGCAGTACACATCCAGCAGGGCGGAGGCCACTCCATGCCGCCGGGCATCGGGGTGGACGGCGATATTGTCGATGTAGCCCTCGTCCAACACCACATGTAAGCCAGCGTAGCCCAGAATATTGCCTTCCCCGTCGTCGGCCACGATAAAGCTGGCCTGGGGGTCGAAAAGGGCGTCAGAGAGCATGGTCTCGCTCCAGGGCGTGGAGAAACATTCCCGCTCCAGGGCGGCGATCTGGTCTATGTGGCTTCGGTCCATGGGGACAATCTCGTAGTACATTGTATTGACTCCTTATGTGATAGGGTAAAGGTTGGGTCTGCCGGTTATTTGTTCGGCCCGCGCAGTTTCCGAACGCCCCAGAGGGATAGGAGAATCCCAGTTCCGAAGGGGAACGGGAGGAGAAGGGCCGCCTGAGGCGGGGGACAGGAGGGATAGAATTTGGCGAGCCATTCCAGCTCTATGTACCCGTAGAGGACGCAGACGCACATGGCAGTGAACAGCAGGGCGGTGAGGCTCTCCAGGAAGAAGGCTCCGTAACGGGGTGTTTTCCGCACCGCCGCCAGAACCAAAACCAGCAGAGTGACAGCCAGCATCTGCATGGAGAGAAGGACCATAAGGGGAGGCCGCCATTCAAAGTAGCAGAACTTACCCCAGCATAGCGCCAGGGCAGAGAGCGTACTCATGGGGATGACCAGGGGGAGCCAGGCGGGGCGGAAGAAAAATACAAGGGTAAGCATCAGCAGGGGGAAGAGGAGAAAAACAGTTAAGACAGTCCAGAATGTCATAAGGGAGCCTCCTTGCAAAGCGGATTTACAGTTCAGACGCGGTGGGAACCGCATAGACCCACTTGTTGTTTCATCAGCCAGATGGGATACCAAGGCCAGCAGACAGAGGGCGCAGGACACTCTCCTTTCGTCAAATGATCCCCCACAGGTGAAGGGCGATGGTGTTGATGGCCAGGTTGGCCCCCATGTGGACCAGCCAGCCGGGCCATATGGTCTGGCTTTTTGCGTCCAGAGCGTTGAACAGAAGCCCGGCGCAGGCCAGCCCAGAGGTAAGCAGGACCAGCAGGGCCGGGTGGAACCAGCCGTCCATGATGGACACATGGTACAGGGCAAAAGCTATGGCGGAAAAGGTCCAGGCCAGCTTTTTGTAACCGGATCGGTACAGGGCAAGAAAGGCAAAGCCCCGGAAAAAGAGCTCCTCCAGCAGGGAGTTACCAAAGGTGATATAGAGGGCCGCCAGTGGAAAAGTAGCGGCGGTGAAGCCCTCCTTGGCCTGTAAATTGCCGGAGATGGCGGACAAATCCAGCCAGGGAGAGAGCAGCGTGTACCCGCCCAGCAGCAGGAGGAATACTCCGCCCCCCAGCAGCAGGGGCAGCCTCATCGCCCCCTGTTCGGGCCGGCCGAAGGACCGGAGGATCGTCCGGTCGCCGGAGGCCAGCACATAGGCGGCGGCGCAGCCCAGAAAGACCAGCGCCTTAGCCGACGACTTTACCGGGTAGACGGGGGACAGCACCCACTCCACCCAAAGCATAGCTAGACAGCCCAGAACGGTCAACAAGGTCGTCAGAACTGGGCGGCGGTCGGTCCCACTCATCCTGACACCCCCAGCAGCGCCCACTTGACAAGTCGAGCAGTGGTATAGACGGTACGATCCATGGAGGATACCTCCCTGCTATTCTGTTGCCAGTGTATCAGATTCCTGCCGATCTGACAACAAAACCAGGACAGTCGGTCACTTTCGAGGGATAGGTGGCGGAGATGCGGGGGGAGGAATGCCCATTGGACGTTCCCAACCAAGCAGGTTCAAGGTGAAGTATTCCGAAAGGACAAGAGGATGCGGTCCGGGCCAGCGCGGCGGGCTAATGGGCGTCCGCCCAGCTCTTTCCAGCGTGGGTCTCGGCCAGCAGAGGGACGGACAGAGCGGCCACGCCCTCCATCTCCTCCTCCACCAGGCTGCAGATTCTATCCGCCTCCTCCGCCGGACACTCCACGATCAGCTCGTCGTGGACCTGGAGGACCAGGCGTCCCTTCAGCCCCTCGGCGCGAAGCCGGTCCCGCACCCGGATCATGGCCAGCTTGATGATGTCGGCGGCGGTGCCCTGGATGGGGGCGTTAAGGGCTACCCGCTCCCCAAAGGACCGGGTGTTGAAGTTGGAAGATTTCAGCTCCGGCACCCAGCGGCGTCGACCAAAGAGGGTGGCCACGAAGCCGGTCTGTTTGGCCTGCTCCACTACGCCGTCCATATAGGCCCGGACACCGGAGTAATGGGCGAAATACTTGTCCATATACTCCTTGGCCTCCTGGACAGATACGCCGATGTCCTGGGACAGCGAGAAGGGAGAGATGCCATACACAATGCCGAAATTCACCGCCTTGGCCGAGCGGCGCATGGAGGGGGTGACCTCCTCGGGCCGGACACCAAAGACCTGGGAGGCGGTGATGGTGTGGATGTCGGCTCCGCTCTTAAAGCCGTCGATCATAGCCGGATCGCCGGCCATATGGGCCAGGAGCCTCAGCTCGATTTGGGAATAATCCGCATCCACCAGCACACGGCCGGCCGGGGCCGCGAACATCTTGCGCAGCTCGGCCCCCAACTGGGTGCGGATGGGGATGTTCTGAAGGTTGGGTTCGGTGGAGGACAGCCGCCCAGTGGCGGTCACCGTATTCTGGAAAGAGGTGCGGAGCCGCCCGTCAGGGCCGATGACCTTGGACAGACCGTCCACATAGGTGGACTTCAGCTTGGTGAGCTGGCGGTACTCCAGAATCTCGTCAATGATGGGGTGCTGGCCCCGCAGCTTGTCCAGCACCTCGGCATTGGTGGACCAGCCGGTTTTGGTCTTTTTCACAGGTGGGAGCCCCAGCGTTTCAAATAAAACATGGCCCAGCTGCTGGGTGGAGTTGATGTTGAAGGTGGCCTCCCCAGCCAGCTCGTAGATGCGGGACTGGGCCTGGTCGATGCGCTGGGTGAGCATCTCCCCAAAGGACACCAGGGCGCCCCGGTCAATAAGAAAGCCCTCTGCCTCCATCTCAGCCAGCACCGAGCACAGGGGCAGCTCGATGGTCTCATACAGGTCCCACATCTCCAGCTCCCGCAGGCGCTTTTCCAATACCCCGTGGAGGGCGCCGATGAGGGCGCAGTGGGAGGTGAGGGCGGCGGCGGGGCCCACCGGATCAGCCAGGGGGCCGAAAGCTCCCTCGGCCAAATAGTCGCCAGCCTTGGCGGGCTGAAAGCTGAAATAGGTCAGCCCCAGCTTTTCCAGGTCATAGCTGCCGTCGGTAGGGGCCAGGAGATAGGCGGCCACCTCGGTATCAAAGACAAAGCCGGCGGGGGAGATCCCTTCAGCCAGCAGGGAGCGCCACAGGCCCTTCAGCCCGTGCGTAACCTTTTTAATGTCCGGGTCTGCGAAAAAAGTCCGCAGAAACTCGTTGTGTCCCTGGAATTTGTCTGCGAGGAACAGGGCGGCGTGGTTCTCCTTCTCGTTGAGCCGGCACTCCACACATATTACGTCCAACCCCGGCAGGGCCAGGACATCCACGCTGTCCTTGGTAGACCAGAGGGCCAGCAGCTCCTTCAGCCGGATCTGTGTGGTGACGACCTCGGTGGTACAGGAGTATTCCGCCCCCGGCTGGCTCTGGGCCTCTCCCTCCCCCTGGGGAGCGGCGAGGTGGTACTTGTCGATGAGCTTGGCGAATTCCAGATCCAGGAACAGCTGGTACAGAGCGTTGTTGTCCGGCGGCTGGCGCAGGTTGCGCTCCGGGTCGAAATCGATGGGGGCGTCGGTGTGGATGGTGGCCAGGTCATAGGACATGCGGGCCATCTCTTTGCCCTCGGCCAGCTTTTTTACCACGCCGGGCTTGGCGGGGGTGGACGGAGCCATACAGATATCGGGCATATGGTCATACAGGCAGTCAATAGAGCCGTACAGCTGCACCAGGGCCATGGCGGTCTTTTCACCCACCCCCTTGACACCGGGGATGTTGTCGCTGGCATCCCCCATCAGGGCTTTCAAGTCGATAATGTGGATGGGGTCAAAGCCATACTCCTCCCGGAAGGAGGCCGGGGTCATGTCATGGGTGTCGGTGCGGCCCATGCGGGTGGACACCAGCTTCACTGTGGTGGTGTCTGTCACTAGTTGGAGGGAGTCCTTGTCTCCTGTGACGATGATGGTCTCCCAGCCCGCCGCCCGGTCCTTCACGGAGATGGTGCCGATCAGGTCGTCAGCCTCCCAGCCGTCCAGCTCGTACATGGGGATGTTCATGGCCCCCAGCACCTGCTTGAGCAGGGGAAGCTGGCTGGCCAGCTCGTCGGGCATCCCCTTGCGGGTGGCTTTGTATCCCTCGTAGGCCAGGTGCCGGAAGGTGGGGGCGGCCCGGTCAAAGGTGACGCAGAGAGCGTCGGGCTGGCTGTCGTCCAGCAGCTTGTTCAGAATGTTCAAAAAGCCAAAGATGGCGTTGGTAGGCTGACCTTCCCGTGTGGTCAGGTTCTGGCTGACTCCGTAGAAGGCCCGGTTGACGATGGAATTGCCGTCAATGACCATCAGTTTTTTCATAGCGGGAGCTCCCTCTCACTCCGGCAGAAGGCCGGACATAAAATTACATTTTACAGTATAACAGTCTTTCCCAAGAAGGGCAAGGAAAAAACCTGGGTCCCGAAATGGGACCCAGGTTTTTTCGGACTCTGGGGGCCGGTGGGGATAGGAGCTCACAGCCTGGCCCGGTCCACCAGCCCAGTGAGCTGGCAGAGAATGACCGACACCTCGGCCCGGGTGATGTCGCTGCCGCCGTGGAAGCGGCCCTCCTCATCCCCAGTGAGCACACCGGCCCGGTACCACCGATAGACCACATCGCCCAGCTCATCTCCCTCTCCCAAGTCGGGGATATCGCCGTCCCGGACGGTGTTGATTGCCTCCATCTGGTCATCGGGGATGGCCTGATCCAGAATGGCGACCATATCATACCGTGTGGCCTTGTCGTTCAGACAGGACTGAGGAAAGTCACGGACGGTGAGGATGCCGTTGTCCAGACAGTACTGGTAATAGGGCATATACCAGCCGCCGGAGATCCGGGGCAGCGGGTCGCCGCTCTCACGGCTGTGGATCTGATAGGCCAGCACCAGAGTCTGGGCGATAGACAGGTCGCCGCCGGGCTCGAACCTCCCGTCTCCCATGCCGGTCATCAGTCCATTTTGGACTACCTTCTCCACGTAGGGCTGGAACCACTGGCCCGCCTTGATGTCGGAGAAGTGGGGGGCGGCGCCTTGGTCGGGCCGCTCTGTTTGACCGGGCGTTGAGGTGCCGCTGGGCTTCCGCTCCTGGTCCACCGTCCCTTGGACAGACTGGCCGCTGGGGGTAAAGATACCGTCAATGAGAACCTCGCCATCTGGGGCGTGGAGGGAGCCATCAGAGCAGAGAGCGGTATTGGCGATAACAGTGTCCTCCCCGGTTTTGATGGGGAAGCTCTGGACGTGGAAGCCGTAGCTGGAAACCGTGTCGCCCCCCTCTTCGGTAATGCCCCAGGTGTATAGATCACCGTTTTTTAATACGGCGGCGCCCCGCTCGGCGGAGATTACATCCCGGTCAATGATCTTGACGGGCGTGGACTGCCCAACTCCCTCGCTCCAAGGGGTGACGGTGTCATAGGCCATGCCGTTGCCCACCTCGCCATTGTCATTGACACCCCAGGTCCACAGGCCGCCCTCCTGATCGATGGCCCAGCCGCTCTCCCCCTCCATACCGACGGAGATCATGCCGTCCAGCAGTTTGGTCAGGGGCAGAGGAGCGTCGCCGTTGTAGAGAATCATCTTGCCGTCGCCGCCATAGCCGTCGGCGCCCCAGACCCAGACGGAGCCATCCTCTTTCAGGGCCACGTAGCGGGACAGGCCGGCATCCACCATGACCACATTGTCCATCACATGGTGGGGGCCGTAGGAATCGGGGTCGGCGGCGCCATAGTCGGTGCCCGAACCGTCCTCTCCCGCGCTCACCAGGCCGTAGTACCACAGAGAGCCGTCGGTACGCACCACCATGGCGCCGAATTTGCCGGTGGCCACAGATCGGACATTGTCCGCCACCTTGATGGGAGTTTCAGACCAGGCGTCAAAGCTGTCCAGCAGCCCTAGGGAGCCCACATAGTAGCCCCAGGCCCAGAGAGTGTCGTCCTCCTTTACGGCCAGGAGCAGGTCGTTGTCTGAGCAACAGATCTGGCGCACGCCATCCATGAGCTTGACAGGGTACTGGGCCTTCTCTTCTTCGGTGAGATAGCCGGGGCCTGCGTCCCACAGGGAGCCGTCCTCCCGGATAGCCAGACGGCTGGGGTTGCTCAGTACGATCCGGCGGGAGAGAAGATCGGCCTGCTCCACAGCCTGCCGAATGGTGGCTGCCTGGCGGGGATCGGACAGGGCGGAGGGCCGGCTGGGCCGCTCAGGCTGTTCAGGCTCCGCGGGCGGCTCAGACTCCTCTCCCGCTGTGGGGTAAGCGGTGACGCCGTCCTCGTCCAGAACATAGAACACGGGGACGGAGTCATCGGTGGCGTACCACACCACTTGTCCGTTGTAGACGATGGGGGTGCAGTCGGAGGCCATGACGCCCTCGGCGGTCCTGAGGTCAGACACCGAGCCCTCGGCGGAGTAGCGGGCATAGCCGATGGAATCGGTGTTGTAGTAGTAGCCGTTGTCCGCCTTCTCCGCCATAGACCAGATGATATAGCCATCCTCCAGGCTGGTGGGGACAAGGACGGGCTGGGAACCATAGATGTTCCCGCCGTTGGCGTAAGAGGTGATCTGGCGGGTCCTGGTGCCGCTTTGAGAGAAATCATCTTTGCTGGTGTAAGCCAGATAGATGTTTTTCACGTCGGCGGTCAGGTTGGAGGAAGCGCCCTTCCCGGTGTAGCTGTACGCGGTGAGGTAGCCGGTGGAGGTCTCGGCCAGACCGGTGACCTGGGCGCCGGTCACGTTGGCGCCGATGGAACCAGGCCAGCTGGCTACTAGGAGCTGGGTCCCCCGCCGCCCGCTTTGGCCGTCACAGCGGTACAGGGACGCTCCACGGGGATAGGCGTCGCCGTGGTCCAGCGCGACCAGCCTGCCCTCCTGGTCCACCAGCATCAGCTGGTTGAAGGAGTGGGATACATAGCCGGTGGCGGGATTGGACACAGCGGAGGCCGCGTCGGAGATGGTCATGTCCTCCTGGTGGACTGTGAAGGACAGGCTGGCCTGGTGGTTCAGACCGTCGGAGCTGGTGTACATCTCGTGGCTGGTGCGGATGTACAGCAGGCCGCCGTCCTCGGCGCAGGTAAAGCCGCCGGCGTCAAAGGGGATGGTGGTGTTGGCCCCTCTTAGGCTGGCCTGGTCCAGCCGCTCCCAGCTCTTGGAGTATTTGACCACCCGGACTACCTCGGCGCTGTCGCTCTCTGAGGGATTCTCCTGGCCGAAAACCACGAAGTTGTAGTCCTCCCCGGCAAAGAAGCCGCCCCAGATTGGGAGCTCTACTTCCAGTTCTCTAGTCTCCTTCAACTGGAAGCGGCTGTCATAGGTCTCTACCACTAGGGTGGTGGGTGTGAGCCACTCCAGGAACTGGCCAGTCTGGCCATTCACCAGCTGGCTGCCTTTCCGGTACTCCACCCGAACCAGGTCCTGGCCATCCTGGTATAGATAGGAGGAGCGGGGGACGGCCCAGTTACCGTTGTAGTAGCCATATCGGTTGGTGGAGATCAGGGGCTCCGGCTGGCTGGCGGCCGAGACGGCAGGGACAAGGGACAGGGACATGGCCAGAGTGCAGAGCAGGCTGGTCAGGCGGGGAAAAAACCTCTTGTGCTTCATATACGTGTCATCCTTTCTGAACAGTCAGGCGGCTGAACCGCCGGGTAAGGTGGGGGATAGGGACCGGCCTTCGTGGGTGGGCCCCGTGGTTACAGTACCCTATCCGGCGGAGAAAGGAAGAGAGAAGGGAAAATGAGAAAAAATTTTGGAGCGCCATATGGCGCTCCAAATCTAAAGGAGGGGTGGGGACTATCCATGAAGGCACATCGGCTCCTGGGCCAGCTGGCGGGCCAGGGAAGCGGCCCTATCTCCGGCACGGCGAAGGACAGCCTGGACGTTGGTTCCCTGGATATCCAGGCCCTCCGCGGCCACACAGTAGGCGTGGGGAATCCCAAACATAGCGCCCAGGGCTTTTAGGTAGTCAAAGCCGTAATTCTGCCCCTCTACGGGGCCGCCGGCGGAGGTGAGATAGACCAGGGCGCGGGCCTGGCTCAGTCCGACCTGCCGCCCGTCCTCGTCATAGCGGAAAGTGATGCCCAGCGCACTGGACCACTCCAAATAGACCTTCAAAACGGCGGGAAAGGAGAGGTCCCAGTAAGGGGCGCCCACGACCACCAGATCGGCCGAGGCGATCTCGCGGGCGGGGGTCAGCCGTGGATCATCTTCCCCGCGGGCGATCCAGCCGTCACGCTGGCGGGCCAGCTCCCCTGTCAGGATGGGCAGAGACTCTCTCAAATCTCTGTGGCAGACCTGCGCCTGGGGATGTAGCGTAGTATATTCCTCCAAAAAACGCTGGCACAACCGCCAGGTACGGGACAGCTCAGGTCCCCGTACACAGGCATCCAAAAAAAGCAGACGTTCCATGCTTAGAGTCCTTTCTCCGCCTCATGGGCGGTTTTGACAAGATATTCCATCGCCCGGACAGGGTACTGGCCCGCGGCGGTTTCCCCGGTGAGCATCAGAGAGGAGGCCCCGTCCAGCACGCCGTTGTAAATATCGCATACCTCGGCCCGGGTGGGCACCGGACGATGCTCCATGGACCACAATAGCTGGGTGACCAGGCAGAAGTCACGACCCGCGGCCACGCACCGCCGGGCGATATCCTTCTGAACCCCAGGCAGCTCCCAGAGGGGCATGGAGTTTCCAAGGTCGCCCCGTGCGATGCAGAGCTGGTCGGCGGCGGAGATGATCTCCTCCAGATGGTCCAGACCCTGGCGGTTCTCTATTTTGGCCATGATTTGGATGCGGCCCAGCCCACGCTGGTCCAAGGCCTGGCGCAGTGCCCGGATATCCTCCTGTCCCCGGACAAAGGGCTGAAGAATGTGGGTCACTCCAAACTGTCCAGCCAGGTCCAGATTCATCAGATCCTCCTGGGTGAGGACCGGTGTATCCGGGTATACTCCTAGAATAGCCAGGCTTTTCCTGCTGTGTAGAGTGCCGCCCCGCAGCACCCGGCACAGCAGCACAGAGGAGCTGGCCTTTTTCACCTCTAGGAGAATGGCGCTGTCGTCAATGGAGATCTGGTCCCCCGGCTTGGCGCTGGACACCACTACCTGGGGGACAGGGAGGCCGTCCTGGCCAAGCAGGATATCGTCTCCGGTCTTGATGGGGATGGGGATGGGGAGTGTGCCTAGCCGCAGCTCCGGCCCCTGCAGGTCGATGATGAGATGGGGGCGGTCCACCCCGGCCTGTCGTGCCGCGGGAAAGAAATGCTCCTCTAGCAGAGCGGAGCATTGGGACAGGCTGGTGTGGGACAGGTTGAGCCTGGCCCCGGTCATCCCGGCTCGGAACAGGCGGACCAACAGAGCCCGGTCACGGCAGAGCCCGCCTAAGGTCCCATAAAATTCCATGAGGGTACCTCCCGTGTATGTGATGCCTTACGGTATCTATTATTATGAGGAAAGAGCGGAGGAAAGTCAACGGTAAGAAAGCGCAGGTGTTCCAATGTCCGCCTTGGACAAACCTTCATGGAAAATTCATAGACTTTTTTGCCAGAGCGTGGTAAAATACTATAATCCTGGCATATGCCCATTGGGCAATGCTTTACTGTTCCCTGGGAGGGATGGCTTTGAAGAAAGATATTCTGGGTGTCCGGTTTGACGACGTGTCCCGGCAGGAGGCTGCCCAGCTGGGCGCCGCCATGCTGGAGCAGGACCAGTTCCACTATGTGGTGACACCCAATCCGGAATTTATCCTGGCGGCGGAAAAAGACGCCGACTTCCGTCAGGTGCTCAACAGTGCCGACCTGGTCATCCCAGACGGCATTGGTGTGGTCTATTCGGCCAAGATACTGGGCACACCCCTGAAGGAGCGGGTTCCCGGCATCGAATTTGCCGCCGATATGCTGGCCAAGCTGGACCAGATGGGGGGTCGGCTCTACCTGCTGGGGGCGAAGCCCGGCGTGGCCCAAGAGGCCGGCCGCCGCATCCTGGAGCGGCATCCTAATATCGTCCTGTGCGGCACTCATGACGGCTATTTTAAGGACGAGGAGGCCGTGCTGCTGGAGGTGGCCGCCGCTCGGCCCAATCTGCTGTTTGTCTGCCTGGGCGCGCCCAAGCAGGAGAAGTGGATGGCCCGGTGGGGCAGGCACACAGGTGCTCGTCTGGCCATTGGCCTGGGGGGTGCCCTGGATGTCTTTGCCGGCAACGTGGAGCGGGCGCCCGAATCTTGGCGGAAGCTGGGTTTGGAGTGGGCCTACCGCCTGAAGAAGGAGCCAAAGCGGGCGGGACGGATGGCCAAGCTGCCCCTTGTGCTGGTTAAGTCCGCTGGCGCCCGCCTGCGGGGCAGGAGGGACCAGTCATGAGGGGCCGGCTGATCGTCATTGAAGGGACCGACGGCTCTGGTAAGTCCACTCAGTTCGGCCAGCTGTGCCAGCGACTGGACGCCATGGGCCAAGGGTACAAAAAGCTGGTATTTCCCCAGTACCAGGAGCCGTCCTCCGCTCTGATCCGGATGTACCTAGGAGGTGAGTTCGGCAGCCATCCAGGGGACGTAAATCCCTACGCCGCCTCCGCGTTTTACGCGGTGGACCGATACGCCTCCTTAAAAAAGGTGTGGGGGGAATACTACGACGGGGGGGGCCTGGTCCTTACCGACCGGTATACCACCTCCAACGCGGTCCACCAGGGGGCCAAGTGCCCAGAGGGGGAGCGGACCGCCTTCCTCCGCTGGCTGGACGATTTTGAACACGACAAGCTGGGACTGCCCCGGCCTGACCTGGTGCTCTATTTGGATATGCCTACCGAAAAGTCGGTGGAGCTGCTGCGCGGCCGGGAGTCGGCCACCCATACCAAGGCGGACATCCATGAGCTGGACACGGAGTATCTAGCCACCTGCCGCGCCTGCGCCCACCAGGCCATTGGGGAGCTGGGCTGGAAGCGGATCTCCTGTTTAGACAGGGAGGGGCAGCTCCGCTCCATCCAGGAGATACACCAGGAGATCTGGTCCCTGGTGACCCCCTTGCTGTAAAAGGAGGTATTCTAATATGGTCTATATCCTGCTCGCTCCCGGCTTTGAAGAGGCGGAGGCCCTGGTCCCCGCCGACCTGCTCCGCCGAGGAGGCGTGGAAACGGCCCTGGTGTCCACAGACGGAGCGATGGTGGCCGGAGGCCGGCAGATCACAATAAAAGCGGATCTGACTTTGGACCAGGTGGAGCTGGACCGGGCCGACATGCTGGTTTTGCCCGGCGGCGGTGTGGGAGTACAGAAGCTGGGCCAGGAACCTACTGTGGAGAAGCTGGTCCGGGAGGCGGCGAAGCGGGGGATCCCTCTGGCCGCCATCTGTGCGGCCCCTACGCTGTTGGGCAGGTGGGGGCTGCTGGAGGGCAGACGGGCCGTCTGCTATCCCGGCATGGAGGGACAGATGAACGGAGCCATGGCAGCTGACAGCCCGTCCCACGTGGTGGTGGACGGCCCAGCCAAGCTGATTACCGGGCAGGCGGCCGGCTCCGCCTTTGATTTCGGACTGGCGCTGGTGGAATACCTGGCCGGCCGGGAGAGAGCGGAGGAAGTCCGTGCTTCCATCTGTTACTGAAGAGAAGGCGGCGCTGCGCCGAACAGTCCGCCGCTGGCTGGCGGCTTTGCCCTCGTCAGAGCGGCGGGAGAGCGACCGGGCCCTCTTTGCCCACTTCCTATCTCTGCCCCAAGTGGAGGGCGCAAAGACGATCTTCGCCTTTTGGGGCATCCCAGAGCGGGAACCGGACACTGGAGAGCTGGTCCGCCAGCTGGCGGAGCGGGGGAAGGTGGTGGGCCTGCCCCGGATGCTCCCCGGCAGGGGGATGGAGGTCCGTGGGTATGCCTCGGACCGCCCGCTGGTGCCGGCGGCCTTTGGCCTTCTGGAGCCGGACGAACAGGCCCCTCTGCTGGAGCGGGCGGCCATCGACCTGATCCTGGTCCCCGGCCTGTGCTATGACCGGGAGGGCTACCGCCTGGGCTTCGGCGGCGGCTACTATGACCGGTGGCTGGCCGGCTGCTCCGGGTGGAAGGTGGGGCTGTGCCGGGCCGCTCTCCTGCAGGACCGTTTGCCTAGGGGACCTTATGATATCCCAGTGGATCTGGTGGTCACCGAGGAGGAGTGCCTGTCCCACCTTTCTTCGGCAAAAAGCGGGGGTTGATCCCCCGCCCTTTTGCCGGTCCACTCAGCAGCAGCCGCAGTTGTCGTTGCCGCAGCCGTTGTCGCAGCCACAGCCGCAACTGTTGTTGCAGCCGCAGCTGTTGCCGCCCCAGCCGCCGCAGGCGAACAGGATGATGATGAGCAGGATGATCCACAGGCAGCCGTTGCCGCCCCAGCCGTTGTTTCCACAACACATATGTTTTCACACCTCTCTAAAATCCCGCCGGGACGGTGTGTCCCGTGCGTTCTGTACTATTCTATGGAGGTCCCTTGTCCCTGGTGACAAGGACCCAGAAAAATTTTATTAGGAGCTGACCTGAATGCCCCAGGAACGAAGAAGTGAACGAAGAAGCGGGCGGGAGGAGCGCACCGCCGCCCGCCGTCCCCGCCGCGGCTCGACCGGCCGGACCGCCGGCTTCGCCGTGCTCTATGTGGTAGGAGTCATCGGAGTGTCCATCCTGCTGGCCTGCCTGCTTTGGATCGCCGCAAACGATGTGCTGGCCCTGAATAAGGATGAGAAGGAAGTGACCATTACCATCTCCTCGGAGGACAGCTTCAACAGCATCGTGAACCGGCTGGAGGATGAGGGGCTGATCGAGTATAAGTGGCTCTTCAAGCTCTTTGCCGCCTTCACAGGGGGCAAGGACGATGTGACGATGGGTACCTATACCCTGAACACGGATATGGATTACCGGGCTCTGCTGGCTGGCATGAGTGCCAACTCCGCCACCCGGTCGGTGGTGGATGTGGTCATCCCAGAGGGCTATACCCTGGACCAAATCTTCGCCCTGCTGGAAGAGAAGGGGGTGGCCACGGTGGAGGAGCTTCAGGAAGCCGCCGCCAACCACGACTACGCCTTCTCCTTCCTCCAGGATATCCCGCTGGGGGATTACCACCGGCTGGAAGGCTACCTCATGCCGTCCACCTATGAGTTCTATACCCCCCACGATCCGGTGTATGCCATCAATAAGCTGTTGGTCTACTTTGACTCCATGGTCACCGATGATATACGGGCCCAAGTGGAGGAAACAGGCTATTCCCTGCGGGAAATCCTGACTATCGCCTCCATGATCGAGCGGGAAACGGACGGATCTGACCGGGAGGAGATTGCCTCCGTCATTTATAACCGCCTGGAGCATCCTGAGGGTGAAACTGTGGGCCTGCTCCAGATCGACGCTACCCTGGCCTATATCAACGGCGGAAAGGTGCCGACCGAGGCGGACAAGGCCATCGATTCCCCCTATAACACTTATATGTATAAGGGCCTGCCCCCGGCGCCCATCGCCAATCCTGGCATGGAGGCCATCATGGCTGCCCTGGAGCCAGCGGATACCAGCTACTTCTATTACGCTCTGGGCGACGACAATCTCCACCATTTCTTCAATACCTATGATCAGCTCCAGAGCTTCCTCAATTCCCAGGAGCGATACAAGTGATTCCCAAAGGGGCAAGGGCCGGCGCCCTTGCCCCTTTCTGAAGGAGATAGATAAACATGAGAAACAAGATTGAGCTGCTGGCCCCGGCGGGGGACATGGAGAGACTGGAGATGGCGGTGGCCTATGGGGCGGACGCTGTCTATCTGGCCGGAACCGACTTCGGAATGCGGTCTTTTGCCGGAAATTTCTCCCGGACAGAGCTGAAACAGGCCGTGGACCTATGCCGCTCCCATAGGGTCAGAGTCCATGTGACCTGCAACACCATGCCGCGCAACCAAGAAGTAGCCCGGCTGCCGGAGTGGCTGGAATATCTCAATGAGGTGGGCGTGGACGCCATCATTCTGGCAGATGTGGGCACCCTGGCCCTGGCCAGGAGACACGCCCCCAAGGTCCAGTGTCATATCTCCACTCAGGCCAGCATCGTCAATTACCAGTCCGCCCAGGCCTGGCACGACCTGGGGGCTAGTCGGGTGATTCTAGCCAGGGAGCTGTCCCTGGAGGAGATTCAGGAGATCAGGGCCAAGACTCCAAAGGAGCTGGAGATTGAAGTCTTTGCCCACGGGGCCATGTGCGTCAGCTATTCCGGCCGGTGCCTGCTGTCTAACTACATGACCGGGCGGGACTCCAATCGGGGGGAGTGCGCCCAGCCCTGCCGGTATCAGTACGCTCTGATGGAGGAGAAGCGGCCGGGAGAGTACTTCCCTGTCTATGAGGAGAATGGACAGACCTATATCATGAACTCCAAGGATATGTGCATGATCGACCATGTGGCCGACTTGATGGAGGCGGGGGTGGACTCTCTAAAGCTGGAGGGGAGGGCAAAGTCCGCCTACTACGCGGCCATCGTCACCGGAGCCTACCGCCACGCCATCGACGCGGCGGCGGCGGGAGAGCCGCTGGACCCAGTGTGGCGGGACGAGGTGGAGCACATCAGCCACCGCCACTACTCCACCGGCTTTTTCTACGGACAGCCGGGGCAGTATACCGAGAATTCCCGATATGTCCGGGACTGGCAGATCGTGGCCAAGGTGCAGTCCTGTGACGGGGAGGGAAATGCCCTTTTGACCCTGAACAATAAATTCCGAGTGGGCGACAGTCTGGAGCTGGTGGGGCCCAATGTCCGGCCCCAGGCTTTGTGGGTGGAGGGCCTCTGGGATGGGGATGGCCTTCCACTGGAGGAGGTCCGCCACCCTCAGATGACCTTCCGCATGAAGCTGCCCTGTCAGGTGCCGCCCCTCTCCCTGCTCCGCCGAAAAGCGGACCTGAGTCCCCAGTAAGGAGGAGAGGATCATGGTACCCACCTATGAACAGATGGGCGACTGGCTGGAGGAGATCGCCGGCGGGTTCCCCGACGCCTTCTTTCTGGACCTGGACGGGGGCATCCAGCTGGAGGAGAGAGCCCTGCCTGATCCGGACTTTCCCCCCGGCGAGATGTACATTATGGGAGAGTATGTCCACGATATGCTGGGGCGGTATATCGTCCTGTATTACGGCTCCTTTGCCGCCCTGCTGCCGGAGGAGGACGAGGAGGGATGGAAGGACGAGATCTTTGCCACCGTGGCCCACGAGTTCACCCACCATCTGGAGGAAACTGCCGGCCTCCACGCCCTGGACGACAAGGACGCGGAGTTTTTAAGGCAGGCGCTGGAGGAGTATGGAGAGGAGAAAAAATGATGCTGTGCCCATGGTGTAATCAGGAGATGAAGCAAGGCTTTCTGCAGAGTAGCCGGAGTATTATCTTTTCCCCTGAAATTGCGGAAGGGGTGGTCATGGCTCTGAGGGAGGGAGAGGTCAAACTGACCAAGCACTTCTGGAGCACGCCTAGGGCGCCGGCGTGGCACTGTGCCGGATGTAAGCGGGTAGTTGCTGAATATGGAACGGAGGAGTAACATGATCGGCCGCTTTGCCCCCAGCCCCAGCGGACGGATGCACCTGGGCAACCTGTGGTCCTGCCTGCTGGCCTGGCTGGCCGCCCGGAGCGCGGGAGGTTCCATCGTCCTGCGGCTGGAGGATTTGGATCCGGACCGGTGCCGGCAGGAGTATTGCGACCAGGTGATGCGGGATCTGGAGTGGCTGGGGCTGGACTGGGACGGGGAGCCGGTCTATCAGTCCCGGCGGACAGAGGCCTACGCCGCCGCCTTCCGGGAGCTGGAGAGGCAGGGGCTGGTCTATCCCTGCTACTGTACACGTGCAGAGCGTCTGGCTTCCTCTGCCCCCCACCGCTCGGACGGAATAACTGTGTATGACGGACGGTGCAGGAGCTTGACGGCTCCGGAGCGGGAGAAGCTGGAAAAGACACGCCGCCCTGCCTGGCGGGCGGCAGTGGGGGAAAAATCCATTTCTTTTTGTGATATGTTATGCGGAAAATACGAAGAGGATTTAAAAATGGACTGCGGAGACTTTATTCTCCGCCGGTCCGATGGGGTGTACGCCTATCAGCTGGCGGTGGTGGTGGATGACGCCGAGATGGGGGTGACCCAGGTGGTGCGGGGGAGCGACCTGCTCTCCTCCACCCCCCGGCAGATCTGGCTCCAGGAGCGGCTGAACCTGCCCCATCCCCAGTACGGCCATGTCCCCCTGCTGCTGGCCCCGGATGGCAGGCGGCTGGCAAAGAGGGACCGGGACCAGGAGCTGGGGCAGCTCCAGAGTCGGTTTACTGCCCCACAGATCGTGGGAACGCTGGCCCATGCCGCCGGGCTGCTGGACCGGGAGGAGGAGGTTGCGCCGGAGGAACTGCTCCCTCTATTCCGCTGGGACAAACTCCCCCGAAAGGACCTCACGCTGTCCATAGGAGAGAAAATATAACGGCCTGACGGTATTCGTCAGGCCGTTATATTTGTATGTCATACCCGTTCCTTCCCAAATTCTCTCAGAAAATAGTGTACCATGATGGTGCCGGAAATGAGGAAGGCTGCCAGGTCGGAGACGGCCTGGGTGAGCTCCAGACCGGTGAGACCCAACTGCCAGGACAGGAGGTAGACCAGAGGGATGAACACGCCCTGGCGGCAGACGGCCAGGATGGTGGCCCGGACAGACTTGCCCAGGGACTGGAAGAACATATTGGCGAAGGTGAGCACCGCCCCCAGTGGGAGGGTAAAGCACTGGTAACGGAAGGCCCGGGTGCCGATGTCGATGACCATAAGGTCGTCCCGGAACAGGGTGACGATTTGGGGGGCGAAGGCAAAGCCTACCACTGCGCATACTGTCAAGATGATGGTGCAGGTCTTGACGGAGAACTTCACCGCCTCCTTGACCCGGTCCAGCCGTCCGGCCCCGTAATTATAGCCTAACACTGGCTGGAAGCCCTGGCCGAAGCCGATGACGATGGACTGGATGAAGGTGAACACCTTGGTAACGATGGCCAGAGCGGCCACCGCCGCGTCGCCGTATATCTTGGCGTTGAAGTTCAGTGCCATAGTGGACAGGGACAGGATGCCCTGGCGGAAGAAGGAGGGCATTCCCTGCTTCAGAATGGACAGATAGAGCTTGGGGGAGCGGGAGATACAAGAGGGGCTGACTCTTAAATCACTTTTCTTCAACAGGAAGAAGGAGGCGAGAATGCACAGACTGACACACTGACTCAGCAGGGTAGCGATGGCCGCCCCGGCGATGCCCAGGTCAAAGATAAAGATGAAGACGGGGTCCAGGACCATGTTGAGCACGCCACCAGTGCCCAGGCCAAAGACGGCCAGACTGGCCTTCCCCTGCCAGCGGAGCAGGTTGTTCAGGGTAAAGGACAGGACCATCACTGGGCAGCCCATCAGAATATAGCGGGCGTAGTCCATGGCGTAGGGGTAGATGGTCTCCGTACTGCCCAGGGCCCAAATCAGGCTGCCCAGGTTACCCAGGCCGAGGGCGGCCAGCAGCAGCCCGAGGACCAGGGCCATGAGGACGGCGCTGGAGGCGTAGGCATCCGCGTCACGGTGATTCCCCTGGCCCATCAGACGGGCGGCAATGGAGCCGGAGCCCATGCCCACCGTGAAGCCAACGGCCTGGATGATGGACATGATGGAAAAGACGATACCTACCGCGCCGGAGGCGCTGGTGCTCAACTGGGACACGAAATAGGTATCGGCCATGTTGTAGATGGAGGTGACCATCATGCTGATGATGGTGGGGATGGCCAGTGTGACGATCAGAGAAGGGACGGGGGTTTCCAGCATCTTGGTCCGCTGGTCAGGCGGTTCATGGAGCTGGTGCTGATGAAACAGGGGCATTTCCTCACTTCTTTCCAGACAGTGAAAGCTCCCGCCCCGGCGCCGCCACGCCGGACAGAGAGGGGAGGGGTCACTGTTCTCTTTTTCTTTCATTTTATACTGATTTCAGCTCTATGGCAAGAAAAAAAGCAGGACCGAAAGCCCGGTCCTGCATTTGTAATAGTCAACTCTGTTCCTTTGGCCGAATCCAGATGCGGTAAGTCAGATACACCAGGGGGAGCCGGGCAAGGGGAAGGAGGAGCCAGGGATACCAGCCCTTCCAGAGATACAGCCCACCAGTGATGAGAGAGGACAGAACGGTCAGGCAGGCGAATACGCCGAACCACATGGCGGCCTGAACGCAAAACCGCGCCTCCCCCTCCTCTTCATAGCGGATCTGGTCATAAAAGGACATACGGGCAAAACTATATATGGGGAAACAGATGGGGAAAAACAGTCTTGAGATAACTTGTGGGAAAGAAGAGTAGAGGATCCAGAGAGAGGACTCGATTCCCCAAGTAATTAAAATCAGGGTGGCTGGGATCTCTTGCTTATACCTGCGTTTTATAATGAGCCCCCCTTCGATAAAACATGGACTTGTATGAGATTGATATTTATAGCATGGTAAAAACATACTATAAAATCAAATAATTGTCAAATAAAACTGTAAAAATAAATAAAAAGCCGCCCGGTTTGGGCGGCTTGAAGGGTTAAAAATCAGAAAGGAAGACCCAGTCCACCGGTGATGGACTGCATGGTGGAGGCGGCATCGCTGTCGGCGGCCCGCATGGCCTCGTTGACGGCGGCCACGATCATGTCCTGGAGCATCTCCACGTCGTCGGGGTCCACGGCCTCCGGGTCGATGACCAGAGCCTTCAGCTCATGCTTGCCATTGACGGTGGCGGACACCACCCCGCCGCCGGCCGCGGCCTGGTACTCCTTCTCCTGCAGCTCCTGCTGCAAACGCATCATGTCCTGCTGCATCTTCTGGGCCTGCTTGAGCATATTCATGTTCATGCCGCCGCCCATGCCGGGCATACCGCGGCCGCCAAAACCTTTTGCCATATCAAACACTCCTTTTTGTCCTGAATCTTATTGTATGATGATGTTGTCAAACTTTTCCCCAAAGGCCAGCAGCTGGTCCAGAGCATCACCGGAGCCCTTCGACTGGGGGGAGGGCTGGCTGGGAGCGGGAGACAGGTCCTCCTCGGGGGGCCTGCCGGCGACGATGCTCACCCTGGGCTGTCCGCCGAAAGCGTCGCCCGCGGCGCGGGCCAGCCCCTCCAGAATAGCGGGCTTGTTGAGCATGGAGCGAGTGAACTCACTGTCTGTCCACAGGGTCAACTGCCCGTTTTTCCACATGCCGGTTACCTTGGACGGATTGTGGAGATAGGGCAGGACGGAGGGTGACACCTTTCCCTTCAACCCAGCCGCAAAGGCGGGCCAAAAAGACCGATCCCCTCCGCCAGAGCCGGGCACCGGCGCCGGCGCGGGGGCGGGAGCCTCCACGGGAACATCAAATACGCGCTCCGGTTCTTCCGGAGGCTCCTCTGGCAGCGGGGGGCGGTCATCCCAGGGGGGCGGATCCTCCGCGGGAGAGGGCGCCGGTCCGGCGGGAACGCTGGGGGCGGTAGGGGTAGATGGAGGGGAAGCGGCCGGAACAGGCGCCCCGCCAGCCAGCAGCTCCTCCAGCCGTGCCACCCGGGCAGACAGTCCGGCGGCGGAGCCATCTAGACTCTCATCGCATAAGCGGATCAGGCACAGCTCCGCGTCGGTCCGGCGGTTGCTGCTCCGCGGCAGCTCCGCGGCGGTGGATTGGAGTAAAGTCAGCGCCTGGAGCAAACGGGCGGCGGAGAATTGCCCGCCTAGCTGGCGCATAGTGGCCTCGTCGTACCCTCCGGCCAGCAGGGAAGTCCCTCCCTGGGGTGCCGTCTTCCGCAGCAGCAGGTCTCGGGCCAGGGAGGACAACTCACCGAGCACGGAGCCCACATCCTTACCGTTGCCGTACAGACGGCCTAGGGTGTCCAGGGCGGCGGCGGCGTCCCGCCCGGCAATATGGCCCATGAGTTTAGCGGTTTCCAGGTTGCCCGCCAGACCCAGCGTGTCCAGAATGGTCTGCTCGTCTACCCTCTGCCCCCCGCCGGAGCACTGGTCCAGCAGGGATAGGGCATCCCGCAGTCCACCATCCGCCAGGCGGGCCAGCAGAGCGGCGCCCTCGGCGGTCAGGTCGATGCCCTCCTGCCCAGCCACATATTCCAAACGCTGTGCAATTTGACCGGGGAGGATCCGCTTGAAGGAGAACTGCTGACACCGACTTTTGATGGTAGCGGGCACCTTATGCAGCTCGGTGGTAGCCAGGATGAACAGAAGGTGGGGAGGCGGCTCCTCCAGTATTTTCAGCAGGGCGTTAAAAGCGGGGGTGGACAGCATATGGACCTCGTCCACGATGTAGACCCGTTTTTTGACGGCGGCAGGGGTGTAGACCGCCTCATCCCGCAGGGCTCGGACTTGGTCTACGCCGTTGTTGGAGGCGGCGTCCAGCTCCAGTACATCCAAAATGGAGCCATTCTCAATGCCCAGGCAGGCGGGGCACTGGTTGCAGGGGTCACCGTTCTGAGGGTTTTCACAGTTGACCGCCCGAGCCAGAATCTTGGCGCAGGTTGTCTTGCCGGTGCCTCGGGTGCCAGTGAACAGATAGGCGTGGGACAGCCTGCCACCTGCCACCTGTTGGCGCAGAGTCTCGGTGATGTGGGATTGGCCTACCACATCCTCAAAGGTGCGGGGCCGCCACTTTCGGTATAGGGCCTGGTACATCAAATCACCTCACGGAGAAAAACAGCCCCGCCGTTTGGGGCGGAGCCAATTTAAAAACAAAAACCACAGAATGGATGAGGACTGCCGCTTGCGGCAGTAGGAATAATATGGAGTTTGCAGGAAAAAGAGGGCCGTAATCGGCCCCCAAAGGACAGCCCAGCGGAGCGGGTGTCCTTTGGAAAAGGAGAAGCAACGAAATGAGTGAGGACTGCCGCTTGCGGCAGTACGAATGATATGGAGTTTGCTTCGACGCGGAGTAAGACCGCACACCGGCCTTTGAAGCGTGAAATATGCCCGTTACCTGGACAGCCGGCTCAAGAACAGTGACCCCACGGCACACGGAGCGGACCGCTTAGTGCTGCTCGGTTCCCCGCCTGACACGGTTCACGGGACCCCGTTGCGCGGGACCGGTCTATCATCACTGCTTATCCAGGGCAGACGACACATTACACGTCCGGGGGCCGGGATTCATCCCCGCTGTAGCGGATTGCGGGTATAGGGCACCGCTATCTCCCCGACTAGTGCGGCCTTGCTCCGCGCCGAAGCGGAACAACGCTATTACGTATTTTACTATATCCGAGGGAATTTATCAATGAAAAATTTAAAAGAGGGAAAACAGAGGCGAGAGCCTGGAAGAATGCCTCTTTTCAAGGCGGACTGCACAAAAAACAAGGCCCGGCACACAGAAATTCCACTGTGAGAGAATAAATGTCCACCAGAGGTTGACAAAATCCGCCGGGTGTGGTATGGTAACGGAGCAACTGAATAGGACAGACGAAGTATCCAGGAAAATGGCCAGACGGCATGCCGAAGGAGTAACACTCTCAGGTGTCCCCAGAGGGGATGAGGACTGGATGCGGATGTAACTCTGGAGAAACTCGAAAACGAGTGCCGAAGGTGCAAGGCGGGGCGGCGTGTCCCGTTAATCTCTCAGGCAAAAGGACAGAGGAAACAGATGCCCTGTGGGCATCTGTTTTACACGTGCGCAGGTGCGCTGGGCGTGTATTCTCCGGAGCGGTCGGTTTATTCGGTCGTTCCGTTTTTATTTTTGTAGGAGAGGAAAGAGTATCAAATGCAAGAATTGGTTGCGTCCATGGAATCGGCACTATATCCTGTCGTAGTAAGCATTAATACCTATTTGTCCAACTATATCCTGGTCTTCCTGCTCATCGGAGTCGGTCTCTGGTACTCCATCAAGACCCGCTTTGTCCAGGTGCGCTGCTTTGGGGAGGGGATGAGAAAGGTTTTTGGGAACCTGTCCCTCCACGGCGGAAAACAGGAGCACGGCATGAGTTCCTTCCAGGCCTTAGCTACCGCCATCGCGGCCCAGGTGGGCACCGGCAACATCGTGGGCGGATCGGGGGCCATCCTGGCCGGCGGCCCCGGCGCGATCTTCTGGATGTGGGTCATCGCCTTCTTTGGTATGGCTACCATCTACGCGGAAGCCACCCTGGCTATCCAGACCAGGCAGAAGAGCGACGATGGCTCCTACAAGGGCGGGCCCGTTTACTACATCACGACTGCCTTTAAGGGCGGCTTCGGCAAGTTCCTAGCCGGATTCTTTGCTGTGGCCATCATCCTGGCCCTGGGCTTCATGGGCTGCATGGTTCAGTCCAACTCTATCGGCTCCACCTTTGAAACAGCCTTCGGTGTGCCCTCCTGGATCGTGGGCATCGTGCTGGTAGTCATCTGTGGCTTCATCTTCGTGGGTGGTGTACAGCGGCTGGCCTCTGTCACTGAAAAGCTGGTCCCCATCATGGCTGTGATTTTCCTGGTAGGCGGACTGGGTGTCCTTGCCGCCCGCATCCAGTATATCCCCGCCACCTTCGCCATGATCTTTCAGTACGCCTTCCAGCCCCAGGCCATCATCGGCGGCGCTTTCGGCTACGCCTTGAAGGAGGCCATCAGTCAGGGCGCGAAGCGGGGCCTGTTCTCCAACGAGGCCGGCATGGGCTCCACCCCCCACGCCCACGCCCAGGCCAATGTTACCGACCCCCACGATCAGGGAGTGGTGGCTATGATCGGTGTATTCATGGATACCTTTGTGGTGCTGACTCTGAATGCTCTTGTGGTCATCTCCACCCTGTATACCCCCGGCGGGCCGCTGGCCGAGTGCGGCGCGGCCGCCGCCAGCCAGGTACTGAATAAGACCAACCTGGCCCAGACCGCCTTCGGCTCCGTCTTTGGCGCCGAGGCGGGGGCTATGTTCGTGGCCATCTGTCTGTTCTTCTTCGCCTTCTCTACTATCCTGAGCTGGAATCTGTTTGGCAAGATCAACGTAGTCTATCTGTTCGGCAAGAAGGGCGCCGTAGTCTACTCGATCCTGGCGCTTGGGTTTATTTTCCTGGGTACTGTGACCGGAAGCGACTTTGTGTGGGAGCTGACCGATATGTTCAACAACCTGATGGTTATCCCCAACGCCATTGCCCTCTTCGCCCTGACCGGTCTGGTGGTCAGGACCACTCACGGTGTGGGTGTGAAAAAGTAACGCGAGTCTGTCCCTCTCCAGGGGGGCGTCCGGACTGGTCCGGGCGCCCCTTTTTGTCCTTTACCACAGAGGCGGGACATGATATAGTATTGCTGAAAAGAAAGTGGGGTGGCCTCATGGCGGATTGGAAGAAGAATAGTATCCACGCCTTGGATATCACCGGATACACCGCAGAGGGGATGGGGGTGGCCCGGCTGGAGGGCCGGGTGGTCTTTGTGCCCTTTACCATCGCGGGCGAGCGATGGAACGTCCGGCTAGAGAAGGTGAATAAGACGGTGGCCTGGGGCCGGGGAGTGGAGCTGTTGCGGCCGTCGCCGGAGCGGCTGGGACCCGGTTGCCCTGTTTTCGGCAGATGCGGTGGCTGCCAGTTCCGACACATGACTTACGACGAGGAGCTTCGGGCCAAGGGGCAGCGCATCGCCGACGCCCTGGAGCGGGTAGGCGGCGTAAGACTGGAGCTGCCCCCGGTGCTGGGGGCAGAGAAGCCCGACCGCTATCGAAACAAGGTCCAATTCCCGGTGGATCGAGCGGAAGACAGGGTCCGGGCGGGTTATTACCGGGCCAGGAGCCACCAAGTGTTGGAGGTGGAGGACTGCCTGCTTCAGCCGGAGCGGGTCTCGCGCCTCCAACGCGCCTTTGAAGAATGGGCGGCTCATCTCCCCTCCGAGTATCATATGGAGGGCCGGTTCGTCGTGCGCCACCTCTATGTTCGGACCAACAGTAGGGGTGAGGCGCTGGTCTGTGTCGTGGCCTGGAAGCCTGTGCTGCCCGGTGCGGACCGACTGGTGTCAGCCCTGCGGGAGTGCGAGCCAAGTGTAGTGGGTGTGGTGCTCAATGTCAACCCGGCGGACACCAACGTCATCCTGGGTCCGGAGTACCACACCCTCTGGGGGAGGGACTATCTGGAGGAGGAGCTGTGCGCCTATACCTTCCGCCTGTCTGTGCCATCCTTTTTCCAGATCAACCAGGCACAGACAGAGCGGCTATACGCTGTGGCTCTGGACTTTGCCGCCCTGACCGGAAGGGAGACCGTGCTGGATCTGTACTGCGGCATCGGCACCATCTCCATGGCCCTCTCCCGGAGGGCCGCAAAAGTGATCGGCGCGGAGATTGTTCCCCAGGCCATCCAGGACGCCAGAGAGAACGCCAGGAGAAACGGCGTGGAAAACACAGAGTTTTTCTGCGGTGACGCCGGGACGGTAGCCGCCAGGCTAAGTGGGGAGGGAGTTCGCCCCCAGGTCATCTGTGTGGACCCGCCCCGGAAGGGGCTCCAACCGGAGGTGCCTGCCATCCTGGCCGGCATGGCTCCGGAACGGATCGTCTATGTGTCCTGTGATCCGGCCACCCTGGCCAGGGATGTGAGGCGGTTTGGGGAGCTGGGCTATCGGGCGGTGAAGGCACAGGGGGTGGATCTGTTTCCACGGACCGCCCATGTGGAAACGGTGGTGCTTCTGTCGCGGGAGTCGGAGATCGATGTTGGTTAAGGAGGAGCATATGAAGACAAAAAGATATAAATATTTTTTGGGGGGTAATAAAGAAATCAAGAATAAGTCCATGGTACTAGACAGTCTATTCCTTTTGTGATAGTATAAAAAACTGATTCGCTGGAGCAGATCTTTTAAAAAGTGAAACTTGAAATTAGGAGAATCAGAGTATGGCAAATCAGAAAAAACACCAGAACGGGGGATTTAGTTCCTCCATAGGCTTTGTCATCGCCTGTGTTGGTTCAGCTGTGGGGCTGGGTAACATTTGGTTGTTTCCCTATCGGCTGGGCCAGTATGGAGGGGCGGCCTTCCTGATCCCCTATCTGCTGTTCGTTTTCCTGTTTGGCTGGGTGGGCCTGTCCGCTGAGTTCGGCATCGGCCGTCTGGCGGGTACTGGGACCATCGGCGCCTATGAGCGGTGCTTTCAGGAGCGGGACCCTAGACTGAAGCGAGTGGGCAGCGTGGTCAGCTGGCTGCCTCTGATGGGATCCCTGGGTATCGCCATCGGCTATGCTGTCATTCTGGGCTGGGTGCTCAACAGCCTGGCCGGCGCCCTGTCCGGAACTTTGATGACGGCGGAGCCCACCGCCTTCTTCACGGCAGCCGCCTCTCACTTTGGAAATCCCCTGTGGCATACCGTAGTGATAGCTATGGTCTGCCTGGTGCTGATGTTCGGCGTCACCTCTGGTATCGAAAAGGTGAGCCGTATCCTAATGCCCTTGTTCTATGTCCTGTTCATCATTCTGGCCATCTGGGTGGCTACTTTACCTGGGGCGGGAGAGGGCTACCGCTTCCTGCTGGTCCCAGACTGGTCCAAGCTGCTGGAGCCATACACCTGGGTCATGGCCATGGGGCAGGCTTTTTTCTCCTTGTCTATCACTGGCTCTGGAATGATCGTGTACGGAGCTTATTTGGACAAGAAGGAGGATATCCCCAAGGCGTCCCTGCGGACGGCGATCTTTGATACCATGGCCGCCCTGCTGTCCGCCTTGGCCATCATGCCGGCTGTCTTTGCCTATGGCCTAGATGTGAAATCCGGCCCGCCTCTCATGTTCATCACTCTGCCCACCGTGTTCCAGCAGATGCCTATGGGCCGGCTGTTTGCCGCGTTTTTCTTCCTGTCAGTCCTGTTTGCCGGTCTTACCTCTCTGATCAATATGTTTGAGGCCGTGTCCGAGAGCTGGCAGACACACTTCAAGCTGGGGAGAAAGACGGCGGTAGTCATCTGTTCTGCACTGACAATTGGAGTAGGGATCTTCATGGAGTCAGAGGAGCGGGTAGGAGCTTGGATGGACTTTATCACCATCCAAGTGGTCCCCATCGGAGCTGTGCTGGGTGCCATCTCCATCTACTATGTGCTGGGGTGGAGCAAGCTTCGGAAAGAACTGGAGACCGGCAGGCAAAAGCCACTGAGCAGGGCGTTTGGTCCTGTGGGAAAGTATGTCTATGTGCCCTTGACGATCTTGGTGGTCATTCTGGGATTTGTGTTCCACGGGATTGGCTGAGTGAGGAATTTGAGAAATTGGAAGGGAGAGGTCTGTGTTGAAACAGAGGAGCGTCAAGAGGCGATATGAGATCGATATGTGCAACGGGTCCATAGCGGATAAGATCCTTCTCTTTGCTTTGCCGCTGATGGCCTCCAGTCTGTTGCAGCTGCTGTTCAACGCCGCCGACGTAGTGGTGGTGGGTAAATTCGCCGGCAAGGAAGCCCTGGCGGCAGTAGGGTCCAATACGGCCCTGATTAACCTGCTGATCAATCTGTTTGTGGGTCTCTCCGTGGGCACCAATGTGGTGGTAGCCAGAGATTTGGGGGCCGGGCGCCACGACAATGTGAGCCGCAGCGTCCACACCTCCATGACCCTGGCGCTCATCAGTGGTGTGGTCATGACGGTGTTCGGCACAGTCATGGTCCGCCAGCTGCTAGAGTGGATGTCCTCCCCCACCGACGTCATCGACTTGGCCACCGTCTACCTGCGCATCTACTTCTTTGGGATGCCCGCCCTGCTTACTTACAACTTTGGGGCGGCCATCCTGCGGGCTCAGGGGGACACCCGCCGTCCCCTGTACTTTCTCTTTTTATCCGGCGTAGTCAACGTGGTACTAAACCTGTTTTTCGTCATCGTCCTGCATATGGATGTGGCCGGTGTGGCGCTGGCCACTATCATCTCCCAGTATATCTCCGCCGCTCTAGTGGTTTGGTGCCTGGTGCGGGAGGAGGGGGCTCTCCGGTTGGAATTGAATAAGCTGGGCCTTCAGTGGTCGGTCATCCGCCGTATCCTCCAGGTGGGCCTGCCGGCGGGCTGCCAGGGAGTGGTGTTCTCCCTGTCTAACGTGGTCATCCAGTCGGCCATCAACTCCTTTGATGACCCAGTGCTGGCCGCCGGCTCCTCTGCCTCCGCCAGCATTGAGGGCTTTGTCTACGCCGCCATGAACGCCTTTTATCAGACGGCCATCACCTTTGTGGGGCAGAACTACGGAGCCGGAAAGTGCAAGCGAGTGGACCGCATCGCGGTCCAGTGCGTCTCTTTTTCGGTCATAAGCGGCCTGGTATTTGGCAATCTTGCCTATTTCTTTGGCGAGACTCTGGCTGGCTTCTATGTCCCTGCCGGGGAGCATGAGGTCATTGCCCAGGCGCTTATCCGGTTGTCTTTTATCGCCTGCCCCTATTTTATCTGCGGCATCATGGATACGCTGGTAGGCGTCCTTCGGGGGATCGGCTATTCGGTGGTTCCCATGGTGGTCTCCCTAGTGGGGGCCTGCGGCCTGCGTCTGGTGTGGGTGGCGGTGATATTCCCGGTCTATCACACAGCCTCCTGCCTGTACATCTCCTATCCCATCAGTTGGCTGGTCACTGGTGCGGTCCATCTGATCTTCTTCCTGTGTGTACGGAAGCGGGCATATGCCAAGGTGGAGGGCAGCGACTTAACAGCGTTGGAGGGTCGGCATCCCCCGCTCTCCCAGGAGGCAGAGCGGCAGTAAAAAAACAGAGCGGGTCCCATAGGGGACCCGCTCTGTTTTTATAGTAATTTTGAGAGAAAATCAGACCAGGCGGCGTCCGCCCACAAAGCCGGTGGTGTAATAGGCGTAATCCATATCGCTGACAATGACACCCACCGTGGAAGTGGAGGCATGGACAAACTGGTTGTTGCCGATGTAAATTCCCACATGGGATGCCCGCTTGCTGCCGGTACCGGATTTTTTGAACATGACCAGGTCGCCGGGCTGGAGCTCGCTCATGGAAACAGGAGTACCGTTATCCAGCTGGGTGGAGGCGGTGCGATTGATGGTGATGCCAAACTGCTTATAGACATAGCTGGTAAAGCCAGAGCAGTCAAAGCCCTTGGGGCTGCTGCCGCCATACACATAGGGATACCCCACGAACTGGAGGGCATAATCGGCGATTTCCTGTCCCTTGCTGATTTGGGAGGGGTCTACGATGGTCACATACTCGGTGCTGATATAGCCGTTTTCAATACGGTACCAGCCGTCGCTCTCCTCCAGCAGTTCGACGACCCTGCCCGCGGCTAGGCTCCCTACCTTTTCGTGGTCAGTGCTGGGGCCAGAGCGAACGTTCAGGGAGGAGGCGGTAATCCGGCCAAAGGTACTGGCAGCTTCCGCGTCAGCCTCCGCGGCCAATGCGACGGCCTGCTCCTGGTCCTCCTCATGGACCACCAGATACTCCCCCGAAACGAAGCCGGAGATCCCCTCATGGGCAATCTTGTACCAGCCGTTTTCGGCCTGTTCCAGCACCTCTACCTGGGTGCCGTCGGACAGCTTGGTTAGAATTTGACTGCTGGTGTTGGGATCGGCCCGGACCCGAAGGGGGTCGCCCCCGGAATTGACAGTACCCGAGGCGGCCAGGACAGGGGCCGCGAGGGTGCTGGAAACCAGAAGGGCGGCGGTGAGCCGGGTGATGGTCATCTTCAGGTGCATAGCTGAGATCCTCCCAAATCCTTTTCTATTTCTGATGGTCAGCCAACAGGGGTCACTTGCCGTTCAAAGAGCGGTCCAGCCACACGGCGGCGATATCCATGGCCGCATAGAGGCTGTCTTTTTCACTTTTCTTGACCACACGGTCCCGTCCCCGCAGATCGGGGTCAGTCAGCTGGAGCTGGACGGCCACCTTATCTGCCATCTCCAGGCCGTTGACGGTCTTGGTAGACAGGATCTGGAGCATGATAATATATTTCTCGGCCATAGTGCCGTAGTAAATCAGGTTGTCTTTCCGACGCAGGGGATGCCCTTTATAGGAAAGAGGAATATTCTCAGAAGCCACTATGAATCCCTCCTTGCTCAAAACTTGTAACCGAATTGTAACATATTTGCCGCCGTCTGTCAAATCCTTTCCCAAAGAATTGGATGGAAAAATACGGAGAGAAAAGAAAAAAGCCGCTCTATGGGCGGCTTTTACGCTGAGAGCGGACCTGATATGGGAAAGAAGGCCGTTTCCAAGGCCTATTTTGTATGTTGCCGGACATGGGCTTTAATCTTTTCAAAGGATTCATCGCTGAGGTCATGTTCGATCTTACAAGCGTCCGCCGCCGCGGTCTTTGGGTCAACCCCCAGCCGAACCAGAAGCTGAGTCAACAGCTTGTGGCGGTCATAAATCCGCTGGGCAATCGCCTCTCCCGGGGGAAGCAGAGTGATATGCCCGTCCCCATCCATTTCAATGTATCCGTTTTCCCGCAGCCGTTTCATAGCCACGCTGACGCTGGGCTTTGTGTAATCCAGGTGGTGGACAATGTCTATGGAGCGGACCATTCCCAGCTGTTCCCGCAGGATCAAAATGGCCTCCAGATAATCCTCAGCCGATTCGTGGATATTCATCTAAAGTCCTTCCTTCCTGGCAACTCTTTGTACCAAGGGTAACATAAACGCCAGAAAAAGGCAAGGACTTTCAAATAGGGGTTGACAAGGAAAGTTAGTTGTGATAAACTCCACAGACGAAAAGGGGTTAGTAAATGCTAACCTAGTTTTTCTGAGTGCGAGTTAGCTTTCACTAATCATCTGAAGGAGGAGAGCTATGATGCCGCTGACGATGGCGAAGTCTGGGGAACGGGTCACGGTCAGAAAGATCACAGGCAAGGACGAGATCCGTCAGCACCTGGCTGAATTGGGCTTTGTGGTGGACAGTGATATCACTGTGGTAAGTGAGATTGCGGGAAACCTGATCGTACAGGTCAAAGACAGCCGGATCGCCCTAGACAAAAGTATGGCGAACCGCATTATGATTTGAGGGGGAATAAGCATGAAGACATTGAAGGATGTGGCCGTGGGCCAAACCGCGGTTGTGGCCAAGCTCCATGGAGAAGGGCCGGTAAAGCGCCGGATCATGGACATGGGAATCACCAAGGGCGTCGAGATATTCGTCCGCAAAGTGGCTCCACTTGGAGACCCCATGGAATTAAATGTCCGGGGTTACGAGCTGTCGGTCCGGAAAAGTGACGCGGAGATGATCGAGGTCGTCTGAAAAGGCTCGGCGCCAGACGGTAAAATGCCGTCTGGGAGAGCCGCTTTTTTCAGCCAAAAAGTTAGCTATAACTAACAATCGAGAGGAGCAGAGGCGAGAAATGAACATCAAGATCGCATTGGCCGGCAATCCCAACTGTGGCAAGACCACCTTGTTCAACAGTTTGACCGGCGCAAACCAGTATGTGGGCAACTGGCCCGGCGTAACGGTAGAAAAGAAGGAAGGCAAGCTGAAGGGCTATAAGGACGTGATCATCCAGGACCTGCCCGGTATCTATTCCCTGTCCCCCTATACACTGGAGGAGGTAGTGGCCAGAAATTATCTGGTTAAGGAGCAGCCCGACGCTATTCTGAACATCGTGGACGGCACGAATATCGAGCGCAACCTGTACCTGACGACTCAGCTCATCGAACTGGGCCTGCCCGTAGTGGTGGCGGTCAACATGATCGACCTGGTCCGTAAGAATGGGGACCAGATCGACCTGAAAAAGCTGGGTGACTCTCTGGGCTGCCTAGTGGTGGAGATGTCTGCCCTGAAAGGGGAGGGCGGCATGGCGGCGGCCGAACAGGCCGTCTCGATGGCGAAAGCCCACCGGGTAGGAGAGCTGCCCCATGTGTTTACCGGCAGCGTGGAGCACGCCATCGCCCACATTGAGGAGTCCATTGAGGGGAGGGTGGCCGACCAGTATTTGCGCTGGTATGCCATCAAGGTCTTTGAGCGGGACGAGAAGGTGTTGGAGGAGTTGGCACTGGACAGCGAGCTGGCGGCCCATCTGGAGTCGCATATCGCTGACTGTGAGAAGGAACTGGATGACGACGCTGAGTCCATCATTACCAATCAGCGATATGCCTACATAAACGGTGTCGTGTCCAGGGCGGTAAAGAAAAAGGCGGCCAAGGGCAGCCTCTCCATCTCCGACAGAATCGATCAGATCGTGACCAACCGAATCCTGGCCCTGCCCATATTCGCGGTGATCATGTATCTGATTTACACCATCGCCATGGGGACCTCTATTGTGGACGGCGGCATCGGGATTGGTACCTTCGGTACAGACTGGGCCAACGACACCCTTTTCGGTGAGATCGTGCCCGGCTGGTTCGACGCGATCCTGGGCGCCCTGGGCGTAGTGGAAGGCACCTGGGTCTACGGTCTGATCCAGGATGGTATTGTGGCCGGTGTGGGTGCTGTGCTCGGCTTTGTGCCCCAGATGCTGGTGCTGTTCCTCCTGCTGGCTATTCTGGAGGATGTGGGCTATATGGCCCGTATCGCCTTCATCATGGACCGGATTTTCCGCCGCTTTGGTCTGTCCGGCAAGAGCTTCATCCCCATGCTGGTGGCTACCGGTTGCGGCGTCCCCGGTATCATGGCTTCCCGAACCATAGAGCAGGACCGGGACCGGAAGATGACCGTTATGACCACCGGCTTCATCCCCTGCGGCGCGAAGATGCCCATCATCGGCCTGTTCGCCGGCGCTATCTTCGGAAACTCCTCCTGGGTAGCCACCTCTGCCTACTTTATTGGTATCGCCGCTGTCATCATCTCTGGCGTCATGCTCAAGAAATTCAAGGCATTTGCTGGTGAGCCCGCCCCCTTTGTCATGGAGCTGCCCACCTACCATGCCCCCTCTGCCGGCAATGTACTGCGGGCCACCTGGGAGCGGGGATGGTCCTTCATCAAGCGGGCTGGCACCGTTATCCTGCTTTCCTCCATCGTTCTCTGGTTCCTCCAGGGTTACGGCTTTGTGGAGGGCGTGTTCCAGGCTGTGGAGGACAACAACGACTCCCTGCTGGCCGTCATCGGCAATGCGGTCGCCTGGATCTTCTACCCCCTGGGCTGGGCCGGCGACTGGGCCTGGAAGGCTACGGTTGCCACAGTTACCGGACTCATCGCCAAGGAGGAGGTAGTCAACACCTTCGGCGTGCTGTACCACTATGCCGGCGAGATCGACCTGATGGAGGACTCCTCCCCCATCTGGACCATGGTGGCTGGCGACTTCAATGGCATCACCGCCTACTCCTTTATGATTTTCAACCTGCTGTGCGCTCCCTGCTTTGCCGCTATGGGCGCCATCAAGCGGGAGATGAACAACCCCAAGTGGACCCTGGGCGCCATCGGGTATATGTGCGGCTTTGCCTACGTCATCTCCATGATCGTCTATCAGATCGGCGGGCTCATCGCCGGTGTGGCCTCCTTCAGCGTGTGGACCGTAGTAGCGGCGGCTGCTCTGGTTCTCCTCCTCTTCCTGCTGTTTCGCAAGGGTTATCAGCCTGAGGGCGAGATCCACCACCTGACTTCCGTGGCCGCCGCTGAGGCGAAGAAAACTGCGAAGAAGTAAGAGAGCATTCATTTTCTTATCCTAAGCTATGAAAGGAGGGCGTGACGATGATACCGCCCATGATAGGAAACCTCATCGTGATCGCGGCCCTTGTGGCCGTGGCAGCCCTGGCAGTCCGCTCTATCTGGAAGGGCCATAAGAAGGGCGGCCAATGCGGCGGCGACTGCGGCCAATGCGGCGGCTGCCATCATAAATAGATTTTCTCCCCCCCTTTATGAAAGGCCGGACGGGATAGCACCCGTCCGGCTTTCTTCCTTTCACATGGGGGTGGTAGATTGAAAACTGCTGTGTCCAAAGTCCGGATAGGTCTCCAGATAAGGTTTTATACCAAGGAAATTTTGGGAAAATAAAAGGAAGGCGCTTGACACAGCGCCTTCCCCATGGTACAATAAAATGCTTTTATGTCCCCTGAAAGAAAGAGCATGATCTCCCATGCTCTATCTTTAGTTTATCACAGGGCGGACAGAAAGACAAGAGTGACTTCAAGCAAAATAGCAACGCGCCCGGGTGTGCGGAAAAGCGGCGGAGTGCCGGATTTGTATAAATCGACGGCGAAAACGGCTGTTTTTCCCTGCATCCAGAGGAAAAAACGGAAGGACCAACCGTGGAATCAGAAGAAAGCGAGTTGATTTTTTAGCATGGTCAAGGACGTAATGTACGGCAAGACCCCGAGAAAGAGCTTTGCCCGCTACCAGGAGATCCTGGAGATGCCTAACCTGCTGGAGGTGCAGAAGACCTCCTACCAGTGGTTCCTGGACACCGGCCTGCGGGAGGTGTTCAAGGACGTCGGCCCCATCACCGACTATGCCGGCAATCTGGAGCTGACCTTTGTGGACTACTCCATGGATGAGAAGCCCAAGTACGACGTGGAGGAGTGCAAGGCCAGGGACGCCACCTACGCCGCCCCCATCAAGGTGAAGGTCCAGCTGCGCAACACCCAGAAGAAGAACGACCGGGTGTCGGAGCAGATCGCCGAGCAGGAGATCTTTATGGGAGACTTCCCCATCATGACCCAGGCCGGCACCTTTGTCATCAATGGCGCCGAACGGGTCATCGTCTCCCAGATCGTCCGCTCTCCCGGTATGTATTACACCCGGACCGCGGACAAGGCGGACAACCTGACCTACACCACTACCGTAATCCCCTACCGGGGTGCCTGGCTGGAGTATGAAACCGATTTGTCCGACCTGTTCTATGTCCGCATCGATAAGAACCGCAAGCTGCCCATCACCTGCCTTATCCGTGCCCTGGGGCCCCGGACCGACGCTGAAATCATCGAGATGTTCGGCGAGGACGAGCGTATCCTGGCCACGATGGAGAAGGATGCCTGTAAGACCTATGAGGACGCCCTGCTGGAGATCTACCGCAAGCTCCGTCCTGGCGAGCCCCCCACGGTGGACTCCGCCCGGACCCTGCTGGACGCCACCTTCTTTGATCCCCGGCGCTATGATCTGTCCGCTGTGGGCCGCTATAAGTTCAACAAGAAGATGGCTCTGTGGTCCCGGCTGTCCGGCCAGAAGCTGGCCCTGCCCGTAGCCGATCCCCGCACCGGCGAGATCATCGCCGAGGAGGGAGAGGTCCTGACACGGGAGAGGGCCCACTTCCTGGACGACCGGGGCGTCAACGAGGCTGTCATCGACGTGGACGGTAAGCAGGTCAAGGTGTTTTCTAACAACATGGTCCACCTGAAGGACTTTGTGGACTTTGACCCTCAAGAGGTCGGCGTCAGCGAGATGGTCTATTTCCCCGCCCTGTGCGAGCTGCTGGACCAGTTCCAGGGGGAGGAACTGAAGGACGCCATCCGCGGCCATCTGGACGACCTGATCCCCAAGCACATCACTGTGCCTGACATCATGGCCTCTATCAATTACCTCAACTGTCTGGCCCACAACTCCGGCACCCCGGATGACATCGACCACCTGGGTAACCGCCGGCTGCGCTGTGTGGGCGAGCTGATTCAGAATCAGTTCCGCATCGGCTTCTCCCGTATGGAGCGTGTTATCCGGGAGCGGATGACCACTCAGGACCTGGATGTGGTCACCCCCCAGAGCCTGATTAACATCCGCCCTGTCACCGCCGCCATCAAGGAGTTCTTCGGCTCCAGCCCCCTGTCCCAGTTCATGGACCAGACCAACCCCCTGGCCGAGCTGACCCACAAGCGCCGTCTGTCCGCTCTGGGCCCCGGCGGCCTGTCCCGTGACCGGGCCTCCTTCGATGTCCGTGACGTCCATTACAGCCACTACGGACGCCTTTGCCCCATCGAGACCCCCGAAGGTCCCAATATCGGCCTGATTTCCTATCTGGCCTCCTACGCCCGTATCAACCGTTTCGGCTTTATTGAGACCCCCTACCGTAAGGTGGATAAGGAGACTGGCCGGGTTACCGACGAAATCACCTATATGACCGCCGATGTAGAGGACGAGTACACCATCGGCCAGGCCACTGAGCCTGTGGACGAGAACGGCTGCTTCGTCAACGAGCGTATCACCTGCCGTCACCGGAATGAGACCATTTCTGTGGATAAACACCAGGTGGACTATGTGGACGTGTCCCCCAAGATGATGGTGTCCGTGGCTACCGCCATGATCCCCTTCCTCCAGAACGACGACGCCAACCGTGCGCTGATGGGCGCCAACATGCAGCGCCAGGCCGTCCCCCTGCTCCGGCCCGAGGCTCCCATCGTGGCCACTGGCCAGGAGCACAAGAACTGCATCGACTCCGAAGTGGCCATCCTGGCGGAAGGCCCCGGCACGGTCACCAAGGTGTCCGCCCGGTATATCACCGTGGCTTATGACAACGGCCAGACCAAGGAGTACCGCCTAACTAAGTACCTGCGCTCCAACCACACCACCTGTATCAACCAGCGGCCCATCGTGGACGCCGGACAGCGGGTAGACTTCCAGGACGTGCTGGCAGACGGTCCCTCTACCGACCACGGCGAAATCGCCCTGGGCCGGAATATCCTCATGGGCTTCATGACCTGGGAGGGCTACAACTACGAGGACGCCATCCTGCTCAACGAGCGGATGGTGAAGGACGACGTATTTACCTCCATCCACATCGAGGAGTATGAGACTGAGGCACGGGACACCAAGCTGGGTCCCGAGACCATCACCCGTGATATCCCCAACGTGGGCGAGGACGCTCTGCGGGACCTGGACGAGCATGGCATCATCCGGGTGGGCGCCGAAGTCCATGCCGGCGACTACCTGGTGGGTAAGGTCACCCCCAAGGGCGAGGCGGAGGCCACTGCTGAGGAGAAGCTGCTCCGGGCCATCTTTGGAGAGAAGGCCCGTGAGGTCCGCGACACCTCTCTGAAGGTGCCCCACGGCGAGAGCGGCATCGTGGTGGATGTAAAGATCTTTACCCGTGAGAACGGCGACGAGATGTCCCCTGGCGTTAACCAGACCGTCCGGGTGTATATTGCTCAGAAGCGGAAGATCTCTGTGGGTGACAAGATGGCCGGCCGCCACGGCAACAAGGGCGTGGTGTCCCGCATCCTGCCCCAGGAGGATATGCCCTTCCTGCCCGACGGCACCCCCCTGGACATTGTGCTGAACCCCCTGGGCGTGCCCTCCCGTATGAACATCGGCCAGGTGCTGGAGGTCCATCTGGGATACGCCGCCAAGACCCTGGGCTGGAAGGTGGCCACCCCCATCTTCAACGGCGCTACCGAGAGCGATATTCAGGAGTGCCTGAAAATGGCCGGCCTGGCCCGTGAGGTGGGCTATGACGAGCCCCTTATCGGCAAGCAGCTCTATCTGGCCGGCGAGGGCGAGGAGGAGATGCGTGCCCTGTCCTCCGAGGAGATGGCCGACAGCGCCCAGGTCCGGGAGTGGCAGAAGGCGGGCAAACTTCGCCTGGTGGACGGCAAGAACTGGCTGTATGACGGCCGTACCGGCCAGCGATTTGACAACCCGGTCACCGTGGGCTATGTCTACTTCCTGAAGCTGCACCACCTGGTGGACGACAAGATCCACGCCCGTGCCACCGGCCCCTACTCCCTGGTCACCCAGCAGCCTCTGGGCGGCAAGGCCCAGTTCGGCGGCCAGCGGTTTGGCGAGATGGAGGTGTGGGCTCTGGAGGCCTACGGCGCCGCCTACACCCTGCAGGAGATTCTGACGGTCAAGTCGGACGACGTGACCGGCCGTGTCAAGACCTACGAGGCCATCGTCAAGGGTCTGAATGTGCCCAAGCCCGGCGTGCCCGAGTCCTTCAAGGTACTGATTAAAGAGCTCCAGTCCCTGTGTCTGGACATCAAGGTGCTAGACGACCAAGGGCAGGAGATCGAGCTGAAGGATGACGACGAGGACAACTACCAGCCCGTCCGGGACGATTTCTATGACCGGGACGATGACTTCGGCTATGAGAAGGACGCCGACTTCGCCTCCGCTGGAGGCTTCACCTTCAAGGGAGAGAGCGATGACGACGACCTCACCTTGGATGTGACCGATGAGGAGAGCTCGGAGGACGGGCTGTTCTCTGACGAGGACTTTTGAGTACGGGAGGAGATTTGAAACATGAGTTACGCTGAATTTGACGCCATCCAGATCGGGATCGCCTCCCCCGAACAGATCCGTGAGTGGTCCTACGGCGAGGTCAAGCGCCCTGAGACCATCAACTACCGCACTCTGAAGCCGGAGAAGGACGGCCTGTTCTGTGAAAAGATCTTTGGCCCCACCAAGGACTGGGAGTGCAACTGCGGCAAGTATAAGAAGATCCGCTACAAGGGCAAGGTGTGCGACCGCTGCGGCGTGGAAATCACCAAGGCCAAAGTCCGCCGGGAGCGGATGGGCCACATCGAGCTGGCCGCCCCCGTGTCCCATATCTGGTACTTTAAGGGAATCCCCTCCCGGATGGGATTGCTGCTGGATATCAGCCCCCGGATCCTGGAGAAGGTTCTGTACTTTGCCGCCTATATTGTCATCGACCCCGGCTTCTCCCCCCTCTCCAAAAACCAGATCCTGTCCGAGAAGGAATATCGGGATATGCGGGAGAAGTACGAGGACGACTTTGACGCCGGTATGGGCGCCGAGGCTGTCAAGAAGCTGCTCCAGCAGATTGATTTGGAGGAGCTGTCTGCCCAGCTGCGTGCCGAACTGAAAGACGCCTCCGGTCAGAAGAAGGCCCGCATTGTTAAGCGTCTGGAGGTGGTAGACGCCTTCCGCGTCTCTGGCAACAAGCCCGAGTGGATGATTATCGATGTACTGCCTGTGATTCCCCCGGAGATCCGTCCCATGGTTCCCCTGGACGGCGGGCGGTACGCCTCCTCTGACCTGAATGATCTGTACCGCCGGGTCATCAACCGCAATAACCGCCTGAAGCGGCTCATCCAGCTCAACGCACCGGACATCATCGTGCGCAACGAGAAGCGGATGCTCCAGGAGGCTGTGGACGCCCTCATCGACAACGGCCGCCGGGGCCGGGCCGTCACCGGTGCCAACAACCGGGCCCTCAAATCCCTGTCCGACATGCTCAAGGGCAAGCAGGGACGCTTCCGTCAGAACCTGCTGGGCAAGCGTGTGGACTACTCCGGCCGTTCCGTCATCGTGGTGGGCCCCAGCCTGAAGATATATCAGTGCGGCCTGCCCAAAGAGATGGCCATTGAGTTGTTCCGCCCCTTCGTTATGAAGAAGCTGGTGGACGACGGCGCCGCCCACAACATCAAGCAGGCCAAGAAGATGGTGGAGAAGGGCGAGGCTGCCGTGTGGGATGCCCTGGAATTTGTCATCAAAGACCACCCCGTCATGCTCAACCGCGCCCCCACCCTGCACCGTCTGGGCATCCAGGCATTTGAGCCTGTTCTGGTGGAAGGCCGGGCCATCAAGCTGCACCCCCTGGTGTGTACCGCCTTCAACGCCGACTTCGACGGCGACCAGATGGCTGTCCACGTCCCCCTGTCTGCCGAGGCCCAGACCGAGGCGCGGGTGCTGATGCTGTCTGCCAATAACCTGCTCCGTCCCCAGGACGGCGGCCCGGTTACCATCCCCTCCCAGGATATGATCCTGGGTGCCTACTACCTGACCTTCACCCGGGACGAGGCTGGCACTGGCCACTGTTTTGCCGACAAGGACGAGGCTATGCTGGCCTATGACGCCGGGGTAGTCACCCTTCACTCTCCCATCAAGGTCCGTATGTACCGGGAAGTAGATGGTGAGATGCGCCACAAGCTGGTGGAGACCACGGTGGGCCGCCTGATCTATAACGAGGCCATCCCCCAGGACTTGGGCTTTGTGGACCGCGACGACCCTGAGACCATGTTCGACCCAGAGATCAACTTCGTGGTGGGCAAAAAGCAACTGGGCAAAATCATCGACAAGTGCATCTCCAAGCACGGCTTTACCGTGTCCGCCGGAGTGCTGGACGCCATCAAAGACTTGGGCTACCATTACTCCACCCGGGGCTCCCTGACCGTGGCCATCGCCGACATGACGGTCCCGGCCAAGAAGTACGAGCTGATCGCCGAGACCGAGAAGGAGATCATCAAGATCGACCGCCTGTACCGCCGGGGTATGCTGACAAACGAGGAGCGGTACCGCAAGTCTGTGGAAGCTTGGGAACAGACCACCGCCGACGTGACCGCCGCCCTGCAGGAGTCCATGGACCGGTACAACCCCATCTGGATGATGGCCGACTCCGGCGCCCGTGGTTCTATGGCTCAGATCCGTCAGCTGGCCGGTATGCGCGGCCTGATGGCCGATACCGCCGGCCGTACCATCGAGATCCCCATCAAGGCCAACTTCCGTGAGGGGCTGTCTGTATTGGAATACTTCATCTCCTCCAGGGGCGCCCGGAAGGGTATGGCCGATACCGCTCTGCGTACCGCCGACTCGGGCTACCTGACCCGCCGCCTGGTGGACGTGTCCCAGGAGGTCATTATCCGGGAGGAGGACTGCGGCACCTCCGACGGAATCCTGGTCAGCGAGATCGAGGAGCACGGCCAGGTCATCGAGACCTTTGCCGAGCGCGTCCACGGCCGCTATCCCGCGGAGGACATCGTGGACCCCGCCACTGGCGAGGTGCTCTTCACTCGAGATACCATGCTTCTCAACGAGGACGCCAAGACTCTGGAAAAACACGGTATCCATGAAGTGAAGATCCGCTCTGTCCTTACCTGCCGGGCCCGCAGCGGCGTGTGCGCCAAGTGCTACGGCATCAACCTGGCCATTGGTGAGCCTGTGGGCGCTGGCGAGGCGGTGGGTATCATCGCCGCCCAGTCCATCGGTGAGCCTGGCACCCAGCTGACCATGCGTACCTTCCACACCGGCGGTGTGGCCGGCGGTGATATCACCCAGGGTCTGCCCCGCGTGGAGGAGCTGTTCGAGGCCCGCAAGCCCAAGAAGATGGCCCAGCTGGCTGAAATCAGCGGTGTGGTGTCCATGGAGGAGACCAAGCGCAACGTGATGTGCAACGTGACCATCACCGCCGATGACGGCGAGGTGGTGACCTACGCCCTGCCTTACTCCGCCGGCATTAAGGTGAAGGAGGGCGACACGGTGGAAAAGGGCTACCAGCTTACCGAGGGCGCCCTGTCCCCCCATGAGGTGCTGCGTATCCGCGGCCTGTCCGACTGCCACAACTACCTGATCCGCGAGGTGCAGAAGGTGTACCGTCAGCAGGGCGTGGACACCAATGATAAGCATATCGAGGTTATTGTCCGCCAGATGATGCGGAAGGTCCGGGTGGAGGATGCTGGGGACTCCGATTTGTTGTCCGGCGCTACCGTGGACATCACCGAGTTCCGGGACGCCGAGGAGGCGGTCCAGGCCCGCATTGACGCCGGGGAGAAGAACGAGATGGGCGAGGATCTGCGCCTGCCCACCTGCACCCGCCTGCTCATGGGAATTACCAAGGCATCTCTGGCTACTGAGTCCTTCCTGTCCGCCGCCTCCTTCCAAGAGACCACCAAGGTGCTCACTGAAGCGGCGATCAAGGGCAAGGTGGACCACCTGCAGGGTCTGAAGGAGAACGTCATCATCGGCAAGCTCATCCCCGCCGGCTCTGGCCTGGCCCAGTACCGTAAGGAGGATGTTATCGACGACGAGGGCAATCTAGTCTCTGACCAGAGCGGGGCCATCGTAGCCGATGCCCTGGAGGAACCCACCCAGATGGAAAACGAGGAGGACCTGTCCTTCGAGGTTGGCTCTATCGAGCTGGAAACAGCCGCTGGAAGCCAGAGCGAGGACGCGCTGGTCTAAAATGACCAGAAAACCTGCACAGTAGAGCGGACCGAGGGAGTGTATAACGCTCCCTCGGTCCGCTCTTTTTTCAACTTTTAAAAGAGAAAAATTCGTTTTTTCACAAGTCTTACCTTTTTAAAGCGAAAAATAGTTGCTATCGGGCCTAAAAGAAAGAAAAAATGATGTCTCAAATATCTTCTCTTGCAATTTTGCGGGACTGTCTTTATAATGTTTTTAAAAGAGGGAGAGGGATGATCGACAATGCTGGAGATGCTTACATCAGTCAATAGCGCCTTGAATGGCTTTGTATGGGGCCCCGTCATGCTGGCTCTGCTGGTGGGAACCGGCATCTACCTTACCTGCCGCACCGGCTGGATTCAGGTGCGGCGCTTCGGCTATATCATGAAAAGCACGGTGGGCTCTCTGTTCCGCAAGTCGGAAAAAGATCACGGCAGCAACCTGTCCCCCTTTCAGGCGGTGACCACAGCCCTGGCCGGGACAGTGGGCACGGGCAACATCGCCGGTGTCACTGGCGCCATCTTTGTGGGCGGGCCCGGCGCTGTGTTCTGGATGTGGGTGTCCGCCTTTTTTGGAATGTGTACCAAGTATGCCGAGATCGCCCTATCCATCCAGTACCGGGAGACAGATGAGGGCGGCGCCCACCGGGGCGGCCCCATGTATTACATCGAAAAGGGGCTGGGCAGGGGGTGGAAGCCCCTGGCTGTTTTGTTTGCCCTGTTTGGGGGCTTCGCCTCTTTTGGGATCGGAAATATCTCCCAGTCCAGTGAAATTGCCGGCGCCATGAACGGACTGTTCGGAATTGATCCTCTGGTTACCGGTATTCTTTTGGCAGTTATTGTAGGAGTGGTGATCATCGGCGGCGTCAAGCGCATCGGCCAGGTGGCCTCCTATCTGGTCCCCTTTATGGCCAGCTTCTATATCCTGGCCGGCATCGCTGTTATTTTGCTGCGGTTTACCCAGATTCCCGCCGCTTTGGCATCCATTGTCACCAGCGCCTTCAGCTTTGAGGCAGTGGGAGGGGGCGTCTTTGGCTACGCCATCATGGCGGCCATGAAGCAGGGATTCGCCCGTGGGGTGTTCTCCAACGAGGCCGGCCTCGGCTCCGCCCCGATGGCCCATGCGGCCTCCTCCACTGACGAGCCTGCCGAGCAGGCCATGTGGGGCGTGTTTGAGGTGTTTGTGGATACCATCGTGATCTGCACCATTACCTCCCTCACCGTGCTGCTGTCCGGCCTGCCTCTGGGGGAGGCAGCCCTGGACAGCTATACCTCCAATGGCGCCGCCGCTGTGGCCGCCTTCAACACGATCCTGCCTGGTACCATAGGGGGCGTGGTCATTCAAATCAGCCTGCTCTTTTTTGCCCTGTCCACCATTTTGGGCTGGAGTTACTACGGCGAGCAGTGCTGGGGCTATCTGACCCATGACAGCAAGGTGGTCAAGGCTCTTTTCAAAGCTGTATTCGCCTTAATCTGCATCGTGGGAGCCACCGGCTCCGGCAAACTGATGTGGGGTATCGCCGATACCCTGAACGGCATGATGGCGATTCCAAACCTGGTGGGCCTTCTAGCCCTGTCGGGAGTGGTGGCCCGGATCACTAGGGACTATTTCAAGGAGCGGTAAGCTGATTGTGTGTATAAAAATCCGCCCATGCTAATGCGTGGGCGGATTTTTTATGGGGAAAGATACCTCTCCAGGGCGGAGAGAAGGGCGGAGCGCTCGTTGGGCAGCTCTCCTTGGGCCACCTGGTCCAGGAGCTCGTGCAGAGCCTGTCCGATTTGGGGACCGGCCAGACCGACCTTCAGGGCGTCGTGCCCGTTGACCGCCAGAGTCCGGAGGGAAAGACAGGCATTTTCCTCCAACAACTGCCGCCCCAGCGCCTCCGCCCGCTCCAGCGGAGCGGGCTCCTCCGCCTTGAGCGGCGGGGCACAGGCGGATGCGTCCGCCCCTTTGAGAGCCAGCAATTGGAAGAAGCACTCCTCTCCCAGCCTGGACAGCCACCGGCCGGCCCACCGCCGGGTAGGCTCCACCGGCAGGTGATGGCGGGAGATCAGGATGGCCGCCCGCTCCCGGGTGGCGTTGTCCAGGCGAAGGCGGGCCATAGCCCGCTCGGCCAGCGGTACGCCCAGGCGGTCGTGGCCATAGAAATGCCCGATGCCCCGCTCATCCAGGAAAAAGGAGGCGGGCTTCCCCACGTCATGAAGAAGGGCGGCAAGTCGGAGAGCGGGGGAGGGGGGGACCAGGGCAGCCGTCTTGACGCTGTGGGTATACACGTCCCAGCGGTGGTGGGGATTACGCTGGTCAAAGCCCACCGCAGGGCCCAGCTCTGGAAGAATTTGGGTCACTACGTCGGGGAAGTCCAACAACACCTGCTCCGCTCCGGGGGAGCAGAGTAGCCGGAGAAATTCAGCGGAAATACGTTCCCAAGCCACCATGGACAGCTGGGGAGCGTGGCCGTGGATGGCGTCGGCGGTGTCCGGGTGGATGGTAAAACGAAGCTGACCGGCCAGCCGGAGTCCCCGGAGGAGCCGCAGGGCGTCCTCCTCCATTCGCCGGTCCGGATCCCCTACACAGCGGATCAGCCGAGCGTTCAAATCCTCTTGACCGCCAAACCGGTCGATCAGTCCCTCCGGACCCCAGGCCATGGCGTTGATCGTGAAGTCCCGGCGGGCCAGGTCATCAGTGAGGTCGCTGGTAAATTCCACCTGGTCCGGATGCCGGTGGTCGGAGTAGCTCCCCTCCCGGCGGAAGGTGGTTACCTCCACAGAGAGGCCGCCGGACAGGACAGTGACCGTGCCGTGCTTCAGACCGGTATTCAGACATGGAAAGCCGGCGCAGCAGGACAGTATCTCCCAAGGCAGGGCGGAGGTGGTCACATCGTAGTCATGGGGCGGGATGGACAGAAGGCTGTCCCGGACGCAGCCCCCCACCAGCACCGCCTGATGGCCGGACCGCCTCAACTGCTGGACGACCGCCAGCGCCCTGCTGTCCCAGTTTGTCATGCCACTCACCTCCTGTTGGGATTATCTTATCAGAGCGGGTGGAAAAAAACAAGGCCGGGACGTCCCAATGTCCCGGCCCGGAAATCACCGCCCCAGAACAAAAAGATTCTGGTCGGTGGAAAAATTGGAGAAAGAGTAGAGCACAAGCACCGAGTCAATGCCGTTGTCTGCTACATAGTCCTTCACGCTGCTCAGATTGTTCCGGGGATCAAAGAGGTGAACCTCAGAAAATCGCTCCGTCAGGAAGGGAGCCAGGGAGTCGGAGTAGGAATCCCGGATGACCAGCACCTTGGGGCCATCCACCTGTGGGTTCTCGATGACGCACAGGGGCTGGCGCCCCCCCAGGAAGTAGGAGTATTTATCCTTCACTTCTAAAAAGCTGTCCACATATAGACTGCCTTCACTGGGCTCAGAGCCGAACCAGGAGGTCACCTTCAGCCCCTCGCCAGACACATAGGTATCGATGGAGTCAGGGGCCACCCAGCGAACTCCGGAGGTGGAGAAGGTAGTGCCGAAGAACTGGTCAGTGACCGTAGTCTTCTGGTAATCATCCAGATCCAGCGGATCCAGACTCATAGCCTCAAAGATGGCGTTGGCCCCGTAGAAGGCCCCCAGGCTGGTCCAGTGGTGGTCGGTGCGGTAGTAGATGTCCTCGCCGCTGTGGGCGGCCAGAGCGCCTGCCATGTCGATGGTAGAGGCCCCGCTCTGAAAATACATCTGGTCAATGAGGGAAAACTCGTCCGCTGTGGGCGCACCAGCGGGCAGGCGGTCTGCCCAGATGGCAGAGGAGGAGGGGATGATGCCCAGGTACACCGGGACAGACACATTGCCTGCCAGCGTGTCCACAAAGCCGAGGCGGGTCAGAAGCCCCTGCTTGGCGGAAACGCCCGCCTGAGCGGGGGTATCCTCCCAGGCGGGGGTATCCACCCGGTTCAGGAGGGTGTCCTGCTTACCGAAATAGACCCCGTTGTTCTCCCGCTTGCCGGACAGACGCTCACACCAGGCTTTGGCGGCCACCCAGAAGTCCCGGCCGGCGATATGGTCGGCCACATAGTCCTCGGCCTGTTCCATAAAGGTGCCGTCTGTGACTGTTTCCACGCTGAATTTGGGCGGCTTCTGGAGATAGCGGTTCTCCAGCTCGGACATCTCCTTGTCCGGCAGGAGAGTGCTGACCACCAGCATCCCGCCAAGGAAGGTGCAGAACAGGGCAGTGATAAACTTGTTGTACTTGTTTGACATAGTCTGCGCCTCCTTAGAAACGGAAATAGAGGAAGGGATTGTAGGTGCCGTCCACCAGATAGGCGGTGCACACCAACAGGCCGGCTATGATGGCGGCGGCACCTGTTACCTGCGCTGCCCGCTGAGGGAGCCTGTGGTACAGTTTTGCGCCCAGAGGGGTGGAGGAGAGGGCCGCCAGCGCCAGGATGGGCAGATAGCTGATGAAATAGTAGCCCAAAGTGCCGTCCGCCAGAGGAGCGCCCCCCAGACCGAACATCACCTTCAGATAGCCGCCCAGCCGAGAGGCGTCCTCGATGCCAAAGATAGCCCAGCTGACAAGGACAAAAAACATGGTATAGACATGGCCCACCAGGGCTGGGGCCTTTTTCAACGCATCCAGCAGGAAAAACTTTTCTACCATCAGAAGGGCAAAGAAATACAGTCCCCAGATGAGATAGTTCCAACTGGCCCCGTGCCAGATGCCGGTGGCCGCCCACACGACGAACAGGTTGAACATCCAGCGGCCCTTGGAGCAGCGGTTGCCCCCCAGGGGGATATACAGGTATTCACGGAACCAGGTGGACAAGGAGATGTGCCACCGCCGCCAGAACTCGGTGATACTCTTGGAAATATAGGGGTAGTTGAAGTTGGGCAGGAACTCAAAGCCCAGCATCCGGCCCAGGCCTACCGCCATGTCGGAGTAGCCAGAGAAGTCAAAGTAGATCTGGAAGGTGAAGGCCAGCACACCCAGCCAAGCCCCCGCCACGGTCAGGTCCGCCAGCGCCATGGTCTTATAGCTGTCCCACAGCATCCCCACGTTGTTGGCGATGAGCAGCTTTTTGCCAAGGCCGATCATAAACATCTGGACGCCAGAGGCAAACTTGTCCACAGTGCAGTCCCGCTGATCGATCTGGTCTCCCAGGTCCTTATACTTGATGATGGGACCGGCGATGAGCTGGGGAAACAGGGTGACGAAGGTGCCAAAGTTAAGGATGGATCGCTGCGCTCGGGCGTCTCCCCGGTACACATCGATGGTGTAGCTCATGGTTTGGAAGGTATAGAAGGAGATACCGATAGGCAGGTGGATACCCAGCACCGGCATGAAGTTCAGCCCGACCGACTGGAGAGAGGCGGCGATAAAGTCCCAGTACTTGAAGAAGAACAACAGGGCCAGATTGAATACAATGGAGGAGGCTACCGCCATCCGGGCACCCCTATCGTTGTCCCTCCGCTTGCAGCGTTCTACCAGCAGGCCGTGGGTATAGTCGATGGCGGTAGACAGGAACATGATGACGACATAGTCCCGCTCCCCCCAGTAGTAGAAAAACAGAGAGGCGCACAGGATTACTACGTTCCGGAATTTTCGGGGAACCAAGTAGTAGACCAGCAGAGTGAGCGCCAGAAAATAAAATAAAAAAGTAGGGGTGGAAAAGACCATGAGCGACACTCCTTAAAGGAACGGCGGACGACTTGTCGTCCGCCGTGGGATCATATGGATTATAACGCTGGGGATAGGGACTTTTGCTTCGAATCAGAACAGGGCGTTGAAGGCGTCTACGATGGCGTCGCAGTTCTCATGGACGACCATCATGACATAGTTGCCATTGCTGACAACACGGGAATTGTTTTTCCACTGTTCAGTGGGGCCAGGATACCAGGCACCAGGGTTACCTTGGCCGTCAGCCCCGGTCATGCGGTCGATTCGGGCCTGAAAAATGGCCTTCACAGTATCCACATCCTTGCTATCCTTTACCTGGACCAGGCCGAACTCACCATTGTTCATAGTCATCTGGACCACATAGACTAGCATTTGATCAGTGGAGATATCCTTTAGCCCAGGATAAAGGCCATCCAGAGTTGCCTCATCGGCCAAGGAGAGAAAACCAAACTCATAGCTTTCCATGACCTCGCTAGCAAAGGCGGATAGGTCCACGTTGCCGGCAGGGGTGGAAGTATCGCCGGAGGAGTTGCCGCTGGAGGAATCGCTGCCATCTGCGGGGCCACCCTCCTCGGGCTTCTGTTCCTCCCAGTTGCACCGGACGATGCAGGAGGCGGTCAGGCCCGTTTCGCTGTCGGTAACAGTGATAGTGGCGTTTCCAACGGCCACAGCGGTGACCAGGCCCTTGTCAGACACAGTGGCCACAGACTCATCGCTGGATTTCCAGGCCAGAGCACCGCCGGCGGGATCAGCCTTGGCCTTCATTTGGAAGGTGGCTCCCGCCTTGAACAGGGTAAAGTCGCTGCGGTTTAGGGACAGGGAGGCTTGTGCCTGGGGCTCGTCCACAGGGGGCTGGGAGCTATCAGAGGAGGTGCTCCCAGAACCGTCCGGCTGGCTGCCGTCCGGCTGAGAGGCATCCGGAGCGGAGCTATCGGGGATGGAGGTGGAGCCGTCCGGGGCCATAGTGCTCATGTCAGAATTGCTGCCAGTAGAAGAGGACTGATTGCCAGAGGAGTTATCCTCCCCCTTGGGACCACAGGCGGCCAGCAGGACCATGGACAGCGCCAAAGTCAGAGCGAATACACGTCGTTTCATGGTATTGATCTCCTTTTCTTGGGGATGGTATGGGGTTCCCCTGATGGGGATTACGACTAGTTTGACGAGGGCGGAAGAAAAAAGTTCCCTGGTAGAGAAAAAATATTTAACAGATCCATTATATTTTGTTTTTGTCTGAACAGCAAGATTTTTGTTGGAAAGACAGGAAATGAAATTTCCCCCGGCCTCTTGACAAAAGAGGAGAGGTACGCTATTATAATATCAACATATGAATAAATGTTCATATATTGAGAGGAGATGAGAGAATGGAGCGTGAAGTTATCCCCTGCTGCCAGGAGGACCGGGTCCATGTGGACGCGGTGGACCAGGTGCGCGCCCTGCTCCCCCCGGATGAGGAGCTGTATGACTTGGCGGAGCTGTTCAAAATATTTGGGGACAGCACCCGAATCAAGATCCTGTACGCCTTGCTGGAGGGAGAGCTGTGCGTCTGTGATATTGCCAAGCTCATGGAGGTCACCCAGAGCGCCGTGTCCCACCAGCTCCGGGTGCTGAAGAGCAGCAAGCTGGTCAAATTCCGCCGGGAGGGCAAGACAGTTTATTATTCCCTGGCGGACGAACATGTAGTCCGCATCTTAAGCCAGGGAATGGAGCATATCGAGGAGTAACCTGTATGCCGCGATCCAATGGATCGAGAAAAGGAGAGTATACAATGAAAAAGACGTATAAGATGATTGACCTGGACTGTGCCAACTGTGCCGCTAAGATGGAGGAGGCCATCAAGAAGATTGACGGCGTTACCTCCGCCTCTGTCAGCTTTATGACCCAGAAAATGACCATAGAGGGGGACGATGCCCGTTTTGATCAGATCGTCAAGGAGGCGGTCAAGGTGTGCAGAAAAGTAGAACCCGACTGCGAGATTGTACTGAAATAAACGTGAGGCGGCCTAAGGCCACCTATGTCCATATCCCTGTGAGAGGAGCTTTCGCCATGACAAGAAAGCAGAAAAAGACGCTCTGGCGTATTATCTTCAGCTTTGTCCTGCTGGCCGCCGCCGCCCTGCTGCCGGAGATCGAGGTACCATTTAATATGTGGCCTTATTTCGGTCAGCCCCTGGTGAATGAGGCTGGCGAACCCTATTACGCATTCCCCAGGCTGTACCTGTTTCTGATCCCCTATCTGGTCATTGGCTGGGATGTACTGTGGAGAGCTGTGCGCAATATTAAAAACGGCCAGGTCTTTGATGAAAACTTCCTTATGTCTGTCGCCACCGTGGGTGCTATGGCAGTGGGCGAATACGCCGAGGGCGTGGCAGTGATGCTGTTTTACCAGGTGGGCGAGCTGTTCCAGAACGTGGCTGTCAGCCGCAGCCGCCAGTCTATCTCCGAGCTTATGGATATCCGCCCGGACTACGCCAATGTGGAGCGGGAGGGACAACTGGTCCAGGTGGATCCGGAGGAGGTCCAGGTGGATGATATCATCGTTATCAAGGCGGGGGAGCGGGTGCCATTGGACGGGACTGTCACCCAAGGGAGCTCCGCTCTGGACACCGCCGCTCTCACCGGCGAGTCCCTGCCACGGGACGTGGAGCCGGGGGATGAGGTGATATCGGGCTGTGTCAACTTGTCCGGCCTGCTCCATGTGAAAGTGAGTAAGCCCTACGGACAGTCCACCGTGGCCCGTATCTTGGACCTGGTGGAGAACTCCAGCGAGAAAAAGGCCCAGGCGGAGCATTTTATAACCAAATTCGCCCGGTACTATACCCCTGCTGTGGTTTTTGCTGCCCTGGCCCTGGGGCTGCTTCCCTCCCTGCTGACTGGCCGGTGGGGGGTGTGGGTCCCCCGTGCCCTGAACTTCCTGGTCGTATCCTGCCCATGCGCCCTGGTCATCTCCATTCCCCTGTCCTTTTTTGGCGGGCTGGGCGGAGCATCCAAGCAGGGTATCCTGGTGAAGGGGAGCAACTATCTGGAGGCCCTGGCCAATACCGGAATCGTGGTGCTGGACAAGACAGGCACTCTGACTAAGGGCACCTTTGCTGTCACCGGAGTCCACCCCAAAGACTGCGCTCCAGAGGAGCTGTTGGAAACCGCCGCCCTGGCAGAGCAGTTCTCTACCCACCCCATCTCCAGGTCCATCGTCAAGGCCTGGGGCGGTGTTCCAGAGCAGAATAGGGTCTGCGACGTGGAGGAGATCGCCGGCCACGGGGTCCGGGCCAAGGTGGACGGCCGGGAGGTGCTGGCGGGGAACCAGAAGCTGATGGACTTGGAGAATATTCCGGTGACCACGGACCATCAACACCCTGGGACCGTCATCCATGTGGCGGTGGAAGGGGAATACGCTGGACACCTTGTTATCTCCGACCAGGTGAAGGAGGGGTCCGCCCAGGCTCTGCGGGAGCTCAAGCAGGTCGGGGTCCGAAGGACCGTCATGCTCACCGGCGACAGCCAGGGGGCCGCTCAGGCGGTGGCGGATCAGTTGGGGCTGGATCAGTTCTTTGCCCAGCTTCTGCCTGGGGACAAGGTGGAGCGGGTGGAGGATCTGCTCCGCTCCAAAGGCCCAAAGGAGAACCTGGTCTTTGTGGGGGACGGTATCAACGATGCCCCCGTCTTGTCCCGTGCGGACATCGGGGTGGCCATGGGGGCCCTGGGCTCTGACGCGGCCATCGAGGCGGCCGATGTGGTCCTGATGGACGACGACCTGCGCAAGTTGCCCGTGGCGGTGCGAATCGCCCGGAAAACGCTGACCATTGTGCGGCAAAATGTGGTGTTCGCTCTGGGGGTGAAATTCCTAGTGCTGGGGCTGTCCGCCGTTGGCCGGGCCAATATGTGGATGGCTGTCTTTGCCGATGTGGGCGTATCTGTCATCGCCATCTTAAATGCGAGCCGGATGCTGAAAGCCAGATAACCCAAAAGCCGCGGCCTAAGAGCCGCGGCTTTTTCCATAGATAGGACGGATGGGATATCACTCCAATATCTGGAACAGGCAGCCCCAGACATAGTCCAGAGCTTCAAAGCTTACCTGGGGAGAGAGGTGAAAGACCGCCCGATCCCCCTCCAGGTCCACCAAAATGCCGTGGTCCCGCTCCAACCGCGCAACCACGCTTTCCGTGGAGCGGCCGGGAAAACGGGCGAATATGGTTCCAGATGCCTGGTCCGCCTCCAACACCTCCGGGCCGTCAGGTCCAAAGTCCCGCAACCGGGCCTCCAGGTGTCGGACCTGCCTGGCCCGAAGGGCCTCCTTCCCGGCGGCGGAATATGTATGACGAAGGTCGATCTCTCTCATAGTCTGGTCTCCATCGGGGTATATACCACGAAATGCTCGTACCGAAGCTGACGCAGCAGCGCGGACAGGATTCGGGCGGTATTTTCCCCTCCCTCTAAAGTCAGATAAGTAGTCCTGGTACGGCCCTCCAGGCGGTTGAGGGTGTTGACCGCGAAGGTGTTGGGGCCCACGGTACCAGATGGGGAGAGGGCCATGGTCTGGTCCCAGCACACCCACCCCTCCTGCTCCAGCAGCTCCCGCTGGCCGTCAGGGACATACGCCACCGTGGTCCGGGTGTAGGCCAGATGCTCCAAAGCCCGGTTGCCCTCCTCCAGCAGCGCGCGGGTCTGGTCCAGGGTTCCTCCATCCGCCAGGATACCGACGCTGTGCCCAGTACCCAGAATCCGCCGTACCAGGTCATCCTCCTGCTCCAGGGCCTCTGGGGTAAAGAAGAATAGTGCCTGATTGCCCGCGCTGTCCAGGGCAGACAGAATCTGATCGAGTCCATGGCCATCCTTACAGAGAAAGGCCAGATAGGTGGATACGTTCGTGGTATTGGACTCATCCGGCTCGGTGGGAGGGGATGTGGGAGTAGTGGTATCGGGAGCGGGATTGATGGATTGGTTATATTCACGGAGGTAGCGGTTTATCAGGTTGCTGGCCGCGTCGATCAGCTTGGCGTCGGACAGGACCACCGAGTCGTTGTTGATGCGGACCAGGTAGCCCTGGCTGAAGGCGGTATAAGAGAAATCCAGACCGAAGAAGTTGCATACCATGACCACAGGCAGGTAGGGTATGCCATTTCGCATGATGGCCTGAGCGGGATAGCTCTCACCGGAGATCTCCTCCCGGCAGGTGCCGTTTTTCAGATCAAAGGTGAGCATCTGTTGTAACGTGTACAGGGTGAGCTTGTGGGTGGTGCTGGTATGAATATAGCTGTAATCCACATCCACCAGCTTGAAGCCGCCGTTGTACTGGGCCAGAAAGACCGTATAGGGCACATAGAGGACGCCGCCGGACCAGGTAGGCATGGTGTCCGCGGTCAAAGGGCGTAAATTGTCGTTGATGGAAGTGAAGTATACCGTGGAGGAGGCGGAGGAGGCGGGGGGGACAAAGACTGCCCCGCACAGGACCAGGGACAGCAGCAGCGAGATCATTCTTTTTTTCAGGTCCATGGGCGCTCCTCCTTTCGACTTCTGGTTGCGGATATCATTATATCATAGTATAATCCAATGGGCAAGACAGCCAAAGGGTGCGTTCTTTAATGAAACTTTAAGGATCGGTAAATTCCCTTTCAACACTGGTGTGGTATCCTGACCATAGAGAAAAATCGACCACTCCGGAGGAAAGGAGTTCCCATCATGGATATCACGTTGGAGCAGGTGGAGCGCCTGCGGGAAAAGGCGGACGTGAGCTACGCCCAGGCCAAGGAGGCCTTGGAGTACAGCGGAGGCAACCTGCTGGACGCCCTGATCTATTTGGAGGAGAGGGGAATGATCCCACGGCCCGAGGGGGCTTACTACTCCACCAGGGGGGGAACTTCCCCCCAGCCCGCCTCCGCTGCGGACAGCGCCTCCCAGGGTGGGGAGCGGAAGGAAAAGAAAGAGAAAAAGAAAAAGGGCGGCAGTATGGAAGTCGTCGTGGTAAAGCCAGAGAGAGGGGCAGTCAGGGGCCTGCTCCACACCTTGCGCCGCTGGCTGATCGAAAATGAGTTGGAGATCTGGCGAAAAGATAAGCCGGTCACGGCCCTGCCGGTGTTGATCCTGGTCCTGCTGGTCATCTGCGCCCCCTGGGTGGTGCTGCCCGCTCTGGTGCTGGGATTGTTCCTGGGCTTTCGGTACCGCTTCTCCGGCCCGGACTTGGAGCGGGACGAGCTGAATGACATGATGGGCACGGTGGCCGATACCGCCGCCGACATTGGGCACAAGGTCATGGAGGAATTGAAGCATGACTGGCACTCGGATGAGCCGGGCAGACAGGACCGGAATAAAGAACGGGAAGAATAAAAAGGTCTGAGGTGATGGAGATGGCGGAGCACATCCTCCTGGTGGAGGACGAGGAGAAGCTGGCCCGCATGGTGGAGCTGGAGCTGAAATATGAGGGGTACTCTGTGGAGAAAGCCTTTGATGGCCGAAAGGGGCTGGAGCTGGCCCTGAGCGGGGCGTTTGACCTGGTGCTGCTGGACATCATGCTGCCCCAGCTGTCTGGCATGGAGGTGCTGCGCCGCCTGCGGCGGGAGAGTCAGGTCCCCGTCATCATGCTTACCGCCCGGGACAGCGTAGTGGATAAGGTGTCCGGCCTGGACTCTGGCGCGGACGACTATATTACAAAGCCCTTCGCCATCGAGGAGCTGCTGGCCCGCATCCGGGCGGCCCTGCGGACCAAGAGTGGCCGGGACAGCCAGATGCTGGCCGTCGGTCCCCTTGCAATGGAGGTGGAGAGCCGCCGGGTGACAGTGAGGGGCCAGGAGGTGGAGCTGACCAAAAAGGAGTTTGACCTGCTCCGCCACCTGCTGGAAAATAAGGGCCGGGTCCTGACCCGTGAGGCCCTGCTGGACAGTGTCTGGGGCTTTGACTTTGTGGGAGAGACAAACTCGGTGGACGTGTATATCCGCTTTCTCCGGAGCAAGATTGATGAGGCCTTCGGCATCAAGCTGATTCACACGGTCCGGGGCGTGGGCTATGTGATCAAAGAGGAGTAAGGGGCGCGACCCGCCATACCGTCAGGAGAAAAAGGAGAGAGAGCCATGGTCATCGTCTACCGTTCCAACACCGGCTTTACCAGGGAATATGCCGAAATGCTGGGCAGAGCGGAAAAAATAAAGGTGTACAGCGTCACTGAGGCGGAGCGCAGTCTGGAGTCAGGTACTGAGATATTCTATATGGGTCCCCTGTTGGCAGGCCACATCGAGGGCGTGGACCAGGCGGTGAAGCGATATCAGGTCAGGGGCGTGTGCGGCGTGGGGCTCTCCCCCTCTGGCCGGCAGGTGCTGGAAACCATCTCCAGAGCCAACTATGTGCCAAACGCCCCTATTTTTTATTTGCAGGGGGGCTGGGCCCCTAAGAAAGTGAGCTGGCTGAAGCGTAGGATGGTGGGTATGGCCACAAAATCTCTGCGGGAATCCCTGCAAGACAAGGGCAGCCGCCGTACCCCTGAGGAGCAGGCCCAGCTGGATCTGCTGGTAAAGGGCGGGAGCCGCGTCGCCTTTGAGCGTCTTGAGGCTATTCGGGATTGGATGAAGGACTGCTGAGGGGCCGTGCGCCACGGGTCTGAATCACGGCCCGTCCCGTTTTACAGAGAAAATGGGTGCGTACAGGCCCTGAAAAGAACAGACCGCACAGAGAGGAGGCGTGCCTATGGCCCGGAAAAAGCACCGTTTTCAATCCCCCCCGCCGGCAGACCCCATTGCCGCCGCTCGGGATTCCTCTCTGGTATTTCGGCTAAATTTCGGCTTTTTCCTGCGCCAGCTTACGATTTTTCTGGTGATGGATCTGCTGCTGGCGGCCATGGCCACCGCGGGCGTATTCTATTACGCGGAGAACCGGTGCGCCGGCGTGGCGGCTCTGGTGGAGGAACGGGGTGTCCCGACGGTGGAGGCCATCCCCTGGATGGAGAAGGGGGACTATACCATCACCCCTCTGGACCGTCCGCCAGAGGGCCAGCCGTCCTCCAGCTTCTCATGGCTGCCGGGGGCGGTGGCCCAGGAGACCGCCGATGGCTACCGTATGTGGGATTTGACCAGCTACTACACCATTGAGCTGTACTATGGGGACCAGCCCTACGCCATCACAGTGGATCTGTCCGGCATCGCCGGGACAGGCTATTGGGCGGGAGTCGTTCTGCTGATATGCCAATTTTTGTCCCTGGTCACCGGGCTGTTCCGCAATAAGCGGTCGATCAGAAAGGTGCTCCGGCCTATCCAGGACCTAGCCGCCACCGCGGCCCGCCTCAACTCCATGACGCACATGTCTAAACGGGAGCTGGAGAGCCTGGCTGACAAGCTGGATAAGATCGATGCCACCCATCTGGACAGCCGCATCGACCTGCCCGCGACCCAGAAGGAGCTGCGCTCTCTGGCCCAGGCCATCAACGAGATGATGGACCGGGTGAACCAGGCGTACAGCGCCCAGATGCGGTTTGTGTCCGACGCCAGCCATGAGCTGCGTACCCCCATCGCGGTAATCCAGGGATATGCCGCCTTGCTGGACCGGTGGGGCAAGTCGGACCCGGAGGCCCTTCAAGAGTCCATCGACGCCATCCGCTCCGAGGCCCAGGCCATGGAGCGGCTGGTGGAGCAGCTCCTTTTCTTAGCGCGGGGGGATAACGATTCCCAGCCGGTGAAGAGGGAGCGGGTGGACCTGATAGCCCTGGCCGGTGAGGTGCTGCGGGAGGAGGAGATGATTCATCCTGACCGGCTTCTCATTCCCTGTTGGGAGGGAGAGCCGGTAAGAGTATACGCCGATCCGGGGCTGATGAAGCAGCTGCTGCGCATCCTGATGGACAACAGCCTCAAGTACAGCCCACCCGAAGGCAGGGTATATCTGCGGGTGTCCCACAATCAGGGGTATGCAAGAGTGACCGTCCAGGACGAGGGCATGGGGATCCCTCCCGATGGCATCCCCCACATCTTCGAACGATTCTACCGCACCGACCAGTCCCGCGACAGAAAGACCGGAGGGACGGGTCTGGGACTGTCCATCGCCAAGTGGATCGTGGACCGCCACGGCGGTTGGTTTGAGGTAGTGTCCAGGGTGGATGTGGGGACTCGCATTACCTTCCTGATCCCACTGAAGGAGGACAAGCCGGGGAGTGCGTCAACAGAAGGATAGAAGCCCAACCTGCCGTTGCCGATTGCTTTCGTCAGGAGGGTATCTGCAGCAAGGTGACGCTGACGGGTTCCTCCGTCAGAACCGTGTCGAGAGGGTGATCAACACGGCGGATAGCAGGATAGGAAAGGAAAAGGAATGGACGGCCCAAAGCCGTCCATTCCTTTTCCTTATTTTGATGGGTGGGGCCACAGACCGTCCCATAGGATGTTGCGGTAGTTTTCCCGGTCCGTATCCCCCTCTGTGGAGAAGCAGAGGATTCGGGAAGCTTTGCCCAGGCCCAGGGCTTCCTTGAGCGGAGCCAGGTCCTTTCGGCGCAGAACTTCGGTCACAAGACCGAGGGTGGCGGCACCGCTTTCACCGGAGATGACCTGGGGATCGCCGGGCAGGGGAGCGCCCAGCACCCGCATTCCCTGAGCGGCCACATAGTCTGGAACAGAGAGAAAATGGTCCGCGTGGTCCCGCAGGATATCCCAGGAGATAGAGCAGGGCTCTCCACAGGCCAGACCGGCCATGATCGTGTCCAGCGCCCCATCCACGCGATGGAGCTGGCCGTCATTGGCCTGGGCCGTATGGAACAGACAGTTGGCCCGGTGGGGCTCCACGATGACGACTTTGGGACGGTCCTGGCCGTAGAAGTCAGCGAAAAAGGCGGCCAGGCTCCCGGCCATCGCGCCTACTCCAGCCTGAAGGAAAAGGTGGGTGGGAGGGCGGTCCTCCAACTGGCGGACCGCCTCAAGGGCCATGGTGGTGTAGCCCTCCATAATCCAGGCGGGGATATCCCAATAACCCTCCCAGGCTGTGTCCTGAATCACTACCCAGCCCTGTTCCTGAGCCAGCCGCTGGACCAGGCGGACGGTGTCGTCATAGTTCAGGTCCGTGACAGAGGCGTCTGCCCCCAGAGCCCGGATATTGGCCAGCCGCTCCGGGGAGCTGCCCTTGGGCATCCGGACCACGGACCGATGGCCCAGCTGGGCGGCGGTCCAGGCCACCCCTCGACCGTGGTTCCCGTCGGTGGCGGTGGCAAAGGTGAGCTGGCCCAGCCGATCCCGGACATGGGGGGAGGTGAGCAGAGAGAAGGTCAGATCCTCCGGCGCCAGCCCCAGTTCCTGAGCAATATAGCGCCCTATGGCGTAGCTCCCGCCCAACACCTTAAAGGCGTTGAGAGAGAACCGTCGGCTTTCATCCTTCACATGGATGGCCGCCACTCCGAGATGGGCGGCCAGACGGTTCAGGCTGGCTAGGGGGGTGGGGGCATACTGGGGGAAGCTGGCGTGAAATCGCTGGGCCGTGCGGGCCCGCTCCAGCCCAAAGGGAGCGGTGGGGGCCAGTGGACCGCCCGGCTTTCTGGTCAGGGAGACGGCCTGGATGGGGGCGTCCATAGAAATTCCTCCTTCTGTTGATGGAAAAGAATCAGGCGGAACAGCCCTGGAGCAAGACTATTCCGCCTGAAAGAAAGGTCATTTGTTGGGGGCTGGCTCTCCGGTGGGGACTTGCTGCTCCAGTTTTTCAACCAGCGCCCACTCAACCCGGCGGTCACACAGTTCCTCCACCTGGATACGCAGTCCCAGGGCCTCCACTATGGGCCGGCTGCCGTCGTCTGGGATGACGGAGAGCTGGGAAAACACCAGGCCGCCCAGCGTATCATAATCCAGGTCCTCGTCGGACAGGTCCAAGTTAAGGGCCTCGGCCAGCTCTTCCAGGTCGGCGGAGCCGGACACACGCCACTTGTTGTCCTCCAGACGGATGATATCCTGCTCCTCCTGGGGGTCAAATTCGTCGTAGATGTTGCCCACCAGCTCCTCCAGCAGGTCCTCCAGAGTGACCAAGCCGCTGGTTCCGCCGTACTCGTCCACCACCAGGGCCATGTGGGTCTTTTTCCCCTGCATATCCCGGAACAGCACATCGGCGGGCACACTTTCGGGGACGAAATAGGCGGTGCGGAGCAGCTCACGAATGGGTTTGGGATCGGGCAGGTGGAAGTTGAGCAGATATTCCCGGGTGGATAGAATACCCACAATATCGTCTACGTCGTTTTGATAAACCGGGAATCGGGACAGTCCGGACTGGCGGATGGTGTCCAGAATGACGTCCTCCTCCTCATCCAATGCCAGGGTCACCATGTCGGTGCGGTGGATCATGACATCCTCCGCGGTGATGTTGTTGAATTCAAAGATATTCTCAATGAGCTCTTTTTCGTTGGACTGGATGGCGCCGGACTCCTCGCCCTCCTCCACCATGGCCATGATCTCGTCCTCGGATACCTCGTCCTCACGGCGAAGCAGCCTCAGGAGCGGCTTGCGGGCCAGCAGGAGTACGTTGACCAGCAGACTAACAGCAAATAGGATGGGCCATATATGGTCCCCAACCACGGAAATTCCCCCTTAATAGATAAGAATACAAGATAAATGATAGCACATCTATCAGCGTTATGCAAGGGGCGTCTGTGTGGGCTCCCTGTTTACATTTGGACTGATGGGTTTTTACTCCGTCCTTTTCACTGAGTATTGAATAAATCAGAAAAATAGGATACAGTAAATATAAAGATAAACTGGATTTTATGGGGTATGAATATGAAAAGATGGACAGCACTTTTTTTGACTTTGGTCTGCATATTAGGATTAGCGGGCTGCGACAATCGAACGATGAATTATATCATAGAAAATGAGCCAAGTATTACCGGAACTGTGGAAGAAGTAAGAGATAACGCAATTATCATCTATATCAATACACAGGGATATCCTAACGGGGCAAGTTGTAAAGTTTCTTTAGATGTGGAAAACAAAGACAGCTATACCGATATATCTGTTGGCGATGAAATTGTTGTGTACTATAATGGTGAGATAGCGGAAAGCGACCCGCTACAAATAAATACGGTATACGGCATTACATTAAAAACTCCAGCGAATCAAGATGCTGAATAATTCTCTATCAGTTGTTATCGGCGCAGATACCTCTCCTCGTCATTTTGACTGGGGGAGGTTATTTATATCTAAATGTCTAAAATCTGTCCAAAGGGTAATTGGGAGGTGTGTGGGGCCCTGCTTTTGCCAGGAGACTGGAAAAAACCGATGCAAAAGCCGATGTTCTATGATATAATTTGGAGTATCGAGCGGGAAGCGGCAGGTGGTATGTAGGCCGCTCCAGGGGGGAGAAAGAAGTGTATCAGCCGTCAGACCGGGTCAGGGGGCACATAGAGGAGGGGATCTCCTTCCTGAAGTGGCTCCTGTACGCCTGCTCCATCGGGGCGCTGGTGGGCGTGGTGGGCGTGGCCTTTTACTATGGGATAGACTGGGCCACCCAGCTGCGGGGAGAGGTGCCGCGGGTGGTATGGCTGCTGCCCGCAGGTGGTGTGTCCATCGTACTGATCTACCGCATCTGTCACATGGAGCGGGACCGGGGGACAAACCTGGTGCTGGTGGCCGTGCGGGAGGCGGAGCCTATGAAGTTGCGCACCGCCCCCCTGATCTTCCTATCCACCATCATCACGCACCTTGTGGGGGGATCCGCCGGCAGAGAGGGGGCAGCTCTCCAACTGGGCGGCTCCCTGGCCGCTTTTGTGGGCCGGCAGATAAGGCTGGACCAGAAGGACGGCCGGGTGATGGTCATGTGCGGCATGGCCGCCGCCTTCTCCGCCCTGTTTGGCACGCCGCTGACGGCAGCCATCTTCGCCATGGAGGTGGTCAGTGTGGGTGTGATGTACTACGCCGCCATTGTCCCCTGTGTGTCTGCCGCCCTGGTGTCCCTCCAGGTAGCCCAGCTCTGCGGCATCCACAGCCATGGGTATGAGATCGGTCCGGCGGCGCTGTTGGGGCCCGCCACTATGGTCCAGACAGCCGTTCTGGGGGTGCTGTGCGCTCTGGTTTCCATCCTGTTCTGCAAAGTGATGCACGCCTCCCCCCGCCTGTATCAGAAGTATTTTCCCAGCACCATGCTTCGAGTGACCGTGGGGGCCCTGCTGGTGCTGGCCCTGACACTGCTGGTGGGCAATCAGGACTACAACGGAGCGGGGGACCCGGTCATCCGGCGGATGCTGTCTGGAGAAACCATTCCGGAGGCTTTTTTACTTAAAATATTGTTTACCGCTCTTACCCTGGGGGCCGGATTTCGAGGCGGAGAGATCGTACCTGTCCTGTTTACCGGCTGCGCCTTTGGTACCTGGGCCGGACCGCTGCTGGGACTGCCCCACGGTTTTTCCGGGGCCTTGGGGATGGCGGCCGTTTTCTGTGGAGCTACCAACTGCCCCATGAGCGCCCTGATGCTGGCCTTTGAGCTTTTCGGGGGCGAGGGCCTTTCCCTCCACGCCCTGTGTATCGGAGTGGCCTATATGCTGTCCGGCTACTATGGACTGTACAGCGAGCAGAAAATCGTCTATTCGAAATTCAGAACCGAATGGATCGATAAGAAGGCAAAGTGAGTGTATCCGGGCCTGCTGGCCCCTATCAAGGAGGAATTTGCGTGACAAAATTTTATCATTTCAATTTCAATGTTCTGGACTTGGACAGGAGCCTGGCCTTTTACAAACAGGCGCTGAATCTGACCCCGGTGCGGGAGAAGGAGGGAGCTGACGGCTCCTTCAAGCTGGTCTACCTGGGGGACGAGGCCGGCAGCGATTTCACCCTGGAGCTGACCTGGCTCCGGGACCGGACCACACCCTATGATCTGGGGGAGTGCGAATTCCACCTGGCCTTCCGCGCAGACGACTATGACGCCATGTATGAAAAGCACAAGGCGATGGGCTGCATCTGTTTTGAGAATCCCGCCATGGGCATCTATTTCATCTCCGACCCGGACGGGTATTGGATCGAGATCGTGCCGGAGGCAAAGTGATGGCGAAGGGAGATCGCAATCTGGGCTGGCCCGGTTTTTTCCGGGCCTTCACTGTGCTGTGCGCCATCATGCTCCTGCTGGCTCAGGAGGGGCAGGGAGGTGTGGCCGTGGGCTCCGGCCCGTGGCAGGTCTTATCCGTCTATGAGGGACTCACATCTTGGACGGTCCCAGCCCTGTTCATGCTTTGGGGGATGTTCGCTCTGGAGGAGGGGAAGCCCCGTCTCGCCTCGTCGATGCTGGGACTGGCCCTTCCGGCCTTGTGCCTGCTGGTATTCTGGGGGGCCCTGTATGCGGTGGCTGCCCACCTGCTGGGGGGCGGTGCGCTGTCCTGGTCGGGAGTATGGGCCGCTCTGGTATCCGCCGCTAAGGGGAATACCTACCACCACCTTTGGGTGCTCTACCCCCTCATTGGCCTCTACCTGGTTCACCCGGTGATCCACCGGTTTACCTCGTCTGCCAGCAGGGGAGAGATCCGGTACTTCCTGATTCTGTGCTTCCTCTTTGCCTCTCTGCTCCCTCTGTGGTCGGCCTTCCATCCGAATAGCTTGCTCGCGGCCCAGCTGGAGCGCCTACGGGTCCATCTGGTGCTGGGGTGGGTGGGCTGCTATGTGGCGGGCTGGTATCTGCGCCATTATACCATCGGGCGAGTGCCGGAGTTTATCCTCTATCTCCTGGGTATTTTGGGCATGGTGTTCACCCTGATGGGGAATACCCTTTTCGGGGGAGGAAGGGAGCTGTGGTATCTCTATACTTCGCCCAATGTGGTCCTCACCGCCTTGGCCCTCTGTGCCCTGTTTCGCTATGTGCTGGGCATCAGCGAGGAGCGATCCCGCCGCCGCTCGGTGTATGAGCTTGGTTCCTACGCCTTTGGCATCTATCTGTTTCATCAGCTCTGGGTGCTGGTGTTCCGTTGGTTCGGGTTTTCTGTTCTGGACTTCTCTCCGGTGATCTCGGTGCCCTTCTTTGCGTTGGTGTTCTTCCTGCTGTCCATCCCATTCGCTTGGCTGGTCAGTCTCATCCCCGGCGTGGGAACGAAATTGACGTAGCATTGGCTTTGGGATACCGAAGGCGACCTCAAACTGCGGCCCAACAAAGTGGACGCGGTTTGGAGAGAAGGAACAGCGGAATGAGTGAGCGCTGGCCGATGGGCAAAGCGAGGGATGTGGGGCTTGCGAGGACGGTGCAACTGGCAGTTGCAAATAGAGAAAACCGCCCATCCCTTGAAACTGCTGGGGTGAGCGGCTTTTTCTGTTTATCTTACAGGGTGTTTTCCCTTTAGTTTTCCCTTTACAGGTTTAGAACGTTTTTCATAAAACCTTCCATGCGGGTGGCGCTGTCCTGTTTCATGCGTTCTGTAAAATGGCCGTACCTGTCGAGGGTAAAAGCGGCGGAGGCGTGGCCGAGATTACCCTGGATGGTTTTTATATCATCCCCGGCACGGATGGCGTTCACGGCATAAGAATGGCGTAGATCATGAAATCGGATACCAGTAAGACCAGCGGCCTCCAGGACGGCAGAGAACTCCTTTTCCGCCTTCCACTGGTCCAGCGGCTCCCCTATCTCCGTAGAGAATACCACATGATACATATTATCCCACAGTGGCCCAGCTTTTAGCTGCTGCTCTATCTGGCGGCGCTGCTGCCGTTTCAGTGTGGCCATTACAGAGGTGGCCGGGGAGATGGTCCTGGGCTTTCCGTTCTTTGGGGAGATGAAGGGTGTGGCCCCTCTATGCTCCGGGAGGGCAAGCTGCTTGTTGATGGTGATGGTGCCCTGTTTGAAGTTCACAGCATCCCAGGTTAGTCCCAATAGCTACGAGAGGCGACAGCCGGTGAACAGGGCAGCGATGATTAGATACTCTATATCCCCGCCTTTGGCAGCGTTCAAGAGTTCGGCCACCTGCTGATCGTCCAGCGGGTGTATTTCCTTCTGCTCCAGCTTGGGAAGCTCGCTCCCAGCGGCGGGGTTCTTTGGTATGTACTCCAGCTTGACAGCCTTTTCCAAGGCCATGTGTAAGACCTTATAGGCCAGACGGACAGAGGCCGGGGACAACTCCAAGCCGTTGATGAAGGTCTGTACCATGTGGGGGTGGAGGTCTGAAAGGCCCACAGCGCCCAGGGCGGGCTTGATATGGTTCTTGATATTGTTCTTGTAGATGGTCACTGTGGCGGGCTTTGCGGCGCCCAGATAGTCCGCCGCCCAGGTGTCCATCCACTGGCCCACCGTCATCTTCTGCGGCGTGACATAAGATCCTGTGTTGACGGCTACTGCCGCCGCCTGCATCTTCTCCCGGACTTCCTTCTGTGTCTTGCCGGTGAAAGACCGCTGTACCTGCCTCCCAGTGCCAGGGTCCCGGCCTGTAGTTATCCTGGCCTCCCAGTAGGTGTATTCTTTTCCCTTGCGGACCACCGTCTTTTTGCGGATGGTGCCCGCTCCCTGCGCTGCTCTTTTTGCCATGATGTACTCCTTTCGTTTGACACCACAGCCCCTCTATGCTATCATAAAAGGGCAGTCTGGTGCCTTTGGTTGGTAGCCTGGGTATTTGTACTGCTGCCGTCGTCGATGTTCGCAGCATCGGCGGCGGTTTTTTCATATAAAGCAAATGGCAGACAACCGAAGCTGTCTGCCATAGTGAGAGCAGAATCAGGTGGGGCGACACCCCCACATCTCCAACAAGGGCGACGGCTGCCCGTTCCGTCCTCTGATTCCACTCTTAATATGGCCTCAAGAAATTTCTATAAATCCATGGATTAAATCCACCGCTTCCGCCACAATGTCAGAAGGTGCCTTTTCCTCAAAGCCAGCCCGTCGGCTGTTTAAGTCTAACATTCTGGCTTGGTCACACATAACAACACCGTCTGTCTTGGTTCGGCTGTCCAAGCGGATATGAAAAGGACTTCTTCGGTCTGTGTGTGTGATGGGACACACCATCGTTAAGCTGCTGACCCGGTTAAACAAGTTATTGCTTACTACCAGGGCAGGTCTACGCCCCTTTTGTTCGTGGCCTGCCTGTGGGTCAAAGTCCATATAGATGATATCTCCCTGTTCAAATATCGTTACCATTCTTCCGTGCCCTCCGCTTTGCCCCAACAGATCTCCTCGCTGTGAATGCGCTCAATCTGTTCTATTGGCTTACCATAAAATGCGGTCAAACGCTCCTCCAGTGTCTTGTGGGAGGTCGAAGCGGCTTTTCTGATGGTGATGGTATCTGCGGTTTGAGTTAATTCCACACGGTCATTCTCACGAATTCCGAGAGCTTCCAGTAAGGCTTTGGGGATACGCAAACCATTACTGTTGCCCCATCGTTGAATTGTTGCGAACATAACATCACGCTCCTTTGTTTATAGTATATACATAGTATAAACAAAAGTCAACTGGATCATTAAGCCCTGGGCTTTGGCCTGGGGCTTTTATTGTTCTGGCGTCGTGAAACGCGACGGGAGCTCTCCCGTTTCAGAGCGCCCCTCATGTCCTCGTCCTTTTCTGCCGTCCTTCCTCAAGTCGCCAATTTGACGACTTGAGGTGAATCTTCCAGCGTCAATTTGGCCACATTGTTTTTTTGCATTTTCATTTCCAACCTGAGTTACAACTTTTTCTGGCCTGAAACATCTCGCCCGAACTGTTTGGTAATTGGTCGTTTTGGCCATTTACCGCTTGCCCTCCTGCGGCCCTTCTGACGGGCTTTCGGACTGAGGGGCATCCTTGCCATCTGTGGGGGTGGTGGGCATATCTTGGGGCTTCTCACGCTGGTATTTTGGTATCTCCGTTAGTTCTTCTACACGCTTAACAGCCTCTTGGCGCCCACTCGTGTTTAACAAAGCGAGGGCTGCATCTATTCTGTTTAGCTCAATTTCATATTCATACAACTCTGGATGCTGAACTCTTGTCGCCCCATCAATAGCAGTAGCAATAATCTCAGTGTTGAATCGTTGATTTCCTATCGAGGATATTTTCCCTTTCATGTGGTCTATAACTGTTTGGCCTTGTTCTTCTTCTGGCACAAGATCTGTCCATTCAATTTGCAAATAATCTGCTATCCTTTTCACAGTTCCATATTTTGGAGTAAGTCCCCTGGATTTCCAAGATGCCATTGTTGATTGACTAATCCCAAGGTCTTTTCTGACCTGTGCTGGAGTAATATCTTTCTTTCCACATGCTTCCGCAAATTTGTCATAAAACACAGTGTAACGTTCGCTCCCTTTGTGCAGTATGCAGAATATCGACTTGTCGATTGACTTTAAGCGATATGTCGATTATAATAACGACAGGTCGATACCCACACTATACCACACAATGAAAGGAGTTGCAAGCACAATGTATCGAATCAATAAAGGCAAGTTAAGTGTTGCCATGCTAAACGCTGGAGTAGACACCTCTAAGCGACTGGCGGAGTTGTCCGGTGTATCTGTCAACACCATTTCCCGGCTTAACAATGGCGGGTCGGTTAAACTCCCCACGCTCCAGGCTATGGCAGAGGCGCTTAACTGCAATCCCGTTGAATTGGTTGAGGAGGCGAGACCATGACAGAGCGAGTGCAACGGCTGACCATGTCCGTATCCGAAATGTCGGACGAGCTAGGCATCAGCAGCAAGACCGGGTATGCGCTGACCCACATACCGGGCTTTCCAGTGATCCGCATCGGCCACCGTGTGCGGATAAGCCGAGATGGGCTGGCCGAGTGGGTCAAGGCCAACGAAGGAAACAAATTGGAGGTAGCACTATGAAAAACACTAAGACCATCAACATGACCGGGTACACGGTGGAGTATGTGGATCTGCGGCAGAGCAAGCCCCGGACGGTGAACAAGGAAACTGTGGTGCTGGACGCTGACACCATCCGGGCGGCTGGCATCGTCGGCGTGGAGATCACCGACCACATCAAGCGGTATTTTGAGAAGGGCGGCTATTCTGTGATCTCCGTCACGAAGGGGGACAAGCGGGAGGCCGTGGTGGACCTGAAAGAGTTGTATCGTGGGGCGGTGGGAGATTGAGCGGGGCAATAGATTTTCTAATCACGCATGGAATGGCGGCGGAGCAGATACAGGACCAGTTGCAACGAGGTATCCCGCTGGATGAGATTGTGGCCGCCGCTGAACGACTGGCAGAGCGTGGAGAAAGCCTAAACGCAGAGGCTTCCCAGAATGAGAAAGAAGGCCAGCAGACCGGGAAATTTGTAAGTATCGAAGCGGTGACCGTGGCCCTTCAAGAGTTGGGAGTAACTCTCCGGTACAATCAACTGCTGAAAGAAGCGGAAGTATCGGGGCTACCTGATTGTTATTCAAAGGATAATGCCGCCAATGTTCTTCCGGTATACCTGGCGGATTATCTGCGGGCCTGTGGTTTCCGAGGAGCCACAGCCCAGGGCCTTGATGGGATATTGGCTTGTATTGCGGATCAAAACCGATATAACCCAGTAAAGGAATACCTACAATCTGGGGCCTGGGATGGAGAGGACCGCTTTTCGGAGATATTCCGTATTCTGGGGGTAACTTCTCCCAGATATCAGACCTACATAACAAAATGGTTTTGTCAGTGCGTGTCTCTTGGCCTCAATGATGACAAACATCCTATCGGGGCGGACGGGGTATTGGTCCTCCAGGGAGAGCAAGGTTTGGCTAAGACTTCATTCTTTCGGGTGATGACACCCTTCCCCCGGTGGTTTGTAGAAGGCGCTATTATTGACATGGGCGCAAAAGACAGCCTGATCACGGCCCTTTCAGGCTGGATCACAGAGTTGGGAGAGCTTGACAGCACATTAAAGAAAGAGCAGATGTCGCTCAAAGCGTTTGTCACTCGTCCAGAAGATCGTATTCGGATGCCTTACGCCCGCAGGGATACAAGAACTCCACGGCGGACTTCCTTTTGCGGGACTGTCAATCCAAAGGACTATCTAAAGGATGAAACAGGGAGCCGCCGTTTTTGGACAGTCCCCGTCACCTGTATCGACAAAAAGGCGCTTTTTACACTCCCTCATGGATGGGTGGACCAACTCTGGTTCCAGACTTACAACTTATATCAGGCAGACCCCGGCTTTTTCCGCCTGGATGACCAGGAGATCAAGGAGCTTCAATCAGATAACCGGGAATTTGAGGCCCCTCTGCCTTATGAGTTGGAGCTTCGAGAACTACTTGACTATTCCCTTCCATTCAGTCAGTGGGAGTGGTGGCGTACAGGAGAACTTGCCAGACTGATGTCTGGAAATGCGGATGCCGGACGAGTGGGCAGGGCGCTCAGGAGGATAACGAATAGTATTTTTGATGATGTAGCGTTAGATGAGACTACGTCACCCAAGGTCACCATGGTCACCACGAATAGGCCAGAATTGACCCGGACATGGCGCGGATACCCTGAAACCCTGCTTCCATTAAAGCATTTTGAGAGTAATATGGTGAGGATAGTGACCTAGTGGTGACGTAAAATCGAATTAAGGTCACCACGCCCAATCCATTGAGCCACAACGATTACGGCCTATATGGTGACCATGGTGACCTAAATAATACAAAACTAAAAATAATGAGGAAATAGGTTGTATATGGCTATAAAAATATAAAGTTATAGAGAGTTACCCCACCTACCTCACCACCACTATACAGAAAGGAGAACTACATGAACAGAGTAAAGGATGTAATTTGTCCCCTGGATGGTAAGCCCTGTGAAAAGGATTGCCCGGACCGCTACATAGATCATCCCGGCGGCGGCTGTTTCCTGACCACGGCCCAGGAATTGGGCACAAAGATCATTGACCTTGGCGGCGGCGATGTTGGGGTATTGCTTACCCCAAAACGATGAAAAGGAGCGATATTATGAGCTATTACAAAACCTGCCCCCTGTGCGGGGCGCACTTGGACAGCGCGGAGGTCTGTGACTGTCAGGACATAAAAGGAGCCGCCCCCGGCGCTGCTAACACCGGGGACGGCAGGGTGGAACAGATTAAGAAGGCTGTTTCCGCCTCCATTGTAAACGAAAATAAGGAGGATTGCAAGAGATGAATATTGTTAAACTTCCGCGGAAGGAACATTTAAAGCTGGATAGGGTTGAGGAAATAATGTCTGAAACAGACCGGGCCGTTATCCCGGTATCCGGTGACTGCCTGGAGGGGGCTGGGGTGCAGGATGGCGGATGGGTGGCCGTAGACTTTAACCGATACCCGGCACCGCCCAGGTACAAGAGCAGGGGCGGGGACGGTTCCGTGGATCTATGCCTGTGCTATGCCACTTTCCCCGGCACCAGAAAGCCCACGGTCATGTGCAAAGCTTATGATGGTGTGTGGGGCGCTTACCAGATGGTAGCGACCCGGTACAAGAGTATGTGGGACGGGGATAGATTCCGTCCAAACTGTGGGATGTTTGCGGAAAGGATCTTTGGCGTGATTTTCGCAAGCTGGGACAAAGAGGGAAATCTGTTGTGGGAGCGGGACCCGGAGAGTTTCCCGGCCACGTTGGGGACTATGCCGACCATCCACGGAGAAAACATCGGAGACCCCATTCGGGGAAAGGCGGTGCCGGTATGATTACATTCCCCATCACGGTGGAAAAGTTTATCAGCTACCAAGAGAGGCTTGTGGGCCGGGAACTATCAGAAGGGGAGAAGGGTGTCACGGCGGCCTGGATAGAGGCATTCAATCTTTCTTATGAGGATGGACTGAGGCAAGACCGCAATACCCTGGCTAAAGACCTGGACAAGCTGGCTGAACTCATGGCCCGCCATAAAGACAATGCGGGAGTACATAAATTCGCCGAGGCTTGCCGTGCATGGATAATAGAAGCCTGGAGGCAAGGAAAGGAGGCCGCACAGTGAAGATTAGCATAGCTCATTTACCAGAGGAACAGGAGAAAGCCGCCGGTACTCTGGCGGCCCTCCTCTACCTCCATCCTGGCGCAAAGGTGCGGAAAAGTGACCGTCACCCCCCATTTAAGCACATCTATTTGACCACTAAAAAGCCCGAAAACCCTTGCCGGGACAAATAAAACACTTGTACTATCCCCCCTGATGTGGTATAATATTTATAAAGAAATAGGCATGAGTACCGCCCACAAGGGTTAGCCAATCAGAGGCATGGGAAACAGTTTGACGCTGTTCTCATGCCTCTTTCTTATATTCAGCCGAACTCACGGCGTAAAACGGAGGTAATCATGGAAAATATCATCGACACCACGAACACCGCGCTTACCAACTCCACCCCGGAGGAAAACGGGGGATCAAGCGAAAAGATGTTCACCCAGGACGATGTAAACCGTATCGTTTCCGAGCGGCTGGCGCGGGAGCGCGAGAAGCTAACGCAGCAGCCAAAGGAGGACGAGCGAGAACAGGCATTGAAGGCGAGAGAAAATAAGCTGGACTGTCGGGACTATTTGGACGCCAAGAAATATCCGGCGGCACTCCTTGATGTACTGGATACATCGGATGCGGAGAAATTCAAGGCCGCTGTTGATTCGTTGGTGCAAATAGACTGGACATTCCTAAACCCACAGAGGGAAAAGTTGATTCTGCCTAAGTTATCATATAGTGGTTCCCATGATGCTATTGCCGATGCCTTCAAGCCTAAAATCTGATTTTTAGGAGTGATACTGAATGGCGAATACCATTGATCTTGTAACCAAGTTTGCCCCCTATGTGGATGAACAGTTTAAGAACGAAAGCAAGCTGTCCATGCTGACCAACCAGGACTTTGACTGGACGGGGGCGCATACAATCAAAGTCTATAAGATCGGCACATCCAAGATGAACGATTATGACCGCTCCGGCGCGAACACCGATACCAACTGGAGCCGGTTCGGGCCTGTGGCTGGTCTGGATGCGAACACCGAGGAAATGATCCTGACGAAAGACCGCTCTTTTACCTTTGCCATTGACAAGCTGGACACGGACGAAACCGCCCAGCAGCTTGCCGGGGCAACGGCCCTTTCCCGGCAGGATAGGGAAGTTGTTATCCCCGAAGTGGACAGCTATGTTTATGGCGTAATGGCGACTAAGGCAGGCACCAAAGCCGCCGCCGTTGCGCTGACCGCCGAGAACATTTACACCGAGATTTTGAAGGCGTCCGAAACCCTGGATGATGCCGAGGTGCCGGAGACTGAGCGTGTGCTGCTGGTGACACCCGCCGTCTATGCCCTGATGAAGCAGTGCCCGGAAATTGCACTGGACACCGATGTGGGCCAGGAGATGCGGGTGAAAGGCGTAATCGCCAACCTGGACGGTGCTTCTGTGGTGAAGGTGCCGAAGGTGCGGCTCCCCGAAAATTTCGGCTTTATGCTGGCCCATCCGTCGGCTACTGTGGCCCCCGTCAAGCTGGAGGATTACCGGGTACACCAGGACCCGCCCGGCTTGTCTGGTGCGCTTGTGGAGGGCCGAATCTGCTACGATGCCTTTGTGCTGGACAACAAGACAAAGGCCATTTATTACCAGCCTATCACCGCTGGCGCGGGTTGATAGAACACAGAGGGGCGTGTGGGCAATAGTCCATGCGCCCCTTGACTATATGGAGAAGATCATGCAAAAGAAACGATTAAAAATGACAACATCCAGAGAAGTCCGGCGAGCCGTCAATAGGATTACCAATATGCTGTTAAATGGGGAGATAGATCCCAAGACGGCCAATGCTATCCTGTACGGTTGCAACGTCTGCCTGGGTGCTATCCGGGTTGACGACCAGCAAGCCAAACTGGACGAACTGGAGAAGATCGTGGAGGAAATGAGGTCATAAATGAAACGTAGGATTTGCGCACTGGATATGGCAATCAAAGAACTGCGTGGTGCGTCTGGCTCGTGGATTACATGGACAGACCAAAAAGGATCGCATACACGACCATGGTATGAATTGGAGCATATACTATATTCCTCACGGGGGCCTCATGGAGAATCCCCGGCGGTATGCCCCATTTTGTCTCTGGACATGGATCAACTAAAAAGGCTCCCGCCTGCGCAACAGTTACACATGGGGCTGGCGCTGGAAAGAGCGGGCTTTCCAGCACTGGAAATGGTTCGACATCCAGACGGGCGGGAGTGCTGGGAAAACCATACAGGTATGGTAAAGTGCCCGGATAGGCCGTAGACTAGGACCGCTCCTGTTTTCCCTTATGTTTTCCCTTTAGCGATTGCCTTTCTTGTCTACCTGTTTCAATGTAGCTCCATAAATCCCTTGATATATGGGGCTTTCTGCTATACAATTCAACCATATTCCGATGCTTGCAATAAGTATCTGCAACTGGCAGTTGCGTATTTTCCAAGCCAACTTGGTGTACATATCCCCTCCGACTGGAGTAAACTGAGACCATCTCATAGGAAAGGTTTGATGTCATATGACGTTGGGGGAGCGCATCTGTGCCCAGCGCACCGCCCACCACCTGTCCCAGACCGACCTGGCCGACGCCCTGGGGGTTTCAAGACAGAGTGTGTCCAAGTGGGAAACAGACGCCAGTGTACCTGACCTGGATAAGCTGGTCAAGATGTGCGAACTGTTCGAAACCTCCCTGGACCAACTTGTCCGGGGTGCGGAACCGACGGCAGACCTATCCCAGCCCACCGTCGTCATCCAGCGGGAAAACAGTCGCCGAGATGTGCGGACCATAATCGGGCTGATTTTAATCGTATTTGGACTGCTCTGTTTTATGCTGGTTTTTTTCCTCAAGGGATGGGGGCTGGACGACGCATTGGTATACAGTGTGCCCTTCTGGGTGTGGGGCTGGCTGACACTCCGGTGTAAAAAACACCCTGTTCTGGCCTGCTTCTGGGGGACATGGGGGATGTACACCGGCCTGTTGGCCTTTTTTCTGGTGGCGTTTGGGTTGTCAAATCCAGCGGTCAATCTTTTTATCCCCCCAAACCTGCTCATGTTGTCCCTGCTGTCTGCCGCTACCGCGTGGATTAGAAAGCAGGAACTACATGAGAGAAAAGAATAAGCAAAAACGAGGCCCGGAACCGTCGGTTCCGGGCCTCGTTTTTGCTTTTTTGAGATAGCCGCTCTGGGTAATGCTGCTTATGCTGTTTTCCTTTCAGACCAAATACCAATGACTTACTGCTGATCGGGGTGATACTCCTTACAGGTACACTTCTTCCATTTCAACCCAGATCCGCAGGGGCAGGGGTCGTTGCGGCCGATCTTGATGACCTTTTTCACCGGGCGCTTCTGGACGGTGCCGTCGTCGGCCCCGCTCTCGCTGGTGACTTTGGCCACCCGCTCCCGCTTGACTTCTTCGTTCTTGCGCAGGCGGACCAGGAACAGGCGGCGGAGCGTTTCCTCCTGGATAGCGGCCACCATGGCCTCGAACATTTCGTAGCCTTCCTTCTTATAGGCCACCACGGGATCAGTCTGGGCGTAGGACCGCAGTCCGATGCCCTGGCGCAGTTCGGTCATGGCGTCGATGTGGTCCATCCAGTACTCGTCCACCACCCGGAGCATAATGACCCGCTCCAACTCCCGCATAATAGGGGAGCCAAATTCCTGCTCCTTTTGGGCGTAAAACTCACGGGCGGTGTTGGATACCAACTCTACCAGCCCCTGGGCGTCATACTGTTCCAGATCCTGGTCAGACAGCTGGGGTAGAGGGAACATGGTGCGGAAGGGGGCAGTGGCCTCGTGGAAGTCCTGGGCAGTCATGTGGCGTTGTTCTCCCATATGGCCTTGGATAGCCCCTTCTACCATAGAGTGGAGCATGTTCTGAATGGAATTCTGTAGGTCCTCACCGTCCAGGACCTGACGGCGCTGTTTGTAGATGACCTCACGCTGGGTGTTCATCACGTCGTCATATTGCAGAACGTTTTTACGAGTCTGAAAATTCCGGGATTCCACCTGCTTTTGAGCGTTTTCGATGGCGCCGGACAGCATTTTGGCGTCGATGGGGGTATCCTCGTCCACGCCCAGCTTCTCCATCATGTTCATCACCCGCTCAGAGCCGAACAGGCGCATGATGTCATCCTCCAGGGACAGGAAGAAGCGGGTCTCGCCGGGGTCACCCTGACGACCAGCGCGGCCACGAAGCTGGTTGTCAATGCGCCGGGACTCGTGGCGCTCGGTACCGAGGATGAACAGGCCGCCCGCCTGACGGACCTTGTCCGCCTCATCCCGGATCTCCTCTTTGTACTTGGCCTCCGCCTGGGAGAACTGCTTGCGGGCGTCCAAAATATCCTGATTGTCTGTCTCAGCAAAGCCGGTGGCTTCAGCGATGAGCTCATCGGTCATGCCAGCCCTACGCAGATCAGCCTTAGCCAAAAACTCGGCATTGCCGCCCAGCATGATGTCAGTGCCGCGGCCAGCCATATTGGTAGCTACGGTGACAGCGCCAAATTTGCCAGCCTGGGCGACGATCTCCGCTTCCTTCTCATGGTTCTTGGCGTTGAGCACATTGTGCTTAATGCCCTTACGCTTGAGGATCTCAGACAGCTCTTCCGATTTCTCGATAGAGATAGTGCCTACCAGCACTGGCTGGCCCTTGGCGTGGCAGGCCTCGATTTGAGCCACGATGGCTCTCAGCTTGCCTGCCTCGTTTTTATATACCACATCGGGGTCGTCAATACGGGCCAGAGGCTTGTTGGTGGGGATCTCCACGATGTCCAGCTCGTAGATCGTGCCGAACTCCTCCTGCTCAGTCATGGCGGTGCCTGTCATGCCGGACAGCTTATCATACAGTCGAAAATAATTTTGGAAGGTGATAGTAGCCAGAGTCTTGGACTCGTTGGCCACCTCCACGTGCTCCTTGGCCTCGATGGCCTGGTGGAGCCCCTCATTGTAGCGGCGCCCAAACATCAGACGGCCGGTGAACTCGTCCACAATGATGACCTGGCCATCCTTGACCACATAGTCGATGTCCTTCTTCATCACGCCCCGGGCCTTGATAGCCTGGTTGATGTGGTGGGACAGGGTGGTGTTCTCCGGATCAGCCAGGTTTTCAATGTTGAAGAAGGCCTCCGCCTTTTTGATGCCGGGAGCGGTGAGGGTGGCGGTCCGGGCCTTTTCATCCACGATATAGTCCGCGTCGATATCCGCGTCCTCTTCCTCTTTTTCATCCACCTTCGCGATGCGCTGGCATTTTAGCCGGGAGACAAACTGGTCCACCACAGTGTAGAGCTGGGTGGACTTCTCTCCCTGGCCGGAGATGATCAGGGGGGTGCGGGCCTCATCGATGAGGATGGAGTCCACCTCGTCCACGATAGCAAAGGCGTGGCCCCGCTGGACCAGCTCCTGGGAATAGATGGCCATGTTGTCCCGCAGGTAGTCAAAGCCGAACTCGTTGTTGGTGCCATAGGTGATGTCAGCCCGGTAGGCGGCCTTTTTTTCCTCACCCATGACCCCGTGGATGACCAGGCCGACGGTAAGGCCCATGAAACGGAAGACCTTGCCCATCCATTCGGAGTCACGCTTGGCCAGATAGTCATTGACCGTAACCACATGGACGCCCTTTCCGGCCAGGGCGTTCAAATAGGCGGGCAGGGTGGCCACCAAGGTCTTGCCTTCACCGGTTTTCATCTCAGCGATACGGCCCTGGTGCAGGACGATGCCGCCTACTACCTGGACCCGGTAGGGACGCATCCCAAGAACACGCCAAGCAGCCTCACGGCAGGCAGCAAAAGCCTCAGGCAGAATATCGTCCAGGGTTTCCCCGTTGGCCAGCCGCTGCTTCAACTCCGGGGTCTTGGCCTGGAGCTGGGCGTCGGTGAGGGCTTTGTACTCGTCCTCCAGGGCGTCAACCTTGTCAGCGATGGGATAGATCGACTTCAATTCCCGCTGGGAGGAAGTGCCGAATAGTTTGGTAAACAGGCTCATATGGATAAACACCTCTCGGTTCTGTGTATGATATGCTCTGAGAATTGATTTACAATCTTAATTAGTATATCACACTCCGCACGGATAAAAAAGAGCAAATTGTAAACTTTGGCAGTGATTCTGGACAAAAACGAAGATAGTGCGGATCTGCTTTTTGTGCGTGAGGCCTGGGTGCCTTGAAAGCGGAAGAAGGAGAAAAGAAATTTTGGGGCTTTACAACGGGAAAAATTTTGATATAATAAGAAAGCCACATAAGTGATGTATCATAAAGCTTGGCAGGCTATAGTTCCAGAAGGGGCCTGCTATCAATTGTACAGATAGTGAAGACCAGATTTGAGTATGGGCCTGTAGCGCAGTTGGGAGCGCACTACATTCGCATTGTAGGGGTCGTCGGTTCGAATCCGATCAGGTCCACCATTTTTAAGAAAAATCACCGCCAATTTGGCGGTGATTTTTCGTTTGACCACAATTTTACCACAGACAGGGAAGAATCTGCCCCCTTGCACCCAGCGCTCTCCAGGATGATCTGGAGCCTCTTTCGCGCATAGCCCGGATCGATGGGCTGCTCCGGCTTGCTCCGGGATGGGAACATCAGGTCAGAGAAGATCCTCTTCTTGTACTTCAGTAGTAATTCCACGTTTTCAAGAAGATGGCCGGAGGATAAAAATTCCGATATATAAGTTGTCACATAGCGTCTATTTCTGCCATAATTATCGAGAGGAGAGATTTTTGTGGCGAAAAGAGTCAGACGCTATATTTCTGAACTCCTGCAGGCATATCAGGAAATCACAGGAAAAACTTATACTGAAATAGCATTAGATTTTGACATATCACTGTCCAATCTTTATCTGTATCGCACGGAACAAGGTAATCCAACCGCAGATACCATTGATAAAATTATAGACGGGATAGAGAAAGACTGCCCGGAAGTGATTAAAAAAGTTCCGTACCCACCAGAGGAAGACATTGCAGAGGAGGAAGGTCATGGAGATCTATGAACTGCTATACCGTCTTGGTGTCACCGCCAACTATACAGGCTTCTTCTATACTGCCTATGCAGTACAGTTGTGCGCGGAACATCCGGACCGTCTGATGCTGGTAACAAAATGGGTATATCCGGATGTAGCAAAGAGGTATCGGACAAATTGGAAAGCTGTAGAAAGAAACATCCGCACAGCAGGCAACGTCATATGGGAGGAAGGCCGGTCCCATCTGGAACAATTAGCAGGCAGAATATTGGAACACAAGCCTTGCAATGCGCAGTTACTGGCGATCTTATCCTACAGTCTGCTCTTACCACGCGCCACTCGTCTGACGGCTCGTAGACTGGATGAAGCGGTAGCTCTCTCCAGAGAAGATCATGATATGGGAGTAGTGGATGAGTCGGCCAATGAGCGAGACGATGAGCCGGTTGTCCCCAAAGACTGTGTTCCACTGGATGAACTCAAGGTGAAGTGATGAGGAGGCTCATCCTCTCGCAGCAGTCAGAGACCACCTGGGAAAGCAGCCCGGCGGCATCCCTGCGCGGAGGGACAAAGCCCGATCTCGCCAATGGCATACAGACCAGTTTTTCTTAACGTGCTGAGGAACGCATTGAGCGTTCCTTTACTGTTTCTCTCCAAAAAGGTTCGCCAGAGAATCGGCAGTGAAGAAATAGATCTTCCGGCCTGTTACAAATTATGAAAGCGATGGCGGTGGCGAAGTGAGTTTTCCCAATCCATACAACCTGTTCCGGAATAACGGGACTGCGGCGCAACTGGACAAGGTTCCCACGGAGATCGCACCGGATTTCCAGGGCAGAGTTTTCTCTGATAATGGAATGGATATCGACAACCGCTGCGAACAGCCGCTGCAGTTGTCCCGGGCCATCTTTGAATAGTGCGGAACGGGCAAGCAGAGAGTGGCCGGAAACGGAGGGGGGCATCCGGCAATCGGCTGGCCCCCTGTGCCGTCATATATCTTAACATTCCAGATTAAGGTTTGATTGTCCATTTCATATGTCCTTTTTGGAAAAAGGACGAAAAGCGGATTCTGCCAGAGGAAAGCCTTGTGTTCTTTTTCATAATCTAAAAACCCTCTGCCCATTTGAAAATGGGCAGAGGGTTTTTAGATATTGTATTGAGAGGTACAAGAGAAAAATGGAAGTTTAAGAAGCGCGCGAATCACTGAATCGCAATCCGGTTGTGCTGGGGGAGCTCCTTTGTTTCCTTCTTGGGCAACGTCAGCTTCAGGATACCGTCTTCATACTTAGCGGACACCTCCTCAGGCTCCACATCACCAACGTAGAAGCTGCGGCTGCATGCGCCGGTATAACGCTCCTGACGAATATAAGTGCCTTTTTTGTCCTTTTCCTCCTTGTCAAGTCCCTTTGCGGCACGGATGGACAGATAGCCGTCTCGAAGTTCCACAGTCATTTCCTCTTTCTGGAAGCCAGGCAGATCGATGTCCAACTCATAGGAATTCTCTGTTTCCCGTACGTCGGTCTTCATCAGATTCTTAACGTGCTTGCCATACAGAGGGTCGTGACCAGTCCACATCGGAGCGGTGGGAAATCCATCCCCCCAAAAGTCATCAAACAGACGCTCGGCCAAATACTTGTTGTTAGACATAATTCATTCCTCCATTCAAATAACGAATACTTTGCTCGGCCCTTGGAGAGAGCTGGAGGAACTTTTTGGGAGGGGATCATGTGCCCCCTCTCTCAAGGTTCAAGCCCATTATAATCCCAACTTTAGCACTGTCAAGAGGTGAGTGCTAAAATTCATAAAAGAAATACAATTCGTTCATATAATATTCGAGAATGGAGGGACCGGAGGGGGATGGACAGATCTGCTTCCGCATATGGCCGGAGAAAAATATTTAAATTGGGAATTGCTGGGCAAGGGCCTAGGGCAGACTCGGAAAAAGTTGGAAGACAGTGGCTGGCAACTTTTGCGAAAACACCCCCTTTTTTGATATGGCTCGCTCTGCATAGACAGCAGGCGGTACCCAGCATGCGCCACAGCATTCCAAAGGGTATCATCATTCAGGGTCTCCTCGACGATGACATCTGTCAGGCCTTTCCGATGGTTTTTGATGGGGCAGGCCTTACAGTTGGCCTCATTAATATGGGCCTCATACATAGAGCGGGCCATACTTCGATTCCCAGTATGATTTTTACCATAAAATCCTCTCCTATTTGTTTGTATTTCAAAAAATGCGTAAGAGATTTAGCAACAAATTAGAAAGAACTAACTTCTGCTCAAAACAGAAACGCTCTATGAGCGGAGAAGGATGCATGGCTAATATGGTCATTTTTCAGCGTGTCGTCAACAGTTCTGTGGAGAAGTAAATTTTTCAGAAAAGGGGATTGACAGATCAGATGTACTATGTTATTCTTTGCGAGTAGTTAGTATATACTAACCCCGAAACAGACGGGCCTTATTTTTTTAAACGAAGGTTAGTTATATCTAACTGTGGAGAACAAACCATTGTCTGAATGCCTCAAGTAAAGGAGCGAGCATAAGTATGAACAAATTAGCAATCGTCTATTGGAGCGGCACCGGGAACACAGAGGTCATGGCCAACTGTATTGCGGAAGGGGCAAAAGAGGCCGGAGCTGAGGTGACGCTGATGGGGCCGGCCGATTTTTCCACCGCCCGTCTCTCTGAGTTCAACGTAGTGGCCTTTGGCTGTCCCGCTATGGGGGCTGAGGTGTTGGAGGAGATGGAATTTGATCCCATGTTCTCTGGGATAGAAAGCTTCCTGAACGGTAAGAGAATTGCCCTGTTTGGATCTTATGGTTGGGGTGATGGACAGTGGATGCGGGATTGGTGCAAGCGGTGTGACGAGCATGGCGCCAATCTCTACGACGAAAATGGATTGATTGCCAACGAGACTCCTGATGCAAGTGCCCAGGAGAAGTGCCGGGAGCTGGGCAGAAAGCTGGCTGCCTGGTAGGACTGGACCCCGCTGTTCTGCTTATTTAGATCCCTCCCCGCTTTCCCTTACAGATTCCTCCGAGCGGATATCTGACCCGTTCGGGGGAAAACTACTATCGAGTTGCCTGTGAAAGGAGACGCCCCATGGATCGGACATTTGAAGAAATGCTAGTTAGACAGTGCGCCCCTACTCTGGCGGGCCTGAAGCCGGGCAGCCTGTTCTGTATTACGGCGGAGGACTTAGAGAACGTGCGGAAGAAGGTGCGGTTTTGGGACCAGCGCCTGGAGGTCCTCGGCCTGTCTGTCCGAATACTGCTGGAGCGGAGAGAGGCCGGCTCCGCCTTGGTATATGTGTACCGCGGCAGCCAGCTAGAGCAGTCCCTAGGAGCGACGGATCGCCGCGGTTTTCTGGTGGGGATGGGGTACAGGGGGAGCGGGACAGAGCAAATGCTGGACCAGCTGGCGGAGCGCCTGTCGGCCCAATCGGATTTTCCACATGAGATTGGTGTATTTCTAGGTTATCCCCTCAGGGATGTGGTAGGCTTCATCGAAAACCGGGGACAAAATTTTACTTGCTGTGGATTCTGGAAATCATACAGCGATCCCAATACAATCCAACGGTGTTTCGCCTGCTACCGACAGTGTGTGAACATCTATGTCAGGATGTATGAGCGAGGGATTCCAATTGAAAAAATGGTAATCGCCGCGTAAAAAGAGCGCCCCTGCGAGGTATTAACCTTGTGGGGGCGCGGTTTTCAATTTCTATAATTCACATCCTGGCGCTCCCCCAGAGGGAACTGTCGAATGGCCCCGGCGCCGCGAGGTAGTCGGACGGCGGAGATGCGTCGGTTTTGCGCGGGGGAAAAATAGTAGATGCCGCTTTCGGCGCACATGACTGAGATACAGAGGGTCTGTTGATACTCCTCGGCATCCGGGGACGTCCTGGACAGTCCCTCTGGAATGTTCACCGGGGAAAAGGCGCGGAACATCCGGGATACTCCGTCCAATTCGTCTATTCCTTCTACGGCAAACTCCTTCATAAACGCCATACGGACAAATCGGGAGGGGGAGGTATAGTCCCCAGGCAGGCCAAAACCACCTCCTAGCCGCTCTCCGAAGGCGCGAATCTCATGCCCTGCGATGGAATGAGGCGGTTTTGGTAGGTTGGTGGTCCCCACATAGGTCCGCAGATTGGTCCTGTGCCAGAGATAGTCAGGGCTGTTGGTCAATACTCCAATAGTATGGCGGTGGAGCTTCAGCCCGCCGGCGTCGGGCTCCAGGACAGCAGCCTCACCGCTTCGATCACTGAAGATATAGTGGGCCGGCAGAGGGCTGCCCAGAGAGAGATCGTCTACCAGTGCGACGGTGGGTAAGAGAGCGGCGACTTCCTCCACCCCAGAACAGAGGCCAAAGAGATAGGCCAGCAGACGGCCTGGATGTACCGCCATCTGGTCCGGCCTGGGCTTTGGTGGGTAAATGGCGTACTCCGGGTAGTGGAGCAGCGCGCCCATTAGTCCGGCCTCATTGACGCCGTCTACAAGGATGGGTTCCCCATATCCCAGCACCGCCATGCCCGTATAGCCATAGTGTACCGTGACCTCCCGCCCGGCTGGCTGAAGCCCAGGCAGACAGGGTGACCCTTTGGGGACACAGATAACCCGGTTGGCCCTCAGATTCCCAAGCTGGTCATATGTCCGGCCTAAAAGGTGGCGGCCATCTTTTGTTTTCCAGGAAAAGCTGCTGCATCCAAAGTTCATATCCCATTCTCCCAGAGCGGTTGAAATTCTGCGACAGGTGATAGTATGCCGGTTTCTCCCTGAAAAATTCCTGTTTATCGTAGGTGTGGGAGAGGGTGCCCCGCATCTGCGTTACCAGGTAGATTTGACATAAAAGGAGTAGGATGCAGTACCTCCATATCCGCTCTCTGGCGCCCAGGCGGCATGGACCTCGTAGATATAGCCGCCTGGCTGCAGCTCGATCTCATTCCCACGGAGGACCACAGGCTGGCCGACGGCGTCCGGGCTGCCCAGATCCGCCTCGCTCCAGCAGCGCGCGTTTAAGATCTCGTCCGGAGCTTCCGCAAAGCGCAGAACGGCGGTCTGCTCTCCGGTGTCCAGGGGAGACAGCAGCTCCCCGCAGTCCAGAGGATGGGGACTGTCTGAGAGGATGTTCTCAAAGCTATCCCCGTCGCCTTTCCTCTGCCATTGATAGCTGCCCAGCAGAGCGCCGAGGGATGTGTCGCCGCTGACGACGGCCAGTGCGGGTGGGTCTTCTAAAATCACGGGAGCAGCTGGGTCGTTTAGCAGCTTATTTGCATAGCGGTTGAGGGCCTCGCATGGCTCGTGTTTGGTCCGGTACCCCACGCCGTCTATCACAAGGAAGGGACTGAAGGCCATGACGCTGGTCTGGCTGCCATCAGCCATGGTGAGAGAGAAGGTGACGGCCTGTCCACAGTAATCCTGGTAGGAATCGTCCCTCTGGTAAATTACGGTATCCTTCAGATATTCCACCAGCTGGCCGGGTTCGGGAATAAGAAGCGTTTTGTCCGGCGGGGAGAGACGGACGGTGACGGAGGCGAGATCCGCCGAGTCTAGGTGAGCAAAGGGTCTGTTTACGGCGGATGACATCCATAGTAACAGGCCGCAGCCTGCCAGTGCGGCGCAGGCGGCGAAAAGAAAATAGCGATGTTTTTTCATAGGGAGCTCCTCCTTGCGGTTTCGTTTCTATCCATCAAGACGGAAATGGTCCGAAGAAGTTGTGCTCCCGAAAAAAATATAGGCTGAAAATAGGACGAAAAAATTCTCCTGATTGTTTCTGCTGGGAGAGGGGAGGATTGTTAACTCAGAAAGCCTAGAGCAAAGGAACCACACGCAACGGCGGCCAAGAAGCTTCTTGGCCGCCGCCTTTTCCTGTGTGGATATGGAGAAAGAAACGTAGACTGCTGTCCGCTAAAACAGGGAGAGCTGCTCCGCGGGGGGAGCGGGACGGGCGGTCAGCCTTTCCCGCCGGACCGTTGTCGGAAGGTTTGCCAGGAAGAGGGAGGGCTCTCCGGCGGTGGTAAGGATCAGCTCCTCCTTGGCGCGGGTCATGCCCACATAGAACAGCCGGCGCTCCTCCTCCAGATCGGCTGGCCTGCCCTTGGTCTCCAGCGGCAGGGAGCCGGCCTTGAGACCAGCCAGCAGGACGGCCGGAAACTCCAGCCCCTTGGAGGCGTGGAGTGTCATAAGCCGGACAGCTCCGGACTGCCAGCCTTTGCCGGATGCCCGGCACAGGTCCCCCTCCTGGCCCAGGATCAGGGCGTTCCACAGGCTGTCCAGGGTAGGGTGGAACACAGCCGCCCCTTTCAGCCGTACCAGCTCCGGGGAGGAGCCCCGCTGCTCGATCCAGTGCTCCACCAGCCGCCAAGGCTTTTCTTTTTGAACCTGCGGGAGCCAGGAGAGGGCCTGATCCAGCCATGCCTCCAGGTGGCCGTAACCACGGAAGGCATCCCGCAGGACCGGCTCTTCCAGAGAGGACAGAGGCCGGCACACCGCCAGGGCCTTCTGGACCAGGTCAGTGGGGCACTGGAACACCAGGCGAAGGGCGGACTCTAGCGCAGGCCCGTCCCAGGGAACCTGGACAGAGCGGAAAAAGGCCAGGGTTCCCCGGACAAGGTCGGAGTCCCAGAAATCCTCCCGCCCGCTGACGACGCAGGGGATGTCGTCATGGCGGAGACAGCTCTCAATCAGCTCCAGCTGCCGGTGGGTGCGGCAGAGGACGGCGATATCGGAGAAGGCGCGGGCCTCCTGTGACGCGCCTAGGCGCTGGGCCTCCAGCATATCCACCCCTCCGGTCATCCGTCCAATCTCCTTGGCGATCAACACCCCCTCGGCAAAGTCGTCCGGGGCGGTGATAAGCCGCACAGGAGGACCGGGCGGGCAGTTGGGGGAGAGCGTTTTGGAGTCGCCCTTCCCGGCTTGGATCACAGGGAGGGCGGCCTGGAGCACCTGGGGCGTGGAGCGGTAATTCTCCACCAGGCAAATCTGGCGTAAGTGGGGCAGATCTTCTGCCAGCCGCTGAAAACAGCGGCCACTGGCCCCCCGGAATCCGTAGATGGACTGGTCGGGGTCTCCGATGACAAACAGGCTCCGGCTGCCCTGGGACCACTGCCGGGCAAGGGCGTACTGGGTATCGTTGATGTCCTGAAACTCATCGATCAGAAGATAGCGGAAGTTTTTACGCCCGGCGGTGTCCACCTTCAGTCCCTCCGCCAGCAGGTCATCAAAATCCAGAACGCCCAGCGCCTCCAAATAGGAGCGGTAGGCCTGGTAGGCCTCCTCATCCAGCCCGGCCTCCTCCAGAGAAAACCCGTTTTTGACCTGAGACACCCCCTGGAGCAGCTCCTTGGGGGAACCTTTCCGGCCCAGGGACTGGAGAACCTGACTGGCCGCTGTCAGCCCCTCTCCCCGGCTGATTAGGCGGACCTGGCCCAGCAGCTTCAGGCAGATAGCGTGGAAAGTTCCGATGGTCATGGGGGAAACAGCCCGCTTGCCGCCCAGACGCCGCTCCAACCGCTGGCGCATCTCGGCGGCGGCCTGGTTTGTGAAGGTGACAGCGGTGATCTCCTGGGGGCGGACCCCCAGCTCCTCCACCAGATAGGCGACACGGGCGACCAATGTTTTGGTCTTTCCTGTACCTGGCCCCGCCACCACGGCCACCACGGGCTCTGGGGCGGTGACAGCAGCCAGCTGCTCTGGGTTCAATTCCTCCCCGCGAGGAGGGGCGTCAGCCGCTTTGATGGTGGCGGCGGGGGAGGGGAGGACCTGGGATTTGTGGGAGAAGTCTCCCTTTTCCTCAGGGGCAAAAAGAGAAAACTGACCGCTGAATCGCTGGATCTCACTGGGAGTCAGAAGGGAGATGACCCCATACTCCCCGTCAAAGCCCGGACGGCGGTCTACCTCGCCCAGCCGCAGGCGGCGGATGCCCTCGGCCACACAGGGGCCGGCCAGCTGGCTGATGTCTGGAATGGGGGCTTGGCGCAGGATATAGAACTCTGGGCCCAGGCCGTGGAGCAGGCTCTCGTACCGCTCCATGGTCCCCTTTGCCGTGGGGGAGGAGCCAGTGGAGGCGGCGATAACCTCTGGTAGAGGAGCCAGACTCTCGAAGGGCTTGGCCCTCTGTGGCTGAAAGCCAGCGGGCCGGTCGGCTAGGGCCTCCACCCGGTGCTCCACGCCGATGGTCAGCTTTCTGCCGCAGACTGGGCACAGGCCGCCTCTGGCCAGCGTTTCCGCCGGAGTGAGGCAGACGCCGCAGTTCCGGTGGCCGTCCAGGTGGTACTTGCCCTCCTCGGGGAAGAACTCCACAGTGCCCAGAAAGTCCTGGCCTGTTCGAATGGAGTGGATCAGGCCGGAGTAAGAGATGTCTCCATCCAGCAGGTTGGCCTCCCGTCCCAGCTTGGCAGGGGAGTGGGCGTCGGAGTTGGAAACCAGGGTGAGGCCGTCCAGGTCGGATACCCGCCAGTTCATAGGCGGATCGGAGGACAGGCCGGTCTCCACGGCATGGATGTGGGAGCGAAGAGGACCAAAGCACTCCTCCACGGAATCAAAGCCGGAGAAGGCCCCAAACATGGCAAAGTGAGGGGTCCAGATATGAGCTGGAATGAACTCCGCCTCCGGGCAGGTGTCCAGGGCCAGCTCCAGCAGATCCCGGCTGTCCAGCCCGAGGATGGGCCGGCCATCGGAGCGGATGTTCCCTATGGCCTCCAGCTTGGTGGACAGCAGGTCCGCCGCCTCCAGAGAGGGGAGAAGGATAAGGTTATGAACCTTCCGGGTCTTTCCATCCCGCTTATAGATGGAGCTGATCTCACCAGTGACGACGAATCGGGGCGGGGGGGAGGATAGACCATCCGGCAGGGCGAAGGACTCCCGTAGGGTGTAAGTCCCATCCCCCAGGGGGAGCAGCTGCTCTTTCAGTTCGGCCCGCCAGGCCGGATGAGTGAAATCCCCGGTGCCCAGCAGTTGGATGCCCTTCCGCCGGGCCCACCAGTCCAGGTGAGGGGCGTCGCAGTCCCTGCTGGTGGCGCGGGAGAACCGGGAGTGGATATGAAGGTCGGCAATGTACAAAATATATCCCCTCTTTCAACAGGATTCGACTTCTATTATAACTTTTTTTCAGGGAAGCGCAACACGGACGGAGAAAGATTCCAATGCCGATATGGATTGCCTGTTAAAACCAGTTGAGCGGCTTTAAGATTGCGAAAAAGAAGGCGCGAAATGTATGTTTGAAGTTTCCTTGTCGGCAAGAGAAAAATAAGATGCAATGACCCTATCACCTGCCAGTCCTGGCAGAGAAAAGAGGAAGGGGAGAGGTTTCCCTCTCCCCTGAAATCCTTCCACAAAAGCTCTTACAGCTCCTTGTCCAGCACCTCGGTGAAGGCGCTCTCTGGCATGACGCCCACCTTCCGGTCAATCTCCTTGCCATCCTTGAAGAAGATGACAGTGGGGATGGACATGACGCCATATCGGATAGCCAGCTCCTGCTCATTATCCACATTTACCTTGCCGACTACGGCCTTTCCCTCGTACCGGTCAGCCAGGTCCTCGATGACAGGACCCAGCATACGGCAGGGGCCGCACCAGTCAGCCCAGAAGTCCACCATCATCAGCTTGCCCTGGTCCAAGGCCTTATCGAAGCTCTCTTTGTTGAAATGAGTCATTTGTATACTTCCTTTCCTGTATTTTTTAATATTAGTTTTTTATCCCCTGTCGTCAGCGGGGGGATATCGACCGCTCTATTTTATCTGGTCTAGATATTCACAGGCAGATAGTGCGGCCACGTGGCCCTCTCCGACCGCTTTGGCCACCTGAAGGGGCCCGCCAGTACAGTCGCCGGCAGCGAACACACCCTCTACATTGGTGGCCATCCGGCGGTCCACCCTGATGTAGCCCTCCTCCGTCTCCAGGGCGGGGAGCAGATCGGTGGGGGCCACCGCCTGACGCAGGATAAAAATGCCGGCGCAGGGAATAGAGGCTCCGTCCGCCTCCAGGGCGGTGACGGCCTGCTCCCCCTTGACCGCCAGCCGACCGGCCCGGACAAAGGGGATCTCCTGATCCAGTCCCTGGGGCTCTCTGGCGGCGACATAGGTGACCTGGCATCCTAGGCTTTTCAGATAGTTGGCCTCATGTGGGGCGTCCGGGGAGCGCCCCACCACCACGACGGGCTTGTTCCGGTAGAGCATTCCGTCACAGGTCGCACAGTAGCTCACACCCCGGCCCAGATACTCCTCCTCGCCGGGATATTTGGCCTGGCGGATGACCCCAGGGGCCAGGATCAGGGCCCGGCTGTCGTACACCTGGCTGCCCACCGTGACCATAAACCCCTTCCAGGCCATGAGGGAGATGGCTTTTCCAGTCAGAAACTCGGTCCCCATCTGCTCGGCGTGGCGCTGGAATTCCTCCAGCATCTCATGGCCAGTCCGACCGGGCAGGCCCAGGTAGTTGTCTACCTGCTCCGCCCGGGCCAGGGGGCTGTCCTGCCACCGATTGCCAATGACCAGCACGCGCTTGCCCCGGCCCCTGGCCCCAACAGCGGCAGCCAGCCCCGCCGGGCCGCTGCCCAATACGATGATATCATAGGTCATGGAGCCACCTTCTTTCTATATATTCTATATTATATCCATTTTTTCGTTCTTGCAAAGAGAAAAAACTATTCCTTTCTTCCGTGCTTGACCGTGCAGATCATCTGTGTCATGGTACCCATCGGACAGTAGACACACCAGGTTCGGGGGCGGAACAGGAACATGGTGACCAGGCCCAGCACTGTGGAGGTAAACATAACGCTGTAAAAACCAAAGGCAAACTGCGCGATCCAAGGAGTGACCTGAACCGGATAGGCCCAGTGCCAGGGCAGCTTGAAGGTCCACAGCAGTGTGACCGCCTGCCTTAGCTCCCCGGCTCCGGCAAACACCAGCCAGGTGATGTAGAGCATATTGAGAAACATGGCCATGAAGAAGGTTAGAAAACCATATCGAAACCATTTGGACTTGAGCCAATGGGGGATCGGGAGTCTGCGGGACAGCTTCCATTTTCCTCCCAGCAGGGCAAACAGCTGCCCCCGGCCGCAGTAGCGGTTGCAGTACCCCTTGTCCTTGCCCGCTGCCGCCATGATCAGTGGGATCGCGAAACACAGTAGACCCAGCCAGGCAAACAAGATATTAAAAAATCCCAGGATCAGATAGAGCAGGGACGCCACCCAGAGATAATCATACCAACGCTTTTGCCGATTCATCCGGCTGCTACCTCCCTAATCTGAATAATGTCTGCCGGACAGGCTCTGGCGCAGAGACCACAGCCTACGCATTGTTGCAGGGAAACCTCCGCGTACAGCCCCTTGCGCACGGCAATCGCCTCCTTGGGACATACCTTGACACAGGTGCCGCAGGCTACGCACAGCCGCCGGTCTACTACCGCTTTTCTCCCAGTCATTTCCGTGGCCCCCTTTCTGCTATGATTCTATCTGCCACCCCCGGTTTCTTCCGTAACCTTGTCACACAGGGACAAATTTTTCCAAAAGTTTTTTAACTTCCCCCCGGAAGGACAGAATATCCGTAGGAAACCCTTGCAATCCATATCAAGAATGGTGTAGAATGAACCAGTTAATGCTATGTCGGTCTGCCAGACCTTCATACCTGGAAAAGAAACAGGAGGGACACATATGTCGGAAGAGATCAAGATTGCCGCCGGCGGCACGGATGGGGAATCTGGCGAGAGCCAGAACTTTATCCACCAGTTCATCCAGGAGGATATCTCCGAAGGAGGGCGGTTCGCCGGGATGCAGGTCCACACCCGTTTCCCTCCCGAACCCAACGGTTATCTTCACATCGGCCACTGCAAGGCGCTGATCATCGACTTTGGCTCCGCTGAAAAATTCGGCGGCATCTGCAATCTGCGCATGGACGACACCAACCCCGCCAAGGAGGACACGGAGTTCGTGGACGCCATCCAGGAGGACATCCACTGGCTGGGCTTCGACTGGGGAGACCGGTTCTTTTACGGCAGCGACTACTTTGAGAAGACCTATGAGCTGGCCATCGGCCTGATCAAAAAAGGATTGGCCTACGTGTGTGAACTCACCCCGGAGCAGTTTAAGGAGTACCGGGGCGATGTGAACACCCCAGCCCGCTCCCCCTGGCGGGACCGCCCCATTGAGGAGTCCCTGGATTTGTTTCAGCGGATGCGGGCCGGCGAGTTCCCTGAAGGCAAGTACACCCTCCGGGCCAAGATCGACCTGGCCAGCGGAAACTTTAATATGCGGGACCCGGTGCTCTATCGCATCCGGTATATTGAGCACCACCGCCAGGGCACCAAGTGGTGTATCTTCCCTATGTACGACTTTGCCCACCCCATCCAGGATGCCCTGGAGGGCATCACCCACTCCCTGTGTTCCCTGGAGTATGAGGACCACCGCCCCCTGTACGACTGGGTAATCAACAACACCGACGTGCCCAGCCGCCCCCGGCAGATCGAGTTCGCCCGCCTGGGCATCAACTATACTGTCATGAGCAAGCGGAAGCTGCGCAAGCTGGTGGAGGAGGGCTATGTGTCCGGCTGGGATGACCCCCGGATGCCCACCCTGTGTGGCCTGCGCCGCCGGGGCTACACCCCCGCCGCCATTCGGAACTTCTGCGACCGCATCGGTGTGGCCAAGAACACCTCCACCGTGGAGTACGGCTTTTTGGAGCACTGTCTGCGGGAGGACCTGAACGACCACGCCCAGCGGGCCATGGCCGTGCTGCGCCCCATTAAGCTGACCATCACCAACTACCCTGAGGGCCAGTCTGAGACCTTCCAGGTGGAGAACAACCCCAACGATCCCGCCGCCGGCACCCGCTCTGTCACCTTCTCCCGCCACCTGTATGTGGAGGAGGAGGACTTTATGGAACAGCCCATCCCCAAGTATAAGCGGCTGTATCCCGAGGGCCCGGAGTGCCGCCTGAAGGGAGCCTATCTGATTACCTGCACCGGCTGTGTCAAGGACGAGAGCGGTCGGGTGGTAGAGATCCTAGCCACCTATGACCCGGACAGCTCCGGCGGGAATCCCGCTGACGGCCGGAAGGTGAAGGGGGCTACCATCCACTGGGTGGACGCCTCCACCGCCGTGGACGCTCAGGTCCGGCTGTACGATAACCTCTTTGCTGACGAGAATCCAGACGGCGGGGACAAGGACTTCCTGGACTGCCTGAACCCCGGCTCTCTGGAGGTGCTGGAGGGCTGCAAGCTGGAGGCCTCTCTGGCCGCCGCCCAGCCTGCCGACCGGTTCCAGTTCCTCCGCCTGGGCTATTTCTGCGCCGACTCCAAGGACTCCAAGCCCGGAGCGTTGGTATTCAACCGGGCTGTCAGCCTAAAGGACGGTTTCAAGCCTGGAAAATGATTTCTCTCCGCCCCGGACCCTCTGGGTCCGGGGTTTTTCTCTGCCTTTTCTCTGTTATACCTTGCTCTTTCCGCCATAGTGTGCTTTAATTAAAGTACCATAAAAAGGAGGAAAACTTTTATGATTTCACTTCAAGATGTCCAGGCGGCCCAGAGCCGCATCGCTCCGTATATTACCCGCACACCACTGCTCCGAGTGCCCGCCCTGGACGAGGCGCTGGGCTGCGAGGTGTATCTGAAATTTGAAGGCTTCCAAGTGATGGGTGCCTTTAAGCTCCGGGGCGCCATGAACAAGGCCCTGTCTCTGACTCAGGAGGAACTGGACCGGGGTATCGTGTGCGCCTCCTCTGGCAATCACGCCCAGGGGGTGGCCTGTGCCGCACACCGTCTAGGAGCCCGGGCGGTCATCGTTATGCCTACCAATGCCAACCCGGTCAAGCTGGCCGGTGTCAAGGCTTTCGGCGGCCAGGTGGAGCTGGTGGGCACTCTGGGCTCCCAGAGGGAGGGAAGAGCTGCCCAGCTGGTGGAGCAGGAGGGCATGGTGAACGTCCATCCCTATGCCGACCCCTATGTGGCCGCCGGACAGGGCACCATTGGACTGGAGATCATCGAGGACCAGCCCGCTTTGGACGCTGTGGCGGTCCCCATTGGCGGCGGCGGACTTATTTCCGGCGTTGCTACCGCCGTCAAGGGCCTGGCTCCCCAGGTCAAGACCATTGGTGTAGAGCCCGCTGGGGCGGACCGATATGCCCGCAGCCGGGCTGCCGGACAGCCTGTCACCCTGGATAAAGTGGACACCATCGCCGACGGTACCCGCACGGACCACGCGACCCTGTTCAACTTTGAGATGATCCAGGATAAGGTGGATGAGCTCTGCACGGCGGACGACGACCATATCCGTCAGGCGATGGTGCTGCTGATGACAAAGGCCAAGCTGATGGTGGAGCCCTCCGGCGCCCTCCCTGTGGCCGCCGCTCTGGCTGGCCGGCTGCCTGTGGAGAAGGGCCAGAAGGTGGCCTTTGTTCTGTCCGGCGGCAACGTGGACCCGGCTCTGGCCGCGCGGCTTCTGGCCGACGTACAGGCATAAAAGCGATTTTTCCGGCATAAGTATAGCTTCCCCTGCGGCTGTGCCGTAAGTATCGGAAAGGAAGTGTTCCCTATGAAAAAATTTTTGGGCAGTCTTCCCGCACGGCTCATCATCGGCGTGATCGTCGGTATCGCTCTGGGCCTGTTCTCCGCCAATCTGTATATCGGAGAGACCGATGTGGGCAGCATGATTATGCAGGTGGTCCTCACAGTCAAGAGCCTGCTGGGCTCTCTGATCAACTTTTGTGTCCCCCTTATTATCATCGGCTTTATCGCCCCCTCCATCACACGGCTTCGGTCCAACGCCTCTAAGATGCTGGGCCTGGCCCTAATCCTGGCCTATGCGTCCTCTGTGTGCGCCGCGCTGATGTCCATGGGGGCCGGCTACGCTATTATCCCCAGCCTGTCCATCCAGTCCGCGGCCGAGGGGCTGCGGGAGCTCCCTGAACTGCTCTTCGACCTGGAGATCGCCCCCATTATGACTGTCATGTCCGCTCTGATCTTCTCGGTGCTGGTAGGGCTGGCTGCCACCTGGACACACGCCCGTACCACTACCCAGGTCCTGGAGGAGTTTCAGCAGATTGTACTTTCCATCGTGACCAAGGTGGTCATCCCCATCCTGCCCTTCTTCATTGCCGCCACCTTCTGTGGCCTGGCCTTTGAGGGCTCCATTACCAAACAGCTGCCTGTATTCCTCATTGTTATCCTCATTGTCATAGTGGGTCACTTCATCTGGATGACCGTGTTGTACGGCCTGGCCGGTGCCTACTCCGGCTCCAATCCTATGGAGGTTGTGAAGCACTACGGCCCCGCCTACCTCACCGCTGTGGGTACTATGTCCTCCGCCGCCACCCTGGCTGTGGCTCTGCGCTGCGCCCAAAAGTCCTCCGTTTTGCGCCGTGATATGGTGGACTTTGGTATCCCTCTGTTCGCCAACATCCACCTGTGCGGATCGGTGCTGACCGAGGTATTCTTCGTGATGACGGTATCCCAGGTGCTCTATGGAAAGCTGCCTGAGCCCCTGACCATGGTTCTGTTCTGCCTTTTGCTGGGCATTTTCGCCGTGGGCGCTCCTGGTGTTCCTGGCGGTACGGTCATGGCTTCTCTGGGACTCATCATCAGTGTCCTGGGCTTTGACGATACTGGTACGGGCCTGATGATGACCATTTTCGCCCTCCAGGACAGCTTTGGCACCGCCTGTAATGTCACTGGCGATGGGGCCCTGACCCTCATGCTTACCGGCTACGCCAAGAAGCACAATATCCATGAGGCACCCCGGTCTGCCGGCCTGTAAGCCATTTCACATTATAAAAATCCACCCGGACGCATCAGTGCCGGGTGGATTTTATTTTATAGTCCCGTCTGGGCTGGTCCGTCCAGAAGGCGGCCCTCATAGTCAAACCGAGAGCCATGGCAGGGGCAGTCCCAGCTCCGTTCCTCTGGGTTCCACTCCAGCTGGCAGCCCATGTGGGGACAGCGTGGGTCCACTAGGTAGAGCTGCCCCTCCTCATCCCGGTAGGCGCCCACCTTTTTCCCCTGCCAGGATACCAGTCCGCCGTGGCCCGGAGGGAGCCCGTCCAGCGAGCCCTCTCCCTGGGCAAAGACCGCTCTGGCCAGCCCCCGTGCGGCCTGGCCCCCCTCTTTCGCCATGGTTCTGGCCGCCAGCATACTGAAGCGACGGGGAGAAAAAATAGGAGCCAGAGCATTCTCCTTGCCGCAGATCTGGTCTGCGATGAGCTCTGAGGCTACCATAGAGGATGTCATTCCCCACTTGCCAAAGCCGGTGGCCACATACCACCGCGGCCTGGTTGGGCTAAAGGTGCCGATATATGGCACTCCGTCCAGTGTGATGCAGTCCTGGGCCGACCAGCGTGCTGCCACCTGGCAGTTTGGCCACAGCCGTTCGGCACTGTCCTCCAGCATCTGGTACTGTCCCCCGGCCCGGTTGTCCCCGGTCCGGTGTCCGCCGCCCCCCAGCAGCACCATGGAGCCGAAGGGCCGAAGGGACAGGCCGCCCGGGTCTACCCCATAATAGGCCCCGTCCAGTTCTCCCGTCCCTTTTAGGGCGACCGCATAGCTGCGCTCCTGGTGGAGCCGGGTAAAATAGAAGCCGGGCAGGTTGACAAAGGGATAGTGGGCGGCAAAGACGATATGTTCGGCCCTCACTTTACCTTTCGGCGTCAATACTTCGTCCCCCCGCACCGCCGTCACTGGAGTGTCCTCGTACACAGTCAGACCCTCGGCGGCCCAGTGGAGAAATTTTAGCGGATGGAACAGGGCCTGCCCCTCCATCCGCAGCGCTGCCTTTACTGGGAAAGGGAGAGCCGTTTGGGTTGTAAATCCCACTGACAGGCCCAGCCGGCGGCAGGCTTCCTCCTCCCGCTCCAGCGGTTCCGCCGCCAAACGGGAGTAGAGATAGGCCGGACAGGTCTGAAAATCACAGAGCACACCCGCCTGCTCTATCATCCCCCGGTATCGCTCCACCGCCCGCTGGTTGGCCAGGGCATACTGCCTAGCCTTTTCCTTTCCAAAATGGAGGATCAGGCCCTGATATATCATGCCATGCTGGGCGGTGATCTTGGCGGTGGTCCTGCCGGTCTGACCGCCGCCCAGCCGTCCAGCCTCCAACACTACGGTGTGCACTCCCCGCCCAGCCAGCTCTTTGGCAGTCAGGATACCTGCCATCCCGCCCCCGATTACTACCGCCTGGACCTGGATATCTCCCGCCAGGGGAGGCCGATCTTCTCTCCGGACGGTCTGCTCCCAAATGGACGACATCACGCCACCCCTCTCTTTTTGTTTTTTACCCTTGTATAGATGCGCCAAAAAAGCCTTCTTTATCCCCAGATGGATTTTCCGCATAGATGGAAATATTTTTTCCCCGACAAAATTTTGCTTGACAATCGCCCCTTCTCTGCATACAATGTGTTTAAATTATTTTAGTTAAAATTTTTTAAATAAAATAATTGAATTTAAAGAATGAGGAGAATCCGTATGGACTTTGAGCAGGTACGTAATATCATCGCCGAATCTCTGGGCTGCGACGTGGAGCAGGTGACCCTGGAGGCCGCCTTGGTGGATGACCTGGGCGCCGACTCTCTGGCCTCTGTGGAGCTGGCCATGGCGCTGGAGGAGGCCACCGGCGTTTCCATCGACGACGACTCCCTGGCCCAGATGAAGGTCGTCGGCGACATCATGAACTACCTCAAGGACCACAGCAACTGACAGGCTCCCGCCGGAAGACAATCTCTTTTCCGGCGGGACCACTTTCTATGAAAGGGAATTTTCATGACCAACCAAGAAATTTTTGATCTGATCTCCCGGTTTGAGGACAGCTCTCTCCACACCTTAAAGCTGTCCACCCAGGACTTTTCCATAGAGTTGAGCCGGGGAGGGGCGCCTGTCTCCACCGCCTCTGCAGTCCCCTCTGCCCCCGCGCCCCGTCCCACCGGGGGGGAGTCTCGCCCCGACCGGAACAGCGGGCCCACTGTCAACGCCCCCCTGGTGGGCACCTACTACGCCGCGCCGGCTCCCGGCCAGCCCCCCTTTGTATCCGTGGGCGACCGGGTGAAGAAGGGCCAGCCCCTGTGCCTCATCGAGGCTATGAAGATGATGAGCGAGATCCCCGCTCCCTGTGACTGTGTCATTGAGGAGGTGCTGAAGGCCGACGGACAGCTGGCGGCCTTTGACGAGCCCCTCTTCCGCTATCAGCCATGCTGAAGCGGGTGCTCATCGCCAACCGGGGAGAGATCGCCCTGCGCATCCTCCGGGCCTGCCGGGAGGCGGGTATTGAAACCGTAGCCGTCTATTCCAAGGCGGATCAAGAGGCCCTCCATGTCCAGCTGGCAACCCAGTCCCTCTGCATTGGACCGGCTAAGGCCTCGGACAGCTACCTTAACCAGTCCGCCCTGCTCACCGCCGCCAAAGCCACGGGGTGCGATGGCATCCATCCCGGCTATGGCTTCCTGTCAGAAAACGCCGACTTCGCCGACCTGTGTATCAGGGAGGGGATCACCTTTATTGGGCCCTCTGGTGACACCATTCGTAAGGCCGGCTCCAAGTCCGCCGCGCGGGATCTTATGCGGCGTGCCGGCGTGCCGGTGACGCCCGGCTCTGATGGGGCGGTAGATACGGTGGAACAGGCCCTGATCTGGGCGGAGCGGGTTGGCTACCCGGTACTGCTGAAGGCCTCCGCTGGCGGGGGCGGCCGGGGCATCCGCCGATGCAACTCTCCGGAGGAGCTGCCCGCCGCCTTTCAGGCTGCCAAGGCGGAGGCCCGGGCCTGCTTCGGCGACGACCAGATGTATCTGGAAAAGCTGATCCTGCGGCCCCGCCACATTGAGTTCCAGATCCTGGCTGACTGTCAGGGAAATGTGATCCACTTGGGGGACCGGGACTGCTCGGTTCAGCGCCGCAACCAGAAGCTGATCGAGGAGGCCCCCGCCTGGTGCCTCACCCCTGAACTGCGGGCAGAGATGGGAGCCGCCGCCGTCCGGGCCGCCCAGGCGGTGGGCTATGAGAACGCGGGTACGGTGGAATTTCTGCTGGACTCGGACGGGACTCACTTTTATTTTATGGAGATGAACACCCGCATCCAGGTGGAGCACGGCATCACTGAGCTGATCACCGGGGTAGACCTGGTTCGTCAGCAGCTGCGAATCGCCTCCGGCCTGCCCCTGGATGTGACCCAGGAGGAGGTGTGCCTCACCGGGCATTCCATCGAATGCCGCATTAACGCTGAGGACCCTGGGAAAAACTTTCAGCCCTGTCCCGGAACTGTGGAGTTTCTCCACTTTCCTGGCGGGCCGGGCATCAGGGTGGACTCCTGCCTGTATAACGGATGTACCCTGTCTCCCTACTACGACTCCATGGCGGCCAAGCTGCTGGTCCACGCCCCCACCCGGCTGGAGGCAATCAAGCGGATGCGCCGCTGTCTGGAGGAGTTTGCCCTGGAGGGCTTTGCCACCAACGCGGAGCTGTCCTATCAGATCCTGTACCACCCGGCCTTTGTTCGGGGAAGCTGCACCACAGCGTTTTTAGACGAGAATCTGGCCGAGCTGCTGGACTTCAGCCGCCGGCTGGAAGAAAGTGAGGGGGCCCAGTGAACAACATCTTTGCCCAGCGCCGGTCCCGCCTGCTGGCCATGAAAGCCCTGCGGGAACGCTATGTGCCCAATGAGAAGGCCATGACCTGCCCCAAATGTTCCCAGATCAGCGAGCGGCAGGCCGTGTCCCAGAATCTCTTTGTCTGTCCTCTGTGCGGCTACCACTTCCCCATCGGAGCCTATTACCGCCTCAGCACCATTTTGGACTCCGGCTCCTTTCGGGAGCTGTTTGAAAAGCTGCCCGCCGGCGATCCCTTATCCTTCCCCGGCTACAAGTCCAAGCTGGAGGAGAGCCGGCGCAAAACCGGCCTCAATGAAGCTGCCGTCATCGCCACCGGCACTGTGGATGGCCGCAAGTGCGTGGTGGGGGTGTTGGACAGCCGGTTTCTGATGGGCTCCATGAGCGCCGCTGTGGGAGAAAAGATCACTTTGGGCATCGAGTATGCAACTAAAAACAAGCTGCCCCTCATCCTCTTTGCCGCCAGCGGCGGCGCTCGGATGCAGGAGGGCATCCTGTCTCTGATGCAGATGGCCAAGACTAGCGCGGCTCTGGCTCGCTTTTCACAAAAGGGCCTGCTTTATATCTCCATCCTCACCGACCCCACCACCGGCGGGGTCACCGCCAGCTTTGCCTCCCTGGGGGACATCATTCTGGCGGAGCCCGGAGCCCTCATTGGCTTTGCCGGTCCCCGGGTTATCCAGCAGACCATTGGCCAAACTCTGCCTGAGGGCTTCCAACGGGCGGAGTACCAGGAGGAGCATGGCTTTGTGGACCAGGTGGTCCCCCGGTCGAAGCTGAGGGACACCATCTCCCAACTGCTCCTTCTCCACCAGAAGGGAGGCCGCCCATGAGCGATACCTTGACCGCCGCCCAGCGGGTCGCCATCGCCCGGCACCCCCAGCGGCCCAATATCAACGACTATATCCAGGCTCTGTTCACCGACTTTTTTGAGCAGAAAGGGGACCGGCTGTGCGGTGAGGACCCGGCCATTCTGGGCGGTATCGCCCTGTACCGCGGTCGGCCCGTCACGGTCATCGGCACCCGGAAGGGGAAGGACCTGGAGGAAAACCTGAAGTGTAACTTTGGCATGCCCAACCCGGAGGGCTACCGTAAGGCCCTGCGCCTGATGAGGCAGGCGGAAAAATTTGGCCGCCCCATCCTCACCTTTATTGATACCTCCGGGGCCTACCCCGGTTTGGAGGCCGAGGCCAGAGGGCAGGGGGAGGCTATCGCCCGGAACCTGATGGAGATGAGCCAGCTCACTGTCCCGGTCATCGCCCTGATCACCGGCGAGGGGAACAGCGGCGGCGCTCTGGCTTTAGGGGTGGCCGACCGGGTCCTTATGTTGGAGAACGCGGTGTACGCCATCCTGTCCCCTGAGGGATTTGCCTCCATCCTGTGGAAAGACGCCGCCCGCCATGAGGAGGCCTGCCAGCTGATGAAGCTCACCGCCCCGGACCTGCTGGAGCTGGGGGTGGTGGACAGCGTCATCCCCGAGCCCCAGGGCGGCGCCCATCTGGCCCCTGCCATCACTTTTGAGCAGGTGGACCAGGCTATCAGCCGCCATCTGGGGGAGCTTTTGAAGAAAAAGCCCGCCGATCTGGCCGCCAACCGCTATCAGAAATTCAGAAAAATGGGGGCGGCCGCTCCCCAGAAGGAGAGCCAATGAACGGGATCAAGATCAAAGGCATGGGCCGGTGTGTCCCGGCCCATGTAGTGACCAATGATGATCTGTCCAAGATCATGGATACCAACGACGCGTGGATCAGCAGCCGTACCGGCATCCGCCGGCGGCACCACTGTGAGACCGAGAGCCACAACAGCCTGTGCGCCGCCGCCGCCCGGCAGGCGCTGGACAAAGCGGGGGTGGCCCCGGAGGAAATCGGGGCCTGCATCGTGGCCACCGTCAGCCCGGATACCATCGTGCCCTCCGCTGCCTGCGCCCTTCAGCGGGAGCTGGGGCTGCCCAACGACATCATCTGCTTTGACCTGAACGCCGCCTGCACCGGATTCCTCTTTGCCCTGCACACCATGGAGTGCCTGCTCAATTCCTCCCCCAGAAAATACGGCCTGGTGGTGGGAGCCGAGGTACTCAGCCGCATGGTGGACTGGAATGACCGGAGCACCTGTATCCTCTTTGGGGACGGGGCTGGAGCCGCTGTGGTAGAGTGCCGGCAGGACTGGCCCTCTATCAGCGCAGTTTTGGGCTGCCACGGGGATGAGCATATCCTGCGTATCGCCGGCCCAGGTACTGGGGAGCCCTCGGTTATCCAAATGGAGGGGACCCGAGTCTTTAAATTCGCCGTGGAGGCGGTGCCCTGGTGCGTGGACCAGGTACTAGCCAGGACTGGAAAGACTATGGACGATGTGGATTTCTTCGTCTTTCACCAGGCCAACGCCCGGATCATCGACCTGGTGGTCCGGAAATACCATATTCCGCCGGAAAAATATTATAAAAATATCGCCGAATACGGCAACACCTCCGCGGCCAGCATCCCCCTGGTCCTCAGCGAGCTGGAGGAGGCGGGCACCGTCGGCCCCGGCAGCCGGGTCCTGGTGGTCGGCTTCGGCGGCGGACTTACCTGGGGCGGAGCCCTGGTGGAATTTGCTTGAGGAGAAGGACTATGAAAAAGCTGAACGAGATCCTGGGAACGGAGTTTCCCTTTATCCAGGGGGGCATGGCCAACATCGCCACTCCCCAGTTCGCGGCCGCCTGCTCAAACGCGGGCGCCCTGGGAGTCATCGCCGCCGGCGGCATCCGGGAGCCGGAGGAATTGCGGGAGCAGATCCGCCTGTGCCGCTCCCTCACGGACAAGCCCTTCGGCGTCAACCTGATGCTGATGAATCCTGCCGCCGATCAGATGGCTCAGATCATCGCCCAGGAGAAGGTACAGGTAGTGACCACCGGAGCGGGCAACCCCGGCAAGTATATCCCCGCCTGGAAGGAGGCCGGGGTCAAGGTGTTCCCCGTGGTAGCGGCCACCATCCTGGCCCGACGGCTGTCCCGGTACGGGGTGGACGGCATCATCGCCGAGGGCACGGAATCCGGCGGCCATGTGGGAGAGATGACCACCATGGCCCTGGTCCCCCAGGTGATCGACGCGGTGGACGTGCCTGTGATCGCCGCCGGCGGCGTGGCCGACGGCCGCCAGTTGGCCGCCGCCTTCGCCCTTGGGGCCTGCGGCGTCCAGATCGGCACCTGCCTTCTGGTCAGCGAGGAGTGTCCCATCCACAACAACTACAAGCAGGCTCTGCTCAAGGCCAAGGACAGCGACACCACCGTCACCGGCCGGTCCATCGGAGGCCCGGTCCGGGTGCTGAAGAACAAGATGGCCAGACAGTATCTGCTTCTGGAAAAGAGGGGAGCCTCTCTGGAGGAGCTGGAGAAGGTTACCCTGGGCGGCCTGCGCCGGGCGGTCTTTGACGGCGACGTAGAGACCGGCAGCGTCATGTCCGGCCAAGTGGCGGGTATGCTCCATGAGATCCGGCCCCTGCGCCAGATCTTTGAGGAGCTGTATGCCGGCGGAAAGGCCGTTCTGGAAGCGACAGGTCAGCAATGGCGGTAACGATCCGAGGGAGGACCCTCTCTCTACCCATCCTTCAAGGCGGGATGGGCATTGGAGTCAGCCTGGACCGGCTGGCCGGGGCGGTGGCCGCCAAAGGCGGGATGGGCACTATCTCCACAGCGGCCTGCGGCTTCCAGGAGCCTGATTTTTACCGCAATACCCAGGAGGCCAATCTTCGGGCCCTGGCACGCCAGGTCAAGCGGGCCAAAGAGCTGGCCCGCGGAGCCGGCATGGTGGCTATCAACGCCATGGTCGCCACTACCCAGTACGCGGACAGTGTCCGCACCGCCCTGAAGGCTGGGGTGGACGCTGTGGTCTGCGGGGCCGGCCTGCCCAGGGACCTGCCAGCCATCGCCGCCGAGGTTCCGGAGAGCGACGCCGCCCTGGCCCCTGTGGTCAGCGGCGGGCGTTCCGCCTCGGTCATCAGCCGGCTCTGGGACCGGCACTTCCAGCGTATTCCCGACTTCGTGGTGCTGGAGGGCCCCCTCGCCGGCGGGCATCTGGGCTTCACCAAGGAGGAGGCCCTTCAGGCACAGGAGGGAAGCCCCAGGCCGCTCTCCGAGCTGCTTCGGGAGGTGCTGGAGGCGCTGGCCCCCTTCCGGGAGAAATACCAGCGGGACATCCCGGTCTTTGTGGCCGGCGGGGTGAAGGATGGGGCCGAGATGGCCCGCTATATGAGAGAGGGGGCCGCCGGGGCCCAGTTCGCCACCCGTTTTATCGCCACCCAGGAATGTGATGCCAGTCAGGGCTATAAGGAGGCCCTCCTGCGGGCCAGACCGGAGGACATCACCATCGTCCAGAGCCCTGTGGGGATGCCGGGCCGCGCTCTGCACAGTCCTTTGATCCGCCGGGTGGAGGCAGGGCTTCAACCCAGCCCAAAGCGGTGTATCGACTGCCTGGTGCCCTGCAACCCCAAGACCACCCCTTACTGTATCTCCGGAGCCCTGATCGCCGCCGTCCAGGGGGATTGGGAAAACGGGCTGTTTTTCTGCGGCTCCAACGCCGGAGAAATCACACAATTATCCACTGTCAGCCGGCAGATGGACCAAATCATGGAAGAATGGAGGGCCGCTCAATGAAGCTTGGCTTTCTTTACGCCGGACAGGGCAGCCAGCACCCAGGAATGGGTGCTGACCTCTATGAGGCATATCCCGCCTTTCGCGCCGTCTTTGACCGCGCTCCCGTAGAATTTGACTTAAAGCAGGTCTGCTTTCAGGACCCCGACGGAGTGCTGAACCAGACCCAGTACACCCAGCCCTGCATGGTGGCCTTCGCGGCCGGTCTGACGGCGGTATTGCGGGAGCGCGGCATCTGCCCCAATCTGGCAGCCGGCCTCTCACTGGGAGAATACTCCGCCCTCCACGCCGCCGGAGTCTTTGATGCCGCTGCCGCCATCCGGCTGGTGGCCTTCCGGGGCAAGGCCATGGAGCGGGCGGCAGGCGGTCGAGAGAGCGCCATGGTCGCGGTCCTGGGCCTGGACCGCGCGCCCCTCCAGGATGCCTGCCAGCGGGCCTCCGCCCTGGGCACGGTGGTCATCGCCAACTACAACTGTCCCGGCCAGATGGTCATCGGCGGCGACCGGGCCGCGGTGGAACAGGCAGCCCTCATTGCCAAGGAGTTGGGGGCCAAGCGGACCATGCCTCTCAAGGTAAGCGGTCCCTTCCACACCCCCCTGATGGCCCCCGCCGGGGAGGAGCTGGCAGACTATTTCCAAACGATCACCTTCGGCCAGCCCCAGTTCCCAGTTCTGTTCAACTGTTTGGGCCGGGCCCGCCGGGAGGACGATCCCTCCATCCCCGAACTGCTGGTCCGACAGGTCCAGAGCAGCGTTTGGATGGAGGATTCCATCCGATCCATGGCCGACCAGGGCGTGGATGCCATCGTGGAGATCGGTCCGGGCAAAGCCCTCAGCGGCTTTGTCCGCAAGACAGTACCTGGACTCCCTGTCTGCGCCGTAGAGAGTACAGCGGACGTGGAAGGACTGAAAAACACTCTGGAACAGCTGATGAAGGAGAAAGATCAATGAATTTTACCGGAAAGACCGCCGTCGTCACAGGCGGCAGCCGCGGCATCGGCCGGGCCATTTGTCTGGAGCTGGCCCGGGGCGGGGCCAATGTCATGCTGTGCTACGCCGGCAACGAGCAGGCCGCCCTGGATACGGCAGCCGCCTGCGAGGCTCTGGGCGCTAAGGCGGCCGCCATGCGCTGCGACGTATCTAAGACGGATGAGGTCAAGGCCCTTGTGGACGCCGCCCTACAGCAATTTGGAGCTGTCCACATCCTGGTCAACAACGCCGGCATCACCCGGGACGGCCTGCTCATGACTATGAAGGAGGACGCCTGGGACCAGGTGCTGGATACCAATTTGAAGGGAGCCTTCCTGACCATGAAGGCGGTGGCCAGGACCATGATGAAGCAGCGCTATGGGCGCATTGTCAACCTCAGCTCGGTGGTGGGGCTCCACGGCAACGCCGGACAGGTAAACTACGCTGCCAGCAAAGCCGGCGTGATCGGCATGACCAAATCCCTGGCCAAGGAGTTGGCCTCCAGAGGCGTCACAGTCAACGCCGTTGCCCCCGGATTTATTGACACGGATATGACCGCCGCCCTGCCCCAGGCGGCCCGCGACGCTCTGCTGTCCACCATTCCTACCCAGCGTCTGGGCGCGGCGGAGGAAGTGGCTCAGGCGGTCGCCTTCCTGGCCAGCGACCAGGCCGCCTATATCACCGGCCAGGTCCTGGCGGTGGACGGCGGCATGTCCATGTGAGAGGGGGAGATAACATGGAACGACGTAGAGTAGTCATCACTGGAATGGGGGCCGTTACCCCCTTGGGCCTTACCTATCCCGACAGCTGGCAGGCGGTCCGGGAGGGCGTGTGCGGCATCGCCCCCATCACACAATTCGACGCCTCGGAGCTGAAGGTGAAGCTGGCCGCCGAGGTCAAGGGCTTCGCCCCGGAGGAGCTGCTGGGAAAGGCGGACGCCAAACGGATGGGCCGCTTTACCCAGTTTGCCGCCGTGGCGGCCCAGGAGGCGCTGGCCGATGCTGGCTTTGATGTCTCCTCCGCCGACCCGGACCGCTGCGGCGTCAGTGTGTCCAGTGGTATCGGCGGGCTGTCCATCACCGAGGCGGAGCACAGCCGCGGGCTGGAGCGGGGGTGGGACCGCGTGTCCCCCTTCTACATTCCCACCGGCATCTGCAACATGGCCGCCGGCCAGGTAGCTATCCGATCCGGCTTCCGGGGGATGTGCACCTGTCCCGTCACCGCCTGCGCGGGCGGCACCAATGCTGTGGGCGACGCCTTCCACTATATCCGGGACGGCTACGCCGAGGTCATGCTCTGCGGCGGCACAGAGGCGTCCATCACCCCCCTGGCCGTAGGCGGCTTTACCTCTATGAAGGCCCTGAGCCAGAACGGAGACCCCAACCGGGCCTCCATCCCCTTTGACCAAGAGAGGGGCGGTTTCGTTATGGGGGAGGGCTGCGGCATCCTCCTGCTGGAGGAGCTGGACCACGCCTTAGCGCGGGGCGCTAAGATCTACGCTGAAGTATTGGGCTATGGAGCCACCTGTGACGCCTATCACATGACTGCCCCCCGGCCCGACGGCTCTGGCGGGGCCAGGGCCATGGCGCTGGCCCTGGCCGATGGAGGGGTATCCCCGGAACAGGTAGACTATATCAATGCCCACGGCACCTCTACCCATCTCAATGACTCCGGTGAGACCACCGCCGTCAAGACGGTGTTTGGGGACCACGCCTACCATCTGATGATGAGTTCTACCAAGTCGATGACCGGCCATACCCTGGGGGCGGCGGGGGCTATCGAGGCCATCTTCACCGCCCTGTCCCTCCATCATGGCTTCGTCCCCGCCACCATCAACTACCAGGTCCCCGATCCCGAGTGTGACCTGGATGTAGTGCCCAATACCGGCCGGACGGCAGACATTCGGTACGCCCTGTCGAACTCTCTGGGCTTCGGCGGGCACAACGGCAGCATTCTCTTCAAAAAGTGGGAGGAATAAGAGATGGAACTTAATTCTGATCAGATCGCCCAGCTTCTGCCCCACAGGTACCCTTTCGCCCTGGTAGACCGCATCCTGGACTGTGAGCCGGGCCAGTGGGCCAAAGGCCGCAAGTGCGTCAGCGTAGGGGAGCCCTATTTTTGCGGCCACTTCCCCCAGGAGCATGTGATGCCCGGTGTCCTCATTCTGGAGGCTATGGCCCAGGTGGGGGCGGTGGCCATCCTCGCCCTGCCGGAGAACCGAGGCAAGCTGGCCCTCTTCGGCGGGATCAAAAACGCCCGCTTTAAGCGGAAGGTGGTCCCCGGCGATGTGCTGGAGATGGAGTGTGTTCTGACCAAGCGGCGGGGGCCTGTTGGCATCGGGGAATGTAAAGCACTGGTGGATGGACAGGTGGCCTGTGTGGCGGAGCTCACCTTTGCCATCACCGATGCGGCGCGATAGATCAGCGAAACTGTTGCCCTTTTCTCCTATCTGGTATATAGTAATAGTGGTTTTTAGAGCCCAAAAATGATTGATACGCTCATTGCGGGAAAGCGGGCGATGTTGTGCTGGACCAAGCTTTTTTTAACGTGTATACCAAATTCAAGCTCCATTTTTACCAGGAGATCTTTCGGCGCTTTCAGGACCGGGAGGCCAGTTTGACCACGGTGGAGACCTTCGCCATGGAGACTATCCAGGCCCTGGGCCGTCCCACCATCAACGAGTTTGCTACCTTTATGCGCATCTCGCCTCCAAATGCGGCCTATAAGATTAACAGCCTGGTCAAGAAGGGGTATATCCGCAAGGTTCAGTCCCCCGAGGACCGGCGGGAGTACCACCTGGAGGTCACCCAGAAGTATATCGACTATTACAACATCAGCTCCGCCTATATCACGGAGGTTATGGACCGCATCCGGCATCGGTTCTCTCCCGAGGACTGCTCCAAGCTGGAGGAGATGATTTCTATTGTCAGCCGGGAACTGATGCCCGAGGTCCAGATTCCCGAACTTCAAGGGCCAGTCTGACCTCCTCTCAATGCGGCAAAACGCGGCAGCACTCTGACAGTGCTGCCGCGTTTTTTATCTCTCTCCGCCCCGGCCGCTACTTCCACAGCTTGGCGGCTCCGGGGGCCTCCTCCAGGCACAGCTCCCGAAGCAGCTCTAGCTCCTCTGTATGGTCCTCCCCAGGGTCTTCATAGTCCAGCGTCCTCAGGACTGATATCTCAAATTCCTCTGGCCCGTGGAGCTTCCACAGCTCTTGAAGGCGGCGGTTTGGATACAGTCCGCCGTTCAGCTTGACCCGGATGCCGTTCATGGTGGCCCTGGTATCAGAGGAGGTCCCCAGAAAGGACTCCCCAGTGGCCAGACAGCGGACAGACACCACCCCCATCTCCGGGCGGCGGTTCTTATATGCCTCCATCAGTTCTTTTTTCCTGTTTATGTCCATGTTTTCACCTCAATCTATGCTCCTGCCCCGTAGAGGCCCGATCCCCTCACCGGAAGCGGCGCATGTAGCCGCACCGGCGGCATAGCGCCTCCCTGACCCTGCCCTGGGAAAATCCCTGGTAGATGGCCTGGGCTCTGGGACTGCTCAAGATCTCCTCCAGGGGCTGATCGTACAAATTCCCCAGAGAGATATCCCCCTCATGGTCCAGACAGCAGGGGACCACGGTCCCGTCCCATAGCACACCCACCTGGTCCCGCAGGCCATAGCAGAAGCCGGCGCCGTCCCCCTCCGGGGCGCCTAGGTCCGGCCAGTCAAATTTTTCTCCCCACTCCAGAAAAACGCCAGGAGCTAGGGTAGTCCCCCGACGCCCCTCTCTCCAGGGACGCGGAAAGTCCCTCTCCAGAGCGGCTAAAATGTCTCCATTCCGGGCGTTCGCTCCTCTGGTGTCCTCCCCGTCCAGATTCCACAGCCGCAAGGCACACTTCTTTCCAGCTCCGGCGCTCCGCCGGGCGAAGGCAAGGCACCCGGCCAGATAGTCCTCCAGCGTTCCCACGCCCTCGTTCCCCTCAAAGGAGTGAAGAGAAATGCTGACCTTCTCCACCGCCGGACTGGAACAGAGCAGGTCCTCCCGCTCCCCCAACAGGGTGCCGTTGGTGGTGATCATCACCCGAAACTTCAGCTTTTCCGCCCGCTCCAGTATCTCCGCCAAGTGGGGGTGGAGGAGGGGCTCCCCCATCAGATGAAGATAGAGATAGTCGGTGTGAGGACGTAGACGCTCTCCCAATGTCTGGAATCCCTCCGGCGAGAGAACGCCCTTAGTCCGTCTGGTGCCTGGACAGAATTGGCAGTCCAAGTTGCACATGTTGGTGATCTCAAGATAGGCCTTCTTCAAACGCCGCACGGCTACCCCTCCTCTGACGTTTCCTCCTCATTGTACAGGCGGACAGTGTAAAACGCAACCGTTTCTTTTCCCTGTCCCCTCCTGCGTGGTGGGTGATGAGTCATGAGATAAACTCCGCCGGTTCCAACAAAGGGAGATAACCCGGAGTGCTGGTCTTGCAATGGTTAGACAGATATTGCGCTATAAAAATAGCTGTACTGTGTTCCAAAAGCGGAGCGGACCTATTCTTTCTTCCGTGTTAAAAAAACTCCTGCGATTGCACCCACCAGGATAATCGGTGCCACCCTAACAAACAGCCATTCAAACGAGTGAAATGCCACTCCGAGAACAGCGGTTTCAGGATTACTATAATCCCAGCCCAAGTAAGGGCTTTTTTGCATCAATAAGAATGCAAAGACCACTGCTATAACCGCACACAACGAGATGAGAAGCCCGTGCAGGACCCTTCGCCTTGTGGTTTTTCTCTGTGCGAGCTGTAAGTTTATCACCTCCAGCTTTGCGGAAATCGCCTTTAAGTCATCTGCTTCTGCCGCGATAACCTTTTCTCCAAGCAACGTACTTACAGGTGTTTCCAGCACCTCTGATATGGCGATTAACATATCAGAGTCGGGAACCGACAATCCCTGCTCCCATTTTGAAATGGTTTGCCGCACCACATTCAGCTTGATAGCGAGCTCTTGTTGCGAAAGCCCTTTTGCTTTTCTGATTGCTTTCATATTTTCATTGAGCATTCGAAATGATCTCCTTCCTTGCGGTATTTGTGACAATTATAGGAGGAACTGCCCGTTGCTGCAAGCAACGCATTTTAACATTCATTGAAAGAGGCTGTTTTTGCTTCGTTATCTGATCATTACCCGGAAAAATATCCAAGCCCTTCTAGTTGGAAACGTAAAAGAGAATCGGAAGATATATAAATTGTGCGGGGGTAGGTGAATTGGCCTGTGCCTGACGGGACCGGTCATTTTAAAATAAAGCATTAGCAAGTCTGTACCAAGAAACTATAATAGCGCCAAATCGGAATTTAAATGCTGACAAAGAGAAGTAACTTTGGGCCAGTCCACTTCAGAGGACCATAGGTGGCGGGATCACGGCGGGCATACGCCGGATGAGCTTTGATTCTCTGCCTGATATCCCGCAGAACTAGGCATATGTAAATGAAATAGCAGTAAAATATGCCCCGGACACCGTCAGATGTCCGGGGCATATTTTATTGCAGCAGGGCCTCTCCTGCCAGATAGATGTCCCCCGCCCCCACGGTGAGGAGCAGGTCTCCAGGCCGGGCCAGCTCCCGAAGCTTTGCGGTGACCTCATCCAACGTGGGACAGTATACCGCTCCCGGAATTTGGTCCGCCAGGTCTTTGGAGGAGATGCCCAAGTCATTTTTCTCCCGGGCGGCATAGATTTCTGCCAAAATGGCCACATCTGCCAGCTTTAGCTCCTGGACGAACCGTTGGAACAGGGTGGCGGTACGGGTATAAGTGTGAGGCTGGAAGGCACACACCACACGGGCGTAGCCCAGGCTCTTTGCCATGGTGAGCAGGGCGTGGAGCTCATCGGGGTGGTGGGCGTAGTCGTCGTACACCATGGCGCCGTGGAACTCTCCCTTCTTCTCGAAGCGGCGTCCGGCCCCGGTAAAGGAGGCAAGGCCCTCCTCCACGGCACTGCCAGGAACACCAAGCACATAGGCGGCACAGGCGGCGGCCAGAGCATTGGAGATATTATGGCTTCCCCCCACGTTGAGAGCGGCGTGGGCATATTTCACGCCGTGGACCACAATATCAAATTCGGGAAGCCCCTTGTTCCAGAAGATATGATCCGCGCGGCAGTCAGCGGAGCTGTCCCGAAGGCTGAATCGCATGGTCTGGCGGCCGCAGTCCTGGATGGCCTGGAGGGCGTTGGGATTATCCCCGTTGACCACCACCCAGCCCCGGTCGGGGACCAGCTGGGCGAAGGAGCGGAAGGAGTGCTGGATGTCCGCCAGGTCCCGGAAAAAATCCAGGTGGTCCTCTTCCACATTCAGAATCACTGCCACCGTGGGGCAGAAGGAGAGAAAAGAGTTGCAGTACTCGCAGGCCTCGGCGATAATGGTGTCGCCGTGACCGACCCGGTGGCCCGCCCCCAGGATGGGCAGCACGCCGCCGACCATAACGGAGGGGTCCCGACCGGCGGCGAGAAAGATGTGGGCGCACATAGAGGTGGTGGTGGTCTTGCCGTGGGTGCCGGAGACGCACAGGGCATTCTGGTAGTGGGTCATGATGGCCCCCCAGGCCTGGGCACGCTCAAAGACTGGAATACCGGCCTGCAGGGCCGCGGCAATCTCCGGATTATCGTCGTGGACGGCGGCGGTGCGAATGACGCAGTCGGCTCCCTCCACGCTCTGGGGCAGATGGCCGATGGTCACCGGAATGGACAGGGAGCGCAGATGGTCTACCGCCTCGCCTTCACGCATGTCGGAGCCGGTGACCAGGACGCCCCGCCCCTTCAGGACCTCTGCCAGCGGGGCCATGGATACCCCGCCGATACCTACCAGATGGGCCCGGCGGCCGGGCTTGATATAGTCTTGTATGTTCTGTTCCATGGGATGACACCTCAAACTTAGATTCTTCTCTATTCACCATATTATAAACATCGGGCGGGAGAAGTGCAAGGTTTCCTGAAAAATATGGACGGAAGAGAAGAAAAATATACTGGAAGAGAAAAAAGAAAGGCACATCGTTTCCGATGTGCCTTCTTAAGGAGGAATATGGGTTTTACCCCAGAGTCAGATTAGTGATAACATAGCCGAACATATTGTCCTGCCGCGCGAATTGAGCGTGGAACTGGGCTAGGGAAGAACCGTCTACCAGATAGACTAGGGAGCCATCCACAGAGAGGGAACCGCCTAATTCTCGAATGGAGGTGAGCTGGATCTCGGCCAGGCTGTCGTCGCCGCAGGTAAGCAGATAGCTGTCCAGCTTTCCATCGTAGCGAATCCGGTCGGAAAGAGCCTCGGGGATAGGGCTCAAAGGGGCTGTACCGGTAAAGAGGGCGGAGGCATAGTCCATCACCGTTTCAGAAGGGAGGACCAGTTCCTCGTCCAGATACTCAGAGCGGTCATCCATCTGCCCGTACAGACTGAGCATATTATATAAGGTTTCCCAAGCGGCCACCGGGTCGGAGAGATCCAACTCCCTTTGGCCCAGATTGACCATGGCCAGGATGGCCGCGTGGAGAGCGGGGGTCATGGAGTCCAGAGCGCCGGTCTCGGCGGGGACGTTGCCGGGGGCGTAGTCCAGCTGCTCTGCCTGGGTGTCAGGGGCCTCCGTCATGTCGGCCATAGCCACAGTTCCAAAGGGCAGGATGAGCAGGGAAGCGATTATTGTGGTCAACAGCAGTTTTTTCATGGGAAGACCTCCTTTCCTATTCTTGTTTTAAGTATAGCACTGAGAGCTGTTACCATCGTATCGAAGGTGTTACGAGAAGGTGAAAAAATGGTTACAGAACGGTTGCAATTTCTTTGGAGTCAACACAAAATAGAGGGAAAAGAGAGGGACGAAGGGACAATATCTTGCTTTTGCACGAAGGAGCGGGACGGGCCTGGGGCTGTCCCACGGGGTATCTTATGCGGGGCGGCGGGACAGTATGCCAGGAAGCTGGGAAAGGGGACAGGCTGAGAATATTTTGAAGGAGCGGGGGCGTCTTCTGGTTGACCACCAGACCAGTTTGGGCTACAATGAAAAAGATAATTTTAAAGAGAAAAAGGATGTTTGCCCCATGCTGAATCACGACCTGGAACTGAGATTTTGTAAGGCCCGCCGGGGGGCTATTGCCCGGGAATTTTCACATTTGAACCCAGAGCAGCAAAAGGCCGCCCTGACCACGGAGGGTCCGCTCCTGCTGCTGGCCGGAGCGGGCAGCGGCAAGACCACCGTGCTCATCCACCGCGTCGCCAACCTGATGAAGTATGGCCGCGGCTCGGACAGCACAGAGGTGCCGGAGTGGGTGACAGAGGATGATCTGACCTTCCTGGAGGAGTATGTCCGGACCGGGGCGGGGGACAAGGCCCGGCAGGAGCGGCTGTGTGCCCTGGACCCGGCGGCCCCTTGGACCATTTTGGCCATCACCTTTACCAATAAGGCGGCGGGTGAGCTGAAGGACCGTCTGGCCAGAATGCTGGGCCCGGCTGCCAACGATATCTGGGCCAGCACCTTTCACTCCGCCTGTGTTCGCATCCTCCGCCGGGATATTGAGAAGCTGGGCTTCGCCTCCTCCTTTACCATCTATGACACTGACGACTCCCTGCGGGTGGTGAAGGATATTCTGAAGGACCTGGGAATCGATGATAAGCAGTTTCCGCCCCGGTCGGTGCTGGGCTACATCTCTAGGGCAAAGGATGCCATGAAGCTGGCCGACCAGTATCTGGCCGAGTGCGAGAGATCTGGGGACTTCCGGCTGACCAAGATCGCCAAGATATACGCAGAGTACCAGCGCCGGCTGTGGGAGGCAAGCGCCCTGGACTTTGACGACATCATTTTCCACACCGTCCGTCTGCTCCAGCAGTTTGACGAGGTGCGGGAGTTCTATCAGCGGAAGTTCCGCTATGTGCTCATCGACGAGTACCAGGACACCAACAACCTGCAGTATCTGCTGGCCTCCACCCTGGCCGGAGGCTATGAGAACTTCTGCGTGGTGGGGGACGACGACCAGTCCATCTACCGCTTCCGGGGAGCGACCATTGAGAACATCCTCTCCTTTGAAAAACAGTACAAGGGCTGCCGGGTCATCCGCCTGGAGGAGAACTACCGCTCCACCAAACATATTTTGGAGGCGTCCAACGCCGTGATCCGCAACAACCAGGGAAGAAAGGGCAAGGAGCTGTGGACGAAGGCGGGGGAGGGGGACAAGCTGACCCTTTACGCCGCCATGAATGAGAACGATGAGGCCCAATATGTAGCTGCCCGTATTCTGGAGGGGTACAGCCAGGGCAGAAAGTGGAAGGACCACGCCATCCTCTACCGGATGAACGCCCAGTCTAACCAGATAGAGAGCGCCTGCAAGCGCAACGGGATTCCCTACCGCATCATCGGGGGTACTCGGTTCTTTGACCGGGCGGAGGTGAAGGACATGGTGGCCTATCTGGCCGTCCTCAACAACCCGGAGGACGACCTGCGCCTCACCCGCATCATCAACAATCCGCCACGGGGCATCGGTGCCAAGACGATTGAGACCGCCCAGGAGATCGCCCGGCGGGAGGAGAGCTCACTCTACGCCGTCATCGACAATGCCCGGATGTACCCGGAGCTGGAGCGGTCGGCGGCCAAGCTGGCCGGCTTCACCGCCCTGATGGGGGAGCTGGCCGGGCTGCTGGACGAGCTGCCCCTGGATCAGTTTTATGAGGAGCTGATCCTCCGCACCGGGTATGCCACCATGCTGGAGAGCAAGAACACCGTGGAGGACCGCACCCGGCTGGAGAACGTGCGGGAGCTGCTTACCTCCATTCACGGCTATCTGGAGAACGCCGGGGAGGAGCCCTCGCTGGCGGGTTTTCTGGACGAGATAGCCCTGTACACCGACTTAGACAGCCACGACCCGGATCAGGACTGTGTGGTGATGATGACCATGCACTCGGCCAAGGGGCTGGAGTTCCCTGTGGTCTTTGTGGTGGGGGCCGAGGAGGGCATCTTCCCCGGCATCCGGGCCATTGGGGAGACGGAGGAGATGGAGGAGGAGCGGCGGTTGTGCTATGTGGCCATGACCCGGGCCAAGGAGAAGCTGTACCTCACCTGCGCCAATCAGCGGATGCTCTTTGGACGGACCAGCTCCAACCGCCCCTCCCGCTTTGTGGAGGAGATCCCCCCGGAGCACCTGGAGCGGCTAGGCAGGAGCTGCCTGCCCGATCTGGGCGGGGGAGAGGAGGGCTGGAGCGGTATGCCCAGCCGCTCCTCCGGCTATGGGGGCTACGGCTCCTATCAGCGCCCGACTTACGGAGGTGGCCGCTCCGCCCAGGCTGGACAGGGCGGGAGCCGGACGGATCGAGACCCACGGCCCCAACCCTCCTATGGAGGCTTTGTCCGGGCCATGTCGGGCGCTGGTGGCGGTGCCACCGGCAGCGCCCGGACCAGACAGCCTCTGGCCTCCTCCCCTGTGGGGGCTGGAGCGCCGGGGGGAGGCGGCAGCCTCCCTGCCTTCCAGAAGGGGGATACGGTCCGGCACAAGGCATTCGGACAGGGAATGGTCCTGTCCGTCCAGAAGATGGGGGGCGATGCCCTGTTGGAGATTGCCTTTGACCAGGTGGGGACCAAGCGTCTGATGCTGAAGTCCGCGGCGGCGCACATGGAAAAACTGTAAAGCGGCAGAAAAGAGGCATGTCGGGGATGGCGATGTGCCTCTTTTTTACAAACAGGAAAAAAGTATGAGAGGAAAGGCAACATTTACGGAGAAAATACGTCTAACATTATATAGGGATTTACCGGAGCGGGAGAGAGCCTTAATAGAATTTTAAGGATTTGTAATCGCCTTGTAATTGCTTCCGGCGGAGACAGCCCCTATAATGGGGATGATATCTGCGGACTGGTCTATCCCGTCCCCGGGCCTTTGGCCCGCCGACATTTCACTTTATCATTACCGCTTACAGGAGGAAAAGCTGCCATGTCAGAAGTCATAACTCCCCAGCCTGCCGTACCAACCCAGACACCCCCCGCGCCCCCAGAGATGAAACCGGTGAAAAAAGGAAAAAAGAAAGCGGTCAAAAATGCTATCATACTGGCTATCGTGGCTGGGGTGCTGGCGATTGGAGGCTTTCTGCTCTACAAATTCCTCCACTCCGGCGGGGAAGAGCAGGGAGAGATCATGGCCCAGCCCGCCCAGATTGGTACTATCCAGAGCAAGGTGTCCGGCTCAGGTACGGCCAAGGCCAAGGAATCGGCTGCCATTACCCTGACCCAGAGCGGTACGGTGCAGGAGGTCTTTGTCACTGGCGGCCAGACTGTCATGGCCGGCGATCCCTTGTACACCATTTACAGTCAGGCAGCCCAGGATGCTGTGACGGACGCCAAGGAGGAACTGAATAATCTGCTGGAGGATATGGCCGACCTGCAGGAAGAGGCCGCCAACTTGACGGTGCGGGCCCCCTTCGCCGGGAAGCTTCAGGAGGTCAAGGAGTTCCATATCGACGACGAGGTGAGTAAGTCCGCCCCAGTGGCTACTCTGGTGAACGATAAGAAGCTGAAGCTGTCCCTTTACTTCAGCTACGCCTATGAGAAAGAGATCCACACCGGCCAGTCGGTCCAGGTGTCCATCCCCGCTGTTATGGGCTCCTTTGAGGGACGGGTGGAGAAGATCAACAAGGTCAGCTACATATCCCCGGAAGGAGCCGTCCACTTTGAGGCGGTCATCGTCTTTGACAACCCCGGTACTCTGACTGCCGAAATGGACGCCTCCGCTGTCCTGACTGCCGCTGACGGCACCGCGATTTATCCCTACGAGAACGGAAAGACCGAATACTACGAGTCACGGGACATCATTGCCAAGGCCAGCGGCCCAGTGACCGCCATCGGCAATCTGCTCGACCACGCCAACGTCCAGGCCGGGGAGGCCCTGCTCTATCTGGGCTCCTCCACCATTGATTCCCAGATCCGCTCCAAGCAGGAGGAGATCAACAGCGCCCAGACCAAGCTGGACGAGGCCCAGAAAGCCCTCAATGACTTTAACGCCGTAGCTCCCATCGACGGGACCGTCACCTCCTGCAACCTGACTCCCGGCCAGGAGGTCAAAAGCGGCGACACCGTTGTTATGATCTCCAATAACGTGACCATGCTGGTCACCATTACCGTAGATGACCGGAACATCTCCTTTATCAAGCCGGGCAACTATGTGGACCTGGATTGGAACGGACAGGTATATCAGGGATTAGTCACCTCCATTGACATGGGCGGCGCCCAGGCCGGTCAAGGCATGACCAGCTACCCCGTCACTTTGACGGTGGACAACGTGGATGGAAGCCTGATGGACGGTGCCTGGCTCCAATACTCCTTTGTCACCAGCGAGTCGGCCGACTGTATTCTGGTCCCCACTACCTCGGTCAAGTATTTCAGCGACATGGACGGCACCCGCCAGAGTGTGGTCTTTGTCAAGCGGGACAGCCGGCCGGACGACGTGCCCGAACTGGAGCTGCCTGAAGTGGCACCGGGCGAGAAGCGCACCTTCCCCAGCGAGGAGGAGGGCTACTACCCAGTTATCGTGGAGACCGGCATCTCTGACACCCAGAATGTGGAGATTGTCTCCGGCATTCAGGAGGGGGACGAGGTGTTCGTCAACTATACCGTGACAGACGGCAGCTATGGCTATTAAGCGGGGTGGAAAGATGCTCATTGACATCAGAAACCTCTATAAAATATACAACGAGGGCAAGGAGAGCGAGGTCCGGGCCCTGGACGGGGTATCCCTCCAAATCGACAAGGGGGAGTTTGTGGCCATTGTGGGTCAGTCTGGCTCCGGCAAGTCCACGCTGATGAATGTGCTGGGCTGTCTGGATATCCCTACCTACGGAGAATACTACCTGGAGGGGACCGACGTGACTGCTCTGTCCGACAAGCAGTTGGCCCATATCCGGAATAAGGAGATCGGCTTTATCTTTCAGGGCTACAACCTGATCCAGGAGCTGGACGCTCTAGAGAATGTGACCCTGCCCCTGATTTACCGGGGGGTGTCTATCTTTGACCGGGAGGATCTGGCCATGGAGGCCCTGGCCAAGGTGGGCATGGATTCTCGAGCCCACCACCGCCCTTCCGAGATGTCCGGCGGCCAGCAGCAGCGGGTGGCCATCGCCAGGGCGATTGCCACCAAGCCCCCCATCATCATGGCCGACGAGCCCACGGGCGCCCTAGACTCCAAGACAGGCCGCCACGTGCTGGAGATCCTGCGGGACCTGTACCGGGGAGGCACCACTGTCATCCTCATCACCCACGACGACGGCATCGCCGCCACCGCCAAGCGGGTGGTCCGTCTGTCCGACGGCAGGATCACCTCGGACCATCCTCAGGAGGTGGACTGGGAATGAATCTTTGGCAGGCATTCAAAATGGCCTTTAAATCCATCGCCATGAAAAAGGGCCGCTCCTTCCTGACCATGCTGGGCATCATTATTGGTGTGGCCTCAGTGGTCATTATGGTGTCCGTGGTCCAGGGGCAGAATAAAAAGAACATGGAATACTTCGAGAAGATGGGGGACAACAAGATCACAGTCCAGGCCTACTCCTGGTATGACACGAACAACGAAACCGGGCAGAAGCTCTATGACTACTGTCTGTCCCTCAGTAACCTGGTGGATGGCATTACCCCGGATGTAGAGCTTGGGGATAAAATCACTGTCCAGTACGGGGCCAAGACCCTGTCGGTCAACGACTGGGAGAACGGCAATATGGACTGGGAAAAGATGATGCATATTAAGCTGGGCTCTGATCAGTATGGTGTGTGCAACAATTACCAGCTGGCAAATGGCCGAGAGATCTCCTATCTGGATGTGGAAAAGACCAATGCCGTCTGTGTTTTGGGCTCCGGAGCCAAGGAGGCTCTGTTTGACTACACCGACCCGGTGGGGGAGACCATCACTCTCAACGGGCAGCCCTTCCTGGTGGTTGGCTACTACAAGCCCATGGACATCCAGTATTGGCCGGAGATGGACAATGTCATTATCATCCCCTACACCTTCAACCGGACCATGAACAAGAACAATACCATCGACTCCTACGTGGTCAAGGCAAAGAGTGCCGCTGCTACCACCCAGGCCATGACCCTGCTGGACGCCTATCTGTCCGGGATGTTCCCCAAGGACGAGAACGGCAACATGGCAAACGGGAGTTACTATATCAACAGCGACAACAGCTCGGCCGAGGAGATGGAAAACGCCAGCCTGATGCAGTCCCTGGTGCTGGGGGCCATCGCCGGCATCTCCCTGCTGGTGGGCGGCATCGGCATCATGAACATCATGCTGGTTACGGTCACAGAACGTACCAGGGAAATCGGTATCCGAAAGGCCATCGGTGCCGAGCGCAGCAGTATCATCACCCAATTCCTTATTGAAGCGGCGGTAATCTGCGGCATCGGAGGCCTCATTGGTATTGGCATTGGCTATGTGGGTACTATGATCGCGGGAAAACTGATGGAGAACGTGTTTGAGGGGATGATCCTGACTCCGGACCCCATGATCGCCATTGGGGCCTTCCTGTTCTCCGTGGTGCTGGGCATCCTCTTTGGTATGTTCCCAGCCATTAAGGCCTCTGGCCTGCAGCCTGTGGAGGCTCTGCGGGCGGACTAGCCTGCGGCAAAGTCCGCTTTATTTGGGAACCCCGGCCGGGCCGGGCCCTCATTACACGTCCTGCCTCTCGTTTCTGACCGTGCCCTCTCAGCTGAGACCACGGCCGGGGGGCGGATGAAAAGGAGAGATAACATGAAATTGAAACGACTGATTTCTTGGCTGCTGGCCTCTGCCCTGGCCGCCTCTCTGGCAGTTATGCCCATCGGGGCGGCCGGCACCTCCTCCTTCGGCGATATCTCCGACCGGGAGACCGCCGTCAACGCTGACATCCTGCGCCTGATGGGCGTGGTCAGCGGCACTGGAGGCAACCAGTTCAATCCAAACGGCACCCTGACCAGGGCTGAGTTTTGCACCATGGTGGTCAAGTTTATGCAGCAGGGGGATCAGGTCCCCATCCACGCCACCCGCACTATCTTCTCCGACGTTACCTCCAAGCACTGGGCCCAGGGCTATGTGAACCTGGCCGCCAGCCTGACGGTCAAGGACGGGGAGCGGGAGGTCCCCCTGATCTCCGGTGTGGGTGATGGACGCTTCCAGCCGGACGAGAAGATCACCCAGGCCCAGGCGGCCACCATTTTGATTCGGGTGCTGGGCTACTCCAGCGAGCAGGCGGGAGCCGTCTGGCCCCAGAGCTATATGAACCTGGCTGAGTCCATCGGGTTGAGCGACGGCCTGCCCAGCGACTATAACGCCGCTCTGACCCGTGGTCAGGCCGCCCAGTTGTTTGTCAACGCCCTGAGCTGCAAGAATGGAGAGGGCAGCGACTACTATACGACGCTGGGCAAGGCCCAGGAGGACACCATCATCCTGGCGGTCAATGTGGAAACGGACGACGGAACCTCGGACGGGGCCATCCGGACCACAGCCAACAAGGAGTCTGAGGCATACCTGCCCGCCGAGGGAGAGGGCAACCCCTACGCCCTCCAGGGCAAGCGGGGGGCCCTGGTGCTCAATGACAAGGATGAGATCGTCACCTTTGTCCCTGACGACAGCAGCGCCACCACCATCATCCTGTCTGGCGACGCCCAGCCCAGCTATGTGAAAGCCAGCGGCGGCAGCCAGTACACCATGTCCAAGGATACCCTGCTCTATACCGCCGACGCCACAGAGGGAAAGAGCTATATGGAGGGCTACTCCGTCCTGAAGTCGGGCACCCAGATCACCATGTATTCCGAGCGGGGCAAGATCGTGGCGGTTTACGCCAGCGGCAGCGCCTCCTCCATCGACTCCGACGCCGTGGTGGTCATGGGCAGCCCCAGCACCGCCATGTTCCACCAGCTCACCGGCGGCGCCACTAACTTCAACATCCAAAAGGGCCGTCAAACCATCACCATGTCCCAGATCCAGCCCTACGATGTGGTGACCTATGACAGCATGAGCAATACCCTAATCGTATCTGACCTGAGGCTGACCTGCATCTATGAGAACGCCAGTCCCAACTCCAAGGCGCCTACGGAGATCGAGGTGCTGGGCCATACCTTCGAGGTGCTGGACAGCGCCTGGGAGATGACCGGGGATTACAAGGTGGGCGACCAGGTCACCCTGCTCCTCACCGCCGACGGCAAGGTGGCTGGTATGGCTGCCCCCAGCGGAAAGACACGCTCTACCGCCATCGGCATGGTGGACAGCGGCAAGGCCACGGTGTTCCTCCCCAACGGCGGCACCCTGGAGCTGTCCGGCACCATCAGCAACGCCGACAACTTGGCCGACCAGCTGGTCACCATCTCCTCTGGCACCAAGGGTAAGATCAGCGCCAGCAAACTGTCCTCCAAGTCCACCTCCGGCCAGTTCCTGGTGGAGGAGGGGAAGCTGGGCAGCTATACCGTCAGCGCCGGCGTCCAGATCTATGAGCAGGTCAGCGGCGGTGCCATGGTGAAGCTGGACCCCACCAGCCTGAATATGGCCTCCATCCCCGGAGAAAAGATTGCCACTTATCACCTGAATACCTCCAACTATGTGGACTACATCGTGCTGGACCGGGTGACGGGCAACGCCTATAAGTATGGGATGCTGATTGCCAGAACAACTGTTACTGAAGCGGAAAAGGACGACGAGGGGAATGTGACGAATCCAGAGAAGGAAAGCCGCTCGTGGTATTTAACAAATCATAGTACACCGAACTGTGACAGTGCAAGTTCTCTGGGTAATACCGGCTTTGCCGGCAAGAATGGAACGATGGCCGGCGTAGCCAGAGGCGCAAATAACAGAGTCGTGTCCATCATCGAGCTGGAGGAGATCAAGAACGTGTCTCCCAGCGACTTCTTCGAGAGCCAGGGGGTCCAGTACGTCAACGCGGGTGGCCGCACCTATCGGGTGGCCGACGAGGTGGAGTGCTGCCGGGACACCGGGAGCATCCGGGACGTTGAGGACAGCTGGTTCAGCCAGGACAGCGGCGAGGAGCGCCTGGCGGCCATCAAGGCATTCTCCAGCGACCTGACCATCTATGTGGACCCCATCGGGGACCAGGTCCGGGTCATCTCCGCCAAGTGAGCTTCAATTCCCTCTTTTTGAAACAGGAGGCCGGCACCCTTTGGGCGCCGGCCTCCTCAGTTTGTAAAAAAAGCCCTCCTGCAAGGAGTTCCGTCGCCCGCAGGCGATGGAATAAAATTTAATCTCGTCATTTCCGGCGACATGTGCGTCGGAAATGACACCTCTCACGCAGGGTGGGCCGACTTTTCCGCTGGGAATCGAGGCACACCTTGCGTGCGGCTTTTCTCGAAAAAGTGGCAAAGCCACCTTTTCGATAGTAGCAGGAGGCCGGCACCCTTTGGGCGCCGGCCTCCTGTCATAGATGAAGGGGCAGAGGAGAACGCAGGTCAAAGGGAAAGCGGCCTGGCCCGCACACCTCCCGCATCTCCTCCGCCCGGTCGTCAAAGACCGGGTCAGATACTCCATAGACCTGCCAGCCCGCCTCTCTGGCGGCCCGGCAGTAGACGGGGGAATCGTCAAAGAGGACGCAATCTCCCGCTTCCAGGCGGCACAGCCGGGCCACCAGGCGGTATAGTTCCGGGTCCCGCTTCTCCAGCCCCAGCTCTGCGGCCGTAAAGACCCGGTCCAGCAGAGGGAGGAGGCGGTGGTGTTCCAGAGCGGCCGAGCACAGGCTGGGGATGCAGGAGGTGAGGAGGGCGCGGGGGATGCCGGATGCCCTGGCCCGCTCCAGAAATCCGCGTGCCCCCGGCTTCAGCTCCAGCTGGCCGGCATAGGCCGACCGGGCCATCTCCCGCCAGGCAGAAATGATTTCCTCCGGAGTCAGGGGCAGGCGGAAATAGTCCCGGGTGTATCGGGCCGAGTCATCAAAGCCGTGGTGGGTCACATAGTCGGTGTAGTCCTCCGGCACCGAGCCGATGCCGAAGCGGCCCAGAAATTCCACGTCGATGTCGAGCCACACTCCGTTGGAGTCCAGCAGGGTGCCGTCCAGATCAAAAAAGTACATAAGAGACCTCCAGAAGCGGAAATGGGGAGAAAGGATGCGATTTGACAGGCTGGCGGCCTACACAGGGGCGCTCATCTTTTTTTACTTGCGCCCGGCGGGGTTTTTTGCTATAATATCCCCGTTTTTGACCCGCTTCGGCGGCCCATCCCGCCTATGATACCACAGCGGGCCCTGATCCTGCAATCGGGAGTTGATATCCATGTCCCCAAAGACAATGAAACTGCTGGCCAAGCCCATGCTCTTTGCCGCCGCCATCATCTGGGGTACCTCCTTCTTCATCATGAAGAACGCCCTGGACGCCCTGCCTCCCTTCTATCTGCTGGCCATCCGCTTTACCGCCGGGGCAGTGCTGCTGGCCCTGATCGCCTGGAAAAAGTGGCAGATATTCACCTGGGACCACCTGTGGCGGGGGGCGGTGATGGGCGCCTTCCTCTTTTTGGCCTACTCTATCCAGACCTTCGGCCTGACTTTGACCACTCCCTCAAAAAACGCCTTTCTCACCGCCGTCTACTGTGTCCTGGTCCCCTTCCTCTCCTGGGCGGTAATTCGGGTCCGGCCAGACCGGTTCAACATCGCGGCGGCCCTGCTGTGCGTGACCGGAGTTGGCTTTGTCTCGCTGACAGAGGAGCTGACCATTAACGCCGGCGACCTGCTGACCCTGGTGGCCGCCTTTTTTTATGCCAGCCATATTGTGGCGGTGGCCAAGGTCTCACCGGGAAAGGATATCACTCTGCTCACTGTGTTCCAGTTCGCCTTCGCCGGGCTGTATGCCTGGATTGGCGGCCTGCTGACCGAGACATTTCCCGCCCAGGCGCTGACTGACCCGGCGGTAGTCCTGCCTATGGCCTATCTCTGTGTCATGGCCACCACCATGGCCCTCCTGTTTCAGAACGTGGGCCAGGTCTGGTCCGACCCCGCCTCCGCCTCGGTCATTTTATCCCTGGAGTCGGTGTTCGGCGTGCTGTTCTCCGTGCTGTTTTATGGCGACCCGGTGACCGGCCGGCTCCTGATCGGATTTGGACTGATATTCGTGGCCGTGGTGTGCTCGGAAACCAAGTTTTCCTTTCTGAGGAAGAAAGAAGAGAATACAATCTGAAGGGACCATGCCCCGTCTCATTCCCCCGCCCTATGGCGGGGGATTTTACTTTTATAAAAGAAAATAAAAAATTAAATTAAAGATTGACTTTAATAAAATTAAAGTATATAATGAGAACACAGAGAAAGGAGGTGGCCCCGTGGCCATAGAACTGCTGCCCGACTGGATGACCGGCTTGGAAGAGGAGGATGTGTCCTTTATCAAAAAGTTCATCCTCGCCTCCGGTTCCTTGAAGGAGGTGGCCGCCCAGTACGGGGTGACTTATCCAACGGTCCGGCTCCGTCTGGACCGCCTGATCCAGAAAATCAGGATCGGGGAGGATACCGCCGCCGACCCCTATATCGCCACCATCAAGCGGCTGGTGGTCAATGATAAGCTGGACTTTGACACCGCCAAACTGCTCATCGCTGAATATAAGAGAACGAAGGGAACGGACCTCGGATAGCCGAGGGCGTGAAAGGAGATAATATTATGATGATTGCGTCTGTAATGGGGATATTTGGGCTGCTCATATGGCTGGCGTTTCTGCTGGTGCCCATCGCCCTGTTGATTGTACTCCAGGTCTGGCTGTGTAAAAAGAGCTTAAAGCTGGGGCTCATTCTGCCAGCGCTGTCCCTGTGCCTGTCCCTGCTGATGGTGTTCAGTCTGGCCTCTTTTACTAGTTTCTCTGGCGGCGGGTCCCTCGTATTGGAGGGAGGGACCAACGCTGGACTGGAGAGCGGCCAGGACAGGGAAACGGTCCAGCGATGGGAAAGCAGGGGCGGCACTGTCACCGTCTATGACGGGGAGGGGAATATCATCGACCAGTACCCGGACCCCAACTATGACCCGGACCGGGCCAGGGCGGACGCCGTCCAGACCGTCGTCACCTTAGTAGTCATGCTTCTGGTATCCAACATCCCCACCGTGGTCTTCGGCGGCATCTGGCTCCACTATAAGGGCCGTCGGGATACCCAGGACGACCTGAAGCGGATGAGGGTGGAGGACCTGGGATAAGATAAAAAGAGGGCGGCAGCCCTCTTTTTATTTTGTCTGTAACCTTTTTGGAAGCTGGACCGTGTACTGGATAGAAAGAACGAGAGAAGGGGGGAGGACCATGGAACGGGAGGAGGCGGAATGGGTGGTTCAACGCCACGGGCAGACCGTGTACCGGCTGGCCTATGCCCGGACCGGGAATCGGGAGGACGCGGAAGACGTGACCCAGGAGACATTCCTCCGTCTGGTCCGGGCCGCCCCGAAGTTCCGGGACGAGGACCACTGCCGGGCCTGGCTGCTGCGGGTGGCGGCCAACTGTGCCCAGGACCTGTTCCGCGCCCCGTGGAGGAAGCGGGAGCGGCCCATAGAGGAGGCGGAGCGCGTCCCTGCCCCCGGCCAGGTCCCGGAGCCGGGCGGGGTGCTGGAGGCGGTGCTGTCCCTTCCGGAGAGCTACCGGCTGCCGGTCCACCTGTTTTACTACGAGGGGCTGTCCATTCGGGAGATCGCCGGGGTGCTGGGCAAGAGAGAGGGAGCCGTGCGGACCAGCCTCACCCGGGCCCGGGCCCTGCTGCGGGACAAGTTGAAAGAGGAGGGGGACTATGTTTGAGCGGGAATACCGGCGGGAGATGGACCAGGTGAAACTGTCACAGGTGGAGCTGGACCGCTTGGTGAACGCCATGGCCGAGGAGAAACGGCGTCATAAGAGAGGAAATCTGGGGGTTCGGGTGCTCCTGACCGCGGCGGCGGTGTTTCTTTTGACCGCCTCGGCCCTGGCCCTGTCCCCGACCTTGCGGTCCCAGCTGACCCAGGTCCTTGGGAACTTTGGGCCGTACAGCCAAAGGATAGAGGCCGGGACGGCTGCCGACCAGGGGTATGAGGTCCAGGTCCTGTCGGCGGTGACCGACCAGTACCGCCTGAAGCTCTATGTCCAGGTGCGGGACTTGACCGGCCGGCGGATGACCGATGGGGAGATCCGGCTTGTATGCAGGATCGGGCGGGAAACACAGACTCTGACCACACACGGCCGCTGTGTGGGATACGATCCGGATTCCCACACGGCCCTGTTTGAGGTGAGCGAATTTTGGGAGGAGGCCAGCGGCCTGGAGGAGGAGCTGACCCTGGAGGTGATCTCCGTGTGGCCCAGATACTATTCTTTCGGCGGTGAGCCCCTGCCCCTGGAGGAGGTCACCGGGCGGACGCTGGACTGCATGACCCTGGAGAACGGCCAGGTGGTGGTGGCCCCCGGGCAGACGCCGGCGCCGCTGGAGGGCTTTGAATGGGCGGAGCTGTCCTCCATGGGCTTTGCGGAAGACGGCACCTTCCAGGTGCTGTTCCGTCTGGCGGAGGGGGCGGACCCGGAGGAGTCGGACATCCTGGCAGACATTCTTGTGGACGGAGAGCCCCCGTGCAGACATCTGGGTGATATCAACTACACATTGGATGGGCGGACTTATGTGGGGGTTTCCTATGAGAATATCAGCCCGGCGGACCTGGGGCATTTCACCAGGGCCACGGCGGGGGGAGATGTGGTCATGGGCCGGAAGACCAAGGGGGATTGGGCGCTGTCCTTCCGGGTGGACAACCTGCCGGTGCGGGAATATGCCCTCTCCGGGCTGACGGACCAATATCAACTCCCCTGCAAATTGACGCTCACCCCCCTGGGGGCCATGCTCACCGGGGATTATGAGGCGGGCTGGAGGGGGATGCACCCCTTCTCCCTGATCCTGGAGGACGGCAGCCGGCTGGAGGAGGTATACATCCGGCATGGGCGCATGACACCCGGCAAGGAGAGCGTCTTGGGCAACTGGGACTTTGGACAGTTTTTGGATTTGGACCAGGCTGTGGGCCTGGAGCTGGGCAGCTGGTATATCTCCCTGTCCGGGGAAGACACCGGCACGGTCTATCCCCTGGAGGGAAGGGAAGCGTGGGAACAGGGGATGATGGCCCCTTAACAAATCAAAAGAGCGGGGAGCGGCCATCGCCGGTCCCCGCTCTTTTGCCGTTCTTTTTTACAGGGCGGGCTGGACCAGAATGCCCTCCAACAGGCCCCGGTGGACGGGCCGGAGCCCCTTGAGGGAGCAGAAGTCGGCGGGCCGGAGCAGGGTGGGTGGCTTGGGCAGTTCCACCGCCCCGCAATCCGCCAGAAGCCCAGCCACAAACTGGGAGCAGAAAAAGTGGTGCCGCCGCTGGAGGGACAGGTTAAAATAGCAGGCGAACGCCCCAAGCACACTGTAATGGTACTCCTCCCGCTGGGCGTACATGGCCTGAAGCTGGCGGCGGAGGGCTATGTAGGTATCCTGGCTCACCCTCAGCTCATAGAGGCAGCAGGGGACCGCCCGCCGGCGGCCGGTGACCTGCTCCTCCACCAGTCCGGCGGGGAGGGCAAAGTGTTCGTATTTTCTGGCAAAGCTGTAAAAGGGTCCAGCGGGCCCATCCAGCCCAATCGAGGCGTGGGTATAGTCGTCCTGGGTGGCCAGGTGGATCAGCCGGGAGAACCAGGTGCCTGACCGGGTCAGCAGAATATGGATGGCGCGCTCCTCCATGACAGAGCCCTCCTTTGTTTCTTTTCTGGCCCTATCTTACCAGAATAGTTCTAAATCCCGCTGAAGGAAAGATTAAGATTTCCCTAAAATACAGAAAAAACGGCTCTGGGCGAATGAGGCCCGGAGAGGCCCGCCGGACCTGGAAATGGCGTTGCAATCTAGTGCGGATTTTGCTATAATATAACATCTATTGGTCTGTCCCTTTTTCAGAGCTTAGGAAGGATGGGAGCGGTCCCGCCTTCGAAAGATATGAGGTGGCCTTTTTGTACTTAAAAGCGCTTGAGATCCAGGGCTTCAAGTCCTTTCCCGACAAGACCGTGCTCACCTTCGGTGAGGATATCACCGCCATCGTGGGCCCCAATGGTTCGGGCAAATCCAATATCTCCGACGCCATCCGCTGGGTCATGGGGGAGCAGTCCACACGGGCCCTACGGGGAGGCAAGATGGAGGACGTCATCTTCGGCGGTACCGCCAAGCGCAAGCAGACGGGATATGCCGAGGTGTCTCTAGTGCTGGACAACACCTCACACATTTTCGACATGGAGGAGTCCGAGGTGATGGTCACCCGGCGGTACTACCGCTCCGGGGAGAGCGAGTATTACATCAACCGCCGCTCCGTCCGATTGAAGGATGTCAACGAGCTGTTCATGGACACGGGTCTGGGCCGGGAGGGCTACTCCATCATCGGTCAGGGTAAGATCGACGAGATTCTGTCTGTCAAATCCGCTGACCGCCGGGAGGTCTTTGAGGAGGCGGCCGGCATCTCCCGCTACCGCCACCGGAAGGAGGAGGCCGAGCGCCGCCTAGAGCGGACGGACGAGAACCTGGTGCGCATCAACGACAAGATATCGGAGCTGGAGCTTCAGGTGGAGCCGCTCCGGGAGCAGAGCGAGAAGGCCAAGAAGTATCTGGTCCTGCGGGATGAGCTGCGGGGGCTGGAGATCTCCGTGTGGCTGGACACGTTGGAACGTATTCGGGCCAGCAATATCAAGCTGGAGGCTGACTATCAGGAGACCGCCCGCCAGCGGGAGGAGGCTAGAACGGCCCAGGAGAAAGCCTATGCCGCCGCCGAGACCTATTCGGCCCAGATGCGGGAGAAGGACGTGGAGGCGGACCGCCTCCGCTTTGAGATGCAGGGCCGGGAGGCCCAGGCCAACGAGCTGGAGTCGGCCATCGCCGTACTGAAGAGCAGCATCCAGCACAACCTGGAGTCCGCCGCCCGGTTGAAGGCCGATCTGGAGCAGCAGGAGGGCCGGGAGGGCTCCCTGTCCGCCCAGATCGAGCAGCGCCGGGAGCGGCTGGAGGAGATCGAGGGCCAGTTGGCCCGAACCCAGTCAGATCTGAAGGTCAAGGGTCAGGAGGCGGAGGAGACCGCTCGCTCGGCGGGCACTCTGGCCCGGGAGCTGGAGGAGCTGCGGAACCGGGCTGACCTGGGCACCGCCGGCGCTGCCGAGGCCAAGGCTCTGCTGTCCGCCCTGGCCGCCGCGGCCCAGGAAGTGCTGGACCGGGATGAGACCGTCCGCCGGGAGGCCAATGAGCTGGAGGAACGCCTGGAGGAGGGACAGAAGGAAGTGCGCTCCGCCAAGCGCAGATATGATGACGCGGTGGAGGAGCGGGACGGGGTCCAAAACGTCATCAACGGCTATCAACTGCGGATGGAGGCCCGCCGGAAAAAGGCCGAGGGCGCGAAGGACACCCACATGAAGCTCCAGATGGAGGAGAACGCCCTCACCTCCCGGATCAAGCTGCTCACAGAGATGGAACAGATGCATGAGGGCTACTCCAAGGCGGTCAAGCTGGTGATGGGAGAGGCCCAGCGGGGGGCGCTGAAGAATATCCACGGTCCGGTGGCCGACCTGCTGAAGGTGCCCGACCGATATACCGTGGCCATTGAGACCGCCCTGGGCGGGGCCATGCAGAACATCGTGGTGGACCGGGAGGAGGACGGCAAGGCCGTCATCAACTACTTAAAGCGGAGAGATGGGGGCCGGGCCACCATCCTGCCCATCAGCTCCATCCGACCGGGAGAGCTCCGGGAGGGAGCGAGCCTGAGCAAAGAGTCCGGCTTCGTGGGAGTGGGGGACCAGTTGGTCCGCTTCGACCCCAAATATCAAAATGTATTTTCCAACCTGCTGGGACGGGTGGCGGTCATGGAGGATCTGGACGCCGCCATCGCCGCGGCCCGAAAATACGGCTATAAATTTCGTATCGTCACCCTGGACGGCCAGGTGCTCAACCCCGGCGGCTCTATGACGGGCGGCTCCGCCAGCCGAAGCGCCGGTATCTTGAGCAGGGCCAACGAGCTGGAGCGGCTGAACCAACAGCTGGCTGACATCCGGGCACGGGTAGCCGATGGGGCCAAGGCACTGGCAGAGGCGGAGCGGGAGCAAACTGCCGCCGCCTATGAGCTGGACGCCGCCCAGAGCCAGCTGCGTCAGTGGGAGGACGCTATTTTGAAGGCGGAGGGAGAGCTGTCCCATGCCCGCAGCGTGGTCTCCGAGCTGGAGCGCCAACGGGAGAGCCAGGAGAGTGAGCTGGAGGGCTTGAAGAACCGCTCTGTCCAGATTGAAACAGACACTGCGGCGGCCCGTGTCCGCATCCAGGAGCTGGAGGGGGAGACCGCCGCTCTAAAGAGCGAGGCCGAAGGCAAGGCCAAGGGGCAGACCGACCTGCAGGAGCGCACTGCCCGCATCGCCCAGGAGGTGGCCCAGCTCACTGCCGCCCAGGCCGCTCTGGAGGCGGAGCGGGAGGCCACCCGCTCTGGTCTGGAGGAGCTGGAGCGCCTGAAGGCATCCATGGCCGGGGACCGGGACCAGGGCCGGGCCCTGATGGCGGACTATGAGGAGAAAAACCAGGGCTTTGCCCAGGAGATCGCCCAGAAGGAGGAGACTTTGACTTCCCTCCGCCTGGAGAACCAGAGCCGGACCGACGCCATCGACCGCCTGAACCAGGAGAAGCTGGAGCTGGAGGGGGAGCGTATCAAGGCCACCCGGGAGAGCCAGAGCAAAAACGAGGAGCTGCTCCGCCTGGAGGGAGAAGTGTCCCGCCTGGAGCAGAAGAAGGTTTCCGCCTCCATGGAGGAGAAGCAGCTGCTGGACAAGCTGTGGGAGAACTATGAGCTGTCCCACGAGGCCGCCCGCCAGCAGCGGGTGGAGATTGAGTCTGTTCCCAGGGCCAGCCGCCGCATTGGAGAGCTGAAGCGGGCCATTTCCGGCTTGGGGAACGTCAATGTAGGCGCCATCGAGGAGTTCCAGCGGGTCAATGAACGGTATACCTATCTCACAGACCAGCGGGACGACGTGGACCGGGCGAAAAGGGAACTGGAGGAGATTATCGCCAATATTACTGGCGAGATGAAGACCATCTTCGAACGGGAGTTTAAGACCATCAACGAGGCATTCGGCCAGACCTTCCTGGAGCTTTTTGGCGGGGGTAAGGCCACCCTGGAGCTGGAGGACCCGGAGGATATCCTCAACTGCGGCATCGAGATTAAGGTTCAGCCCCCTGGTAAGGCGCTGAAGATCATCACCCTGCTGTCCGGCGGGGAGAAGGCCTTTGTGGCCATCGCCCTGTACTTTGCCATTTTGAAGGTCCGGCCCACCCCCTTTGTGGTGATGGACGAGATCGAGGCCGCTCTGGACGACAACAATGTGGTACGGTTTGCCCGCTATATGCGCTCCATGGCCGAGCGCACTCAGTTCATCGTCATCACCCACCGCCGTGGCACCATGGAGGAGGCCGACGTGCTCTACGGCGTCACCATGCAGGAGCAGGGAGTAAGCCGGATGCTGACGATCAACCTGAATGACGTGGAAAAGGAACTGAAGATCAGATAATGGCCCATGACCTCAAGATGGAGTTCAGTTGGAAGGGCTGAAGCTGTGGCCCCGATGGCCTATTGGCGGTCGATTTATGCTCTAACTGATAGGGCAGGGGAGGATATTACGGAGGTATACCGTGAAAGAAAACGACAATCAGAAAAATACCTGGATACCCATTGTGGGCGGTATCGTCTTGATTATAGTGCTGTTTATCGCTGTCAAGCTGATATTCGCCTGGCTGGGGGCGGCGGTCCCACCGGAGCGGCTGAATCCGGACCTGGCGCAGAGTCAGGGGGTGACAGAGCAGATGGAAACAGACGCCCCAGTCTTCTGCCCGTTCTGCGGTGAAACGCTCCACGACAGCTTCCGTTGGGGGCAGTTCTGTCCCTGGTGCGGGGAGAAGATAGAGCAGTGATATGAGAAAGCTGAAGTGCTTGCGATGCGGCCAGAGCATGAGTTGCATTAAGCGGGAGCATCTGTTTATGGGCCAAATTGGTTTACAGTGGGGAGGTATGCATTATCAGCCCAGCAGGGGGCTGGATGTGGATGTTTACTGCTGCCCGGACTGCGGGAAACTAGAATTTTACCGGGGAGAAAAGGACCAGGACAAGCGGGTGGCCGGACAATCCATAGCCCAGGTGAAATGTTCCAGGTGCGGAGGCCGCTATGACCTGGACAGCTGCAAGTGCCCCTTCTGCGGAGAAGAGAATGACAAGCTGTTTTAAGAAAGGAACGAATTGCCCATGGGCTTTTTTGATAAACTGAAAAAAATCAACATTTTTGCCAGCTTCGGCTCGGAGCTGACGGACAACTTCTATGACGAGCTGGAGGAGTCCCTCATTCTGGCCGATACCGGGATGGACGTGACCTTGGAGCTGGTGGAGGCGCTGCGCCGCCGGGTGCGGGAGGAGCGGATCAAGACCATGGAGGAGGCCCGCTCCGCCATGGTCCAGATCATCGCTGAGGCCATGAACACCGGGGGTGCGGCTCTGGACCTGTCCACCACCCCCTCTGTGGTACTGTTTATTGGAGTGAATGGGGTGGGTAAGACTACCACCATCGGCAAGATCGGCCATCAGCTCCGAAAGGAGGGAAAGAAGGTCCTCTTCTGCGCCGCGGATACCTTCCGGGCCGCCGCCGCCGAGCAGCTGACCATCTGGTCCGACCGGGCTGGGGTGGATATCATCAAGCAGCACGAGGGGGCCGACCCCGCCGCCGTAGTCTTTGACGCTATGAGCGCCGCCAAGGCCAGGAAGAGCGACGTGGTGCTTGTGGACACCGCCGGGCGGCTGCACAACAAGCAGAACCTGATGAACGAACTGAACAAGATTTCCCGGGTCATTGACCGGGAGTTGCCTGGCTGCGCCCGAGAGACTTTGCTGGTGCTGGACGCCACCACCGGTCAGAACGGTCTGATTCAGGCCAAGCAGTTTCAGGAGGCCGCCGGTATCACGGGCATCGTCCTCACCAAGCTGGACGGCACCGCCAAGGGGGGCATCGCCATCGCCATCGCCAGGGAGCTGGGCGTGCCGGTCAAGTACGCCGGTGTGGGCGAGAGTGTAGACGACTTGAAGCCCTTTAACGCCGCGGACTTTGCCCAGGCACTGATTTGAGATAGGCGCCAGATACTGGGGGGCGGGTAGATGGAGTTTAACTGGAGCCTGTTTGGCGCGTTGTTTGGGTTTGGGCTTATCGCCGCGTGGAAGCGTGATGGGTTCACCTGGAAAGATATGCGCCTGTGGGGCGAGAGGGTCACGCCCAAGCAGCGCCGGGAGAATCTGATGGGACTGGGCATCCTGGGCGCCATCCTGCTTACCGCCGTCCTGTTTTGGCTGGTGGATTGAGAAAATTTAAGAGATCAATTTACACACTATCCAAACATTTCTGGCCTGACCTGTGGTACAATAAAGAAAAAACGTGAGAGGAAGAAATTACCATGTCCCGAATCGACGGAAGAAAAAACGATGAGCTCCGCCCGGTGGAGATCATCCCTAATATCAACAAATTTGCCGAGGGCTCCTGCCTCATCCGCTGCGGCAACACCCATGTGCTGTGCACCGCCAGCGTGGAGGACCGGCCGCCCCGCCACGTCCCCGAGGGGGAGGGATGGGTGACCGCCGAATACTCCATGCTCCCCCGTGCCAACCGGGAGCGGTCCCGCCGGGACATCTCCAAGCTGAAGCTGAACGGCCGCTCCGCCGAGATCCAGCGGCTCATCGGCCGGGCCCTGCGCTCGGTAGTGGACATGAAAAAGCTGGGCCCCTGGAACATCACCATTGACTGCGACGTGCTCCAGGGGGATGGGGGTACCCGCACCGCCTCCATTACTGGGGGCTTTGTGGCTATGATGCTGGCCTTCCGAAAAATGATAGAGGCCGGTCAACTGGCGGAGTACCCCGTCAGCGGCTATGTGGCCGCCGTGTCCGCCGGTATCGTGGATGATGTGCCCCTGCTGGATCTGTGCTATGAAGAGGATTCCTCCGCTATGGTGGATCTGAACTGCGTTATGGACGACCAGGGCCGCCTCATCGAGATCCAGGGAACTGGGGAGGAGCGTCCCTTTACCCTGGATGAGCAGCGGCAGCTGGTGGAGCTGTGTGAGAAGGGCATCCTGCGGCTCCAGGCCCTTCAAAAAGAGATATTGGGTCTATAAAAGACGGGAGGGAAGGACATGAAACTGGTGCTGGCCAGCAAAAATAAAAAGAAGCTGGTGGAGATGAACGATATCCTGTCCCAGCTTGGAATCGAGGTCTGCTCCGAGGCTGAGGCGGGGGTGGATGTGGAGGTGGAGGAGACTGGAACTACCTTTGAGGAGAACTCTCTGCTCAAGGCCAGGGCTGTTATGGAGGCCAGCGGCCTGCCCGCCATCGCCGACGACTCCGGCCTGTGTGTGGATGCGCTGGGTGGGGCGCCCGGCGTGTACTCTGCCCGTTATGGGGGCGAGGGACTGGACGACATTCAGCGGTACCGCCTGCTGTTGGAGAACATGAGGGGGCAGATGCCCCGGACAGCTCGCTTTGTCAGCGTCATCACCTGCTGTTTCCCCAACGGAGATGTGATTTCCGCACGGGGAGAGTGCCCCGGCACCATCGCCTTCGCCCCCATGGGGGAGGGCGGCTTCGGCTATGATCCGGTGTTTTTCGTTCCCACGCTGAAAAAGACCTTCGCCCAGCTTACCGCCGAGGAGAAGAATGCCATCTCCCACCGGGGAAAGGCGCTGGAGGCATTTCAGGTCAAACTGAAGGAGTACCTGTCCAAATGACAGAAATCAAAAGATAGGAGATTGTAACATAATATGGCAGAACTGACAAGCAAGCAGCGGGCCCAGCTGAGGGGGCTGGCCAACAGCATCGATACCATCCTCATCGTGGGCAAGGACGGCATTGGGGACAACCTGGTGAAGCAGGCCAACGACGCCCTGGAGGCCCGGGAGCTTATCAAGGGCCGTGTGCTGGAAAACTCCATGCTCTCCCCCCGGGAGGCAGCCGAGCAGTTGGCCCCCCTGACCCGGAGCGAGGTCGTCCAGGTCATCGGAACAAAATTTGTTCTCTATCGTCCAAGCCATAATAAAGAGAAAAAGGACAGAATCGTGCTGGTGACGGACAAGAAACAGAGGTAATCAATTTTATTCCTGCCAGCCGCTGACGCTTGGCGTGTTCTGGGCGGCGATGGGCTGTGGGCCGAGCTTCAGCCCCATCCTTCGGCCCAATTTGACAAAGCGGGGCTGCCCCTTTTTGGGGCCGTCCACCCTGATAAAAGTGAGAGAGGTGTCTGGCATGAAGATCGGAATCTACGGCGGGACCTTCAATCCCCCCCATCTGGGACACCTGGCCGCGGCAAAGACGGCCATTGAGGTGCTTGGCCTGGACCGGCTGCTGCTGATCCCGGCGGCGATCCCGCCCCACAAGGTCCTGCCCGAGGGTACGCCCCCGCCGGAGCACCGTCTGTCCATGGCGGAGAAAATGGCGGACGCGCTGCTGCGGCCCAAGGTGGTCCAGGTGTCCACACTGGAGCTGGAGCGGGAGGGCAAGAGCTACACCTCTGACACGCTGGAGGAGCTCCATCGTCAGTATCCGGAGGCGGAGCTGTGGCTGCTCATGGGAACGGATATGTTCCTGACGCTCCACCTGTGGCATGATCCCGATTCCATTTTGAGACTGGCCGGGGTGTGCGCCTTTGGCCGTACTGAACAGGACGGGGAGGAGCTCTTTGCCCCACAGCGGGACTTCCTCTGTGAGAGATATGGCGCGAAAGTGACCACCATCACTCTGCCCGGTCTGGTTGACATCTCCTCCACCCGCCTGCGGAAGCTGCTGGGCCAGGGGGAGGGGAGAGAGTACCTACTCCCCGCTGTCTATGGGCACATTCTGATGAATGGGCTCTATGGTACCCACGCCGACCTGAAACATCTGGACATTCCAGAGCTGCGGGCCTGCTCCTGCTCCATGGTCCGACAGAAGCGGGTGGCCCACATCCGCGGCACTGAGGAGGAGGCGGTCCGTCTGGCACGGCGCTGGGGGGCCGACCAGACGCTGGCCCGACGGGCAGGCATCTTACATGACTGCACCAAGTATTTAAACCTGGAGGAGCAGTTGGCCCTGTGTGAGAAATACGGGGTCGCGCTGGACGAGCTGGAGCGGTCAGCGGTCAAACTGCTTCACTCCAAGACCGGGGCGTGTATCGCCAAGGCGGTTTTTGGGGAACCTGATGAGGTGTACTCGGCCATCTTCTGGCATACGACAGCCAAGGAAAACATGACGACACTGGAAAAGATCCTGTATGTGGCTGATTACATAGAGCCCAACCGGGATTTTGAAGGGGTGGAGCGCCTGCGGTCGCTGGCCTATCAGGATCTGGACAAGGCCCTTCTCCTGGGGGTGGAGACTACCATTCAGGAGATGGAAGAGAGAAAGCTGCCTGTCCACAGCAGGACGTTCAAGGCCCGGGACTGGCTGAGGTCCCACGGAGTAACGATAGAGGAAGGAACCGAATGAGCGAACACACCAGAAGACACGGAAAACGACAGGTCCAGACCGAGCGCGCTTCCTTGGGGGAATATTGGGTGCGGTACCGGGCTTGGGTCCATGGGATGAGCCGGGGAGAGAAGATCCGCTACCGCGCCTTACAGACCGCGGTGTTCCTCTCCATCCTGATCATTGTGGGCTATCTGATTCTAAGCGCCTGGATCAAGCTGCCCGATACGTCGGACCTGCCCGGCCAGACCACAGGAGGACAGACTCAGGGAGACACCTCTGATTTGAGTTATGACGGGGCGGAACTGCCCCAGGTGGCCATGAGCGGCCGAAGAGAGGGAGTGTATACCTTCCTGGTAGCTGGCTTAGACCAGGTGAGCAATTCCACAGACACAATGCTGCTGGTGACCTATGACACTAAGAATAAGACTATCGATGCCATCAGCCTGCTCCGGGACACGATGATCAACACCAGCGCCACAAGGGGCGCACAGAAGCGGCTCAATGTGGTGTACACCCGGAATCGGGGGTCCAGCGACCTGCCAGAGAAGGAGCGGGTGGAAAAGGGAATGACCGCCTTGAAGCAGGAGGTGAGCCACCTTACTGGAATCTACCCGGACTTCTATGTCCTGGTGGAGTGGGAGGCTGTCGGGGAACTGGTGGACGCCATTGGCGGAGTCTATTTCGAGGTGCCCTTTGATATGGACTATGACGACCCAACCCCTGGCCAGGACCTGCACATCCACCAGGAGGCAGGGTACCGCCTGTTGAACGGCCAGGACGCCATGGAGGTTATCCGCTTCCGCAAGAACAACGATGGCACCCACGCCCTGGGGGACAGCGGCCGGACCGCTATCCAGCGGGACTTCCTCACAGCGGTGATCAAGGAGTGCCTCCAGCCGGATATTCTCCTCAAGCTGCCGACGCTGGCCCAGATATTCACTGAAAACGTGTCTACCGATTTAAGTGTGGGCAATATTCTGGCCTTTGCCCAACTGGCCATTGGGATGAACGTAGAAGAGAACGTGACGTTTGTCTCCCTGCCCTGGACAGGCGTCAGCTATGACGGGGCATCTCTGGTGCTGGCCAATGAGAAGGAGCTGCTGCCCTTGCTCAACGACGGCCTCAATCCCTATGTGGGGGAGATCCAGTCCAGCGACCTTCAGCTGATGTATAAGAAGAGTGGAGGGGGCTACGGTGTGACCAACGGTACACTGTTGGACTCTAGAATGGCCAAGCCTGTAGTGGCGCAGAAGCCTCAGGAGGAAGAGAAGGAGCCCACAGAAGAGGAAGAAACGCCTGATGTTCCCCCGGTGGAGGAGCCCAGCGGAGGGGCCGAGAACCCTGGTGAGGAAACAGGGATCGGTCAGGAAGGTGACTCTTCTCAGGGAGAAGGAGGAAATGGCAGTACCGGCCAGCCCCCTGACGAAGAGGGGGAAACGGGGACTGATACGCCGCCCATCGTGACCATCGACCCGGACGACGTGCTCCCCGACCCGGGGAGCGGTTCCACCAGTCAGGAGACGGAGGAGGAACCGCCGCCCTCCCAGGATATCAGGCCTTCATAGAAGGGGAGGCAGCGGCTTCAAGCAACAATATATAAGCAGAAAGGGGAAAGAAGATTGACTTCTTATGAGATGGCCATCGCGCTGGCCAAGGCCCTGGACGGGAAAAAGGGGCAGGATATCAAGGTGCTCAAGACCGAGGAGCTGACCACGCTGGCGGATTACTTCGTGCTGTGTACCGCCACCTCCAGCACCCAGGTGAAAGCGATGTCAGACGCCTGTGAGGAGGCCATGGAGAAAAATGGCGAGCAGGTCCACCACATTGAGGGACACCGGGGCGGCACCTGGCTGCTGATGGATTTCTCATCCGTTGTGGTCCATGTGTTTACCGACGAAGCTCGAAAGTTTTATGACCTGGAGCGGCTGTGGGGCGACGCTCAGGAGATAGACTTGGCACAGGCGCTAAAGTCGGAATAAATGTATAAAACAGAGGGGTGTTCCGGTCGTTATATCCGGAACGCCCCTCTTGAATTTCCTCTTGACGGAAGGGAAAAGACTTCCTAGAATAAAACGGACAGGGAAAAGAGGAGATGGGATAAGCATGGAACTAAGCCTGATGCTGATGGAGCAGATATTGGCCATGGTGCTCATGGCCGCCGCTGGCTTTTTGGCCGCCAAAGCGGGGGTCCTGACTGGGGACCAGAGTCGGGTGCTCTCCAAGGCGGTGCTCTATATTGCCCTGCCCTGTACCTTGGTGAATGCTTTTCAGACAGACTATGATCCAAATATCCTGGGGGCGTTTTTAGTGACGCTGGCCATCGCGGTTCTGATACATGGAATATTTTGGCTTGTCTGCTGGCTGTTAGATAGGACTGGGCACCAGCTTACCCCAGCAGAAAAGGCCTCGGTCATATACAGCAACGCCGGAAACCTGATTATTCCCATTGTATTGAATACGCTGGGGCAGGAATATGTCATTTATACCTGCTCCTACATGGCCTTTCAGGGATTCTTAGTCTGGACCCATGGGCAGAAGCTTATGGGGGGCGAAGGCCGGCTCACGCTGAAAAAAGTGGTGAAAAACCCCTGCCTCTGTGCCATACTGATGGGCATGGCACTGTTTTTCTTACATATCCGTCTGCCTGATGTGTTGGGTACCGCTGTTTCCTCTATGGGGAGCTGTGTGGGCCCCCTATCTATGGTGGTGGTGGGTGTTCTGCTGGCGGAAACAGACTTGAAGGCCGCTTTTTCCTCGCGGGGGATATACCGGGTCGTTTTCCTAAGGTTGATCATTCTGCCATTGCTGGTAGTGGCTCTATTGTGGGGAGTAGAGCGGGTCTGGGGACATAGCCAGATCCTACTGGTCAGCCTGCTGTGCGCGATAGGTCCGGCAGCCGCTACGTTGACCCAGATGGCCCAGCTCTATAAGAGCGCGGAGAGCCGGTACACCTCCTCTATAAACGTGGTGACCTCGGTATTGTGTGCCGCCACTATGCCGCCGATGATCGTTTTATTCCAAATGCTGACAACGTAAGAAGCTGCCTCCGATTTTTAATCGGAGGCAGCTTCTTATTTCCCTCGGATAACAGTCAAAGCCTGACGGCAGTTGACCACCTGGTTGACCAGCTGGTCGCCGCCATACTCCCCGTCAATGGTCCAGGGAATGGGCTGGTCAGAGGAAAAGGTAAGCTGGGAAGCCTGGAAATGGATGCGGGAGCCGGCCCCCACCGGATTCTGAGCGAACAGAGTCTGGAAGCCATCGGTGACATCGGCCAGACTGACCGGCTTTTTGACCAGATCTACCTCGAACAGTCCGTCATCCAGCTCTACGTCCTGTTGAGGCAGCTTGATGCCGCCGATGGACAGGGCGTTGCGCACCATGCCGAAGTAAAAGTCATCCTCCAGAACCTGACCATCGTATTCTACTTTAAGATGGTAGGGGGAGATGGTAGGCAGAGAGGCAATGCCCTCTACCACATAGGCCAGATGGCCAAATGTGTTTTTCAGATCCTGGGGAGTGGCGTAGGCCACATGGGTAAACGCGCCGAAGGCGGCCACATAGACGAAGGGCTGCCCATTGAGTTTTCCAATGTCAATGTGAAAGGGCTCGCCTTCGCCGGCGGCGACGGCAGCGGATTTGATCGGGGAGCGGGGGAGATTTAGGGTGGTAGCGCAGTCATTGGTGGAGCCGGAAGGAATATATCCCAGCATGGGTGGGGCGGACAACTCCATCAGCCCGGTTACAGTTTCGCTTAAAGTGCCATCGCCGCCGGCACATACCACCCGTTGGAAACGGGGACCCAGCTCTTTGGCGGCTCGGACAGCGTCCCCCTTGCACTGGGTGGGGTAGACAGTGACCAGCCACCCAGCCTTGGTAAAGACGTCTAAGACCGGAGAAAGACTGCCGGGCAGCTGTCCTTTCCCGGATGTGGGGTTATAGATCAAGAGAGCTTCCTTCAAAACGATCCCTCCTTGCCTGTCAGATTTTATAGGAAAACAGCCTGGGCTTGGTGGACCAGCCTGATTAATATTAATAGTAGTATTATTATAGAAAGAGAAAAGAAAAAATCAAGAGAGATGTTGTAAATCTTTACATAAAATTAAGGCGCAAAAATAGAGGTTTCTTGTGCCACACTGGGGCTTGCGCCCATGGGGCAAAACGGTTAAAATACCTAAGATAGTATGTCGTAACGAGGTGGATTAACGACGATGGACCGAAAAACGTTAAAAGCGGCTTTCCCCGCCACGGTACCGGTGTTGATGGGGTATCTGGCTATCGGGATGGCCTTCGGGCTGATGCTCCAGTCAGAGGGCTATGGCGTAGGCTGGGCCATTCTGATGAGCATGACCATATACGCAGGCTCTGGGCAGTATTTGGGGGTTTCCCTGTTGGCTACGGGGGCGACTCTAGGCCAGACGGCCTTTCTGACTCTGATGGTCAATTTCCGGCATCTGGTCTATGGCCTGTCCATGCTGGAGAAATTTCGGGGTATGGGCCGCCGGAAGCTTTATATGATTTTTTCCCTGACGGATGAGACCTATGCGTTGCTTAGTTCGGCCAAGGTGCCCCAGGGGGTGAAGGAGCACGATTACTACTTTGCTGTCGCCCTGCTGGACCAGAGCTACTGGGTGCTGGGTTCTGTGATCGGCTCTCTGTTGGGGGCCGCGCTGGGCTTTGACACCACGGGAGTGGATTTTGCCATGACCGCCCTATTCCTGGTCATCGCCGTGGGCCAATGGAGGACCGCCGGCAGCCATCTGCCTGCTCTGCTGGGCGGAGCGGCCACTCTGGTCAGCCTGCTGGCTGTGGGGGCGGAGGAGATGCTGCTGCCTGCCTTGGGAATTATGGTGGCCGTCCTGGTGCTTCTCCGTCCCACTCTGGAGGAGCAGGGGCGGAGAAGGCCTGCCGCGGTGAGAGAGGAGGGGGCCCGATGACCACGATGACAACGGGACAGACCCTGGCCGCCATCGCGGTGATGGCGGTGGTCACCTTTTTGACCAGGGCTCTGCCCTTCCTCCTGTTTGACCGGGGAGGAGAGCCTCCAAAGGTGGTGCTCTATCTGGGGCGGGTGTTACCCCCGGCAGTCATCGCCATGCTCATCGTATATTGTTTGAAGGGAGTATCCTTTGCCACACCAGCGGGCTGGGTCCCCGCCCTGCTGGCCAGCGCCGCGGCAGTGCTCCTCCATCTGTGGAAGGGGAATGACCTGCTGTCCATTTTTGGGGCGACGGTGCTGTATATGGTGCTGGTGCAGGGCGTGTTCAACTGATGTTGACGATGTGAGGAACGAGAGGAAACGATATGAGAGAGACAGAAGAACTGGCCCATTTGGACCGGGAGATAGAGCGGCTGCTCCGCCGGCGCCTGGAACTGGTGGCCGGGCCGGAATCTGGGAGTACCGGCTACGACCAGTGCAGGCGGGCTATGGAGACCGCCCGCTGCCCGGTATCCCAGCCCAGAGTGGTCTATCAGGGAGTAGCCGGAGCGTACAGCGAGATGGCCGCCCTCACCTTCTTTGGGAAGGAGGCCCGCTGTCAGGGGCTGGCCCGCTTTGAGGATGTCTTTGAAGCCGTCCATCGGGGGGAAGCGGACTATGCTGTCCTCCCCATCGAGAACAGCTCCACCGGCGCTATCCGCCAGGTATATGAGCTGCTGACCCAATATCAGCACTATATCGTAGGGGAGGACACCGTTAGGGTGGAGCACTGTCTGATGGCGCCCAGGGGAGCGAGTCTGGACACCATTACCCAGATCTACTCCCATGAGCAGGGCCTGTTCCAGAGCGACCGTTTTCTGTCCCGCCACCCGGAATGGGAACAGATCCCTTTTGGGGACACGGCGGGCAGCGCCCAGTATGTGGCCCAGACCGGAGACATTACCAAGGCCTCCATCGGCTCGGCACGGGCGGCAGAGCTCTATGGGCTGGATATCCTGTACCGGGGCACCAACCACAACAGCGGAAATACTACCCGCTTCGTAGTCACCTCCCCGGTGATGGAACTGCGCCCCGGAGCGGACAAGATCGCCGTCCTGCTTTCCGTCCCTCACCAGGTGGGAAGTTTGCAGCGTATTTTGACGGTGTTCCTGCTCCACGGGCTCAACCTGATGAAGATCGAGTCCAGACCCATGCCGGACAAGCGGTGGGAGTACCTTTTTTTCATGGAGTTCTCCGGCTCCCTTACCGGACCGGGGATGGAGGAGGCCCTGGAGGAACTGTCCCGGTCCACCTCCTATCTCCGGGTACTGGGCAACTTCAAAAACAGCCTGACAGAGGGATAACGAACAAGGAGGAGAGCAGATGGCCAACACTGTGCTGATTACCGGGGCCTCACGGGGCATCGGAGCCGCCACCGCCCGGTACTTTGGAGAGCAGGGCTGGCAGGTGGCGGTCCACTACCACGAGCGGGAGGACCTTGCCCTGGAGCTGGTGCGGGAGCTGCGGGAGATGGGGACCTGTGCCGTAGCCCTGGGCGCGGATCTGGCCTGCCCGGATCAGGCCTCTGCCCTTCCTGCTCGGGCGGAAGAAGCTCTCGCCACTCTGGACGCTCTGGTGTGCGGCGCTGGGATCGCCCTGCCCCAGCAGCTCGTCACAGATACCAGCGGCGATGAATGGCGGCGCCTGATGGGGATAGATCTGGACGGCGTCTTTTATACCATACGGGGGGCCGTCCCCTCCTTTGTCCGGCGGCGGCAGGGCGCGATTGTCACCATTTCCTCCATGTGGGGAACCACGGGAGCGTCCTGTGAGGCACCCTATTCTGCCGCTAAGGCGGGGGTCATTGGTCTGACGAAGGCTCTGGCCAAGGAACTGGGGCCCTCCAACATTCGGGTCAACTGTGTGGCCCCTGGTGTTATCCGAACGGATATGAACCGGCATCTGTCCCAGGCGGATATGGATGCTCTGGCAGATCAGACACCTCTTTGCCGGACTGGTGATCCGGAGGAGGTGGCTCGGGCAATTTTCTTTCTGGCCTCCGAGCAGTCTTCCTTTGTCACGGGCCAGGTCCTGGGCGTGGATGGCGGCATGGCGGTCTAAAGAGCGGGAGGAGAGGCAGAAAAGGCTCTCCTCCCGCCTGACTTTTTATGAAAAGCATAAAAGGGCGGACCAAGCCCAGCCCCCTGACAAATAACAACAAAAAGAACCCGGTTGTCAAAGAAACAATAAGTTGCTATAATAAGAAACAAAGTGGGTATTTTTTCCCCAAAAGGGAATAAATGTCACCTACCCCCGAGAGGAGGACGGCTCCATGTCCCGACAAAAGGGCGGTTTTGGCGGCTATCGCGGCCGCAGAACGCTGACCGATATATTGAGATTGATCGCGGTCGTCCTGACCGTGTTGGTGATTTTGGTGCTGGCGGGACTATTTTTCGGTCAGAAATATATTGTCCAGACGGACCGGGGCCTTCAGTTTCAACTGCCTCAGGCCCTCCGCCCAGGGAAGGAGGAGCCCGATATTGGAGACATCAGCGTGGTGATCCAACCCTCGGATTCAGAGCGGCGGGAGGAGCCTGAGCAGGAGCCGGAGCGCGCCCTTACGGCGGCCCTTCAACTGCCCTTGTCCGCCGTGCTGGACGGCACCGCGGTCGGAAGCATGGAGGAGGCCGGAGCTAATGCCCTGATCCTACAGATGAAGGGCAGGGAGGGCCAGCTGAACTGGGTGTCCCAGCAGCCCTTGGCCGTAGCTGCCGGAGTCAGCGGGCAGGACCAGTCGGTCAACGATGCCCTGACCGCATGGAACCAGGGCGAGGTCTACACGGTGGCCAGGCTATGCTGTTTCCGGGATAATACTCTGCCCTATCAAAATAACGCAGTGGCCCTCCGGGCCAGCTACGGCAACTGGAGGGACGAGCTGGGACTGCGCTGGCTGGACCCGGCTAAGGCCGAAGGACAGGCCTATGTCGCCGGCCTGTGTGGGGAACTGGCTGCCCTGGGCTTTGACGAGATCGTGCTGGAGTGCTGGGCCTATCCCAGCCGGGGAAATCTGGATGTGATTACCGACGGCCCGGCGGGGGACAGGCAGGCTGTGACTGATTTGGCGTTGGCCTTGCTGGAGCAGATTGACGCGGAGACAGAGGGATACGATGTCAGGATCTCTTTGGTGGCGGACGGGGAACTGCTTGAGAGAACGGGCCTGGATCTCAACAGCCTCGATCAATGGGAAGGAAATATTTGGACAGTGGGAGAAGGAGAATATCTGGCAGGACTGGACGAAAATGCGGACGGCGGTCGAATCGTCCGGATTGTATCTGCGCTGGAAGGGAAAGAAGCGGGAGCGCAGGGTGTGCTCCCGGAGCCGGAACTGGGATAAACAGAAGCCGCTGGCTGCGTTATGCAGCTGGCGGCTGTTTTCCTTTCAGGGGAGGGGCTGAAAATGCAGGAATAAAGATGACGGAATTGTAAACTATCGCAAAAGAGAGAGGGAATACCCCGCAAAAGATGTGCGATAGAGGGTGAAATAAAACGAAAAATGCCGCATTATAAAAAAGGTATACGAAAGATAGATAAAATAAAGCTTGCATTCCTAAGTGATTTCACATAGAATAAAAGGTACATAATTTCATCAGGAAGCGTGGATGAAGATGAAAAGGTGGTGAGGATATGGCAGTGGAAGCCATCCAAAAGGTGACGCAGGTCGAGGCGGAGGCCGACCGCCGCAAGGAGGAGGCCATGGCCGAGAGCAAGCAAAAGCTGCTGGTGGCGCAACGAGCTGCCCAGCGGCTATTGGCGGATAGCCGGACTGAAGCAGAGAATGAGGCCCGTCAGATGCTGGTTCAGACAGAGGAAGAAGCGGCTAAGGCTACCCAGAAGGTACTGGAACAGGCCAAATTAGACTGTGAGCAGTGGAAGCGGACAGCTCGGACCCGGCTGGACCAGGCCGCCCGCACAATCGTAGAAAAGGTTGTGAATCGCTGATGGCCATCATGAAAATGAAACGCCTGCGGTTGATCGCCATGGCGGAGGACCGGGAGACCATCCTCCGCACCCTCCAGCGCATGGGATGCGTGGAGGTCAGCGAGGCCGGGGTGGAGCCCTCGGAGGCGGGAGATGCCTCTGGGCGGGAGCTGCTCCAGCACCTGCGGGACAAAGTGTCCCGGCTGGATGCCAGTGGGCTGGAGCGGGCCCGGGAGGAGCGGGGAGAGGCGGAGCGAGCTCTGGCCACGCTGAAGCGGTATGCCCCGGAAAAAGGGAAACTGCTCCAGCCCCGGCCCGACCTAAAGGAGGGAGAGCTCTTTGACCAAGGGCGGGCCCGACAGGCCCTGGATAGGGCCCAAGAGGTCAACGAGGCAGAGCGCCGCATGGCTGCCATCCACAGCGAGCAGTCCAAGCTGCTGGCCCAAAAGGCCGCTTTGGCGCCCTGGCTGGAACTGGACCTGCCCCTGGAGACCCAGTCTACCCACCAGATTATGATCCAGCTGGGCACCCTGCCCGCCAATCGTCCCTTTGAGGAGGGGGAGCAGGCGGTTCAGGGGGCCGGAGAGCTGGTTCAGCTGACTCAGATATCGGCGGATCGGGAGCTGCGGTACTGCCTTCTAGTATGCCACACCAGCCAGGAGGAGGGCGCCCTAGAGGCGCTGAAGGCTCTGGGCTGGTCCCGTGCCAATCTGCGGGATTGGACGGGGACGGCGGCAGAAAACACGGTCCGGCTGGACCGGGAGCTGGAGGAGTTGGCCAAAGAGTTGGCCCAACTGGAGGAGAAACTGGCCTCCATGGGACACCTCCGGCCCCAGCTTCAACAGCTGGCTGACCTGGCCCAGGTGGAGAGTGACAGAGAGGAATCCCGGGGAAGGCTGCTGAATACCAGCCAGACCTTCTATCTGGAGGGCTGGGTGCCGGAGGAGAACTGGCCCCAGTTGGAAAAAGCCCTGGAGAAATATCCCTGTGCCTATGAGGCGGCCGATCCAGTGCGGGAGGAGTATCCGGATGTACCGGTGAAGCTGAAAAACAACTGGCTGACCCGGCCGTTGAGCATGGTCACAGATATGTACTCCCTGCCCGCTTACGGAACGGTGGACCCCAACCCCCTGATGGCCCCCTTCTTTATCCTGTTTTACGGGATGATGATGGCGGACATGGGGTATGGCCTGCTGATGATGGCCGTTGCCTGGGTGGTGGTGAAGCGGGCAAAGCCCGAAGGGGCGACGATGCGGCATATGTTCCCGCTGCTGGGGCTGTGCGGCGTGAGCACCTTTATCTGGGGAGCGGTGACGGGAAGCTTCTTTGGCGACTTCCTCACACAGCTGGTGGCGCTGACCACTGGAGGCCAGTTCGCCCTGCCCGCCCTATTCTCCCCGGTAGATGACGCCCTGGCGGTACTGGTAGGCTCGCTTGTGTTGGGCCTGGCTCAGATCTTTACTGGCATGGGGATCAGCATGTACCGCAAGATCAAGCGGGGGGCTGTGATGGAAGCTCTGTGCGGCGAGGGAGCCTGGTACCTGGTCTTTCTTCTGGCCGGCGTGGCCGCCCTCACCGGACAGATCAAGGCTTGTGCCATTGCCATCGTGGTCCTGCTGCTGTTGACCCAGGGCTATGGGAAGAAAGGCATAGTGGGCAAGCTGGTGGGGATTGGCGGGTCGCTATACAACAATATCACCGGCTATTTCAGCGACATCCTGTCCTATTCCCGGCTGATGGCCCTGATGCTGGCGGGGGCTGTGGTGGCCCAGGTGTTCAACACCCTCGGCTCGATCACCAATTTCCTGCCCACCTTCATCCTGATCTCTATGATCGGCAACGCCCTGAACTTCGCTCTGAATCTGCTGGGCTGCTATGTCCACGATATGCGGCTGCAGTGTCTGGAGTACTTCAAATACTACTACGAGGACGGGGGTAAACCCTTCCGTCCCCTGGAGTTCAAGACGAAATACTATCACATCGTCAAAGAATGAGAATAAGGAGGAAACAACAATGAGTTTTCTGGAATCTTTCGGCGGTTTGGCCCTGGCCCTTCTGGGCGCCAGCCTTGCGGTGGGATTGAGCTGCGTGGGCTCCGCCAAGGGCACCGGTATCGCCGGTGAAGCGGGTACCGGCCTTCTTAGCGAGGACCCCAGCAAGTCCGGTAAGGTCATGGTGCTCCAGCTGCTTCCCGGTACCCAGGGGCTGTACGGCATGGCCGTGTTCTTTGTGGCCCTGATCCGCATGGGCTTTATGGGCAACGCTCTGGCGGTGAGCGAGGCGATGTCCGTCCAACTGGGCCTGCAATTTTTCTCCGCCTGTATGCCTATGGCGATCGGCGGCCTGCTGTCCGCTATCGCCCAGGGCCGCGTGGCTGCCGGTTCTATCAATATCCTGGCCAAGAAGCCGGATGACTGGTCCAAGGGCCTGATTCTGTGCGGTATCGTGGAGTTCTACGCCATTTTGTCCCTGTTGTGCTCTATGATTATGCTGTTCTCCCTGAGCGTGCCGCTTTAATTTCCACCGAGAGGGGACGAACATATGGAAGGAATCGAAAAGATCACGGCCAAGATCATTCAGGACTCTGAGGCGGAAGTGACCCGCATTCTGGAGGAAACGGAGCGAAAGGCCCGCTCCATCGGCGAGGAGGCCCAGGCCCAGGCCGACCGAGAGCGGGAGGAGATTTTGGCCCGTGGCCGCCGGACCGCCGACGAGCGGCTGGAGCGTCTGAAATCCGCCGCCCAGATGGAGCGGCGCAAGCTGGAGCTGGCCGCCAAGCAGGAGGTGCTGGCCGAGGCATTTGACCTGGCCCTGGAGAAGCTGTGCACCATGCCTGAACAGGAGTATGTGGCGCTGTTGACCAAGCTGGCCCTGGAGGCGTCTTCCACTGGCCGGGAGCAGCTCATCTTCTCCCCCCAGGACCGCAGTCGGGTGGGCAAACAGGTGGTGGTGGCAGCCAACGAGGCCCTGGTAAAAGGGGTGGCCCCCGAACTGCCCGAAGCGATCACCGAATCCAAGGTAGGAGCCTTCCTGGGCAAGGTGGTCAACACCACTGCCGCCATGGTTACAGGTACCGGCCTGCTTACCCTGAGCGAGGAGACCCGGCCTATCAAGGGTGGCTTCATCATGGTGGACGGGGACATCGAGGTAAACTGCGCCTTTGAGACACTGGTTCGCCTCCAGCGGGAGAAGCTGGAGAAGGAAGTGGCCGGCGTGCTGTTCCCCTGAGAGTTGGGACAGAGTGAAGAGTCAGGGGGAAGAGCGGAGAAATGCCCTTTCCCGCGGGATCTTCACTCTCCACGCCCAACTCTCCACTCTCAAGTAAGGGAGGGAATATTTTGTCCCACCAGATAAAGGATATAGACTACCTGTCCATTTCTACCAGGATCCGGGCCATGGAGAACCGCCTGCTGACAAGGGAGAGGATGGACCGGATGATTGACGCCAGGGAGAACGGGGAGGCTATGAAGATCCTCACCGAGTGCGGTTACCCGGAGGATAGAGGAGGCGGGCTGGAGGGCGTGCTTGCCCAGGCCCGGGCCGATACCTTCCGAGACATCGCCGGGGCGGTACCAGATCCCCGCCTGGCGGAGATATTCCAATTGAAATATGATTATCACAACGCCAAGGTTATTCTGAAGGCCCAGGCTGTGGGCGCCGACCCAGAGCGTCTGCTGCTGGCCGGTGGGCGGTATGACCCCAGAGAGCTGCTGGAGGGATGGCGGCGGGAGGAGCTCCAGGGCTGTTCAGAGGAGTTCCAGCGGGCTATGGCCAAAGCGTGGACCCTTCTAAGGGAGAGCCGGGATCCCCAGCAGGCCGATCTGCTTCTGGACCGAAGCTGCTATCAGGAGATGGAACGACTGGCCAAGGCGCTGGGCAGCCCCTTCCTCCTGGGCTATGTCCGGCTGAGTGTGGATGTGGCCAATCTTCGGACCGCTGTCCGGGCGGCCCGAATGGGCAAAGAGGGAGACTTCCTGCGCCGGGTGCTGCTGCCAGGAGGAAATGTGTCTCAGCAGACAGTAGCTTCCGCCCGGGCAGACACACTGGGCGAGGTGTTCCAGTCGGGACCCCTGGCCCAGGCCGCCCAGCTGGGGGCCAAGGTAGACCAGCCCGGTGGAGGCTCTCTGACCGCCTTTGAAAAGGCCTGTGACGATGCGCTTACAGCCTATTTGGCCGCCGCCCGTATGGTCCCCTTTGGGGAGCAGACGGTCATCGGCTACCTCTATGCCAAGGAGCTGGAGTTTACGGCAGTCCGCACCATCTTTGCCGGGCGGGCAGCTGGACTGGACGGAGATACCATCCGGGCTCGGCTTCGGCAGACCTATGTATAAGGGGGGTGGCTGGAGATGTATAAGATCGCGGTGATGGGCGACGTAGCCAGCGTCCTGGGCTTTAAGGCCCTGGGGCTGGATGTATACCCTGTGGCTGGCCCGGAGGAGGGGCACGAGACGCTCCACCGGCTGGCCAGGGAGAATTACGCCATTATCTATATGACCGAGCAGCTGGCCGCCAAACTGACGACTGACATCGCGCGGTATAAGGACGCGCTGACCCCGGCGATCATTTTAATTCCCGGAAAGGAGGGTCCCCTGGGTATCGGCATGGCCAATATTAAGACCGCGGTAGAGCGGGCGGTGGGCGCTGATATCCTATGACGGACCAGGGAGAGGTCCTCCGTCTTGCCTCGCTGGAGGAGGCACCGCGGCTTTTCCAGCTGATCCTCCGACGGATCACTTGGCTGGAGGAGCGGGGGATACGTCAGTGGGAGCGGGACGACTATCTTACCTATTACCCCTTGACCTATTTCCAGGAGCGGGCCCGAAATGGGGCGCTCTATGGCCTGTGGAGGCCAGACGGGGCGCCCAATGTGGTGGCGGTGCTGCTGGAAGAGGATGATCGCTGGCCTGCTGGTGGGTCCGCACTCTATATCCATAACCTGGCCGCGAACCCGGATGCCCCAGGCGCCGGGGAGCGGATGCTAAGGCAGTGTATGGCACTGGCCAAAGCCATGGGGAAGGACTATCTGCGTCTGGACTGTGGACGGAACAATCCAGCGCTGAATGACTACTATGAACGACTTGGCTTCTCCTATGTGGGCCCAATGGAAGTGGGCAGCTACCAGGGTAACCTGCGGCAGCGCCCCCTCCTTTGAAGGCCAGTGGAACAGAGCCAGAAGAAAGAAGGTTTAGCCTATGGGAAAGATCGTCAAGGTCTCCGGCCCGCTGGTGGTGGCCACCGGTATGGAGGAGGCCAATATGGCCGACGTGGTCCGTGTGGGCGAACAGCGCCTCATCGGCGAGATCCTCACCATGACCGGAGACTCTGCCTCCATTCAAGTCTATGAGGAGACCTCCGGACTGGGCCCTGGGGCCGAGGTGGTCACCACCGGCGCCCCCCTGTCTGTGGAGCTGGGCCCCGGTCTGGTGGAAAATATTTACGACGGCATCCAGCGCCCCCTGGAGGAAATCATGAAAAAGGTCCAGGGGAACAACCTGCCCCGCGGTGTGGAGGTCCCTGCCCTGGATCGGGAAAAGAAGTGGGACTTTGTCCCCACAGTCCAACCGGGGGCACAGGTGGTGGGCGGTGATGTCATCGGCACTGTCCAGGAGACGTCCTCTATCCTCCATAAGATCATGATCCCCCCGAAAATGAAGGGGAAAATCCTGTCCATTCAGTCCGGCGCCTTCACCGTTACGGAGACGGTGGCTGTTCTGGAGCGGGAGGACGGCTCCCAGGTGGAGCTGCCTATGATGCAAAAATGGCCCGTCCGTGTGGGCCGGCCCTATAAGCGTAAGTATCCCCCCGTCATTCCCCTCCAATCTGGCCAGCGTATTGTAGATACCTTCTTCCCTGTGGCCAAGGGGGGCACCGCCGCCATCCCCGGCCCATTTGGTTCTGGTAAAACGGTGATGCAGCACGCCCTGGCCAAGTGGTCCGATGTGGACTTGGTGGTCTATATCGGCTGCGGCGAGCGGGGCAACGAGATGACCGACGTGCTCCGGGAGTTTCCCGAACTGGTGGACCCCCGCACTGGAGAGTCCCTGATGAAGCGGACTGTCCTCATCGCCAACACCTCTGATATGCCGGTGGCCGCCCGTGAGGCGTCTATTTATACTGGTATCACTATCGCAGAATACTTCCGGGATATGGGCTACGCCGTGGCCGTCATCGCTGACTCCACCTCCCGCTGGGCCGAGGCTTTGCGTGAGATGTCCGGCCGTCTGGAGGAGATGCCCGGCGAGGAGGGCTACCCAGCCTATCTGTCTTCCCGTCTGGCTCAGTTCTATGAGCGGGCCGGCTCCGTGGCCTGTCTGGGGTCCGATGAGGACCGCCGGGGCAGTCTGACCGCCGTGGGCGCCGTGTCCCCACCGGGCGGCGACCTGTCCGAGCCCGTGTCCCAGGCCACCATGCGTATCGTCAAGGTGTTCTGGGCCCTGGACTCCTCCTTGGCCTATCGCCGCCACTTCCCGGCCATCAACTGGTTGACCTCCCACTCCTTATATCTGGACTCACTGAAGCCCTGGTATGATGAAAATCTGGGCAAGGAGTTCCTGCAGAACCGGGAATGGGCCATGGCCATCCTCCAGGAAGAGGCCAGCCTGAACGAGATCGTCCAGCTGGTGGGCAAGGACTCCCTGTCCCCCAAGGACCAGATCACTTTGGAGACTGCCAAGATGATCCGGGAGGACTTCCTCCAGCAGAACTCCTTCGCGGACATCGACTCCTACTCGGAGTATGACCGCCAGGCCCGCCTGCTGGCTATGATCCACCAGTACGACCAGGAGTGCCGGGGCGCGTCAGAGCGGGGAGGCGATTTGAACGCTCTGTTCTCTATCCCCGCACGGGAGAAGATCGGCCGGGCCAAGTCCGTCCCCGCTGATCTGTATAAAGACTCCTACGCCAACCTGTTGGTGGAGATGGAGGAAGAGATCAGCGCCATTGCCGAGAAGGGAGAGGATGCACTGTGATCCGAGAGTATAAGACGATACAGGAGATATCCGGCCCCCTAATGGTGGTGGACCGGGTACAGGGCGTCACCTATGACGAGCTGGGAGAGATCGAACTGACCGACGGCACCGTCCGCCGCTGTCAGGTGTTGGAAGTAAACGGGAATACCGCAGTGGTCCAGCTGTTTGAAAACTCAGCCGGTATCAATCTGGCGGACTCCAAAATCAGGTTCCTGGGACACCCTCTTCAACTGGGGGTGTCCGGAGATATGCTGGGCCGGGTGTTCAACGGCATGGGGGAGCCTATTGACGGCGGCCCAGCCATCCTGGCCGACGAGTATCGGGATATCAACGGTCTGGCCATGAATCCCGCCGCCCGCAACTACCCCAATGAGTTCATTCAGACGGGTATCTCTACCATTGACGGGCTGAACACCCTGGTCCGCGGCCAAAAGCTGCCTATCTTCTCCGGGTCCGGCCTGCCTCACGCCGCTTTGGCGGCCCAAATCGCCCGGCAGGCCAAGGTGCTGGATGGGGAATCCAACTTCGCCGTGGTTTTCGCCGCCATTGGCATCACCTTTGAGGAGTCGGAGTTCTTCGTCCAGGAGTTCCGGCGTACCGGCGCCATCGACCGTACGGTGCTGTTTACCAATCTGGCCAACGACCCGGCAGTGGAGCGTATCGCCACGCCCCGCATGGCCCTGACAGCGGCGGAATATCTGGCCTTTGAGAAGAATATGCACGTACTGGTCATCATGACCGACATCACCAACTATGCCGAGGCGCTACGGGAGGTCTCCGCCGCCAAGAAGGAGGTCCCAGGCCGCCGGGGCTACCCCGGTTACCTGTATACCAACCTGGCGACCCTGTACGAGCGGGCAGGCCGCCAGCTGGGCAAGGAGGGATCCATTACCCTGATCCCTATCCTGACTATGCCGGAGGACGACAAGACCCACCCCATTCCCGACCTGACCGGCTATATTACCGAGGGGCAGATCATTCTTTCCAGGGAGCTGTACCGTAGGGGCATCAATCCCCCGGTGGACGTACTGCCATCCCTGTCCCGTCTGAAGGACAAGGGCACCGGAGCGGGCAAGACCCGGGAGGACCACTCAGGCACCATGAATCAGCTCTTTTCTGCCTACGCCACCGGAAAGGAGAACAAGGAGCTCATGTCCATCCTGGGCGAGGCGGCGTTGAGCCCCACCGACCTGCTCTATGCTAAATTTGCGGATGAATTTGAAAAGCGGTACGTTTCTCAGGGGACAGATGAGAACCGCTCGATTGAGGAGACGCTGGATTTGGGCTGGGAGCTGCTATCTATCCTGCCCCGGAGTGAGTTGAAGCGGATCAAGCCGGAGTATATCGACAAGTATTTGCCCAAGAAGGACTAAGGGGGGAGTGAAATGCCTTCCACGACCATCAATCCCACCCGTATGGAGCTCACCCGGCTCAAGGGCCGGCTAAAGACCGCCCAGCGGGGCCATAAGCTGCTCAAGGATAAGCGAGATGAGCTGATGAAGCAGTTTATGGACGTGATTCGAGAGAATCGTTCCCTGCGCCGCCGGGTGGAGGAGGGGCTTATGCGGGCCCACGGCTCCTTCACTGTGGCCGCGGCTCTGATGTCTCCAGAGATGCTGGAGCAGTCCCTGCTCTACCCCAAGCAGTCTGTGGAGCTGGATATGACCTTCCAGAACATCATGTCAGTGGACGTGCCCAAATATGAATTCCGCACCAGCAGCCAGGACCCAGGGGAGATTTATCCCTATGGCTTTGCCCAGACCAGCGGCGAGCTGGACGACGCGGTAGACGCTATGTCACAGGTGTTCCAGGATATGCTGAAGCTGGCGGAGATCGAAAAGACCTCACAGCTTTTGGCGGAGGAGATCGAGAAGACCCGCCGCCGGGTCAACGCTTTGGAGTATGTGAAGATCCCGGAGATGCAGGAAAATATCAAGTATATCACCATGAAGCTGGATGAAAACGAGCGGGCCAACACCATTCGACTGATGAAGGTGAAGGATATGCTTCTGAAGGAGGCCATCGAGGATCGGAGAGCCGAGAACGCTAGAGCCGCAAAGGTTTTCAGGGCTTCAGGTGAGGCGCCGCAAGAGGTTTAAGGACGGTTTTACTGCATGTTTCCTCACTTTGTCAGTGGGACAAGATAAAAAAGGAGGCACTGCCCGGAAAATCCAGGGCAGTGTCTCCTTATTATATTTAACCCACTGTTTTAGACGTATGGAGGAATGGCTCCCCTCCATCAATACCCCATATCCAGTCCGGCTTTCCTGCGGCTGCGGAACTCGGCCGCGGCAGTGAACAGCACATCGGAGGAGGAGTTAAGTGCGGTTTCACAGGAGTCCTGAATGACACCGATGATAAAGCCGATGCCGACCACCTGCATGGCTATGTCGCTGGAGATACCGAACATACTGCAGGCCATTGGGATGAGGAGCAGCGAGCCTCCCGCCACACCGGAGGAGCCACAGGCGGCCACAGAGGAAACCAAACTCAGCAGGAGGGCAGTGGGAAAGTCCACAGAGATACCCAGCGTGTTGGCGGCGGCCAGGGTAAGGATGGTGATAGTGATGGCAGCGCCAGCCATGTTAATAGTAGCTCCCAGGGGAATGGAAACGGAGTACTTCTCCTTATCCAGACCCAAGTCTTCACACAGCTTCATATTCACCGGGATATTAGCCGCCGAGCTGCGGGTAAAGAAAGCCATGATGCCGCTGTCCTTCAGACATCGAAAGACCAGGGGATAGGGATTTTTCCGAATAGCCAGGTAGACGATGATGGGGTTGACGACCAGAGCTACCAGGAGCATACAGCCTACTAAGACCAGAATTAGCCGGCCATAATTCAGAAAGGACTCAAAGCCGGTATCGGATACGGTGGTATAGACAAGCCCTAGGATGCCGAAGGGGGCGCAGCTAATGACCCATCGGATTGCGGAGGACAGCATATTGGAAATGTCGCCCAGTACGGTCTTGGTGCCCTCGCCGGCCTCACGCATGGCTAGTCCAAAGACAACGGCCCACAGCAGCACGCCAATATAGTTTGCTTCAGCGATGGCGGAGATGGGGTTGCTTACGGCGCTGTTCAGCAGATTCTGGAGCACGTCAGCGATGCCGCCAGGGGCAGCCTGCTCGGCCTGCTCGACTAAAATCAGAGTGGAGGGAAAGAGAAAGCTGGTCACCACGGCGCACAGCGCGGCCAGAAAGGTGCCAATCAGATAAAAGACGATCACAGCGGACATGTTGCTCTTAGCTCCCTTTTTATGCTGTGAGAGGGAGTGAAGGACGAGGAAAAAGACCAGCAGAGGGGCCAGAGCCTTCAAGGCATTGACGAACAGAGTGCCCAGGATACCGATGACGGAGGCCTGAGGCAGGAGGGTGCCTAGAGCGGCGCCCAGAATAAGTCCCACGATGATCCGTTTGACTAGGCTGATATGGTTCCACTTGTGTAAGAGTTCCATACTTCCGATTCCTTTCTTTGGTGAAGTAAAGGGGAGCGTAACCCTTTACCACAGGGCTGAATAAGGGACCGCTGACCTGCCCTGAAGGGACAGTGGCTGGGCACGAAAATTCAAAAAGAAAGACACGACATATGTCGTGTCTTTCCACTTGGAGCGAGTGACGAGGCTCGAACTCGCTACCTCCACCTTGGCAAGGTGGCGCTCTACCAGATGAGCTACACTCGCAGCGACAAATGGTATTATAACAGAAAACAGAGCGATGTCAACCCCGAAATTTAAATTTTGAAAAAATATAAAAAATGTCTTTGTCATGATTGGTTGATAAATTTGCAACAAAATTTAGTTGAGGAAATTATATTGCCTTTTATTCTATTCATTGTGACCGCCAAAGGCTGCTTAGATAATTTTCCATTTTTTGATATAATTGGCTTGCTTTTGTGTAAAGGCAAGGAAAATTTTGATGCGTTACCGCATTCATGGGATCAAGTGAGAAGCCGCCGGAAATATCCTGGAATTGACATATTATAGAGAACGTGATATAAAAAATATAATAATTGGTATGAGAAATGCAGGATTTGCCGCTGGGTACAGCAGAATATTTTTGGGATTGAGCCAGAAGCATGGAGAAGTAGGATATGGTACAGTATTTAGAAAAAATCGAAAAGAACAAAAGCTACAGCACGAAAATCTATCAGCAGATCAAATCGCTGATCATTACAGGCAAGCTGAAAGCGGGAAGCAACGTCAACGAACGGGAATTCGCCTCCATGCTGGGGGTGAGCCGGACGCCGCTGCGAGATGCGCTGACCCTTTTGGAGAAGGAAGGCTGGGTGGAGCAGAACGGAAAAATACGCATGGTTGCTCCTCTGTTGTGGCGGAACATTCTGGAACTGCTGGAGATTCGGGAGCCCATCGACATGCTCGGCTTTGAGCTGGCCTTTTATAAATATACACCGGAGGACTTTGCCCACCTGCATGGCATCCTCCAGGAGATGATGGACGTTACCAAGCAGGATCACGGTTCCTATTACAGCATCATGGCGCTGGATACCAGCTTTCACCGCTATATCAATCGAAAATCCGGGAATAGCATCTTATTTACCTTTTCAGAGGAGATCAACGAAAAGGTGACCCGAGCTTCTATCCTTAGCATGAAATACAGTGGAAAGGACGGCAATGCTTTTGCTCAGGAGCACCTTGCCATTCTGAAGTGCATGGAGAGCGGAGACTATGAAAATGCGTGCCGGTATCTGTCGGAACACTACAGCGCATGGAGGCAGCGAATGCTCTCGCTGCCGGGACACCTTGGCTTTGATCCGGCGAATCTGGATACCAAGCTTCAAGAAGAGTTCGTTACAATAGACAAATAATATCGATAATATTTGGATAATATAGAAAATTCGCCTGATTTGGGTTGACTTTTTGGTGTAGTTGATGTATAAATAAGTTGCTATTTTTGGTATGCCAAACGCCAAATGCCAAATACCAAGTGCCAAGATAAGCAGAAATTAGATTAGATGGTGTAGGGGAAAGAAATGTTTCCGCCATCATAATTAATGTAAGAAAGGAGAATCAAAAATGAAACTAAAAAGGAACCTTGCATCCCTGCTTTCTGCCGTCTTGTTGCTCCCAGTGCTGGCCGGTTGCGGAAGCGGGGACTCCGGCAGCAACAACGAGCCCCGGGTATTAAAATTCACCGATCAGAACTCCGCATCCTCCGACGCCGGCATCTGGGAACAGCTTTTTGCCGACAAGGTATATGAGTACACAAAAGGCGAGCTGGAAGTTCAATGCTACTTTGACAACACCCTGTGCGGCTACGATATGCAGCCGCTCCAAGCTGGCATTGTGGACTTCATTCAGTATGTGCCCTCCTCTGCTGGCGACCTGGATCCCAGGCTGGGAGCCTTTGACGCCCCCTATGTCTATCGGGACGCGGCGCACCAGGAGGCGGTGTTCAACCCCTTCACCTCTGAGCCCCTGCGGGCCATTAACGAGGCGCTGGAGGACGACCATGTCATGCTCCTCACCGCCTTCAACTCTGGCGACCGCCAACTGACCTGCAACTTCCCCATTTACGACCTGAGTGATATGAAGGGTGCCAAAATCCGCGTGGTCGCCTCCGACCTCTATCAGGTGCTGTTTGCCAACGCCTTCGGTGCGGCCGCTACGCCAATGGCCTTCAGTGAAGTGGCGACCGCCCTGATTACCAATGTCATTGACGGACAGGAGAATCCTTACTCCACCCTGGTGAGCTCCGCCCTGTATGAGGTTCAGGCCTACTGCATGGAGACCCGCCACCTGCCCACAAACCTGGGTCTGTGGATCAACCGTGAAACCTTTGACAGCCTGACTGAGGATCAGCAACAGGCCGTGATGCAGGCTGCGGTAGATGCCACCCATGAGATGAATCAGCGCATCGTGGAGAAGGAAGAGGGCTACAAACAGATCTGCATCGATGGCGGCATGACGGTCATCACCGAGGAGAACGGTCTGGACTTGGCTAGCTTTCATGAGGCCGCCGAGACAGTCTACGACTATTTTTCCGACGACTGGGGTGACATGATTGAACTGATTCAGAACGTCGAGAGCGAGTAGACGATTCTTCATCCGCACGTCCGTCGGGCATTCCCTGCTAATTTGTACGAAAGGAGATATTGCCATGTCTGCTTTGGGAAAAATCTGGGACGGGTTCCGCAGCCTTGTTAATTCTGTCTGTGGGATCTTCCTTATCGTCGTCATCGCGGCGCTTGACATTCAAGTTCTCTGCCGGTCTTTTCTGGGCTTTTCCACTACATGGAGCGAGGAAGTGGCTATGATGTGCTTTACCGGCCTGATCTTCTGCTATCTCGCTCAGGCGGAGAAGGAGGAGGCGCACCTGCAACTGGAGATTATCTATCAGATCTGGCCCAGAACTAAATTTTGGCTAATGGTAATCGGCAAGGTGATCTGCTGCATGTACTGCGCTTTTGTCATCTATAGCGAATACCTTCTGATTCCGCCCATTTCAAAGCTGACTACCGCTGCCACTCACATTCCCATCGTTGCGATTCATGCGCTGATCGTTCTGGGATCCGCCATGTGGATTATCCAGAATCTAATTAGTATTTCTGCCCTGATCAAAGAGAGGAGGGCTGAGAGAGCGTGAACATGCTGTTACTGTTGCTTGGCTTTGTGGCCTTGCTGGGGGTCGGCGCCCCCATCGTGGTGGCTATGGGTCTGCCTGCCATCGCATACTATATCCTGACCGATACGTCGCTGGCACTGGTGGGCTACTCTTTTTATCAGTCCTGTATGTCCTTTTCCCTGCTGGCGGTTCCAGCCTTCATCCTTATGGGCAATCTGGTCAGCGAGCTGGGAGAGACCACCCGCGGCTTTGACTTTGCCCGGGCGCTGGCAAAGGGAAAACGGGGTTACTCCTCCCGCGTAGCGGTTGTGTTGAGCCTAATCTTTGCTGGTATGTCCGGCGCGGCCATCGCTGGTGTGTGCGGCTTGGGCCCTATCTTCGTGGATTCTATGGAGGAGGAGGGCTACGAGCGGGAATACGGCGCGGCGCTGACTATCGCGTCTTCCACCGTAGGTCCCATTTTCCCGCCCAGCATTCCACTGGTGCTTTACGCCACTGTGGCTCAGATTTCCAGCGTGAAATCCCTTCTGGGCGGCGTAGTTCCCGCCATTGTGATGTCTGCCAGCCTGTTTATCTATGTCCTACTGGTGGACAAGAGAAAGCTGGTCAACCCGCCCAAGCCTTCCGTCACGAAGAAGGACGAGCGGCCGCTGGGGATCCTGTTCCTGCGTGCCCTTCCCATCATGATGGCTCCCGTTCTGATTCTGATTACTATGCTCTCCGGTATATTCAGCCCCGGCGAGACCGGCGGTATGGCGGTCTTGTATATGCTGATCCTGGGCTTGTGTCATCACTCCCTCACCTGGAGAGGCTTCCTCAACTGTGTAAAGGAAACCTGCAAGTCTGTGGCATCAATTATGGTCATCATGACGGCTGGCGGCATCTTCACCAAGGCGCTGATGTTGGAGCAGTTGCCAGAAAAAATCATGTCCCTGATGGGCCCCATCGCCCATATGCCCATGGTGGTCATCATCATGATCAACATTATCTTGCTGATTATGGGTATGTTCATGGAGAGCAACTGTGCGCTGATCCTCACCGCTCCCATCGTATTGCAGATCACCGCCAGCTTTGGCATGGACCCCGTCTACATCGGCGTGATGATGGTTATGAACCTGATGATCGGCCTAAGCACTCCGCCTTTTGGCCTGTGCATCTATGCGGTCGCCCGGGTGGCCAACGTGCCCTCTGAAAAGGTCATCAAAAGCGTGGTGCCCATGTATATCCCACTAGGCATCGCCCTGATTCTGACAACATTTTTCCCAGCTCTGTCCACCTTTGTCCCCAATACCGTGATGGCGATGCTGGGGGCATGATGGGGACGGCCGCGCCGTCCTTCCCGACTTTCCCCGAACCAGAAAACATATATCAAAAATTTGAAAAGGAGTATCACAACTATGACACAAGAAGAACTGTTTCAACTGGCACTGACCACTGACCCGGCCCAAATTGGGCACAGTGTCCAGGGCGGATATATGACCGGCATCTTCCCAATCAGCGACCACTTGAAGGTAATCGGTCCTGCCTTTACCATCCGTTTGCCCGGTACAGACAACGCCATGCTGTATTATGCGATGAAGCAGGCCCCCAAGGGCTCCGTTATCGTGATTGACCGAATGGGGGATAAGCGGATTGCCTGTCTGGGAGAGATGGTCGCCCGTTCCGCTAAGGTGCTAGGTATGGCCGGCATTGTGGTGGACGGCCCCAACACGGATACCCGCGCCATCCGCGAGATGGACTTCCCCGTCTTTTCCACGGGTCGCGCCTGCGTAACCAACACCTTTAAAGGGCTGGATGGAGAATATGGCATTCCTGTGAACTGTGGCGGCTGCGTAGTCCGCCCCGGCGACATCGTCTACGGTGACCTGGACGGCGTCGTCTGTGCCCCTGCGGACCAGTTTGAGGAGCTGGTCCTGCACGCCAAGCAGCAGGACGAGAACGAGGTTCTCTGGCGGCAGAATTTTGAGGCCGGTGGCTATGTCGACAAGTTCATCAATCTGGAAAAGCTTGTCAAGATTGGCGCCCAGGGCGCGATTGCGGACCTATGTAAGGTTGACAAGTAATCATCTGCCATGAATTGCAAGAAGGAGGCACCAGAAATGAAGCGGCAGAGCACCTTTGTCCTGGCCCAACTGGCGTCAGACGGAGATCCCACAGTCAATTTTGAGAAGGCTAAAAGGGCGGTTGCCGAGGCAAACGAGAAGTACAAGCCGGATCTGATGGTATTCCCCGAGTGTTTTATGAGCTACTTTTCAGACCACCCGCCCCGTGAGGTATCGCTGGCGACTGCCCAGCATCTGGATGGCACCTTTGTCACCGGTATGCGTGAGTTGGCCAGGCAGTACGGGCACTGGATCATCTTTGGCATGAACGAGGCGGTGGAGGACCCTGAAGATGACCGCAATTACAATACCATTGTGGTAGTGGACGACAGCGGCGAAATTGTATCCTGCTACCGCAAAACTCATCTGTATGACGCCTTTGGGTATAAGGAATCTGATAACATGAAACCAGGCGACAAATTTTTTGAGCCCATTGACACGCCGTTCGGTAGGATCGGGTTGTTTGTCTGCTATGAGGTTCGGTTCCCTGAAGTAGCCCGTTATCAGCGTTCCAGGGGCGCGGACATTATTATCATGCCAACCGCCTGGGTGCGCGGCGATCTGAAAAGCCAGCATTTCAATACATTGATCGCCGCCCGGGCGATTGAGAATACGGTCTATATGGTAGCCTGCGACAACTGCGGCCCAATGTTCATCGGGGAAAGCGTTGTTATGGACCCGATGGGCGTCACTATAGCAGCCGCTGGCGAGGAGGAAGGGCTGATGTGTGCCCATATCGACCTAGACCGTGTGGAGCGCGTGCGCGCCAAGCTTCCCGCCTATAAAGACCGCCGCCCCGAACTCTATACCATCTGACCCAACCATCCGCATACAAAGGCGGAACCTAAAGTCTTTTGATCATCGTAATATGGCCCTTTGAATATTCAGTTTGGGAAACGTGCTGCGCTAGGTTTCCCAAACTGTTTATTTTATTGGGACGAAAAATCGCAAGAAGAAGCCGAAATGACACACTTGCTTTCCGGGCTTATGCCTGGCCTTTCTGATCATCAGCGTAGCTGATTCATTCTGAGTGAGGAGCTTACAATGGGATTTTTGACTGGCAGTTGGTTGCTACTGTCAGAGGCTTCGTGGTGCTTACCCCTGTGATGGCCCAGTCCATGAGCCCGGTTAGTACCTCCTTGTTACACACATTTAGATTCCTCGGAAATCTTCTGACTAACGATTCCGGCAGAGAGGTGTTCCTTGGAAAAGTAGTGAGTCGCCTAACCGCAACAGGGGCCAGTATGTTGCGTTCCGGTGGGCTTCTGATGCCGGATACGAGTCCTACCCGCAGTTAAATCTGGGATGAAAGAAGTACTGTTCTGTCATCGGACAGGAAAACAGCATGGATAGACCAGCCAATTAACCTTTTAATAGACACATCTGGCATAGTATAGATGCCAGTAAAACGAACAGTAAAAAAAGGCCCCTGATGTAGGAAAATAGACTACATCAGGGGGTATTGCTATAAGAAAACGGAATTATACACATATGCAGGAATGTTACCTGCAATAGAAGCGATGGTCCAGGCAGGGAAGACGAAACGAAAAATAAATGAACACTTTGGCTTCAAAGATAATGAATGGAGAAAAAATCAAGGAATGTCTCAGTATATTCCTGGTGACAAAACAGTAATGAGCCGAAAATGTATTAATATGATGGAATGCCATGAGCACATACCAAAGATTTGTACATAAGGCGAAGCAGAATGGTAACATGAGAAAAGGAAGGTACACATTCTTGATGTATCTCCCCTGCTCTTTCCCTGGTATGTCAAGTCTCATTCAATCATCGTAAATTCGTGGTAAAATAGTTGCTTTTTACTTGATGAACAGTCCTTAAATACTGTATTTATGAGATTATCAAATTTACTATATTTGATTTTGCAATCGTTAATGGGGGACCCTCAGCGCGGCAGAATATCCTCTGGGTCCCAGAGATATCCCCTTTGCTCCATCTCCGCGCTGGACAACAGGGAGAAGCCGTGCTCGCCATATTGGGACAGGTCCAGGTGGTACTGGCTCTCCGGGAGTTGAATGACATTCCAAAAATGGGGGGCGCCGTCCAACGAGCCCTCAATCACCTGACAGGAAATATCCAGCCGGTTATAGACCATAGCTGCCGCCAGGGCGAGCCCCTGGTCGTCGGCCCCCCTCTCCAGCAGGGCATGGTAGGCGGTGGACCCACCCTCTGGATTATATCCGCCGGCGGCATGGATGGCCTGGGCGGCTGCAGGGAGTAATTCCTCCGTAGTGAAGAACTGAGATTGGAGAATCGCCGTCATTTTTTGAACGGTCTGGTCTAGAACTTCCCTGCGGTGAACCAGCTCCTGCTCGTCCAGGTGGTAGTGCAGGCTGATCTCCACCACGCGCTGACTGCCGCTGTCTGGATAGAAGGCCACCGTGGCCTCAGGGAGATCCAGGGCGGTAGCCGGCGTAGCAAAATAGGCTTCCCGGACCAGATCCAAAATGTAGGCCTCATCCCCGTCAAAATAGCTAAGGCGAAGCACAGATTCTGGAGCGAAGGACGCCAGACTCTCCTCCAGTTCGCCACGGATGGCGGCAGCCCCGGTGGCCGAAACGATGGAGGCCACCTGTTCTTTGGTACGGCGATAGATAATCTGGACCTGGGCCTCGGAGTAGGTGACGATAGAGTCCACGCTGTGTTTGATGTACTCCACGGCATAGGCGCCCAAGGGGTCCTCCTGAACCACCTCACGGCAGGCATCCTCCAGGTCTTTGGCCACATCCTCAGAGTCGATATACAGACGGATGGTGCCGTTCTCCGCCCCGGTGCTGACCATGTAGATGAGCACATTGACCAGCTCCTGATAGCTGTCCGCCCGTAGAATGGAGGTATCCCCTTCTGTGGTAGGAGCCGCGTTGTGGGTCGTGATGTCCAGATACTCCCGGTCCAGCATGGAGGAGCACCCGGACAACAGCAGGGCGGCAGAGATGGCCAGACAGGCCAGAGATCGTTGCTTCATCAGTACACAGCCTTTCTTTGGCGGCCGGTTTTACATACCGAGCTCCTGGCCGATCAGTATGACCTCCATATGGGGATGGTTTAGGGGCGGCGCCCACAGGACAGTGAGGACCCGGCAGATTCGATCCGGGCTCTGGCAATCATAGCAGCGGTCGGCCTTCACCGCGCATGGGGTCCTTCTGCCCATACTCTGTGCCCTCTTGGGGGCCGCTACATTCCTAGCCCGCCACAGAGCGGAGTCCAAATCAGGGGCGATTTTATTGGTCCCTGCCACAAAGTAGACCTCCTGGTGTCCAAAGGCGGTAGAGGCTACCCGGTTCCCGTTTCCGTCAATGTTGATGAGCTCCCCGGTTTCTGCCACCGCGTTGACAGAGGTGAGGTACACCTGGGTGGACATGGCGTCCGTCAGGTCGCCCCCCTCCCAGTGCCAGACAACTTGGTTATGAGAGGACAGCTTGGGGTATAGCTCCATGCTTTTCAATGTCATGGAGCCGCCAAAGGCCACTGTTTTGCCGTTGATCCTGCTGTCCAGATAGTCGGCCGCCTCTTGCGGGGTATCAAAGTACCGGACGATGTAGCCCTTTTTTTCCAAATTCGCGGTCAGCTTTTTTAAATCTGTCATCGCAATATTCCTTCCTTTTTCTATATTTCATTTGGATGATAGAGCCGGAAGCCGTGGCCCAGGACCTCATGGGCATCACAGACGATCAGGAAGGCTTCGGGGTCCAGCTCCTTTACCGTCTGTTTGATGGCCACGATCTGCCGCTGCTTGAAGGCGCACATGAGTACCTGCTTCTCCTCGCCGCTCCAGGCGCCCTGACCATGGAGGACGGTCACCCCGCGCTCCAGCTGGTGGACGAGACCGTCCAATACGGGGCTGGACTTTTCAGTAATGATATAGGCGACCTTGGCGCTGTCCATGCCATAGAGTACCTTGTCGATTACTACGGTAGACAGGTAGAGGGAGATGATGCCATACAGGGCACTGTTCAGGCTGCGGAAGGCCAGAGCCACCGCCGCGATGACTGCCAGGTCCACCGCCATCAGCAGCCGACCCATGGGCAGGTGACCGAAGGGCAGCTTCAAGAGCCGGGCAATCAGGTCCGTGCCTCCAGTGGTGGCCCCCTGGAGCAGAATGATGCCTAGGGACAGGCCTATTAGGACACCGCCGAAGACACTGGCCAACATAGGGTCCATGGGCTGGAATGAGTGGATAGCAGCCACGATGTCCACGCCCAGGGAGGTGGCGGCCATGGCGAAGAGAGAGGACAGCAACAGACGGCCGCCCAGGTACTTCCAGCTCAGAAGAAACAGGGGGATGTTCAGCGCTATGACCGCAATACCGATTGGGATAGCCGGGACTGCAGCGTTGATGATCTGGCCGAGACCAGTGATGCCGCCTAGACTGATTTGGTTGGGGACATAGCACCAATTGAAGCCAAAAGAGAAAATGGCGGAGGCAGCGACGATCCAGAAACAGCTTTTTATCGCGGAACCAAGTCCTTTTTTACCCATTCAGATACCTCGTTTGGATTCAGATGAGCTGGATCACAGCAGCGTCAACTGCTCCTCGCCCCGGTCCTCCTCCTTGAGCAAGGCGCCGGAGACAGGCAGGGAGCGGGCACGATACCGGGCGGCATTGACGATGGCAGTGCGATCCAGCGGCAGCACTTTCTCCACCCGGTATTTGGGCTTCAGCGTCATGACATTGACGCCCTGGGTGCTCCTGGTGGTCTTGGGGTTTAGGCTGGCGGTGTGGAAGACCACACACCGCCCCTCGGTGGAGATCACCGCCGCCTCAAAGTCCTCGATGAGCAGGAAGGCAGCCACCAGGGGGGACTTGTCGGAATAGGCGCCTGTGAGCTTCTTGCGGCGGGTCTGAGTTTGATAGGCGGACAGCTCCACCCGCGCGGCCTTGCCGTTTTCGAAGAAGAACAGTAGCTGGCCGGAGTAGTCCCCTGGAATACAGGCCCAGACTGCCCGCTCCTCCGGGTCCATCCCCAGCTTGGTGGGAAGATAGTCCCCTAACACGCTGGCCTTGGTGTCATCAAAGTCGGACAGGCGGGTCTTGTAGCACTGCTGCCGGTCAGTAAAGACCAGCAGCTCGTCCCGGTTGGAGGCCTCCCATTGGAGATATGGGCCGTCCCCTTCCTTGTATTTCTGCTCGCTGGACATCCGCAGGGACTGGGGAGTGATTTTCTTCAGATAGCCCTCCTGAGAGAAGAACAGGTGGACGGGGTAGTCAGGGATCTCCTCCTCCACCGCCATCACCTCATCTGCCTCATGGTCAAAGACGATGTCGGTCCGCCGAGGGACAGCGTACTTTTTCTTTACCTCCTCCAGCTCCCCAATGATGAGAGTCTGGATCCGCTTGGGGGAGTTGACAGTGTCCTCCAGGTCGGCGATTTCGTCAGAGAGTGTGTCCACCTCCTGGGTGCGTTTGAGGATGTACTCCTTGTTGATGTTACGCAGACGGATATCGGCCACATACTCCGCCTGTACCTGGTCGATGCCAAAGCCGATCATCAGGTTTGGGACGACCTCGGCGTCCTCCTCAGTGTCCCGGATGATCTGAATAGCCCGGTCGATATCCAAAAGGATACGCCGCAGACCCTTCAACAGGTGCAGCTTCTCCTTTTTCTTGTTCATGGCGTAGTATACCCGCCGGCGGACCGAGTCCATGCGCCAGGCGGTCCACTCCTCCAGGATCTCCCGCACCCCCATGACCCGTGGCATCCCGGCGATGAGGATATTGAAGTTGCAGGACTGGCTGTCCAGCAGGGGGGTGAAGCGGAAAAGCTTGGCCATCAGCTTGTCCGGATCAGCTCCCCGCTTTAAATCGATAGTCAGCTTTAGTCCGGACAGGTCGGTTTCGTCCCGCATATCGGCGATCTCCTTCACCTTACCGGCCTTGACCAGCTCGGTGACCTTGTCCATGATGGCCTCTGAGGTGGTGGAGTAGGGAATTTCGTAAATTTCGATCAGGTTCTCCGCCTTGTTATAGCGCCATTTGGACCTCACCTTAAAGGAGCCCCGGCCAGTGCGGTAGATCTCACCCAGAGCCGCCTCGTCATAGAGCAGCTCACCCCCCGTAGGCAGGTCAGGGGCTTTCAGGGTGGACATGATATCGTGGTCCGGGTTTTTCAAAAAGGCGATGGTGGTGTCGCACACCTCGCCCAGATTGAAGCCGCACAGGTTGGAGGCCATACCCACGGCGATGCCCTGGTTGGCGGAAACCAGCACGTTGGGGAAGGTAGTGGGTAGTAAGGTGGGCTCCTTCAGCTTGCCGTCGTAGTTGTCTACAAAGTCCACGGTGTCCTGGTCGATGTCTCGAAACAGCTCGGCGCAGATGGGGTCCAGCCGCACCTCGGTATACCGGCTGGCGGCCCAGGCCATATCCCGGGAGTAGACCTTGCCGAAGTTGCCCTTGCTGTCCACCAGGGGGTGGAGCAGGGCTCCATAGCCCCTGGATAGGCGGACCATGGTGTCATAGATGGCCGCATCCCCGTGGGGATTCAGCTTCATCGTCTGCCCCACCACGTTGGCGCTCTTGGTCCGGGCGCCGCCCAGCAGATGCATCTGGTACATGGTGTACAGCAGCTTCCGGTGGGAGGGCTTGAAGCCGTCGATCTCCGGGATGGCACGGGATACGATGACAGACATGGCGTAGGGCATATAGTTGACTTCCAAAGTCTGAGTGATGGGCTGTTCCAACACCTCGGCCCGCAGACCCATGACGTTGGGATTATTTACTTTTTTTGCCCCCTCATCGGGGACTTTCTTTTTCGCCATTGGTATCAGTCCTATCTTACACTCTTGTCAAGAGGATATTGTGATTGGGAGTTGGAACGCTTCCCGGCCGCCTGCCGCACTGGGATCAGGCTGGCCAGACAGAGGAGAAAAAAGCTCAAAATTTGAGCCAATAGAATAAGATCCTGATCAAACCGAAGGATGTTCCACAGAAGAAACCCCAGGGGGGCCAGGGCAGCGTTGGTCAGAAACAGGATGCCAAGTACCCGGCACCAGCGCCGCCGTATATCCTCGGGCACAGCTTGGGCAGCCTGGGTGGCGGGGAGGCGCTGTGAAACTAGGCAGTGGTGACCAAGCAGAGCGGAAGCAGCTGTGATACAGCCGTCCAGGACAGGCAGCATGGGAAACCCGTCCCAGAAAACGAGAAAGGGAAAGAGCCCGGCGGCCAGAGCGACGACCAGGGAGTGGGACGAACGGTTCATCGTTTATCTACCTCCTTTGGCGTGTATCTCAAGCCAAAGGGGGTGGCGGCTAGACCGCCTTTGCCTGTTTCCCGCAGGGTGTGTGGGAGGGACTGGCCCACCTCACGCATAGCGTCCAGCACTTGGTCGGGAGGCACCCGGCTCTCAATACCCGCCAGGGCCATCTGGGCGGCAGACAGGGCGTCCATAGCCCCGATGACGTTGCGCTTAACACAAGGGACCTCCACCAGCCCGCCCACCGGATCACATACTAGTCCCAGCAGGTTCTTCACCGCCATGGCGCAGGCGTTTGCCATCTGCTCCGGGGTCCCGCCCTGAAGGTGGACCAGGGCGGGGGCGGCCATGGCGGCCGCGGAACCGATTTCTGCCTGACAGCCGCCCTCCGCCCCGGAGATGGAGGCTCGGGTGGCGATGACCATGCCAAAGCCGGAGGCCACATACAGAGACTCTACCAGCCTGTCCGCTCCCGCTTGAAACTGTCTGGCATAGGGGAGCAGGACAGCGGGAAGTACCCCGCATGCCCCGGCGGTGGGGGCGGCCACGATGCGCTTCATACAGGCGTTGCACTCCCCCATACGCAGGGCTCCGGCCATCACCTCAGACAGGAAGGGGCCGCAGAGGGGTTTGCCTGCCCGAATATAGCGGGCCATTTTGCCCCCGTCGCCGCCGGACAGTCCGCTGTGGGAGCGGTCCGTTTCCTGATAGCTTCTGTCCGCGTCCTCCATGGCCTGAAGCATGACGGCCATTTTGTCCCAGGACTGTTGTGGGGAGATGCCCTGACGCTGACAGTCTGCCTGACGGATTGCGTCCCAGAGAGGAAGACCGGAGGAACTGGTTTCCTCCAGCATCTGTTGGATAGAAGTAAACTCGATCATTGACGTTCCTCCGACTCAGGCGTATATCGGGTGACCCGCAGGATACCGGGCAGCGCGCGGACCGCCTGGGCAGCCTCCTTAGGAATGGGCTGGTCGCATTCGATGACCATGACTGCGCTACCACCCCGCCCACCCCGGTTGAGCTGAAGGGTGGCCACGTTGATGCCCCGCTGTGCCAGCGCTCCGGTGACTTGGCTGACGCAGCCGGGCTGGTCGGAGTTGTGGACCACCAGGGTAGGCAGGGCCCCGGTAAAGGAGGTGTCCAGCCCGTCCACCTGGAACACCAGGATGCGGCCGCCGCCGGGGGAGGAGGCACCTACTTCCAGTTGTCCCCCCTGGTCCCCCTCCAGACGGATCAGGACGCTGTTGGGGTGGACGTCCCGGAGGTCCCGGGTGGAGAAGGTGAAGGACAGGCCCCGCTCCTCCGCCAAGGCAAAGCTGCCCGGCACTCGGTCGTCGTCCGGGGACAGCCCCAGCAGGCCGGCGATGAGGGCCTGGTGGGTGCCGTGCCCCTCGCCGGTAGAGGCGAAGGAGCCGTGGAGAAACAGCTCGGCCCTCACGGGCTCCTGACCTAACAGTGACCGTGCCATCCGCCCGATGCGTACCGCTCCGGCGGTGTGGGAGCTGGAGGGGCCCACCATGACAGGCCCCAGGATGTCAAACAGGTTCATAGATGATTCCTCCGCTATGAGGTGGCGTGGGAAAGACAGAACAGAATAAGAAGCGGGATAGATGTTTCGGAAAGAGCCGGAATAAAATACCCAAGCCGTTTAGAAAGACGGCGGCGGTTTTCTGGAGTGTCATCCGCCATTCTTCGCCAGATATATGCCGCCATTTTTCAAAATAGCAGGGTGCTTGAACAGCGGTGTCAGCTTTGGATAATAGGATGCCCAATAGGAGCAGCCAGATACAAATGATGTCAGCACTCAATGGGATTGCCTCATTTTCTGATACTGCGCCCGCCTCCGCATATCCAGAAAGGCTTAGGAGATATCCGCCAGCTCCAAATATTTATGCCCATTGTCCGCAATGTGACTTTTCCGGCCCGCCAGGTCGTCGCCCAACAGCAGATCAAAGATATAGGCGGTGCGCTCCACATCTTCGGGCATGACCTTGATAAGCCGCCTGGTCTCTGGGTTCATGGTGGTCAGCCACATCATGTCAGGCTCGTTCTCGCCAAGGCCCTTGGAACGCTGGACTTCGCACTTTTTCCCCTCCAAAGAGGCCACAATGTCATTTTTCTCCTTGTCAGAATAGGCAAACCAGGTTTTTTCCTTACATGTGATCTCGTACAGGGGAGATTCGGCGATGTACACATACCCCTCCTGGATGAGGGTGGGGGTGAGGCGGTACAGCATGGTAAGGATCAGGGTCCTGATCTGGAAGCCATCCACATCGGCATCGGTACAGATGACGACCTTGTTCCATCGCAGGGCAGACAGGTCAAAGGCCGCCATGTCCTTGGCGTGCCTGTCCTTTACCTCCACGCCGCAGCCCAGCACCTTCAGCAGGTCGGTGATAATCTCACTTTTGAAGATCTTGCCATAGTCGGCTTTCAGGCAGTTGAGGATCTTGCCCCGGACCGGCATGATCCCCTGATACTCGGCGTCCCGGCTCATCTTGACGCTGCCCATGGCGGAGTCGCCCTCCACGATATACAGCTCCCGCTTGGAGATGTCCTTGGTGCGGCAGTCCACGAATTTCTGTACTCGGTTGGCCAGGTCCATGGTGCCGGTCAGCTTCTTTTTGATGTTCAGCCGGGTCTTTTCCGCGTTCTCTCGGGCCCGCTTGTTGATAAGCACCTGTTCACCGATCTTCTGGGCCTCCTGAGGGTTTTCAATGAAGTAGACCTCCAGCTGGGACCGGAGAAAGTCGGTCATGGCCTCCTGGACAAATTTGTTGTTGATAGCTTTCTTGGTCTGGTTTTCGTAGCTGGTCTGGGTAGAGAAGTCATTGGAGACCAGTACCAGGGCGTCCTGGATGTCGTTAAAGGTGATCTTGCTCTCACTCTTGGTATATTTGTTCTGCCCCTTCAGCCAGCCGTCGATAGCGGAGACAAAGGCGGAGCGCACCGCCTTGTCCGGGGAGCCGCCGTACTCCAGCCAGGAGGAGTTGTGGTAATGCTCGATGACCTGGACCCGGTTGGAAAAACAGAAGGACACGGACAGCTTCACCTTGTACTCCGGCTTGTCGGCCCGGTCCCGGCCTTTTCGCTCCGTCTGCCAGAACACAGGCTGGGTCAGTGCATCCTCCCCCACCAGCTCTGACACATAATCCTGGATTCCGTTGTCATATCGGAAGTCGGTAGTCTCGAACTTGCCGCCCACCTGGTTTTTGAAGCGGAAGGTGACGCCGGCGTTGACCACCGCCTGACGCTTCATGGTGTCCAGATAGTAGTCCACGGGAACATTGATGTCGGTGAACACCTCCAGGTCGGGCTTCCAGCGGAAGGTGGAGCCGGTCTTCCGGCCCCGGTCAGTGGGCTCCTTTTTCAGCCCGCCAATATTTTCCCCCTTTTCAAAGTGGAGGGTGTATTTGAAGCCGTCCCGCCAGATGACAGCGTCAAAATATTCGCTGGCGTACTGAGTGGCGCAGGCGCCCAGGCCATTGAGGCCCAGGGAATATTCGTAGTTGTCCCCATCAAGGTTGTTGTATTTGCCGCCGGCATACAGCTCGCAGAAGACCAGCTCCCAGTTGAACTTCTGCTCTGTCTCGTTCCAGTCCACCGGGCAGCCCCGGCCCTGGTCCTCCACCTGGATCGAGCCATCCTCAAACCGGGTGACCGTGATAAGGTCGCCGTGGCCCTCCCGGGCCTCGTCGATGGCGTTGGACATGATCTCAAAAACGGCGTGCTCGCAGCCCTCCAGCCCATCGGAGCCAAAGATAACACTGGGGCGTTTACGCACCCGGTCGGCCCCCTTCAGGGAGGAAATGGATTGGTTGCCGTAACTGTTATTTTTCTGGGCCATAGTATTCTGTTCCTCACATTTCAAAGCCCGCCGGTTGTGCCGGCGTCTGGGATTTCATTTTTATAGAAAAGGGCGCAATCATACACTATATATAATATTACCAAAAATTGCGGTGGAAAGTCAAGGAAAGGGGAGGTCATCCTGTGCTCCGGGTGCATAAAGGACATAAGAACGCCAAAGACTGTGAGAAAGGGGGATGGGTATGGAGTGTTTTCAGGTCATCGAGTCGGGAGAGGGCATCGAAGGACGTATCTTGCGAGCCCTCTCGCGGAGAGGCGGTATGACAGAGCGGTATGCGGCGCTGGAGCACCCGGCCCTGCTGGTGGTATCACCCCAGGCGGCGGCCGAAGGCGCCGAGCTCCCAGGTGCCTGTCGGACCATCCTGCTGCCAGGGGACGCGGGAAGGATGCTGGAGGGGCTTCGGGCGGCGAGCGCGGTGAGCTATGGAAGCTCGCCCCGGGACAGCCTGACCATTTCCAGCCGGGAGGGGGACAGGCTGTGGGCTGCCCTCCAGCGGGAACTGGTGACCCTGGGCGGCCAGGTGGTGGAGCGGCAGGAGTTTCCGCTGCCTCTGGGACCAGACGGGAGGGCTATGTCTGACCTGGCGGTGGCCGGTGCGCTGCTGCTGCTGGGCGTGCCTCCGGAAGAACTAGAGGGAGAGGATCGGGGCGAGTGGCTCTGACGCAATTTTTTCTTTTGCCAAACAAACCCAGCCAAAATTCTGCATATCTGACCTGTTCCAGCAGATACTATGCCTGTCACAGTAAATTGAACCGCAGGAGGCAAAATCATAGATGAAAGCGACTGGAATCGTGCGCCGGATCGACGACCTGGGCCGCGTTGTCATACCCAAGGAGATCCGCCGCACCATGAGGATCCGCGAAGGCGATCCGCTGGAGATCTACACAGATAAGGATGGCGGAGTGATCTTCAAAAAATACTCCCTGATGGGCGGGCTGGTGGACTTTGCCGGCCAGCTGTGTGAGACCTTGAACCGGACCACGGGCCGGGTGACAGTCATCACCGACCGGGACAGCTGTATCGCGGTAGCCGGGGCACCCAAGCGCGAGCTGATGGAAAAGCAGGTATCCTCTGAACTGGAACGGCTCATGGAGGGGCGGCAGATCTACCAGCACAAGGGGGGAGAGGCGCCGCTGCCCCTGTGTACCGGAGAAGATAAATTCTGCCTGGACACCGTGGCCCCCATCCTTTCAGAGGGGGACGTGCTGGGCAGCGTAGTCTTTGTCGGCCGGCCGGAGGAGCTGGAGGGCGGCGAGGTGGAATACAAGCTGGCCCAATCCATCGCCGGCTTCCTTGGCCGCCATATGGAGGGATAAGGAAAACCGGGAGCGAGAAGCTCCCGGTTTTTTGCGCCTGTCCGATAGAAAAAGAGGGGTTACAACCCGGCCCGGAAGAAATTCAGAGCGTTTTGGTACATGATCTTCTGGACCAGAGTGGGGGGGATGCGCCGTCCGGTCAGATAGTCCCACAGTCCCGCCGCCTTAATGGGACTGTCCAGACAGGGGGGCAGGTCGGCTCCGTCGAAGTCGGAGCCTAGAGCCAGACAGTTCTCCGCGCCAAGGTCCAGAAAGTGGGCCGCATGGCGGTACAGATCGTCCAGGCCGGCGGGGCAGCCGTCAGAGCGAAGGAAGGGGGAGTAGTAGTTCAGCCCGATCAGACACCCGCGGGCGGCCATCTCCCTGATCTGCCAGTCAGTGAGGTTGCGCCGGTGACCGCACACCGACCGGGCGTTGGAGTGGCTGGCTACAAAGGGTTTTTCCGCGATGTCCAGCAGGTCCTGAAAGCCCTGGTCGTTCAGATGGGACACATCCACCAGGATGCCCTGCCGCTCCAACTCCTGAACGGCGGCCTTCCCAAAGGAGGACAGGCCCCGGTCCGTCTCATGGCCGGAGCCCAGCTCGTTTTCTCCGTTCCAGGTGAGGGTCATCATCCGCACTCCGTCCCGGGCCAGCCGCTCTATGCGCTCCAGCCGTCCACCCAGGGCTGCTCCATTCTCCACAGTGAGGATAACCGCCGCCTTTCCACAGTCCCAGGCCTGACAGATATCGTCGGCGGTGCGGCAGGAAAGGACCTGGGAGGACAGGCAGCCCATCTGGCGGATAAAACTGCGCTGGTGGAAGGCGTAGTAGCCCTCGGCCTCCTTTGGGGTCAGACCGTCGGGGATAAAGATGGCGCAGCACTGGCACCAGCGCACCCCCTGGGGCACCTTGGACAGGGCAAAGGAGGAGCAGGGGTCATCCAAGGTGTCCTGGCAGCGGGTGGGGGCCATAAACGCGGTGAGAGTGTCACAGTGAAGGTCAATAACAGCCGTTGGAACCATAGGGCGCTCCTTTCCGTTGCATAAGCTCTGTTCTCATTGTATGTGTGTTGCGGGAGTTGGTCAATAGAAGGCTTGCACAGCCCCTCCGACGCTGATATACTCAAGGAAAAGGGGGGGTCGCTGTGGAACTGTTTGACAGCCTGTTCCGGAAAAGAAGCGGGGGAGAGAGACCTCCGGGCTCCGTGGTCCCTTCACCAGCGGCGGAGCTGACACCCAGCCGCTGGAAGGAGCTTTTGGATCAGGCTTGGTCGGAGCCGCTGGCCCAGAGGCTGGATATGACATACCTGGGGGGCTGGTACTGGGCTGCCCCCTGGAAGGACCACCGGAGAAAAGTGCTGCGGGTATGGCTGCAGCGGAGCTGTACCTGCGGGACCTTCCAGTGGGGATGGAATTTTGACTTTATCCCCCACATTTCTGGGAACAGGCTGGCCTATCGCCGGACAAACAAGGCGGTTGGCCAGGAATTGTTCCGGGTCCCTGAATCATACATCAGACAGTCTGGCCGCCAGCGGGAGCGGGTCATGGCGGGACAGTATTTCAACGAGCTGGGGGAGGGGGCGCTGGTGGAGCGGGATCGGAGCCTACTGACCGGCATACTCCCCGCGCTGGAGGAATACTATCAGCGCACGGAAGCGCCTGAAATGCTGCTGACAGAGGCGGAGGAGCTGGAAAAGCACAGCTGGTATCCATTCGTCTGTGGGACACAGCTTGGCATCACCAGGGCCTTCATCCTGGCGGCAATGGGGCGGAAGGAGGAGGGGAGGCTGGTCCTCTGTGCCATACCCTGGCAGGGGCAGGATGGGGAGCGGATCAGGGAGCTCCTGCTGGCCCGACTGGAGCGGCAGGAAGCAATTTGGACCGGCCCATAAAGACGGAGCGCGGAAAACCGCGCTCCGTTCACTGTTATCCCGGCTTTCTCATGGTCAGGCTGATCCGTTTTTTCTTCTCGTCCACCTCCAGGACCCAAACGGTGACGATATCCCCTACGGTGAGCAGTTCGGAGGGGTGCTTCACTCGCCGGGGCAGCTTAGAGATGTGGACCAGGCCATCCTGATGTACACCGATATCCACAAAGACGCCGAAATCAATAACGTTGCGCACGGTGCCCTGAAGCTCCATGCCCGGCTTTAGGTCTTTGGCCTCCATAACATCAGTGCGGAGGATGGGGGGCGGCAGCTCGTCCCGTGGGTCCCGGCCCGGCTTCATCAGCTCTTTGATGATGTCGGACAGGGTAGGAAGTCCTGCTCCGCATCTCTCTGCCAGTTGGGCAAGCCCGATGGCCTCCGCCCTGGCCTTCAATTCCGACAGTTCCCCTGCCTTCACGTCGTCCAGCGTATAGCCGCACTCCGCCAGCAGCTTTTCCGCGGCTCCATAGCTCTCCGGATGGACGCCGGTGTTGTCCAGCACGCTGCCGCTCTCCGGCACCCGGAGAAAGCCGGCGCACTGCTCAAAGGCCTTGGGGCCCAGCTTTGGCACCTTCAAAAGCTGCTTCCGGGCGGTAAAGGGGCCATTTTCTTCCCGGTAGGCCACTAGATTCTTGGCGGTGGCGGCGGTCAGGCCAGACACCCGCTGGAGCAGGGAGGGGGAGGCGGTATTGGCGTCCACTCCCACCGCGTTGACACAGTCCTCCACCACACCGTCCAACGTTTCACCCAGCCTGGCCTGGGGCATGTCGTGCTGGTACTGGCCTACGCCGATGGCCTTGGGGTCGATCTTCACCAGCTCGGCCAGGGGGTCCTGGAGCCGCCGGGCAATGGATACGGCGCTGCGCAGGTTTACATCGAACTGGGGAAACTCCTCGGCGGCCAGTTTGCTGGCCGAGTAGACGGAGGCCCCCGCCTCGCTGACAATCATGTAGGACACTCCGCCGCCTATCTTTTTGATGAGCTCTACCGTCATCTGCTCGGTTTCACGGCTGGCGGTACCGTTTCCGATGGCGATATGCTCCACCCCATATCTCTTGATGAGAGCGGCCAGCTTGGCGATGCACTCCTGCTTCTGCCGCTCTCCGTGGGTAGGATAGACCACCGCCGTGTCCAGCACTTTTCCGGTGCCGTCCACCACCGCCACCTTGCAGCCCATCCGGTAGCCAGGATCCAGCCCCATGGTGACCTTGCCCTTGACTGGGGGCTGCATGAGTAATGGCTTCAAATTTAGGGCAAACATATGGATGGCTCCCTCGTTGGCCTGGTCAGAGAGGGTACTGCGGATCTCCCGCTCCATAGAGGGCTGGATGAGTCGGTCGTAGGCGTCGTCCGCCGCGTTGCGGACGAACTCCATAGCGGCGGCCCCAGGGACAGTGAGGCGGCGGACGGCGACATGGGCGGTCTCCGGGTCCAGTTCCACCGATACCTTCAAAATACCCTCCCGCTCTCCGCGGTTGACGGCCAGCACCTGATAGCCTTGGAGGCGCCCTACGGGACACTTAAAGTCATAATAAAGCCGGTACACACTGTCCTCCGGCTCCTTGTCCGCCGCCCGTGAGACCAGCACGCCCCGTCGGAGATACAGGTCCCGGAGCTCCTTGCGGATCTCCGCATCGTCCGAGATAAGCTCGGCGATGATATCGCTTGCCCCCTGAAGGGCGTCCTCCAAAGTTTCCACGCCTTTCTCCAGATCGACAAAATCTGCTGCCGCCTCCTCCGGTGTCACGGCAGGCCCTTTGCCAAACAGCAGCAGAGCCAGGGGCTCCAGCCCCCGTTCTCTGGCTGCGGTGGCCCTGGTGCGCCGCTTTTGTTTATAGGGACGGTAAAGGTCCTCCACCTCAGCCAGAGTTATCGCCCTATCGACGGCAGCCGCCAGGTCTTCGGTGAGTTTGCCCTGGTTCTCGATAGATGCCTTTACCTCCGACTTTCTGGCTTCCAGATTGCGCAAATACTGGAGCCGGTCCGCTAATTGGCGGAGCAGCTGGTCGTCCATGGAGCCGTGGAGCTCTTTTCGATACCGGGCGATAAAGGGGATGGTGGCTCCCTCGTCGATAAGGTTGACCACATTTTTTATGTGTGCTTCGCTGCGGCCCAGCTCACGGGCTAGGGCCTGAATGATAGCGTCCATAGCATTCTCCTTGGTGAAAAATTTTGGGGTGGCGGGGCGTTACGGCTGGAGCGTCGATTTGTAATAGGTCCCAAAATCGGCCAGGGCGTCGATAATGGGCAGCATCTCTTTTCCCAGCTCGGTTAGGCCATACTCCACCCGCGGGGGCATGGTCTGATAGTCCCGGCGATAGGCGAGGCCGTCATCGATCATCTGGCGCAGGCTGTCCGTCAGCACCTTCTGGGAGATCCCGTCCAGATCCCGCTGCAGCTCGTTGAAGCGCCACGGGCGCGCCTTCAAATTGCGCAGGATCAGCAGCTTCCACTTCCCGCCAATTAAGGATACCGCGGTGGCCACTGGACAGGCCGGAAGTTCCTCCTTCGTTTTCATGGCGATACACCTCCGGACACAGTATAGCATATCGTTTTTCGCGTGTACAGTTATAAAAAGGTGCGTACTTGTAGCCGAGTATGCGGTGGCTGTACACTAAAGGCACGCAAGGCGACTTGCGAACAAGATTTGGAGGTCAAAACCATGACAAACTACACGAAAATCAACATTGGGACTGAGGACCGCGCCGAACTACATGATAAGCTGGGCCTGACCGGCGCGGAGGTCAGCGTCAACCGGCTCCCCGCTGGGGCAGGGGTGCCCTTTGTACATTCCCACAGGCGAAACGAGGAGATCTACGGTATCCTGGCAGGAGCGGGCAGGGCGATCATCGACGGAGAGAACGTCTCCCTCGCCGCTGGGGACTGGCTGCGGGTCGCCCCGGCTGCCAAGCGACAGTTCTCCGCGGCGGAGGATTCCGGCGTCACCTATGTCTGCATTCAAGTCAAGGAGGGCTCCCTGGGCGGCTTCACCGCGGAGGACGCCGTCGTGCACTGAATCAAAGAAGCGGTCAAGGTGGCACAGGGACTGCCCTGACCGCCCCCTTGACGGGAAGTGATGCGCCTGTGGGCATCCAGTATGGTGCAACAACTCGGCACGCCACAAGTCCTGCTTTCCTTTTCTAAGACGCTGTGCTATAATATTCCCGCCTCAGGTGCCCGGTTTCCGGGAGAATAGGGAAGAGACGTATGTCCACGGTCACGCCGCTGTGAGAGGGGAGCCCACCCCCGATGTGCCGCCGGCATTTGCCGGGAAGGCGGGGGAGCGGGTGGAGAGCCTTGAGTCAGAAGACCTGCCTGGGAGCTTGCTTGCCCGCGCCGCGAGTGACGGCAAGGGCGGAAGGAAAATATTATGAGAAACAGGAAAACCCTGCTGGCGGCCGCAGCGCTGATGATCGTCGCCGCCCTCATGGCCGGCCTCTGGTACTTCACCAGGCCCCAGACCCAGGTGGGCGACAAGACTGTGGTGGTGGAGGTGGTCCACGGGGACGAGAGCGCTAAGGAGTTTACTTACCACACTGACGCCGAGTATCTGGGTCAGGTGCTGGTCGAGGAAAAGCTTGTGAAGGGCGAGAGCAGCCAGTTCGGCTTATATATTACTACAGTAGACGGGGAGACCGCCCAGGAGAGTGAGAACCAGTGGTGGCGCGTCACCCAGGACGGCGAGATGGTGAACACCGGAGTGGACACCACCCCGGTCCAGGACGGCGACCACTTTGAGCTGACTTTGTCTACCTATTGACCATGGGAGAGAGGAGACCCCTCAACGGGGCGAAAAAAGTGGTGCTCTGTGGACTGATGGCCTCCACGCTGACAGTGTTGAAGATGGTCCTGTCCCCTCTGCCCAACATCGAGCCGGTCTCCCTGCTCATCCTGGTGTACGCTCTTGTTTTTGGAAGGCAAGTCCTCTCGATCATCCTTCCCTTTGTGGTGGTAGAGGGACTGCTGTACGGCTTCAACCCTATGTGGTGGTTAGGCTATCTCTATGTCTGGCCCCTGTGGGGCCTGATCTGTACCAAGCTGCCTCCGGGCCGCCCGCTGTTACTCGCAATGGCAAGCGGCACCTTTGGACTGGCCTTCGGGGCGCTGATGTCGGTCCCCTATTGGGTCACCGGCGGCCCCTGGGCGGCCCTGTCCTGGTGGATATCCGGTATCCCGGCGGACCTGCTCCACTGTGGGGGAAATTTTGTCCTGGCCCTGGTGTTGGCCGACCCGCTGTATCAGGTCCTGTGTAAGTTGCGGGACAAAGTGTTCCGCTGAATCATGCCGAAGAAGGAGAACGACCATGGAGGAACAGATCAAAAGGCTTCAGGAGTGGATCGATGGGAGCGAGTCCATTGTCTTTTTCGGCGGGGCTGGAGTGTCCACCGAGAGCGGCATTCCTGACTTCCGAAGCGTAGACGGCCTATATAACCAGAAGTATGATTATCCCCCGGAGGAGATCTTGAGCCGCACCTTCTTTGACCGAAGGCCGGAGGAGTTTTACCGCTTCTACCGGGACAAAATGCTCTGCCTGGATGCCCGGCCCAATACGGCCCACCAGAAGCTGGCCCAGCTGGAGCAAGTGGGTAAGCTCCGCTCAGTGGTCACCCAGAACATTGACGGGCTGCACCAGATGGCCGGGTCAAAGCGGGTGTGGGAGCTGCATGGCTCGGTCCACCGGAATTTCTGTATGCGCTGTAAAAAGCCCTATCCCGTGGAATTTATCCGTGACAGCCAGGGGGTACCCACCTGTTCCTGTGGGGGGACGGTGAAGCCTGATGTGGTCCTCTATGAGGAGTCGCTGGACAGCCGGGTGCTGGAGGGAGCTCTGGCCGATATCCAGCAGGCGGACCTGCTCATCATAGGGGGCACTTCGCTGGCGGTCTACCCGGCGGCCAGTCTGGTGAACTACTACCGGGGAGACCGGCTGGTCCTCATTAACAAGAGCCCCACGCCATACGACAGGCGGGCGGACCTGGCCATCGCCGGACCCATTGGAAGGATATTGGAACAGATACAGGCAGAAGGATAGAGCACAGAGGGGGCGGGCCTTGGGCCCGCCCCCTCTGTGTTCAATGTGATATCTCAATGGCGCTGGTGGGGCAGCTCTCGGCGGCCTCCTGGACCTGGCCTTCCCACTCTGGCAGGATCTCGTCCCGGGCGGCGGCCACCCCCTCGTCCGTCATAAGAAAGGCGGTGGGGCAGATACCGGTGCACAGGCCGCAGCCGATACAGTTTTCATTTACATGGGCGGTCATACAGGCTCCTCCTTATCATAGAGTTTCCATAGTATGGCGCTATCCCCGTGTTTTATTCTTGATTTGCCTGAAGATCGATTCAAAGAATCCATCATCTTAGCAGCGTATTTGCCCCTGTGAACAGATCCCTCTGCCTGCATAGACGCAATATCTTTACGGAGGGCGTGGCCTCCAAGGGAAAAAATTTTGCCATTTGCCGAAAAAACAGGGACGGGGAGAGAAAATTTGTGGATTTCACGGCGGATTTTCCTTGACGGGAGGGAGAGAAAATGCTATAATCTCAACTTGCGGTGGTAGGGGCTATTGCGCCCTTTTACCCGATGACTGCTTCTGAAACAGGAGGGAGGAGGGCACCGGAATGCTGAGTGAACTGAACAGCGCCGATAAGGTGGCAGGGGCCAAGCAGGTCAAGCGCGCCCTCAACGACGGGCGGGCTAAAAAGCTGTTCCTGGCCGCCGACGCAGACCCCCGGGTCACCGAGCCGCTGGCGAAGCTGGCCAAAGAAAAGGAAGTCCCGGTGGAGGAGGTCTCCACCATGAAAGAGCTGGGCGCCGCCTGCTCCATTGCAGTGGGCAGTGCAGTGGCTGTCCTGCTGTGATTTGATTTTAATGGAATAAGATTTCCTTATTCTGTTAAAATATATTACGCCCCCTCAGGGGCAGATTTTCAGAAAGGAGGAAAACCATGCCTACTTTTAACCAACTGGTACGCAAGGGACGCCAGCAGGTGACTTACAAGTCCACCTCTCCCGCCCTGCAGCACGGTCTGAACACCCTGAAGAACAAGAGCACTGATCTGCCTTCTCCCCAGAAGAGAGGTGTGTGCACCGCGGTCCGTACTTCTACTCCTAAGAAGCCGAACTCCGCTCTGCGTAAGATCGCCCGTGTGCGTCTGACCAACGGCTACGAGGTCACCGCCTATATCCCCGGTGTTGGCCACAACCTGCAGGAGCACTCCGTGGTCATGATTCGCGGCGGCCGTGTCAAGGACCTTCCCGGTGTGCGTTACCACATCATCCGCGGCACTTTGGATACCCAGGGCGTCAACGGCCGTATGCAGGCCCGTTCCAAGTACGGCGCCAAGCGTCCCAAGGCCGGCAAGAAGTAAGAGTATTACTTCACACTGAAATTGCATTGTGCGTTTGCGCAAGGCAACCCCGCCTTGCCGAGCGTTTACCTATATATTGTTAGGCAGACCTCGGACAGGCATTACACGGATCGTTTGCGAAACGGTTCGAGTACCTATGATTTCTAATTTTATAAGAAGGAGGGAAGCAAAGTGCCCAGAAGAGGAAATGTACCCAAGCGGGAGGTTCTGCCTGATCCGCTTTACAACTCCGTCCTGGTTACCAAGCTCACCAACAGCATCATGCTGGATGGCAAGAAGGGCGTGGCTCAGAAGGTGGTCTACGGCGCCTTTGACATCATCAAGGAGAAGACCGAGAAGGACCCCATGGAGGTCTACACCCAGGCTCTCGAGAACATCATGCCCTCCCTGGAGGTCAAGGCCCGCCGTGTAGGCGGCGCTACCTACCAGGTGCCCATCGAGGTCCGGCCTGAGCGTCGTCAGACCCTGGGTCTGCGGTGGCTGACCGCCTATGCCCGCAACCGCGGCGAGAAGACCATGAAGGAGCGGCTGGCCGGCGAGATTATGGACGCTGCCAACAACACCGGCGGCGCCGTGAAGAAGCGTGAGGACACCCACAAGATGGCCGAGTCCAACAAGGCTTTCGCTCACTATCGCTGGTAATCTAAGAGGAGACAAAGTATGCCTAGAAAAGTTTCTTTGGAGAATACCCGCAATATTGGTATCATGGCCCACATCGACGCGGGTAAGACTACCACTACCGAGCGTATTCTCTACTACACCGGCGTCAACTACAAAATTGGCGAGACCCATGAGGGTACCGCCACCATGGACTGGATGGCCCAGGAGCAGGA